>Ga0207864_1000098_pt1 | contig 138070 bp, 105 predicted proteins | sample HigsolmetaAR202D_FD_184834 | JGI IMG/M metagenome (GOLD analysis project Ga0207864, IMG submission 184834) | Ionic liquid and high solid enriched microbial communities from the Joint BioEnergy Institute, USA - AR20-2-D (SPAdes) (version 2) ...
GGCGGTGCGGGAGGAGGCGGCGGGGGTGTGGCTCCCGGCGTGGGCTCGGGCTCTCGAGGCGAAGTCGCCGGCGGCTCTGTCGAGGGGGTCTCCGGAGCAGAGGGCGACGTCGAAGGCTCGGATGGAGGCGGCGTTTCGGGCTGTGCGGGCGCCCCCTGCGCGGGCGTCGAACCCTCCGCGGGTGTCGAATCCTCTGCGGATCCAGAGCCCTGCTGCGCGGACGTCGATGGCTGCGACGGCATCGCCCCTGGCTGCGAGGGGGTCGATTGCGCGTGGGCGGTCGCGGCGGTGCTCGCGAGCGAGCACGCGACCGCGAATGCTGCGAGCCTTCGGACGATGGTTGCCCCGGTGTCGTCGAGCATGGCGGCCACGCTCCGACGCTCTCATGGTCGGCGGCGTTGGGCAAGCAATCGACGGGGCGCGTCAGCGAGCCGAGATGGACGTCGTCCGAGAGCGCGATCAGGTCTTGTCGCGCGCTGCGAGACGCTCCTTGTGCGGCTTCGAAGCGAGCGTCGAGACGATGCGCGTGACGCGGCTGCGTAGCTCCGGCCCCTTGGGGATGAAGTCCTGCGCGCCGAGCTCGAGCATCAGCTCCACGTCGGTAGGCGATCCGCCCGCGCTCATGGCGACGACGGTCGATGCGTCGACGAGGTGAACGCCTCGCAGGTACGTGAAGAGCTCGAAGCCGCTCATCTTCGGCATGTTGAGATCGAGGAAGACGAGCCGCGGCGGCTTTCGCCGGAAGCAGTCGAGCGCCTGCTGCGCGTCGGACGCGAGCGTGACCTCGGCGGTGGGTGCCGCTTGTTTGACGTACATGCCGACGAGGCGAGCGATGTCCGGGTCGTCGTCGACGATGAGCACGGAGAGTCCGGGCTCTGCGGGCTCGCGGGAGAGCTCCTCGCGCATCGCGCGGAGCTGCCAAACGACGGCGTCCATGGAGACGGGCCGGTCGTTCGGGTCCTTCGCCATGAGGGAGGACACGAGCTCGCAGAGGCGCTTCGGAACGAGCATCACGTCCGAGAGCTTCGGGACCGGCGCGTCGGCGTGAGCGAGGAGGACGTCGATCGCGCTCTTGCCGTAATAAGGAAGGCCGCCGGCGACGACCCGGTATGCCAGCACGCCGAACGCGTAGATGTCCGCGAGGTGACGCTCGGTGCCGAGCTGCCGCCCGGAGAAAATCTCGGGCGCCATGTAGTCGGGCGTGCCGGCGACGACGCCGCGGTTCGGCTCGTAGGCGGCGCGCACGAGCCCGAGGTCGGTCAGCACGACGCGACCGCTCGCCGCGAGCAGGATGTTCTCGGGCTTGACGTCTCCGTGCGAGATGCCGGCACGATGGATGGCGGCGAGCCCGTCCGCGACCGCGACGAGGACATCGATCCGCTCGGTCATGGTCATGCTCTCGCCGAGCCGCTCGAGGTGGGTGGCGAGGGTCACGCCGGAGACGTGCTCCATCACCATGTAGTCGATGCCCTGGTGACAACCGAGCGCGTAGACGCCGACGACACCGGGATGCCGTATCGCCGCGAGGGCCCGCGCCTCGTTGCGGATGGAGAACTCCGCGCCGATCTCGGGGAAGTTCGCCTTGATCGCGACGCGCCGTACGAGGCCGAGGTCGTGAGCGTCGAAGACCTGCCCCATGCCTCCGCGCCCGAGGACGGCACGGATCTCGTACGCACCGGAGAGGACGTCTCCAATCGCGAAGATGGACCTCTCCTTCGACGCGGCTTTGCTCGGCACCGTCTCGGCAGGGTTCGTCACGCTCGTGCCAGTCCACGAGTCTAGCGTGCTATCGACGACAGCCCCAACAATGCGTCCGACGGGCTGGCCGGCTCCCCCAACGCGCGACACGGAAGGGCCCGCCCGCGCAAGACGCGTCGGTCCGAATCGCCGCGGTCCCGCTGAGCGACGGCGAAGCCGAAGCCGACTGAGCAGCCCGTGAAGCAGCCGCCCCCACACGGGTGGCCGCGATGCGGACGAGCGCGAAGCGGCCGTGCACGCCTGGCGGGCGCAATGGCCTTCGATGCTTGCGCACCGCTTGTGCTCCTCTGCCGAGACTTGTTCGCCCCCGCCTTCACCGCGGATTGCTGCCCCCATCGAACGCGCCCAGCGCCATCGCTCGCTCCCGTGCGGAGTTGCAACCAAGTCGAGCACCGCGAACAAGCGCTGCCTTTCGAACGATTGCCGCCCAATCAAGCACCACGCAGCGCTCGGCCCCTCCGCGAGCCCGACGCCGCCTTCCGAACGATTGTCGCCCAATCAAGCACCACGCAGCGCTCGGCCCCGCTCGCGAGCCCGACCGCCGCCTTCCGAACGATTGTCGCCCTATCAAGCAGCACGCAGGAGGGGGCGCGTCTTCGGCAGATGGTCCTGCCGACACTGCCGTGTTTGATTGGGCAGCAATATGCGTCGCGTAATGGGGCGAGGCCGAGCGGCTGATTGGGCAGCAATATGCTTCGCGCAATGGGGGCGTCGTCGAGCGGCTGATTGGGCAGCAATCGGTTCTCGAGCGCAATTGGCCGACCGTCCTTTCGGGCGCCGCACCGCCACACACGCGTTGGCCGGCGAGACGTCGGCTTCGTTCGCGCTCGTGACGAGCAATGCACGACTCGTTGACGAGCGATGCACGACTTACTGACATTCGACACGAAGCGCGCCGACTCCCGTTGACCGCGCAGCCCTCGATGCTCATCCGTACGACGGTGAACGCGCGGGGGATGAAAGAGGCCTGCTCGACCTCCCAACTGGGTCTCGACTTCGGCGATGGCGCAGACAGGACGCCGACCCGCCGTCGAGGTGGGCGTCGGCGGGGCGCAGGCCGAAAGCGGAAGGACCCGCGAGCGAGGCCGAACGTGCCGCACCGCGTTCGACCGGCTCACCGCCGGTGGAACCCGGTGCATGTGACGATGCGGGCCGTGCGAGGCGTTCCGCGCTTCCGCTGCGAGCTCGTCTCGAACCTGCTGAAGGAGGTCCTCCGGCGCCAACGAAAGCGTGCGTACTCTTCTGACTTCCAGGTCGTCCACTTCTCGATTCAGGACGACCACCTGCATCTGATCGTCGAGGCGACCGCGATCGCTTCCGACGAGGAAGCGGAGAAGATGCTGCGCAAAGGGGTGAGCGGCCTTGCGATCTCGTTCGCCCGTCGACTGAACAGGCTCGTTCGCCGCAAGGGCAAGGTCTGGGCGGATCGCCACCATCGACGTGACCTCGCAACGCCCACCGAGGTTCGCAACACCCTCCTCTACGTGTTCCAGAACTACCGCCATCACGGCCACATCGCGATCGGCACGGGGATCCTCGACATGTACTCCTCGGCATGCCGTTTCGACGGATGGCTCGATCCCCACGTCATGTTCGTGGAGGCGGTCCCGTGGCCCGACCCGAAACCAAGGACATGGCTGCTCCGCACTGGCTGGCTACGCGGTGGCGGTCCCCTCAGGACCTCGGAGGTGCCTCGCAGCTGGCGTACCCCCGATCGATATCCGACGGATGACGTGTCGATGACCGACGACACGACCGCGAAGGATCGCGCTCGAGCCATCTCGGTCAGTCGGCTACCGGAGAAACGGATCTTGGCAGTCCTCGCACCTGCATCCTTCTGGCTCCGCGCCTCCGAGCAGGCCATGGCAGCGACACCGCTCGACAGAGGCGCCTGAGCGCGTGCGCTCGGGCGCGTGCGCGAACGGCGAGGGCGTCACGACAGGCTCTTCGCGGTCGTCGAAAGCCCTCGCGCTGAGGCAGCCGAGCGCATGCACGAGGGCGACGCGCTCGGCTTGCCGGCGCGGTCTGCGCTCGATGGTCACGCGTACGCGCATACGTGATACTTCTCGACATCGAAGTCCTGTACCCATCACGAGGTCTCGATGTCGATGCGTACGCTGCTGGGGGCGTTGTTGGCCGTGGCGATGGCGGCGTGCTCGTCCGAGGAAGGGCCCTCGGCAGCGAGCAGCTCCGGAACGGCGTCGTCCTCCACGAGCTCGTCGTCCGGCGGCGGGTCGTCGTCGAGCGGCGGGTCGTCGTCGGGCGGCGGGGGCCCTGCTTGCGGACGGCTCTCGACCCCCTGCGAGGCCGGCGATCCATGTCAGGGCGCGCCGGACTGCGCCTCCGGGAGCTGTCGCGACGGGGTCTGCCAGGAGGTGAGCCCCGGCGACGGCGTGAAGAACGGGGACGAGACCGACGTCGACTGCGGCGGCTCGAAGGCGCCGGCCTGCGCGGACGGAAAGGGCTGCGCGATCGCCCAGGACTGCGTGAGCGGCGTCTGCACCGGGAACGTCTGCCAGGCCCCGTCGCCGACGGACGGCGTCCAGAACGGAGACGAGACCGGCGTGGACTGCGGCGGCTCGAAGGCGCCCAAGTGTCCTCCCGGCCAAGGCTGCCTGGACGACGCGGACTGCGATCAGGTGCGGTGTGACATCGCGGCGAAGGTCTGCGCCTCGGCCTCGGCGAACGACGGGATCCAGAACGGGACGGAGACGGACGTCGACTGTGGCGGCGGCCCGCCGACGAACGCCCCGCGGTGCGATACGAACCAGAAGTGTCTCGTCGACACGGACTGCAACAACGTCGCCTGCAACCCGGACTCGAAGCGTTGCAACGCGCCTACCGCGTCCGATGGAAGGAAGAACGGGACGGAGACGGACGTCGACTGTGGCGGCGGCCCGCCGACGAACGCCCCGCGGTGCGCGGACGATCGCTCGTGCCTCGTGGACTCGGACTGCGCCTCCGGCTTTTGCAACACGGCGGGCGGCATCAACCGGTGCGTCGCCGGCCGGTCCTGCAAGACCAACGCAACCGCGGGCATCACGACGTGCGGGCGCGGCGAGACGAACGATCCGGGCCGCCAGCACGAGAGCTGCTGCCGATCGCTCCCCTTGCCGAGCACGCCGAGCGTCCGCCTCGACAAGTACGAGATCACGGCCGGGCGCATCCGCCAGTTCATCACGGCCGTGGGACCGAACCTCCGGCAGTGGGCGCTCCAGGAGATCGCGGCGAACACGCCGACCGGCCAGCGCCTCGCCGCCGACCTGCGCGGCAACGGCTGGGACCTCGTGCAGTTCCTGCCCGCGAGCGCGAATCCGGGGCAGCCGCTCAACCTGCTGATGCAGCTCGGCGGGACCGTGATGGACGCGCGCTACCCGAGCGTGTCCCAGGGATGCTGGGTCGACGACGGCGCCTACGGACACAACACGTACTGGTGGGACCACGACACGCTGAAGGCCCACTTCGGCAACGGAATCTCGGCCCGTCGCTTCACGCAGGCGCAGTACGACGAAAAGCCGATCAACTGCGCGCCGTACTGGATCTACGCCGCGTTCTGCGCATGGGACGGCGGTCGCATGCCGACGCTCGCCGAGATCGACCAGGTGTGGACGCAGACCTACCCGTGGGGCTCGTCGTGGGGCACGGTGGCCGGCGGTACCCTCCCGATTCAGCCCGCGAGCGGCGTGAACTGGTCGAACACGGTCAACAACCTGAACAACAACCTCTACTTCTACTACTTCCCCGCGCCCGGGAACGACCTCGACACCTCCGGCTACATCGCCGCGCCGGGGCGCTTCTTCCGCGACGCGACGGCGGCGAAGTCGAACGGTGAGGCGTGGCAGGACCTCGCCGCCAACCAGATGGAGATGGTGAAGGTCGACGGCGACAACAGCGGCACCATCTTCTGTGACTTCAATGTCTTCCCAGGCGACACACCCGACGCGAGCCGGTGCAACTACAACGGCCAGGCCGGCGTGGTGCGCGCTACCTCGATGCCGCGGGTCCCGTGGGTGGGCGGCTCGTGGGAGGTCCACGCCATCCGCAAGCCGTACGACCGGTTCGGCGCGCACGTGCAGTACGGCAAGACGGGCGCGCGCTGCGCGCGCTGAGCTTCTCCGAGCAACCGCTCCCGGACTTTGGTGTGCGCCTCGGTTGATTGGGCAACAATCGCTCCGGCGGCCCGCACGCGTCAGGATCCCGTGCAGACACGGCGTTCCAGCCACGTGATCGTCGGGTCGCCGTAGAGGATCCACACGCCCGCGCCGTCGTCGATCATGGCGATGTCCGTCACGCGCTTGCCGTCCGCGATCTCGCCCAGCGACGTGAAGGCGCCGCTCGCGTCGATGCGACCGAGCTCCATGATTCGGGGGGAGCCCGGCTCCTTGTGACGAGGACGGACTCGCGCGACGAAGGCGCTCTTTCCGTCGTGTGCAGGCGCGGCGGCGATCGGGGCCGGGTCGAGGCCGTTCGGGTAGAAAGACCAGATGGCGGAGACGGCGTCTTTCGGCGGATCCTCGATCGGGAGCGTCGCCATGCCGAAGTCCATCGACTCGTGCGGCATGGGGATCAGGGCGAAGGCCTTCGGGCCCGCGGGCGCGACGGTCAGATCGATGCCTCGCTCGGGCGGACCGCCGACGAAGATGACCACGTCCTCCCCGAGGGAGAGCTTGGAACCGTCGAACGAGACCGGACGCGCGTGGACCGGAACCATCGCCGTTCGCGTGTCGAGATAGACGGCGACCGCCTCGTCTCCACGCTGGAGGAAGCGCAGCGTCGTCGCGCCCGCGCCGTCGTCGGACAGACGTACCGGGTCACGATCGTCGAGCGCCACGAACGCCTGCAGCATGTCGCCCTCCGTCGTTCGGCGCATGTCCAGGAAGGCGACGACCGAGTGATCTCGGCCGAAGGAGGCCGCCGCAATCCGGGTGCCCGAACGGCTCTGCGCCACGACCTTCCCCTCGCCGACGACCCGGCCATCGGGCCCGAGCACGCTCCGCACGATCGAGCCGCCCGGGCCCTGACAGTACACGAAGCGCCCCGCGACCTCGCACGCCGGCCAGCGCACTCCCGTGAACGAACGCGGTCTCGGCGGCACGATGGGCGGCGCGCCCTTCGCGACCGGCGTGATCGGCACCACGCTGACACGCGGCTTGCCCGAGTCGTTCAAGATCAGCCGCAGCTCCTTTCCCACGACGGAGAGCGCCGCCGGGCCACGGAAGGATTGCTCCGCCGGGCCGTAGACGAGCCGACACGTCGGCGCTCCCGCGTCTCCGCGGTGCTCCCCGTCCGCCATGGCGGCTCCCGCTTCGGACGGTTCCGACGCGTCGGGCGCGTCGGGCGCGTCGGACACTGCGACCCCATCGGGCGCCTCGACCGGTCCCGAATCGCCCGCTCCCGCACCACCGGACGCCACCTGCGCCGAGCCCGCCTCCGGCGCCGCGGGCTGCGGCTCCTCGCAGCTCTTGCACGCCGCGAGCGAAAGCGCCGCGAGCGCGAGCGCTACGGACAATCGCCTCGGCCCGCTCGACCCACTCGGCCCGGTCGGCCCGCTCGGGCCGCTCGGCCTGCTCGACCCACTCGGCCCGCTCGGCCCGCCTGACTTGCTCGGGTCGCTCGACCCGCTCCGCCCGCTCGACGCGCGCCGCCTCTGCCCGCTCGTCCGCTCGCCCATGGGCCGTCGGTTATAGAAGCTTTTCGCCCCGCCGGCCGAACCAGGTGAGCCAGGGCGATCCCACGACAGCGCGGCCATGTGCCGAGTGGACCGAGTGGAGTGGGTGAGGCGACCGCCGTCCGGTAGCTGCGCCGACCGGTACGGCGGGCGGCCAAGACGGAGCCACCACGATCCAGCCTCGTCGCCGTACCCTCGCCTCTACCCTCGTCGTTCTCCGCACAAACACGTTTTCCAGCACCCACCAGGCGTTGGCACATGCGATGCTCTCGAGGAAGTGGGCGGAGCGGATGATGGGCAGCGGTACGGACGGTGAGGACGACCCGTTTGCACGGATAGCCGCGGTCTTGCGAGACGACCAGCCGACGCCTCCGAACCAGAAGCGTCTGGTTCGGAAGAGTCGCCCGTCTTTTTCGGAGCTCGCTCCGATCATCCCGCCGGGCACCATCCCCACCCCGCCGGCCTCGGACGTGTCGCCATCCAAGCCGCCACCTCCGATCCCCTACATGCCGAGCGTCATCATCGCGGAGGACGAGCCCCCTCCCCCGCCGCCGCGCGTCCTCGAGCCGACCGTCCGCGGGCGTCGCGCACGGACCCTGCGCAAGCGGCACGCGATGAGCCCGTCGCTCGTGATCCTCGTGCTCGTCCTCTCGCTCATCGTCTTCGGCCTCGGCATGGCCGCCTTCCTCGCGACACGGCCGGCCGCGCCGCCGGCCGCGGCCCCGAGCAGCATGCCGCTGCCGACGTCGACGCCGACGTTCGGCGCTCGCTGACCGCGTCGTCCCGGGTCGGCTTCGAGCCCGCATGCGTCGAGCACGTCTGCGGGCCGTCGATGACGATCGACGCGCTCAGCGCGTGACGACCGCGTCGATCAGCGTCGCAGCGAAGAACCCCATGCTGACCCAGGCGTTGCAGTCGAAGAACGCCTTCGGGATCTTCGCGAGGTCCGCCGCGCCGTCCTTCCCTCGCACGAGCCGGTGCTCGACGACGAGGATCGCCGCGACGAGGGCGACGCCCACGAAGAACACCGGGCCGCGACGGAGCTCGAGGCCCGTGCCGACGAGGCACGCGATCGTCACGACGTGCGACGCCGCCGCGAAGAGCATCGCGCGGCGCGCGCCGAAGCGCGCCGGGACGGAGCGCAGTCCCTCGGCTCGATCGAACGCCTCGTCCTGGAGGGCATAGAGGACGTCGAAGCCGAAGAGCCACGTGACGACCGCCAGCATCAGGAGCACGATGCCGGCATTGGGCGCGGCGCCCATGGCGATCCACGCGCCGCCCGGCGCGAGCGCGAGCGCGACTCCGAGCCACGCGTGCGCCGCCCACGTGAAGCGCTTCGCGAACGAATATCCGAGCAGCACGAGCAACACGGGCGGCGCGAGCACCGCCGGCCAGAAGCCGAGCGTCGCCGCCAGCACGCAGAAGATCACGCCGGAGCCGATCGCGAGCGCGAGCGCTTCGCGCGCCGAGGTCCGGCCCGACGGCACCGGGCGGTTCTTCGTGCGCGGATTCTTCGCGTCGATGTCGCGATCGGCCCAGCGGTTGAACGCCATCGCGCTCGTGCGCGCAGCGACCATGCAGCCGAGCATGGCCGCGACGCGCGGCGCCGTGAGCGGGACGTGCGGCTGCTCGAGCGCCAGCACGACCGCGCTCGCCGCGAACGGCATCGCGAAGATCGTATGCGAGAAGGTGACGAGCTCTCCCCAGCGACGAAGGCGATCGATCAGCATCCTCACGACTCCACACCCGCGCCAACCGAGCCACGCGCGGCACGCGATCGAGCAGCGAGCACCCGGCGCGGCGCGCGGAGGCTCGAGAGGAGGAACGCGGCCGGGTCGGCCGCCACCTCGCCTTCCACGCAGAGCACGCCGGGGCGCGCGCCTCGCGCGAGCCGCCCGAGATCCTCGCGGCCCAACGCTCGCGCGCCGTTCCACGTCGCCATCTTCAAGAGCTCCCAGGCGGGCACGCTCGGGAAGCGATCGGCGAGGGCGCGCGCCTCGGCGAGGACGTCGAGCGACGTGTTCGACGCAAGCGAGTCCGTGCCGAGGGCGGCCTCGATCCCCGCCTCACGCACGGCGAGGAGCGGCGGAAGGCGTCCCCCGATCCAGAGGTTCGAGCGAGGGCAGAGCACGACGGACGCGCCGCTCTTCGCCACGCGATCGAGCTCGTCGCGCCGCGCGTCGGTCAGGTGCACGAGGACGACCCCCGCGCGCAGCGCCCCCACGTCCTCGGCGACGTCGAAGAGCGGACGCCGCGGCCACTCGGGCCGCTGCCGGACGCGCGTGACGAGCCAATCGGGCACCGGGCCGTCCGCGTGCTCGATCGCACGCCGCTCCGCGGCGTGCTCGGCGAGATGGAGGCTCGGGCGAAGGCCGCGCTGCTCGGCCGAGTCGAGCAGCGCACGCGCGGCGTCGAGGTGGAGCGTGTAGAGCGTGTGGGGCGACGGCGCGTACGCGAGATCCGTCGAAGGCCAGCTCGGCACGCGCGCTTCGAGCTCCGCGCGCAGACCGTCGATCCGACGCATGACGACGGCGCGATCGATCCCGAACACCTCGTGGAAGACGCACCCTGCGATGCCGGCGCGCGACAGCGCCGCGACCGGGGCGAGCGTGTTCGTGACGTCACCGACGGCCACCGTGCCCGAACGCGCGAGCTCGGAGACGGCGGCCTCGATGCCCTCGGCGTCGTCCTCCGGCGCGATCTCGCTGCGGAGCGTGACCAGCAGATCGACCCACGCGACGAAGCCCTGGCCGCCCGGCACCTTCCCGCGCATCGACGAGAGCTCGACGTGCGTGTGCGCGTTGACGAGCCCCGGGAAGACGACGCCCCGGACGCGCTCGGGCGTCGGACCGGCGTTGCGCGGCAGCACCTCGACAGCGGGTCCCACGTCGAGGACGGTGCCGTCCGCATCCACGACGACGGCGCCGTCGGCGATCGGGGGCGCGTCACCGGGCAGGACGTGGTCGGCGTGGAAGATGCTCGGCTTCATCGACGAGAGTCCCGGCGCGGCGAGCGAGAACGCGGCTCGCCCGGTCGTGCCAGCGCTACGGCGTCACGACGCCCCCGACCCTGCCGAGGGCTCCGTGAGCCACTCGTAGCGCACGTTGCGGCGCGCCGCCTTGAACCCTGCGCCGTGGATCCTCTGCTCGATGGCCTCCGCATTGATGCGGAAGGTCGTGCCGGCGCTCGACACGACGTTCTCCTCGAACATCACGCTGCCGAAGTCGTCCGCACCGAAGCGGAGCGCGACCTGACCGACGGCCGGTCCCTGCGTGACCCACGAGGCGCCGACGTGATCGACGTTGTCGAGCATGAGCCGCGCGACGGCCTGCATCCTCAAGTAGAGGTGCGTGCCGTTGTCGCCCGGCGCGATGTGGGTGCCGTTCTCGTGCTGGTAGTCCCAGCAGAAGAACGCCGTGAAGCCACCCGTCTCGTCCTGGAGATCGCGGATCTTCACCAGGTGGAGGATCCGATCCTCGGGCGTGTCGACGGTGCCGTACATCATCGTCGCGCTCGAGCGCAGCCCCATGTGGTGCGCGATGCGCATGACGCCGAGCCACTCGGCGCTCGTGCACTTCGCCTTCGCGATCTTCCTGCGGACGCGATCGACGAGGATCTCGGCGCCGCCGCCGGGGACGGAGTCGAGGCCGGCCGCATGCAGGCGCTCGAGGACGCGCCACACCGAGAGCTCCTCGAGGCGAGCGAGATGGATGATCTCCTCCGGCGAGAGCGCATGCAGCCCGAGGCCGTACTCCGACTTGATCCAGCGGAAGAGGTCTTCGTACCAGCCGATGCGCAGGTTCGGATTCAGCCCGCCCTGGAGGAGGATCTGCACGCCGCCCGCGTCCTTGACCTCCTGCAGCTTCCGCCCGAGCTCCTCGCGCGAGAGCACGTAGCCCTCCGGATGACCGACGGGCCGATAGAACGCGCAGAAGCGGCAGCTCGTCGTGCAGACGTTCGTGTAGTTGACGTTGCGGTCGATGATGTACGTGACGACGCCGTGCGGATGCTTCCGCCGGCGCACGGCGTCTGCCGCGAGACCGAGCTCGAAGAGGCTGCCTTCACGCAAGAGGCGCACGCCTTCGGAGACCGAGAGGCGCTCGCCGTCGGCCGCGCGCGAGAGGATGCTGTCGAGCGAGGGGCGCGTGCGCGCGACGCGCGGCTCTTCGAAGCTCGGCGACGCCGCGGGCAACAGCCCCGCGCGCGCGGCCTCCGTCCAGAAGCGCTGGAGGCCCGCGAGCTCCTCGTCGCCGAGGTCGTAGCGGACCGACTCGGTGAGGTACGAGCGGAGCGACTCCTCCGGGAGACCCGAACGCGCCGCGTGCTCGGCGGCGATGGCATCCGCCCGCGCGAGGCCCTTCTGCTTCGCGACGCGGAACAGATCCTCCTCTTCGCGCGACACCGCGTCGGGCCGCGCGAACCACGCCGCGAACACGAAGGGCAGCCCGGTCCAGTCGAGCCAGTCCTCCGCGAGATCGAGGCGGTGCGGGAAGCGGCCTTCGACGTCGAGCGCGCGGTCGCCGATGATCAGCGCGCCGGTGCGACCGGACACGGCCGCGATCGCCTCCTCGGGCGGAGCGCCGAAGAGCCGCGGCGAGAGCTTGCGGCGGGCGAGCAAGAGGCGCGCGAGCACGACGCTCGTGCGCGACGACAGATCGAGCGCGATGCTGTCGAGCTCGTGGATCGGCCGCTCCGAGACGATGGCGACGCTGCGGATCTTGCCGCGCGCGCCGATCGCCATGTTGCGGAGCAAGCGCAGCTCGCCGATCGTCGCGGCGGCCGCGACCGGCAGGAGGCCGACGTCGCCCTCGTCCTCCGAGAGGGCTCGCGCGACCTCGCTCGGCGGCAAAAGCCGCAGGTCGACGCGCGGATCGTCGCGCAACGACTCCCAGAGCGGGCGCGCGTTGAGGTACTCGACGCCGAGGACGCGGAGCGGTCGGTCCCCGGAGCTCACGGCAGACGCTCGCGCGTCCGGCTTCTCGGTCGCGGAGCTCACGACACCACCTCCAGCGCACGCTTCCGATCGCGCACCTTCATCGCAGCCTCGGGCGCGCGAGCCTTCGGGTGCTCGCGCACGACGTTGTAGAGCGTGTCGCGCTCGACCGGCGTCCGCCCTGCCTCGCGGATCAGGCGGACGAGCTCGTCGTACGAGAGCCCGTCCGGCGAGCGCGAGCCGGCGGCCTTGTAGATCGTCTCGTGCACGATCGTGCCGTCGATGTCGTCCGCGCCGAAGCGGAGCGCGATCTGCGCGACGTCGGGCGTGAGGCTGACCCAGTACGCCTTGATGTGATCGACGTTGTCGAGCATGAGGCGGGAGACCGCGATCGTCCTGAGGTCGTCCATCGCCGTCGGCGCCGGGAGCTTCTTCATCCCGTTGCCGTCGGGGTGGAAGGCGAGCGGGATGAACGCCTGGAACCCCTTCGTCTCGTCCTGCAGCTCGCGCACGCGGAGCAGATGATCGACGCGGTGGGCGAACGTCTCGATGTGGCCGTAGAGCATCGTCACGTTCGAGCGCATGCCCATCTGGTGCGCGATGCGATGCACCTCGAGGTACTCGCTCGCCGTCGCCTTGTCCGGGGAGATGCGGCGCCGCACGTCCTCGTCGAAGATCTCGGCGCCTCCGCCGGGCAGGCTGTCGAGGCCGGCGGCGCGGAGCCGCTCGAGGACCTCGCGATGGGTCATGCCGTAGTGCTGCGCGAAGAAGTGGATCTCGACGGCCGTGAAGCACTTGAGGTGCACCGTCGGGTCGATCCGCTTGAAGCCGCGGAGCAGGTCCTCGTAGTACGAGAACGGCAGGCCCGGGTGCAGGCCGTTGACGATGTGGACCTCGGTCGGTGCGACGCCGGCCGCGCGGGCCTCCTCGAACTTCTTCCATGCCTGCTCGAGCGTCATCGTGTGCGCGCCCGGCATGTGCTCTTCGAGCTTCGCGAAGGAGCAGAACAGGCACGACGCGACGCAGACGTTCGTGACCTCGATGCGCAGGTTGCGATTGAAGTACGTGCGGTCCCCGTGGCGCGCCTCGCGAACCTGGTTGGCGAGCTGGCCGACGGCGAGCACGTCGGGCTCGTTGAACAGGGCGAGGCCGTCCTCGAACCCGAGCCGCTCTCCGCGGAGGACCTTCTCTCGGATCGCTTCAAGCATGGGCGGCTTCTCCAGAAGAAGAACGCGCCGACGCGTTGGCCGCGGCCGCCTCGTCGGTGAACTCGCAGACGCGGCCGGCGTTGTGGATCAGCGCGGCGATCTCGCGGCGCTTGAGGGAGGTCACGGCGACCATCCCCTGGCCTTTCACCTTCTTGAGCTCGTCGGCGCCGATGAGCTCGCCGCTCTTGCGCGTGATGGGCCCGGTGAGGTCCGTCGCGCCGAAACCGAGCGCGACCTGCGCGAGCTCGAGCCCGCAGCTCCCCCAGTCGACGCCGATCGCGGCACCGATGGGCCCGGTCAGGCGCGCGATCGCGACGGCGCGGAGCAGATCGAGATCGCTCGCCGCCTCGCGGATCCATCGGACGTCGGCCCCCGGCTCCACGTGCACGCGGACGACGGCGCCGCATTCACGCGTCCGGATCGTGTCTGCGGCCGCGCCGAGCACCAAGATGTCCACTTGGTCGAGCGTCGAGACGAGAGCGCGGACCGCCTCGAGATCGCCCCGCTCGCGCGCCGAGAGGATCGGGGCGAGCCCGGCATGAGCGATCGCCCGTTCCAGGAAAATGCTCATGATCGTCCTTTCTCGTCTTGGTGACGGCTCGAGCCCCAGCGCGTGGCGAGGTCGTGATCGAGCCCGAGATGATCGAGGACGCGGCCGACGACCGTGTCGAGGAGCTGCTCGACCCCCTCCGGCCGGCCGTAGAAGGACGGCATCGCCGGGAGGATCGTCGCGCCGGCACGCGCCAGCGTGGTGAGGTTCTCGAGGTGGATGACGGAGAGCGGCGTCTCGCGCGGCACGAGGACGAGCGTCCGCCGCTCCTTGAGCATGACGTCGGCCGCGCGCGTGAGCAGCGTGTCCGAGATGCCGTGCGCGATGCGCGCGCACGTGCCCATCGAGCACGGGACGATCGCCATCGCGTCCCATCCCGCGCTGCCGCTCGCGAACGGCGCCTTGTAGTCGCGCAGGCCGTAGACGGGCAGATCGATCTGCTCGCGCAGATCGCCGCCGCACTCGAGCGCCCAGACCTCCGGAGCGGTCGTCGAGAGACAGACGCCGACCTCGACGTCTCCCACGTCGCGCGCGCGCCGTTCGAGCCATCCGAGGAGCCGCTTCGCATACGGCGCCCCGCTCGCGCCCGTGACCCCGACGACGATCTTGCGCTTCTTCTTCTCGCTCATGTCGAGGCTCCCAGGCTCGTGCTGCGGTCGACGCCGTTCGACTTCGAGACCTCGGGCGCGACGGCGCGGACGACGGAGAGCATCCCGAGCGTCAGGTCCGCCGCCTCCACCGAGCCGAACCCCTCCTCGGCGAGGAGGCGCTCGTAGGCGTCGCGCGAGACGAAGCCCTCCATGCTCTCGGCGAGATACGTGTATGCTGCACGGTCCTTCGCGAGCGCGGCGCCGAGGACGGGCAGCACGTGGCGAAGGCCGGCCGCGTGCACGAGGCGCGTCGTCGCGCTGCGCGGGCGGAAGAGCTCGAGCGTCACGAAGACGCCGCCGGGACGGAGCACGCGGCGGATCTCGCGGAGACCGCGACGGAGATCGGCGAGGTTCCGGACGCCGAAGCCGCAGATGACCGCGGAGAACGACGCGTCCTCGAACGGCAGATCGAGCGCGTCCCCCACGACGATCTCGGCGCGCCTCACCTTGGACCGGCCGAGGGCGAGCATCTTCTCCGACGCGTCGCACGCGACGACGCGCGCGTGCGGGAACCGCTGCTCGATCATCGCCGCCAGGTCGAGCGTGCCGGCGCAGAGATCGAGCACGCTGTCCGGCTCCGGCCCCAGCATGTCGATGGCACGCGCACGCCAGCGGCGATCGATGCCGAGCGACATGACGCGGTTCATCAGGTCGTACGCCGGGGCGATGCGGTCGAACATCTCGCGGTTGCCCCGCGCATGCTCGTCGGGCGCGGCCGAGCGGAGGGCGAGATCGGCGATGGCCTCCGCGCGCCGCTCGCCGCGACGCGATCCGGGGAGCGGAATCCCGAGCTCGGCCCACATCGCGTCGACGCGGGCCTTCACCTCGTCGCTCTGCCTGCAGACCTCCGGCCACTCGCGCGCGTAGCCCTCCTCACGCCACTTCTTCGTACCGTCGATCGCCATCTTGCCTCCCCAGAGGGGCTGGCTCGCCCCGTGATCGAGCTGGTCGACGGGCCCGTCGACCATCGAGATGTCGCGCTTCGGGTCGAGGTTCGCGAGCAGACGCCAAGCGACCTGCGCCGTGTCCTGGACGTCGACGTCGTCGTCGACGACGCAGATCACCTTCGTGAACGACATCTGCCCGGCGCCCCAGAGCCCGTGCGCGATGCGCGAGGCGTGGAACGGGTACTGCTTCTTGATGGAGACGATCGCGAGGTTGTGGAACGCCCCCTCGATCGGGAGGTTCATGTCCACGATCTCGGGGAACATCATCCGCAACAGCGGCAGGAAGAGCCGCTCGGTCGCCTTGCCGAGCCACGCGTCTTCCATCGGCGGAGGACCGACGAGCGTCGACGGGTAGATCGCGTTCTTCCGATGCGTGACGCACGTCACGTGGAAGCGCGGGAAGCGATCGACCGGCGTGTAGTAGCCCGTGTGATCGCCGAACGGCCCCTCCTCGAACAGAGGCTCGCTCGGATCGACCCAGCCCTCGAGGACGAAGTCCGCGCATGCGGGCACCTCGAGGTCCACCGTCTTGCACGGGACGTACTCGACCGAGCGTCCGCGGAGGAACCCTGCGAACATCCACTCGTCGATCCCGTCGGGCAGCGGCGCGGTCGCGGCATAGGTGAGCGCCGGATCGCCGCCGAAGGCGACCGCGACCTCGAGCTTCTTCCCGAGCTCGGCGGCGCGACGGAAGTGGCGCGCGCCGGTCTTGTGGACCTGCCAGTGCATCGCCGTCGTCCGGCGGTCGATGCGCTGCATCCGGTACATGCCGACGTTGCGCACGCCCGTGTCGGGATCGCGCGTGATGACGTTGGGCAGGGTGAAGAACGGCCCTCCGTCCTTCGGCCAGGTCGTCATGACCGGCAACGCCTCGAGATCGACCTCGTCGCCCCGGAGCACGACCTCCTGACACGGCGCATGCGACGCCTTCCGCGGCACCGCCGCCGCGAGCGACGGGAGACGGCGCGCCATCTCCGCGAGGTCGCGCGCGCTCTTCGGAGCCTTCGTGCGGACGAGCTCCTCGATGGCGGCCGCGTGCTCCTCGAGATCGCGCACGCCGAGCGCGAGCGACATCCGCTTGCGCGACCCGAACGCGTTGATGAGCAGCGGAAAGCGAGACCCCTTCGGCCTCTCGAACAAGAGCGCCGGCCCGCCGGCCTTCATCGTGCGATCGGCGATCTCCGCGATCTCGAGGTAGGGATCGACCTCGCGCCGGATCCGGACGAGCTCGCCCTCGCGCTCGAGCCGCTCTACGAACTCGCTCAGGCCGTCGTACACGGGGGGTCAGTCCTCAGTCCTCAGTCCTCGGCCCTCAGCTGGTTTTCCCGGCCGGCGACAATCTGTCTGCCCCGGTCCGAGAGGCCGGCCTGGCCCGAGTTCTGAAGTTTCAAAAAGTTTTGAAGGCTCTTATAGACCCCGCCGGCCGGGCGTCAAGCGGCCGCGCACCCGGCCCATGGCGTCCGGACGCGCCCGACACATGAACGGCATCCTGCTAAGACTCGTCGGGTCCGACGACCGTTTCGAAGGACGGCACGATGTCCCCGATTCGAGGACGCCGCCGAAGTCGAGCTCCTCGAAATTGCTGAGAACTGAGGTCTGAGGACCGAGGTCTGGAGAGTCATGAAACCCGGCGACCACCCCGACTTCTTCCGCTTCCCGGCGCCCGAGGGCCGCTCGCGGGAGAGCACGCTGCGGCTCGATGCGGAGGGGCGCTTCTTCCACGACGGCGCGCCCGTCGACCATCCGAAGCTCCAGGCCGCGCTCCACACGTGGATCGCGCGGCACCCCGACGACGGCCGTTACATCCTGACGAACGGCTACGACTGGACGTACTTCACGGTCGACGACGTCCCGTACTTCGTACGCAGCATCAAGGCGGTCGACGGGGACGTGATCCTCGTTCTCAGCGACGCGACGGAGGAGCCGCTCGATCCCTCCACCGTCCGCATGGGGCCGCGCGGCGACCTCTATCTGCAGGTGAAGCGCGACGCGAAGGGCGGTCCGTTCGACGCGAAGATGACGCGGTTCGCGCAGACGCAGCTCGCCGAGTTCCTGTCCGAGGAGGACGGCGGGGTCGTGCTCGCGACCCGACGCGGGCGCGTGCGACTGCCCGCGTGACGCTTTCCGCCCGTCGCGGACGCACGAAGAAAGAAGCGGCTTTTCGAGCAATTGAGCTGCCGTTCTTCGTGCTTTCGGCTAGGATGCGCGCCGCCATGCGTGTCCTCGTTGCCGACAAGCTTCACCCCCGCGCGCTCGAAGAGCTGCGCACCCTGCCCGTCGACGTCCTGTACGAGCCGGAGCTGACGAAGGAGACGCTGGAGTCGAAGCTCCCGGGGGTCGGCATCCTCGTGGTTCGCTCCAAGGAGGTCACGCGCAAGGCCATCGAGAACGCGAAGCAGCTCAACCTGATCGTCCGAGCGGGCGCCGAGACGTCGACGATCGACGTGAAGGCCGCGAGCGAGCGAGGCATCTACGTCGCGAACTGCCCGGGCAAGAACTCCTCCGCCGTCGCCGAGCTCGTCTTCGGTCTGATGATCGCGCTCGACCGGCGCATCCCGGACGCGGTCGCGTCGCTCCGGAGCGGCAAGTGGGAGCGCCTCGAGTACGGCAAGGCCGAGGGCCTCTACGGAAAGACGATCGGCATCGCCGGCCTCGGCGCGATCGGCCGTGACGTCGCCTCGCGCGCGAAGGCGTTCGGCCTGCACCCGATCGGGTGGAGCAGGAGCCTCACTCCCGCCCGCGCCGCGGAGCTGGGCATCGATCGCGCCGCCACGCTCGAGGAGCTCGCGTCGAAGTCCGACATCCTCACGATCCACCTCGCGCTGAACGAGCGCACGCGGCAGTGCATAAGCCGCCAAATCTTCGAGCTCCTCCCGCGTCGCGCGATGTTCATCAACTGCGCGCGGCCGGACCTCGTCGACTACGAGGCGATGGCGGACGCGGTGAAGAACCGCGGCCTGCGCGCCGCCATCGACGTCGTCCCGAACGAGCCTCGCGGCAAGAAGGAGATCTCGCCCGAGCTGTTCAACCTCACGACCCCGAGCGCGACGGGCGGCTTCCTCTACGCCACTCCGCACATCGCCGCTTCCACCGATCAGGCGCAGCTCGCGATCGCGACGGAGACCGTACGCGTCATCCGCTCCTTCCTCCTCGAGGGCACGGTCCCGAACGTGCAGAACGTGATGAACCTCTCGAACGCGCGGTTCCAGATGGTCATCCGCATGCTCGACAAGGTGGGAACGCTCGCGAACGTGCTCGCCGTCATCAAGCGTCACGGCATCAACGTCGAGGAGGTCACGAACACGGTCTTCGAGGGCGGCGGCGCGTCGTGCGCGAAGCTCCGTGTCGTCTCGCGTCCGAGCGAGGCGTGCTTCGCCGAGATCCGGGCCTTCGAAGAGGTCCTCCACGTCGACATCGTCCCGCTTCCGAACCTCGCCTGAACGGAATGGAGCGGACCGTCCGGAGCTTCGAGTCCTCTCTCCGTCTGGCCGTCTTCGGCACCGCCGCTCTGCTCGCCCTCGGCGGCTCGGGCTGCACGGACAAGAGCGCGGCGGCGCCCCCGGACGCCGCCGCCATCCTCCAGGCGCACCTCGACGCCGGTGACGCGGGCCCGACGGCGGAGACGCCGGCCTACGACGACAGCGCGATGCCGGCGTCGAGCGGCGAGGATCTCGACAAGCGAATGAGCCACCTCCTCGAGGCGATCGCCCACAACAATCCGGATCTCGCCGCCGACGCGCTCTTCCCTCGCGACGCCTACGTCGCGCTCAGGGACGTGCCGGATCCGCAGAAGGCGTGGGAGAAGCGCGTGTCGAACCCGTTCCGCCGCAGCATCGAGCAGATGCACAAGAGAATGAAGGGCATCGAGCACGCCCGCTTCGTCTCCTTCGAGATCGGGCGCTCGATCGTCCAGGTCTCGCCGAAGAAGCGCGAGTTCAAGAAGCCCCTCTGGCGCGTGAAGCACTCGAAGCTCACCTTCACCCTCGACGGCAAGCAGCGCCAGATCGACATCGCGGAGATGACCGCGTGGCGCGGCGCCTGGTACATCACACGCCTGCGCTGACGACCGCCGACGCGTTCAAGGAGCGGGTGGGTCGAGCATCGGAGAATCGCCGACCGCGAACCCCTTCACGAGGAGCCCTTTGCGCCGCGACGCGCCGTCGAGCTTGTCCGCGTAGAGCACCTCGAGCCGGGAGGCGGCCCGACGCGCCTGTTCGTTCTTCGGGCCTGCGGCGATCGCCCGCTCGTACTCGCGGAGGGCGCATGCGCGGAGCGCTTCGACGACGGGCGCGTACGGAGGCTTGGGCCCGTAAAGGTCGTAGGAAGGAGGTCCGGCCGCGCGATCACACGCGCCGCCACGCGCGAAGCTCGACGCAGCCGCATCGAAGCGCGGGGCCTCCACGGCGATGCGCTGCGCGATCGATCGGCTCTCGGCGACGACGGGCAGGACCGACGTCTCCATCTTCGACGCGAGCTCGGATGCGGCCGCCTCGAGCTCCCGCGCCGCGATGGCGAGCTTGCCGTCGCGAACGCTGCGCGCAGCAGCTTGAAAGCGCGGTGCGCTCGCAACGAAAGCCTTCCACCAGCGGGCCTCGTCCAGCGTCCATCCGATCTCCTCGACCTCGAGCTCGTAGAGAACGCCGCCATAGGGCAAGAGCTTCTCGCGAGCGGCGGCACCCGACGGTCCCCCAGTGGGGTCGAAGAGGCGCCCTTCGAACACGGCGTCCGCGTCGACGGCGGCCCGGAAGCGCGCCTTCCCCTTCACCGACGCGATCACGGGCGAGAAGCGGACGTCGGATCGCTTCACGCCGCCTCCGCCGAGCACGGGCTGCAGCGTATGCGTCGGGTCTCCGTCGGAGGAGATGTCTCCTTGCGTCGGGAACGCCTTCACGCCCGCCACCGCGGCCTCGAGCTCGCGAGCCTTCGGGCCCTTCAGCACGAAGCGGACCGCGCCCATCTCGGCATGCGGGAGATCGAGCGCGACGGAGCCGTCCTCGCGCAGGCGCACGACGTACCCGACGAGCTCCACGGGCCGCGTCGCGGGCACGGCCACGGGCGCGCGCGCGTCGACGTCGGCGAAGCGATGTCCGCCGAGCACGTCGAGCGAGGAGGTCTGGAGCGCGATCGGGAACGCGAGCGTCCCCGGAGCGACGACGACCTCGATCGGCTGCGGCGCCCCGAGCACGTACGCGTTCTGCCGCTCGTCACCGAGACCGCTGCCGAACACGGCGACGTACCTCCCGAGCGTCTTCGCCACCCTCCGCGCCTCGTCTGGCGTCCCCACGAAGCGACAAGCGACGAGGCCGCTCTCGCCGGCCCTCTGCGCCGCGTCCGCGAGCGCCGCGGACCCGAGGAGCGGCGACGAAGCGTCCGGCCGGATCGACGCGTCGACGAGCACGAGGTCGTACGTCTCCTTGCGCGTCGCAAGCACCGCCGCGCCGTCGGCGATGGTGACGTCTCCTTCGAACCCGAAGAAGCGCCGCGCGTAGTCGACGACGGCCGGCTCGATCTCGACGACGTCGACCTTCACGCCTTTGCGCGCGAGCTCCATCGCCGTCCGTCCCGTCCCGAGCCCGACGAGGAGCGCCGTCTTCGCGCCGGGCCGCGCGCCGAGCACGAGCTCGACGAGCGGATCCGCGCCGACGCCCGTCGCCGCCTCCAGCTCCGAGACGCGACGCGCGCCCTGCACGTGGCCGTCGATCGTGAGGAGCCGCCATCCGTCACGCTCCTCGACGCGCACGACACCGAGCTTTCCGCGCGCCTCTGCGAGCACGCCGGGCGGTAGAGACGACGCCTCGGTCGGCGCGCTCGCATTCGCAGCCGTGCTCGTGTCGCGCGCCGGAGACGACGCGCATGCGGTCGAGAGAAGCGCGACGAGAGCGAGCGGTCGCGCGACGCGTTCGTAGGTCCCCACGCGCCCGAAGATATCCGCGGACCGTACGGCGCGCACCTCTTGCCGGAGACCCCTCGCTGCGGCGCTCGGAGTCAGTCTTCGGCGATCGGCTGCGGGCCCGGCACGATGTGCGCGATGTCCGGATCGACCCCGGGCTCCGCGGGCGGACGGTCGGCCTTCTGCAGCTTGCGCTGCTCGCGCTTCGCGGCCTTCTCCCGCTGCCGCTCCTGCCGTTGGCGCTCCTTGAGGCGCTTGTTGATGCTCGGGTTTCCCATCCGCTCTCTCCCTTCGCCGACGAGCGTCGACGGCTCGCTCGAAGTCCATCGACGACGCGTTCCCGGAACTCGCACGCCTTTCCCGGGACGCGTTTCAATCGCGAGAGAGGAGCGTGAGCACGAAAGGGTGTACCCCACCCACCCGGTTCACGCAACCGAGCAGTGGTCGGCGCGACGCGCGTGTCACTCTCCGCGTTCGCGCTTCACTTCTTCGAGGAGCTGCTCGATGCGATCGCGCGCATCCTGCCCCTCGTCGTAGAGGAACCGCAGCTCCGGCGCCACACGCAGCCCGAGGCGTCCCGTCACCGCCTTCCGCATGCGACCGCTCGCGCGCTCGAGCGCCTTCTGAGCCTCGGACCGCCTCGCGTCGAGCTCGGGGCCGCGCGCGGTCGTCGCGATCCGGTAGTAGACCTTGGCGACGCGCAGGTCGTTGCTCATCCACGCGCCCGAGACGATGAGCCCCTCGAGCCGCGGGTCGGAAAGCTCGCGGCTGACGAACTGCGCGATCTCCTGCCGAAGCCGCGCAGCGACGCGGACGGGCCGAGATGCCTCTGCGTCCGGGCTACGCATGGGACGAGACTTCATGAAAGGCTCCAGGCTCCAGGCTCCGGGCTCCAGGGGGGAGCCTGGAGCCTTCCGCCCGGAGCCTCTCTCCTCACAGCTTCTGCTTGATCTCCTCGATCTCGAAGGACTCGATGATGTCCTTCTCCTTGATGTCGTTGAAGCCCGTGAGGCTGATGCCGCACTCGAAGCCCTCGGCGACCTCCTTGACGTCGTCCTTGAAGCGCTTGAGCGCGTCGATCTTGCCCTCCCAGACCGTCGTGCCGTCGCGGACCAGGCGCGCGTTGAAGCTGCGCACGATCTTGCCCTGGACGACGTAGCAGCCGGCCACGACGATGCCGCGGATCTTGAAGATCTGGCGGACCTCCGCCTTGCCGGAGAGCTTCTCGACCTTCGTCGTCGGAAGGAGGCCCTCCATGGCGCTCTTCACGTCGTCGACGGCCTCGTAGATGATCGAGTACGTCCGGATCTCGATCTTGTTCTCCTCGGCGAGCGACCCGGCCTTGCCTGCCGGGCGGACGTTGAAGCCGATGAGGATGGCCTTCGCCGCGATGGCGAGGTTGACGTCGCCCTCGGTGATCGCGCCGACGCCCGCGTGGACGATGCTGAGCTTCACGCGATCGGTCGAGAGCTTGGTGAACGCGGACTGCAGCGCCTCCACGGAGCCGTGGACGTCCGCCTTCACGATGACGCGCAGCTCCTGCTGATCGCCCGCCTGCAGGCGCTCCATGAGGCCCTGCAGCGAGATGCCCTTGTCGCCGGCCTGCTTGCTCTTGTCCTGCCGCTGCTTCCGGCTCTCGGCGATCTCCTGGGCCTTCTTCGGGTCCTTGACCGCGTGGAGAGGATCGCCGGCGGAGGGCACGTCCGAGAGACCGAGGATCTCGACCGGCGTCGAGGGCCCCGCCTCGTGGACCTGCTTGCCGTGCTCGTTCGTCATCGCGCGGACCTTGCCGAAGCCGGGGCCTGCGAGGACGAAGTCGCCGACCTTGAGCGTGCCCTCCTGGACGAGGACGCGCGCGACGGGGCCGCGGCCGCGATCGAGGAGCGCCTCGAGCACGACACCGCTGGCCGGCTTCTTCGGGTTGGCCTTGAGATCGAGCATCTCGGCCTGGAGCGCGATCATCTCGAGGAGGTTCGAGATGCCCTCGCCCGTCAGCGCGGAGATGTTCACGAAGATCGTGTCGCCGCCCCACTCCTCGGGCTGCAGACCGTGCTCGACGAGCTCGCGCTTCACGCGCTCGGGGTCGGCCGTCGGCTTGTCGATCTTGTTGACCGCGACGATGATCGGCACCTTCGCCGCCTTCGCGTGCGCGATGGCCTCCTTCGTCTGGGGCATGACGCCGTCATCCGCGGCGACGACGAGCACGACGATGTCCGTCGCGCTCGCGCCACGCGCGCGCATCGCGGTGAACGCCTCGTGGCCCGGCGTGTCGAGGAACACGATCGTGCCCTGCTGCGTCTGCACCTTGTAGGCGCCGATGTGCTGCGTGATGCCGCCGGCCTCGCCCGCGGCGACGTTCGTCTTGCGGATCTTGTCGAGGAGGCTCGTCTTGCCGTGGTCGACGTGACCCATCACGGTGACGACGGGCGGCCTCGGAGCGAGGTTCGGATCGTTCTCGTCCGTCTTGTGGAGCTCACCACGCGCGACGGCGATGTCCTCTTCCTCCGTCGTCGCGACGTTCTCGACCTCCCAGCCGAACTCGGACGCGAGGATCGTCGCGTCGTCGGCGTCGAGCGTCGTGTTGATGTGGACGCCCGTCTTGCCCATCGAGATGAGCTTCATCAAGAGCTCGGTCGCCTTGAGGCTCATCTGGGCGGCCATCGCCGAGAGGCTGATCGACCCCTCGATGCGGATGACCTTCTTGTGCTGGGACATCTCCTTCGTGGAGACGTTCACCGGGCCCTTGCGGACGTTGGTCATGCCGGGACGACCGCGACCGCCGGGGCCGCCGCGTCCCATCATCCCGGGCCGCTGCTGGCCCGGGCGCATCCCGCCGCGCTGCTGCCCCGCGCCCGCGCGCGGATCGAACTGCACGCGCCGCGGCATCGCACCGGTGGCGCCGCCGCCGATGCCCGTGCGCTGCGCGCCGATCGGGGTCGGCATGGGAACGCCGGGACGACCCGTCCAGTACTCGACGCCGGTCTTCGGCGCCGTCGAGGCGCGCGTCGGCGCCGGCGGAGCGTCGGACGTGGCCGGACGCGTGGAGGTCGGAGGCGACGACGTACGCTGCGTCTCCGCCGGAGGCGTCGAGACCGGAGCCTGGGACGCCGGCGCGACGGACGCGGGCGCAGGCGCGACCGACGCCGGCGCAGGCTCGGCCGCCGCCGCCTGGACGCCGTCGGTCTTCGCCGGCTGCTGCGCCTCGGGCTGAGCCTCGGCGACCGCGCGGCCCGAAGGCGGCGGCGCAGCCTGCTGCGCGGCCGGCGCGGGCGCGGACGGAGCGGCCGCAGGAGCCGCGGCGACGGCGCGCTCGGAGGTGCGCGCCTCGGACGCGGGCGCAGCAGCGACGTCACGCGTGCTCGGACGAGCGGACGGAGGCGCCGGAGGCACGGCGGCCTGCGTGTCGGTCGTGCTCTTCCGATCCTCGGGCACCTCGCGGTACGCGAGGATGCGCGTGCTCTCGTCCTTCGCGAGCACGTCGGTCTGCGGGACGTTCGACGCTTCCTTCGTCGCGGAGACCGGAGGCGTCTCCATGGCGATCTGCGAGATGTCCCGACGCGACGCGACGTCGGTGAGCTCCGTCGTCGAAGGTTGCGCGGCGCTCGTGGGCGCGGCTGAAACCGGAGCCGACTCGGCAGGCGGGATCACCTTCGCGACCGCACGGCGCTTGAGCACCGTCCCGGCGCCGCGGCGGATGCGCTCCTCGACGACGTCGTGCGTCTTCTGCTTCTCGAGGTTGCGCTTCAGCCGCTCGACCGCTTCCACCTCTACCGAGCTCATGTGGTTGCGCACGTCCGCCACGCCGAGCGACTGAAACAGCGTCACGACCTGCTTCGGGTCGAGATTGAGCTGTTTCGCGACTTCGTAGACTCGAACCTTGCTCATCGAACCTCCGGCGATGACGACCATGCTTCTTCACTCCTAAGCGCCGCGGTGACGCGGAACGGCGCTGACAACCGATACGTTCGGGCGACGGCCGCCGCGACGCCCGAGTGAAGGACGGCAACCACGGCCACGGTACCGGCCTCTCCCCCGCCCTCGCTACGAATCGATCGGCCCGTGATCAGGCCGAGATGCTTCTTGTCACTCCACGCGATCGCCTTTCCCTCGGCGACCGCCCTCTGGACTTCCGAGAGCTTCGACGCGGCCGCCGCGTCGCGCGCGACGATCACGAGCGAAGCCCGACCTTCTTTCAGCGCCTCGACCACCGGATCCGAGCCGAGAGCGAGCTGGCCGGCGCGACGTGCTCCGACCAGCAAGCCCTCGATCCGACGGTCGGCGGCCTTCACGATGTCGGCCGCGATCGCCGCCGCGTCGCCGACGACCTTGCACTTGAAGACCCTCGAGAGCCCGCTCTTGAGCGCCTTGGCGAGGCAATCCGGAGTCGGGTGGAAGTGCGCGCCGCGACCGAAGCCCGACCCGGCCAGGTCCACGGCGATCTCGCCCGTCCCCGGGTCGAGAACGACGCGCACGAGCTCCTCCGCGGGCGCACGCTTTGCGCACCCCGCACAGGCGCGGAGAGGAACCCTCTTCGCGGTGCTCGGCTCGTGTCGTTCGGTCATCGGGGTCATGGGGCTAACAGGCTCCAGGCTCCGGACGCCAGGCTCCAGGATCGAGCCTGATGCCGGGGCTTCGAGCCCCTTCCTTCCTTTCGTTCTCGTGGTCTTCGTCCTTACTCCGTTTCGTTCCTGCTGGAGACTGGAGTCTCCGGTCTCACGCGTTCGCGTTCGACGCCGCCGCGGCCGCCGCTCGGCGGGCCGCCTCGATCTGCTTCCACTCGTTGGCGAGGAACTGCTCGGCGCCCTGCTTGAGGGCACGCGCCTTCTTGATGCCCATGCCCGTCTTGATCGCGAGCTTGTCCTCGTCCTCACGCATGATGTCCTCGACGCTGCGGTAGCCCGCATCCTCGAGGAGCTGCACCGTACGCTCGCCGACGCCGCGGATGAAGAGGAGCTTCTCCTTGTCCGTGAGCGGCTCGGTCTTGTTCGACGCGGCGCGGATGCGCTCCTGGCGGAGCGTCTCCATCGTCCGCTCCGCGGCCTCGCGGATCTTCGCGGCGTTGTCGGCGCCGACGCCCTGGATGGCCGCGAGCTCCTGCTCGGTGGCCTCGGCGACCTCCTCGAGGGCGCGGAAGCCCATTCGGTACATGTTGCGGGCGACCTGCTCGCTCACGCCCTCGATGCGCGAGAGCTGGGCGATCGCCTCCTCCTCCATCTGCTTGAACTTCGACTCGCTGATGATGTCGAGCTTCCAGCCCGTCAGGTGCCAGGCGAGGCGCACGTTCTGGCCCTTGCGGCCGATCGCGAGCGAGAGCTTCTCGTCCGGGACGACGAGCTCCATGCGCCCGTCGGCCTCGTTGACGATCACCTTGTTCACCTCCGCGGGCTGGATCGCGGCGCAGACGAAGCGCGCCGGATCGCGATCCCACGGGACGATGTCGATCTTCTCGCCGCGCAGCTCCTGCACGACGGCCTGCACGCGGCTGCCCTTCATGCCGACGCACGCGCCGACCGGATCGACGTCCGCGTCGCGGCTCATGACGGCGATCTTCGAGCGCGCGCCCGGCTCGCGAGCGCAGGCGACGATCTTGACGATGCCCTCGTAGATCTCGGGCACCTCGGCCTCGAAGAGCTTCTCGACGAGCTTCGCGTCCGCGCGCGAGAGGATGATCTGCGGGCCCCGGGCCTCGCGATCGATGTCCTTCAGCAGCGCGACGATGCGGTCGCCGGGCCGGTAGGTCTCACGCGGCGTCTGCTCGCGGAACGGCAGGATGCCCTCCGTGCGCCCGAGGTCGACGATGATGTTGTTGCCCTTCTCGAAGCGGCGGACGACGCCCTTGATGAGCTCGCCCTTCTTGTCCTTGAACTCCTGGTAGATGAGGTCGCGCTCCTCGTCACGGACGCGCTGGATGAGGACCTGCTTCGCCGTCTGCGCGGCGATGCGGCCGAACTGCGAGCGCGCCTGCTTCACCCGGAGCAGATCGCCGAACTCCTTGTCCTGCTCGGCAGCCTTCTTCGCGTCCGCGGGGTGCCAGAAGATCTGGAAGCCGAGCTCCTCGCCGATCTCCGCCTCGAGGCCCTTCGCCTTCGCGTCCTCGAGGGAGATTTCGCGGTCCTCGTCGGAGACGTCGTCGACGACGGTCATGAACTGGAAGAGGTCGACCTGCCCGGTCTCCTCGTTGAAGGTCGCCTGAAGCTCGCGGTTCGGTCCGAAGACACTCTGAGCGGCCTTGAGGATCGCTTCCTCGATCGTCTTCACGAGGCGCGCGCGATCGATCCCCTTCTCCTTCGCGACCATCTCGATCGCCTGGAGGAGGTTCGTATCGCTCTGTGCTGCCTGCTGCTGGGTGGCCATGTTCTTCCTCTTCGAATCGGGGCTCTTCGATACTTCTGCGCTGAGCATCAGTGCTTCCTCTTCTTCTTCTTGCCGCCCGAGGAGGACGGCCGGCTCGGCGGACCGAACTCGAAGACGAGGCGCGCTGATACGACGTCTTCGAGAGAAATCTGGTAGGTGCGGTCACCGTCGATGAGGTCGACGGTGCCGTCCTTCACCGGCCCGAGGATCCCCGTGAGGACCTTCTGACCGGCGACGGCGTTCCTCAGCTTCAGCTTCGCCTTCTCCCCCGCGAAACGGACGTAGTCGGCGAGCTTTCTGAGGGGTCGCTCCACGCCGGGGGAGCTGACCTCGAGATGGTAACGATGCGGAATGGGATCCGCCACGTCGAGGGCGGGCGACAGGTCGCGCGCGATGGCGGAGCAGAGCTCCAGATCGACCGCGGCCTGCTTGGTGGACATCTTCTCGGCGGCAGCGCCGAGCTTCTCGACGAACACCCGCAGGACCCACCCCCCTTCGTTCTTCACCTCGATATCGACGAGCTCGGCGCCATGAGCACGAACCACGGGCTCGATGACGGCCACGAGCCGCTCTCGATCGACCTGCAGTGTGCTCTTCGGTGCCATTTACTCAGTGATTTCCGATAGTTCTCTGGGGTACCTTCCCCGGCGTAGGACAAAAAAAATGCGAACCGCAAGATTGGGGTCCGCAATGCGACAGCCACCAACTGGGGCGCGAACCATAGCGCGCACCCGCCATGCGATCAACCCTCCTTCAACCGCGACCGTGCGGTCGAAGAAGGGTCGCGATCGTGGCGCAAGCTGTCGAAATGTCGAAACCTTGCGGGTGGTTGCTAGAACTCCGCAAGCCGTTTTGCAAGCACGGCCTGACGGCAGTCCCCAGTCCTCAGTCCTCAGTCCTCAGCTTTTGCTCACCGCAGACTGCCCCGCCGTGAGCACATCGCTCGCCCCGCGTTCTCCGATCGACGACTGAGACGAGGCTCCTGACGATCCAGCGAGCGTCCTTGCGCTCGCGCTCAGCCAACACGACTCGGCTTGGACCACAGAAGAAAGAGGAGGGCCCCTCGAACCGTCATCACGAGGGCTGGGCCCACTCTCCTCGACTTCAGCTGCAAGGCCACGGCGCCATCGGACGGACCACAGGACCTTGGACTGATCTTTACGCCCGAGCGCGACGCATGAGCGGAGCGCGATCGTCCGACGCCGCAGGCTGAGGACTGAGGTCTGAGGTCTGAGGCCTGATGTGCGGCGAGCGCGACGGGGAGCCAGCTTGCCACAAGCGATGTGTCGCCAACGAGCGTTCACGCCTGCACGCACGACCGCATGCAGCTACGCCACTGCAACGCCGTTCGACATCGACGGGACCGTCGTCCTCTCCGCTGGAGCTTTGCGCCGCGCGTGCCGAGCATCGGCGCCACTCGGGCGGCACGCCCGGTGCGATGGGCGTGCACGCGAGGTGAATGGAATGACATGCCGGTGTGGTGAGACGAAGAGAACGTCAGCGACGCACACGTTCCGCCGTACGGTCGCAGGGACGACGTTCACGGCAGAAACCACCGTCGATGCGTGCGCCAGGTGTGGCGAGCCGAACGTGCCCGTGGCGCTCGTGATCGCGTTCGAGCGTGCAGTCGCCGCCGAGCTTGCGCGCCGAGGCCCCATTTCGGGCGAGACCTTCCGCTGGATCCGCAAAGCCGCGGCGCTGGAGCGCATGGACATGTCGCAGCTCCTCGGGGTGAGCATCGAGACGATCGCCTCGTGGGAGGAGGAGCGGCGTCCGATGGACGTCGCCGCGTGGACGGTGATCGCGTCGCTCGCGCTGGACGCGATCGAGGGCCCGAGGCCGCTGCGCGCACGAATGAAGGCCCGCCGCCGCAACGCCGGTGCGTCCGGCACCACCGTGATCACCTTGCAGCGGGCCCGCGCCGGATCGATCGCGCGCGTCCTCGAGCTGCTCGCGCGCTCGGCCGCGATCACCGACGCCGACATCGCCGACGCGCTGGACGTCGACTGCGCCGCGCTGCGCGCTCGCCTCCGCGAGCTCGCGACGCTCGGCCTCGTGCGGAGCACGACCACGTCCTCGCAGGACGAGGCGGTCCGCTGGGAGCCGACGACGCGCGATCGCGATGCGCTCATGGATGCCGCGGCCCGCGCGGGCGTCGACCTCGACGCGCTCTTGCCGCGCGCGAAGCGCACCCCGGACGCGCGGTGGCACCCGATCCGCCCGCGCGCCACGACGGCGACGTGGCGCGCGTCGACGTGAGCGCCGACGGCAGCGCCGTCACAGCCCGCGGGACGCCCTGCAGGTCTTCGTGTACAGGTCGCGCAGGACGTTCCGCGGATCCGTGATCGCCTTCACGGCGTCGTAGTTCGGCTTGTTCCAGATCCGCCAGAACGTCTTCTCGTCGTAGTAGTTGTGCGAGATGAGCGTCTTGATGCCTTGCAGCGCGAGGAGCTCGTCCTCGATCTCCTTGTAGTAGTTGCGGCCGGGCGGCTGCGAGAGCCCGTAGATCGCGATGTCGACGAAGAGATCGTCCTCGACGCCTTCGAGGTAGTCCTTCGCGATCCACTCGTAGTCGCGGACGCGACGATACGGGACGCACCAGAGCGGGAAGTGATCGATCACCCCGCGGTACCAGCGCATGAAGGCGTCGAGCCGCGAGAACGGCAAGAAGACGTCGAGCGTGACGTTCGGCCGCTCGTCGGGGAGGAGGAAGTGCAGCTTGTCGGCGAGCCGCAGGAGCGTCGACGAGTCGAGCACCTTCCCGAAGAGCAGCCTGCCGACGAGCGAGCGCGGCGTCGGGTTCGTCACTCCGCGGTCGTAGCGGAAGAAGTAGTCGGCGGTCCGGAAGTAGTCCTCCGAGCGCGTGGCGGTCGTCTCGTAATAGACCTTCGCCCAGTCGTAGCGGCTCGTGTACGGCGCCGAGTCGACGTACTCGCCGAGGCAGAGGACGTGACGATCGGGCGCGTGGATGATGCCGTCCATGAACTCGACGTCCTGATCGACGAAGTGACGGCGGATGGCGGCCTTGTACTCGCCGAGGCTCCGGTACGTCACGTACGTCGTCTTCACGTACGGCTTCGCCGGAACGAGCCGGAACTTCAGCTTCGAGAGGACGCCCAGCGTGCCGAAGGAGCCGTGCATCATCTGGAACACGAGGGCGTGCTCGTTGTTCGGCGTGCAGTGCAGCACCCTGCCGTCCGTGGTGATCACCTCGTACTCGAGGCAGCTGTCGTGGAAGCCGCCGTACCGGAACGACGTCGACTCGAGCGAACAGCCGGCCACGGCGCCGCCGACCGTGATCGTCTTCAGCTCGGGGACGACCATCGGCACGAGCCCGTGGCGCAAGGTGGCGGCGACGAGATCGACGAACGTGACGCCCGGCTCCGCGGTGCAGGTCCGCGCGTGGACGTCGATCTCGAGGATCTCGTCGAGGTCCGTCAGATCGATCTTCGCGTCCGAGCGTCGCCGGTCGCGTCTCTTGGGCACCTGATGGGAGACGGCCCTCTTCTTCAGCGAGACCGGGATCCGTCGATCGTGCTCACGAAGCTGCCGCGCCACGCGCTCGACCTTCGCCGCATGTCGATCGGCGACGGCGATGGGGCGTCCGGCGCGTCGATCCTCTCTCGGGAGCGTGACATCCATGGCTCTCGAGCCCGAGTGCAAGCGGCGCTCCCTCGTCGACGGCGCGAAGCTCTTCGACTCGCGAGCCCGTCGTCGAACCGGGCTCGTGACACGCCTCGCTCTCGCGACGAAAGCGCCACAGACCGCTCACGCATCGGCGAGCGCACGCACCGCGGCCACGACGCCGAGGGTCGTGCACCCGAGCCGCTCGAAGTCGAGCCGCTCGGCCGTGTCGCTGGGACCGTGATAGTGCGACGCCCAGAGCGGCGCGGCGTCGGTCACCATGAAGGCGGGGATCCCCGCTCTGGCGAACGGCCAGTGGTCCGACGGCCACACCTTGGCGAAGAAGAGCGGAACGTTCAGCGCCGACGCCACGACGTCGGTGCTCGCATGCTCGAAGGCTTGCTTCGCCCGCTTCATCGCGCGCGTCGCCGTGCGGTTGCCGATGAAGAGCACGTCGGAGCGCAGCGTGGGGACGAGCCGGAACGGCCGAGGCAGCTTCTTCATGTAGAGCCCGAGCGACTCGAGGCCCATCATCGACACCACGCGAGGCCCCTCTCGCTCGAGGTCGCGCAGGTACGTCGCGCTTCCCATCGACTCGGTGCCCGCGTGCGGCGGCTGCTCGGCGGCGAAGGCCACCAGCCTCACGGTCCTCTTCAGCGGCCCGTATTGGAGGGCGTACGCGAGCGACAAGAGCACGGCGACGCCGCTCGCGTTGTCGTCCGCGCCGGGAGACGCGACGGGCGAGTCGTAGTGCGCGCCGACGACGACGCTCTCGTTGGGGAGCTCGCTGCCGAGGAGGACGGCCTCGACGTTGTCGACCGTCTCGTTCACCGGCCGCCGCTTCACGGGCAGCCCCGCGGCCTCGAGTCGACGGTGGATCGCCTCCGCTGCGCGCGTGAGGTTCACGAGCCCACGGGGCGTGCGGTCGTGCCGCTCGCCGATCTCTTCGCTCAGGAGCCGAACGTCGCTCTGCAGGCGCTGGACGAGGTCGTAGAACATCTCCGGCCCCGGCAAGGTGGGACCGGGCGCGCCCGCGTGCGTCGCCGCCCACGGCGGCGCGTCGCTCGCGGGGAACGAATCCATGCTCGCGAGGTCCACGATCTCGTCGGGACCGAGCGGGCGCTCGACGTGCCTCTTACCACCGTACACGATTGCCCCTCCGGTCGTGTTTGGTCCCCGCGGCGACGTCGAGCATCGTCACGCCGAGGACGCTCGCGAGCGCCATCGCCGCGTTGTCGCGTTTCGGGTTCCGCGGAGACAGCGCCCAGACGAGTAGGCCGAGATCGAGCAGGTCGCCGGCGACGCGCAGCCACAGCCAAGGCGCCGCGCGCCGCGCCGCGAGGAGCGCGATCCCATTCGCGAGCTCGCGCATCCCGAAGAGCCGCACGAGCCCTTCCTGCCGCTCGAGGCCGAGGGCCTTCGCGACCCTCCGCGACGCGAAGAGCTCGGTGAGCCCGATCGCGACGCCGAAGCATCCGAGCGCGATCGCCGCGCCGCTCCTCGCGGGCCTCCTGCGGAATCTCATTCCCGAGCGGAGGAGCATTCCGCGTGCCCCCCTGCTCGTGCTCCCTGGAGCCTTCCGCCCGGAGCCTGGGGCCTCCGTCAATGATGCCGCAGCCGTGACGCCTCGTAGACCGCCTCGACGAGCTCGGCGGCGTCGACCGGCTTGCCGACGTGCACGTCGAATCCGGCGGCGAGCGCGCGATCGGTGTCACGCTCGGCGGTGAAGCCGCTCACGGCGAGCGCCGCAAACGTGGGATCCTTCTGGCGAAGCGTGCTGATGAGCTCGCACCCGTCGCCGCCGGGCATCGCGAGATCGCTGACGACCACGTCCGGCGTCCACGCGTCGAACAGGTCGATGGCCGCCTTCACCCCGCCTGCGCAGGCCACGTCGGCGCCGGCGCGACGGAGGATGGTCGCCATGAGCTCGCGCGAGTCCTCCTCGTCGTCGACGACGAGGACGCGCAGGTTCCGGAGCGCGACGGACGGCTCGAGGGCGAGCTCGCTGGGAGCCGCCACGACCTCGTCGTGCAGAGGCAAGAGCACGGTGAACGTCGCCCCCCTGCCCTCGCCCTCGCTCTCGGCCGAGACGCTGCCGTCGTGCAGCTCGACGAGCTGCTTGACGATGTAGAGCCCGAGGCCGAGGCCGCTGCGCGCGGACGAGTAGTTCCGCTCCTGCGTGTACATCTCGAAGATGTGCGGGAGCAGGCCGGGGGCGATGCCGTTCCCCGTGTCGCGCACGACGATCCGCACGTGGCCGCCGTCGCGCTTGGCCTCGACGTCGATGCGTCCGCCCGACGGCGTGTACTTCATCGCGTTCGACAGCAGGTTCGTCATCACCTGCTCGATGCGCTGGCGGTCGCAGATGACGGTGAGGTTCGGCTCCACCGAGAAGTTGAGATCGAGCCCGAGCTCGGCAGCCTTGGGGAGCGCCCCCTCGACGACGCGCTGCACGAGCGCGCCCGCGTCGATGGGAGCGAGCGCGAGCTGGATCCGGTCGGCCGCCATCCTCGAGATGTCGAGGAGCTCCTCGATGAGCTTCGCCTGGGTGCGGGCGTTGCGCTCGATCGTCTCGAAGGCCCGGTTGCGAGCGGCTTGATCGAGGACCTCGCGACGGAGGAGCTGGGTCCAGCCGAGGATCGCGTTCAGCGGCGCGCGGAGATCGTGCGAGAGCACCGCGATGAACCTGTCCTTCGCGCGATTGGCGCGTTCGAGCTCCTCGCGCGTGCGCCTCTCCCTGCCGAGCAGCTCCTCCTTGTCGCGAAGCGCGCGGACGAGGTCCTGGGCTCCGTCGACCGAGGCGGGTGTGGCCGCGGCCTCGCGGATGTTCCAGAGGAGGCGCTGTCCTCGCGACGTCAGCGACACGTGCGCGACGACGGGGACCTGACCGCCGCCGCGAGGTCGGACGCCGAGCTCGATGAGACGGGTGACGCCTCGCTCGAGGGTGTCGAGCGCATCGTTCATCGTCCGGACGGACGCCGGATCGATGAAGGCGGAGATCGGCTTTCCGCGCAGGTATCGGAGCTCGAGGCAGAAGAGCTGCACGGCCGCGGCATTGGCATCGCGGATCACGCCGAATCGATCCGTCACGAGGTACGCGTCGGGCGCTCGCTCGAAGAGGTCGGCGTAGCGTTCGCGCTCCGCCTCGAGGCGGAGCCCCATGCGTCCGAGCTCGTCGAGCTGCGCACGGAGCTCCTCTTCCGCGACCATGAGCTCCTCGTGCTGGATGCGCATCTCCTCGAGCGCCTCCCGCAAGGCGTTCGGGTCTTGCTCGAGCGCCGGGCGCGGTCCGAGGAGCTTCGCGGCGCGCGCTTTCTCCGTCTTCAGGCTGGCCGCGAACGACTCGACGCGGTCGGCGAACGCTCCGGCACCTCGCCTCCTTATTCGGATGGACATCACCGCACCTCCTCCACGAGAACGATGACGCCCTTCTTCAGCTCGTTCTGCAGAGGAACCACGGCGACCTTGCACGTCATGCTCTTCGGGTCGGTGACCTCGGCGTCGGCGACGCCTTCGACGTCGGCGACGCTTTCGGTCCGAGACCCGAGACACGCCTTGAGGATCCGTTCGCTCGCAGCGCCGAAGCTCTCTCCGTCGAAGGCACCGTCCTCCGTGCGCAGAGTCTCGAGGCCCGTCGACTCCGCCGTGCGCATGCGCTCCACGGCTGCGGCGCAAATCGAGCCGAGCCGGGCGATCTCTGCATCGCGACGCCGGAGCTCCTCGTTGATCGTCTGGAGCTCCTCGTTCGTCGCCTCGAGCTCCTCGTTGGTGCATTGGAGCTCCTGGTTCATCGCCTCGAGCTCGCCGAGCGCCGACCGGAGCTCGGCGTGCGTCGCCTCGAGCTCCGCCGCCCGTGCTTGGAGCTCTTCCTGCGCCGCCTCGAGCTCGAGGTTCGCTCGGCGCAGGAGCAGCTCGCGGCGATGGACCTCCGTCACGTCGACGAACGTGATCTGCGCCCCCAGGACGACGCCACGCTCGACGAGCGGCGTGACGTGCACGTCGAAGAACGACTTGTCGCCGCTGTCACGAACGCGCTCGACGGCGTCGAGACGCTTGGCGCGTCGCTCGGGCAACGCCGTGCTCGCCACGAGACGGAGGTCGGGCGATCGCTGCGCGATCTCGAGATCGCCGAGCGGCCTACCCAGGTCGGACGACGTCAGACCGAACGCGCGCATCCCCTCGTGGTTGACCATCAGGAGCCGACCATCGGCGTCCAAGACGAGCTGCGGCGTCGGCGACCGGTCGAAGGCCGCGCGAAGGATGCGCGCCCACGAGTCGTTCGAAGAGAGCCTCGCGCTCTCGGCGGAGCCGGCCGGCGCCCGGTCGATCCGGAGCGGCTCGTCCGGCTCCGCGCCCGGGGCGGCGCGGACGCTCCGCCCCGGCACCGGACCGAAGATGCGCTGCTTCAAGTCGAGTGGCTTGAACAGGTCAGCGTGCGCGAGGAGCATCTCCGCCTTTCCGAGAAAGAGCACACCAGTCGGCGCGAGGGCGAACCGCAGGCGCTCGAGCACGCGCGTCTGCGCCTCCGCGTTGAAGTACATGAGGGTGTTCCGGCACACGAGCACGTCGATGCGCGGAATCGGCGCGTCCTGCACGAGATCGTGACGCCCGAAGACGACGGCGCGGCGGAGCGCGGCGTCGAAGACGAAGCCCTGCCCCGTCCGCGTGAAGTACTTCTCGACGAGCGCCGGCGGCACTGCGTCGATCGCCTTCGGTGGGTACACCGCCTGGCGAGCGTGCGCGAGGGCCTGCTCGTCGATGTCGGTCGCGTAGATCTTCACCCGCTCGGCGTACGCGTCGGGTCCGAGCAGCTCGGCGAGCAGCATGGCGAGCGTGTAGGGCTCCTCGCCCGACGAGCAGCCGGCGCTCCACACGCGTACGGGAGCCTCGCCGCCGACGTCGATGACGGACGGCAATCGCCCGGCGAGCGCCTCCCACGCCGCCGGGTCTCGAAAGAAAGACGTGACGTTGATGAGCAGCGTCTCGAAGAGCTGCTGGATCTCGTCGGGGTACGACTCGAGATACGCGAGGTACTCGGCCGGAGACTCGATCCCGACCGCCTGCATGCGCCGCCGGATGCGCCGGACGACGCTCGAGCGTCTGTATCCGCTGAAGTCGAATTTTCGTGAACGGTGGACGTGTTCGATCACCGCCGTGAACGCGCGTTCGTCGGCGGAGTCTTCTTCGGCGGTCGACACGTCCACCCCGAAGTCTTGCTCGTCTGCCATCGGTTCCCCCCTCGCCGACCGGCCGGCGATCGAAATGCTCGAGGCGTCCGCGAGACGGTCGGCTCGCTCTCGTTCGCCCGATTGCGCGAGCATGTCGTCCACGTTCGCCGCAGCGAGCTCTTCGGAGCGACCGCGGCGCGGCGGTCGCTCCACCCCCTTCGGGCCGGCGCCCTGCTCGAAGGCGCACGGCACCGGCTCGTCGCTCGCTCGGCTCCCTTCGGAGGGCGCAACGGGCGTGACGAGCGTCACCCGCGAGTTGTCGTCGTCGAGCACGTCGACCTAGGCGCGCAGGAGTCGATCGATGTCGGGCCGAAGTCGAACGAGCGCCAACTTCTCGCGCGCGCGAGCACCGAGGCGGCCGATGGTGTGCGTCACCTTCCGCCGCGTCTGGGCGAGACCGAAGTGATCGGCGTAACGGGAGCTCTCGAGCGAGAGGAAGGACAGAGCGTCGGCCTCGTCGACGACGCTCACCTCGCGGGCCCGCCGCTCGGCGCCCGCGAGGATCTCCTCGACGTGCGCGATCACACCCGCGGAGAGACCGGCCTGCTCGAGGAGGGACGACGCGCGCTGCCAGGCAGGGCTCGGCGGCAGCTTCTCGCATCCGGGGCGCTCGGGCGCACGATGCTCGAGCTTCTCCTGCGCGTCCTTGTCCAGGCGATCGACGTCGTGGAACAACGCGGCGACCTGCGCGGCGAGGCTCGCGTCGGGGTCGAGACGGAGCAGCCACTGCCAGGTGTCGAGCGCGTGCGCGAACTCGACTTTGAGCTCCGGTCGCGACGCATCGTAGAGGCCGGCGTGCAGCGTGAGCACGTCGTCGAAGACGGCCGCCGAGGACGCCTCGTTCCGCCGCACGATGAACCGCTGGTAGCGGGTCAGCATCTCGCAAGCGACGCCGACGGAGTCGTCGCCGCGCACGGCGACGGTTCCCACCGGACCGCGCTCGATGAGCTCGTCGAAGCGCGAAAAGTCGAACGATCCACGCCACGCGAAGTCGTCGAACGTGAGCTGCCCCGCGCGGCACGACTCGACGCGGGACACGCCGACGGTCGGGAACTCCTGCTCGATCGTGCGGGTGTCGAGCTCCTCTTCGGTGACGAGCTCGAGCCGGAGGATCTGCGGCGACAAGATCGCGTTCGTGGCGGACCGCAGGTGGGTGCGAGCGAGCCTCGGCTCTCCGAAACGGCGTTGCTCCACGGCAAGAGCTGTCATCAGATCACCCCCATTTCGAACTGGTTCTTCAGCGGAGCCGGCACCTCGATCTGGACCGTCTTGGCGAGATGCCTCGTGGGCCTGGGCTGGCGCTCGACCCACTCCACGAGCTCGGCGAGCGCGCGATCGAAGTCGGCGGTCGGGCGCCAACCGAGCACGCTCTCCGTGCGCGAGATGTCGGCGTAGCAATGCCGGACGTCACCCATCTGACTCCGGCCCGTCGCCTCGGGAACGAGCTCCGGCTTGCCCGCGATCTCGGCGACCTTCTGCGCGACGGACGCCAGCGTGCGAGGCACGCCGCTCCCGACGTTGAACACGCCGGTACGCAGATTCGAGTCGAGGGCCGCGCGGAACGCTGCGGCGACGTCGCTCACGTGGACGAAGTCACGGATCTGTCCGCCGTCTTCGAGGACGAGCGGACGGCGATCGTCGAGGGCGCGCTCGGCCCACCGCGACAGCGAGCCCGCGTAAGGATTGCTCGACGACTGGCGAACGCCGAACACGTCGAAGAGGCGCAGCACGATCGTGGAGATGCCGAAGGCGCGCCCGAACCGCATGCAGATCCGCTCCTGATCGAACTTCGAGCGGGCGTAGACGCACGTGGGCGAGAGGAGCTTCGTCTCCGGCGTCGGGGCGGGCGTCAGCGGTCGCCCGTCCACCGTCGGCTCCCACTCACCGCGCCGGAGCTGCTCCGGCTTGCGGCGCGCGATCTCGACCGGCGCGCCGGAGGAGTCTCGATAGAGGCCCTCGCCGTAGACGCTGAAGCTCGATGCGAGGACGAGCCGCTCGACGCGCGCGCGAGAGAGGCGATCCATGAGCACGGCGGTGCCGACGTTGTTGACCGACGTACAGCGCTCGACCTCGTAGAGGCTCTCACCGACGCTGACCGCGGAAGCGAGGTGGAGAACGGCATCCACGCCCTCGAGGGCGCGCTCGACGATCGCGCCATCGCGAACGTCGCCGACGATCAACTCCGCGTCGGGATGAAGATGAGCCGGGGTGCGCCCCGCGTGCGCGCGCGACGTGATGCTGTCCAGCACGCGGACGCTGTGACCATGGGCGACCAGATCATCGACCAGATGTGACCCTATGAACCCTGCGCCTCCCGTGATCAGGATCTTCCTTTTCGACATGACAAGCTCTCTCCTTGGGATCGTCCCAGGGACGACGGACGACAGACGACTGCGCTGCGGCTCGGAGGTGATGCCTTCGAGCCGCTACGAAACCGAATCCCCCCCGCGTCCGCTCAACCGAGCATTGGCGGTCGCCTTTCACTTCTGCACTGCGCGTGCCGCACAGGGCAGGTCACCACGGTTGGGACGAATGTCGACGACGACCCGTGTCGTGTAACCGCGTGTAGCGCGAGGTGGGACGTCGCGAAGCGTCACGACCGTTGCGTTTGTGCCCTCCAACGCGTCGCACCGCGCGATTCGATCCCACCATTTGGATCGCAGAGAACCGAAACTTCGTGGTTCCGTACGCGAGAAATCGGTACGAGCACCGAAATTTCGGTGCGCATCCTCTCCCTATGGTCCGTGGACGCACCGGTTGTCTGAGACCAAGAGGCGTCAGGGGAGGATTACAGGGTTCCTTGCCTCTGCAGGCTTCGCGCCAGATGCCGCGCCGGATCCGAGGGCTGGGGCGCCGAGCGCGGGCGGCGGCGGATCCTGTTCGAGGATGATGAACTGAACGCGTCGATTCCTCTTCCGATTCAGCTCGGTGACGTTCGGGACGAGCGGCTTCGTATCGCCATACCCCTTTGCCACCAACCGGTCGGCCGCGACGCCGTGCGCGGTGAGCCATGCGACGACCGCCGCCGCACGCTCCTCGCTCAATCGCTGGTTGTGGGCAGGACTACCAGTCCCATCCGTGTGCCCCTGCACCTCGACGCGCCGGATGCGCGGGTTCTTGAGGAGGACGTCCGCGATCTCCGTGAGCAGCCCCGTCGACGCCGGAAGGATCTCGGCGGAGTCGATCGCGAACTGGATCTGCTGCTTGATGACGATCTCCTTCGACTGGAGAGCGACGAGCGGGTTCTTCGGCTTCTTCTTCACCGAGAGCTCGATCGGGTTGTCCTGCCGCACCTTCACATCGAGCTTCTCGGACGCCACGAGATACCCGTCCACGTCGACGGTGACGGTCGCCTGTCCCGGCGAGACCTGCTCGAAGCGGAAGGCACCCTCAGGGTCGGTCGATCCGCTGAACTCCTTGCCGGCGGAGTCGACGACCTTGACCGACGCATTCGGCACCAAGCCGCCGGTGTCGAGATCCTTCACCTTCCCGACGACGCTGCCGACGCGCGGGAGCGCTTCGAGCACGCAATCGAGCTGGATGTCACCGCCCTGCGACGCAGGGCCCTGCGGCGGCGCGCCCACCGGCGCCGAGCCACCGGCCGACGAACCGCCGGCGGCCGTCGAACCGCCCCCGATCGTCGCGCTGCACTCACCCGGCTTGTAGCCGTCGGCGGTGATCGAGAAGACGTACCGCCCGGGCGGCAGACCGTGCGTCACGAAGCGTCCGTCCGTACCCGTATAGAGCGAGGTCAACTCGGGATGGTTGTCCCACGCGACGACCGCGCCGGCGATTCCGACGTCGCTCCCTTCCTCGCGGACGAAGCCCCGGATGCGCCGGCCACCCGATCCAGACGGATCGGCGGTGTACCGGACCACCGGTGGACGGTCGTGCGTATCGAAGGCCCATCCCGCGCCGAGGTAGAGCATCCACGGCGGCGTCGGGCGCATCTCCTCGATGAAGAAGCTCGTGCCGGACACGCCGACGTCGAGCGCAGCGGTCAGGTTGAACCCCTTCTTCCACGGATAGAAGCGGCTGCCGAACGTGAGGGTCGACGGAGCGAAAGGATCCGTCGCGAGGCACTTGTCCGCGCTCGGGTTGTTCTGCCGGCACAGGTACCCCTGACGGTTCACCGGGATGAGGACGGCGAACTCGAGGAACGGCCGGACCTTCTCCTGAGCAGCGAAGAACTCGAGGCCGAGGTGGATGTCGAAGTGATCGACCCTGTTGATGTTGAGGCCGAAGCGCTCGATGCGCGTAATCGCCGTGCCGCGTGCGCTCTCCGTCGAACGAACGACCTCGCCGGAGTTGTCGAGCACGTACGTGAGGTTCGTGCTGAAGCGCATCGGGAGGCGCTTGTCGGCGTAGCGGCCGTCGGCCGTCGCGAGCGCGCGGAACTTCGCGCTCGTCCCCGCCCCGTCGAGGCCCACCGACCCGGTGCCGTTGACGAGCCACAGCTCGAACGCGCCACCGAGGTGCAGGACCTTCGACACGGCGCCGTGCGCCTTCGCGCCGAGCGTGCTGTCGCCGAGCACCTGGATCAGCGACGGGCGGTTCGCCGGGTTCGAGTTGGCGAGGGCGCTCGTCGCGAGATACGTGTCGAGCCAGCGCGCGACCTGCATCGAGAGCGTCAACCGCCCGCCGATGTGATCGGCGCTGTCGCTGCGGAGGACGCCGTTCGGGTTCCGCGGATCGCGGCACGGGAAGTCGGTCGTGCAGAGGAAGCCGCTCGAGAAGTACTCGGTCGTGAACCCGACCCGGAACTGACCGGCCGCGCCTCCCTGGGCGTGCTGCGTGTGCAAGAGGCCGACGCCGCCGGTGATCGTCGAGGCCTCGTTCAGCTTCGCCTCGCGCTCGGCCCACTCCTTCTCGCGGGGGTCCGCCTCGCGGACGTCGGGCTCGAGGACCACGGGCCCGACCCGCGAGCCGAGCGTCTCGCGCTCGCTCGACGACGGTATGGTCGCGTTCGCGTCGACACCGCTCTCGGTGCTCGCGCCTGCGCCGAACGTCACCGCTCCTTGCGCTCCGGATCCTTCCGCTCCGGATCCTTCCGCTCCGGATCCTTGCGCACCGGCTCGTCCCCCGGTCTCCTGCGCACCGGCCTCCTGCGCAGCAGCCGTGAGGGGAACGCCAACCAGGAGGGACGCGAGGAGGAAGGTGGCGGTCTTCATGTCGAGCGGGCGCGCTCATCCGTCGGGCGCCGCAGAGGTTGTAACACCCTTTCCGTCCCCTCCCAAAGGCCGTTTCCCGGCTCCGGCGCACGCCTCGGGCCGAACAAAGGGTAAGATGACGACGGCCATGGCAGGCGGGTCGTCCGACACAACGAAAGGCCTCGCCGACCCCGCGCCGGGTCGTCACGTCCTCGTGGGAAAGGGAGACCGCCCGCGCGGCCGGATCCTCATCGTCGACGACGAGGCGAACGCGCGCGCGGCGTTGAGCGAGATCCTGCGGGACGAGGGCTACGCGACGGAGACGGCCGCCGACGGCTTCAAGGCGCTCGGCAAGCTCGAGGAGTTCGCGCCGGACGTCGTGCTCACGGACCTGAAGATGCCGGGCCTCGACGGCCTCGCTTTCATGGAGAAGGCGAAGGCCGCGTCCCCGCAGTCGGTCTTCGTCGTGATGACCGCGTTCGGGACGATCACGAGCGCCGTGTCGGCGATCAAGATGGGCGCCGACAACTACCTCACCAAGCCGCTCGACTACGAAGCCCTCTCGGCCGTCGTCGAGCGCGCGATGGAGAAGGCCAAGCTGCTCCAGGAGGCGCAAGCGTTGCGCGAGCGGCTCCGGGAGCGCAACGCCTTCGGCCACATCGTCAGCGAGGATCCGAAGATGCGCGCCGTCCTCGACCTCGTGGCGCAGGTCGGGCCGAGCAAAGCGAGCGTCCTCATCACGGGCGAGAGCGGCACGGGCAAGGAGCTCATCGCCGAAGCCCTCTGCGCGGCGTCGCCGCGCGCGAACAAGCCGTTCGTGCGCTTGCACTGCGCGGCGCTCGCCGAGTCGCTCCTCGAGAGCGAGCTGTTCGGCCACGAGAAGGGCGCCTTCACCGGCGCCGTCGCCCGTCGCGAGGGACGCTTCAAGCAAGCGGACGGAGGCACGCTGTTCCTCGACGAGATCGGCGAGATCCCGCACGGGACGCAGGTGAAGCTCCTGCGCTTCCTCCAGGAGAAGACCTTCGAGCGCGTCGGCGGCAACGAGACCCTGAAGGTCGACGTCCGCCTCATCGCAGCGACGAACCGCGATCTGAAGGCGGAGATCAAGAAGGGCAACTTCCGCGAGGACCTCTACTACCGCCTCAACGTGATCTCGATCGAGCTGCCTCCCCTTCGCGAGCGCCGCGCCGACATCGGCCCGCTCGCGAGCTTCTTCCTCGCCCGTTACGCGAAGGAGAACGGCCGCAACATCGAGGGCATCAGCGAGGAGGCTCTCAAGATCCTCTCGAGCTACGACTGGCCGGGCAACGTGCGCGAGCTCGAGAACGTCATCGAGCGCGCGGTGGTCCTCTGCGACGGCGGCCTCATCGACGTCCGCCACCTCCCACCGGCGCTGGCCCCGAAGCAGGCCGAGGGCCCGCCGCCCATCCCGGGCTCCACCATCCAGGAGCTCGAGCGCTACGCGATCCTGAAGACGCTCGAGGCCTGCGGCGGCTCGACGTCGAAGGCCGCGACGATCCTCGGCGTGTCGCCGCGCAAGATCCAGTACAAGCTCCACGAGTACTCGACGGACCCGGTGCCCCCGCGCTCGACGGGCGCGACCGACGGCTCCTCGAGGCACAAGCACGACGGGGGGACGAAGGAAGACGACTGATGGCGGACGACGTCGTTCTTTCCGTCGATCGACTCGCAAAGACGTTCCGAAAGCCCTTCTCCGGAAGGAAGGTCGAGGCCGTGCGCGGCATCTCGTTCGAGGTGCGTCGCGGCCAGATCTTCGGCTTCCTCGGTCCGAACGGCGCGGGGAAGACGACGACGATCAAGATGCTGACGGGGCTCATCACCCCGACCTCCGGCCGCGCGACCATCCTCGGCAAGGAGGTGCCCTCCCCCGATGCGATGGGCAACGTCGGTTTCCTCCCCGAGAACCCGTACGTCTACCCCTACCTCACGCCGCGCGAGTTCGTGACGCTCTGCGGCCGCCTGAACGGCATGGGAGGCTCGCACCTGCGCAAGCGCGTCGAGGAGGTCATCGAGCGGGTCGGCATCGCCTACGCGATCGACCGCCCCGTCCGCGCGCTCTCGAAGGGCATGCTCCAGCGCACGGGCCTCGCCGCCGCGCTCGTCCACGATCCGGAGCTCCTCATCCTCGACGAGCCGATGAGCGGCCTCGACCCGGTCGGCCGCAAGGAGGTGCGCGATCTCATCGTCGAGGAGGCGCAGAAGAAGAAGACGGTCTTCTTCTCGAGCCACATCCTGAGCGACGTGGAGATGCTCTGCGACGCCGTCTGCATCCTCCGCAAGGGCGAGGTCGTCGTCTCGGGCACGATCTCCGAGCTCGTCGACAAGGGCGTGCGCCGCAGCGAGATCACGCTGAGCGATCCTCCGGACGCCTTGGCCGAGGAGCTCGGCAAGCTCGCCCAGCACATCCAACGCGTCGGCAAGACGCTCGTCGTCGACGTGCAGGGCGACGACGCCATCAAGACCGTGCTCGAGCGTGCGCTCGCGGCGGGCGTTCCGATCGAGTCGGTGACGCCGAAGCGCGAGACGCTGGAGGACATCTTCGTCCGCAAGGCGCTGTGAGCCTCTCGCTCGCCCGCCACCGCCTCCACCACGCTCCGTATCGGGGGTGTAACGGTGTATCGAGCGAGCCCCCGCAGCCGCCCGCGCGAACGTCGAAGCATCGCAGGATGACGAGGCTGACCGCCGGGCCCGTGCGTTGCTCCAACGTCTGCGTCGCGCGCGAAGAGCAGGGGCGCTCGGCATCGCGCAAGGCGATCGTCCGGCTATTCGCTCATGACTTCGCAGGCGAACCACGACGAAGTCACTCGGAGAAGACGATTCATGCATCGTAACGTTTGCTCGACATCCAGGGTCCGCTCCCTCGTCGGAGGCACCCTCTTTCTTGCAGGAACGATCGCACCGTTGGGCGTGCTCGAAGGCGAAGCGGCCGGAGCCACCGTCACCGCGTCGTTTGGGTACACGGGCGCCGAACAGACCTTCGAGGTTCCGTCCAACGTGAGGAGGATCCATGTCGTCGTGGTCGGCGGCCGCGGCGGTAACGGTGGAAACGTCGGAGGCGCCGGCGCGCGTGTGACGGCGGACCTCGACGTCATTCCGGGCACGACGTTGTTCGTCGAGGTCGGGCAGAACGGTACGCGTGACGGCACCGCCACCTTCGGCGGCGGTGGACCGGGTGGGCCGGGCTGTTGCGACGTCGGAAGCAACGGCGGCTCCGGTGGAGGTGCATCGGACATCCGAACGCTTCCGGCTTCATCGCCCTCTTCCCTCGCCTCTCGCCTCGTCGTCGCCGGCGGTGGTGGTGGTGGCGGCGGGTACGTCGGCGGCGCAGGGGGAGCTGCTGGATCTCCGGGCGCCAACCCCCCTGCCGCCGGCATCCTCGGCGGCGGTGCGGGCCTGAGCGTTGCGGGCGGCGCTGGTGGCACGGGCGACTACGGTGGCGAAGACGGATTGCCCGGGTCGTTCGCCATCGGCGGCGCAGGTGGGGCCGGCCTGACTTCGGCGGGAGGCGGCGGAGGGGGCGGCGGCTACTTCGGCGGAGGAGGCGGTGGCGGCGGTGGTGGCGTCCCGGCCGGGCTAGGCACCGGCACCGGAGCAGGCGGCGGCGGTGGATCGAGTTACGTCATACCGACGGCGACGAACGTCGTATTCGAGCTGGATACGAGCGGGACGCCGAGCGTCATCATCTCGTACGAGACGCCCGACATCGACGTCTCGCCCGCGACCGTCGGCTTTGCCGACACGTACCTGGTCGGAACGATCAGCCCGCGCCAAGTGGTGACGGTCACGAACAACGGAACGGCGCCGCTCTCGATCTCGAGCATCACGCTGAGCGGAGAAAATCCGGACGACTTCGTCGTCGGAGAGTCGACTTGCTACGACGACGTCGCGCCGGGCGCGTCGTGCGAGGTCTCCGTGCGCTTCGTCCCTCAGGCGGCGGGCCCGCGATCGGCGACGTTGCTGTTTACGAGCAATGCGGCGAATGCCCCCCTGAGCGTGCCGTTGAGTGGAACCGGCGAAGCGCCCCCGGCGGGAGAACCGGAAACAGACGCCGGCGCGCAAGGCCCGGCGGGACCCGAAGGACCTGCAGGCACGGACGGTGGGGCCCCCCCGGCTGGACCGCAGGCACCCGCAGAGCCGCAGGCACCCGCAGAACCGCAGGCACCCGCCGACGCAGAAGGCGGCTGCAACGCCGCGTCCACGACGAGCCAGAACGCCCTCGTCGCGACCGCCGGCGTCTTCGGACTCCTGCTGTTTCTCCGACGACGTCGCTCGCATCACGGCTGAGCAGTAGTCGAGCTCCGGTCGTGCGACTCCTGGTTCGCGATCGCGGCGCGCGCGCGTCGCGATCCCGATCGGGAATCGGGAGACGCGAGGCGCGATCGACGCTAGACGCCGAGCCCTCCGAGCCGGGTGAGCATACCCGCCAGCCGGTCGAGCAGGGCGAGCACCTCGTTCCCCTCCTCCTCGGAGACGATGCCGATGGTCATGGCACCTTCGATGGCCGCAGCCGCTTCGTTGCACTCGGCGCGAGCGAGCCTAGAGCGTTGCTTCCTGTCGGCACCGTCGCGCGAGGCGGCCTCGACCGTTTGCGTGTACGCGCTCGCGAGCGCGCGCCGAAGCTGGTCGGCAATGGAGCCATGACCGCGCGGAAACTTCTGCGCGATGCGATGACCGCGAGCGAGCGCCTCCTTCGCGGTGTGGAACGCATCCAGACGGCGGTAAGAGAACTGGAACGTGCGCATGATGACCTCCCGAGGCCCCGATTGCCGCGGGCCTCGGCCCTCCTCCGCGCAATCGGCATGACGCCGCCGGGCGGATGTCAGCCAGAAGCATCGACCTCACCGACCCGAGCAAAGACGTGGTGCCTCGCGATGACCGGCGGCGGCAGGCCGATTGCGCGCCAGGACGAGGCCCGCGGCAATCGGGGCCGAGCGAGGTGCTGAGCGAGTTCCTCGCTCGGCGCAGACCCCGGATCGCGCCTCCCGAATCCCGAATCCCGAGCCCCGATCGCGATCCCGAATCCCGACTCCCGAGCCCCGATCGCGATCGCGATCCCGACCCGCGACCCCCGACTCCCGAGCCCCGGTCGCGATCGCGATCCCCTCGGTCTCACCGAGCCGCCGCCGGCTCGAGCACGAGCAGCTCTCCGTTCTGCTCGTCCGTCAGCACGTAGACGAGCCCATCCGGCCCGACGCGAACGTCGCGAATGCGTCGTCCTTTCTCCGTGAGCAGCCTCTCCTCCCCCACGACGCGCTCGCCTTCGAGCGTGAGCCGTGCAAGGTGCCGATCGGCGAGCGCCCCGACGAAGAGGCTCCCGCGCCAAGCGGGAAACGCGTCCCCTTCGTAGAAGGCCATCCCCGAAGGCGCGATGGACGGATCCCAGTAGTAGAGCGGCTGCTCCATCCCTTCCTGCGCCGTCTTGCCCTCGCCGATGGGCTTCCCGGAGTAGTCCTCGCCATAGGTGATGATGGGCCAGCCGTAGTTGCGTCCGGCGCGTGCGACGTTGATCTCGTCGCCTCCTCGCGCGCCGTGATCGACGACCCAGAGCTCCTTCGTCTGCGGGTGCAGCGCGGCCGCCTGGATGTTGCGGTGCCCGAGCGACCAGATCTCGGGCAGCGCGCCTTCCTTCCCGACGAACGGGTTGTCCTCGGGAATCGTCCCGTCGGGTCGGATGCGCACGATCTTCCCGAGTGCGCTGCCGAGGTCCTGCGCCTGGCGTTGCCCGGCCGGGATCAGTCGCTCGCCGGTGGTGATGAACAGTGTGCCGTCCGGCGAGAACACGAGCCGACTGCCGAAGTGCTTGTCCGAGTCGAGCGCCGGCGTCTGGCGCCAGATCACCTCGACGTTCTCGAGGCGCGGCGGAGGCCCGAGGACGAGGCGCCCACGGGCGACGGCGGTGCCGTTCCCTCCCTCGCGTGGCTCCGAGTACGAGAAGTAGACGAGCTGGTTGTTCCCGAACGCCGGATCGAGCGCGACGTCGAGCAATCCCCCCTGCCCGCGCGCGAACACCTTCGGCACGCCCTCGACCGGCGGTGAGAGCTCGCCCGTGGGGCCGACGATGCGCATGCGCCCGGGCCGCTCGGTCACGAGTTTCGCCCCGCCCGGCAGAAACGCCACCGCCCAAGGATGCTCGAGACCACGGGCGACTGTGCGCACGTCGAACGCGACGTTCGCGGTCCGGTACGGCGCACGCGTCTGTCCCTCGAAGGCGGGCTTCTGATGAGGGGCATTCGCCGGTCGCGTCTCCAAGGGAGTCTCCGGCGTCACCACCCGATCGGCGCGGGACGACTTCCCGCAACCAGCGAGCACGACGAGCGCCAGCGCGCCGAGCATCGAGCGAAAGGGCGAGATCGAGCGAAGGCGGAGCACGTCGAAGGCCGAACGCATGGCGACAACGTGGATCGGTTCCGGCGATGCGCCCAGCGATTCGAAGCGGAGGCGACGAACGCCGCAGCCGACGGGTGAACGGATCGCTGCGATCGCCGGTCGAGGCGCCTCACAGGGGCGCGACGTCACGAGATCAGCGCAGGCCCAGCGTCAGAGCGAGCCCGTGGTCGATGCGTCGGCGTGCGCGAGCGGAGAGGCTCCCGACGAGCTCGTCGAGAGAATCCTTGTGGAGCGTCATGACCTGGCAGACGAGCGCGACGGACGCACGGTCGAGCCCTGTCTCCTCGGGAGAGAGGAGCACGTTACCTGCCGCCTCCGCGCGACGAAGGTTGGACGTGAGCGGCACGACCATGACCGTACGCAGTGCGGACGCCGTCAAGAGGTCGTCTTGCACGACGATGACAGGCCGCCTGAATGCCGGCTCCGACCCGCGTGGCTCGCCGAGGTCGGCCCACCAGACCTCGCAGCGCTTCATGCTCACCACTCGACGTCGAGAAGCGCCCTCCGCGCCGCACGAGCGCGAAGCTCGGCCATGTCGTCCGGCTCGTCTGCAGCCGTCTCCCGAGCTTCTTCGCGTAGCGAGTGGCACGCTTGAAGACGTCGTCGGGAATGGAGATGGCCGTCTTCGTACACTCGAGTACAACTTCAGTAGTACCGGTCGCAAAACGAGCCGGCTTTGCAGCCACGGCCGAGGTCGCCGCAGGACCGCAATCAGAACAACACGCCGAACCGAAGCAGGTCGACCGTCGGCGTCGGAGAGTTGCCGAGCACGTCGGCCACGGTCGCGACGATCGAGTCCGCCTCGAACTCGCTCGCGAGCCCTGCGCTGGTCGCGAGCCCGTTGCGCTCGTAGCTCGGGGAGATGGGAAGCTGGACGCCGGCGTCGATGCCGATCGTGATGCCGCTCGAGAACGTGAACAGGAAGCCGGCGCGCGGGTTGACGAACCACGTCGAGGCATCCATCGACTCGGTGAACGAGCCGTAGCGCCGGACGGTGATCCTCGCGCGCGCCGAGAGCCACTGATGCCCCAGGCGCATCCCGACGAAGAAGGCGTTCTTGAACGGGAACACGCGCACGTCGGTGGCGAAGGCCTCGAAGCGCGTGTCCGCTCCGAAGACGTTCATCGGAGGCAAGAAGCTGTACTCGGCGCCGAAGCCGATGATCCGGTGGACCTTCACGAACGCGCCGACGGCGATCGGACGCGGAAACCCCAAGCCGACGAGCGGCCCGATGCGCAGCCGCTCGGGCTTCTGCTCGCGCCGCTCGCTTCCTGCTCCTGCGCGCTCACCGCTCGCGCGCTCGCCGCGCGACCCCGAGGCGTCACGCGACACCGGCGCGCGAGCGGCGGATGCCGGCGTGGATCCAAATACGAGCGCAGCCACCGCCGCTGCGATCACGCAGAGGTGTCTCGACTTCACTGGACGCGTGCCTCGTGGGGCTCGCTCGTCCGGCGCACCGGATCATCGGAGCCGCGCCGAACGAAGCAGGACGTGGGCCGCCGTCGGCCCGCTGCCGGTGCACGCGCGGAAGCTCGCGGAGCTCTAGAACAAGAGGCCGCTCACGCCGACGAAGACGCCGCCGGGGGAACCATCGCGACCCGGCAAAGCAGACACGACCGGGGCGATGGACGACCGCGACACGAGGCCCGGACGACGGTCGCCGCGTGCGTCCGATGCGAGCGCGGCGTGCCCACGCTCGAGCTCGGATCGGCGCGACGGAATTTCGAGCGGGGGCAGGTCGCGCTTCTTCTTCTCGGCCTTCTCGGGCACGAACGCGATGTTCGCCTGCACGATCCCGGCGACGGCGAGAGCCAGGAACGATCCGGCGAAGCCCAGGTTCGCGAGGCGGATCTCCTCGGCGCGCTGGTGCCATTGCTCGGAGAGCTGGTTCTCGCCGTACAGCTCCTCCGCCTCGCGGCGCCGCGCGTAGCTGTACATCGCGTACGTCACCGCGGTGCCGGCGACGGCCGCGACCTGCGTACCGAGGAACATCGCGCCGAGGACCGTGTCGCCGTTCTGGAACTGACCCGCTCCGAACGGAAGGCACGCGACCAAGCGGCTGTGGCGGACCGTGATCTTCTCCTCGGCCGCCTGCGCCTTCACCTTCTCGAACCAGATGCGCTGCGCCTCGCGCTCCGCCTCCTCGCGCGCCTTGCGCTCGGCCGCGAGCCGGGCGGCCTCCTGCGTCGCGGCGCGGATCTGCTCGAGCAGCGAGGACCGGACGTCGATGTACGTGTTGATCGCGTCGGCGGGGAAGCTGAGCGGGTCCGGCTCGTACGTCGGGTCGTCGAGCACCAGCTTCTCGAAGACCTCCTTCGCCTCCGCGTCCTTGCCCTGGGCGAGCAGCGACGCGCCGAGGTACATGCGCGCCTGCGAGATCAGCGCGCGCTCCCTGAGCCCCGACTTCGGGTCGAGCAGCGCGCGCAGGCGGACCTCCGCATCCTCCCAGTTGCGCGCGAGGAAGGAGGCGCGCGCCTTCTCGAGCTCGGCGCGGCTGTCCGCACGCGCCGGATCGCCCCAACACGCGACGGCGGCGAGGGCGCCGATCGCCACGAGACGTCGGAGGCACGCTGGCCGGGTCACGCCGGGCATTCTACCGACGTCGCCCCATCTACGGCGACTTGAATGAGACCGTCTTCTTCTCACCCGCCGTGAGCGTCACTGCCTGCTTCTTGCTGGGATCGATGCGGTCGAACACCGTGAAGACCTTGGTGCCCGACGACATGGGGACGTCGATCTCCTGCCCGGAAGCGATGATGAGACCGGGCAGCTCCTCGAGCCCGTAAGAATGGCTCGGGTCCCCCTCGACGACGAGCTTCGCCGGCAAGATGGCGAGCTCCACCGAGAGCACCTCGCCCTTGTCGCCCGGCGGGATGGTGATGGTCTTCGGCGCGCAGCGATCGCCGACGCACGTGAACACGAGCGTATGGGCCTTGTCATCGAGCGTCAGCGTCGTGTTCGTGTCCGGATCGGGAGCGGGCACGCCGTCGATCGTCATGCGGACGCCGAACGCGGGCCGGAGCGACGCGAAGGTGACGGTGCGCATCGTCGGCTTGCTCGACGCGGGCGTCGCCACCGTGGGCGTCGCGGGCACGCGCGATGGCGCGGCGGAGGCGGAAGTCGTCGCCGCCACCGAGGCGGCCGGCGGGGCGTCCTGCTTCGGACGCTTCGAAGTCGGCGTCGTCGAGCGTCCCTTCGCGGCGACGGCCGCGGACGGCTTCTGCTTCACCTGCGCCGGCGGGGACGCGTCCTCGGCCTGCTCCTTGATGGCGCTCGCGACGAGATACGCACCCGTGCCGAGCACGAAGGCTCCGACGACGAGCGGCGCGGCCCTGCGGAGGAGACGCGCGCGGGCCTCCGACCGCTGCATGCTGACGACGACCTTGAGCAGCGACGGATCGTTCGGCGCGTAGGCGAGCGCGCGGTTGTAGTCGGCGGCCGCAGCGACCGCGTCCGACCGCTTGCGCGCGGCGGCGCCGAGCGCGCAGAGCCGCCCGATGATGCGTTCCTCGTGCGCCTTCGTCCACCCCTCCGGGTCGTCGAACCACGCCTCGATCTCGACGCGGGGTGCGCCCATCTCGAGCCGCGAGAGCTCGGCGGCGATCGCGTCGCGCATCTCGGCGGCGTCCGCGAAGCGGTCCTCGGCCTTCCTCGCGAGCGCGCGATCGAGGATGCGGCTCCAGACCTTTCCCACCGTCGGACGCTCCGCCTCGGCGGGGGCGTAGATGCCGTCGAGCACACGCCGGAGGACCTGGGCGGGGTTGTTCCCCTGGAACGGCAGGTGGCCGACCATGCACTCGTAGAGCAGCACGCCGAGACCGAAGACGTCGGCACGACCGTCGACGTCGCCGCCCTCGATCTGCTCCGGCGCCATGTGCGCGGGGCTCCCGAGCACCTGACCGGTCGACGTCACGCCCTGCGCATCGAGCAGCTTCGCGATGCCGAAGTCGGTGAGCTTGACCGCCACGCGCTCGCCGCTCCTGGAAGCGGGCGGCCGCCGGTCGCCGCTGGCCGGCCCTTGCGGAAGCGACTTCGGCACGGGGATCGGCGTCGTCGTGCGCCCGGACGCGTCGAGCGGCCGATGCTCGATGAGCACGTTCTCCGGCTTGATGTCCCGATGCACCACGCCCGAGGCGTGCGCGTGGATGATGCCGGCGAGGAGCTCCATCACGATGCACGCCGCGATCTCCGGCGGGAGCGCGCCGCGATCCTGGAGGATCTTGCGGAGGGTCGGCCCACGGACGAGCTCGACGACGAGGTACTGCTCCGTCTCCTCCTCCGAAGAGACGTCGAACACCTCGACGATGTTCGGATGCCGCAGCTTGGCGACGGCCTTCGCCTCGACGGAGAAACGATGGGCGATCTCGCGATTTTCCCGCAGGTGCGGGTGCAGCACCTTGATCGCGACGTCGCGACCGAGGCGCTTGTCGTGCGCGCGGTAGACGGTGGCCATGCCGCCGTGCCCGAGCTCCTCGAGCACGTCGTACTTCGGCAGGACCGGAGCGCGCCCCGATCTCGTCCCGGCGCTCGCCACCATCGGGTCAAGGATAGCCGCGGGAATCGGGGTCCGGCGAGAGGGCTGCGACGCGAAGTCCTAGACGGGCCCGAGCCGCGACATCCGTGCGGAGGCGCGCGTCAGCTTTTCAGACCCAGTCGCTTCATCCGCGATCGGAAGGTGCTCTCGCTCATGCCGAGCGACCGCGCGGCGCGCGACTGGTTGTTGTCGGCGCGGGCGAGCACCTGGACGAGGATCTCACGCTCGAGGTCGTCGAACGTCGTCCCGCCCTCGGGCAGCTCGAGCGAGAGGATGCCCGGCGGAACGGCATCGACGTCCATGCGCGGACGCGACATCGGCGGCGGCTCGCTCTCGTGCGCGGCCCCGTGCCCGTGCACGTCCAGCGCGTGCGGCGGCTGTGCCGCCCTCACGTCGTCGACGAGGTACGGCCGAGACGGCGGCGCGGACGCGGGCGGGCGCGACGGCGGCGAGGAGTGCGCCGGCGCAGGAGCCGACGAAGACGACGCGCCCTGAGGGAAGAGGCTCGCGCGGATCGTCTGCGGCAGGCCGAGGTCCTGGGGCTCGACGTCCCGTCCGGCGTGATAGATGACGAGCCTCTCCATCACGTTCCCGAGCTCGCGGACGTTGCCGGGCCAAGGATGCGCCTCGAGCGCGCGCCATGCGGCCTCCGTGATGCGCGGCAGCTCGCGATTCATGCGCCGTGCCGCTGCTTCGAGCAGCGGGACGCCGAGCCCGCGAACGTCTTCGATGCGCGCGCGGAGGGGCGGCACCTCGATCGGGCAAACCGCGAGTCGGTAATAGAGGTCGAGCCGGAAGAGCCCCTGCTGCGCGTCCGCGAGGAGATCACGGTTCGTCGCCGCGACGATGCGGACGTCGACCTGACGCGGCTCGCTCGCGCCCACGGGCCAGAACTCGTGCGACTCGAGCGCGCGCAACAGCAGAGCCTGGAGGGACATCGGCGCTTCGCCGATCTCGTCGAGGAACAGCGTGCCGCCGTCGGCGAGCTCGAAGAGCCCCCGCCTCGCCTGCTGCGCACCCGTGAACGCGCCCTTCACGTGCCCGAACAGCTCGCTCGTCATGAGCTCGGGCGGGAGCGCGGCGAGGTTCTGCGCGACGAACCGCGCACGCCGCCGACCGCTCCGCTCGTGGATCTCGGCCGCGATGAGCTCCTTGCCCGTGCCGGTCTCGCCGTGGAGGAGCACGCTCGCATCGGTGCCGGCGACGGCCGCGACCTGCGCGACGACCTTCTGCATCGCGGGCGAGATCGCGAGCAGTCGTGGTCGCGCCGCCGACGCCGTGCGCGTGACCGCCTCGACGTCGTCGCGCAGGCGCATGTTCGACGCGCGGAGCTCGGCGGTGAGCCTGCGGTTCTCCAGCTCGAGCCTACGGAGCGTCGCCGCCCGCTGCATGACGAGCCGGAGCTGCGCGTTGTCCCACGGCTTGAGGACGTACGCGAAGACGTGCCCGTGGTTGACCGCGTCGGCGAGGTCGTCGTGATCGGTATAGCCGGTGAGCAGGATGCGCTGCGTGTCCGGGAAAGACTCGTAGGCATGCGCGAGGAGCTCGGAGCCCTTCATCGGGCGCATGCGCATGTCGGTGACGAGGACGTCGAACTCCCGCGATCCGAGCGCCTCGAGCGCCTCACGACCGCTCGCCACGCAGGTGACCTCGAACTCGTCGGAGAAGACGGCCTCGAAGGCCTCTCGAACGTCCTCCTCGTCGTCCGCGTACAGCACGCGCGGCTTCCCCGCCGGGGACGGCGGCGGCCGGTCGCTCGCAGCGTACGTTGGTCCTGCCACGGCCGGGACCTTACCCGGCGAGCGCCCAGGCGCTCAAGGGACGGATCGTTTGTCGCGCAGGAAGCCGCTCTATCCGGGCAGAGATGGTCCCGTCTCGCGAAATCCAGCGTCGCTGAATGTAGGGGTCGGGAGGGACGTCTCTCGTTTCGTGCAACGCGACGAAATGCGAGTCGCCCGACAAAGAAGCCTTGCGCGAAGACCGACCTTGCACCAAGGCAACCAAGTCGAGAGAGGTAGCAGGAAAGCGCACCCTAGGTGCAGTTGGTGAGGAAGGATCCGGTGAGCAAGACGGCTGCGCATCTTCGTCCAGTACCGGCCAGCGCTACGCCCGTGAGCGACATCTCGGAGATCCGTCGCTCGGAAGAGGATGCGAGCGCGATCGTTCAGAGACCGAGCGTTCCGGCGCTGCCCTCGGTGGCCTCGTCGGGGACGTGCGAGATGCTCGCGAGCCTGGCGTTCGATTACGCGAGCGCGGGTGACGACGCCCTCGCGCGTCGGGCGGCCGGCGACGCGATGCTCGTGATCGACACGCTGCTCGGCGATCCCGGGACCTGGCGGGCGTCGATCGACGATCAGCGTGTCGCCGCCGGCGCGGCGCTCACGACGGGCGAGGCCTTCCTCCTCGTCCAAGAGCCGCATCGCGCGAAGGCCTGCTTCACGACGGCGGCACGTGTCTTCGACGGCCTCCAGGACCTCCGCAAGGCGGCAGAGGCCCGGGTCGGGCTCGCGAAGGCGCTGCTCGCGCTCCACGACCCCTCCGCGCGCGCCGTGCTCGAAGACGCTGGCGAGCTCTACGAGGAGCTCGGAGACGAAGAAGCCGTGCGGGCGATCGACTTCGCTCTGCGCCAGGCGAACGCCGAATTCGGGGAATCGCCGCGCTCGTTCCACGCAGAGGCCCCCGTCTCCACACGGACGTGGGCTCCGCGCGAGTGAGCACCGCCTCGACGCGACGTCGAGGCGTGCCGCTCACGCTCAAGAGAGCTGGGCGACGAGCTCGTCGTGGAAGGCGCGGAACGCGCTGTCTTCCGGCCACGCGGGTGCGCCGACGAGGAGCTTGCGAGCCTCCTCCTGCCGCCCGGCGTCGATGAGGAAGACCGCCCGCGCATACCGCATCGCCCAGTGGACCAGAGGCGAGGCCTGCGAGACCTCGCGCAAGAGCTGCTCGTCCTCGGCCCGGCTGCGGTGCGCGAACGCCCGCGCGAGCGCGCCCACGCCACGCCGAAGCAGCGCGATCTTGCGCCGCATCCAGAAGCCCACGTTCGGGAGGGGGAGCTTCTCGAGCTGCTCGGCCTTGGAGAGGGCGAGCGACCGGTCGCCCTCGTACGTGTCGAGGAGCGCTTCGACGAACAGACGCTGCTCGACCGCAGCCTCCCATGCCGGACCGCGAGCCGCACGCGACAGAGCGTCCCGCGCCTGCTGGATGAACCCGTAGGCTGCGTAGGCCGTCGCCGTCACGAGCGGCGTCATCGTGTCGGGATGGCTGAACGGCCGGCTCTGCCAGAGATCGAGCACCCGCTGGATGTCGCCCGAGAGGAGCACGCGACGCATCCGGCGCCGCGCGATCCAGGCCGGGATCACGACGGCCGCCACCGCCGCGATCACGACCACCACGAAACGCGGATCGTGCGCGATGAGGCGGGCGGAGAGCAGGGCGAAGAGCGCGATCGTCGCGAAGGACAGGGCTCGGCTCAGAGTCATTTCGGTCCTCGGTCCTCAGTCCTCGGGCTCGACGGCTGAGGTCTTCACGCTCCGAAACGGCGTGGCGGCTCGGCCGCAGGCACAACATGCGACACGTGCGAGCCGTGCGCAACCATGCGACTGACGGTCGCGTCCACCTCCTGGGGTCGTTCGCGAGACGAGCCAAGCCCTCCCCGGCTCCGCGAGGTGCGCAAGCCGAGACGAGCTCCGCAGTTCGATCCTCGAAGCCGAAGACCGAGAACCGAGGTCTGAGGCCTCGCGAGCGAAGCGAGCGTCAGTCGCTCGACTTCTTCGGATCGCCGATCCCGTGACGCCGCAGGTAGCCGCGCACGTGCGCGCGCTCCATCGCGGCACGACGGCCGATCTCGCTCACGTTGCCGTTGCACTCGGCGTAGAGCGCCGTGAAGTACTCGCGCTCGAAGCGAGCGAGAACCTCACGCTTCGCGTCCTGGAACGTGCGGCCTCGCGTGGGGGTCGACTCCGTGGAGGAGACGAGCGGCGCGAGGTGCTGCGCGAGATCGATCGGGCCCTCCTTGCCGAAGGCGAGCGCGACCGCGATGACGTTCCTGAGCTCGCGGACGTTGCCCGGCCAGTCGTGGCGCATGAGGCGCTCGAGCGAGTCGTTCGTGATGCGGTTGTACGCACCCGGATCGCCGAGGTCCGTCATCATCTTCTTCACGAGCGCCGGGATGTCCTCGAGGCGCTCGCGAAGCGGCGGGAGCTCGATGCGGATCTGCGCGACGCGGAAGTACAAGTCGCTTCGGAACGTGCCCGCGTTGACCTCGCGGACGAGGTCGCGCCGGGTCGCCGCGATCACGCGGACGTTGACGGGGCGGTACGTGTTCGAGCCGACGGCCTTGATGCGCTGCTCGGCGAGCGCGCGCAGGAGCTTCGGCTGGACGTCGAGGGGGAGCTCACCGAGCTCGTCGAGGAAGATCGTTCCGCCGTCCGCCTCGATGAACGGCGAGATGCGCTTGTCGACGGCGCCGGTGAACGAGCCACGCTCGTGTCCGAACAGAGCGCTCTCCGCGAGGCTCGGCGGGATCGCACCGCAGTCGACGACGACGAACGGCTTGTTCGCACGCGCGCTCGCCTGGTGAATCGCTGCGGCGACGAGCTCCTTTCCGCAACCGGTCTCACCGAGGATGAGCACGGTGAGATCGGTCGGAGCGGCCTTGCGGCAACGCTCGAACACGGCGCGCATCGACTGGCTCACGCCGACGAGCGGACCGAACTGCGCCACCTCGGGGATGTCGACCTGCTCGGGCGTCGTCGGATTGAACTCCAAGGTGGAGTCGCCCACCGTGAGGAGCGTGTGTCTCGTGAGGTAGACCTCGCCGATGCGCGTGTCTCCGATGAACGTGCCGTTCCTCGAACCGAGGTCACGAACGCGAACGCCGCGCTCCGTGGCCACGAGCTCGGCATGCACCGCGCTCACTTTGCGGTCGTCGAGAACGAGGTCACAGGCCTCGTTCCGGCCAATCACCTGCGTCTCGGGCCCGATGTCGAGAGACGGCTTGTTTGCTTGTCCGCGGTTCACCTTGAGCGTACCGCCACGGACTTCCAGCCGACCCTTCGCTACGACGGTAGCATCCACGGATTTGCGTTGTATCACGCTTGGGTCCGCATGCGGCAAGAGGAATGCGACCTCGAACGCTCGCGATGGTCGAAAAGCGACCGCGCCGGCGGCTCGCCTCGGCGGTCGCTACAGCTCGTCGGTCTTTCGAGGTCGCTGGCCTCGAAAACGACGAGCCGCTACCGTTGAGGCATGCTGCCCGGGCCGACCAGCCCCCCGCCGGGAGGCTCGCGCCAGGCCGGTCCAGGGCCGATTTATCGGGCTTTTCCTTTCGCCATGCGCTCCTTCGCCTTCCTGCTGTTCTCGGCTGGGGCCGCCGCCGGGCTCCTCGTGGGGGTGGCCTGCAGCGGAGACTCCGAAGACGCGACGGAAGGCGCCGAGGACGGCGGCTCACGCTGGGACAGCGCACCCGTGGCGCCGAGCGAGGGCGGGCCGGTCGTCGACGCAGGCCCCGGGATCGTCTCGAGCTGCGAGAAGTACTGCTCGCTGGTGATGGCGAACTGCACGGGAGACGATGCCCAGTACGCGTCGGAAGCGGAGTGCCTCGCCTTCTGCGCCCACCTTCCCCTCGATCCGCCGTCGCGCGAGGGCGAGGCGAAGAGCTCAGCCTCTGTCGCGTGCCGCCAGTACTGGGCCGACAGCCCGGCGCGGACGGACCCGAAAACCTATTGTCTCGCGGCCGGCCCGTTCGGGGGCAACGTCTGCGGCGACCGCTGCACGGCCTTCTGCACCGTCGTCCTCGCCGCCTGCTCCGCGGACGGCGGGCGTCCGGTCTACGCGAGCCAGCCCGAGTGCGCCACGGCGTGCGCCGGCTTCTCGTACCGCGATCCCGCGGCCGACGGCGGCGGCGAGAGCCCCGAGGGCCCCGCCTCCGGCGACACCCTGAACTGCCGCCTCTACCACCTGCGCCGCGCCGCGATGAACCCGGAAGCGTGCGAGGCCCTCCACCCCGACGCGGGGGTGTGTCGGTAGACAGGCCTCGGTCCTCGGCTTCGGTTCTTGCGGTCTGCATGGCCATGGCGACGACCGCAAGCCGAACGCGTACCGGAAGCACCTCGATTTCACCTCCCTTGCTCGGGACGACCGCAAGGCGATCGCTGCAAGCATCTCGGCTCACGCGTTGGTCCCGAGAAGAACGTGCGTCGAAAGCCGTGGGAAGAATCGGCGAGCACGGTGACGCCGGCCGGGAGCGAAGGGTCGAAAGGAGCGCGCGGATACGCGACGACCTCGCCCCGCTGAGGACTGAGGACTGCCGCCGTAGGCGGCCTACCGACGCCGATACGGCGGCCCGAATGCGTTGCCGTCCGTGAACGTGGCCGCCGTGACCTCCGTGCGGTCCTCCATGTACGAAGGCGGCGGAGGTGGCGGCGGCGGGCGGCGGCGCACGTTGCCCATGACGCGGCAGACCTTGCGCCATTCCTCGAGCGCTTCGAGCGCGGAGCTGAAGCGGCGCTCGCGCTCGCGCGCCATGATCTTCGCGAGGTACCGCTCGATCTTCTGGGGCCACGCCTCGCCCGTCGTCTGCGTGAGCGTGGGAGGATCGCGATCGAGCTTGAGCGCGATGAGCGTGAGGGCGTTCGTGCCCTCGAACGGCAGGCGTCCCGTGAGCGCACGGAACGCGACGGCGCCGAGCGCATAGAGATCGGCGCGCTCGTCGACGCGCGCCGAGCCGCGTACTTGCTCCGGAGCCATGTACGCGAAGCTGCCGAGCGTCGCGTCGAACGCCGTGAGCGACGGCTCGCTCTTGCGCGCGCTCGACTTCATCTTCGAGACGCCGAAGTCGAGGATGCGCGTGCGCTCCTCGTGCTCGCCCGCTTGGATCTCCTCGGGCGTGAGCTTGCGCTTCTCGATGAACAGGTTCGCGGGCTTGATGTCGCGGTGGACGACGTTCGCCGAGTGCGCGGCGTGCAGCCCCTGGAGAGAGTCCTCGATGATCGGCGCGACCTCCGCGAACGACAGGTAGTGCTCGCGGCGGAGCCGCTCGTCGAGGCCTTCGCCGACGAGGCGCTCGAACGCGATCCAGAGCCGGCCGTCCTTCTCCTTGCCGGCCCCGAGGATCGCCGCGACGTACGGCGACGCGATCTTCTTCGCGATGTCGGCTTCTCGGTTGAAGCGAGCGACGAGGTCGGGGTCCTGCGCGGCGCGCTCGTGGAGGATTTTCAGCGCGACCTTCTCGCCCGTGCGGGACTCCGCAGCATAGACCTCCCCCATGCCCCCTTGACCGATCAGTCGACGAATCTTGTAAATTCCGCCGATTATCGATCCCGGCGCGAGGCCAGGCTCAGCTGCCATCCTGCCGGAGAGTAGCACGGACCATTTGGGTGACAGCCCGGTTTTCTTCGCCCCGCGGAAGAAAACTGGTCGCTCGCTCCTTGCCCCTCCGGCCGGAGCTCCTTCGAGGAGCGGTCGGAGCCGCCCGGCCGGTCCGTCATGCATCCTCGCTTCACGCCCGTTTTCGCGGACTTTCCGGCCAACTCCGCCTCCCGACGGCGGGCGGGGGCGCCCCCGACGTGCCGGGGTGCCGCGTCCCCGGTAGGTCCGGCGCCCGCCATCCCGCCCCGTCGAGCGGTCGATGCGCCTCGGCCGCCACGCCCCTCTTCTCGACGTCTCGTCGACGGGCCGTGCCTCACGGAGCACGCGCATCACTCCGCGTCGTGCTCGGCGGGTGGAGGAAGGCAAACCACGTTGAATGGCGAGACGATGGACTCTAGGCTCTGGTGCTCGCTCACCCGACTGCCTCGGCGGCAAGTGGCAGGTGCGATCCGATGGTCAGGATGACGAGCCAGGCACGGCCGAGCCTCGAGGACGTTTGACCGGAGATTTCAGACGGAAGCCATGCGAAGCGCGAACGACGTCGAGGCCTACCTCGGCAAGATGAATCGCCGGTACTCGCCGGTGGAGGACCAACCCGGGACGTACCTCGTCCAGGGCGCCGCGAACATGCCGCCGATCGCGCTGCGGGTCGATCCCCCGCTCGTCGTGCTGCGTGTCCATGTCGGCGACGTGGAAGGAGGCGACGCCAGCAACGCGCCGCTCTACAAGAGGCTCCTCACGCTCAACGCTCGGTCTCTCGTGCACACGAGCTTCGGTCTCGAAGACGACCGCATCGTCCTCGTCGCCGCGCTCGAGCTCGAGAACCTCGATTACAACGAGCTCGAGGCGACGCTCGACGAGATCGACCTCACGCTCGCGCAACAGGTCCCCACCCTCGCCGAGCTCTCCAAGGCCGCCTCCCAGAAGCCGGCGAACGCCGAAAAAGGAAACGCCTGATCATGGGCATCTTCAGCAGGCTCGCTCAGCTCATCAAGTCGAACCTCAACGACCTCATCAGCAAATCCGAAGACCCGGAGAAGATGCTGAACCAGGTCGTCCTCGACATGAACAACCAGCTCGTCGAGGCGAAGAAGCAGGTCGCCGCTTCGATCGCCGACGAGAAGCGCCTCGCCAAGCAGTACGAGCAGGAGATGGCGCACGCTGCGGAGTGGGAGCGCCGCGCGATGATGGCGCTCCGCGCCGGCAACGAGGAGCTCGCGAAGGAGGCGCTGGCCCGCAAGAAGGAGCACGACCAGCTCGCCGAGACCTTCAAGGAGCAGTGGACCAAGCAGAAGCACGCGGTCGATCAGCTCAAGAAGGCGCTTCGCATGCTCAACGACAAGATCGAGGAGGCGAAGCGCAAGAAGAACGTCCTCATCGCGCGGAAGAAGCGCGCCGAAGCGCAGAAGGCCATCCAGGAGACGATGCACGGTCTCCGCGACCAGAGCGCCTTCGAGACGTTCGAGCGCATGGCGAGCAAGATCGATCAGCTCGAGGCCGAAGCCGAGGCCGCGAGCGAGATCCAGGAGGAGTACACGGGCGACATCCTCGCGTCGAAGTTCGCCAACCTCGAACGCACCGCCGGCGCCGAAGAGGACCTCATCGCGCTCAAGCGCAAGATGGGCCTGCTCCCTCCCGAGGAGCCCCCGCAGGTCCGCGCAGAGGCCCCGAAGCGCGTCGAGGCCCCGATCCCGGCATCCGAGCAAGACGAGCTCGCCCGCGCCCTCGAAGAGCTCGAGGCCGAGCAGCAGGCGGAGCAGCAGCGGAAGGCGGGACGCTGATCAGGCTCCAGGCTCCAGGGTTGAACGGGCGTCGCTCCCGGACGCGGCTCGCAGGGACGACCGGCCCTTGCTCGGCGTTGCATTTTTCAGCACGCCGCTACCTCCACCCTCGCCCTGATCCGTCGGGATGTTCGCGAGATGGGGGCAAGGCCGCTCTCGTTCTTCGAGGAGCGGGCACTCGGTCGTGCTGAAGCGTGCTGAAGACTGAAGACTCCAGCGTGCGTGGTGCGGGTGTCCGGAGCCGCCTCAGGCCCGTTCGCCTGGGACCCGGACACGGACACAGCGCGGCGTGACCGTCGGGGTCGACGAGCCACTCGGCGGGCCGGTCTGATCTCATCTGGAGCCTGGAGCCCGGAGCCTGGAGCCTCTTGTAGTAATCTCCGCCACGCCCCGTGGACGACCTCGAAGCGGCGCCCTTCAAAGCTCGCCCGAAGAGCGAGGCCTCGACGCGCAAGGGCGCTCGGGCGCCGATGTTTCACAACGGGTCGGTCGAGGAGCATCTCGCTCGGCTCGCGGCCGATCCGGTGCGGGGGCTCGACGATGCCGACGCCGAGAGGAGGCTGCGCGAGCACGGGCCCAACGAGCTGCCGTCGCCGCCGCCGCCGAGCGCGCTCCGGCGCATCGTCGCGCAGTTCGCGAATCCGATCGTCCTGACGCTGCTCGGTGCGGCGGTGATCGCGACGATCAATGGCGCGAGCGCGAAGGCGAACGAGAGCTTCCTCGCGCGCTTCGGGGACGCGATCGCGATCGGGCTCATCGTCGTGCTCAACGCCGTGCTCGGTTACTACCAAGAGCACCGCGCGGAGAAGGCGCTCGACGCGCTCAAGAAGATGCAGACGCCCAACGCGCGCGTCCGCCGCGGGGACGTCGTGAAGGTCGTCCCGGCGTCCACGGTGGTTCCGGGCGACATCCTCGAGGTCGAGGCGGGAGACGCCGTTCCCGCCGACGCGCGCCTGCTCCAGGCGATCAACCTCGCGACGCAAGAGGCGGCGCTCACCGGCGAATCGGTGCCCGTGCAGAAGGACGCGCTCGCCGAGCTCCCGGACGACGCGCCCATCGGCGACCGCAGCACGATGCTCTTCACGGGCACGTCCGTCGTGCGCGGCAAGGGACGCGCGCTCGTGGTGGCGACCGCGAAGGACACCGAGCTCGGCAAGCTGTCGAAGATGCTCGCCGAGTCGGAGCAGCAGAAGACACCGCTCGAGGAGCGGCTCGAGCACTTCGGCAAGCGCATCCTCGTCGCGTGCATCGCGATCAGCGCGGTGATGTTCGCGTGGGGCCTGTACCGCGAGCAGGACACCTGGCAGGAGCTGCTCCTCGAGGCGGTGAGCCTGGCGGTCGCCGCGATCCCGGAGGGCCTGCCGGCGATCACGACGATCACGCTCGCGCTCGGCATGCAGCGCATGGCGAAGCGCGGCGCGATCATCCGGAAGCTCGCGGCGGTCGAGACGCTCGGCGCTGCGACGGTCATCTGCTCCGACAAGACCGGCACCCTGACGCAGAACGAGATGACCGTCCGCGAGATCTACGCCGGCGCGATCGCGTACACGGTGACGGGCACCGGCTACGATCCGGCAGGCGAGATCCTCGACGCGAACGGCACGCCCGTCGAGGCGACGGAGCGCCCCGCGCTCGCGGAGCTGCTCGCGACGATCGCGCTCGCCAACAACGCCTCGCTCGAGAGGCGCGACGGCTCGTGGCGCGTCGTCGGCGATCCGACCGAGGGAGCGCTGCTCACGCTCGCGGCCAAAGGCGGGCTCCCGAAGGAGTCGGTCGCGCCCTCGCACCGGGTCGTCAGGGAGATCCCCTTCGACAGCGACCGCAAGCGCATGACGGTCGTGACGCTCGACGCGAACGGCAAGGAGATCGCCCACACCAAGGGCAGCGCCGACGTCCTCATCCCGCGCTGCGACCATCAGCTCACGAAGGACGGTCTCGAACCGCTCGACGACGCCAAGCGCGCGGCTATCCTCGCCGAGGCCGAGCGCATGAGCCGCGCGTCGCTCCGCGTCCTCGCCGTCGCGAGGCGCGAGCTCTCCGTCGACGGCAATCGTCGAGCGACGACGCCGCCGCCCGCCGACGGCAAGCCCGAGGGACGACCGAGCTACGACAACATCGAGCAGAGACTCGTCTTCCTCGGCCTCGTCGGAATGATCGACCCTCCGCGCCCGGGCGTGAAGGAGGCGATCAAGGCGTGCGCCGACGCGCACGTCCGCGCGGTCATGATCACCGGCGATCACAAGCTGACCGCGGTCGCCATCGCGAAGGAGCTCGGGCTCTGGGAGGACGGAGCCATCGCGCTCACCGGGACCGAGCTCGAGCAGCTCTCGGACGAAGCCCTCGCGCAGCGCATCGATCGCGTGCGCGTCTTCGCGCGCGTCACGGCCGAGCAGAAGCTGCGCATCGTGAAGGCCTTCAAGGCGCGCGGCCACGTGGTCGCGATGACCGGCGACGGCGTCAACGACGCGCCGGCGCTGAAGGAGGCTCACATCGGCATCGCGATGGGCAAGGAGGGCACGGACGTCGCGCGCGAAGCCGCCGACATGGTCCTCGCCGACGACAACTTCGCCACCATCGTCGAGGCGGTGCGCGAGGGCCGCGCCATCTGGCGCAACATCCAGAAGTTCATCTTCTTCCTCCTGTCGTCGAACGCGGGGCTCATCGTCACGGTCTTCGTCGCGAGCTTGTTGCCCCACACACCCGCCCTGCGCCCGCTCATGATCCTCTGGATCAACCTGGTGACGAACGGGCTCCCTGCGCTCGCGCTCGGCGTCGATCCGCCCGACCCGACGCAGATGATGGAACCGCCGCGCAAGCCGTCGAGCGGGCTGCTCGGCGCGCGCGAGTGGCTCGGCATCGCCGTCGTCGGCGTGCTCATGGGTGGGCTCGCGATCCTCTGCTACCGCTGGCCGTGGGACGTCGAGCAGGAGATCCTCCCGGGCTACGCGCGGGCGATGGCCTTCTCCCTCCTCGCGCTCTCGCCGCTCTTCCACGCGCTGAACTGCCGGTCGGCGACGGCGAGCCTCTTCGCCATGCGACCGCTGCTCCCGCGCGCGCTCGTCGGCGCCATCGTCGTCAGCGCCGCGATCCACCTCGTCGCGATCGTGGTGCCTTCGCTCCGGCAGGTCTTCCAGACCTACGCGCTCGGCTCGTTCGAGTGGCTCGTGCTCCTCGCGCTCTCCGCGTCGATCATTCCGATGCTCGAGGTCGTCAAGGCGCTCCAGCGTTTCGGCCTCGTCGGCGAGGACCTCGGCCCCATGTCGCGACGCTCCAACTGACACCGAGCTTGGCGTATCTTCCGGCTTCGATGACACGCTCGGTTCTCTGTTCGCTCGTCGTCGGACCTCTCTTGCTCTCGGCCTGCGGCGGCGGGAGCACCGCCGCGAAGACGCCGGCCGACGAGACGAGCACGGAGGCGCACGACTCGATCGGCGAGCTCGCCGCGCAGCAAGGAGGGCTCGCGGCGCTCGGCGGCGCGGGCAACCGCGAAGACGACGGCACGGGGACCGAGGTCGCGTTCGCCGGTCCTCTTCGCGCCGAGACGGTCTCGAAGAAGAACCCGCCGAAGCTCGACGGGATGCTGAAGGAGTGGCACGCCCGCTCGCCGGCGAAGGAGACGATCTCGGGCAACACGGACGGCCTCGGTCTCGACGTCGCCGTGCAGGCGAGCGACGACACGCTCTGGATCGCCGCCGAGATCAGCGACGCGAACATCACGCGATCGGGCAAGGCGTCCCCGGGCGACGATCACGTCACGATGACGCTCGCCTTCCCCTCCGGGCGGGGCGTGCTCAAGGCGTACGAAATCGGATTCTGGCCCGGCATCCCCGGCAGCACGCCGGGCGTCGTGAAGTGGACCGCCGGCCCGCGCGCCGGACAGAAGGTCGCCGGCGCGAAGCTCGTCGAGATGGACGTGAAAGGCGGGCTCACGTTCGAGGCGACGGTGCCGTGGTCTTCGTTCCCCGAAGCCGCCACCGTACGCGTCGGCATGCGCGCGGCGTTCCGCTACCACGACGGCGACGGCTCCACGACGAGGGCCGTGCTCGCGACGGGCCGGGGCGGCGTCGAAGATCCGGGCGAGCTCCCTGCCCTGCCCATCAGCGCCGAGCACGCCGTGCTCGAAGGGCTCCTCGAGCAGAAGGGCCTCGCCGGCACGAAGCCGAAGATCGACATCTACGCCGACGTCGCGGGCGACAAGTGGAAGGAGCGCATCAGCGTCTTCGGGCGCTTCTTCACCATCTGCGGCCCCGGCTACCGCAAAGGCCGGCAGTTCTTCTGGCGCGAGGTCGCGGGGGACATCGTCTCGCTCGAAGCGAAGGACGTCACCGGACACGGCAAGGAGGAGCTCATCGTACGGCGCCGCCTGCCGATCGGGGGCGCGATGCACGACATCCTCGAGGTCTGGTCGATCGCGCCCAATACCGACGAGCCCACGACCATCTTCGCGCAGCAGATCGCGATCACTTCGAACGACGGCAAGCGGCGCGTCTCCAACGCGGCCCGCCTCGGCACGAAGGAGATCGAGGTGAGCATCGAGCCCGCCGTCGGTTGGGACGCCTCGAGCTTCGGCGAGACGATCGCCAGTGACGTCGAGCCGCTGCTCCTGCCGTGGGGTACGGTCCGATCCCGCACCTACAAGCTCGAAGGGAACAAGTTCGTGAAGGCGAGCGAGGTCACGCAGGCCGCGTCGCCTGCGCCGGTCGCGCAGCAGAGGACGAGCGAAGCGCTGCCGCGCGACGTGCCGACGCCGCGGGTGCAGAAAGGATCGGATCTCGGCAAGCAGGTGCTCGAGGCGTATCTGCGAGACGCGGGGCTGCCCGCGGGGACGAAGCCGAGGTTCGATCTCGAGGTCAACGTCGACGGCGACGCGAAGCCCGAGCGGGTCGCCCTCTTCGGGCGCGACATCGTCGTCCTCGGACCGTCGTTCAAGGGAGGCACGGGCTACGCGCGGCTGTCGCTGACGCAGTTCGCCGACGACAGGGACGTCGGCGAGCTCACCGCGCGCGACCTCACCGGCGACGGCGCCGCGGAGCTCATCGTCCGAGGCACGCGCCGCGTGAAGGGCCCGTCGGGCGAGAACATCGAGATCGACGGCCTGTTCGTCTACCAAGTGAAGAACGGCAACGTCGGGCGCGTGTTCGCCATCGAGACCGGGCGCGAGATGGCCGGCAAGCGCGTGCAGGGGCTCGTGCAGTTCGTGCCGGCCAAGGGCGGCAAGAGCTTCGACATCGACGTCCGTCCGGGCGCGGCGAAGGGATGGACGAAGGACACGTACCCCTGGCAGCAGGAAAAGCCCGGCACGGGACCGGTCGAGCCCCTTCTCTTGCCGTGGGGGGCGATCCCGAACGCGCGCTACACCTGGAACGGGAGCCAGTTCGCCCTGGTCCAGCGCTAGGAGACGTACGGACCGGCGTCAGCGCCGCCGGCACTTCTTCTCGAACGGATCCCAGTCCTCGACCGCGCACCACGCCGGACGCGCGGTGAGCGTCGGGGCCGGCGGCGGCGCCGACGTCGTCGGGGTCGGCGCCGGCGGCGGCTTCGGCTGAGGCGGCGGCTTCGCTGCCGGACCGGTCTTCTCCGCCACGAGCCGGACGACCACCCGCGGGTTCGCCGGGTCGATCTTCTTGCCGTCGAGCACGACCTTCCGCGGCTTGTACCCGGCGCGCTCGATGCGCAACGTCACCCGCTCGTCCGGCGCTACGGCGAGGATGCGAGGCTGCTGCTGAGGCACGTCCGCATCGTCGTCGTCGATGGCGATCGTCGCGTCGATGGGATCGACCGTCACCGTCACGGAGGTCTTCGCGACGGTGATCTCCGGAGGGCCGACTTCGATGGTGCCGTTCTCCTCCGCGGTCGCGGTCGTGGCCACGGTCGCGGGCTCCGTTTCCGTGGGCGCGCTGCCGGGCGGTATCGTCGTCGCGCTCGCGCTGGTGCGAACCGACGAGACGATGAGCACGGTGCCGACGACGCCGAGGAGCAGGATCGCGCCCACGACCGCGCCGAGCAGGATTCCCCGTCGCCTCCGGCCGAGCGGAGTGGCGGGGAAGAGCGCCGCGCGCCCCTTCCCGTTGCGGAAGTAGTCGGCCGGGACGTTGAAGCCGCCCGATCGCGTCATCATCTCGGGCACGGCATTCGGCACCAAGCCACGCTCGACCTTCTCGAGGTCGGCGATGAGCTCCTCCATCGTCTGGTAACGGAGCTCGACCCTCTTCGACAGCGCCTTGAGGACGACGGCCTCGAGGCCCGGCGGAATCTCCTGCGGCAGGGGCACCAGCGCGCGGATGGGCACGGGCGCCTTGTACATGTGCTGGGTGAGGATCCCCATGAAGTTGTCGGCGTCGAACGGCACCCTGCCCGACGCCATTTCGTAGAGGATCACGCCCAGCGAGTAGATGTCGGTGCGCTGGTCGACGGGCACGCCGGCGGCCTGCTCCGGAGACATGTAGTGCGGCGTTCCGAACACGCTGCCCGCGCGCGTGAGCTTCGCGCTCTCGCCGCCCACCTTCGCGATCCCGAAGTCGAGGATCTTCACGAAGTCGTGGTCGTCCCCGCGCGTGACGAGCATCACGTTGTCGGGCTTGAGATCGCGGTGGACGATCCCGCGCGCATGCGCCGCGGCGAGCCCGCGTGCGATCTGCTTCGCGATGTGGATGAGGCGAGGGACGGGGATGACCTTCTCGTGGTCCATCACCGCCGAGAGGCTCGGCCCCTCGAGGAACTCCATCACGAAGAACGCGGCTCCGTCCGGCAGGCGGCCGAAATCGGAGATGTCGACGATGTGCGGGTTGCCGATCGAGGACGCCGCCCTCGCCTCGTTGAGGAAGCGCTCGGCCATCTCCTGGTCGGCGACGAAGTCGGCGCGGAGGATCTTGATGGCGACGCGCTTGTCGATGAGCTTGTGGCGGCCGAGGAACACGAACCCCATGCCGCCCTCTCCGAGGAGGGACTCGACGACGTACCGCCCCTCGAGCGTCTTGCCGAGGTAGACGTCGATCCGCTGCTGCGAGGACACGGCCCCCGCCGCCGACAACGGGCCGCTCGGATGGGTCACCCCGTCCAACGGGTCGTGCGCGCTCGAATGCCCGGATCCCGGGGCTGACCGGGGAATCGTCGGGAGTCCCGGAGCGGATCTGTCCTGGGGGTCGGACATGCGAGACGCAGCGCAGGGCGGCGCCGGTCGGCGCGACCATGAGCTCGATCTCAGATGTACGTGGTCTCACGGAAGAGCGGAAGAGCAAGGGCTGCTCAATTCGCGCCCAGGCCCGCGTTCGGACATGCGCATTCGCTCGCGACGGCGCACGGCCTCCTCGCCCCGTGGGCTCAGCCCTCGTACGCTCGTGTAGAGGGTACGCCGAGGTGTGCGCCCGGCCGTCGACGGGAAAATAGGGGAATGGCCGGCGAGTGTGCCGTGCTAGAGGAGCCAGGCACACACCCTGTGCCCCTCGACCGCAGCCGGCGCTCGGGGGGTCGCTCGGGAGACCGTTCGAGACCATGGGCTACCCCGTCCAGATCGCGCTCCGCTACCTCGGCTCGAAGAAGCGGGCCTTCGTCTCCGTGGGGACGGCGTTCGCGATGCTCGGCGTGGCGCTCGGCGTGGCCGCGCTCGCCATCGTGATGAGCGTGACCGGCGGCTTCCAGGAGCAGTTCCGCGAGAAGGTCCTCGGCGTCAACGCCCACGTCATCGTCCTGAAGTACGCGGTCCACTTCCGCGACTACCGCGACGTCATGAAGAAGGTCGAGAGCGTGCCGGGCGTCGTCGCGGTCGCGCCGTTCGTCATCAACCCGATGATGGTCACGCACGGCGACCGGACGGCGACGGGCGTCCTCCTCAAGGGCGTCGACCCGGAGATGATGCCCAAGGTCCTCGACCTTCCTCGCCACATCGTGGAGGGCTCGCTCGAGGGCATGCGCAAGCCCGGCGCGAAGCCGCCGGAGAACCCGCAGGACTCCTTCTCGCCCGGCCAGGGCACCTGGTCTCCGAAGAGCGACACGAGCAGCGACGAGGGAGCCGGCGGCGGCAAGCTGAGCCTCCTCGAAGCGATCGAGAAACAGATCGCCGAGGACCGGGCGAAGGACGCCCTCGCCGACGCGGGCACGACCGACATCGCGACGCTGGTCGCGACCGGCGCGGTGTCGGACATCGGCAAGTCCGACGCGAAAGAGCCCCCGCCCCCCGATCCGGTCGACGCGATCCTCGGCGCCCCGGCAGCCGAGCCGGCTCCGGCCCCGGCCGCGACGTCGGAGCCCGTGGCGCTGCATCCGGCCGGAGACGTGACGCCCGACGGCGGATACGCGAGCGAGCTGCCCGAGGAGGACTTCCTCCCCGAGGCGATCGATCCGGATCCGTGCCGGAGCCCGGAGCAGGTGAAGGCGCTGCCAGGCGTCGTGATCGGTCGCTCGCTCTCGAAGCGGCTCAACGTCGGCCTCGGCGACTGCCTCCAGATCACCTCGCCGCAGATCGGCATGGCCTTCGGCGCGAGCGGTGCACGGCCGCCGATCGCGAAGCAGTTCCGCGTCATCGCGATCTTCGAGGCGGGCTTCGATCAGTACGACTCGAAGCTCGTCTACACCGATCTGTACGAGGCGCAGGCCTTCTACGAGCAAGGCGACAGCGTCACCGGTGTCGAGGCCAAGGTCGAAGACATCGACAAGGCCGCGGACATCGCGAAGCAGGTCGACAAGCTCCTCGCGAACGGCCTCTACCACACGATGGACTGGCGCGAGCTCAACCACGGGCTCTTCACCGCGCTGCTCATCCAGCAGATCGCGATGAGCGTCGTGCTCACGCTCATCATCGTGGTCGCGGCGTTCACCGTCATCGCGACCCTCATCATGGCCGTCCTCGACAAGAAGAAGGAGATCGCGCTCCTCAAGGCGCTCGGCGCGAGCGACGACGCGATCCTTCGCGTGTTCCTCTACCAGGGCGGCATCATCGGCCTCGTCGGGACGGCGCTCGGCCTCTTGCTCGGTTGGGCGGGTTGCAAGTTCCTCCTCGCCTACGGCTTCCCGCTCGATCCCAAGGTGTATTTCATCTCGAAGCTGCCGGTGAACGTCCGTCCCACGGAGTTCATCATCACGGGCATCGTGGCCATCATCATCTGTCTCGTGGCGACGATCTTCCCGGCGTTCTATGCGGCACGATTGAGGCCCTCCGACGGCCTCCGTTCGGAATAGGACGTCGCTCGCGGTCGGGGTTTCTCCCCCGGCGCCGAGGCCTCCCGCGACGCGCGCCGCCCTCGGCGTCCATGTGGGCGCGCGAATTCCGGGTCGCGTGAGCGTGTCCGGAGGTGCTAACTTCGGGCCAGCGATGCGTTGGCTGGTGGAAGTCTCGTCCCTCGGCAAGACGGACCTTCAGAAGATCTGTGTCGAGGCCGAGTCGTGGCAGCGTGCGCTGCAGGCAGCGCGCGCGCAACGAGGAGAAGAGGGCCCGATGAGCGGGTTCTCGATCGAGCTTCTCGAGGAGGGATACCGCGCCGTCGATCCGCTCGCTCGCGTCCGATTCATCGTGAAGCGCGCGCCGGACGACATGCCGGTCACCGCGCCGGTCCCCAAGGACGCGAAGGGCGGCGTCGCGCCGAGCAAGCCGTCGTCCATCGCTCCTCCCGCCGCGAACAAGGGCGCCGCGGACAAGGCCGGCGAGAAGAAGGCCGACGCGAAGGCTCCGCCCGCTCCGGCGTCGTCCGCCACCGGCCTCGGCAAGAAGTCGGTCCCGCCCCGACCGGGCCCCTCCTCCGCCGCGGACAAGAGCAACGGCCCCGCCTCGACGCTGAAGAAGGGCGTCGCTTCCGGCGCGAAGACCGAGACGAAGGCCGACGCGAAGGACGCGAAGGAGGCGAAGGACAAGAAGCCGAGCGTCGCGCCTCCGGCGTCCGAGTCCGTGCCCCCCGCGCCGCTCCTCCCGATCGGTGCGCCGGTGCCCGGTCTGCCGAACGTCAAGGTGCTCTCCTCACGCGAGCAGGAGCCCACCGACTCGTCTCCGCTCACGTACCGCGAGTACTCGTTCGCGGTGCCTCCGGGTACGAGCGAAGAGGTGGCCGCCAACGTGCTCAAGGCCCAGCTCCGCATCGTCGACTCGCACATCCAAGGCGCACGCGTCGGCAAGCTGGTGAACCTCGCGGCGTTCGACGTCGAGTTCACCGGCAAGCCTCCCGTCCCGCCGCTCGCCACGCTCACCTGGAAGGACTGGAAGGGCGAGCCGGTCATCGGATACCCGCGCCGTGGCGCGGCGCAGAAACAGATCAAGCCCCCGTCGTCGAAGCCCGGCACGTCGTCCGTGGCGCCGCCGAGCAGCGCGATCTTCCCACCGCCGTCGTCGATGCCGCCGGGCGCCATTCCTCGTCCGAGCGCGTCGCCTCCGGCGAGCGCCGCCGCCACCACGGCGACGGCTCCAGCCGCTCCTGCGTCCGCCCCTGCGACTTCGACCAACGCTCCCGCTCCGGCCGCGGCCGCTCCGGCCGCCGCGGCACCCGCAGCTGCGCCGGCCGCGCCGAAGGCTCCGGCGTCGATCCCGCCTCCCGCGGCGGCGCCCGCCCAGACGGGTGCCGCGCCTGCTGCTCCGCCGTCGGCGCCGGGATCGGCGCCGGCTGCTGCGAACCCGTTCTCGTCGCCGGCGCCCGCCGCGCAGAACCCGTTCGCCGCTCCGACGCCCGCCGCACAGAGCACGGACGCGCAGGCCACGAACCCGCTCGCGGCGACGGCGCCGATGATCCCGCCGTCCGCGCTTCCGAAGAACCCGTCGGTCGCGCCCCCCGCCCCTGCGTCGATTCCTCCGCCGGCCGCGACGGCGTCGGTACCGCCGCCCGCTGCGTCCGCGTCCGTTCCGCCTCCGGCCGCGTCCGCATCGGTTCCACCGCCGCCCGCGTCGGTCGCGCCGCCGCCCGCCCCCGGGTCGATCCGGCCGCCGGCGCCTGCGTCGATCCCTCCGCCGGGCGTGCCGGGCTCGATCCCTCCGCCGGCGATCTCGCACTCGCAACCTCCCCCGGCTCCCGCGATTCCGGTGCCCGTCGTGGCGCCCGTCACGACGTTCACGCCCGGCTCGGTCCCGCCGCCGGCGCCCGCTCCGGCGTCGGTCCCGCCGCCCGCGACCGCGCAGCCCGCTCCGGCGACGACGTCGCAGCCTCCGCCGCGCCGCGCATCGGTCCCGGACGGCATGGTCCGCACGCCGTCGGGTCGCTTCGTCCGCGGAAGGACGACGGGCGACGAGCTCATCACCGCGCTGTTCGAGTCGATGCACGACCTCCACTTCCTGCGCGACGCGCTCGACGGAGGTCAGTTCTGCCTCGCGCTCGCGACGGAGGTGCTGCCGTCACGCGCCGCGATCATCCACTTCTTCGACATCGAGAAGCGCGAGTGGGTCGTCGCCTGCACGCGCGGCAAGGACACGTCGAAGCTGCTCACGATGCGCACCGCCGAGAACGACGAGCTCCTCATCGAGGCCGTTCGGAAGCGCCGCGCAGTCGTGAAGCCCGACGCGACCGGCCTCACGAACAAGCGCTACGAGATGCTCGGCGGCTGCAAGAGCCTCATCGTCGCGCCGATCATGCAGGCAGGCCGCGCGCTCGGCGCGATGGAGATCATCAACCCGCTCGACGGGATGCCGTACAACGAGGACGAGGGCAACGCGATGACGTACATCGCGGAGCAGTACGCAGAGTACCTGACGTCGCGTGGCATCATCCTCGACAACAGGAAGATCCAGGCGGCGGCCAATCCGCGCTGAGGAGAGAGGCTCCAGGCTCCGGGCGGAAGGCTCCAGTTGGGGTGACGGGCACCGGCCGCGTTCTCACCGCACGCGTCGCCGTTCGATGTGACGTCATGACGGACGCAGGCTGCAGGCGTACGCCATCGTCACGTTTGCACGTGGCGAACGCGCTTTCAGGCGCACGCGTTCGTCACGCTTGCACGTAGCGAACGCGCTTTCAGGCGCACGCGTTCGTCACGCTTGCACGTGGCGAACGCGCTTTCAGGCGCACGCGTTCGTCACGCTTGCACGTAGCGAACGCGCTTTCAGGCGCACGCGTTCGTCACGCTTGCACGTGGCGAACGCGCTTTCAGGCGCACGCGTTCGTCACGCTTGCACGTAGCGAACGCGCTTTCGGTTCGCGCGAGGGCGCGGACGCGAGCCCTCCCTGGAGCCTGGAGCCTGGAGCCTCTCGAAGCCTGGAGCCTGGAGCCTGGAGCCTGGAGCCTCTACGCTTCCCTCGTGTCGCGCTGGCGCGATCGCCTCAAAGTCTACGTCCTCTTGCCCGCGGTCGTGGTGGCGGTTGGCGTGCTCGCGTACTTCACGTTCCGCACGACGCTGCAGGTCGACAAGCTGCGCCAGCAGTCCGTGCTCGAAGCGACGCTGGCGCTCGCGACCGAGAAGGCCAACCGCCTCGATCGACAGATCATCGACCAGGACAACGTCGTCTTCGCCGTGGCGGATCCCACGCGCCTCGACGACATCTCCGAGCGATGGCTGCCGACCGCGCGGCGCGAGACGCCGAGCGTCCGCGCCATCGTGGTGCTCGACGAGCATCGCACGGTGCTCGCGTTCGCGTCGCGCGCGAGCGGCGCGTTCGCGGAGGAGGAAGCCTTCCGCCGGCTGCTCACGCAGCGGATGGTCGGCGACATGGACCTGCGGCCGCCGGTCGACCAGCTGCGGCACCTCCATCGCGAGTATTCGTCGCAGAGCTACCTCGTCTCGTACTGGCAGAGACTCCACGCCGGGCGGCGGTACCTCGTCGTCGCGTGGCACGACATCGGACGCATCGTACGCGAGACGCTGCCGACGCTCGCGAGCGACGCGCCGAGCGCGGCCCACGAGCCCATGCCCGTCGCGCACGCGGCGAGCCGCGTGAACGTCATCGACGAGGAGGGGCGCATCATCTTCGGGCCCCCGCTCCGCACCGGAGAGTTCACCGTCGGCGTGCGGTTCCCGACGACGCTCTACAACTGGCGCGTCCAGGTCTCTCCGCAAGCGAGCGAGGAGATCGCGTCGCGCGTCGAGAATCGGCGCCTGCTCGAGATGACGATGGTGAGCCTGAGCGCGATCGTCATCGTCATCGGCGCGATCGCGATCGTGCTCGTGTCGGAGAAGGAGCGGCGCATCTCGGCCCTCAAGAGCGAGTTCGTCGCGAACGTGAGCCACGAGCTGAAGACGCCGCTCGCGCTCATCCGCATGTTCGCCGAGATGCTTCAGTCCGGTCGTGTCACGACGGACACGAAGCGGCAGGAGTACCTCGACGTCATCGTGCGCGAGAGCGAGCGTCTCTCCGCGCTGATCGAGAACGTGCTCGACTTCGCGCGGCTCGAGCGCGGGCGCGGCAGCTACGAGTTCGCCGAAGGCGACGTCGGTGACGCCGTCGAGCGCGCCGCGAACGTGTACCGCTACCGTGCCGAACGCGAGGGCGTCCGGCTCGTCGTCGACGTCGAGCCGAACCTTCCCCGCGCGCGCATCGACGAACGAGCGATCCAGCTCGCCGTCGTCAACCTCGTCGACAACGCGCTCAAGTACGCGCCCGGCGGCGAAGAGATCATCGTGCGTGCGGCTTCCGACGGCGACTTCGTCCGCATCGACGTCGTGGACCGCGGCCCCGGTGTCCCACCGGAGGACCGACAGCGGATCTTCGAGCGATTCGTCCGCCTGACCTCCCGGGTGGGTGACACGCAGGTGCGCGGCAGCGGCATCGGCCTCGCCCTCGTGAAGCACATCGCGGAGAGCCATGGCGGCCGCGCTTGGGTGGTCTCTTCCACCAACCCTGCGAACGGGCCGACTGGTTCTACGTTCAGCTTTTCGATCCCTGCGGCAGGACGCTCCTTCGCCCGCATGGATGGGCTCGAAAGCAGAGCATCATCACGAGATCGCGATGACAAATCGCTCGAGCCGACCTCGACGGTCGCGACCGCACGCGACGATGATGCCAACGGTCGAGACGGCGCCGACCTCGTTCGGTAGACCTCGCGGCGCGCTGGCTCGCGACGTGCACGAGTCCCTCGCGTGACCTGCAACGAGGGCGCTGCACCTACGATCACCCCTGCGTTACACGGTGGTGCAGCTCTCGTGCGGCGTACGGCTGAGTTGACGGCTCGACTGCACAAGATATCGTGATCTCTCAGCGGGAACGACCTATGGTGTGCCCGCATGCGCTGCGATTCGGCGCTGACTCACGCTCTGTTTGGGAGGTTCTCGAAGGGTTATTCGCATGGCGATCGGTAACGAGGAAGCAAAGCTATTCGTCGCAGGACTCCCAGACAGCGTTTCGGAAGAGGTGCTCAGGCAGATTTTCGAAGCGACCGGCGGCAAGGTTCTGAGCGTCAGCCTGCCGAAGGACCGCATGACGGGTCGCCCGCGTGGCTTCGGTTTCGTCACGCTCTCGACACCGCAGGAGGCAGAGGCCGCACGCAACCAGCTCGACGGATCGCTGCAGGGCGGACGATCGATCTCGGTGCGTCCGTTCCAAGCGGAGCCTCCTCGCAAAGGTGAAGGACCGATGTCGAGCGGGCCGCGCTCGAGCGGGCCACGCTCGAGCGGTGGCCAACAGGCACCCGACCGTACTCTCTACGTCGGCAATCTGCCCTACGACTGCACGCAGCCCGAGGTGGAGGCGCTCATCACCAGCGTCGTCGGCGAAGGACAGGTCGTCCGCGTGCACCTTCCGACGGACGCCGACGGCAGAAAGCGCGGCTTCGGCTTCGTCACGATGGCGAGCGCCGAGTCGGCGAAGACCGCCGCAGAGCAGCTCAAGTCGGCCGACCTCCGTGGTCGCCGGCTCGTGGTGAACATCGCGCACCCGAAAGGCGAGCGCCCGCCGCGCAGCGAGAACTATGGCGGCGGCTACGGCGGTGGTGGCTACGGCGGCGGCTACGACAGCCGCAGCTTCGGTCCGAACTTCCCGCCGCCTCCTCCGTCACGCCGTACGTTCGACAACGAGCGCCGTCGGCGAGGCAACCACAACGACGGCGACGGCTTCCGCCGAGGAGGCCGCCGCAATCGTATGGACAGCGACGACGATTTCGACTGGCGCAAGATGCGCGACGCGGACGACGACTGAGGGGAGGCTCCGGGCTCCAGGCTCCAGGCTCCAGGGGTGGGAGCTCGGAGAGCACCTCGCTTCTCGAACGCGTCCCTGCTCACGCGCGACGAGTCAATCTCCGATGGTGGTGTCACCACGGGCTCGTCTTGCGCGCACCTTTCGTCGCGTGGTCACGTGCTCGTAGGCATCACGCGATGCCGTGATGCCGTAGGGTTTTCCCGGTCCCTTCCCTGGAGTCTGGAGCCCGGAGCCTTGGAATCCAGTTGACCCCCACGCTCCCCGCAACTAGCTTTCGCGCCCCTCCCGCCGAGGAACGACCATGCGTGACATCATCAAGATGAGCTGCGCGAACTGCAACCGCGCGAACTACGTGACGACCAAGAACAAGCGCACGATGGCGGAGAAGTTCGAGATCAAGAAGTTCTGCCCCGCTTGCCGGAAGCACTACCCGCACAAGGAAGGCAAGATCTCGAAGGGCTGAGGCATCACGCCCCGTCTTTCTGGCGCACGGGCCTGCAACCGCGTGGTTGCGGGCCTTTGGCGTTCCATCGGACTGCGCGCATGAGCAGGTGGTGTGGGACGTCGGGGTAGACAGTCCGCCCGCCTGTGCTATTGACGCCGCGACCTAGCGGTTGGAGGTCACCGCGGGACTGCGACCTCATGATTTTCGACTGGGTTCACGGCCTCTTCTCGAACGATCTCGCGATCGATCTCGGAACCGCGAACACCCTCATCTACGTGAAGGGTAAGGGCATCGTCTCGTGCGAGCCCTCGGTGGTCGCAGTCCAGCGAGACGCACGCGGCGGCAACAAGGTCCTCGCCGTCGGTCGCGAGGCGAAGGAGATGCTCGGGCGCACCCCGGGCAACATCAAGGCGGTCCGCCCCCTGCGCGACGGAGTCATCGCCGACTTCGAGATCACCGAGGCGATGCTCCGGTACTTCATCGCGCGTGCGCACAACCGTCGCACGCTGGTGAAGCCGCGCATCATCATCTGCGTCCCCTTCGGCATCACGGAGGTCGAGAAGCGCGCGGTCAAGGAGAGCGCCGAGAGCGCCGGGGCCCGCGAGGTCTACCTCATCGAGGAGCCGATGGCCGCGGCCATCGGCGCGGGGCTCCCGATCACGGAGCCGTCCGGCAACATGGTCGTCGACATCGGCGGCGGCACCACCGAGGTCGCCGTGATCTCGCTCGCGGGCATCGTGTACTCGCAATCCGTCCGCGTCGGCGGCGATCGCATGGACGAGGCCATCCAGGCCTACCTGAAGCGCAAGTACAACCTCGCGATCGGCGAGCAGACCGCCGAGCGCATCAAGATGGAGGTGGGCAACGCCTACCCGCTCGAGACGCAGAAGACGACCGAGGTGAAGGGCCGCGACCTCGTCGCGGGCATCCCGAAGACGGTCGTCGTCAACTCCGACGAGATCCGTGAGGCCCTCGGCGAGCCGATCAACGCGATCGTCGAAGCCGTCCTCATCGCCCTCGAGAAGACTCCCCCCGAGCTCGCCGCCGACATCGTCGACAAAGGCATCGTCCTCACCGGCGGCGGCGCCCTCCTCGCCAACCTCGACGTCCTTCTCCGAGAGGAGACCGGCCTGCCGGTCATGGTTTGCGACGACCCCATCAGCGCGGTCGTCCTCGGCAGCGGCAAGACGCTCGATCACATGGAGCTCTTGAAGGAGGTGACGATCGGCTGACCGCTGGCTCTTTCCCAGAGATGGTCGGCCTCCGGCCGGACCAGCTCGGCTCGCTGTCACGGCTGCGCGGCCGAGCGACTCGGAGAGCCCGATGAGCCTTTCGCGCCCCGGCTGTAGGAGCGAGCGATGTCGGCGTTCAAGCGGTACCGGGACGTCGGAATCGTCATCGTTCTTCTAGCGGTCCCCTTCTTCTTCCTGCGCGCCAACATGAAGGCGCCGTCGAACCTGAACGCGCTCGACCGCGTCATCCTTCGCATCAGCGCGCCCATCGAGTTCGCGGCCGCCAGCCTCGCGCGCGGCATCTCGAACGTCTGGGAGAGCTACGTCTACCTGGTCGACGTCAAGGCCGACAACGAGCGGCTCGCCTACGAGAACGCGCGCCTCCGCGAGCAGGTGCATCACCTGGAGCAGAAGGAGGTCGAGAACCGCGAGCTCCGCCGGTTGCTCCAGCTCCGCGAGTCCATCCCCGGAGACCTCGTGAGCGCGCAGGTCGTCGCCAAGGACTTCACCGAGTTCTTCCGCGTCACGCGCGTCGTCCTCGATCGCGGCTCGCGCAACATCCGACCGGGCATGCCGGTCATCGCCCCCGACGGAGTCGTCGGCACGGTCCACCGCGTCGCGGGCGACGCCGTGGACGTGCAGCTCGCGGTCGACGCCGCCTTCACCGTGGACGTCGAGGACGAGCGAACGCGCGCCCGCGGCTTCGTCCGCGGAACCGGCGACCCCTCGCGCTACGCCTGCAAGGTCGAGAACGTCGACTCCCGCGACGAGGTCGAGATCGGCGACCTTCTCGTGACGAGCGGCAAGGGCAAGCGGTTCCCGCGTGGCCTGCCGGTCGCGCGCGTCACGAAGGTGGTGAAGCGCGAGCCCGGCCGCGACCAGGAGGTCGAGGCCGTGCCGGTCGTGAACTTCTCGCGCCTCGAGGCCGTGCTCATCCTCGTCGGCCCCCCGTCCGACGACACGGACGACGGGAAGGACAAGAAGGGGCCGACGGCGTCGACGAAAGCAGGGGGCAAGTAGCCATGAGGCTCCAGGCTCCAGGCTCCAGGCTCCAGATCGTCGTCGGCGGCGCCGGCCGGCAGCCCGCATCGTCCCTCGGCCGGCGTCGCGCCGTCTTCATCGCGTACTCCGACACCTCGGCGAGCGGGTCCGCCATGATGGCATCGCCGCATCGCTCGAGCGCAACCGTTCTGCGTCTCGCCCCGGTCGAGACGCCTCGGAGCAGGCCGCAGCGGCCGAGCTTCATCGATCGCAGTGCATCCGGTCTCCTCTCCCCGGAGCCTGGGGCCTGGAGCCTGGAGCCTGCGGCGCGGAGCGGCGCATGAGGAACACCGCCTTCTTCGTCGCAGGCGTCGTCCTGATCCTCGTGCAGTCGAACCTCTTCCGGCTGATCGGCCTCGTGTTCCGTTTCGTCGGCTGGGTGGTCGGCGCGCAGCACGACCTGCACGTCGCCGGGCTCGTTCCGTCGCTCGTGCTTCCCCTCATCCTCTTCATGGGGGTGCACGAGTACTCGCTCGCTCGCGGGGCGGGCGTCGCCTTCGCGCTCGGCTACCTGACGGACCTCATCGGCATCGCACCGATCGGGCTCTACACGTCGACGTACGTCGCGATCTACGTGCTCGCGCGCGCGGCGGGGGTGCGGCTCGCCGCGCAGACGATGCTGATGCAGGTGGCGCTCGCCTTCGCCTTCACGTTGGTCCACAGCGTGATGATCCTCGTCCTGCTCGCGATCTTCGGGCGTGACGCCTGGGTGCCGAGAGCGCTCTACCCGCTCACGCTGCCGCACGTCATCGCGACCGGGATGGTCGCGCCGCTCGTGTTCCGCCTTTGCGCGCGCATCCACACGGCCACCATGACGGGCGCGCCGAAGGATTCCCTACCGAGGAGCCGCGCATGAGCACCCTGCTCGTACCGCGATCCGACGTCAGCGAGTTCCGCAAGCGCTATCGCTGGATGGCGCTCGTCGCCTTCCTCGCATTCGCGGTCGTCATCGGCCGCTGCTTCCATCTCCAGATCCTGCGCGGCACCGAATACGCGCAGATCGCCCACGAGAACGTCATTCGCCGAGTGACGCTGCCCACGACGCGCGGGATCGTGCGCGACGCGTACGGCCGCGTGCTCGCGTCGAGCCGCCCCTCCTTCAACGTGCTCCTCGTGCCGGGCCGCGTGATGCCGAGCGCCAGACCGGCACGCCGAGGGGTGAAGGGCGCCGAGGAGCAGGACAGCTTCTCGCGCGTCGCGGACACCCTTCGGCTCAACCCGGACGAGCGGCAGCGTCTCGCGGCGCGCATCCGTGACGCCTGCATCACCGACGAGGATCGCTCGCCGTGCTGGCGTCCGATCCTCGTGCGCGAGGATCTGTCGCGCGACATCGTCGCCGAGATCAAGCAGCACGCGAGCGAGCTACCCGGCGTGGAGGTCGTCAGCCAGCCGGTCCGGTACTACCCGTACAAGAACACGGGCGCGCACTTCCTCGGGTACACGAGCGAGATCAACGCCGAGACGCTCGCGAAGTACCGCCCGCCCGGATACGAGAACCTCACGCCGGAGGAGCGGCAGAAGATCAACCCCCTCGGCTACGAGATGGGAGACATCGTCGGTGCGACCGGCGTCGAGCACGCGTGGGAGAGCTACCTGCGCGGGCAACGCGGCTGGGAGAAGCGTGTCGTCGACGCGCGCGGCCGATACCGCACGGGGCCCGAAGCCGAGCGTCTGCTCGACGCGCCCTCGCGGCAGGAGCCGATTCCGGGGCGTGACCTCCGGCTCACCATCGACATGGAGCTCGAGCAGGCCGTCGAGCGCGCGATGCGCCCCCACGCGGCGGGCGCCGTCGTCGTCGTCGACGTGAGGACCGGCCGCCTCCTCGCGCTCTACTCCAAGCCGGACTTCGATCCGAACGACCTCGCGGGCGGGGCCGGCCGCGAGCGCATCCGCGAAGCCTTCAAGAAGCTCTACAGCGATCCGCTCCGCCCGATGCTCGACAAGACGATGTCGGGCGTGTTCCACCCGGGCTCGACGTTCAAGCCCTTCTCCGCCCTCGCCGCGCTCGAGGACAAGCTCATTCCGCCGACCGACAAGGAGCGCTGCGACGGCTATCTGACGTTCGGGCGCCGCATCTTCCGTTGCGCGCACGTGCACGGCAAGGTCGACATGCGCGAGGCGATCGCGCAGTCGTGCAACATCTACTTCTTCAAGCTCGCCGAGTCGGTCGGCATGGACCGCATCGCGCGCATCGCGAACGAGTTCGGCCTCGGGCAGAAGACCGGCATCGGCGTGAACCCGGAGGCGGCAGGCCGGATCCCGACGCGTTCCTGGTACGCGCTGCGGTACAAGGGACAGTTCCGCATCGGCTTCACGCTCAACACGTCGATCGGTCAGGGCGCGACCACCGTGACGCCGCTCCAGCTCGCGATGGCGTACGCCGCGCTCGCCAACGGCGGCACCGTCTACTCGCCGCAGCTCGTGCGCGCGGTCGAGACGAGCGACGGCGCCGTCGTGCAGGACTTCCCGCCGCGCGTGCGTCAGAAGGCGAAGATCTCGCCCGAGAACCTCGCGCGCGTGAACGATGCGCTCTACGCCGTCGTCAACGACGAGAAGGGCACCGCGTTCCCCGTGCGCGACCGCACGATCGAGGTCGCGGGCAAGACGGGGACGGCGCAGACCGGTTACGTGAACACGGGCAACGACGACCCGAAGAAGGCCTGGTACCTCTCGCGCGACCACGCCTGGTTCGCGGCCTACTCGCCGGCGCGGGCACCCGAGATCGCCGTCGTCGTGCTCGTGGAGCACGGCGGATCCGGTCCCACCGTGGCCGCGCCGATCGCGATGCAGATCATCAAGGAGTACCACCGGCAGAAGGAGGCCCGCGCGACCAAGCTCGCCGCGCGCGAGACGAAGCGCCCCGACGCGAAGGAGGCGCCGGAGAAGAGGCCCGCGCCGGGCATCGCGGCTCCTGCTCCGGCTCCGCGGGATCCGGCGCCGTCCGATCCGACCGGCATCCCCGAGCCCTCGCCGACCGAGCCGCCGCCGCGGGAGGACGACGAGCCATGATGATCCGACGCGATCAGGCGCGGTTCTTCGGGATGCCGCGGGACAGCTTCGATTGGACGCTGTTCCTCACGACCTGCACGATCGCCGTCTTCGGCGTCATCAACCTCTACTCGGCCACGAGCGTCGCGCGCGCCGCCCTCTCGGACATCTACATCCAGCAGGTCTACTGGCTCGTGCTCGGAGGCATCCTCGGCGGCGTCGTCGCCGTCATCGACTACCGGCACTACGAGCGCCTCGGCTACCTGCTGTACGGCGTCGGGATCGTCTTCCTCGTCCTCGTATTCATCCTCGGCAAGGACATCCGCGGCAGCTCGCGATGGATCGCGATCGGGAGCTTCGGGTTCCAGCCGAGCGAGTTCACGAAGCTGTTCTTGATCATCGCGCTCGCGAAGTACCTCCACGACGATCCGCGGACGGAGGCGCGCGGCATCAAGGACCTCATCGTGCCGGCGGCGCTCACGGGCATCCCGACGGTCCTCATCATGAAGCAGCCGGACCTCGGCACGGCGCTCATCCACCTCTGCATCTTCGGCACGATCTGCATGCTGACGAGGATTCGATGGCAGACGCTCGTCGGCATCGCCGTGAGCGTCGCCATCGCGATCCCGCTCGCGTGGACGTACCTGATGAAGGACTACCAGAAGCAGCGCGTCCTCGTGTTCCTGAACCCGGAGGAGAACCTCCTCGGCTCCGGATGGCACGCGCACCACGCGCGCGTCGCGATCGGCAACGGCGGCCTCAAGGGTCAGGGCTTCATGCAGGGGACGCAGAACCAGTTCCTCTTCCTCCCCGACCAGCACTCGGACTTCCCGTTCGCCGTGTTCGCGGAGGATTGGGGCTTCCTCGGCTGCTTCGTCCTCGTGTCGCTCTACGCGTTCCTCGTCCTATGGGCGATCCGCATCGCCGCGACCGCGAAGGATCGCTTCGGCGCCGTGCTCGCGATCGGGGTCGGCGCGCTCATCTTCTGGCACGCCGTCTTCAACCTCGGGATGGTCACGGGCCTCTTGCCCGTCGTCGGCGTGACCTTGCCGCTCTTCTCGGCGGGCGGTTCGAGCGTCGTCACGATCATGCTGGGCATCGGCCTTCTGATGAACGTGTCGATGCGCCGTTACTGGGGCTCGCCGACGCGTACGGGTCTCCTCCTCCGCGACTGAGGGCGACCCGCTAGCCGCCCCCTGCTCGTGCGCAGACGAGCGGTCGTCGCGAGGAACCGGTCGAACCGCCCTCCCCTGGAGCCTGGAGCCTCTGCCGCGGAGGACTGAGGAGCGCCCGCGGTACGAGGGAGCGAAACGTTTACAATGTAGGTGTAGGTACGCGTCACCACTGAGTCTCGGCACGGCTGTGCCCGCGCATCGGAGCTCAGGCGTTGTGCTAGGGTCGCGCGCCATGCGCAGCACCCTCACTGGTTTGGTCGCCGTGTCGCTCTCCGCCTTCGCCATCGCGGTCACCGCGTGTGCAGAGGCGCCGCCCGTCGAGGAGGACCTCGACAGCTTGGCGCGTGAGGAGGAGGCCACGGAGCCCGAAACCAAGGTGACGCTGCCTCCTCCGTCGAACCCGACGACCGAGACGACGGACGCGGGCAAGAAGGACGAGGAGGAGGAAGAGGAGAAGAAGGACGAGCCGCCTCCGCCGCCTCCGCCGCCGCCTCCGACGAACGAGATCTGCGACGAGACCGACCCGTCGTACGACATCAAGTACCTGGCCGCGTCGCTGGCCGGCACCCTGCAGCCGTGTCCGTGCTCGACGGGCGAATGCTGCTACGCGGTGCTCGGCATCGAGTTCGGCTGCCTGCCGAAGTGAGATCAGGCTCCAGGCTCCGGGCTAGAGGCTCCGGGGATTGAAGCTCCAGCGCGGCTCGCGAGGTCCTCACGCCTCGCGAGCCTTTGCTTTCCGAGCGGAAGATCGTCAGCGCTCGCTGCGCAACGAGGCGCTCGCTGCGCAACGAGGCACTTGCGAAGCGCGCGGAGGTAGAGAAGCCCGACGGAGAGACCGAGGACCCGGCGGGCCGTCTGTCATGACCGCGTCGGACGACGCGATGCGCACGCGCTGCGACGCGCGCCGCGGCTCACCCCAACTGGAGCCTGGAGCCCGGAGCCTGGAGCCTAATTGGCTGGAGCCTGATGGCCTCACTGCGCCGCGCTGCCGGCCTGGAGCACCATCAGGTGGAACTTCGCGAACTCGCACTGGCCGAGCGTGAAGAGCACCTCGGTGAGCAAGCGGTACGGCGTGTTCTCGTCGGCGATGATGATCGCCTCGCTCGAGCTCGGGTCCTTGCCCGTGGCGAGGCGGACCTGACGATCGCGCTCGCGCCAGCTCTGGAGCGCGTTGGCGAGCGGGACGATGTAGAGGTCGGTCGGGCCCGATCGCTTGTACTTGCCCTCGACACCGTGCGTGGCGTCCGCGGGCACGGGCGCGACGATGTTGTCGTCGACGATGATCGAGCTCTTCGAGATGAGGACCGCCACGCCCTCCTGCGAGGCCTCCGTCGTCAGAACGCTCTTCGGCATCGTGAGGTCCGACGACTGCGGGAGCGAGGCCGACGACTGGCTCATGCTCTTGAGCAAGAAGACGAGGATGATCGTCATCATGTCGAGCATGGCCGTGATGTTCAGAAAGTCGATCTCCGGCTCGACGCGGTTCTTGTTGATCGCACGGCGAAGCTCACGCTTGTAGCGCGCCACGCTCGCAGGCTTCTGTCGTTCCGGCGGCGAGCCGGCCGGGGACGCGGCGCCAGCCGGGGGCGCACCGGGCGGAGGCTGGTTGGGCGGCATCATCGTGCGACTCCGAAGGTGACGTCCGGGAACAGAGGCTCACCCGCCTCGTCGTTTCGGACCGCGTCCATCGTGCTGATCACCACCTGATACGGGATCGGCGGGTTCGCGCTGATCGTGACGCCCATCTCCTCCTTGAACTCGGGCGCGGCTCCCTTGAGCTTCGCCGCGCACGCCTTGAGCGCAGCGAAATCGTACTTCCCGTCCTTCTTCGGGATGGCGATGCCCGGTCCGGTGTCGTTGCAGCCGGGAGCGACGTTGCCGCCTCGTGCCTTGAGGCTGAAGCCGTCCGGCACGATGAGGATCGTGAAGCCCAGCGTGGGCTGCGTCGATGCGCGTGCGCCGCTGCCCGCGCGCGGCGGGAAGGTGTCGATCGTCGCCGTGAAGGTGACGCTGATCGTCGCGAGCACGAACATCAACACGTTCGTGATGATGTCGAGGAACGGGACGATGTTGAGCTCGCCGCCCGCTTCGTCCGGAGCGAGCTCCTTCGGCCGCGCGAGCCGACGGATCTTGCTTCGCTGCTGGGCGCTGAGTTTCTCGGCCATCTCTCCTACTCCGCGGCTCGCTGCGCGATCACCCTCCCCGTTCGCCGCCGATCAGGCTCGGTCGAGCCCCGCATGCCGAACGAGGCTCGAGGCTCAGTACCCGCCAGGCCGCGTCTGGATCGTGAGGAGGTTGAAGACGCGCTCCTGGGTGGCGTCGAGGTCGTGCTGAATGGTCTTGGCGCGCTGGTGGAGAATGAGGTGCGCGACCATGCAGACGACGGCGATGCCGAGGCCGAGCGCCGTGTTGTACATGGCCTCCGCGATACCGTTCGCGAGGATGCGCTGACGGTCGGCCGCGGAGAGGCCGGGCGCGGAGACCGCGCCGAACGTGTGGATGAGGCCGAGAACCGTTCCGAGAAGACCGATGAGCGTGGCGATGTTCGCGAGCGACCAGAGCGAGCCGATCCGCTTCTCGACGGCCGGACGCAGCTCGCCCATCTTCTCGCTCATCGCAGCGTCGATCTCGTCGGGCCCCTTGTTCGCGTGCGTGAGGCCCGCCTTCACGAGCTGCAGCGTCGGGTAGTCGCCCGCGTCACAGAGCTTGATCGCGCGGTCGATGTTGCCCGCCACGACCAGCTTCTTGATCTGGGCGAAGAACTCCTTCGAGTTGACCCGGTACTTGCTCAGCTGGAATGCCGTGCGCTCGACGATCAGCGCGATGACGAGCGCGCTGACCACGAGGTTCATCGAGAGGAAAGTGGGGTTCTCCTTGAAGGCTTCCATGAAGCCTCCACCCCCACCACCTCCAGCCGTCGCTGCAGGAGAGCCATCACTAAGGCTGCTCAGAAGAGCCACGAACATCCTCGATGCTCCTTTCTAGTCCTCTCGATGCGAAGGGCCCCAGCCCTACGCTCTCCGCGCGCGTCGCACGCGTCGAATCTCGACATTCCATCCAGCCTTGCGCAGCCACTCGTGCGTGACCGGAGGCGAAGGTGCGATCTTCCTGCTGCTTTTGCGTTTCGATCTGGCGTGGTTGGGAAGCCCCAAGTGCGTCTGCGCCACGATAGCTGGGTACTTCCGACGAAGTCAACGAGGGCTCGGAGCGTGGGAAACGAGTCGGTTCCACGCGCTCTCGGACGTTGGTCGCCGGTCGACGAGCTCGAACGAGCGCGAGCCCCTCGGGTTTCGGCGCCCTCCGCCCGCGCGTGTGGCAGCTCGCATGACCAAGGACGGCCCGAATGCTCGTGCTCGCCCTCCGGCTGAGCCGCCCGCGGACGAGCACCGCGGTGTCGGTCGCGATCGGTCACGAGAAGAAGACGCGCCACGGACGACGGGCCTCGACGCACGCGTGACCGCCTCGGCGGATTCCGGAACGACGCGTTGCCACTGCGCTCGCCGACGGCCTCCAGGATCGAGGACAAACCTGGAATGTAGGCATTCCAGCATGGACGAAATATTGCGCAACCGTGCGAGACTACGGAACTTTAGCCGCGCGGAAAGAGCGAGAACGATCCCAAACTCTATTGACTGGGCGTGGTCTGTACCGTCAGACTTCACTTCGTCGGTTGGTGGAAACCGCTGAAGACGGAACCGCCCACCAGAAGAATGGGGTCGTCGACCGGAGGCGAAGAGGACCAGAAGAGGAAGCTTTGCCCCTCACCGGGTATCCGTTTCGACCGACGGTGGAAGGAAGCGGAAGTACGAGGGCGGTGCGACGAAGGTGTGCTCACCGATCATGACGAAGCTTGCGTGATTCGAGCGTGAGACGATATCGTCCGCGCTCGCCCCACGAAAACGCCGGGAGCGAGCTCTCGGCGGTTCTGAGTGGGGACGCCGAAGGAGAAGCTTTCTTCTTCCGCCCCGAGACAGAGAACGGCCCAAAACTTCACCTCGCCTGCTGCGAGGCGAGACACTGATCGAAGACAAGGCGCGGCGGGCGCGAACCCCCGAAAAACGACCGGAAGGACGGAGCAACATGGCTGGTCTGTGGAAGGCATACAAAGAGGGCGGCGTCGTGATGATGAGCATCATCCTGATGTGGTCGATCTTCACGATCGGCATCATCATCGAGCGCGCTCTCTATCTGTACGGCTCGTCGATCAACAAGGACGTGTTCCTCGCGACGATGCAGAAGTGCATCCTCGCTGGTGACGTCGCGAAGGCCGTGAAGATGTGCTCGGCCGCGAATGCGCCGCTCGCGCGCATCGTCCAGGCCGGCCTCATGAAGGTGAACCGCCCGGACGAGGAGGTTCAGGCCGCGATGGATGAGGCCGCCCTTCGTGAGCTCCCGCGCATCGCGAAGCGCACGGGCTTCCTCGCGCTCCTCGCGAACCTCTCGATGCTCTCCGGCCTCCTCGGCACGGTCACGGGCCTCATCACCTCCTTCGGCGCCGTCTCCGGTGAGAGCGTCGACCCGGCCCAGAAGGCGCGCATCCTCGCCGAGGGTATCTCGGAGGCCATGCACTGCACGTGGTTCGGCCTCTTCGTCGCCATCATCGGCCTCATCGGCTTCGCCGTCCTCAACGGCAAGACGCAGGCCCTCGAGGACGACATCAACGAGGCGAGCGTCCAGGTGCTCAACCTCGTCGTGACCAACCGTCAGAAGGTCAACCTCTCGGCCGTCCCGACGAGCTGACCCGAACGGGCCGTGCATCGTGCACGCGCCGCTCTCTCTATTGAACAGCCATGAAATGGGGTCCACGGAAGTGGACCCCGCCCTCTCGATTCGGAGTCAGACATGGGTGGCGTAGACGTTGGTAGTGGTGGCGGCGGCGGGAAGCGACCGACCAACTCGGAGATCAACATGGTCCCCTTCATCGATCTCCTGATGGTCACGATCTCCTTCCTGCTCATCACGGCCGTCTGGACGCACATGGCGCGCATCAACGCGGACGCACAGGTGCCTGGTCCGCCGCGCGAGGTGGAGCCGGACCAAGTCGAGCCGGAGAAGCAGCTCCACGTCGAAATGCGCTCGCCCGACAAGTTCACGTTGATCTGGAAGCAGGCCGGGACGGTCATCAGCACCGTCGACGTGCCGCGGAAGGACAACGTGATCATGAAGGAGGGCCGCAAGACGGTCCGCTACCCCGAGCTCGCCGCGAAGATCGAGCAGGAGTGGAAGACCGTCGGCTCGCACCGCGACCCGTCGGACAAGAAGTTCGACCAGGCGGTGCTCCACACCGACAACGAGACTCCGTACGTCTATCTGATCGGCGTCATCGACGCGATCTACCAGCCGCACCGGCCGTACAACGCCGGCGGCAAGACCGAGATGGTCCCGGCCTTCAACGTCACCTTCGCGGTCAACTGAGGGAGCCATGACGATCCACAAGCCCGGCCGGCGGCTGATGCACAACGTGCCGCTGCGGTTCGTCCAGAAGAAGGTCTCCGGTCACGGTCATCGCGAGATCAACGCGTCGCTCTCGCTGACCAGCATGATCGACTTCTTGGTCGTCGTCGTCGTCTTCCTCCTCATCACGTTCAGCGCGTCCGGTGAGACGACGATCCCGAAGGGCGTGAGGCTCCCCGACGCCGAGAACACGCTCGACATGATCGATGCTCCGATCGTCGCGATCGCGGGCAGCGACATCCTCGTCGACGGGGCGCGCGCCGGAAACACGCGTGCCATCGAAGAGAGCAAGCGCCTCCAGCGCATCGACGAGCTCTTCAACGTCCTCAAGGGCAAGCGTGAGCTCTGGAAGCAGCTCTACCCGGGCAAGGAGTTCCCGGGCGTCGTCATCCTCCAGATCGACCAGGACGTTCCCGCCATCGTCGTGAAGAGCGTCTTCCAGACGGCGGCGTTCGCGGGCTACCCGAACGTCAGCTTCATGGTCGGGATGATCCCGAAGACGAACAAGGCCGGCGGCGAGTAGTCTCTTCGCCAGGCGCCTCGCCGCGCCGATTCGAGCGACGGACCCGTCTTGAGCGAACACGAGAGCCCTGGCGACAGGCCGCGCGACATCGGCCTCAAGGCGATCCGAGAAATCCGCGCCGAGCGAGCGCGCTCGAAGTTCGGTCGGGTCTCGAGCACCGCGATCCTCGTCGCAGTGAGCGCGGTGCTCGCGGTCGTGGCCGCCTCCTGGATCTACCGCGAGCGCTCTCTCGCGAACCAGAAGGAGGAGCTGCTCGCGAAGCAGCGTGCGGCGGTCGCGACGGTCGGCGCCGAGTGGAATCCCCTCCGCGACCGGATGGAGAAGCTCACGCTCGAGGCGGCCGCATCGTTCAAGGGTGACTTCGTCGACCCGACCGCCGCCAAGTGGGACTTCCGGAGCGCGCCCGGGATCTACCTCCGGCTCCGCGTGGAGGACGCGAAGGACGTCGCGTCGCTGCGGAAGGCCGCGAAGGACTCGGCGAAGGACTCGTTCGTCGGGTGTCTGTTCCGGCAGAAGGACAACCCGGGGATGGCCGCCATGGCGCGCGGCGACTTCGACGCGGCGGCGGGCTGGCACGACCAGCCGTGGAACCTGCGCCTCGCTTACGCGTCGACGCGGATCCTCACCGACGAGTGGGCGCAGGAGGTCAAGGACGCGAAGGACGAAATCCACCTCCGCGTCTTCGTGCAGCAATACGAGAAAGCGAAGGACGAGGAGATCCCGCTCGCGATCGAGATCGTGAAGCGCGCGCAGTTCTTCCTCCTCGTCCTCGACGAGGACGTCCCCGAGGCGCAAGCGCTGGTCTCCGACGCCGGGCCGAACGCCGGGAAGGTCACGTCCGAGGAGCTCCAGCAGGTCGCGCATCCGGCGCGGGTGCACCTGCTCGATCTGAAGACGGGCACGGAGCTCGTACGCCTCCGACGCGAGGTCGAGGGCGACTACCGCTTCGTCGGAGAGCGCCCGGTGCGCGATCCGAGCGTGCTCGCGGCGATGAAACGCCAGGTGAACAACTGCGCCCTCGCGCAGAGCATCTGGGAGGCGATCCGTCCGCCCGGAGAGGACGCCGCCGACGCCGGCGTCGCGGACGGCGGGCGCTGAGTCGAGCCGATCAGCGGACGAGGACGTGGAGGTCCGCGAGGTTCTGCCCCGAAGGCCGTGCGGGGAGCGCCGTGCCGGCATCGAGGTGCAGCGTCCCGGTGTCGAAGCGGGCGAGCGCGCGTGCGATGGCCGTCGCGCCGACGCGCTCGACGAAGTTGCCGCCCACGATCGCTCCGCCCGTTCCGCTCGATCCGTCGACGCCGTCGCTCGCCATCGCGGCGAAGAGCACCCGTCGCGGCAGCGCGCATCCGACCATCGCGGCGAGATGCGTCGAGCGCCCTCCCCTGCCCGGCCGCGCGTGCGCGACCTCGAGCGACGGCTCGGCCGCGCGCACCAGCGCCTCGCCCGCGCGGAGCTTCTGCGCGCGAGCGACGTACTCCTCGGCGAGCGCCTCGACCGACGCCTGCGAGGGAGGAAGGACGCGCACGCGAAGGCCGCGCGCGCGGAGCTCGGCGGCCGCCGCGCGCGCGAGCGCCTCGGGCGACGCGACGATGCGCGCCCGCCGCGCGTTGGCCGCCGGTCCCGTGCGCGCGAGCGGCACGTCCGCGAAGCGAGGCGCATAGCGCCGCAGGAGGCGCCGCGCCTGCCCGACGCTGCTCTCGTCGCCGACGCTCGGGCCCGATCCCACGTCGCTCGCGTCGCCGCCGATCACGTCGCTCGCCACGAACGTGAGGACCGTCGCAGGAGATGCGGCCCGCGCGAGGCCGCCGCCCTTGATCCGCGAGAGGTGCTTGCGGACGACGTTGATCTCCTGGATCGTCGCGCCGCTCGCGAGCATCGCGCGCCCGAGCTGCCGCTTCACCGCGAGGCTCACGCCATCGATGGGCGCGCACGCGAGCGCCGACGCGCCGCCCGACACGAGCACGACGAGGAGATGCCCGTCGCACGCGCACGCGCGCGCGATCGCGAGCGCTCGCTCGCCGGCGCGTACGCTCCGCGCGTCCGGCAGCGGATGCCCGGCACGCAGGATCTCGACGCGCCCGCGCGGAAGACCGTGGGCGCTCGTCCCGTCCGTCGTGACGACGAGCGCTTCGACGATCCGATCGCCCCAACGCGCGTGCGCTCCCCTCGCCATCGCAGGCGCCGCCTTCCCGATCGCGATCAAGCGCGCCGGGACGCGCGTCGTCCGCGGCAGCGCCGCGCGCACCGCGTGCTCGAGGTCGAGCCGTGCGAGCGCCGAACGAAGGGCCGCTTCGAGCGCACGCCTCATCGTACCGCCCGGTCTCCGAGATCCACCACGTGAGCGCCGAAGAGCTGCTGCCACCCGATCGCGATCGTGAGATAGAGCGCGCGATCGCCCGGCCCGCTCGTGGGGCCGCCGGAGAGCGCCGCGTCGCTCCATCGCGCACCGCCGTGGAGGGCGACGAACGGCCCGCTCGCTCGAGGGAAGATCGGGAGCTCCACACCGAGGCCGAGCTGGAGGCACGGACGCGCGCCGAAGCGTGCCCCCTCGGGCTGCGTGAAGGCCACGCCGAGCTCGAGACCGAGCGAGTCGATGAACAGGTCGAGCCGCGGAGAGCCAATCTCGCGATCCGTGGCCCAGCGCGCGAGGAACAGCGGCCGGAGCTCGAGACCGAGCGCGAGGACGCGACGTGGGTCGGCGCTCGATCCGATCGCCGGCCCATCCTCGTAGGAGGCGAAGATCCCTGCGGTCGACAGGTAGCGCAGGCGGAGGTCGCCCGTCGCGCGCGGTCCGCGCGGCCCCAAGGTCGCGCCCGCCGCGGCCGCGATCGCGAGGTCGCCGTCGAATCGTCCGTACAGACCGTCGGCGCCTCTGCCTTCGGCGGCGGAGGCGATCGCGGGCTGCGCCCCGACGCAGAGGGCGACGAGCGCGGACACGAGGCGCGGCGTCGCTCGAGGCGTCATGGCGGTCAGGACGACAGCGCCTGCGCGACCTCGTCTCGCAGCTCGGGCGCGATGATGAGCCGGACGCGCGACATCACCTGACCGGCGAGGCGCGCGAGGAGGAAGGAGACGTCGCTCAGCGGCCGAGCCGGGCCCTTGGCGAAGACCACCATGAGCGGCTCGGACTCCGCGCCGAACGGCGTGTCCGCCGCGACGTCGAGGCCGACGTAGAGGTTCGGATCGAGGCCGTGCGCGCGCGCGATGTCCTGCGCGACCTCGAACGCACGCTGGCGCCCCTCGGGCAGCGCTTGCTCGCCGAAGAGCTCGTACGTCTTGAAGAGCCTCCGGAGGCGTACGCGCCGCGCGATGTCGGCGAGCGCCGGGTCGTTGCCGTCCTCCCAGGCACGCATCGCGACCGCGAGGACGTTGTCGTCGAGCTCGAGGTAGTCGCCGAGGCTCGGCGCCTCGCCGTGCGCCGCGAGCTCGATCGCGCGCGGCGTCCCGGGCAAGCGCATGCCGTCGGCGATGACCGCCGCCGCTCGAGCGAGCACGGTGCGGATCATCCACTCGGCCGCGCGCGTCGCCTTGTGCAGATACACCTGCTGGAACATGAACAGCCGAGCGAGGATGTAGGCCTCGATGGCCGGAAGGCCCTTCGCGCCGTCGATCGCGAGCCCCGGAGGCTCTCCTCCCTTCGACGGGGCGAAGCGAAGGCTGCGGAAGAGCCAGTCGAGGTCGAACACGCCGTAACGCACGCCGGTGGAGTGCGCGTCGCGGAGGAGGTAGTCGCAGCGATCGACGTCGAGCGTCCCGCTCACCGCGCGCTTGAGGTACGGCAGCTCGTGCTCGCCACGGACGAGCGCCGCGACGCGCTCCGGGAGGCTCGGATCGACGTTGGCGAGCACCTTGTTCACGCCGGTGTCCGGGTCGAGGACGATGCGCTCCGTCCACTTCTCGTGATGCCCGGTGCCGGCGATCGCGTCCTCGAACAGGTGCGAGAGCGGGCCGTGCCCCACGTCGTGGAGGAGCGCGGCCGCGAGCGCCTCCTGCGCGCGCTCGCTCGTGACCCGATGCCAGAACGGCAGGTCGTTGTGGATCTGGCGCAAGCGCGTCAAAAAGAGCTTCATGACGTGCGCCGTGCCGATCGCATGCGAGAAGCGCGTGTGCTCCGCGCCCGGAAACGCGTACGACGCGACGCCGAGCTGACGGATGCGCCGCAGGCGCTGGACCTCCGGCACGTCGATGAGCTGCGGGATCACCCGCTCTTCGTCGGCCTCGAACGATACGAGCCCATGCACTGCGTCGCGCAGGATCATCGCCGCGCCTCCGTCCGATCTTCTCCGCGCGCCCGCGTGCGCGCGCCCGCGCGAGCCTCGCTCACCGTTCCGCTCCAGTCGCCGACGCTGCCGTCGTCACCGAACACGCGCACGTGCAGCCCTCCGTCGGAGCTCGCGCTTCCCGGCGGGAGGTCGGCCTCCATCACGGCCGGGATCGGCTTCTTCCCCGGGACGCGCTCGGAGTGCCAGATCGTCCGGAAGACGCCGTCCTCCTCGGTCCCGACCGCCCACGCCAGCGGCTCGGCCGGAGCGACGAGGCGCAGGCGATCGCCTCGGACTTCGACCTTCACGCCTTTCATCTTCGGCTGGGACACCTCGGCCGCACGATGGAGCTCGAGCGGCGCGCCCTCGCGGAGCAAGCGCGCCCTGGCGACGGCGATCGCGACGGGGCTGACGTCCGAGACGTACGCGCGCCGGCCGAGGGCATGCGCCGCCACGGCCGTCGTCCCGCTCCCTGCGAACGCGTCGACGACGACGGCGCCCGGATCCGTCGCGCACGCGATGATGCGCTCGAGGAGCGCGCGCGGCTTCTGCGTGGGATAGCCCGTGCGCTCGGAGACCACCGAGTGTCGAAGCGGAGGCACGTCCGTCCATAGCGCGTCGACGCGGCGCTCGCGACAGAGCACGCCTTCGCTGTTCTTCACGAGGAAGTACTTGATGTAGACGCGGCCCGTCGCCGTGCGGTGGACGCGACCCTCGGCCTCGAGCTTCTCGATCGACGCGTCGGTGTAGTCGCCGCGCGGCGCGCTCGTGAACGGACGGCCCTCCTCGTCCCAGCGTATCGCGCTCGGGTCGATCGGCTCGAGGCGCGTCGGCGGACGGAGGGTGGCCTGCTCGCGCCCGTAGACCACGATCGTGTCGAGCGTACGACCGAACTGCGAGCTGGCCGCCTGACGCCCGAGGTTCGGCGCGCGACGCCAGACGATCTCGTTCTTGAACGCGTCACGGCCGAGGATCTCGTCCAGGATCGTCCGGACGAGGTAAGCGGCGCGCCAGTCGAGGTGCACCCAGATCGTGCCGCGCGGGGACAAGAGCCGTGCGAGCGCATCGAGCCTCGGCGCGAGCATGTCGAGGTAGGCACCGATCCCCCCGCGCTCCCGAGACCAACGATCCTCGTAGGCGAGCGTACGCAGAGCGCGACCGTCGGCGGGCCCGTCGAGCCTCGCCTCCGCGACGTAGTCTCGGTCCGACGCGTAGGGCGGGTCGACGTAGACCATGTCGACCTTGCCCTCGAGCCCTTCCTTCCGAACGAGCTCCACGAGGTCGAGCGCGTCGCCGTGGACGAGGCTGTGCCGCGTGCTCGTGCCGGTGAAATCCACGACCTCGACCGGCGTGAGGCTTCGGACCGCACCGCCATCCGCCGGAGCTCCCGGCCGCCACTGCCTTCCAGGCCAGACGAGCCGTACCTCCGATTCGCGAGTCGTCTCCCTCGCTGACTCGACCGGAGGCGAGGTACGACAAGCGCGGCTCACGGCCCCGTTTGATAACACGATTGTCGAGCGGGCTGCCCTTCGTTCGACCGCGAGACGCGCGAATGCACGATGGGATGGCGCAGATGTGAGCCGTTTCGGCCGTGCATCTGAAAGCTCGGTCGAACAGGCCCGTTGTGCGTGGCGAGCCGCTCGTCGTCGCGCGGCTCAGCCACGGTCGGAGAGACGTTCGACGACGCCGAGGTCACACGACGAGGCTCGACGCTCTCGATGTGCTCACCCGTGAGCGAAGGACGACCGACGCCTACCTCGAGGCGGAGATTGGTCACGACGAACCCTCAATGGACACGAGCAGGACCGAATGGCTCGCATGGTCTCGCTTCGTATTTTCGGCTATCGTGAACGGGATAGGGTGGGGGGTCGATTGCGCATGACGCTACGCCTGGTAGACATCCTCAAGGCGCTACCGAGCAGGGAGCTCGATTCTCTCGTCTCACGTCTCGGCGTGCGCATCGATCCGGCGAAACGGCTGGATCCGCCTGCGCAGATCGCACGCGCGCTCGTCGCTCTGCCCGAGCTTCGCGATCCGAGCAGATTGCCGCAGGCGAGCGTCGAGCTGTTGCATCGTGTCGCCGAGGCTCGCGGCACGCTCGTCGTTCCCACGGTTCCTCCTGCGCTCCAGCCGCTCGCCGAGCGCGGGATCATGTTCGCTCGCGCGGACGGAAAGAACCGCGTCGAGCTCGTGCTCCCGGCGGCCTACCTCGTCCAGCTCCGCTCCTGGGAGGGAGAGGACCCGCGCGGCATTCGTGCGCTGCTCGCGCAGGCACCGTTCGAGACCGTGAGCGCGATCGCCGCACACTATCTCGGACGACCGGCCACGCCGCCGATCGCGCTCTCGTTGGAGACGGCGTGGGACGTCCTCGGCGATCCCGAGAAGCTCGCCGAGGAGATCGGCAAGCTCTCTGCGACCGAGCGCCGCGTGCTCGAAGGTGTCGAGGAGCTCGGTGGCGAGGTCGACACCGAGGAGCTCCTCGAGCTCGAACGGGAGCCCTTGCGCCTGCGCACCGCCTCGGGCGCCGCGCCGTCGCGACGTGGCGTCGGCTTCTCGCTCGAGCGGCGCGGCATGCTCATCCCGGTTCATCCGAACCGCCACGTCGTCCCGACGGAGGTGGCTCGGATCATCGGCGCCACACGAAACGCGGAGCGTGAAGCGCGCCGCGCACAGGTGAAGACGTTCGTGCGCGAGGGCGATCACGCACCGCGCCGCGCGCGCTTCTCTCAGGATCCCTCGCCGCTCGCGATGGCCCTCGCGCTCGCCGCTCGCGAGCCGGGCAACGAGGTGCGCCCCAACATCGGGACGCCGAAGTCCCTCGTCACGAAGCTGGCGACGCGGTTCGGACGCGAGCCGTATCAGGTCGCGCTGATCGTCGCGCTCTCGCGCGCGGTCGGTCTGTGGGATCCGTCCGCGATGAGCGCGAGCGCGCCCCCGGGAGCGCTCGAGATCCACGAGCTCTCGAGGCTCCTCTTCGATGCGTGGAGGAGAGGCGGCGCGTGGGACGAGGCGCGCACCGAGCCGGAGATGCTGCGGCTCCCGCCCGATCAGCGCGAGTCGAGCGCGTCGGGCGTCCTGCGCGAGCTCGCGCTCGAGGCGCTACGCGACCTCGGCGAGAGCCGCTGGATCCCGTGGACGAGCCTCCAGGGCTACCTGTCGACGGACCATCGCATCCCGGGCGTCGATCGGCTGCTCCGTCGTTGGGCGGAGCGTGTCGGGGTCGAGGCGCCGAATCCGATGGACGTCGCTCGGCGCATCGTGCTCGAGAGCCTCCCTGCCCTCGGCATCCTCGATCTCGGGGAAGACGACGGCGACGACGACGCGGAGGAGTCGGGCCCGCGCATCGCGCTCCGCCTGACGCCGCGCGGTCGAGCGCTGCTCGCGGACAAGACGCCGCCGGTCAACGGAGAGCCGTCGAAGTTCCTCGACACGCACGTGCTCCGTCTCGGACCGACGGCGAAGGTGAGCGCCGTCCTCGCCATCAACGGCTTCGTCGACGTCGGCCGCGTCGCCGAGACCCTCGATCTGGTCGTCGCCCCGCAGACGCTCGCCCGTGCGCTCTCCGCAGGCTACGAAGCCGACTCGCTCCGAGTCCGCATCGAGGCGATCGCTCCCCTCCCCGAGACGCTCTCCCGAACCCTCGCGCAAGCGAGCGTCGTCGTCGGACGCGGCAGCTTCGTGCCCTCGAACGGCTTCTTGTGGGTCGACGATCCGAACGTGCGCGAGCTGCTCCGCACCCGCCGCTCCACCGCCGAGCTCTTCATCGATCCGTCCCCCCAAGGCGGTCTCCTCGTCTCCGCACAGGTCGACCTCGAACGCCTCGCCCGCCGCTGCCGAACCGTCGGCGTCGAGATCACGGTCGAAGGCCAAGTCGTCCGCGCCCGCACGATGCCGCCGACGAACATGTCGGGCGAACGCCGCCGCACGTCGTCGGCGAGGATGGCGAAGGTCAAGACGGGGCAGTGATCAGGCTCCAGGCTCCAGGCTCCGGGCTCCAGGGAGAGGCGGTCTCGCGCCGCTGACGTCGTCTCGATCTCCGGCTCGAGCCCCGACGAGAGGGGAAAGCTCGCCTGGGGGGGCCTGCGAGGTCGCCAGCAGCGGCGCGAAACGCTCGCAGACACGACCCCCTGGAGCCTGGAGCCTGGAGCCTCTCCTCAATCGTTCTTCGCCCCGTTCTTGATCCACAGCCGCACGATGTCCCTCTCCCTCTGCGGCAGCAGCTCCCCCGGCGGCATCGGCTTGCCGCAGCCGTTCTCGCACTTCGGGAGGCTCGCCTGCGTGCCGTCCATCTTCGCCATGAGGAGGCTCTCCTCCGGCTTGCCGGGCTCGACGAACTTGTAGCCTCCGAAGCCCGGCGTGGGGCTCGTCTTCTGGAGCTCCTCGTAGATCTGGTCGGGGTCGTACGTGATGTGGATGCCGAGGTTCGACTCCTTCGACGCGTGACACGCCGTGAGCGCGCAGTTCACCGCGAGGATCGGCACGACGTCGTTTCGGAACGAAGCCGAGGTGATCTCTCCCCCTCCGCCGGCGTCGTCCTCCTCGCCGGAGGATCCCGAGGATCCCGACGTCCCCGACGATCCCGAGCTCGACGACGCTCTCTTTGGAGCGGGCGGATCGTCGGAGCACGCCGACACGAGAGCGAGCGAGAGGGCGAGGCCGAGAGCTACGAAACGCACGACGAGAGCATAACAGAACTCGATCGCGCGGGAGGACAGCCCCCCGTCGGCGTCACCGTGCACGCGCGCCGAGCCGGCCGAGTCGGCGATCAGCCGGCGGCGAGTCGATCGTCGACCCAGTCGGTGATCGGCTTGCGCGCGTGGACGCCGACGATCGCGCCGCCGCGGAGGAACACCTCCGCCGGCAGCGGGCGGCCGTTGTAGCGGCTCGCCATCGAGTAGCCGTACGCGCCGGCGTCGAGCAGGGCCACCTCCGCGAGCTCGCCTTCGGGCAGATCGTGGACGCCGAAGTCGTCCGAGCTCTCGCACACGGGGCCGACGACGCGGTAGGGCGAGAGGCGCGCGCCCGGCTCGAAAACGACGGGGACCACGCGATGCCTCGCCTGATAGAGCGCCGGGCGCATCAGATCGTTCATGCCCGCGTCGATCATCATCCAGCGTCGAGGCGGGTCGCCGGGCGCCACCTTCCTCTGGATCACGCGCGCGATGAGCAGTCCGTACGCGCCGACGAGCGAGCGGCCCGGCTCGCAGAAGAGCGCGAGGTCGTCGAGACCGTGCTCGCGCTGGATCGTCCGCGCGGCGCGGATGAAGTCCGCAGGGCGCACCGGGCACCCGTCGCCGTAGTCGATGCCGAAGCCGCCGCCCGTGTCGACGAACTCGAGGGCGAAGCGATCGCGCAGCGACCTCGCCGTCTCGAACACGGCCCGCGCGGAGGCGAGATAGGCGTCGAGCGCCGTGAGCTGCGAGCCCGTGTGCGAGGTGACGCCGACGAGGCGCACCGACGCGCGCGCAGCCTCGAGGGCGGAGACCGCGTCGGCCAAGCTCGCCAGCGGTACGCCGAACTTCGCCTCGTCGTGTCCGGTCGCGATGTAGCTGTGGGTACCGATCTGGTCCTCGGAGACGCCCGGATTGATCCGGAGCGTGACGCGCGCGACGCGCCCCAGGGCGGACGCACGCGCCGCGATGCGCGGGATCTCCTCGACGCTCTCGACGTTGATCGCTCGGATGCCGGCCTCCCCGGCCCCGATCGCGAGGTCCAGCTCGTCGTCCGTCTTCGCGACTCCGCTGTACACGATGCGGTCGGGCACGACGCCGCACCGCATGGCGAGCAGGAGCTCGGCGCCGCTGACCACGTCCGCTCCGCACCCCTCGGCCACGAGCGTACGGACGACCGGCCCCGCGCTGTTGGCCTTCACGGCATACGCGACCAGATGAGGCGCGCCCTCGAATGCGGCCTCGAGCTCACGCGCCTCACGCGCCATGCCGTCGAGGTCGTAGACGTAAGTCGGCGTCCCGATACGGACCGTGCGGCCGTCGAGGTTCACCTCTCGATTCGAGAGGCCTGCGAGCGACATTCCGCCGAGCACGAGCTCGCCGCTCGGAGATCGCGTCACCGCCGCTCGAGCGGCTCCCAGGGAGGCGATCGACGGACCTCCGGTCGTGGATACGGCGCTCATGACAGAGCGAGCTTTGTCGCATGGGCGACGGGGCTTGCCAAGCCCGCCCCATCGTTGGATGCTCCCCGCGCATGCCGATCCGCCGCGCGAAGCTCGTCTGCACGCTGGGACCTGCGTGTGATTCCGTCGAGGGCCTGAAGTCGCTCATCGACGCCGGAATGGACGTCGCACGCCTGAACTTCTCCCACGGCACGCACGAGGAGCACGGCGGACGCCTCGCGAGGCTGCGTGAAGCGAGCGCGGCCAAGAACAAGCCCGTGGCCGCGCTCCAGGACCTCTGCGGTCCGAAGATCCGCACCGGCACGTTCCCCGCGCCGTTCCAGCTCGCGACGGGCGCGGAGATCACGCTCATCGAGGGCGACGGGCAGGGCGACGAGACGAACATCTACGTCCAGTACGAGGGCCTCGGCGAGGACGTGAGCCCGGGCGACCGGATCATGTTCGACGACGGGCGCATCGTGCTCCAGGTGCTGTCGACCGAGAAGGATCGCGTCAAGGCGAAGGTGACACAGGGCGGCGGCATGCGGAGCAAGGTCGGCGTCCACCTCCCGACGCGCACGATGCGCGTGAGCGCGCTCACGGAGAAGGACAAGGCCGACCTCGCCTTCGGGCTCTCCCAAGGCGTCGACTACGTCGCGCTCTCCTTCGTACGGCGCGCCGACGATCTCCGTCTCGTGCGCGAGATCTGCCACGAGTGGGGCAAGCCGACGCCGGTCATCGCCAAGATCGAGACGCCCGACGCCGTCGAGAACCTCGAGAGCGTCATCGCCGCGTCCGACGGCGTGATGGTCGCGCGCGGCGACCTCGGCGTCGAGTTCCCGCCCGAGCGCGTGCCGGTCATCCAGCGTCAGATCCTGCTCGTCGCCCGGCGCGTGCGCAGGCCCGTCATCATCGCGACCGAGATGCTCCAGTCGATGACGAAGAGCACGCGCCCGACGCGCGCGGAGGCGAGCGACGTCGCCAACGCCGTCTTCTCGGGCGCGGACGCGCTCATGCTCTCGGGCGAGACGGCGACGGGCGATCACCCGACGCTCGCCGCCAAGATGATGAGCGCGATCGCGGTCGAGGCCGAGAAGAGCCCGTTCTTCGAGACGGCTCCTTACGCGACGCGCGCGACGAGCGTGCCCGAGGCGATCGCCCGCGGCGCGGTCAACACGGCGCGCGAGATCGGCGCCAAGTACCTCGTGGCGTTCACCGAGAGCGGGTCGAGCGCGATGAACGTGAGCCTCGCGCGTCCGCCCATGCCGATCATCGCGTACTCGCCGAACCCGCAGACGCGCCGCCGAATGGCGCTGCTCTGGGGCGTCATCCCTCGCGAGCTTCCGAAGCTGACGGACATCGACGCCCTCGTCGACTGGGTGACGGGCGACCTCATGGCGAACGGATACGCCTCGCCCGGCGAGCGCGTCGTCATCGTGTTCGGCGCCCCGCTCGGCGTGAGCGGGAGCACGAACTCGATCCGCGTCCACGTCATCGGTTAGTGACCACGGGCGGCGGCGGACGCGAGCGTGGCCGCGAGACCGGCAGGAGGATGGCGACCTCCGTCCCCCGTCCGACCTCGCTGCGGATGTCGACCTTGCCGCCGATGCTGGTCACGAGGCCGTAGACGGCGGAGAGACCGAGGCCGCGCCGGCCGGGCATCGGCGCGAGGACGCGGCCGGTGCCGAGCGTCGTGTCGACGCGCTCTCGCGCGTAGTACGGGTCGAAGATCTTCGGCAGCCGTGAAGGCGGAATGCCCTGCCCTTCGTCGGCGACGGAGAGGACGACGTGCTCGCCTGCCCGACGCACGGAGGCGCGGATCGTGCCGCCTCCCGGCATCGCTTGGACCGCGTTGCGGGCGATCTGGAAGAGCGCCTCGGCCAGCGCGGCGACGTGCGTCTCGATCGGCGGGAGATCCTCTTCGTAATGCCGCTCGATCTGGACGCCCGAGCGCGCGCGGCCGATCGCGCTCTCGAGCGCGAAGTCGAGCATCGCACAGAGGTCCGCCGGCTCGATGGCGCCCTCGTCCGCCATCGCGAAGCGCTTGAGGCGCTCGATCGTGTCGCGGATGCGCACGAGGCCGCGCTGCGCGCGCTCGGCGGCCTTGGCAGCCGCGACCGGATCGCGCTCGGCGATGCGGACGATCTGCTCCGTCGACGCGAGGCTCACCGCGAGCGCGTTGTTGAGCTCGTGCGCCATGCCGCCGACGAGCACGCGCAGGGCTTCGAGCTTCTCGACGACGACGAGCTGATCGTGCACGCGACGGAGCCGCGCGACCGACGCGGCGAAGCGCTCGACTCTCCGAAACGCGGCGAGCGCACGGCGCCGGCGCGATCGCGCCATCGCCCACCCCCCCACGCCGATGAGCGCGAAGACGACGTACGCCGCTGGCGGCGCGTTCGGTGCGGCGAACAGGGTCGCTCCGGCACCCAGCCCGGCGAGCACGGGCACGTACCAGGGCAGCATCGGCACCGCCATCACGAAGATGGCGAGGCCCATCGGGACGGCGAGCGCGTACGGGCTCCGGATGCCGCCCGTCTCCGCCGTGACGACGCCCCATCCCGCGATGAGCACGCAGCTCCCGACGAAGGCGATGGCCATCAGGGCGGCGTGGTTGCGACGCGCGATCGTGCACCCGAGCGCCAGCGCGGCCAGGATCGTCGCCGTGAGCCCCTGAGCTAGCGTGACGGTGCCGGGCAAGCGCGGGGTCTGGAAGAGGTCCGTCAGGGCCGCGGCGCCCGTGGCCACGGCCAGCGTCGCCAGCGTGGGGAGCAGCCGCGCGAACAGACGCTTTCGCTGCTCGCGCAGGAAGCGGCTCCGCGGCGTCCCCCGGAGCGCCGCTCGCTCGGTGACACGGTCCGCGCGCGCACGCAGATCCTTCGCCGCCGGGAGCGACATGCTCGTGGGGTCGGCCATCGCTCCCTAGCGCCGCTCGCCCCACGCCGCGCCGCACGCGCCGTTCGCACGCACGACGAAGCGAGCGCCTCCCCGTACCAGGTCCCGAATCGCCACGAGGCGATTCTACCAGTGAAGCAGCTCCCCTCGTGAGATTCGCCAGGCGCCGCCGCGTCGTGCGACGTCCGATCCTCCCGGGCCGATGTCCGTGAGGAGCAGGATGGCCGAGCTCGCGCCCGCCAGCACCGCGACGACGAGCGCGACGTCCGCGCCCGTACGGAACGCGATCCCTTCGCTCTTCGTGTCCGGGTTCTGGTACGTCGCGCTGTTGCTACGGTCGCTGTAGTCGCTCGACAGCGACAGCGCTCGCAGGCCCATGAGCCCGCTCGCGACGAGCGCGACGCCCCCGACGCCCGCGAGCGACCAGCCGACCACGGTACGCGTCTGCGAGCGCGCGGACTTCCGAGCGGGAGGGATCTCCTCCACCGCGTCCTTCTGCTTCGCGACGAGCTCGACGGTGATCTCGGTCTCGCTCGTCGCAGGCACGTCCACCGACCGCTCGTCGGCGACGAACCCCTCCGCCTCGACCGCCACGGAATGCGTGCCTGCCTTCAGCCGAGCCTCCGCGACGGCCGTCTTGTCCGAGGGAACGCGCACCTCGACCGGCTTGCCGTCCACGACGACGCGGGCCGACACCGGGCTGACCACGACGCGCAGCGTGCCGATCATCGAGCGGGCCTCCGCCAGCGCGTCGCGTGCGCTCGCGATCTCCTCGGGCGCGGCGCCGGGATCCTCGCTCAGGAAGCGGACGAGATCCTGCTCCGCGAGGACCGGATCGCCCGTCTTGAGGCGAGCGATGCCGAGGTTGAGCAGGATGCTCGGGTGCTGCACGAGCGACCACGCCTCCTCGAAGGACGCGCGCGCCCCCGCCCAGTCCTCGGCCCGGAGCTGCGTGACACCTCTCCGGAATGCAGCCCGGGAGCGCTCCCGCGTCGCCGCGTCCACGGAGGCGGCGGGGTCGTTGGGCTTCGCCTGCGCGGGGCACACGGCGGCCGAAGCCGCGAGCACGACGCAGAGCCCCAGCAATGTCGAGCGGAACCTCACCGGGCTCCCTCGGAGTTTACCAGGGTCGACGGCGTGACTGGGACGTGATGCGCCGCGCCGTGCGTTGCGCGACCGCGACGTCCGCCCGCACGCGTTTCAGTAACGCGGCTGCGACGTGATCCGGGGCCCGCTCGACTTCGGCGCGGTGCTCGCCGGGCGCGCCCGGCGTCGGGGCTTCGGGGCGGGCGACGCCGGGACGGGCTCGGACCGCACCTCGGGCTGTGTCGAGACGGGAGGAGGATCGTCCGGCAGCTCGAACTCCTCGGAGACCTCCAGCGGAGGCGGCTCGGCCGTGTCGACGGGCGCGGGCGGAGGCGTGGCCGCCACCGTCGCGGTGGCGCCGGCCGACGTTCGTACCGGGGCGCCGGAGTCGCGCGTGACCGAGACGCCCACGACGATGATCCCGGCGAAGAGCCCGCACGCAGCGAGGACGAGCGCCACGCGTGCGCCGCTCCCGGTACGGCGGAGCGACGTGTGATGCGTCGTCAGCGAGGTCTGCGTCGCGTGCGGCTCGAGCGGCGGGAGCGATCCCGACGACATCGGGGCGTACGCCGACTGGAGGACGCGGTCCTCGAACGGGATGGAGGGCGGCGCGGAGGGCGCGGACGGATCCAGCGCGACCACGGTCGGTGCGTCCCCGCCGTTGTCGAGCACGTGCGCAGCGGTGAGGGTCGGCGGCGGTGGAGGCGTCGACGTCGGCGCGAGGCTGTCGCCCTTCGAGAGCTTTCGCCACGCTTTGAGGAGCTCCTGAGCGCTGGAGAAGCGATCGGCCGGATCGCGCGCGAGCGTCTTCGCGATGAGCTCGTCGGCCCCGTCGGGAAAGGGCACGCGCGCGCAGTCCCGCAGGCGCGCGGGAGGGTTCTCCAGCTTGCTCGCGAGGATGGCCATCTGGCTAGGGCCGTCGTGCGGGAGCCTGCCGCAGAGCATCTCGAAGACGAGCACGCCGAACGCATAGAGATCGGCGCGCTCGTCCACCCGCGCGGCGCCGCGGATCTGCTCGGGCGCCATGTAGGCGACGGTTCCGATCGACTCGCCGGTGCCCGTCAGGCGCTCGGCGTCGACGCCGTCCATCTTGCAGACGCCGAAGTCGAGCACCATCGCGCGCACGCGTCCCGCCTTGAGCGCGAGGAAGACGTTGCTCGGCTTCAGATCGCGATGGATGATGCCGGCGGTGTGCGCGTCGATGAGGCCGCGCAGGACGTCCTCGCCGATGCGAGCGACCTCCGGCCAAGGCAGCGCCCCGTGATCGCGGATGCGCTGCGAGAGCGGCTCGCCCACGAGACGCTCCATGACGAGGAACGTCTCGCCCTCGTCCGTGTCGGCGACCTCGAGCACGCGTGGAACGAAGTCGCTGCGGATGCGCGCGGCTGCCTCCGCCTCGCGGTGGAGCCGCGCCATCAGGACCTCGTCGACGAGGAGCCGGCTGACCACCTTGATCGCGACCTGCTCGCGATGCGTCGACTCGAGGTTCGTCGCCGCGAACACCTGCCCCATGCCGCCTCGACCGATCAACGCGTCGATGCGGTATCTGTCGCGCAGGATGTCGCCGACCTTGACCGTCAAGACCCTCGTTTCAAGCCTACCACGACCCCGTCGTCGCGCGGCCTGGGCAAAGCGCGCCCCACCCGGTCGGAATCGCGCCCGAAGCGCGTGATCAGAGCGATCGGTCGCGAAGCGCCTGCTTCAGCACCTTGCCCGTCGGATTGCGCGGCAACGCGTCGACGAAGACGAAATCACGAGGGACCTTCGGACCCGCCAGGCGCTCGCGCGCGAACGTCTTGAGATCGCCCTCGTCCACGTGGGCCCCCGGCCGCAGCACGACGAAGGCACGTACACGCTCGCCCCACTCGCGATCCGGCACACCGATGACGGCCACCTCCGCGACGGCAGGATGCTGCTCGAGCACGCTCTCCACCTCGGCGGGGTACACGTTGACGCCGCCGGAGATCACCATGTCGCGCTTGCGTCCCTCGATGAAGTAGCGCCCGTCACGATCGCGACGCGCGAGGTCGCCGACGCTGAAGTAGCCGTCCACGAGGCTCGCCTGCGTGGCCGCCTCGTCCTTGTGGTAGCCGGCGACGAGCAGGTCGTTCTTCACGAAGAGCTCGCCGACGCCGCCCGGCTCGACGTCGCGCCTCTCGTCGTCGAGCAGGCGTATGTCGTTGCCGGGGAGCGCCCTGCCGATGGTGCCCGGCGCAGCGCGGAGATCCTCCGGCTTCGCGAGCGTCACGAGCCCGGTCTCCGTGGCGCCGTAGAAGTTGAAGAGGATGTCTCCGAACGCGTCCATGAACTCGATCGCGAGCGGCGCCGGCAGCGGGGCGCCGCCGGAGAAGACGGCGCGGAGCGAGCGCGTGTCGTAGCGACGGCGGACCTCCTCGGGCAGCTCCATCACGCGGTGGAGCATCGTCGGCACCATGGCCGTCGTGGTCACGCCGTACTTCTCCACCGTCGCGAGGAACGGCTCGGGCTTGAACTCCTCCATGATGACGGCGGTCGCGCCGAGCAGATGCGAGAGCGAGAGGAAGGCGAACGCGGTCGAGTGATAGAGCGGGCACGTGACGAGGTGGACGTCGTCGGCGCGCATCGGCGTCTCGTTGATGAACCGCATCGCGGCCAAGATCGTGTCCTTGGGGAACTTGCGCACGGCGCCCTTCGGCTTGCCGGTCGTCCCCGAGGTGTAGACGACGACGGCGGCGTCCTCGTCGCGCGACGTGTCGGTGGCGAGCGGTCGCGGGGGCTCTTCGAGGAGCGCATCGAGCGGCGTGGCCCGCACCCTCTCGGTGCGGGGGACGGCCGAGGCCGGACCGACGACGAACACGTTGGACAGAAGCGTCTCCGACAGACCTCCGCTCGCCTCCTCGACGACCGGCAAGAGCTCCGGCTCGACGACGATGCCGCGCGCCTCCGAGTGGTTCGCCAGGTACTGGAGCTCCGCGGCGGTGGACCGCCACGAGATGCTCACGGCGGCCGCCCCGAGGCGAGCCGCGGCCGCGCCCATCTCGACGAACTCCTGACGGTTCCTGAGCATCAAGATGATGCTCTGCCGGCGACCGATGGCGCGTCGCTCGAGGGCGGAGGCGAACCGGTCGATCCGTTCGTCGAGCTCGGCCCACGTCGTCGTGCGCCCTCGCCAGATCAGCGCAGGCTTGCTCGGCGTGTTGCGCGCGTGGACGCGGTAGATCCTGGACGGGTTCTGGGCGCCGGTCGCGAACGCCTTGAGGAGCTCGACGAGCCCCGGCCTCGACAGCGACCAGATGAGCCCGCTCTGCCGCGCGAGCCTCGTGGCGACCCGGAGCTTCTCCGGCAAGCGGCGAGCCTCGGACCTCGCGTCGCGGGCCCGCTTCAGCAACGACTGGGCGAAGGTCGGCGGAACGGCGGCGCCCGGCTCGGGACGCTGGCGTCCCCCCAAGACATTCCACATGTCAGGACTCTATCAGTTATCCTGTCCGGTGATGTCGGGAGCGGAGGCCGGGTCGCCTGACGACGAGCGCCGCGGCGACGATCGCGCTGCGATCACGTTGAAGGTCGACTACAAGCGGCTGAACACTTTCTTCGCCGACTACACGAAGAACATCTCGAAGGGCGGCACGTTCATCCGTACGAACCGGCCGCTCGACGTCGGCACGGAGTTCGTCTTCGTCCTCACCGTGCCCGACCCGAAGAACGAGGCCACGGTGCAGCTCGAGCTCACGGGCGAGGTGAAGTGGGTCGTCCACGAGGCCGAGGCGACCGAGGACAAGCCCGCCGGCATGGGGATCCAGTTCCTCTTCAAGAGCGAGGAGGAGCGAGCGCGCGTCGAGGAGCTCGTGAGCGGGCTGATGCGAAGCTCGCTGGGCGAGCATCTGGCGTCCAAGCTGCTGTCGCGCGGCTGAGGGGGGATCCCCGAAGAGCGCCGCGCCGGGAGACGGGAAAGGCCGTGCTCCGCTTTACCGCTGGGCAAGCCGGCTCTACGTTCAGGCGTGATGACGACCCGCCCCCTCCCCATCGCCGGACGTGCCGCTCCGAAGCCCATCGATCCCACGCTCGACCTCGAGGAGGAGATCAAGCGGCTGAAGAAGGAGAGGAACGCCGTCATCCTGGCGCACTACTACCAGGAGAGCGAGATCCAGGACCTCGCGGACTTCATCGGGGACTCGCTCCAGCTCGCGCAGGCGGCCGCGAAGACGACGGCCGACGTCATCTGCTTCGCCGGCGTCCACTTCATGGCCGAGACGGCGAAGATCCTGAACCCCGACAAGATCGTCGTCATCCCCGATCTCGAGGCCGGCTGCTCGCTCGCGTCGGGCGCCCCCGCGGCGAAGGTCGCCGCCTGGAAGGCGCGATACCCGGACGCGGTGCTCGTCAGCTACATCAACTGCTCCGCCGAGGTGAAGGCGCTGTCCGATTACATCGTGACGTCGTCGAACGCCGAGAAGATCGTCGCGAGCATCCCGGCCGACAAGACGGTGCTCTTCGCGCCGGACAAGAACCTCGGCGCGTATCTCAACAAGAAGCTCGGACGGAACATGATCCTCTGGCCGGGCACCTGCATCGTCCACGACACTTTCAGCGAGCGGAAGCTCATCGCGCTGAAGGAGCGCCACCCCGGCGCCCTCGTCCTCGCGCACCCCGAGTGCGAAGACGTCATCCTACGAATGGCCGACTACATCGGCTCGACGACGGGCATCCTCCAGTTCGCCACGAAGAGCGACGCGACGTCGTTCATCGTCGCCACGGAGCCCGGGATCCTTCACCAGATGAAGAAGGCCGCGCCGAACAAGACGTTCGTACCTGCTCCACCGGAGGCGAGCTGCGCGTGCAACGAGTGCCCGCACATGAAGAAGAACACTCTCGAGAAGGTGTACTTCTCTCTTCGGGACCTCGAGCCGCGCCTCGAAATGGATCCTGCGCTCATGCGCGCGGCGCGCGTTCCGATCGACAGGATGCTCGAGCTCTCGCGCTGACCGAACGCTTCAGAGCTCCGTCATCAGCGTGGTCGTGACGTAGTCGGCGGCGAAGATCGCGACGATGCTCGCGACGACCGCCTTCGCGGTCGCCTCGCCGACGCCGCGCGCGCCGCCGGACGCGTAGAAGCCCTTCTTGCAGCAGATCGTGCTCACGATGACGCCGAAGATGGCGCTCTTCACGAGCAGCATGCGGATGTCCGCCCATTTCACGAACTGCTCGACGCGATCGAAGAAGACGCCCGGGTCGATGCCCTGCCAGAGCACGCCGACCACGTACGCGCCGAACATGCCGGCGATCCCGAACGCGAGGGCGAGCAGCGGCAAAACGATCACCGTGCCGAGGATGCGAGGGACGACGAGGTACTGGATCGGGCTCACGCCCATCGTCGTGATCGCGTCGATCTGCTCGGTGACGCGCATGTTCCCGAGCTCGCTCGCCATCGTGCTCCCGGCGCGCGCCGTGACGACGACGGCGGCGAGCACCGGCGCGAGCTCGCGCGCGAGCGCGAGGGCGACGACGCCACCGACCATGCCCTCGGCGGAGAACTGGCGGAAGCCGACGATGGAGCTCACGGTGAACGCCATCCCGGTGAACATCCCGACGAGCCCGGAGATGAAGAGCGACCCGGCGCCGATGAACTCGATGGCCAGCATCAGCTGCCCGATCCGGAACGGCGGGCGAAAGAGCCACGTCAGAGCGCGCCCGAAGAGGAGGACGGTCGCGCCCAGATCGTCGAGCACGTGGATGACCGGATCGAAGAGCGCGTCGATGAAGCCGACGATGGGGTTCGGCTTCGATCCGCTCGCCATCTGCTCGGTCTCCGCCACGGCCGGCGGAACTATAGCCCGACGGCGGAGGTTCCGCCGCCAAACGAGAGCGAGCCCATCCATACGACCGCGATCGCGGCCGTCGGTTCAGGGTTCCCGGTAGAAGCGCGGCACGCGTCGCGAGATCGACGTCAGGATCTCCCACGGGATCGTCGAGCCTCGCGTCGCGATCTCCTCGGCCGAGAGCGTGTCTTTCCCGAGCGGGCCCTCCTGGGTGCCGAGGATCGTGACCTCGTCGCGCAGGGACACGCCGGGCACGTCGGTCACGTCGATCATCGACATGTCCATCGAGACCGCGCCGACGATGGGCACGCGCTTGCCGCGCACGAGGACGTGGCCGCGGTTCGAGAGCTCGCGCGAGAGCCCGTCGGCGTACCCCATCGGCAGCGTCGCGATGCGCGTCGGTCGCGTGGCGCGGAACAGCGCTCCGTAGCCGACGGACTCGCCCGGCTCGAGCGTGCGGAGATCGACGATCTCCGAGCGCACCCGCATCACGGGCCGGAGCTCCGGAGTGCCGGACGCGAGCGGCGACACGCCGAAGATGGCGATGCCCGGCCGGACCATGTCGAACAGCGCCTGCCCGCGCAGCACGGCGGCGCTGTTGGCCGCATGGCGGACCTTCACCGAGACGCCCGCGCGCTCGAGACGGCGGGTCGCCTCTTCGAAGGCTGCCGTCTGCCGGTCGGTGAAGCCCGCCTCGGCGTGATCGCGCTCCACCTCGGCACACGCGAGGTGTGTCATGAGGCCGACGATGCGGACCTCCGGGTAACGCTGCACCTCGGCCGCGAAGCGCTCGAGGTCCGCCATGCGGACACCGAGACGAGACATGCCGGTGTCGATCTTGAGATGCGCCTCGACGGGGCGACCGACCAGTCGCGACGCTCGCGCGAGCCCCTCGAGGTGGGAGCGGTCGTAGACGACGGGGACGACGCCGCGCGCGACGATCTCCTCGTACGCGCCGCCGTAGTACCCGCCCATCACCAGGATGGGCGCCCGCACGCCGGCGTCGCGGAGCTCCATCGCCTCCTCGAGCAGGGCGACGCAGAAGCCCTCGGCGCCAGCCCGTTCGAGCGTCCGAGCGACGGCGGGAGCGCCGTGGCCGTAGCCGTCCGCCTTCAACACCGGCCAGACCTTCGCGGTGCCCGCATGGCGCGCGATGACCCGCAGGTTGTGCCGCAGCGCCGCGAGGTTCACCTCGGCGCGCGTCGGCCGGACCGCGTCCGCAGGGGCGGCGCGGCGAGGCCGGAGCACGCGTACGCTCTCCGGTCCGTCGGTCCGCCTCCTGCCCGGATTGACGACCGACGGCTCGTCCTCTCGTGCCCTCGACTCGAAGTTCATGTGGACTGACAACGCCTGGACCTGCGGCACGTATTCACGTTTGCCACGGCCGGCGTCAAGGAACAAAGAAACCGGCCGGTTCTCGCCGGGTTTCCCCACCGAGTCGCAGAACGGAGCCTCGAGGCGCTATGCCGGCGCGTCGCTGGGCTCGGCGCGGGCGAGCGAGCCTCGGGACTCGCCCTTGCCCTGCGACTGGAGCTTGGTCTCCGCCTGCTCGGCCGCGAACTGGAAGCGGTGGAGGCGTGCGTAGACGCCGTCCTTCGCGAGCAGCTCGTCGTGCGTACCGGTCTCGACGATCCGCCCCTTGTGGAAGACGACGATGCGGTCGACGGTCCGGATCGTCGAGAGGCGATGGGCGATGATGAGCGCCGTGCGTCCCTCGACGACCGCCTCGAGCGCGGCTTGGAGGCGCGCCTCGGTGTCGGAGTCGATGCTCGCGGTCGCTTCGTCGAGGATGAGCAGCGGCGCGTCGCGGTAGAGCGCGCGTGCGAACGCGACGAGCTGGCGCTCGCCGGCGCTGAAGTTCGAGCCGCGTTCGTCGACGCGCGCCTCGAGGCCGCCTCGCTTCATGAACAGGTCGAGGGCGCCGATCTTCGCGAGCGCCTTCTCCACGCGCTCCATGTCCGGCGTCGCGTCGCTCATCGCGATGTTCGAGGCGACCGTACCGGCGAACAGGAAGACGTCCTGCGGCACGACGGCGAAGAGCTCGCGGAGCTCGCGGCGATCGTAGGCGCGCACGTCCTTGCCGAAGACACGGGCGCAGCCTTCTTCGAACTCGTAGAGCCGCAACAAGAGGCTCGTCACCGTCGTCTTGCCCGCGCCCGTCGCGCCGACGAGCGCGATCTTCTCGCCCTTCTTCACGTGAAGGCTCACGTCGCGGAGGACGGGCACCCCCGGCTTGTACGAGAAGGTGACGTTCTCGAGCGCGATCGCCTCGTCGGGAGACGCGGCCGTCGTCGACGCGATCGGCGCGGCCGGCGCCTCGACCGTCGCCTCGTCGAGGAGCTTGAAGATGCGCTCGGCTCCGGCCATCGCGGACTGGAGGATCGTGTACCGCTGCGCGAGGAGGCTCACCGGCTCGAAGAACTGCTTGATGTACTGCGTGAACGTGACGACGAGCGCGAACGTGATCGTCGAGTCGGCGACGCGCTTGAAACCCGCCCACCAGAGGACGCTCGCGATGCAGACGGTCCCGACCATCTCGATCGCGGCGTCGAGGATCGCCTCGTAGAAGATGCTCCGCTTGTTGGCGTCCCGGTACTCGACGTTGATCTCGTCGAACTCCGCCGCCATCGTCTCCTCGCGGGCGTAGGCCTGGACGACGGCCATCCCGGAGACCTGCTCGTTGAGGAAGGCATTGAGGCGAGCGGTCTTGACGCGGATGTCGCGGAAGGCCTGCCGCGCGCGCGAGCGCACGAAGTGCACGATCACGGCCACGACCGGCAGCGCCGCGAACGAGATGAGCGACATCCGGACGTCGAGGACGAGCATCATCACGACGATCCCGACGAGCGCGACGAGATCGCCGAACGCGTTGAGCACGCCCGACGCGAAGAGCTCGTTGACGGCGTCGACGTCGTTGGTCGCGCGCGTGACGAGCCGCCCGACCGGCGTCCGGTCGTAGTACCGGAGCTCGAGCCGCTGCATGAAGTCGAACAGGTGCGCGCGCAGGTCGGCCATGGCGCGCGCGCCCGCGATCTGCATCGTGTACGTCTGCAGGAAGAAGAGCACCTGCATCCCGACGATGACGAGCGCGAGCGTGAGGCCGTGCTTCATCAGGCCGCCGGGCTCCTCGTTCTGCGCGTTCTCGACGACACGGCCCATGACGACGGGTCGGAACAGGTTGAGCGCGGCCGACGCGAGGACCATCGCGAGCGAGAACCAGAGCCAGCGCGCGTGCGGACGCAGGAACGGCCAGAGGCGCCGGAGCAGCCGCGCGTCGTACGCGCGTCCGAGCCGCTCCTCCTCGTGGAAGTCCCGGAGGGTCCGCACCTTGCCCGCCCCGCTCTTCGCGGCGGGTGCGGGGCGTGACGACGCCGTGCTCTTCGGCGACGCGCTCATGCCGGCACCGCCTCCTCTTCGAGCACCGCCGCGTCCAGGTCCTCGAGCGCGCTCTTCGCGGACTGCTCCGCGGCGAACGCCGCGTAGATGCCGCCGAGCTTGACGAGCTCGTCGTGCGTCCCCGTCTCGACGACGCGGCCTTCGTCGAGCACGACGATCGTGTCGCAGCGGGCGGCGGCGGCGACGCGGTGGGTGACGAGGACGACCGTGCGCTGGGCGGCCTGACGCTCGATCGCGTCGAGGATGGCGGCCTCCGTCTTCGCGTCGACGGCGGAGAGCGGATCGTCGAGGACGAGCACCTTCGGCTCGCGGACGAGCGCGCGCGCCAGCGCGATGCGCTGCTTCTGGCCACCGGAGAGCTGCACCCCGCGCTCGCCCACCACCGTGTCGAGCTGCTCCGGCAGCGAGAGCGCCTCCTCGAGGACCTGCGCCTCTCGCGCGGCGTCCCGGATCTTGCGGAGCGCCTCCGGCGACTCGCAGTCGTCGAGGGAGAACCCGACGTTGCGCGCCACGGTGGTCGAGAAGAGGAACGCGTCCTGCTGCGCGTAGCCCACGTTCTCGCGGACGACGGAGAGCGGCAAATCGCAGACGTCGTAGTCGTCGACGAACACCGTCCCCGGCGGCGTCGGGAGCAGACGCGCGAGGAGCATCGCGAGCGTGCTCTTGCCGGAGCCGGTCCGTCCCACGATCGCGATGGACTTCCCCGCGGGCACCTCGAACGCGACGTCGTCGAGGACCTTGCGCTCCCCGTGAGAGAACGAGAGGCCGCGCACGGAGATCGCGCCGCGGATCTCGCGCGGAGGCGGGAGCGATCCGTCCGTGATCTCGGGGATGGCTCGGAAGATCTCCTCGAGCCGCGCGTAGCCCGCACGACCACGCTGGATGATGCCGATGACGAACCCGAGGGCGATCATCGGCCACATCATCCGGCCGTAAGCGAGCCAGAACGCGAAGAAGTCGCCGCGGGTGATCCCGCCGTCCTCGGGGCCGCGCTGGAGGAGCGACGCGCCGTACCAGAAGAACGCGATGACCCCGAGCGATCCCGCCACGCCGGCGAGCGGGAACATGACGCCTCGCAGACGCGCGAGCGCCAGGCTCGCCTCGAGGTACTCCTTGTTCGCGACGTCGAAGCGCTCCCGCTCGCGCTTCTCGAGGGCGAAGCTCCGAACGACGCGCACGCCGGTGAGGTTCGTCTGGAGGACGTCGGACAGACGGCCGAGCGCCTCCTGGTTCGCGCGCGTGCGCGTGAACATCTGCTTCGAGAACGAGCGCGTCGTGACGAACAGGAACGGGAGCATCACGAACGACACGAGCGTCAGCCGGACGCTGACTTGCACCATGACCTGCAGCGCGCTCGCGAACGCGAAGACGACGTTGACGCTGTTGAGGACGCCGAAGCCGAGGAGGAGGCGCACCTGCTGCAGGTCACCCGTCGAGCGGCTCATGATCTCGCCGGACGACATCGTCCGGTAGAACGCCGACCCGAGACGGTGCAGGCGATGCAAGAGCATCGCGCGCAGCTCGTACTCGGCGTCGCGACCGGCGTTGAAGATGAACCAGCGGCTGCCGACGCGCGCCAGGAAGGCCACGATCGCCAGCACGAAGATGAGGACCGCCGGACGCGTCACCCGGTCGGGAGCGCCGCCGAACACGTCGTCGATCGCCGCCTTCGCCAACCAGTCGATGCGGTTCAGCGAGAGCTGGAAGACGGCGAGCAGGACGCCGCCGGCGACGTAGGCGAACAGGTGCCTTCGGAACTGGCCACCGAGCGTCGTCGGCAATGCGCCGGGGTCTAAGGACATGGGCTCCCGAGAAGTGCGCCCTTCGGTCAGACGCGACGGTTACATAGCAGACGGTCGTCTCCGTGGGATGCCCGATCGCGCACGACCGTTGCCCTTCAGGCCCCGACGAGGGGCAGACGCGGAAGCTCCTCCGGCGACACGATGCGGCGTACGTCGCGCAGCACGTCGGCGAAGACGCGGTCGACCCGGCGCGTCAGCTCCACGTCCGACGGAGCCCCGGCGAGGACGCCCGGGGCGTCGAGCATCACCGCTCGCGCGACCATCGCGGGCTGTTCGAGCGCGAGCCCCTCGAAGAGCGCGTGGCCAAAGACCACGTTGATGCGCCGTTCCCCGTCACAGACCACGAGCACGCCTCCCTCGTCGACGAGGGCGAGCGCATCGAGCTCACGGGTCCGCGCGTTCGGCAGTCGCGTCGCGCCCTCCGGGATCCACCGCTCGATGGCGGCGTGCTGGCGCTCGTGGAACGCCAGCTTCGACCGCGGGAACGTCGCCCAGACGAGCGCGTTCAAGTAGTCGTGCCACATCCGAGCGCGCGTCGGGACGACGCGCCGTCGCACGATCGTCGCGTCGTAGAGGTCCGCGCGGACGATCGGCCCCGGCGGCCGACGGCGTCGGGCCGGTGCGGGCTCGAAGCGCACGGGCGCGTCCAGCGCGGGATCGCCGGTGGGATCGAACGCGGCAGCGTACTCGGCGACGTCCGGCCAGTCGGCGCGATCCGCGAAGCGAGACGCAGCGCGCGCGATCGGCCAGAACTCCGGACGGCGCTCGAAGAAGCGACCGTCGAACGCGGTACGCTCCTGCCGGACGAGGCGGAGCCGGTCGGGGCGCTTCGGCGTCGCCGTGAGCGTCTCTCCCGCCGCCACGCTAACGGCCTCGTAGCCCGCGGGGCCGCCGGTGCGACGAAGCGAGCTTCGGCCGCGAACCGTCGCCGCTCGCCGCGATGTCCTTCATGTCGAGCGTCGTGACGAGCAGGCCGAGCCGCACGCGCGCGCGGTTCTTGACGTCGATCTCTTGGACGACGCCGAGGCGGTTCGCGAACGGTCCGGAGAGCACGCGCACGCGTGTGCCTTTCTCGACGGTGACGTTCGGATCGATGTCGATCGCGGTCGGCGCGCCGCGGGCACGCAGCGACGTCGGCAGGATGGGGCGGCGCGGCGGGACGACGCGAATCACCGGCTCCGGTTTGACGGACGTGTCGACCTCCTGCGCCTCCTCCGGCTGCTTGTGGGACGGCGGGCCGCCGCCGAGCTCGCGATCCGCGATGGAGAGGATCCTTCGAGCGTCTTCGCGCTCGCGACGCGAGCCCTCCTTCCGGATCGGGCCCTTGCGTACGCCCTTGCGCCTTCGTCGTCGCTCCTCGCGGACGCGCTCGCGCCGCTCTTCGGCGCGCGCACGGACGGCGCGCCAGGCGCCGCGACGGGTCGCAGCGATGAGATCGTTGTCCGGCGCCCACGCGACGAGCTTGTACACGTGCGCGAGCGCGACGATCGCGTCGGCGAGCAGCTCGTCGAGCTCGTCGGCGTGCGCGAGCGCCACCTCGCGCTTCACGGACCAGCCGATCCAGAGCGGACGCCGGTTGCGCTGGCTGTCGTCGAGCAGAGCGCGGATGTCGTCGGCCGTCGCGGCTTGAGCGCGGGGGAAGCTCGGCACGCCGATCACGCCGATCGCGAACTCCTCGGGCATCGACTCGAGCATGCTCGTGAGCTCGAGGAGCGCGGCGGGATCCGTGATGCGGGCGCGGAGGTTTTTCACGTCCGCCTCGGCCTCGGGGCAGATCTCGAGGCTCACGGCCACGTGCACGCTGTCGATGGTGAGCGCCAAGTAGGCGTGCGAACGCAGCGGGTCGAGCTCCGGCTCGGTGCGCGGGACCAAGCTCCGCGCGAACGCATCGCGGACGAAGACGACTCGCTGCGCGATGGCGCGCGGCGCCCCCGACGAGAGGTGCTGCTCCACCTCGTCGGGTACGACCACCTCGACGGCGATCCCCAGCTCCGCGAGCCGCGGCGTGAGCGTCCGCGCCCAGGCCTCGATTCGCTCGCGCAGCGCGCGCCGCTGTGCCGCGCCCGGGCCGAGCCCGAAGGCGCGTGGCGCTGGAGGCAGGACACCCGGTCCGCCCGCGCGAGACGCAGCGGTGGTCGGCTCGAGGAAGGCGTCGAAGTCGGCGCTCAGCAGCCGCAGCGCGCCAGGCGGCGGGACGGACACGATGAGGCAGCATACGGAGCCGACCTACGGTGTCAACGCGAGGAGCCGAGCTAGCTCAGTCACAAATCACTGAAACTACTTACGTTTTTGCTGTTCTTGACGCCATGCGTCATAGACCCCATCCATACGGCATGCGACTTCCGACCGGAATCTTGCAGGGAGCCGCATCCGAGGCCGGTGCCGTGGCATCCGACTTGGATGAGCGTGATGGCGAAGGCTAGCCCGAAGACCATGACGTCGCGCCTCGCTGCTCGTCGAGACGCACGTGGTGGCCGTCGCGCTCGCCCGGAATGCACTTCGGTCATGAACTGTTGCTCGCGGTGACCATGGCGGTCGCGCTGCTGGCGACACTTGTCTTCCACACCCGTTGACCCCCAGCGCACCGAAGGTCGACCATGCCCACCCCCCTCACGCTGACTCGAACGAAAAAGCGTGATAGACCCGCCATCGTGCCGCGTACTCCGAAGACCTCCGCCAAAGGCGGGAGGAAGGGCAAGGCCTCCGCGCCTCTGCCGCCCGACAGCAGGTGGAGCCGAGATCCGTCGGTCGCGTCTCGCCCGGAGGGCGAGGACGTCGACGTGACCGCGGGCGCAGGTCCGGAGCGCGACGACGACTTCGAGGCGGTCGAAGGAGAGGTCGATCTGGGGGTCGACGAGGACATCGTCGCCGAGCCGCTGGTCGACGAGGACGAAGACCCGTTCGCCGAGCCGAAGGAAGACGAGGAGGCCCCCATCCAGTCGGCCCCGCTCTCGCGCCCGATGTCGGGCACGTCGATCGAGCGGCTCGACCCGATGGCCGCCTACCTGCGTGAGATCCAGCGGCACCCGCTGCTCACGCCGGAGGAGACGCACGAGCTCGCAAAGAAGTTCGTCGAGACGCAAGACCCGCGCATCGCTGCGCAGCTCGTCACCGCGAATCTCCGCCTCGTCGTGAAGATCGCCTACGAGTACCGGCGCGCCTACAAGAACATCATGGACCTCGTGCAGGAGGGCAACATCGGCCTCATGCAGGCGGTCAAGCGCTACGACCCGTATCGTGGCGTGAAGCTCTCCAGCTACGCGGCCTGGTGGATCCGCGCGTACATCTTGCGCTTCATCCTGAACAACTGGCGCCTCGTGAAGCTCGGAACCACGCAGGCGCAGCGCAAACTTTTCTTCAACCTGCGAAAGAAGCGCGCCGAGCTCCAGGCGATGGGCATCGACCCGACGAACGCCGAGATCGCCAGGCAGCTCAACGTGCCGGAGAGCGACGTCGCCGAGATGGATGTGCGCCTCGCGCAGAGCGAAAAATCCCTCGACGCTCCGGTCGGCGACGCCGACGGGCGTGCGATCGCGAAGGTCGACATGATGCCGGCCACGGGCGCCGGCCCCGAGGCGCTGATGGCCGACGAGGAGCTCCAGGCGCTCCTCAAGGACAAGCTCGCCGAGTTCCGCAAGACGCTCGTCGGCAAGGAGAAGGACATCGCCATCTTCGATCTGCGCCTCGTCGCCGACGATCCGCTGACGCTCCAGGATCTGGGCGACAAGTTCGGCATCTCGCGCGAGCGCGTCCGGCAGCTCGAGCAGCGCCTCCTCGCCCGGTTGCGCGACTTCTTGAAGCGCGAGATGGGCGACGCCACCGAGGCGCTCTGACACGGCTTCATGTCCGGGGAGGTTCGTGACGCAGGCGTGCTCTACGTCGTCAGCACGCCGATCGGCAATCTCGCCGACGTCACCCTCCGCGCGATCGAGATCCTGAAGGCGTGCCCGCGCCTCGCCGCGGAAGACACGCGCCACACGAGGAAGCTCCTCGCCCACCTCGGGATCGGAGGCAAGCACGTCGACGCGCTCCACGCGCACTCGAGCGAGCGCGACGTCGAACGCGTCGTCGATGCGCTCCGTGCCGGCGAGTCGGTCGCGCTCGTCACCGACGCGGGCACGCCGATCGTCAGCGATCCCGGCGACGTGCTCGTGAAGCGCGCGATCGCCGAGGGCATCCGCGTCGTGCCCATCCCCGGCCCGAGCGCCGTCCTCGCCGCGCTCGTCGCGAGCGGCCTCGGCGGCGGCGGCTTCCGCTTCCTCGGGTTCCTCCCGCGCGAAGGCACGTCGCGACACGAGGCGATCGCGAGAGCGTGCGAGACGCCGGAGGCGGTGATCCTGTTCGAGTCGCCCGAGCGCACGAACGCGACGTTGCGCGAGCTCGCCGACGCGATGCCGAACCGCCCCGCATGCGTGGCTCGCGAGCTGACGAAGATCCACGAGGAGATCGTGCGCGGCACGCTCTCCGATCTCGCCGGCGCACGCGACGGATGGCGCGGCGAGATCGTGATCGTGCTCGGTCCGTGGGAGCCCGCGACGCGCGAGGCGACCGTCGACGACGCCGCGCTCGACGAGCGGATCGATCGCGAGCTCGCCGCCGGGACGCACTCGAAGACGATCGCCGAGCGTCTCGCCGCATGGAGCGGACGGCCGCGACGGGAGGTCTACGAGCGAGTCGTGGCGAGGAAGCGCGCCTCCGAACGTCGATAGCCTTCAGCGCGAGCGAAGGAGCGCGACGATCGCGACGATGGTGCTCGTGATCGCGATGCAGACGGAGACGCCCGCGACCGCGAGGAGCTTTCGCGCACCGAACTCGCCGAGCCGCTCGACGAGCACGAATCGCGGGCGCTTCACCGTCGCGACCTCGTGGACCGACGGCGGAGGCGCAGGGTCCGTCGATGCGCCATCGGCACCGGCCGGTCGCTGCTGGAGTTGGAAGCGCGGCAGCAGCTGCGTGCGGTTCGGCGCGGGCGCGGGCTCGGCCTTCTCGGACGAAACCTCGTCGGGTCGGTGGAACCCGGGAGGAGGCGGCGCCGTCGGAAGCGCGCTCGGTCGACCGCTCCGGAGCTTGAAGCTCGCGAGCTTCATCGTCTTCTGCGGCCACGACGTCCCGACCTTCTTCGCCTCGCGAGGAGCCTCGGGCAGCTCCGAGGCGGGCGGCATCTCGACCATTCCGGGCAGGGTTCGATCGTCGTCTGCGTCGGCCGGATGCCGGGAGCCGTTCGTCTGGACCACGCCCGGCGGCGCCGGCATGGTCTCCTGCGCGTGTACGGCCTCGTTCGGCAAGCGGTACTTCCGAACACGGCCCGTCGCTACCTCGTGACGCTTCACCGCCCCGAGCATCGAATCCTCGGTGCGCGCGTGTGGAACCGCGGCGAAGGCCTCCGCGAGCTCCGCCACCGTTCCGAAGCGTGCGAGCGGATCGACCTCGAGCGCGCGCGAGAGAACGCGGACCAGCTCGGGCGGGATCGACAGGCCGCAGGCGGCGGCATGCTCGTCGATCGAGATGCGCTCTACGCCGTGCTCGTCGCAGGGGAGCGGCATACCGGAGAGCGCGTAGACGGCGACGAGCGCGGCGCTGTACACGTCCACGCGAGCGGGATCCGCGACCGCCGACACGCCCTGCTCGGGCGCGAGCCACGTCCGGTCGAGCAAAGGCACGCCCGAGCGCTCCGCGGCCATCTTGTAGTGCGCTCGGCGCAGGACGTCGAAGCCGAAGTCCGAGAGGAGCACCTCCTGGCTCGATGGTGGCCCCACGAAGACGTTGTTCGGGCGGAGGCCGAGGTGCGGAATGCCGCCGCTCAGCGTCTTGCCGATGCGCGTGAGGAGCACGGCGACCTCGTCGATGGAGAGAGGAGACGTGGCGACGAGATCGAAAAGGGACGGGAGCGTACAGAGCGACGTGACGACGAACGGCTGCCCGCTCGCCTCGTCCTCGCCTCCGTCTCGAGGGCAGATCGCGTCGGACGGCAGAAGCGATCGCGCCACGTGGAGGAGGGCCCCTTCGAGCTCGTCGAGGAGCGTCGGCGAAGCCGTCTCCGGCACGGAGAGGAGCTTGATCGCGACGGGCCCTTCCCTCTCGTTGTAACCGGCATACGTCGTCGCCCACGGCGTACGTCCGAGAAGCCCCTGGACGACATAGTCGCCCACGGTTCGGTGGGTCGGAAGCGCTTGGAGGCCGGTCATGTCCCCCGAAGACTGCAAAGGCTCAGCGACGGCTCCGGCTGTACGAATTCCACGATGATCGCCTTTTACACCGAGAGACGTTCTATACTACTCGATACAGAACTTTTCATCGGGAAAAATTGGAAAACCGTCTCTACCGGATCGTCGCTCCGCCGGTCACCCAGCCGAAGGGCGATGCGTGTGAATACGGAGCCCGGAGCCTCGTCCGACTTCATTCGGACGAAGAACGGCCTCCGAGCGCGGCGGATTCCGTCAGAGCGTCTGGCTCAACGCCCGATCCATCGCGCGCTCGTCGAAACCGACGAGGAGCTTGCCGCGCACGTCGATGACGGGGATGGATCCGCCGCGCATGCCCGCGCTCGCGAGCTTCGCCTGCATCTCGCGCGCCGCGCTGCCGTCCTTTTCGATGTCCTTCTCGATGAACGGAACGCCGCGGCGTTTGAGGTACGCGGCCGCCTGATGACACGGCCCGCACCAGGATGCGCCGTAGATGATGACCGGCCGGGCCGCGACGGGCGGAGCGGTCGCCGCCGATTGCGCGGTCAGGACCTCGCCGTGCTGCTGGCGGCGCTCGACCGCGATCTGCTCGAACTCGGCGCGACGCATCGTCCGCACCGGATAGGTGCCGTCCGGGTTCGCGTTGCGGAGATCGGCGACGAAGACGTCTTCGACCGACGGCGGATCCTTCGTTGGATCGGCGACGCGCACGACGTCGCGGGCGGCGGGCGGCACGTCCGCGACCTTCTGCTCCACGTGGAACTCGCCCCTCTCGTCGATCCACGTGTAGAGGAGCTCCGTGCTCGTATCGGTGACGACCGGTAGGACGACGGCCTCCGCCTTCGGGCTCTGCTTCGACTTGCAGCCGGCCACGACGAGGAGGACGGCCAGAACGAGGATCGAGAGCCTGCGAACGGCGCGGAGAAGCCCCACGGTGCGGAGGATGCTACTGCCAGGTGTCGGAGACAAGCTCAGCCGTCTCCGGCGAGCCGCTCCCACTCGGCCATCATCGCGTCCACCCTTTGCGCGAGCGCCTGCTCCTCGGCGGCGAGCTCCGCGAGCTTCGCCCAGTCGCCGCCCGGATCTTCGCGCAGCTTCGTGCGCATCTCCGCGAGCTGCTTCTCGCCTGCGGCGATGAGCTCCTCGAGCTCCTTCACGCGGCGCGCCTTGCGTTCGCGTTCGCGCGCCTGCTGCTTCTGCGCCTCGTAGCTGCTGCGCCCGGACTCCTCGCCGCGCGGAGGCGGCACCGACTTGCCGCGCGGCGGCGGGGCCTTGGGCTCCTCGGTCTTCTTCGGCGCCGTCGCGGACACGAAGTCGGCGAAGCCGCCGGGGTAGATGTCGACCTTGCCGTCGCGAACGCTGACGATGCGGGTCGCCACGTTGTCGAGGAAACGCCGGTCGTGCGAGACGAAGAGGACGGTGCCCTCGAACCCGACGAGCGCCTCCTCGAGGATCTCGGCGGCCGGGATGTCGAGGTGGTTCGTGGGCTCGTCGAGGAACAGGAGGTTGCGGGGCTCGAGCAGGAGCTTCGCGAGCGCGAGGCGCGAACGCTCTCCGCCGGAGAAGCCCGCGACGACGCGGAGCGGATCGTCGCCCCAGAACCGGAAGCGCGCGAGGTACTGCCGCGCCGCCTCGACGGTGAAGTCGCCCCGCACGCGCCGCACCTCTTCGACCGCAGTGAGCTTCGGATCCACCTCGCCGAGGTGCTGATCGAAGTAGCCCTCCTGGAGATTCGTACCGCGGCGGATGGTCCCGGAGTCGAGCTCGGGATCGCCACGCCCGGCGAGAAGCTTGAGGAGCGTCGACTTCCCCGCCCCGTTCGGCCCGACGATGCCGATGCGCTCGCCCCTGCGCACGAGCAGGTCGACCCCCTCGAACAGCGTCCGCCCTCCCCGCTTCGCCGAGAGGTTCTTCGCGTCGAGCACGATGTCGCCCGAGCGCGCGGCCTCCGCGAAGCGGAACCTCACGCGCTCGGCGACGGCCCACACGTCCTCCGGCCGCTCGAGGCGTTCGAGCTTCTCGAGCATCTTGCGCCGGCTCTGTGCCTGCTTCGTCTTCTGCCCGGCGATGTTGCGCCGGATGAAGTCCTCCGTCTTCTCGATGAAGGCCTGCTGGCGCTCGGCGAGCGCGCGCTCGCGCTCGAGGTCGTCCTCGCGCGCGACCGCGTAGTCGCTGTAGCGCAGCGGATAGATCCGGAGCCCCTTGCGTCCGAGCTCCATCGTCGCGGGACAGACCGCATCGAGGAACGCGCGGTCGTGCGAGACGACGAGGACCGCGCCGCGGTAGCCGCGCAGCCAGCCTTCGAGCCACGCGATCGTGTCGAGATCGAGGTGGTTCGTGGGCTCGTCGAGCAGCAAGAGGTCCGGCTGCCGCGCGAGCACGACGCCGAGGTGGAGCCGTCCGCGCTCGCCGCCGGAGAGCGACGCGACGGGGCGCGAGAGATCCTCGTTCGAGAAGCCGAGCTTGGCCGCGATGGCGGCGACCTTGTGCTCGAGCTCGTCGCCGCCGACGACGTGATAGCGCTCCGTCGCCTGGGCGAGGGCGTCGAGCGCGCGCTGGTCACCGGACGCGGCCTCGTGCTGCGCGCGGACGAGCGCGTCGCGCGCCTCGAGGATCTCGCGGAAGCCCGACATGAACGCCGAGAGCACGTCCCCCTCCGCGGCGACCTCGTGGGACTGCCGGTAGTAGCCGACGCTCGTCTCTTTCTTCACGACCACGGTGCCCGCATCGGGCTCGATCTCCTTCGCGACGAGCCGGAGCAACGTGGACTTGCCAGCACCGTTCGGCGCGACGAGCGCGACGCGCTCGCCGAGCGCGAGGCTGAACGTGACGGACTCGAACAGCGTGTCACCGGCGTAGCCGAAGCGAAGATCGGCGACCTGGAGGACGGTCATGGCGCTCGCACCTTAGCTCGTCTTCCAACGACATTCACGTCTGCACGCGCGCGGTCGAGCCTGACACCGGCCGAGCGGCGTTCACTCGACCGTGCCTCCGCGCACGGTGACGATCCTCGTCGCCACCCGCTCGGCGAGCTCGCGATCGTGGGTCGCGACGAGCGCCGTCTTGGTCGCGAGACGATCGAGGACGGCCGCGCGCGTCGCTGCATCGAGCGCATTCGTCGGCTCGTCGAGCACCAAGATCGCCGGATCGCCCATGAACGCAGCCGCGAGCGACACGCGCTGCTTCTGCCCGAGCGACAGCGAGCCCACGAGCTTCCCGCGGAGCTCGCCGATGCCCAGGTCATCCGGTACCGGGGGACGGTCCTTGCCCTTCAACGACGCGATCACGTCGAGCCATTCCCCGACGAGCAGGTGATCGGGGATGTCTGGCTTCTCCGGCGCGAAGCCGACGTCACCCGACGCGAGGACGCGGCCCTCGTCGGGCTCGAGCACCCCGCTCATCACGAGGAGGAGCGTCGACTTGCGGGATCCGTTGTCTCCGACGACGACGACACGCTCGCCCGCACGCACGGCGAGCGAGGCGCCCCGGAGCACGCCGCGCCGGCCGAACGATTTCCACACCGCTTGCGCCTCGAGGATCACCATGCGAGCACCGCTGCGACCGCGACGATCGCGATCATGACGACACCTGTCGCGAAGAGCGCCGCGCTGCGCTTCCGGCTACGCTCGTGGTGGCGGCCCCAAGCCCCGACGGCGCAGGCGAGACAGGCGGCCCAGATCGCGAGCGCGCCCGTCAGCGACGCCGGGCCGAGGCGGCACGCGATGCTCGCCGCGAGCCCCGCGGAGGCCGCGAGCGCCGTCGCCGGCGTGGCGAGCGCGAGGAGGAACGCGGCCACGACGATCGAGCGCCGGACGCGGAGCGAGCGGAGCACGGCATGCATGGAACGTTCGGACTCGAGCAGAGGCGTAACGGCGGTCGCCGCGACGAGCACGAGCGGCGATGCCATGATCGCGAGCGCGCGGGACAGAGGACGGTCCGTCGGGTCCGAGCGGAGCGTGAGGAGGCCCGCGCCCCCGAGCGCCGCCACTGCCGCGCCGACGGCGAGCCGCGAACGCGCGCGACGCGCGAGCCGGAGGACGTGCACGAGGTAGAGCGCGAAGAGCGCATGCGTCGGCCGCGCGATCCGCCACGGCGTCGCGCGCTCCTCCGGAGCCAGGCGCCACGCCGCATGGACGGCGAGAGGAGCCGTCACGGCGCCGGCGAGCGCCGTCCACTGGGGCGGCGCGTCTGCGAGCGCGAGCCCGCCCGCGAGCGCTCCTCCGAGGGCGGCCGACACGCCGCCACGAACGGCCGCGACGCCCGCCGCCTCGACGCTGACCGCGGAGAGGAGCGCCGCCGCGGCCGACGCGAGCCCCTCGCCACGTCCGAAGAGCATCGCCCAGGGCGCGTGCACGACGGCGGCCATCGAGACGAGCGCGCCCGCGAGCGGCACCGGCGGCAGGCGCAGCGCGCGCAGCGTGAGCCCTCCGCGCGCATGGAAGATCGCGTGCGTTGCGGGGAACGTCACGAGTAGCCACGCTGCCCAGAGCACGCATCGCAGGACAAAGGAGTGATGGAGCGCCCGCACGAGATCCTGCGCGCGCATGCCGGCGGGCGAGAACACGACCGACGCCAGCAAAGCCACCGCGAAGTACGTGGCCCCGGCGGCCCGCAGCACCGGACGGCCGATCGCCTTCCACACGCCGAGGACGACGCGATCGGCGCGGGCGTAAGTCCTGCGGTCGAGTCGCGTCATGACGTCGTGAACGGACAACCGTCCGGGTCGGTCGAGTATGCCCGAGGCCGGTCACGCGACGACGCGCGAGAGCAAGGCGACCGTGTCGTCGAACGCGACCTTCTCCGAGGGCGCCTGGCGGAGGAACTGCTCGATCTTCGGCATGCGCGCGATCGCTTCGTCGAGCTCCTTGTCGCTGCCCTTCGCGTACGCGCCGAGGATGACGAGATCGCGCTTCGCCTCGTAGTGCGCGACGAGCGCGCGGAGGCGGCGCGCGGCGTCGCGATGTGCGGGCGTGACCACCGCGTCCATCACGCGCGAGAGGGAGACCGTCGGATCGACGGCGGGGTAACGTCCTCGTGCGGCGAGCGTCCGGTCGAGGACGACGTGACCGTCGAGGATGCCGCGCACCTCGTCCGCGATCGGCTCTTCCATGTCGCCGCCCTCCACGAGCACCGTGTAGATGGCGGTGATGGATCCGCGCGCGCCCTGCCCCGAGCGCTCGAGCAGGCGCGGGAGCATCGCGAACACGCTCGGCGGATAACCCCGGCGTGCCGGCGGCTCGCCCGCCGCGAGCCCGACCTCGCGCTGCGCACGCGCGAAGCGCGTGACGGAGTCGACGAGGAGCATGACGCTCCTGCCCTGATCGCGGAAGTACTCCGCGTACGCCGTGGCGACCTGCGCGGCGCGCAGTCGTTCGAGCGCGGCGACGTCGCTCGTGGCGACGACGACGACGCTGCGCCGCCTGCCCTCCTCTCCGAGCGAGTGCTCGAGGAACTCACCGACCTCTCGCCCGCGCTCGCCGACGAGCGCGACGACGACGACGTCGGCCGCCGTCCCGCGCGCGATCGCGCCGAGCAGCGTGCTCTTGCCGACGCCGGATCCCGCGAACAGGCCGATGCGCTGCCCTTCGCCCATCGTGAGCAACCCGTCGATCACGCGTACGCCCGTCGCGAGCGGCCGCGTGACGGGACGTCTCGCGAGCGCGATCGGCGGGTCGGCATCGACCGGTACGCTCGTCCCGCCCTCGATCGGCCCTCGACCGTCGATCGGACGGCCGAGCCCGTCGACCACGCGACCGAGGAGCGAATCCGAGGCGCGCACCTCGAAGCCGGAACCGGTCGACTCGACCTCGTCGTCCGGCCCGACGCCCGCGATCGCGCCGAGCGGCATTCCGACCGCCTCGCCGCGATCGAACCCGACCACCTCGCAGAGGAGCGGCTCGCCGCGCCGCTTCACCATGACGACGTCGCCCACGCGCACGCCGGGCATGCTGAAGCGGAGGCTGAGCCCGGTGACGCCGAGCACGCGTCCCACGGGGCGCAGCGCCGGCGTGGCCGCCAGCTTCGCCTTCAGCGCATCGAGCGATGCCATCGGGCGAAGGCTAACAGACGCGCGCCTACTTCGCTCCGACGGCGCGCTTGCCTTCGGCCCCGGAGGTCCGCGCGAGCTCGGCGTCGAGCTCGCGGAGGAGGGCCTTGGCGCGCTCGCTCAGGACGGTGGGTACGTCGACCTGTATGACGGCGATGAGCGAGCCACGTCCTCGGCCGTCGAGCCGCGGGACGCCCTTGCCCTTGATCGTGAAGACGGATCCCGACTGCGTCCCCGGTGGGATGCGGCACGGCACCGTGGTGTCGGGAGGATCGTCGAGGGAGTCGCCGATCGAGGGGACCCTGATCTCCGCGCCGAGCGCCGCGTCGGTGAAGGACACGTGGACGCGCGTCACGAGGTCCACGCCGTCGCGCTCGAAGCGCGGATCTTCCTCGATGTCGACCTCGACGTAGAGATCGCCCGGAGGCGCGCCGTTCGGTCCCGGCATGCCCTGCCCGGGGATGCGGAGCTTCTGGCCGCTGTCGATGCCCGCCGGGAAGGTGACGACGACCTTCCGCGCGCGCTCGACCATGCCGTGCCCTTTGCAGGTCCGGCAGTGTTCCTTGATGACGACGCCCTGCCCGTGGCACCGCGGACAGGGCGTCGTGAACATGACGAAGCCACGCGCGTTCGACACGTGGCCGCTCCCTCTGCAGTGCGCGCACGTCTCCGGCTTGGTGCCGGGCTTGGCGCCCGAGCCCTGACAGTCCTGGCAACGGGTCGGGGCGTTGACCGTGATCTCGCGCTTGAGGCCGAACGCGGCCTCCCGGAGCGTGAGGTGGGCCTGAACGCGGAGATCCTGGCCGCGTCGCGGCTGGCGCCGAGTGCTCCCGAAGCCGAACGTGCCCGAGAACATCTCGGCGAAGAGGTCCTGCATGTGCGAGAAGACGTCCGACACGGCCGGGCCGCCGCCGCCCATGCCGCCCTCGAGCCCGGCGTGCCCGAACTGGTCGTAGATCTGCCGCTTCTCTTCGTCGGAGAGGACCTGATAGGCCTCGTTGACGGCCTTGAACTTGGCCTCGGCCGTGGGATCGCCCGGATTGCGATCCGGGTGATGCTTCAGGGCTTCGCGCTTGTAGGCCTTGCGGATCTCGTCGGCAGTCGCATTCCGATCGACGCCCAGGACTTCGTAATAATCGCGCTTGTCCGACATGACCGTTGGGGCGCAGAGCCCACGAAAATCCACACAGTGCCGTGCCGCCGCCGCAAGGTAAGGCGTGCCGTATGGGTGTCAACACTCATAGCATGCCCCGGCCGTGACCCCAGCGCCGAGTAAGGATGGAGCGTGCACGATCCGGTGCCCGCGGACGGCCGCAGCGAACGAAGACTCCGGACGGCTGGTCGACCTCGACTAAGGATTGTCCGTACGGCCGCGCATCTGCTCGAGAAGAGCGGCTTGACGCGCGAGCTCGGAGCGCGCACGAGCGAGCTCCTCGCCCGACTCGGCCGCGACGCGCAGCGCATGCTCCTGCGCGAGCGCTTGCCGTAGCGCGTCGAGCTCGTCCCGCGCACGCGCGAGCTCGGCGCGTGCCCGATCGAGCTCGGACTTCACCGCCTCCACGTCCGCAGACACGCGCGGCTCCTGACGCGGCTCGCCGTCCGACGTGGCTCGAGCACGCCGGGCGGACTCCTTCAGCTCTTCGAGCTGCTTCTCGAGCTCGGCGATGCGCCATCCGCGAGCGACCAGCTCGCCTTCGCGGCGCGCGACCTCGGCCGCGAGCTCGTCGAGCTTCTTCCGCAACCGAGCCAGCTCCCCGTTCGCGACGGGCGTCTCCACCGAGAGCGGCGGCGCGGCCTCGAACCGGGCGCCGTTCGTCGCCGATTCACGCGACTCCTCGAGCGCGGTGACGAGCTCTTTGACGAGCTGCTCGCGACGAACGAGCTCCTTCTCGAGCGAGGCGATGACCCGTGCGCGATCGCGGAGCTGCTCCTCGTAGCCCTCCGTCTCCTTCGCGTGCGCTTCGGCGAGGTGCGCGAGGTCGGCGACGTGCAGCGCGAGCGCCGCCTCCGCGCGCTCGGCGCGGTCGCGCAGCGCGTCCATGTCGGCCTGCAGGTCCATCGCGGTGGACTCCGCCGAGCGACGTGCGTTCAGCTCGTCGACGGCGGCGGCCAATGCTGCCTCGGCCCGCTCGGCCCGATCGCGCATCTGCGCGAGGCTCGAGTTGAGATGCACGGTCGTCTCCGTGCTCTCCTGGCGCGACGAAGAGAGCTCCGAGAGCGCCACGGCGAGCGCCGTCTCCGCGCGCTCGGCGCGATCGACGAGGGCCTGGACCTCGATCTCCGCCGACGTCGCGACGAAGGAGGCCGCCGTACGGCGGGCGTCGAGCTCCGCGCTCAGCGCGTGGATGCGTTCGTCACGCTCGGCCAGGGCTCGCTCGGCCTCGAGCAGTCGGTTCTCGAGCGAGGCCATCGTCTGCTGCGTGGCGGCGAGCACGGACTCGAGCTCCATCGCACGCGTGAGCGCTCCGTCGCGCTCGGACGTGGTCCGATCGAGACGCGCGGTGAGATCCGCCGCACGTGACTCGGCCGCGACGAGCCGTTCGCGGAGCTCCTCCACTTGCGAGGTGAGGAGCTTGGCCTGGAGCTGCGCCGCGGCGAGGTTCGACTCGAGCTCGATGGCGGCGCGGGACGGCTCCTCGCGACGCGGGAGCTGCACGATCGCGTATGGATCGAGCTCCGGCATCGGCCGCTTCTCGCTCCGCTGGCCGGCGACCACCACGAACACGGAAGGCGGATCCGTCGGCGCGAGCCGCGTGTCGACGGTGACGGGAGGCGTCTCCGACTCTTCGCCGCCGAGCTCCGCGAAGACGACGCCCGTGAACGGGACGACACCGGCGAGCGCCACTTCCTCGAACTGGGTCGCGAAGATGTCGTAGAGCTCGGAGTACTCGAGCGTCGGTGGACCGAGGTCCGTGGTGAACGGCACGTCTCCACCCTCGTCGCCTTCGGCGACCTTCGCGCGGCCCATCGCGAGCACGTGACCGTTCGGCGCGACGGCGCGTCGGAGACGAGCGATCGCATCACGAGGATCGTTCAGCTCCGAGAGGTCCGGGACGACGGCCAGATCGAACGCGCCATCGCGGACCTCGAGCTCGTCGACGAGCGCCCGGATGGTGACGCCGCGCGGCGCCCTGCGCGCCGTGTTGGCGGCGCGCGCCGGGTCCGGATCGAAGACGTGGACCGCGCGCGCTCCGAGCTCCAGCAGCCGCTCCGCCACCGAGCTCTCCGCATCGCCGACGACGATGACGTGGACGCCCGACGCGAGCGGCTCCGCGTACACGAGCAACGCGTCGACGAGCGATGCCGGAGCGACGTCGCCGCCGGCGCTTCCCTGGCTCCTCTCGGGCACCCTTCCGCTCGTCATGCTCGTTTTGCGCGTTTCTATCACAGAGCGTAGCAGCGCGAGCACCCGAGGACGCCCGCGCGGCCGGAACGAGCCGCGCTCTCGTCGGTCGGGCGGGGCACCGTCACGCCCCGCTCATCCCGCCGGCCGCGGCGGCGCCCACGAGACCTGCGCGGGCGAGCAGCCGACCACGGCGCTCGACGCCGGTCCAGCGTACGCGGACGGGCTCGCCGTCCCTCGCTCGGTCGGTCGCGCGCCTGCCCTCGAGCCCGAGCACGAGCGCACCGACGAGCGCGGCCGCTGCGGTGGGCGTCGGCTCCTCCGGCGAGAGGCGAAGGACGCGCTCCTCCGCCGTCCTGCCGGGCACGATCGGAACGCCGGCGGCGAGACCCGCGATGCGCTCGGCCGTGGCCGAGGCGTCTTCGAAGCGGACGAGGACCTCGGGGATCGCGCCGTGGCCGCCCGGGCTCGTCGCGAGCGCGAGCTCGATCGCTCGCAGTCCCGGCGTTCGGTCGCGCGGCACGCACGTGAGGCGCACCTCGTCGACGCTCTCGCCTTCCCCGTCCTTCCCCTCGACGACGCGCGCGACGGTGGAGAGCTCGGCGTGCTCGAGATCGATCACGGATGCGAGCGCGTCACGCGCGGGCCGCAGCATGCGCACGGCCAGCTCGGTCGGCGTGGGAGGGAGCTGCGCGCGTGTACCGGTGACGAAGATCGGGACGACCGCGGCGAACGAGAGCGGCAGGGCAATCGCGATCTGAGGGACGTGCGCCCGCAGGAACCAGGCGCCGGCGCCGAACATGCACGCGATGCCGAAGAACGCGAAGAAGCCACGCCGTGTCGTGACGTCGAGCCCGTCGGTCGGCAGCGGCTCGCGCGGCGCGGCGACGAGCAGGAGCGAATCGGCCGTCGGGCGCCACTGCCCGGGCCCGCGCGGACGTGCGAGGACGACGGGCGCGCGATGGGCGCCGATCGCCATCGCGAGCACGACCAACGATGCGCCCACGAGCGGGCTCCACCAGAGCAAGCACGCGAGCGCCGACGCCGTGACGACGCCGTACGCGAACGGAGCGGCTCCCCACGCCAACGGGAGGAGCGGTCGAGCGATCGCTCGCCGGAGCTCGGCGGCGGCGCGAACGGCCCGCTGCTTGTGACGGAGCAGCGCCGCGAGCACGCCCGCGAAGAGCGCGAAGGCGGCGGCCGCGACGATGCGCGAGAGGTTCGACGCGATCAGCGACGGCGGCGCCGTCTCGCGGACGGGCGGCGGCCGCAGCTCGGGCGACGTCACGAGCGGGAAGGCCTTCGGGTCGACGCGCGCGGCCCAGGTCACCGCCTCGCCGCGCGGGACGTGGGCGCGCACGAGCTCGAGCGCGTCGCGTTCGGCGGAGCGACGCAGCGTCGCGAGCGTGGTCGAGCCCGCGATACCGGCGAGCCGCGGCTCCGTCGGCGCCGCGGGCAGATCGAAGACGACGCGCGCGCCGTCGTGCCCCTCGGGCGCCGGCGGCGCGGTCCACGCGATCCTCCACATCGCGCCGTCACGCGCGAGCAGCTTCGTGGCGACGAGGTCCAGCTTGTACGTGACGTCGACGGTGTAGATGCCCCGGCCGAGCCCCTTGCCCTCGTCGATCATGAGCCGCAGCGTGATCGGCTTCGCGCCCGCCTCGCTCGGCTTGTCGGTCGAGGCAGCTTCGTCGCGCTTGTTCGGCGTCGGCTCGACGGCCTCGACGCGCGCGAGCACCTCGGCGCCGGTCTTCTCGGAGACGAAGACGGCCTCCGGCGCGATCTCGGCGGCCGGGTGAATGCCCGCGATCTCGACCGTCTTGAAGCGACCGGCGACGATCCGATAGCGCAAGTGATGCTGGACCGTCGCGACCCCGTCGGGCCCGACCTCGAACCGCACGTCGTCGGACGTCTGGTGAATCTCCTGCCACCCCGCCGCGTCCGCAGGCGGAGCGAGCGCCGTCACCGCCGCAGCGATCAGGACGGGCGAGAGTCGCTTGGCAAGCATTGCCTCACATCTACCCACATCCGCCGGGCATGGGAAATTTCGGGCAAGAGGCTCCGGGCTCCAGGCTCCAGGGAAGGAACGCCTCGAGGCCCATCAGGCCCAGCCCTCAGCCCTCAGTCCTCAGCATCTGAGGACGCGCGCGGAGCGCGCCCACCTGGAGCCTGGAGCCTCACAACGAGCTGAACACGAGCTTGATCGCGTCCTCGATCACGGCGCGCGAGACGTGCATCGTGCTCGTGGCCGTGCCTCCCTTCGCGGCCGCGGACGGCGCCGACGCTTGGCTCGTGAACGTGATCGGCGTGGCTCCCTTGTTGGGGAGGGAGGAGAGGAGGTTGAACGGAGAGCGAGGGCTCGATCCGTCTTCGAGCGCGCTGAAGACGGCGAAGCCGCGCAGCGTCATCATGCCGCCGGCGGTGAGCTTCCCTTCACGAAGCGCTTCGTGACCCGACGCCTTGCCGAGCGTGTTCGTGTCCGGCGCGCTCGCGAGCGCCGCGGCGGCCTTCTGCGCCACGAGCTTCCCGTCGAGCCCGAACGCGAGCCACGTGGCGCCTCCGTCCGGGACCGCGAAGAGGTGCACCACGATCGGGCTGCGCTTCACCTTCTTCGGCTGCCCGGCCTTCGACTTCGTCGCGGAGGGCCGCATGTCCACGACGTCGTCGCGGGGGATCGAGATCTCGAGGTGCACGGTCTCCTTCGGCAGGGTGATCCCGGCCGGAGCCGGCGCGATGCGCATCTTCGGGAGCGAGCTCCCCGCGGGCGTCCCCTTGGCCCACTTCGCGAACGACGGGCGGTTCCACAGCGCCGACCAATCCTTGAGGACGGGCCCGACCTTCGCGATCGGCTCGCTCACTTGGTAGAGGTGCCAGCCGACGACCTGCTCGACGATGGCCTTCTTCGCCTCCGACTGAGCGGGGGTGTCGTTCTCGTCGAGGGCCGCCTGCGTCTTGAGCGCCTTGTCGAGGGCCGCGTGATCGAAGCCCTTGGCGTAGATCGCAGGCCCGCCGTTCATGAAGAGCGAGAGGATCCGGTCGGCGACGAGATCGCGCACGCTCCGCCGCTCCGCCTCCGGCATCCCCGCCGCCTCGGCCGCGTCCGACAGCACGGCGGCGACGAGCTCGCGCGGGCGGTCGAAGAGCTTCGCGTCCGAGCCGCGCGTGAAGAAAGCGCTGTCCGTGTCGGCCGGAAGATGCCAGTAGGACGGCGGCACGACGTCGGCGCGATCGGCGCCCGTCATCGCACGAGCGAACAAGCTCGTGTTCGACTGGAACTCGAAGCGCGTCGTCAGATCGATGCCGCCGTCTCCGACCTGCGCGTCGAACGAGAGCCGCTCGGTGTCGTTCACGATGTCCACGACCTCGCCGAGCCACGCCTCCACGAGGTCCACGAGCGATCGGACGGACTGGCCCGCCTGCCCCAACAGGGCGCGGACCGGGATGAAGCCACGGACATCGGCGATCGCCGAGCGCACCACCGCGGGCCGAAACTCGATGTGCACGTCGCTCGGCCACGTCTGACGCGGCATCGTCCGCGTCAGGTACGGAACCAGCAGCTCGAGCCCGTCGCCGTGACCGCACACGAGGCGGGCCGCCGTCGTACCGCCACCCGGCGGAGGGACCGCGTGCGCGAGCACGCAGCTCTTCTCCTCCTCGACGTCGGCCTCCTCCAGGTCCCACGACGGCACCTCGTCCGCCGACGAGGCGCGGCTCCCCGGCCGCCGGAAGATCCCTTCGACCTTCAGCTCGCCGTTGTCGCCGGGGACGAGGCGGTGCCGCTCGCCCAGCTTCGCCTTCGCGCTCTCGAAGCTCTTCACGCCGACGGCGAAGGCCGCCACGGGGTTCTGAGCGCTGCCGCGACGAGACGGCATCCGCACGGCAGCGTCGATCGGCTGCGACAAGTCGACGACCTCGGCCACGTCGTCGTCCACGATCGAGCGGACGAGCTCGCTCCCGTTGGGCAAGGGCAGCCGCGCCCAGTTCCCGACGACCGAGACGATGGACTCGACCTTCTTCACACGCCCGAGGGCGACGAGATCCGTCGGCTCCGCCACGGGCGACAGGTCGACGGGCCTCTCCTTCTCGGCCGCGGCGACCGGCTGCGACGGAGCGGTCGGCGCGCTGGGAGGAGACGATCCGCACGCGAGCACGGACCCGAAGAGGACGAGAACGGAGGCAGGGCGGATGCCTTTGCGGAGCGGCATGGCGGGCCAGGATACGCCCTGTTCGCATCGAGCCCAACCGCTCCGATCGCCGCGACTCGATGCGACGGATGGGCCCCTCCCCGGCGGGAAGCTCGCGGTGGAGCGGCTGTCAATATTCCATCCGCGACGAGTTCGTGCCTTCCATCGACCGTGGGCGTCGCCCAACGTCGAGAGGCACCAGCGTGGCACTCCCTCAGATGAACCCGGCCCAGCAAGAGGCCGTCGAGCATCAGAATGGTCCCCTCCTCGTCCTCGCAGGCGCCGGCTCGGGCAAGACGCGCGTGATCACCCACCGCATCGCGCGCCTGCTCGAGCGAGGCGTGCCGGCGCACATGATTTGCGCGCTCACCTTCACGAACAAAGCCGCCGGCGAGATGGCCGAGCGCGTCCAGCACATCGTCAAGGAGCGCGGCTTCGGAGGGCGCGAGGGCGCGAAGGGAATCGTCATCTCGACGTTCCACTCCTTCGGACTGATGGTGCTCGGGCGCGAGCGCAAAGCGCTCGGCGGCACGTTCACGATCTTCGATCAGGGCGACTGCCTCGGGACGGTGAAGGAGATCCTCAGCCGGATCCGGGCCAACAAGGCGCTCGACGCGATGGCGATCCTGACGCGCATCTCGAACGCGAAGAACGCGTTCGTCTCGCCCGAGGAGTACGTCGCCCACGAAGGCGACGAGTACGACGAGATGACGAAGATCGTCTATCCGCGCTACCAGAGCGCGCTGCGCGCTTACCGCGCGTTCGACTTCGACGATCTCGTCTGCGAGGTCGCTCGCCTCTGGAAGGAGCGGCCGGACATCCTCGATCGCTGGCAGAAGGAGTACCTGTACGTCCTCGTCGACGAGTACCAGGACACGAACCGCGCGCAGCTCGAGGTGCTGCGTCTGCTCTGCGCGCGGCACCAGAACATCTGCGTCGTCGGCGACGACGATCAGTCGATCTACGCGTGGCGAGGCGCGGACGTCCGCAACATCCTCGACTTCGAGGAGCAGTTCCCGAACGCCAAGGTCGTGAAGCTCGAGCAGAACTACCGCTCGACCGCGCCCATCCTCGCCGTCGCGAACGCCGTCATCGAGAAGCGCACCGACGCGAAGTACCGCAAGCGCCTCTTCACGGACAAGCCGGGCGGCGCGAAGGTGAAGCTCGGCGTCGCGCCGTCACCGGAGGCCGAGGCCGCGTACGTCGCGCGCGAGATCCGGCGCATCTGCTCGGAGGAGCGGCGCAACCCGCGGGACTTCGCCGTCCTCTATCGCTCGAACGGCCAGGCGAAGGTCGTCGAGGAGCAGCTCCGCGAGCAGGGCGTGCCCTACCGGATGATCGGCGGCACGCAGTTCTTCGAGCGCAAGGAGATCAAGGACGTCCTCGCGTACCTGAAGCTCGCCCTCAATCGCGCGGACGAGATCAGCCTCCGCCGCATCATCAACTACCCGGCGCGCGGCATCGGCGAGACGAGCCTCGAGAAGCTCTCGCAGCACGCGACGGCGAAGGGTTGGACGCTCTGGCAGGCGATCGAGCGCGTCGACGCCCTCGACGGAATCTCGAACCCCGCCCGCGACGGCTGCAAGATCCTCGAGCGTGTCATCGCCGACGTCCGGAGGCGCCTGCTCGTCGAGCGCGCGCCGGCAAGCGTCGTCGCGCGCGAGGTCTGCGAGGCCGTCGGCCTCAAGAAGGAGATCGAGGGCACGTCGACGTCGACGAACGCAGCCGCACGCCGCTGGGGCAACGTCGAAGGCCTCTTCGCGATGCTCGCCCGTCGCGAGGCGCGCGTCGAAGCCAAGGGCGGCGACGCGACCGACGAGCGCGACCTCATGGCGTTCCTCCACTCGCTGACCCTCCAGATGTCCGAGGAGGACGACGACCCGGGCAACGTCGTCACGCTCTCGACGTTGCACGGAAGCAAGGGCCTCGAGTTCGACATCGTCTACATCATCGGCTGCGAAGAAGGCCTCATCCCCCACACGCGCACGCTCGAGTCGCGCGTGACGGACGTGACCGGCGTGCCGGGCACGCAGGACATCGAGGAAGAACGGCGCCTCTTCTACGTCGGCATCACGCGCGCACGACAGCGCCTCGAGCTCCTCCGCTGCAAGCACCGCGTCACGCGCGGCAAGCCCGTCCCGCGCACGCCGTGCCGCTTCCTCTCGGACATCCCCGAGCACCTCCTCGAGCCGTTCGAGGTCAAGGACGCGTCGCCCCTCACCCTCGCCGAGATGGCCGCGAGCGCGAGCAACCTGCTCGCGGCGCTCGATGCGATTGGAAAGTGAGGACGGGCTCCGGGCTCCGGGCTCCAGGCTCCAGGGAGATCCGTCCTCTGTCCTCAGCGGGAGCTCGATGCGCGCGAGCTTTCGCCTCCCGAGGTGCATCGACACGCCCGCGCCCGCTTCGTCCGCTCGCCCAGGCGAGGCTCGTTACGAGAGAGACACCGCGCCACCCCACACCCCCTCTGGAGCCTGGAGCCCGGAGCCTCGAATGCAAAGGACCGGCCTTCGCTGAGGGCTGAGGACTCGGCGTCGCGAAGCGACGCCGATCAGGGTCGCCGAACGCGGACGATCGAGCCCGAGTTGGCGCCACCAACGCCCTTGTTCGCCCAGTAGACGAAGTCCGCGTCGAGCGCGAGGGCGTACGGGTTCGCTTGTCCTTCCGCGAGGGTCTTCGGGCCGCCGGGGCAATTCGGCAACGCACACCCGCGGATCTTTCCGTCGGCCGCGCCGGGGCTCGCCGCCACTGCCCAGTATACCGCCGTCGCGTCGGCGACGATGTCGTTGATCTTCCCTTCCGCCCCCGAGAACAGCGGCGCGCCGCTGCCGCCACAACCCGTCACGGCACAAGCGACCACCGTGCTCTCCGTATCGCTGAGGTTCACGGAGGCGAGGACGACTTTGGCCTGCGGAAATCGCGACGTGGAGCCCCTTGTCCATCAGCCTCGTCGGGACCTTGTTCTCGATCTTGCCAATCCAGACACCGCGCGCCCCGACCGCTCCGGTATCCGTGGCGGAGAAGACGAG
>Ga0207864_1000102_pt1:0-40000 | contig 136992 bp, 110 predicted proteins | sample HigsolmetaAR202D_FD_184834 | JGI IMG/M metagenome (GOLD analysis project Ga0207864, IMG submission 184834) | Ionic liquid and high solid enriched microbial communities from the Joint BioEnergy Institute, USA - AR20-2-D (SPAdes) (version 2) ...
GCAACGGTGGATCGTCCGACCTCGCCGAGATCATGAACGAGGTCCGCATGCTGCAGGGCCTCGTCGCCCAGCTCTCGAAGGGCGAGCGCAGCGCGACGCCGGTGGCACCGGCAAAGGCCAGGGCGCCGGCCAACGTGTCCGCCGCGCGCGAGCCGGCGGTCGAGGCGCCGCGTATCGCCGTCGGCCTCGACGAGGGCGCGCTGCTGGACATCGTTCGCGAGGGATTGCGCAGCAACCGGGTCGATCTGTTCGTGCAGCCGATCGTCAGCCTGCCGCAGCGCAAGCACCGCCATTACGAGTGCTTCTCGCGCATCCGTGCGACCGACGGGACGATGATCACGCCCGAGCAGTATCTCGGCGTCGCCGAGCGCGAAGGGCTGATCGGCGCTATCGACAACATGCTGCTGTTCCGCAGCATCCAGCTCGTGCGGCGCATCCAGAAGCGCGAGGGATTCGGTCTTTTCATCAACGTCTCGGAGTACACCCTCGCCGATGCCGACTTCATGCGCGAATTCGTCGCGTTCGTCGCCGCCAACCGGGACTTCGCGCCACGGCTCGTGTTCGAATTCACCCAGGCGAGTGTTGCCCGCCATGGGCGCGAAGTGGTGCGCGAGCTCGAAGGGCTGGCGCAGCTCGGCTGCCGGTTCTCCATGGACCAGGTGACGAACCTCGACTTCGATGTCGACGAGCTGGGCGCCCGGCATTTCCGTTTCGTGAAGATCGAGGCAGCAAGGCTCATCGAGGAGGCGCGCAAACCGTCGCGAAGTCTCGACATGCGCGCGTTCAAGCGTGCGCTCGACAGCAACGCGATCGACCTGGTCGTCGAGAAGATCGAGACCGAAGCGATGGTCGTCGAGCTGCTCGACCTGCCGGTCGACCTCGGCCAGGGCTTCCTGTTCGGCGAGCCGCGTCTCGCGCGGTTGCGTGAAAGCGCGGCCGCTTGAAATTTGCGCTTTTCTCGGCGGCGCCGCCGTGACATGAAGGCACCGCCATGCACGACTGCCACGCAACACGAACCGATGCGCCGCCCGTGATTCCGGGTTTGAGCGCCGTCGCCGACCGCTATGACGCGTTCATTGTCGATCTGTGGGGGTGCGTCCACAACGGCGTCAGACCCTTTCCCGGCGCGCTCGATGCCCTCAGGCACCTGAAGGCGGCGGGCAAGCGCGTGCTGCTGCTGTCCAACGCGCCGCGGCGCGCGCACATCATCGAGCAGCAGCTCGCGGCCAATTTCGGCCTCGATGCATCGCTCTACGATGCCGTCCTGACGTCCGGCGAAGTCGCCTGGCGGTCGCTCAAGCGTCGCGATGACGCGCAGCATGCGCCGCTCGGGCGGCGGGCGTTCCATATCGGGCCGGAGCGCGACCTCAACATGTTCGAAGGAAACGGTCTCGTCCGCGTGGACGACATCGGCGCGGCCGATTTCGTGCTGAGCACGGGGCCCAACGACGACGCGCTCGACGTCGCCGCGCACGAGACGCTGCTGCGTGAGGCGCGGCGGCGCGGCCTGCCGCTCGTCTGCGCCAATCCGGACCTCGAGGTGCTGCGCGGCAACACGCGGCTGGTATGCGCCGGCGCATTGGCGCAGCGCTACGAGGAACTCGGCGGCGAAGTGATCTATCACGGCAAGCCGTATGCGGTGACGTATCGCGCGGCCATGCCGCTCCTCGGCAATCCCGCGCCCGATCGCGTGCTCGGCATCGGCGACGGGCTCAGGACCGATATCCAGGGCGCCGTCAATGCCGGTATCCACAGCGCCTTCATCCCCGGCGGCGTTCACGGCGAGACGTTGGGCATCGCCATGGGCGAAGTGCCGGCCGCCGAGCGCGTGGCGGCGCTCCTGGCCCAGTTCGGCCTGCGCCCCACCTACATTCTGCCCGGCCTGCGCTGGTAGACGCGGCCGCGTCGGGACGCCTACCGGGCAAAGGGGGACCTCTTTTGCGGCGGCCAGGTTGTCTTTCGGACGAAGGAGCCGCCGCCCCGGAAGCCTTGCCTCATGCCGCAGCCTGATTGCCTTGACGGCGTCGACGTGCCGGCGGACTGGGCCGATGCGGCGAGGCGAATCTGCCGCAGCGGATTCGACCGCGTGCTCATTCTGGGGCCGGCCGATGTCGGCAAGAGCACGTTCGCACGGTTTCTCATGAAAGCGGCCAGGAATGTCGACCGGCGTGCGGCCCTGGTCGATGCCGATGTGGGGCAGAAGACCGTCGGGCCCCCCGCTTGCGTCACGCTCGGGTATCTCGACGGCGATACGCCAGTCCTCTCGTCATTGGCGTTCGTCGGGACCACGAACCCCGTCCACGGCTGGCAGCGACTGATCCAGGGCGTGGGCCGGATGATCGACACGGCCGACGCCGATCTCGTCGTCGTCAACACCGGCGGCCTGCTCGCCGGTCCAGGACGGCGTTTGAAGGCGGCTAAGATCGCCGCTGCACAACCGGATCTGCTGGTCGTGCTCGGCCATGATCCCATGCTCGAATCGATCCTCTGCGACAATGAAAGGCGCCCCTCGCTTCGTCTCGCGCCCTCACCGCAGGCACGACGCAAGACGGATGCCGAGCGGCGCGCCGCCCGCCGCGCAGCGTTCCGGCGCTATTTCGAGAATGCCTCGTTGCGGTCCGTTCGGACCGATCGACTGCAAATCGAAGGCGGCCCCGCGCCCGGCATTGCGCCGCCGGAACGATTGCTGGTCGGCCTCGCCGACGCGGGTGGGCGCGATCTGGCTCTTGCCATCGTCGCTGCAGCCCGGCCGGAGACAGGCGTGCTCGATCTGCTCATGCCCGAAATCCGGGAGCAGCCCGCGCGATTGATCCGGGGGGCGATTTTCCTCGACGCGAACTTCGCCGAACGTCAATCGGCCGCAACCGTGTAGCGGCTGCAAATCGTGTCGCCATGGGGGCGGGTGCCCGGACGGATCGGCTTCGAGCGGATCTTCCGTCGGCGCGGCGAAGTCGCGGCCGCCAGGTCGTCAGTGGTCGCTTCCGTGCAGGATCTGGCCGGCAAGGCCGGTGTCATATTCCATGCCTGCGGCGGTCACGATGCAGGCGTCCGGGAACATCGACTTGATCAACCCCTTGCGCTCGAGCGCGACCCAGGCCGCCGGGTTCTGCAGGCCGGTCGCATCGCGCGCCAGCACGACATAGGGCCCCAGGTGAAAATGGTCGCCGTGCGGACGGGGGAGATTGTCGACCATGATCGCGCCCGGCTCGTCGGCCGGCCGGCCGTGGTCGGGGAGCTTGGCGAGCGCCTGCAGCAGGGTGAGCGTCTTGAGCTGCAGCGGATTCAGGTTCAAAGGATTTTTCTTCTTCGCCATAACGGTTCCGTAGCAGGAGCGGCGATATTACGGCCTGAACCGTCGCGCGCCAACGGCGCTAGCGTCCGTTCCGGCCTGACCCGAGGCTTGACTGTCCCAAGCCCTAACCTTGGATTGTGGCGGCAGGCCGGAGATCGCCCTTGCGGAAGATCGACGAGCGCGGAGCACGCGTTCCATGCCTTCTACGAGGACCGACGACGGGCCGAGGCTGCGCGGAACGCGCTGCTCGCGCTGGATCGGTCCACCGGGCAAGTCGCGGCACAGCTGCAACCGTCAGCGCCCGTCAGGGGTACGTTCGGGCGCGCGTCATCTGATTCGAGCGTGGGCGGCGCTGCTCTGCGTTGCGATGGACGGCAACGCGGCGCTCGGCTGCAAGTCGCGCCGTGTGGACCGTCTCGCCTCTGGGGACCCGTCCAAGAGACTCGGGCGATCCCGGCACGCCGTACTCCGATTTCAGCCCGCGCGGGCAGTAACGAAACATCAGGAACGCGCAAAGCTCGCCGATGGCAGGTTCGAGCCCATGGAATGGCTGCACGGCCTGCATATGGCGCCCGGCAGGTATCTAGAGTGAAATCAGACTGGCGGCACGCTGGAGGATCGAGCGCCGGCAGCTCAAGCCATTCCCGTCGGCGGACGCGCTTTCTCCGGCCAATGTCCGAACCACGTCGCGCCGGCGGCGAGCCATCAGCGGTGGACGGCGCGTGCTCGCGTAGCGGCAGCCGTCGGACCGGCTCGTCAATGCCCCGGCAGCACCAGGATTTCCGGCCGCGCGGGCAGGCGGTCGCGCGAGAGCAGCACGCTCGCGGTCGGGCTGATGTTTACCTCGTAGTCGAGGCTGGTGGCCTTGCCGCGGTAGGTGGCGAGGAACCGCTCGAGCCCGCCCGCCGTGAAGTAATGCATCGGGATCACCAGCGGCGCGCGGATCTGCTCGATGACGTCGGTCATGTCCTGAAGATTGAGCGTGTAGGAGCCGTCGACCGGCACCATCAGCACGTCGATCTGTCCCAGCATGGCGAGATGTTCACGGGTCAGACGGTGATGGAGGTGGCCGAGATGCGCGATGCACAGACCGGCCGTCTCGAACACGAAGATGGAGTTGCCGTTCTTTCGCGTGCCGTCGAACTCGCGCACGTTGGTCGGCACGTTGAAGATCCGCACGTCCTCGACGATCAGCTCGTGCGTGGCGGGACCGTTCGGGTCGCCCCAGCCCTGGAGCACATGGCGTATGCCGGGATCAACGCTCAGGCTGTAGTGAGTGGAGTGCGCATTGTTCATCGTCACGATGTCGGGCGTGATGTCCGGCCGGACATAATCGTTGTAGTCGGTGACGATGGTGACGCCGGCGGCCGTCTCGATGAGAAAGCTGGCGTGCCCGATGAACGTCAGGCCGACATGCCCCGGCGGCACGGCGCCGGGACCGAAACGCACCGGAACCAGGCTGGGCCGGAGATCGGCGACGTTGCGTAGGCAAGCCGCATCGGCAGTGGCGCCGAGCAGCGCGAAGAGCCCGATCAGGAACAGGCGGATGGCGCGAATCGGCACGAGGTGCGGCACGGCAGGCTCCTCCCGTTCGGGCCCGGCATCTTAGAACGACTCGCCCGTGGCCCGTAAGCGTTCTCGGCTGCATCCGGACGGACAGCGTCGCCGTACACGGGCTAGCGGCAGCCGGGGCTCTGCCTACCTGCGTGCATGACCGGAGCCGGTCGGTCGAATGGCTGTGGATCCCGCCTGACAGTGCCGTTCCAGGTCATTGAAGTCACGGCCGAAAAGGCGGTTGACGCGTGGCCGGACGGGTCGATTTTTCCTGCCGCTCCGGTCGTCGGGTTGGGCTAGATTAGGCCCTTGAACGAGCTACATTCGGGCGCGTCCGAGAGGAGCTGAGCGATGGTCGAGTTTCCGTCCAAGACCCTGGCCGATTGGGAGGCGTGTGCGCGCGCGGAGCTGAAGGGCAAGGACCTGAAGGATCTGATCTGGCACACGCCCGAGGGGATCGCGGTGAAGCCGCTCTATACCGCGGCCGATCTCGAAGGGTTGGAGACGGTGGGGACGCTGCCGGGCTTTCCGCCCTTCGTGCGGGGACCGCGCGCGACCATGTATGCGAACCGGCCGTGGACGATTCGGCAATATGCCGGTTTCTCGACGGCCGAGGAGTCGAACAAGTTCTACAAGGAGTGCCTCAGGAACGGGCAGACTGGTCTGTCGATCGCCTTCGACCTCGCCACCCATCGCGGCTACGACTCCGACCATCCGCGCGTAGTCGGCGACGTCGGCAAGGCCGGCGTGGCGATCGACTCGGTCGAGGACATGAAGATCCTGTTTGACGGCATCCCGCTCGACCAGGTCAGCGTGTCGATGACGATGAACGGCGCGGTGCTGCCGGTGATGGCCAGCTACATCGTCGCGGCCGAGGAGCAGGGCGTGAAGCAGGCCCAGCTCTCGGGCACGATCCAGAACGACATCCTCAAGGAGTTCATGGTCCGGAACACCTACATCTATCCGCCCGGACCCAGCATGCGCATCGTCGCCGACATCATCGAATACACGGCGCGGCACATGCCGAAGTTCAACTCGATCTCGATCTCCGGCTATCACATGCAGGAGGCAGGTGCCACCTGCGTCCAGGAACTCGCCTTTACGCTCGCCGACGGACTCGAGTACGTGCGCGCCGCCCTGTCCCGGGGACTCGACATCGACGCGTTCGCGCCGCGGCTGTCGTTCTTCTTCTGCCTCGGCATGAACTTCTTCATGGAGATCGCCAAGCTGCGCGCCGCGCGCCTGCTGTGGGCGCGCCTGATGGCGCCGTTCGGGCCGAAGAATCCGATGAGCTTGGCGCTGCGGACGCACTGTCAGACGTCGGGCGTGAGCCTGACCGAGCAGGACCCCTACAACAACATCATCCGCACGACGATCGAGGCGCTGGCCGGCGTGCTCGGCGGCACGCAGTCGCTCCACACCAACTCCTTCGACGAAGCACTGGCCCTGCCGACGCCGTTCTCGGCGCGCATTGCCCGCAACACCCAGCTCATCATCGCCGAGGAGACCGGCGTCACCCGCGTGATCGATCCGCTGGGAGGCAGCTACTACGTCGAGCATCTGACGCACAGCGTCGCCAACGAGGCGTGGAAGCTGATCCAGGAAGTGGAGGCGATGGGCGGCATGACCAAGGCGGTCGAGGCCGGCATGCCGAAGCTCAGGATCGAGGAGGCGGCGGCGCGTCGGCAGGCGCGCATCGACCGCGGCGAAGAGGTGATCGTCGGCGTCAACAAGTATCGGCCGGACAAGACCGAGAAGGTGGATATTCTCGACATCGACAACACACTCGTGCGCGAGCGCCAGATCGCCCGCCTCAAGGAGGTCCGCGCCAAGCGCGATGCGGCGGCGTGCCGCCAGGCGCTCGAGGCGCTGACGGCGGCGGCGCAGTCCGGAGAGGGGAACCTGCTCGAGCTCGCCATCAACGCTGCACGGGCGCGGGCCACGGTGGGTGAGATCTCGGATGCCCTGGAGAAGGTGTTCACGCGCCACCGCGCCGTGATCCGCAGCGTGTCGGGCGTATACGGCTCGGCCTATGAGGGCGACGAAGGCTTCCGCCGCATCCAGCGCGAGGTGGCGCAGTTCGCCGCCGAGGAAGGACGGCGTCCGCGCCTGCTGGTGGTCAAGCTCGGCCAGGACGGGCACGACCGCGGCGCCAAGGTGATCGCCACCGCGTTCGCGGACATCGGCTTCGACGTCGACATCGGGCCGTTGTTCCAGACGCCCGAGGAGGCGGCACGCCAGGCGATCGAGAACGACGTGCATGTGATCGGTGTGTCGTCGCAGGCGGCGGGTCACAAGACGTTGGTGCCGCAACTGCTGGAGGCCCTCAGGGCGCAGGGCGCTGACGACATTCTCGTCGTGTGCGGCGGCGTGATCCCGCCGCAGGACTACGACGTGCTGCTCAAGGCCGGCGTCGCCGCCATCTACGGCCCCGGCACCAACATTCCGCACGCCGCCGCCGAAATTATGAAACTGATACGAAGACGGCGGCTCGCCGCATAAACGCGGGGAAGCAGGACGGCCGCAACGTCCGGCGACAGGGGGGAGGCAATGGAGTCCAAGCAAGCCCGCAAGCTGGTGCCGGTCGCGACATCGACGGAAGCGCCGGCGGCGCAGGCGGCAAGCCGCGCGACGGACGCCGGCGAGGCTCCGACGCATGACCGGTCGATCGCCGTCATCATCGTCGGCGCGCTCGTCTCGTTCGCATGGGTGACGGTGGCCGGCTGGTACGTCGACAGCTATATTGGCTGGCCGGCGCTCGCGGCGATGATGCCGCACGAGCTGGGCGCGATGCTGAGCGGCATCGCCACGCCGCTCCTGTTCCTGTGGCTTGCACTGGCGTTCGTCGACCGCGGCTGCGACCTGCGGAACACGGCCCGCATGCTCCGCGCGCAGCTCGCGGCGCTTTCCTATCCCGCCGCTGCCGCCGAGACCAAGGCGGTCACGATCGCGCTCAGCCTGCGTGAGCAGGCCCGTGCCCTGACGGAGGCGTCGGACACGGCGGCGAGGCGCATCGCCGACAGCCAGAAGGCGCTGCAGCTCCAGACGGCGGAACTCGGCGCGATGTCGGATCAGATTTCGATGCGCGCGACGCAGGTGCTGACCGCGCTCAGGCGCCATGCCGACCAGCTCGAACGCGTGTCGTCGCTCCTCGCCAGCCGGGTGCAGACGATCGAGACGGCCGTGCGCGAACAGGCGGACACGCTGTCGAATGCATCCGAGCGCGCCGCGTCCCAGGCGCGGATGATCAGCGACAGTCTCCGCCAGCAACTCGAGGAGCTGCGCAGCGTCGCGGAACGCACGGCGGCAAGCGCGAGCGCCATTCGCGAGTCGCTGGGAGAGCAGGGGCGCGCCGTGACCGACGCCTCGAATCGCGCGGCGGTGAAGGCCGAGGAGATTCGCCGGGCGCTGTCGACGCAGATGGCGGAACTCGGCGCGTTCGTCGAAAAGGCGACGGCGCAAGCGCGCGAGGCCGGCGAAGTGCTGCGGGCGAGTGCCGAGCGTTTTTCCGGCGTGGTCATCGAGGTGAGCGGCCGGGCCGATTCGAGCGGCGCGAAGCTCGCCGAATACACGGAGAGTATCACCAAGGCGGCCGCCGAACTCGTGGCGCGGTCGGAAGAGGCGCGGGAGGCGCTGGCGCGGCAGGCCGCGGAGCTGACCCGTGTCGCCGATGACGGACGGCACCGGATCGACGCGGTCGGCGAGTCGCTGCGCACGCGCAGCGGCGAATTGCAGACGATCGCCGTCCGCGTCGACGAGTTGGGACAGACCGTCGGCGGCGAGGTGCAGCATCTCGCGGCCGAGATGGAGCGACTCGGCGCCAACGCCGAGACCATGGCCGAATCGCTGCGCCGCCATGGTCAGGAGATGGGTGCGCTCGCCGACGAGTCGGTCGCGCGCATGCGGGCTGCCGGCGAGGCGTTCCATCGCCAGGCGCGCGAGATGTCGGACGAGACGACGTTCGCGATGACGCGGATCGGCGAGCTCGCCGCCGAACTGGCCAGCCGGACCCGCGAGGTCGCCGCGGCTGCGGCGCGGACCAACGACGTGCGCGAGGAGCTGCGCCGGCACGCCGATGACCTTGCTGCCGCGCTCGACCGCGCGGCCGTCGTCGCGGCCGAGCGCAGCAAGGAGATGGAAGCCCGCACGCATGGCGTCAGCGCCGCCGCCGACCGTGCGGTCGAGCGCTTGCGCGAAGCGGGCGACCTGCTGCGCCAGCGCAGCGACGAGCTGACGAGCGCCGCAGCCGCCGCGCGCAACGAGCTCGGCGGCGTCGATGCGCAGCTTCGCGCACACGCGGAGCATCTGTTCAAGGCGATGGAGCAGGCGGCGGCGCATGCCGACGAACTCGGCGGCGCCCTGCAGCGTCAAGCCGATGCCTTCGGCCAGCGCATGGAGACGCTCGTCCGCGATCAGACCACACAGCTGCTGGCCGCGATGGAACGGGCAGGACAGCGCACGCAGGAACTCGGCGGAATCCTGCAAGCTCACGCCCATGCGTTCGGCGAGCGTGTGGATGGCCTCGTGCGCGACCAGACGGGCCACCTGCTGAGCGTGATGGATCAGGCAGTGGCGCGGGCGACGGCGCTCGCCGGCACGCTGCAGCAGCAGGCCGGCGCATTCGGGGATGCGATGGGGGCGCTGGTGCGCAGCCGGACCAACGAACTCCTCACGGCAATGGAGACGGCGGTCGGACGCGCCAACGAACTCGGCAGCGCCCTGCAGCGGCAGGCAGGCGGCTTCGGCAACGCCGTCGACGCGCTGATCCGCGAGCACAGCGCGCGCCTGTTGCGGGCCATGGAGCAGGCGGCCAGCCGCGCCAGCGAACTCGGCGCCATGCTGCAACAGCAGCTCGGCGCGGTCGGCGATGCCGCCGAAGCGGTGACGGTCCGTATCGGCACGGCCAAGCGGGATCTCCATGCGACGGCAGACGATCTTGTCGCGCTCTCCGGACGCGTGGCGGCGCGGCTCGACGAGGTCGGCGACGGGGTACGTGAGCGTGTCCAGGCCCTTGATGCGATAACCGACCGTACGGTGACCCGCCTTGCCGATATCGGCGAAATGCTGCGCCAACGCCTCGCCGAGATGACGGAGACCTCCGGCAAGGTCGGCGAAATGCTGGGCGAGGCCGGGACGATCTTCCGTCAGCAGGCAGTGGACCTCGCGCTTGCCGCCGATCGCGCCGCGGCACGGCTGGCGGCGCTCGGCAAGGAAGTGGCCGACCGTCGCGCCCAGATGACGGCCTCGGCCGAGGAGTCGGAGGCGCGCTTCGGCACGATGCGGCAGCTCCTGGACGAGGCGGCAGCGGCGCTGGCCGCCAGCGCGACGCAGGCAGCGGAGCGGCTCGAGGCGATGGGCGAGGCGCTCAAGCGCCGGACCGGCGAGATGTCGGATGCCACCGGTCGCAGCCTTGCCAAGCTGGGCGAGATCGACGCAGCGCTGGGCGCCCAGGAGAAACGCATCCTCGATACGCTCCACAGCGCCGGGTCGCAGGCGAGCGAACTGGCGACCACACTGCGCGAGCAGGCCGACCGCCTGATCGCCGCCGCCGCGGACGTGAACGCGCGCTTGAACGACACCAGCGCGAGGTTCGGGCAGCAATCGCGCGAGGTCGCCGAGGCCGCCGTCAAGGCCACCGAGCTGATGGATGCCGTCGAAAAGGCCTTTGCCGGAACCAGCCGCGCGCTTGCCGAGGCCTCGAGCGACGGGACGATCCGTATCGAGGCGGTTGCCGCATCGTTCCGCGAGCGCGCCGCGGAGCTGATGAACGCGGTGGCGCAGGCGTCCGCCCGCATGGCGGCGCTGGGCGATACGTTCGAACGCCAGGCGCGCGAACTCGCGAACGTCGCGAGCGAGTCCCGTACCCGGTTCGGCGAGGCGGAGGAACATCTTGCCCGCCAGGCGCGGCTGCTGACGAGCGTGGCCGAGCACAGCCTCGCCCAGACCAAGAAGGCGGGCGACGCCTTCGCGCGGCAGGCCGAGACGCTGGTCGCGGCGGCGAAGGCCGCCGAAACCCAGGCCAATCGCCTGGCCGAGAACGAGGTCGCGGCACGGCGCCAGAGCTTCCTGCGCGCCTCGCGCCTCGTCGTCGAGGGCCTGAACTCGATCGCGATCGACCTGACGCGCGTGCTGCAGCCGGACTTGTCCGAGCGCATCCTGCGCGATTTCGTCAACGGCGACCGCGGCGTGTTCGTGCGGCGCCTCCTCAAGATGAACTGGGGCGAAGTCGGCGCGGTCATCCGGCACAAGTACCAGGCCGATCCGGAGTTCCGCCGTTACGTCTCCGATTATCTGTCGCAGTTCGAGCGGCTGCGCGCCGATGCCCAGGCCGCCGACCCCGAGAACATCCTGTCGGCGACGTTCCTGACCTCCGACGTCGGCAAACTCTACATCATCCTGTCGGAGATCCTCGGCAAGCGCGTGTGAGGTCACGCGCAGGTGCGCATCGGCGCGCGTTTCAAATCTTCGAACGAAGAACCGACGATCAGGGGCATCAAGAAGCGTCCGTGAACGCTGCCTTGATGGCCCTGGCGTTCTTCGTGGTTCGAAAGCCGCGGTTCACCGGCGGCGGCGCTGAGGTGCGCCGTCAGACGCGGCCGTGGCAGTGCTTGAACTTCCTGCCCGACCCGCACGGGCAGGGCGCGTTGCGCGGCACCTTGCCCCAGGTCGTCGGGTCGGCTGCATTCATCGCCGCCGCTGCTGCCGCGCCGCGGCGGACCTGCGGTGTGGGCCGCGGCTGTTCCGCCGGTCCGCCGGCCACATCGGGGCCGCCGGCGAGAGCCGCCTCGGCGGCCGAAGGATCGGCATGGACCTCGCGCAGGCGCGACGCATCGGGTTCGGCCGGCTGCAGGAGTTGATCCTCGGGACCGGCGACGCGGATCTCGACATGGGCCAGCAGCGACGTGATCTGCTCGCGCAGGTCGCGCAGCATGGCTTCGAACAGCTCGAACGCCTCGCGCTTGTATTCGTTGAGCGGATCGCGCTGGCCGTAGGCGCGCAGATTGATGCCCTGGCGCAGATGGTCGAGGTGCAGCAGGTGCTCCTTCCAGGCATGATCGAGGACCTGCAGAAGCAGCGACTTCTCCGCCATCCGCATGATCTCGGGCCCGATATTCGCGGCCTTCTCGGCCATCCGGCGATCGACGGCGTCGACGATGCGGGCCTTGATCTCCTCGTCCGCGATGCCCTCTTCCTTGGCCCATTCGGCGATCGGCAGGTCGAGCGCGAAAATACGCCGGATCTCGTCGTGCAGGGTCGCCGTGTCCCACTGCTCGTGATAGGCGTTCTCGGGAATGCAGCGCGCGACCAGCGTGTCGATCACCTCGTGGCGCATGTCGGCGATCTGCTCCGACACGTCGTTCGCCCGCATGATCTCCTTGCGCTGCTCGTAGATGACCTTGCGCTGGTCATTCATCACGTCGTCGTACTTGAGCAGCTGCTTGCGGATCTCGAAGTTCCGCGCCTCGACCTTCTGCTGCGCCTTCTCGAGCGCCTTGTTGATCCAGGGATGGACGATCGCCTCGCCCTCCTTGAGGCCGAGCTTGCGCAGCATGGTGTCCATGCGCTCCGACCCGAAGATCCGCATCAGGTCGTCTTCGAGCGACAGGAAGAACTTCGAGGCGCCCGGGTCGCCCTGGCGACCGGAACGGCCGCGGAGCTGGTTGTCGATCCGGCGGCTCTCGTGCCGCTCGGTGCCGATGATGTAAAGGCCACCCGCCTCGAGGACCACCTTCCTCGCCGCTTCGACCTCGGCACGGATCTGCGCCTCGCGCTCGGCGATGACGGCGGGATCGTCGATGCCGGCGAGCTCCTGTCGCAGGCGCATCTCGACGTTGCCGCCGAGCTGTATGTCGGTGCCGCGGCCGGCCATGTTGGTCGCGATCGTCACCGCACCGGGACGGCCGGCCTGGGCGATGATGTAGGCTTCCTGCTCGTGGTAGCGGGCGTTGAGGACCTGATGCGGGATGCCGCGCTTGCGCAGCTCGGCCGACAAGGCCTCGGACTTCTCGATGCTGACCGTGCCGACCAGCACCGGCTGCTGCCGCTTCCGGCACTCCTCGATCTGATCGATGATCGCCTTGGTCTTCTCGCGCGCGGTGCGATAGACCTCGTCGTCGTGGTCGATGCGGATGCAGGGCCGGTTGGTCGGGATCTCGACCACCTCGAGTTTGTAGATCTCGGCAAACTCGGTGGCCTCGGTCATCGCCGTACCCGTCATGCCGGCCAGCTTCGGGTACATGCGGAAGTAGTTCTGGAAGGTGATGGAGGCCAGCGTCTGGTTCTCCATCTGGATCGGGACGCCTTCCTTGGCCTCGAGCGCCTGGTGCAGGCCTTCGGAGTAGCGCCGTCCTTCCATCATGCGGCCGGTGAACTCGTCGATGATGACGACCTTGCCGTCCTTGACGATGTAATCGGTGTCCCGGCTGAACAGCGTGTGGGCGCGCAGCGCCTGATTCACGTGATGGACGATGCTGATGTTGGCGAGGTCGTACATCGACCCGCCCTTGAGCAGGCCTGCCTCGCGCAACATCCCCTCCATCTTCTCGACGCCGCCTTCGGTGAGCGACACCGTGCGCGTCTTCTCGTCCTTCTCGTAGTCCTCGGGCGAGAGATTGCGGACGAGGCGGTCGACCGCGATGTAGAGCTCGGACGAATCCTCGCTGGGCCCGGAGATGATCAGCGGCGTGCGTGCCTCGTCGATGAGAATGCTGTCGACCTCGTCGACGATCGCGAAATTGAACGGCCGCTGGACCATGTGGTCCAGGCGGAACTTCATGTTGTCGCGTAAGTAATCGAAGCCGAACTCGTTGTTCGTGCCGTAGGTGACGTCGGCGGCGTAGGCCTGGCGGCGCTCGTCGTCGGTCAGGCCGTGGACGATGCAACCGACCGACAGGCCGAGGAAATTGTAGATCCGGCCCATCCATTCGGCGTCGCGGCGGGCCAGATAGTCATTGACCGTGACGACGTGGACGCCCTTGCCGGTAAGGGCGTTGAGGTACACCGGCAGCGTCGCGACCAGCGTCTTGCCTTCGCCGGTCTTCATCTCGGCGATCATGCCCCGGTGGAGCACGATGCCACCGATCAGCTGTACGTCGAAGTGCCGTTGGCCGAGCGTCCGCTTGGCGGCCTCGCGGACGGTCGCGAAGGCATCGACCAGGATGTCGTCGAGCGTCTCACCCTTGGCCAGCCGCTCCTTCAGCCACGGGGTACGGGCGCGCAGCTCCTCGTCCGACAGTTTCTCCAGTGCCGGCTCGGCGGCATTGATGGCAGCGACGGTGGGGCGCAGGCTCTTGAGGACGCGATCATTGGCGGTGCCGAAAAGCCGGCGGGCGAGAGCGCCGAACATCGAATGTGAAACCCGGGACGTTGAAGGGGATAATCGGATGCCGATCCATGCTCACAGATAGGGGGCAGGCCGGATTCTGTCAACGATACCGCCGGAGCGGCGCCTTGGCCGTTTGCGGGCCATACGCGCGCTTGTCGCTGCCTCCGCCGCCGTGCAAGATACGCGGCATTGCGGTCCTCGTGTACGCCCGGCCGCGGCGTCCGCGCCCGCTTTTGAGGAATATCCGATGATCAGACATGGTATCCGGGCCCTGCTCCTGGCCTCGGTTTTTGTTTTTCCCGCCATGGCGCAGGCCCCCCAACCGCTCGACACGGACGACCCGGTCCTGGCCTCCGTCGACGGCGCGCCCATCCGCCGCTCCGACGTGATCGCCGTCCAGCGCACGTTGCCGCCGCAATTCCAGCAGCTCCCGGTCGAAGTGCTGTACCCGGCGGTGCTCGAGCGTCTGATCGATGCCAAACTGCTCGCCAATGCCGGCCGCAGGGAGAATCTCGACAAGGATCCCGAGGTGAAGCAGCGGCTCGCCCAGTTCGAGGAACGGCTGATCCAGGACGTTTACCTGACGCGGCGCATCGAGGCAGCGGTCAACGACAAGGCGATCCGCGAGCGCTACGACCAGTACATCAAGACCAATCCCGCCGAGGAGGAGGTCCGCGCGCGCCATATCCTGGTATCGACCGAGGCCCAGGCCAAGGAGGTGATCGCCGAGCTGAAGAAGGGCGCGGATTTCGCGGACGTGGCCAGGGCGAAATCGATCGATCCCACCGGCAAGCAGCAGGGCGGCGATCTCGGCTATTTCTCGCGGGACGAGATGGTACCCGAGTTCTCCGAGGCGGCCTTCAACCTCAAGGAAGGCGAGATTACGGAGACGCCGGTCAAGTCGCAGTTCGGCTGGCACGTCATCAAGGTCGAAGCCAAGCGCAAGAGCACGCCGGCCTTCGAAGAGATGCGTGACCAGCTTGCCGAGGAGATCCAGCAGGAGACGGTCAACCAGATCGTCGCCCAGCTTCGCAGCAGCGCGAAGATCGAGCGATTCAATTCCGACGGCTCGAGCGCGCCGGCGGAAAAAGCCACGCCCCCGCGATGAGCTGAGCCGTATCCCGCTGCGCAAGCGGCTTTTCCCTGCCGCAGCATTTCTTTTCACGCCGTATGCAACCGTAACGAGAAGTGCCGATCCATGCATCCGCGCTCCCCGCTCGCGCCTGAACGCTTTCCTGACCTTCCCGCCATTGCCGGCGTGCGGCTTGCCGCCGGCTGCACCGGGATGCGGTATCAAGGGCGTGACGACCTGATGGTGGCGGAGCTCGCGCCGGGCTCGACCGTTGCCGGGGTCTTCACGCGTTCGCTTACCGCCTCGCCGCCGGTCGAGTGGTGCCGCAAGCAGGTCCGCCGCGGCAAGGTGCGCGCCATCGTCGTCAATGCCGGCAATGCCAATACCTTCACCGGCCGGCATGGACGCGACGCCGTGGCCGCGACGGCGGCGAGAACGGCGAAGCTCTTGGGCTGTGCGCCGAATGACGTCTTCGTCGCATCGACGGGCGTGATCGGGGTCAAGCTGCCGGTCGAAAAGATCGTCGATACGCTCCCGGCCGTGCAGCGCGCGCTATCGCCCTCGGCATGGGAGCCGGCCGCGAAAGCGATCATGACGACCGACACATTCGCCAAGGGCGCAACGCGCCGGGCCGAGATCGGCGGGGTGCCGGTGACGATCAACGGCATCTGCAAGGGATCCGGAATGATCGCACCCGACATGGCGACGATGCTGGCGTTCGTCTTCACCGACGCGAAGCTGCCGGCCGGCGTGCTGCAGAAGCTGCTCGCCGCGGGCGTCGACCGGTCGTTCAACTGCATCACCGTCGACGGCGATACCTCGACCAGCGACACTGTTCTGCTGTGCGCCACGGGCCAGGCCAAGCACAAGCGGATCGTGGCGGCGAACGATCCGGCGCTCGCCGATTTCCGGGCAAAGCTGAATGATCTCCTGCTCGACCTCGCGCACCAGATCGTGCGCGACGGCGAAGGCGCGCAAAAATTCGTCACCATCAAGGTCACCGGCGCTGCCTCGGCGAAGGCCGCACGGAAGATCGGCCTCGCGATCGGCAATTCGCCCCTGGTGAAGACGGCGATCGCCGCGGCCGACGCCAACTGGGGGCGCATCGTCATGGCCGTCGGCAAGGCCGGCGAGAAGGCCGACCGCGACAGGCTGGAAATCCGCATCGGCGGCGTGCAGATCACCCGCAACGGGGAAGTCGTTCCCGGCTATGACGAGGCGCCGGTCGCACGCCACATGCAGGGCCGCGAAATCGAGATCGAGGTCGATGTCGGCGTCGGGCGCGGTCGCGCGACGGTGTGGACGTGCGATCTCACCCACGCGTATATCGATATCAATGGCAGTTACCGGAGCTGACTGGGGCGAGGGTTGCGAGCGCGCGGCGCTGCCGACGCCTGCCGGCCCGGTCCGTACCGTCCTCGTCGCGGCGGCAGCACTGATCGACGTCGACAACCGCGTTCTGATCGCGCGCCGTCCGCCCGGCAAACCGATGGCCGGGTTATGGGAGTTTCCGGGCGGCAAGGTGCAGGCCGGCGAAACGCCCGAGGCGGCGCTCGTGCGCGAATTGGCCGAAGAACTGGGCATCGACATCACGGCGGCCTGTCTGGCGCCGTTCACGTTCGCCTCGCATCTCTACCCCGATTTCCACCTGCTGATGCCGCTCTATCTGTGCCGCCGCTGGCGCGGCACCGTGACGCCGTGCGAGGGGCAGGAACTGGCGTGGGTGCGGCCCAACCGGCTGTCGGAATATCCGATGCCGCCGGCCGACGTGCCCCTGGTCGCCATGTTGCGGGACTATCTTTGACGTTGAAGGGCGCGCAGTCGCCGCTCTCCGCTTCGACGGGGTGGACGGGGCGACACGCACCGGGGCGTCAACGTGTGCGCTCCAGCCCGGTTTTTTCGCCCGCCGGCTGCTCGGCCGTCCCGAGCGCTTCGGCCAGCCGTGCGGCGGCGCTCCCGGGCCTGAGCGGTTTGGGCTGGCTCGCGTGCGGGGCCCAGGCGGTCATGGTGATGATCTGGAACGTCGCCGCGATCCGGCCCGACGCGTCGGCGAAGCGGGCGGCGTAGATTTCGGCGGCGCGCATCAGCACGCCGCGCCGCGTCATGCGACGGTTTCGTTCGGCGACGGCGTTCGATTCGCCCATCGCCCGCAGGTCGCGCATCAGATCGAGCGCATTCGCATAGGTGACGGTCAGCGTGTCGGAATCGACCACCGGCAACGCGAAGCCGGCACGTTGAAGCAGCGCGCCTGCGTCGCGGACGTCGACGAAGGGTGAGACGCGCGGGCTCGCCCCGCCGGTCTCTTCGGCCTCGGCCTCGAGGAGGCATTGACGCAGTTCACGCAGCGTGTCGCCGCCGAACATCGACGCAAGGAACAGACCGTCGGGCTTCAGCGCGTGGCGTATCTGGAGGAGGGCGCCGGGCAGGTCGTTGACCCAGTGAAGGCTGAGGCAGCTGAGCACGGCATCGAAGCTGGCGGCGCCGAAGGGGAGCCATTCCTCGTCGGCGGCGACGACATAGTGGGTGATACCTGCCGGCGCCATGCCCCTGCTGCGCTTCACGAGCACCGGCGAGAAGTCGGTTTCGACCAGGGTTTCGATTCCCCCCCGTCCGCGCAGCGCTTTTGCGAGGACGCCGCCATGCCCGCCGAGATCGAGCGCGCGCGGAAATCGGCGCTGGATATCGTCGAGCCGGTCCACCAGCCGCTCCGCCGCCTCGCGAAAGAGGAAATCATGCTCGGCAAAGGCACCCGCGGCGCGATCGCGATGCCGACGGACGGCGTGACGGTCGAAGACGTGCTGGGGCGAGGTCATGGCCGGAGTATGACATGACGGGGCCCGCGATTGACACCCGTGGGACGGCCGTGGTCGCATCCGGCCATGGGGGGCCTGTCCAATGCGTTCGCCGTCGTTCGGCGTGGCGTATCGCTGGTGGTCGACGCCGTGCTGCCGCCGCTCTGCCTGTCGTGCGGCGCGGCGGTCGGCGCCGCAGGCATGCTGTGCCCGGCCTGCTGGTCGAAACTCGTCTGGTTGGGGCCGCCCCAGTGCGACGGATGCGGTCTGCCGTTCGAGTTCGATCCCCGCATCGGAGCCGGGACGGAGGAACTGCGCTGCGCCGCCTGCCTGCGGGAGCGGCCCGCGTTCGATCGTGCACGGGCCGTGTTTCAGTATGACGAGACGAGCCGCGGGCTGGTTCTCGGCTTCAAGCACGCCGACCGGACCCATATGTCGCCGGCGTTCGGGCGATGGCTTGCCCGCGCCGGCCGGGACCTGCTCGCCGCTGCCGATCTGGTCGCGCCGGTACCGTTGCACTGGCTGCGTCTCGCATGGCGGCTCTATAACCAGTCGGCCATGATCGCGGCCGTCGCCGCCGCGGAGTCGGGCCGTCGCCACATCCCGGATCTTCTGCAGCGACGCCGCTACACGCCCCAGCAGGGCGATCTCGGCCCTGCCGCCCGACGCCGCAATGTGCGCGGGGCTTTCCGGGTCAATCCGCGCCACCGGGCGTTGGTCGATGGGGCGCGAATCGTTCTCGTCGACGACGTATTTACGACCGGTGCGACCGTGGCCGAATGCGCCCGGACGCTCAAGGAGGCGGGAGCGGCTGCCGTCGATGTCCTGACGCTCGCCCGGGTGGTACGGCCCGCCCACGTTTAGAGGCCTGGCGTCGCCATCGAGACGCAGCCAAGCCAAGCTAGGCATAGCCCGCAAGGCGCTCTATCTTAGTTGATGTCTCGGTTCTACCGGTTCGTTCATGGCCAAGGTCGAAATCTATTCGAGTCCCTTCTGCGGGTATTGCTACCGGGCGAAGCATCTATTGTCCCAGAAGGGGGTCGACTACATCGAATACGACGTTCTTGCAGAGCCCGACAGGCGCGCGGAAATGGTTTCGCGCGCCAATGGGCGGACCACTGTACCGCAGATCTTCATCGACGGCCGGCATATCGGCGGATCGGACGATCTTTATGCGCTCGACCGTGCGGGACAACTTGATCCGCTCCTCGGACGCGCGGGATGAGCAGCGGGGCGCGATTTTCCGGTCCGGACGACTTCGTATTCGTGCCTGCGGGGACGGGTCCGTCGCGTCGAGGACGTTGGCGACGATCTGATGTGCCGGGCGATCTTTCACGGACCCCAAGGCGGGGAGGTGCCGGACGGCGAGACACGATGACGATATTCAAGGTCGCATGCATCCAGCCGAGTTCGACACGGGACGTTGACGAGAATATCGCAACGGTCGGTGCGATGATCGAACGCGCGCGCCGCGACGGTGCGGATCTCATCTGCACGCCGGAGAACGTCGCGATGATCGAACCCAACCGCACACTGCGCCTGCAGAAGGCGGCGCCGGAGAAAAGCCATCCGGCGCTTGCTGCGTTCCGCGACGTTGCGGCACGTACGGGCGCCTGGGTCCTGATCGGATCGCTCGCCATTCGGCTCGAGAACGACAGGCTCGCCAATCGCTCGTACCTGATCGATGGCGCCGGAAACGTCGTGGCGTGGTACGACAAGATTCACATGTTCGATGTCGACCTGCCCGGCGGCGAATCGTACCGGGAATCCGCGTCGTTCCGGCCGGGCGATCGTGCCGTGGTTGCGGCGACGCCATGGGGACCGGTCGGTCTGACAATCTGCTACGATCTGCGCTTCCCGCATCTCTACCGGGCGCTCGCGCAGGCTGGGGCGATGTACATCACGGTACCCTCGGCGTTCACGCGTCCGACAGGCCGTGCCCATTGGCACGTCCTGCTGCGGGCGCGTGCGATCGAAACCGGGTGCTTCATCTTCGCGCCGGCGCAATGCGGCGAGCATGCCGAGGGGCGCAAGACCTATGGTCATTCGCTGATCGTGGCGCCGTGGGGGGAGATCCTGGCCGACGGCGGCGAGGATGTCGGGGTCATCGCGGCGGACATCGATCCGGCAAAGGTACACGAGGCGCGCCGGATGGTTCCGTCGTTGCAGCATGATCGGCCGTTCGCCGCGCCGCAGCGCGCGGCCGGCGATTAGGTCCCCATCCGGTCGTTGATCGCCGCGATGCGCTGGATCATGGCCGGCCGCGGCTCGGTCACCTCGAGGTCCTCGTAGGCGAGCACGCGCAACCGCCCGCGTACGGCATCGAGCAGTTCGCCGGGCCGTAGCAGGAAATCGGGGTTGCTCGGCTTGCCGAAGCGTTCGTTGCCGACCGCAAACGTCTCGTAGATCAATATGCCGCCCGGTTCGACCGCATCGACCAGCGCCGGGAAGAGCGGCCGGTGCAGATAATTGGTGACGACCACGGCCGCAAAACGCCGGCCGGCGAGCGGCCAGGGCGCCCCCGACTCCAGGTCTGCATTAATGATTTCGATGCCATCGCGCCCGGCAAGATCGGCCAGTTTCGAGGTATCCCGGTCGATTGCAACGACCCGGTACCCGGCTGAGAGGAAATGGCGGGCGTGGCGTCCGGCCCCCGCGGCGACGTCCAGAACGGTACCGCCGGCTGGCACGAACGGTGCAAAGCGGACCACCCAGCCGGAGGGCGGGGCGTCGGGACCGTGTCGATCAGGTTGCGGTCGCATGGCGGGACCATTACATGTTTATCTAGCTCTGCAGCCGCCTAGTGCCGCGGGCTTCGGATTCACAACGGAAGTGTCGATCTCATGATCGTTTACGATCTTGCCTGCGACAACGGCCATGTGTTCGAGGCATGGTTCAAGGACAGCGCGACCTACGAGCGGCAGGTCAAGAAGAAGCTGATTTCATGCGCGCTATGCGGGTCGGCCAAGATACGCAAGGCGCCGATGGCCCCACGCATCAGGCGTGGCAAAGGTGAGGGTGGCAGGGGGGCCGAGTCGGGTGCGGCACCGACGGAGACGTATGCCACCGATCCGCGCATGAAGAGAGTGGCTGACCTGATGAAGGAACTCGCCGCGCTGCGCAAACACGTGGAAGAAAATGCCGAGTATGTCGGCAACAGATTCGCCGAGGAGGCGCGCAAGATGCACTACGGCGAGAAGGAGCGGCGCAGCATCTATGGCGAGGCGTCGAATCAGGAGGCAAGAGAGCTCGCCGAGGAAGGCATCGAGTTCACCCGTATCCCGTGGATCCCGCGCCACGACGCCTGAGCCGGCCGTCCGGGCCGGATGCGGCGCCTATTTCGTGCAAAAGGCGAGATAGTTGACGCTGAGGTCGTCCGACTGCCGCCAGCGGTCGGCGATCGGATTGTAGGACATCCCCTGCAGCGCCGTTATCTGAACGCCGTGCGGCCTCAGGCCGGCGGCGAGTTCCGACGGCCGCACGAACTTGCGCCAGTCGTGGGTTCCGCGCGGCAGCCAGCCCAGGATGTACTCTGCGCCGACGATGGCGAGCAGGAACGACTGCGGCGTGCGATTGAGCGTGGCGGCGATGAGCGCGCCGCCGGGTCTGATCAAGGCGGCGCAGGCGGCGAGGAAGCTGCGAAGGTCGGCCACGTGCTCGAGGACCTCGAGTGCCAGCACGACGTCGAACTGCTCCTGCTGGGCGGCCAGATCTTCGGCGGCGGCCGGCCGATAGGTGATGTCGAGGCCGCTTTCCACCGCATGGGCCCGGGCGATGCCGATATTTTCCGCCGAGGCGTCGATCCCGACCACCTCGGCGCCCAGACGCGCCATCGGCTCCGCGACCAGACCGCCGCCGCAGCCGATATCGAGCACGCGGAGCCCGCGCAGCGGCTGCGCGGCCAAGGGGTCGCGGCCATAATGGGTGGCAATCTGGTCCCGGATGAAGGCTAGCCGGACCGGGTTGAGCTGGTGCAGCGGCCTGAATTTCCCCGTCGGATCCCACCATTCCGCCGCCAGTGCCGAGAACCGTGCGACCTCGGCGTGGTCGACGCTGGGGGCTGACGCAACGGCAGTCTGCATGGTGGGGTACCTCGGATACGGGCAATGCTTGCTTCGGGCGTGAAATCCAGTATGTATGGGCCCGCCCAAGCCAGGCAACCCGCCGTCTCGGGCCAATCTGCCGGCAATCACCACCGCGTCTACGACAATGGCACGCATCGTCATGAAGTTCGGCGGTACGTCCGTCGCCGACATCGATCGAATTCGCAACGTGGCGCGGCGAGTCAAACGCGAGGTCGAGGCTGGTCATCAGGTCGCCGTCGTCGTCTCGGCGATGGCAGGCGTCACCAATCAGCTCGTCGACTGGGTTAACCAGCTTTCGCCCCTGCACGACGCGCGGGAATACGACACCGTCGTCGCCAGCGGCGAGCAGGTGACGAGCGGGCTGCTCGCCGTCGCATTGCAGGACCTGGGCATCCCCGCGCGCTCGTGGCTGGGCTGGCAGATTCCGGTGGTCACCGACGGCATTCACGGCAAGGCGCGAATCCAGCGAATCGAAACGGCGGAGCTGTCGAAGCGCCTGGACGATGGCCAGGTCTGCGTCGTCGCTGGGTTCCAGGGGGTGGGCCCCGACAACCGCATCACGACGCTGGGGCGCGGCGGATCGGACACGTCGGCGGTGGCGCTCGCCGCGGCGCTGCATGCGGATCGATGCGACATCTATACCGACGTGGACGGCGTCTATACCTGCGACCCGCGTATCGTTGCGAAGGCACGCAAGCTCGCTAAAATCACCTACGAAGAAATGCTCGAAATGGCGTCACTAGGCGCCAAAGTGCTCCAGACGCGATCCGTCGAGATGGCCATGAACCATCGCGTCCGGGTGCAGGTTCTGTCGAGTTTTGCCGATTTGCCCGGCACGTTGGTCGTGGACGAGGATGAGATCGTGGAAAAGGAAGTCGTAAGCGGTATCGCCTACAGTCGCGACGAGGCGAAGATCACGCTCACCAAGGTCGCGGACAAACCGGGTGTGGCTGCGGCGATCTTCGGTCCGCTGGCCGAGGCCAGCATCAACGTGGACATGATCGTCCAGAACGTATCCGAGGACGGAAGGACGACCGATCTGACCTTCACCGTCACGAAGGCGGATCTCGACCGCGCCGTGAAGGCGCTCGAGGACCGACGCCGGGAGATCGGGTTCGAGAAGCTCATACCGGACCCCAGCGTCGTCAAGGTTTCGGTCATCGGCGTCGGCATGCGAAGCCACGCCGGCGTCGCGTTGACGATGTTCAAGACTCTCGCCGAAAAAGGGATCAACATCCAGGTCATCTCGACCTCCGAGATCAAGATCAGCGTGTTGATCGACGAACAGTATCTGGAACTGGCGCTGCGTGCACTGCACACGGCCTACGGACTGGATGCGGCATAGCGCATGAACCGCGCGCAGGCTCGTCAGCGGCTCGAACATCTCTGGCGCCGGGGCAAGGAACTTCTCGGCAGCGACGTCGCCATCATGGGCGGTGCGATGACTTGGGTTTCCGAGCGGAACCTCGTCGCCGCGATTTCGAACGCCGGCGGCTTCGGGGTGATCGCATGCGGATCGATGTCGCCCGACCAGCTCGGCGAGGAGATCGCCGCGACGGCCCGTCTGACGTCGCGTCCGTTCGGCGTCAATCTCATCGTCATGCATCCGGAGCTGATGAAGCTCGCGGAGGTGTGTCTCGATCACAAGGTGCGGCATGTCGTGCTCGCCGGCGGCCTGCCGCCGACCGACGTCATGAACCGGCTCAAGCAGGGTGGGGCAAAGGTCATCGCTTTTGCCCCGGCGCTGGCGATCGCGAAGAAGCTGGTGCGGTCCGGCGTTGACGCGCTGGTGATCGAGGGCATGGAGGCCGGCGGCCATATCGGCGCGGTATCGACGGCCGTCCTGGCACAGGAAATCCTGCCGAGCATCCGCGAGGTGCCGGTCTTCGTCGCCGGCGGCATCGGCCGCGGCGAGGCGATCCTGTGCTTCCTCGAGATGGGGGCTTCCGGCTGTCAGCTCGGGACGCGCTTCGTATGCGCGACGGAGTCGATCGCGCATCCGCGGTTCAAGCAGGCCTTCATCCGCGCCTCGGCGCGCGACGCCGTGCCGTCGGTGCAGCTCGACCCGCGTTTTCCCGTCATACCGGTACGTGCGATTCAGAACGAGGCGACGAAGCGCTTTATCGAGGCCCAGCGCGAGATCATCGCCAAGTTCGATCGCGGCGAGCTGACGCAGAAGGAAGCCCAGCTGTCGATCGAGCACTTCTGGGCCGGTGCCCTGCGGCGCGCCGTCATCGACGGCGACGTCGAGTCCGGATCGCTCATGGCCGGGCAGAGCGTCGGCATGGTGACCCGCGAGCAGACGACGCAGGAAATCATTGACGAACTCGTGGACCAAGCCATCGCTGCGCTGATCGCCCGCGACCACGACATGAATCTCGACGTCGGACGGGGGGCCGCGGACTGATGCAGCCGTCCCTGGGCGCTGGCGGCTCCCGCCGCCTGCTGAAGCGGCTCAGGGACCTCATGGCCGGCGGTGGATCCGGCCAGGAGCGCCTTAACCAAGTCGTCAAGATCATCGCCGCAGACCTCGTCGCCGAGGTGTGCTCCATCTACATCATGCGCGCCGGCGAGGTGCTGGAGCTGTTCGCGACCCAGGGCCTGAAGCAGGAGGCCGTGCACAAGACGCGGCTGGCGGTCGGCGAAGGTCTCGTCGGCGACATCGCGGCGCATGGACGTCCCCTCGCGCTGGCCGATGCCCAGTCCCATCCGAACTTCGCCTACCGGCCGGAAACGGGCGAGGAGATCTATCACTCGCTGATGGGCGTGCCGATCCTGCGCGGCGGGCGTGTCCTGGGGGTGCTCGTCGTCCAGAACCGCACCTTCCGCGAATATGACGAGGAAGAGGTCGAGACGCTCCAGACCATCGCGATGGTTCTGGCCGAGCTGATCGCCGGCAGTGATCTCGTCACGCCCGAGGACACCCTGACGGCCGATGCTGCGCTGGTGCCGGCGCGACTCGAGGGACTGCGCCTGAGCGAGGGGATCGCGATCGGCCGCGCGGTATTGCACCAGCCGCGGGTCTCCATCCGGCAGATGGTGGCGGACAATCCCGAGCTCGAGTTGAAGCGGCTCGACGAGGCGCTGCGCAGCATGCACAGCGCGATCGACGACATGCTCGCCGCGTCCGACATGGCAGGTGGCGAGCATCGCGAAATCCTCGAGAGCTATCGCATGTTCGCCGAGGATAGCGGCTGGCTCAGCCGCATCCATGAGGCCATCCGGACGGGCCTCACCGCCGAGGCGGCTGTGCAGCGCGTCCAGGACGATACGCGCATCCGGATGAGCCAGATCACCGACCCGTATCTGCGCGAGCGGCTGTCGGATCTCGAGGATCTCGCCAACCGTCTGCTGCGCCATCTGACCGGCGACCAGACGGCGGCGCGCGCCGATCTGCCGGACGATGCCATCGTGGTCGCGCGGACGATGGGGCCGGCCGAACTTCTCGACTACGACCGCGCGAAACTGCGTGCCGTCGTTCTCGAGGAAGGGGCCGCCACGTCCCACGTCACGATCATCGCGCGTGCGCTCAATATTCCGATGGTCGGTCGGGTGAAGGGACTGCTGACGCGCGTCGAGGCACTCGATCCGCTGATCGTCGACGGGGACAATGCGCAGGTGATCGTCCGCCCGAGCGACGACGTCCGCGAGGCGTTCGCGACGGCAATGCAGGCGCGCGCGGCACGGCAGGCCGCCTTCGCCGCGCTGCGCGATCTCCCCGCCGTCACCAAGGATGGTGTCGAGATTTCGTTATGGCTGAATGCGGGATTGCTGATCGATCTCGCGCATCTGGACGAAACCGGGGCGGCCGGTGTCGGTCTCTATCGGACCGAGATCCCGTTCATGGTGCGCTCGACCTTTCCCGATGTCGCCGCCCAGACCGATCTCTACCGCAAGGTCCTGAAGCGCGCAAACGGCAAGCCGGTCGTCTTCCGCACGCTCGATATCGGCGGTGACAAGCTCCTGCCGTATGTCGACGGCTCGGGCGAGGAGAATCCGGCCATGGGGTGGCGTGCCATTCGCATCGCCCTCGACAGGCCGATGCTCCTGCGCCAACAGCTGCGTGCGCTGCTGCGCGCGGCGGCCGGGCAGCGGCTCGACGTCATGTTTCCGATGGTGGCCGAGGTCGCGGAGTTCGATGCGGCTCGCGCGCTACTCGACAAGGAACTGGAGCGGGCCCGCCGCCGCGGCGAGCCGCTGCCGTCGACCTTGCGCGTCGGCACGATGCTCGAGGTGCCGTCCCTGTTCTGGCAGCTGGAAACGCTGATGCCGCGCGTCGATTTCATCTCGGTCGGGACCAACGATCTGATGCAGTTCCTGTTCGCGAGCGACCGCGGCAATCCGCGTCTGGCGGATCGCTACGACGTGCTATCGCCGCCGGCTCTCTCGTTCCTGCGTGATCTCGTGCGGCAATGCAACCGTGCCGGGGTCGATCTGACGCTCTGTGGCGAGATGGGCAGCCGCCCGCTCGAAGCCATGGCCTTGATTGCGATCGGGTTCCGGCGCCTGTCCATGCCCGCAAGCGCCATCGGGCCGATCAAGGCGATGACCCGGAGCCTGACGCTGGCCCCGCTCGCCGCCTATGTCGAGGAGCTTTGCCGGCTGCCTAACCATTCCTTGCGCGAACATTTACGTTCGTTCGCGCGCGATCATGCCATTCCGCTCTGAGGGGCAGGTCCAACCGCCAATTGCACCACCGTAAATTGTTGCGGCGGTGCAACCTGGTTGATATTAACGATTTCGTTGCAACAAGCGGCCTAAACTCCGGCCTCCCGTTTTTGGGGCGGGCAGTCCGCCGGGTCTCGGGCAACCGGGGCTGTCGTACGCTTACGATCAGGTCGTTCAAGCGCATGGCATTGAAAGAGCGACAGCAGCTGAAGTTCATGCCTACCGAATCGACGAACGGAGAGCGGAGCGAGCCGGATACCACCCACCGGCTGTCCGTCGGCAGCCTGTTGCGGGCCGAGCGCGAGCGGCGCAACCTTTCGCTCGACGACGTTTCGGCCAATCTCCGCATCCGCCGGGCCCAGCTCGAGGCGATCGAGGAGGGCCGCTTCAAGGATCTGCCGGGCGCGCCCTATGCGGTCGGTTTCGTGCGCGCCTATGCCGAGTTCCTCGAGCTCGACCGCGACGACATCGTCCGTCGGTTCAAGACCGAAGCGGCGGAGCTCAACAATCGCAAGGAACTGCATTTCCCGCGCCCGATTAAGGAAAGCCGGCTGCCGGGCGGCGTCGTACTGGTGGTTTCGGTATTGATCGCCGCCGGTGCCTACGGGCTTTGGTACACCCAGCGCATGTCCGATCAGCCGGAGCTGCCGCGCGTGACTGCGGTGCCGGAACGCATGATGCCGCTTGCCGAGACGGCGCCACCGAACCAGACCGATACGCAGACCACCGATACGCAGACCGAGGTCGCCATGCCGGCCGCTCCGCCGGCCGATGGATCCGAGGCCCCGGCTTCGGTGACGTCATCCGAGGTCGCGCGGACCGTCGACACGGATGCGGACGTGTCGTCGCCGGCCGAGGTTCCGCCCGCGACGATGACGGACGCCGATTCGACGTCGGCTGCGACCGGAGCGTTCGAAACCGCCCCGACGGACGGGGTGGTTGCGATCACACCCGGTTCGGCCGAGGACAGCGCGCCACCGCAGCCGCCGTCCGATGCGCCGCCGCAGCCGCGCGTCTTCGGCGAAACGTCAGGACAATCCCGCGTGGTTCTTCGCGCGACGGCCGACAGCTGGATCCAGATCCGCGACGGCGGCGGTAACATTGTGTTCTCGCGCATTCTGCGCGCCGGCGACTCGTACAATGTGCCGAACCGCGGCGACCTGGTGCTCATTACCGGCAATGCCGGTGCACTCGAGGTTCAGGTTGACGGCAAGGCACTGCCACCGCTGGGCCGTGTCGGCGCGGTCCGCCGCGACATCGCGCTCGATCCCGACCGGCTTCTGGCCGGAACCGCCGTGCCCGAACAGACCCGTCCGGCAACAAGCGAGGCCGGACCGGCGCCGACGGATCAGAGATCGCCGGCTCCAGCCGGGGATTGACCGCCACCGGACGCAACGGCGCTTTACGGCGACGTTCCTTCGGCCCGCCGGGCCTCCGGACGCGTCCTGGAGGTCGGCGCGGCTTTTGGGCTATAACCGGCGGCATCTCAAACTCCTACATATCGGCCAAGAGCTACTATGACCGTTCGGCCCTACCGCCAGATCCAGCGTCGCAAATGCCGGCAGATCCGTGTCGGATCCGTTGCCGTGGGGGGCGATGCGCCGATTTCTGTCCAGTCGATGACGAACACGCGGACGGCCGACGCGGCGGCGACCATCGATCAGATCCGCCGTCTCGAGGAAGCGGGGGCCGATATCGTTCGCGTTTCCTGCCCGGATGAGGAGTCGACGGCTGCCCTCGCGCAGATCGTCAAGGCGGCGCGGGTGCCGATCGTCGCGGACATCCATTTCCACTACAAGCGCGCGATCGAGGCGGCGAAGGCCGGGGCGGCATGCCTGCGGATCAATCCGGGCAACATCGGCAGCAAAGAGCGCGTGAAGGAGGTCGTGAAGGCGGCGCGCGACCACGGGTGTGCAATGCGCATCGGCGTCAACGCCGGCAGTCTGGAGCGCGACCTGCTCGAGAAGTACGGCGAACCTTGCCCCGAGGCCATGGTCGAGAGCGCCCTCAACCACGCGAAGTATCTCGAGGACGAGGATTTCTTCGAGTTCAAGATCAGCGTGAAGGCGTCCGACGTGTTCCTCGCGGTTGCGGCGTATCAGCAGCTTGCCGAGGCATGCGATTACCCGCTGCATATCGGAATCACCGAGGCCGGCGGACTTCGGGCCGGGACCATCAAATCGGCGATCGGGCTCGGCTCGCTGTTGTGGGCGGGGATCGGCGACACGATCCGCGTCTCGCTGTCGGCCGATCCGGTCGAGGAGGTCAGGGCGGGCTATGAGATCCTGAAGTCGCTCGGTCTGCGCCGGCGCGGCGTAACGGTCGTGGCCTGTCCTTCCTGCGCGCGGCAGCAGTTCGACGTGATCAGGACGGTCGAAGTGCTCGAGGAGCGGCTCGCGCACATTACGGTTCCGCTGACCGTGTCGGTGATCGGCTGCGTCGTCAACGGTCCCGGCGAAGCGCGCGAGACCGATATCGGCTTCACCGGCGGCGGCAACGGCACGCACATGGTATACATTGCCGGTCAGCCGGACCACCGCCTCAAGGACGCCGATATCGTCGACCATCTCGTCGCGCTCGTCGAGAAGAAGGCTGCGGAAATCCAGAAGACGCGGACGGACGCTGGCGCGGCGCCGGCTCCGGCCGAGGCCTAGCGCGGGGTGTGCCCCGCGCGTTGACGCGCGGGCGGTTGGCCGGGTAAGGACGTCGCACAGTAAGGACGTCCCATAGACGAGAGATCCGTATTCGATGGCAAATCTGCAGCCGGTTCGCGGCACGCGCGATATTCTTGGCGAGGAGATGCGCCGCCACCGGCACGTCGTCGAGACGGCCCGCGCGGTCGCCGAGCTCTACGGATTCCAGGAGATCGCGACGCCGATCTTCGAGTTCTCCGAGGTGTTCAAGCGCACGCTGGGCGATACGTCCGACATCGTGACGAAGGAGATGTACTCCTTCACCGACAACAGCGGCGAACAGCTTACGTTGCGGCCCGAGAACACCGCCGGTGTCGCGCGCGCGGTCATTTCCGGCGGGCTCGCCCAGCACGTGCCGCTCAAGTTCTACTATGCCGGTCCGATGTTTCGATACGAGCGGCCGCAGAAGGGCCGCTACCGGCAGTTCCATCAGATCGGCATCGAGCTGATCGGCGTACCGGAGCCCTTGGCCGACGTCGAGGTGATCGCCGCCGGGGCGCATATCCTCGACCGGCTGGGTGTCCTGAAGGATACGACGCTCGAACTGAACACGCTCGGCGACATGGAGAGCCGGCTCGCCTATCGCGAGGCGCTGGTTGCCTATCTCCGCCAGCACGTCGATCAACTTTCCGCCGACAGCCGGGTACGGCTCGACCGCAACCCGCTTCGCATTCTCGACAGCAAGGACGAAGGCGACATCGCCATCATTCGCAACGCGCCGAAGCTGCCCGATTTCCTCAACGAGACGAGCCGCAAGTTCTTCGATGCCGTGCGTCGCGGCCTCGACAAGCTGGGAATCGCGCATGTCTGGAATCCGTATCTCGTGCGCGGGCTCGACTACTATGCGCACACCGCCTTCGAATTCACGACCAAGCGCTTGGGCGCGCAGAGCGCGGTGCTTGCGGGCGGACGCTACGACGGGCTGATCGCGCAGATGGGCGGGCCGGAACTGCCGGGCGTCGGCTGGGCCGCCGGCGTCGAACGTCTGGCGATGCTCTTGGAGGCCGCTCCACCGGCGCGCCGACCCGTGGCCGTCGTGCCGATCGGCCCCGAGGCCGAGGACGTCGCGCTGACGCTGAGCGAGGATCTGCGGCGTAGCGGATATCCAGTCGAGCTTGGCTATCGCGGCAATCTGTCCAAACGCATGAAGGCCGCCAACAAGGTGAACGCACGCGTTGCCGTTCTTCTGGGCGAGGACGAACTCAAACGCGGCACCGCAACTGTCCGCGACCTCGATACGGGCGAGCAGGCCGAGGTGCCGCTTGCGGCCCTGAAGGACCGACTCGCCCAGTTTCGATAGCGTCGCGGGGCACGGGACAGACGCCGTGAGCGTCACGCCCCGCGACACTGCGCGGCTGTTCGTGGCCGGTCTGGATCATCGTTCCAGCACCGCATCTCTACGCGATCGCCTCTTCGTTCCCCAGGCTGAGATCACCGGCGTGCTCGCCGCGCTGAGAGAGGCGGGGCTCGATCAGGCGATTCTGCTGTCGACCTGCGATCGTATTGAAGTTCAGGGGGCGCACGCCGATCCGGACCGTGCTGGCGATATCGCGCTCGACGTCCTGGCGCGGCGGTCGGGCGACCTCGCATCCTCGTTGCGTGAACAGAGCTACATACATACCGACGAGGCGGCCTTGCGCCGTATCTTCGGCGTCGCCTGTGCGCTCGAGAGCCAGGTGATCGGCGAACCGCAAATTCTCGGTCAGGTGAAGACGGCGCACCAGCAGGCCAAGGAAATGCGGATGATGGGGCCTGAGCTGGACGCGGCTCTTCGGGCGGCCTATGTCGCGGCCAAGCGCACGCGCACCGAGACGGCCATCGGGCAGAGACCGGTCACGCTCGCGTCTGCGGCCGTTCAGCTCGCCCGCGACGTGCATGGCGACCTCGCCCGTTGCGCCGGCCTTCTGGTCGGGGCGGGCGAGATGGGCGAGCTGATGGCGGAGCATCTCAAGGGAGCGGGACTTGGACGACTCGCGGTCACGGGACCGCATATCGGCCATGTGCAGGAGCTCGCCCGGGCATTCACCTGCCATGTCGTCCCGTTCGAGCCTATGGAAACGGCGCTCGTGGATGCCGATATCGTCATTACCGCCCTCGGCAGCGGCCGTCATGTGATCACCGCGGCGACGATGGACCGGGTTCTCGTGCGCCGCCGGCGCCGACCGGTCTTCATCATCGATCTCGGGGTTCCGGCGGACGTCGAGTCGGCGGTCGAAGCGCTGGACGGCGTGTTCCGCTATGATCTTGACGACCTCGAGCGTGTGACGATGAGCGGTCGCGCGTCGCGCACGGCGGCTGCCGCCGAAGCGTGGGCCATCGTCGAGCAGGAACTTCGGCTGTTCGTCAAAAGCCGTGCCGAGCGTGCGGCCGTACCGATCATCACGACATTGCGTCGGCATTTTGAACTTGCCCGTGCAACCGCACTCCGCCAGGCCGGCGACGATGCAGCGCGGGCGACCGAACTGCTGATCAACCGCCTGCTCCATGCGCCATCCGAGGCGCTGCGCCGCGTCGCAGCCGGCGAGACCGACGGCGTGGACCGGACGACGATGGAGCGTGCGCTCGCCGAGCTGTTCCGCCTGGACGACGACCGATCGGCGACTGACGAGGAGAACAGAAAGTGAGTTTCGAACAAAAGCTTGAACGGGTTGTCGCCCGGCACGAGGAGCTTCGGCAGGCATTGGCCGCGCCGGATCTCGACCCGCGACAATTCGCGAAGCTGTCAAAGGAATATGCCGATCTCGAGCCGGTGGTCGAGGCCGTGACGGCTCTTAAAAAGGCGCGGGGAGAGCTCGAGGACTTGAAGGCCCTGATGGCCGACGGCAGCGTCGATCCGGAAATGAGAGCGCTGGCGGAGACGGAGTTCTTCGCGCTCAAGGAACGGCTGCCGGAGATGGAACGGCAGGTCCAGATGCTGCTCCTGCCCAAGGACGCGGCTGACGAGAAGAACGTCATTCTCGAGGTGCGCGCCGGAACCGGCGGCGAGGAGGCGGCGCTGTTCGCGGCCGATCTCTTTCGCATGTATCAGCGCTATGCCGCCCTGCACGGCTGGCGATTCGAGATCATGGAACTCGCCGAAACGGGAATTGGCGGTTACAAGGAGGCGATCGCCAACATTTCGGGACGCGGGGTCTTCGCCCGTCTCAAGTTCGAATCCGGCGTGCACCGGGTACAGCGTGTGCCGGAAACGGAAGCCAGCGGACGGATTCATACGTCGGCCGCTACCGTCGCGGTGCTGCCCGAGCCTGAGGAGGTCGATGTCAAGATCGACGAGAAGGATCTTCGCATCGACGTGTTTCGCGCCAGCGGACCGGGCGGTCAATCCGTCAACACGACCGACAGCGCGGTGCGCATTACGCATTTGCCGACCGGTATCGTCGTGCAGCAGCAGGACGAAAAGTCGCAGCACAAGAACAAGGCCAAGGCCCTCAAGATCCTTCGGGCCCGCCTCTACGAGATGGAACGGGCGAAGGCCGAAGCGGAACGCGCGCAGAACCGCAGGAGTCAGGTCGGCAGCGGCGATCGTTCGGAGCGGATCCGCACCTACAACTTTCCGCAAAGCCGCGTCACCGATCATCGCATCAACTTGACGCTCTACAAGATCGACAAGGTTCTCTCGGGCGAAGCGCTCGACGAGATCATCGATGCGCTCATCGCCAACGATCAGGCGGCGCGGCTTGCAGAGCTTCCGGCCTGACGCAGCGACGATGGCGGACGGCACGTGCACGGTCGAGGCGCTCATCGCGGCGGGGGCCGCCGAGCTCGGTGCCGCCGGAATTGAGGCGGCGCGGCGTGAGGCGCGGTTGCTCCTCGCGATGGCGGCGGCACGGAGCGTCGAGCAGCTCGTCGCGTGGCCGGAGCACGTGGTTGATCCGGCTCATCGACGTGCATTCGAAGCGCTCGTCGCGCGGCGCGCCCGACGTGAGCCGATCGCCCAGATCCTCGGGTGCCGGGAGTTCTGGAGTCTGCCGTTCCTGACGACCCGCGACACACTGACGCCGCGTCCGGACAGCGAGACGGTCATCGAAGCGGCGCTTGCGTACATACCGGACCGGTCCCGGTCACTGACGATTCTCGATCTCGGTACCGGAACCGGGTGTCTGCTGCTGGCGCTCCTCAGCGAGCTGCCGAACGCGACCGGCATCGGTACGGACATGAGCGTCGCCGCGCTCGACGTCGCGCGGCACAACGCCAGGACACTTGGCCTCGCGGCGCGCGCGCATTTTGTCGCAGCCGACTGGGACTCCGGCCTCGGCTGCCGCTTCGATCTGGTCGTCAGCAACCCGCCCTACATTGCGACGGACGAGATCGCCGTTCTCGAGCCCGAAGTTCGCGACTACGAACCGCGACTCGCCCTCGACGGCGGCGCGGATGGGCTTGCGGCCTATCGGGCGCTTGCGCCGCGGATTCGCGCCCGCCTGCGGCCCGGCGGCATTGCCGTCCTGGAGGTCGGTCGGGGACAGGCCGACGCCGTCGAACAGATCCTTCGGGCTGCAGGTCTTGATCCGAAAGGCCGGCGCCACGACCTGAGTGGTGTCGAACGCTGCGTTATTGGGGGCGTTAACCAGGGAGCTTAGCCGCAAAATTTATCTTGGAATACCGGCGGCTCGGGACTAGGCTGCCAACGCTTACCGCGTTGGCGGGGCAAGGGGGCAGGGGGCTCCCGCTGGCCGAAATTCAGCGAAACGATCGTCGCGTCTGCGCTGCGCGCGGACGGACAGGCGGGCCGGCTTTGTGAGGCCCGCTACACCTTCGGCGACAACTTTCATCAGGTAGTAAGTGAGACCCGGTCCAAACATGAAGCGACAACGTGGCCGTAATAACGGACGTAAATCGCATATGCCGGTCCGTTCGCAGACGTTCGACAGCAGCGGACCCGATGTTCGCATTCGTGGCAATGCGTATCAGGTGCTTGAGAAGTATCTGGCGCTTGCACGTGACGCGGCGGCCGCTGGTGACCGCATTGCCGCGGAGAATTTCTATCAGCATGCGGAGCACTACTATCGGCTGATCAACGCCAATGGCGGGGATCACCGCCGTCACGATCATGGCCATGGCCAGCAGGATTCGCGGGCGGCACAGGCGCATGACGGGCAGACCAACGGTTCGGCGGGTTCAGGCTCGCAGCCGGTGGTGCCGCAGGCCAATCCGCAACCGTCGGCGAACAACGCGAACTATCCGTCATCGCCGGAAGGCGCGGCCGAGTAAGGGCCGGCTGCAATCCGGGACGCAAGGGACGGCGGGGCACGGGCGGTGCGCCGCCGTTTCTCGTTACGCCCATGTCACGACCGGGTGTACAGCCCCGGCGTCACTCTACCGTCACGGTATCGCCGACGGATATCGTGCCGTCGCTGACGACTTCCGCATATACGCCCATGTTGGTATGGCGAAATCCCTGTTGCAGGGCCTGCGGGATGTTCATGTCGCGCGCCGCCGTATCCGGGTTGACATTGGTCGCGGCACAGCGGCTGATCGGCTTGACGCCGCGCAGCCGGGCCGTTCCGATGGTGATCTCGCGGCCGATCCAGTCGAGTTCTTCCCAGGCTCGACCACCGTCGAAATAGACGTTGGCGCGAAACCGTCGCAGGTCGATGGGCTCGCGGACGACGCGCTCGAGATCGCGGATGCTCGCGAGGCCGATGATCGAGACGACCTTCTGCGACACGTCCGAGAACATGTGGCCCGGCGCTTCGAGAAACTTGGGCGCCCCGCGGCATTCGGGGCCCATGAATGCCGCGAAGAACTGCTCGACGATGATGCGTCCTGACGGTTCGGACACGTTGCAGCGAACGATCGTCTTGCCGTCGCGTTCGATCGTCAGGACGCCGGTCGTCTCGTCGAAGCGCGTCCGCAGATGCGCCAGGCGTTCATTGCGCATCAGCATGAGAAAGTTGGTCTTGGGCTGCCACGCCGGTGCCGCCGGATCGAAGGTCGTGGTGCCGTGCGCGAGCGCGAAACGGCGATCGTGCGGGAGCCCCTCGCCAGGGCTGAGGTCGACCTTGCCGAGCGGCTCTGCGCTCAAGCCTTTCACGGGATAGCGGTAGATGTTGGTGATGCGACGGCTCATGGGACGGTCATCATGAGGGCGGCCGCGGCGCCCAACAAGGTTCGGTTCATATCCGTCATACCCATAATCGGAATAGGGCCTCTCTTGCAGCGTGCCGGCAGGCATCTCATATAGCTGGAGAGGACGCCTGAAAGGGTCCTCGAACCCTGTCCGCCCATCCGGGGGACATGAATAAGGGATTGAAGAACCATGAATTTCGACAAGTACACCGAGCGGTCGCGTGGCTTCGTGCAAGCCGCGCAGATGCTCGCCCAGCGCTCGAGCCACCAGCGCCTGACGCCCGAACATCTGCTCAAGGTCTTACTCGACGACAAGGAAGGCCTTGCCGCCAACCTGATGCGGCGTGCCGGGGCCGATCCCGCGCGCGCCCTGGAGCGGGTCGATGCCGAACTCGGCAAGCTGCCCCGGGTCGAGGGATCGGGCGCTGGGCAGCTCTATGCCGCGCCGGAACTGCATCGCGTCTTCGAAACCGCCGAACAGGCCGCGGCCAAGGCCGGCGACAGCTTCGTCACGGTCGAGCGGCTCCTGCTGGCGCTCGCCATCGTCAAGGGGACCGCGGCGGCCCAGATTCTCGCCGAATCGGGACTGACGCCGGAAAAGCTGAATGCCGCCATCCAGTCGATCCGCAAGGGACGCACGGCCGACAGCGCGAGCGCGGAGGAAGGTTATGACGCGCTCAAGAAATACGCGCGGGATCTGACCCAGGCCGCGCGCGAAGGAAAGCTCGATCCGGTCATCGGTCGCGACGAAGAGATCCGGCGGACCATTCAGGTCCTCTCCCGCCGGACCAAGAACAATCCGGTGCTGATCGGCGAACCAGGCGTCGGCAAGACCGCGATCGTGGAAGGCCTCGCGCATCGCATCGTCAATGGCGACGTGCCCGAGTCGCTGCGGAATCGCCGTTTGCTGGCCCTCGACCTGGGGGCGCTCGTCGCCGGCGCCAAATACCGCGGCGAGTTCGAGGAGCGTCTCAAGGCCGTCTTGCAGGAAATCAACGCCTCGCAGGGCGACATCGTCCTGTTCATCGACGAGCTGCACACGCTCGTCGGCGCCGGCAAGGCCGAGGGCGCCATGGATGCGTCCAACATGTTGAAGCCGGCGCTGGCCCGCGGCGAGCTGCATTGCGTGGGCGCGACGACGCTGGACGAGTATCGCAAGCACATCGAGAAGGATGCGGCGCTCGCACGGCGCTTCCAGCCGGTCTTCGTGTCCGAACCGTCGGTCGAGGATACGATCTCGATCCTGCGCGGCCTCAAGGAGAAATACGAGCTGCACCACGGCGTGCGCATCACCGATGCCGCAATCGTGGCGGCCGCTACGTTGTCGAATCGCTACATTACGGACCGCTTCCTGCCCGACAAGGCGATCGACCTGGTCGACGAGGCGGCGAGCCGGCTGCGTATAGCGGTCGACTCGAAGCCGGAACAGATCGATGAGCTCGACCGGCGCATCGTCCAGCTCAAGATCGAGCGCGAGGCGCTGAAGAAGGAGAGCGATCCCGCCTCGCGCGACCGTTTGCAGCGGCTCGAGCGCGAGCTGGCCGAGCTCGAGGAGAAATCGGCCGCGCTCACGCAGCAGTGGAAGCAGGAGAAGGAGAAGCTCACCGAGGCGCAGCGGCTCAAGGAGCGGCTCGATCAGGCCCGCAGCGAGCTCGAGATCGCCCAGCGCAACGGCGATCTCGGACGTGCCGGCGAGCTGAAGTACGGCATCATCCCGCAGCTCGAGCGCGAGCTTCAGGCCAATCAGGCGATGGCGCAGAACCGGATGCTGAACGAGGAGGTCACCGAGCAGGACATCGCGGCGGTGGTGTCCCGCTGGACCGGCATTCCGGTCGAGAAGATGCTCGAGGGCGAGCGCCAGAAGCTTCTGAAGATGGAAGAGGCGCTCAAGGCACGCGTCGTCGGCCAGGACGAAGCGGTCGCCGCCGTGTCCGAGGCGGTCCGGCGTGCGCGCGCCGGCCTGCAGGATCCGAACCGGCCGCTCGGCTCGTTCCTGTTCCTCGGCCCGACCGGTGTCGGCAAGACCGAGCTGTCGAAGGCACTTGCGCAGTTCCTGTTCGACGACGAGGCGGCGCTGCTGCGCATCGACATGTCGGAGTACATGGAGAAGCATGCCGTCGCGCGGCTCATCGGTGCGCCGCCCGGTTATGTCGGCTACGAGGAGGGCGGTAGTCTGACCGAAGCGGTCCGGCGCCGTCCGTACCAGGTGATCCTGTTCGACGAAGTCGAAAAGGCGCACCCCGACGTATTCAACGTGCTGCTGCAGGTGCTCGATGACGGGCGCCTGACGGACGGGCAGGGCCGCACGGTGGATTTCCGCAACACGCTGATCATCCTCACCTCGAACCTGGGCAGCGAGTATCTGGCGAACCTGCCGGATGGTCAGGATGTCGATGCCGTCCGCAATCAGGTGATGGAGGTCGTGCGCAAGGCGTTCCGGCCCGAGTTCCTGAACCGCCTGGACGAGATCCTGATGTTCCGGCGGCTCTCCCGCGCGCATATGGTCGGGATCGTCGACATCCAGCTCGATCGCCTGCGGCGCATGCTCGCGGACCGCAAGATCGGACTCACGCTGGACGACGCAGCAAAGGCGTGGTTGGCTGAGGCGGGGTACGATCCGGTCTACGGTGCCCGTCCGTTGAAGCGCGTGATCCAGCGCGAGCTGCAGAACCCGCTCGCGACGATGATCCTCGACGGTCGCGTCACCGAAGGCGACGATGTGCACGTCGGCGTCGGACCGAAGGGGCTCAGCCTCGAAGTGCGCGCGAAGGCCGGTGCGGCGCTGAAACGATCAGCCTGACGTCGGATTCGGGGCTGGAAAACGATTGCGGCGGTCCGTGGAAGCGGACCGCCGCTTTCTTTATTGCGCCTGGGGCGCGGATTCGTCGGCGTTGCGGGCGACGCGAGTCGTCGGCTCGATCGCGGCGACGGTCAGATCAATGTCCGCCTTCGCGATGCGGAACTGGACGAGCTCCTGCCCGTCGAGTTTGCGCCCGGTCGGCAACCGCACGCTGGTCGGATTGATCGCCGTGCCGCGGCGCAGCACCTCGTAATGCAGGTGCGGGCCGGTCGAACGACCTGTCGAGCCGACATAGCCGAGCACCTGGCCCTGACGCACGTGTGCGCCGGGCTTCACGGCGGCGGCGATGCGGCTTAGATGCGCATAGGCGGTCGAGTATTCGGAGTTGTGGCGGATGCGGACATAGTTGCCGTAGGCGCCGTGCCAACCTGCCGCTTCGACGATGCCGTCGCCCGCCGCCTGGACCGGCGTTCCTTGCGGTGCCGCGAAGTCGACGCCCTTGTGCATGGCGCTGTAGCCCAGGATCGGGTGCTTGCGCATGCCGAAGCGCGAGGAGAGGCGCGCGCCGTCGATGGGCGTCTTGAGCAGCGCCTTGCGCACGCTCTCGCCGTTCTCGTTGTAGAAATCGGCGGTGCCGTCGCGGTGCACGAAGCGGTAGATGCGCTTGGTGCCCCCTTGGGCGAGCGTGAGACGGCCGAAGAGGATGTCGCCGTCCTTGGCGAAACGGCCCTGGGCGTCGCGATAGCGCTCGAACACGATCTCGAACGAGTCGCCGGGGTGGACGTCGCGCTGGAAGTCGACATCGTAGCTGAACGCCCGGATGAGATCGACCATGATCGCACCGGGCACGCCGGCGGCGCTGCCGGCCTCGAACAGGCTGGAATTGACCGTCCCGATCGCCCGGATGAGTTCGCGGCGCAGCTCCTTCTTGCGGGCGAGCGCGGTGAAGCGACCGTCGCTATCGCGGCTCAGATTGATGTCGCGCTCGGCGCTGGCGTTCAGGTTTGCCTCGATCAGCGACGGCGTATCGCTGGCAAGGGAGTCCAGAGTCAGCGTGATTTCCTGGCCGGGCCTGAGGTTGCGCGGATCATAGACGCTCGCGATCGCGCTGACGGCCTCGTGCGCTTCGGCGCGCGGAATGCCGACTCCGAGCAATACGTCGAGCAGCGTATCGCCGCGCCGGATCTGCACGACCAGTCGTTCCGGTTGCGCGTTTTCGGCCTCGCTGACTTCCGACGGTTCTGGCCCCGTTGCCGACAGCCGGTATTCGCCCGGGTCGATACCGTTGAGGACCGGGGTGTCCTCCTCGCCCTCGGCCGCCATGGTGCCGAGGTCGATCTCCTCGTTCAGCGTCGTCGCGGCGACGTCGATGGCGGGGCGGACCGTATCCTGCCCGGACGAGTAGAGCGCGATGGCGATGCCGGCGACGAGGGCACCGATCTTGAGAGCAGAGGAGAGCGTGCCGCTGAGGGCCCACTGACGGTCAGTACGGTCTTGCGGCTGTCGTCCCACTGTCCCCCCTCGACGACATTCGAAAGTTACATATCGGCAGCAAGGGTTTAACAATCCCTTTAGCGCGGCCCTTGTCAACCATGTTTTGTTGCTTATATTAAGCACCTACAAGCGCCGGGGCTGCGGAAGAAGGAAAGCGAT
>Ga0207864_1000102_pt1:42500-136992 | contig 136992 bp, 110 predicted proteins | sample HigsolmetaAR202D_FD_184834 | JGI IMG/M metagenome (GOLD analysis project Ga0207864, IMG submission 184834) | Ionic liquid and high solid enriched microbial communities from the Joint BioEnergy Institute, USA - AR20-2-D (SPAdes) (version 2) ...
TTCGTGTCTGAATGAGACGAGACGTGCGGCGCGAGACCAACCGGTCTTGGCGCTGCGCGCGACGCTGAGGCTCGCGAACGGGTGCCTAGCCCGGGCGCGAGCGTTGCATCCGCGCGATTGGTTGCGGGGCCGCTCGAGGCCCCGTCGCGAGGATGAGAGAGATCAAGCGCAAAAGGGCATCTGGTGGATGCCTTGGCACCAAGAGGCGATGAAGGACGTAGCACGCTGCGAAAAGCCACGGGGAGAGGCGAGCACTCGTTGATCCGTGGATCTCCGAATGGGGAAACCCCACCGTCAAGGTGATCGCCGACTGAATCCATAGGTCGGCGAGGCGAACCCGGCGAATTGAAACATCTCAGTAGCCGGAGGAAAGGACATCAACCGAGACTCCGTGAGTAGTGGCGAGCGAAAGCGGACCAGGCCAGCGGCCTGAGAACTTCAACCGGAACGCTCTGGAACGGGCGGCCAGAGAGGGTGACAGCCCCGTACGGGTAGCGGAGTTCCCAGGTCCACGAGTAAGGCGGGACACGTGGAATCCTGTCTGAACATGGGGGGACCACCCTCCAAGCCTAAGTACTCCTTGGTGACCGATAGCGAACGAGTACCGTGAGGGAAAGGTGAAAAGCACCCCGATGAGGGGAGTGAAAGAGACCTGAAACCGGATGCCTACAAGCAGTCGGAGCGGGACGCATGCCTTCGGGCGTGCGGGTCCGTGACGGCGTACCTTTTGTATAATGGGTCAGCGAGTTCGTCTCGGGAGCAAGCTTAAGCCGTTAGGCGGAGGCGCAGCGAAAGCGAGTCTGAACAGGGCGTTTTGAGTTCCCGGGATGAGACCCGAAGCCGAGTGATCTAGCCATGGGCAGGTTGAAGGTGGGGTAACACCCACTGGAGGACCGAACCCACTCCTGTTGAAAAAGTAGGGGATGACCTGTGGCTAGGGGTGAAAGGCCAATCAAACTCGGCAATAGCTGGTTCTCCGCGAAATCTATTTAGGTAGAGCGTCATGTCGACGCCGCCGGGGGTAGAGCACTGGATGGGCTAGGGGGGCGCGAGCCTTACCAAACCTAACCAAACTCCGAATACCGGCGAGCGCTGCATGGCAGGCAGACGGCGGGTGCTAAGGTCCGTCGTCGAGAGGGAAACAGCCCAGACCGCCAGCTAAGGTCCCCCAGTCGCGGCTAAGTGTGAAAGGATGTGGGACAGCCCAGACAGCCAGGAGGTTGGCTTAGAAGCAGCCATCCTTTAAAGAAAGCGTAATAGCTCACTGGTCAAGCCGTCCTGCGCCGAAAATGTAACGGGGCTCAAGCCGCGCACCGAAGCTGCGGGTGGATCCGGTGTTCTGCACCGGATCCGCGGTAGCGGAGCGTTCCGTAGGCCGGTGAAGGCGGGTCGTGAGGCCCGCTGGAGGTATCGGAAGTGAGAATGCTGACATGAGTAGCGATAAACAGCGTGAGAAACGCTGTCGCCGAAAGTCCAAGGGTTCCTGCGCAAGGTTAATCCGCGCAGGGTGAGCCGGCCCCTAAGGCGAGGGCGAAAGCCGTAGTCGATGGGAACCAGGTTAATAGTCCTGGGCCTGCCGGGAGGTGACGGAGGCGGCAGCTCGTTCGCGGTTACTGGATTCCGCGGGCGGGTCAAGCCTTCCAGGAAAGAGCCCCGGCGTATAGACCGTACCCGAAACCGACACAGGTGGACTGGTAGAGCATACCAAGGCGCTTGAGAGAACGGTGTTGAAGGAACTAGGCAAATTGCCCGCGTAACTTCGGGAGAAGCGGGACCTCCGCTTGGGCAACCAGGCGGGGGTGGCACAGACCAGGGGGTGGCGACTGTTTACTAAAAACACAGGACTCTGCGAACGCGAGAGCGGACGTATAGGGTCTGACGCCTGCCCGGTGCCGGAAGGTTAAGAGGAGAGGTGCAAGCCTTGAATCGAAGCCCCGGTAAACGGCGGCCGTAACTATAACGGTCCTAAGGTAGCGAAATTCCTTGTCGGGTAAGTTCCGACCTGCACGAATGGCGTAACGACTTCCCCACTGTCTCCAACACCGGCTCAGCGAAATTGAATTCTCCGTGAAGATGCGGAGTACCCGCGGTTAGACGGAAAGACCCTATGAACCTTTACTACAGCTTTGCAGTGGTACTAGGGAGCGGATGTGTAGGATAGGCGGGAGCCTGGGAAGCGCTGGCGTCAGCTGGCGTGGAGGCGCCGGTGAAATACCGCCCTTTCGTTCTCTGGTATCTAACCTGGCCCCGTAAGCCGGGGTGGGGACCCTGCATGGCGGGTAGTTTGACTGGGGCGGTCGCCTCCCAAATGGTAACGGAGGCGCGCGATGGTGGGCTCAAGCTGGTCGGAAATCAGCTGTTGAGTGCAATGGCATAAGCCCGCCTGACTGCGAGACCGACAGGTCGAGCAGAGACGAAAGTCGGCCATAGTGATCCGGTGGTCCCGTGTGGAAGGGCCATCGCTCAACGGATAAAAGGTACTCTAGGGATAACAGGCTGATGACCCCCAAGAGTCCATATCGACGGGGTCGTTTGGCACCTCGATGTCGGCTCATCACATCCTGGGGCTGGAGCAGGTCCCAAGGGTTCGGCTGTTCGCCGATTAAAGTGGTACGTGAGCTGGGTTTAGAACGTCGTGAGACAGTTCGGTCCCTATCTGCCGTGGGTGTTCGAGACTTGCGAGGATCTGTCCCTAGTACGAGAGGACCGGGATGGACGCACCTCTGGTGTACCGGTTGTCGCGCCAGCGGCACCGCCGGGTAGCCATGTGCGGCCGGGATAACCGCTGAAGGCATCTAAGCGGGAAACCCCCCTCTAAACCAGGTCTCGCCCGAGAGCCGTGGTAGACCACCACGTTGATAGGCCGGAGGTGAACGCACAGCAATGTGTGCAGCTGACCGGTCCTAATCGCTCGATCGGCTTGATCTCTCCCGTCCCGCGCGCAGCGCCAAGACCGGCGCAAACTCTCGCCCCGCTTCAGACACAACCAACCACCAGCGGTCTGGTCGGACGACCTGGTGATCATAGCGAGGGGCCCAACACCCGATCCCATTCCGAACTCGGCCGTGAAATCCCTCAGCGCCGATGGTACTGCGTCTCAAGGCGCGGGAGAGTAGGTCGTCGCCAGGTCTTCCCACCAGACCACAACACACACCACACCCTCTTCACCACCCAACCCCACACACCCACCACCGCGGGGTGGAGCAGCCCGGTAGCTCGTCAGGCTCATAACCTGAAGGTCGCAGGTTCAAATCCTGCCCCCGCAACCACCTTCTCCATCACGTCATCGCCACCAGCCGTGCAACGCAACCCGCGCTGCACGGCTTCTCGATTGCTCAATCGCCAGCGCCCCCAAATCACCAGCGCGCAACCGCCCCGGCGCGCTCATGCATGACAGCCGGACCGTCCCGCCTCGTCCGGATTCCTCGAGCCACGCACACACCAGCGCGCGAGTGGCGGTACCCCTGAAGGAACTCGGCTAACCCCACATCGCCAGCGATCGACACACCCGTGATGAAGCGCGAGCCCGCAGGAGGCACCACCCGTGCGCGCAATGTCCTCGACCCCGGCACACCGACCGGTCGCGCGCAGACGTCGTTGCGCCTCCGCCGCGCGCCCGGCGACCCGATCCATGTCCGTGGCCGCGGCGCCGCGATGAACCACGCCGCACACGACCGCGCCTCGCGCGGTGCGTCGATGGCGCGTGCGGCCGCGGCAGCGATGTTGCACGGTGCCTCGCATGCACAAAGCCTTCGGTCTGCTCGTCGCACACGGACTCGGTCTGCCAGTTCCACGTTGCACGGTCCTTCTTCGACGTTTACCGCCGAGTCCATTCACCTTTGGCGAGTCCACTGGTGCGTCACGACTTTGGATTCGGACCTGCCCTCGGGAGCAAGTTCCTGGGCGATACACCACTCGCGCGAGGTTGGCAGGATCCATATAAGCTAATGGATTCAGAAGACCCGACTGGCAATGTGCTTGTATCCTGCCTCGCGCAAGATGAAGTTCAGGCGCAGTATTCCGGCGCGCTGCTGACAGGCACCAATGGTGAGATCATCGTGGAAGGCGTGAAGGGATACGGCGACGCCTTCATGCAGGGGAGAGATAGTGCTGTACAATTGCCTCAGCGTGTTTGGTCCGACGTGGTTGAGCTCCAAATGCAAGCTGTCAAAGCGCTAGGTCCAGTTAGGATGGAATGGGTCCACGATGGACATCGCGCCTGGACCGTTCAGCTTCACATCGGGGCCACTGTAAGTTCGGGTAGAACAATAGTTCCCGGCGACGCTAAGGAATAGGTCATTTTTCACGTAAGCGATGGCCTTGAGCAATTGCGTGAAATGGTGCGTAAGATAAAAGGTGAAGATAAAGGCATCGAGTTGTTGGGGCATATCGGTATCACGAGCCGCATGGCAGATGTCTTACGCAAGGAGGGAGTGCCGCCAAAAATTCGGGATGCGGAATAGGGGACGAGCTGCGTTTGTTGAATAGGCACTGTACCATCTAATCGAGGCGCCATAGACGCAAAGCATTGACAGTGAAAACGGGCTTGACATGGCACTATTTTGACGGGGCACACGTGACAAAACGCGCTGGCGATACAGTGAATTATGTGCGCCGGCGTCAACCAGCGTACATGGATGACGGAATCCCAAACGAACTCATAATCTGAAAGCTGCAGGCCGGAACTCTATCCGGAAATCACACGTCAACCCGCCGGCGCGACAACGCCGGCAGGTTCATGCCTGTCGGCCGGGCGGTCTCGCATAGTCGGGAATCCGGAAGCGCCGGCGATAGGTCCCGGGCGTGAGCCCCGTGACGCGCTTGAAGAGGCGGCGGAAGAAGGCGGGCTCTTCGTAACCGACCTGCCAGCTGATCTCGTCGACCGACGCTTCCGTCCGCTCGAGGCGGCGCTTGGCGTCCTCGACTCTCAGGCGCTGCACATAGGCGATCGGGCTCAACCCCGTCGCGTTCGTGAACCGCCGCTTGAAGGTGCGCTCGATCAGCCCGGTGCGCCGAATCATCTCCTCCACGGGACTCGCCACCGCGAAATGCGTGGCCACCCAGTCCTGCGCCGCCCGGATCGCGAGGTCGCCATGATCCTTGCGTCCCTCGAACACGATGTAGGGCGCGAGTCCGTCCTGGTGCCACTGCAGGGCAAAAAGCCGCGCGACGGCTTGTGCCGCGGTCGCGCCGGCATACCGGCTTAACAGGTACAGCACCAGATCGTGCCAGGTCATGGAGGCGCCCGAACTGATCAGTTTCTCGCGCTTGCCGGCGACGACCAGGACGCGCTCGGGATCGGCACCTTTGGAAAGGCGGCCGTGAAGGCGCGGGCATAGTCGTAATGCACCGTCACATCCACGCCGTCGAAGAGCCCTGTCTCGGCGAGCAGAAAAATACCCGAGCAGGCTGAGCACAAAAGCGCGCCGCGACGATGCATGGCGCGAAACCACTCGACCAGTTCCGGATGACGGCCTTTCTGCCAACCCTCCGGTCCAAGTAGGATCGACGGGACGATGACGATGTCGGTCGCATCGATCGCAGCGATGCTTCGCTGCACGATGACCGGTACGTGACTGGCGAGCTCCAACAGGCCGGGGCGCAGCCCCACGATCTCGACCCGGAACGGCGGTGCAGGGGATGGGCCGTCGCCGGAAGGGGGCATCATGGCGAAGGCGTTCATCACGTCGAAGATGCCGCTTAGCGTCGAAACCACGGCTTCGGGAATGGCGACGAGGCTTACATGGCGCGGCGCCGACCCGGCCGACGCAATGTGACGTGGCATTTCGGGATTCCCTCGACGTAAGGGACAAAAGCCTAACGCCGACTGGACAGTGGCGCCAGGCTTCCAGGCCGGCGATCTAGGGGATTGTCGTCGCCTGGATTGCGACGTCACGTGGCACAAACGGCCCGATTTTGGACAACCCGGCTCTGCCGTTCATGCGCCGCAACTGCGATTCTCCGAGAAGCCTCGGATTGCTCCGGGCGCGTCAACAGGAGATTTCGATATGGACGGCATTCAGATCAACGCGATCGACCCTGCGAAACTTGATGCTTTTCTTGCGCGTGCAGTCGGCGACCTGTCGGCCGGCTACGGCGGCGTGATGGCGAGCCTCGGCAACCGGCTCGGCCTCTACAAGGCGATGGCCGGCGCTGGTCCGCTCAGCGCGCGCGAGGTGGCGAGCCGCGCCAAATGCGCCGAACGCTACGTCCGCGAATGGCTCAATTCGCAGGTTGCCGGCGGCTATGTCGTCTACCATGCGATCAGCGACACCTACGAGCTCACGCCGGAACGGGCCTTCGTCCTTGCCGACGAGGACAGCCCCGTCTTCATCCCCAATGCCTGGGCCGTTCCGGCCTCGATGTGGTTCGACGAGGACAAGGCGATCGAGGCATTCCGCACCGGCAAGGGCATTCCCTGGGGCGATCATGAGGGGCGGCTCTACTGCGGCGTCGCGGCCTTCTACCGCAATGCCTATCGCGGCAGTCTGGTCCAGGAATGGTTGCCGGCGCTCGACGGAATCGTCGAGAAACTCGAGGCCGGCGCCGTCGTCGCCGATATCGGGTGCGGTCACGGCCACTCGACCACGCTCATGGCGCAGGCCTTTCCGGCTTCCCGGTTCCATGGCTTCGACGCGCATCGCGAATCCGTGGCTGAGGCCCAAAAGGTCGCGGCCGCGGCGGGCGTTTCCCAACGGGTATCCTTCGCGACGGCCCGGGCGGACGATTATCCCGGCACGGGCTATGACCTGATCTGCTTCTTCGACTGTTTGCACGACATGGGCGACCCGGTCGCGGCGGCGACACACGCGGCGAAGGCGATTGCGCGCGACGGCACCGTGATGCTGGTGGAGCCCTTCGCCAACGATCGCGTCGAAGACAACATCTCGCCCGTCGCGCGGTTGTATTACGCCGCCTCGACGACGATCTGTTGCGCCCACGCGATCTCCGAAGGCGGCCGCACGGTGCTCGGCGCGCAGGCCGGCGAGGCGCGCCTTGCCGAGGTGTTCCGCAAGGCGGGCTTCACGCATTTTCGGCGCGCTGCCGAGACGCCCTTCAACCTGACTCTCGAAGCGCGGCTCTGATCCGCCGGATCGGGCAAGCGTCACCAATGCTGCTGCGGCGCAGCCGGCGCGTCGCCGCAGCCAAGCCGAACCCTCAGTCCGCCCGAACCGAGGGGGCTGCCTGCTACCTTCGGCAAACGCGGTTCGTGACAGGGCACGGATAGCCTGTCCGCTCGTTACTCAGGCGATGCACCTGCGGAGAGCGACGTTCGTCTAGCCGGGGCCACGACGGTCAAGCTTCGGCGCACCGCCATCGACACCGCGGGCCGATGCGTCCATGACTGGCAACAGCGTCAGGCGGCCTCTTACGAAGGAGGACATGCCGTGGACAGGTATCTTCGACGCGCGGATCACCGTAGATATCGCATCGCAAGAGTTGCGATCCTGGTGATGATCGGCGCGATCGCATCGTGCGCAGACGGCCGCAGACCGTATATGGGTGAAGCGGCATCCGGCGCCGCGCAGGAAACGTATCTCTGCCGACAGGCGCCGGTCGCCGGCCGCATCGTCGTCGCACCATCCAACGATGCAGCCGAGCGGCGGTGTCAGGCCGGTGCAGGCTGGGAAATGAACAGATTTCTGTTCCAGGACGGCGGCTTTCCCGAATGAAAGGCAGGTGGACTCGGAACCATCAGCCGTCGCGGGGCGCGTCAAAGGCCTTTGTCGAGATGTCTCGCGTCAGGCCGCCGAACTCGAGGCGGCGATGGCGCGATTGACCTCGGGCATGACCTTTTCGACCATCAGCTCCATCGAGCGGCGGGCGAGCGCCGGATCCGCCCAGTCGTGCCCGGCGTAGAGCAGGGTGCCGAAGTCACCGATCTGCTCGCGGAAGGCGAGCAGGTCGTCGACGACCTTGTCGGGCGTGCCGTAGATGACGAGGTCGTTGACGAGGCCTTCGATGGTGATCGACTCGTCGGGCTGGGACGGGTCGCGCTTGAAGAGATTGGACCGGCCGTTGCGGATCAGCTTCGTGCCAAGCGACTTGTAGTAGAAGTAATACGGTCCGTCCGGATCGGTGGCGTAGCGACGCGCGGTCGCCATGTCGTCGGCGACGAAAATGCTCTTGGCCACGCGCCAGTTGGCCGGATCGGCGACGCGGCCGCCCTTGGCGCACCCCTCGACATAGCTCGCCCAGTGCGTCTTGACCCATTGCGGCAGCAGGAAGTTGGCCGAGATCGGGTCCCAGCCTCGCGCCGCCGCCGCCGTCACGCCCTTCGAGAACGGCGCCACCGCCGTCACCACGATCGGCGGATGCGGCTTCTGGTAGGGCTTATGGATGACCCCCTGGCCGAGCTCGGGGATGTAGGTGCGGGCGGTCGAGATATTCCAGTACTTGCCGGTGCGCTGATAGGGCGGGGAACTGCTCCAGATGCCGAGGATGTGGTCGATCGCCTCGACGAACATGGCGTTGCGGTCCTCATCGAGGTTGCCGAACACCTCGGCGTCGGACAGCAGGCCGCCCGGGCTGATACCCATGATCAGCCGGCCCTGGGCCATGTGGTCGACCATGGCCACCTCGGCGGCCACCGCCGCCGGATGATGGTTGGGCAGGTTGATCGTGCCGGTCCCCAGCCGGATCGTCTTGGTTTCGCGCAGCAGCCAGGCGATGAAGATGAGAGAGGACGTGATGGTCTCGGCCGCGTCCGTGACGTGCTCGCCGAAGAAGCCCTCGACGAAGCCGAGACGATCGGCGAGCAGCGTCAGCTCGCGATCCTCCTGCAGCGTCTCCGTCAGGCTCCGCCCCGGCGGATGAATGGGCATGGTGAAAAATCCGAGCTTCATCGAACCTCTCCTGCAGCAGCGTATGCAGATTCCTTGACGCCGCGCGGCGCCGCGTCGGCGCCGGAATCGGCGAGAACTTCAGGCACGCAGTATCGGCCGGCGCTGAAGATCAGCGGCTTGCCTTCGCGGTATGTCGCGCGATTCACCCGGCCGATGAAGATGATGTGATCGCCGCTCTCGATCGCGCTCTCCGTGCTGCACTCGAAGCAGGCAAGGCAGTCGGGCAGGATCGGACAGCCGCCGAGGCCGTAAGCATGCGGGATGTTGGCAAACTTGTCGGGGGACGGCGTCGCGAAATGCCGCGACAGCGCCTGTTGATGGGCGCCGAGGACATTGACGGCGAACCAGCCCGAGGACCGGAAACTCTGGCAGGATGGCGCGTTGAGCCGCAGGCTCCACAGCACGAGCGGCGGATCGAGCGACACCGACGAGAACGAGTTCGCCGTCAGCCCTTTCAGCTTGTTCGTCGGCGTACGCGTCGTGACGACCGTCACGCCCGTGGCGAAACAGCCGAAGGCGTGCCGGAGCTGCCGGGTATCAGGCACGCTGTGTCGAAAATCCAATACCTGTTCCATCCTGCGTGTCCGCCTCTCCCGCGATCGCGGTCGGTAGCGTAGAGCCGGGCCGGGAATTATAAAAATGATATGATCTGCTCGATACCATTATGAAACTTAATGAGCTTGCCCATGCATCCGAGCCTGCGCGACATCCGGCTGTTCGTTGCCGCCTACGAGGAAAGGTCCTTCACCGCCGCCGGCGCGCGCGAGAATGCGACCCAGTCCGGCGTCTCCCAGCACATCAAGAAGCTGGAGGACCGGTTCGGCGTCCGGCTGTTTTCGAGGAAAGGCGGCGCGGTTATGCCCACGCCGGCCGGCGATTCCTACTACCGGCACTGCATCGAGGTTCTGCGCGCCGCCGATGCCGCCAATCGGGCGGTGATGGAGTTCGGCCGGGGACTCGACGGTGAAATCGTCGTCGGCCTGATGCCGACCATGACCCGCTGCGCGCTGGCGCCGGCGCTCTCGCGCTTCGTTCAGGTGCATCCCAACGTCGTCGTACGCGTCGTCGAGGCCTATAGCGGCGTACTGACGCAGCAGGTGAAGGCGGGCGAGCTGGCGTTCGCGATCGTCCCGGCCTTTTCAGGCAGTGCCGGCTTGAAGAGCCGGCTCTTCGCGCGGACGCCCGAAGTGCTCGTCTCGCGGCGGACGTCCGGTCTCAAGCACCTCAAACCGGTGCAGCTGTCGAAGCTCGGACCGCTCAAGGTCGTCGTGCCGGGCACCTCGAACACGCGGCGCCGGGTCCTCGAAACCTATTTCGCCTCGAACGGCGTGCGGATCGAGCGGATGCTGGAACTGGACGCCATGCTGGGGACGCTCGACTTCGTCGCCAACACGGATTGGGTGACGGTGCTGCCGGGCATCATGATGGCTTCCGACATCGACCGGCGCCAGTTCACGATCAATCCGCTGGCTCAGCCGCCGCTCGACATCGATCTCGTGCTCATCGAGCCGGCACGCCAGCCGCTTTTGCCGGCGGCCAGCGCGTTCTTGGCGATCCTGCAGGAAGAGACGCTGCGGCTCAACACGCGTTTGCGGCGGGTCACCGCGAGCCGCCGTTGAAGTCGGCACGGCAGCGGACGATCCAGCTCGACGGCGGATTGGGCGGGGCAGCACTGATGTCGGGACTGGTGGTCGATCACCGCGACCTGGACCGGGATCTTCGTCGCAAGTCCTTGACGATCGGGCCACCGGGCTGCCACGTTCGCGGCCAGCTTTGCCGATTCACCGTAACGTGCCGGAGATAGCTCGACATGGCGAACGAGTCCGAAAGCCCGAAGGGCAAAGATGCCGCGGACAGCGCCGTAGAGACCGTCGCGTCGCCGGAATCGCTCCTGCGTCCGCTGCGCGATCAGATCGATGCGGTGGATGCGCAGATCGTCGATCTGGTTGCACAGCGCTTTGCGCTCGTCGTTCGCGTCGCCGAGGTCAAGGCCGCCCACGGCTTGCCCGTCGTGGTGCCGGAGCGTTTCAAGGCAGTTCTGGCAAGAGCCGAGGAGCGTGCCGCGGCGCGCGGCCTCGCCCCGAAGGTGATCCGCCGTCTCTACGAAGTGATGCACGAGGAAGCCTGCGAGATGGAATCGTCGCTGATCGCGCATCGCCACAGAAGCGATGCGGGCGGATGACGGGCGTTTCGTGCCTAACTTCTTGACGAGGCGTAGGCCTCGATTCGGTGCTCGATCCAGCCGATCGCTTCGGAGGCGACGAGGGCAAACGCGAAGATGAACAACGTCAACGCCCAGAACTCGGGCATCAGGAAGTTTCGCGAGTAGAGCTCGAAGAGCTCGCCGAACCCCACGATCGACACGAGCAGCTGGCCGATGACCACTCCCTTGACGCCGCGAATGAGGCCGAGGCGGATGCCGGCGAGAATCTCGGGCAGGGCTGCCAGCGGGAGGATGCGGCCGTAGATCACCCAGCGCGATGCGCCGAACGAACGTACCATCTCCAGCAGCGACGGGTTGACATGTTTCATGCCGGCGGCCGTGTCGAGCGCGATGATCCAAACGGCGAACAGCGTGACGGTCACGACCACGGTCGTCGATCCGAGGCCGAACAGGATCATCAGAACCGGCACGAGCGCGGTGAGCGGTGCGCTCGCGAACAGGTTCACCCACATGCCGAGCAGCCGGTCGGCCATCGCGATGCGCCCCATGAGCATGCCGAGGGGGATGCCGATCGCGATCGCCAATCCCATGCCGGTGGCGAAGGAGGCCAGGGTCGTGCGCGCGCCGGCCCAGAATTGACCGGTATGGACGAGCTGTCCCATGGCGATCAGCACGTCGCTCAGCGGCGGCAGTATCGGGACCAGCTCGAGACGACCGGCGATCTCCCACAGCGCGCCCCACAACAGGAGCGCCGCCGGCATGGGAAGACGGTATCCGAGGATGCGCATGGTTCAGGCTAGATACTGCTTCAGCATCGCCCAGATTTCCTCGACCGCGTCGAGATAGGCGGGATCGCGGCGGACGGCCTCGGGACCGTGGGAACGGTCGATCCGCGGCTCGAGAACCTTCGCAACCGTACCCGGCCGGCGGGTGAGCAGCACGATCTGGTCCGACAGGTAGGCGGCCTCCTCGATGCTGTGGGTGACGAAGATCACGGTCTTTCTCTCGACGGCGAGCAGCTGCAGCAGATCCTCCTGGAACTTGCGCCGCGTCTGTTCGTCGACCGCCGAGAACGGCTCGTCCATCAGGATCACGTCCGCGTTCACCGCGAGGGCGCGGGCAAGGCCGACCCGCTGCTTCATGCCGCCCGAAAGTTCATGCGGGTAACGCTTCTCGAAGCCGGCGAGGCCGACGTCGCGGATGTACTTGGCGGCGAGTGCCTCGCGTTCGTCCTTTGCCATCCCTCGCAGCTCGAGACCGAACGCGACGTTGCGAAGCACGTTCGCCCACGGCAGAAGGGCGAAGTCCTGGAACACGAAGGCGCGTTCGGGGCCGGGGCCGGTCACGACCCGACCGTTGACGTAGACGTCGCCGGCATCGGCGGGAATCAGGCCGGCGATGATCTTGAGCAGCGTGGTCTTGCCGCATCCGCTCGGGCCGAGCAGGGTGGTGAGCCGGCCGCGCGGAAACGCGAGGCTGACGTCGCGCAGCGCCTCGATCTGGTTGCCGTAGCTCTTGGAGATGCGCCTGACCTCGACGATGTTCGGCGCGTCCGTCGTGGCGGCGAGCGTCAGTCGGGGCGGGCGTGCGAGCCTCTGTGTCATGCGCGTTTCTCCGGCCGGACGAAGCGCGTCTCGACCTGCTGGAGGATCGAGACCGTGACGCCGGCAAATACGATCAGGGACGCGATCGTGGCGTACATCGTGGGATAATCCGCGATCGAGCTGCTGTAAGTGATGATGTCACCGATCCCGGTCGGCGTGATGAGGAGTTCGGCGAGCACGATGCCGATGAAACCGGCGGCGACGCCGAGGCGGAGGCCGGCGAAGATGACGGGACCTGCGGCCGGAAGGATCACTTTCGTGACCTGCTGCAGCGGTGTGCCCAGGAAGCTGCGGCACATGTCCAGAAGCGACGGACTGACCGTACGAACCGCCTTGTAGGTGTTGAGGACGATGACGGGAGCGGCCAGGAGGCATACGGCCAGCACCTTGGCGGTAAGGCCGATTCCGTACACGAACGTGACCAGCGGAATGAGCGCGGCCATCGGTGCCGCTTGCATGACGATGAAGACCGGCGCGAGCGCCCATTCGGCCGTCCGCGACAACCCCATGAGAACGCCGAACATGACACCGAAGACCGCACTCACGACGAGCCCGGTGGCGAGCGGCTGCAACGTCGTCAAATAGGCGGCCGGCAGCGTGCCGTCGAGGATGATGCCGACGAAGGCGGCGAACGTGGCGCTGAACGGCGGGAACGCGAAGCTGACGGGGATGCGGCCCGCGATCTCCCACGCGCCGAGCACGAGCGCAATGGAGACCAATCGCCAAAACAGGACATTGGCGAACCGGGTCCTGACCGGGCGTGCCGTACCAGCCTCGGCAACGGAGGTTGCCATGACGGCGCGCGAGGCTCAGCTGCCCAGTTTGGCGAGGGCGCGGTCGAGCGGACCGAGATCCCAGTAGTCCTCCGCCTTCAGCGTCGTCGGGTCGCCCTTGATCGCCCCCGATATCGTGAAGAACGCGAAGTCCTCGCTGACCGCCTTCGCGCGGCCGCCGTCGATCGGATAGACGTTCGCCTCGGCCGCTTCCTTGTAATAGGGAACGATGTCGGCCTGCAGGTTCGCCGGCAGATCCGGCAGCAGGTTGTATTTCACGCGCTGCTCGGCCACGAAGTTCGGGTCGGCCTTGATGGCGCGCCAGACCTTCAGGAACTCCTCGACGATCAGATCGGCGGTCTGCGCGTTCTGCTGCAGCCACTCCTGCCGCGCGAACAGGGCATCGTCGGTCGCCTGGACGTCGCCCATCGGCAGGAAGATGAATTTGCCCGGCGCCTGCGATTCGAGGAAGCGCTTGTTGGCCGTATCGACGATCGTCGCCTTGATGTTGCCGCGGAGCATGGCGAGCGCGCGCACCTCGGAGCCGGGGACGTAGCTGATCGACTTGAACTTGATACCGTTCCTCTGGGCCATCAGGGTCGCGATCGCCTCGGTGCCGGAGCCGCGCGAATGCACGACGAAGTCCTGTCCGTCGAGGTCTTTCCAGGTCTTGTAGAACTCGCCGTTCACGACCGGGAAGAAACGCAGCGTGCTCAGCTGGTAGAACAGGCGCAGCGGCACCCCGAGGCGCTGCATCGGCGCATATGGCGTGCCGACGCCGATTTCCGCCTGGCCGTTGGCGACGGCCTGGGTCGCGAGATCTTCGGATTTGAGCGTCATCAGCTCGATCTTCATGCCGCGCTCCTTGATGCGTTCGAGCGCGATGAGGAAGCCCATGGCCTCGACGCCGGGCACGTCGCCGTAGGCGACGCGCACGGTCGGCTGCTGCGCGTTTGCCGCGCCGACGAATGACACGAGGGACAGAACGACGAAGGCGTGGCGTATGACCGGCAGGGTGAGCCTACGCATCGTTTCCTCCACCAGGATGGTTCCTTGTTTCTTTTATCCGACATGCTGCCAGACGCCGGGCGGGTGTCAATACGCCGACTCGGACCGGTTCAGGATGCTTCCTTCGGCCGGTCTTCGGTGGCATTCGCGCTTGCGAAGACGAATTGTATGGGGGCGTGTATTATGGGAATCTGCGTCACGGTCGAATTCGACGCACGCACCAGCAGAGGAGGACGATGAACCAGCTTTCGGGCGCCGAGGCGTTCGTGCGTATGCTGCAGCTCCATGACGTCCAGTATGTGTTCGGCCTGTGCGGCGACACGAGCCTGCCGCTCTATGACGCGTTCTACCGGCTGGATCATGGCATCACGCACATCCTGACGCGCGACGAACGTTCGGCGGCCTACATGGCCGACGGCTATGCGCGCGTTTCGGGCAAGGTGGGTGTGTGCGAAGGGCCGTCGGGCGGCGGGGCGACGTACATCCTGCCCGGCGTGGTGGAAGCCAACGAATCGTCGGTCCCCATCCTGTCGGTCACGACCGACGTGTCGGTCGCATCGCGCGGCCGCTTCACCTTGACCGAACTCGACCAGGAATCCCTGTTTCGGCCGCTGACGAAGTGGAATCAGGTCATCGACCGGGCGGCCGACGTGCCGAAGGTGGTGCGCGCGGCGTTCACCCATATGACCTCCGGCCGTCCTGGGGCGGCACATATCGGCCTGCCGCTTGACGTCCAGAAGGAGCCGGTCGACGAGGCCGACGTGTGGGCCGATCGGACGCTGGGCTACTACCCGTCGCGCCGCGTCGGGCCCGATCCCGAGGCGGTGGCGAGGGTCGCCGAAATCCTCCTGCAGGCCCGGGCGCCCGTGTTCATCTGCGGCGGGGGCGTCGTGATCTCGGGGGCGACGACGGAACTCCGCCAGCTCGCCGAGGCGCTCGGCGCGCCGGTGGCGACGACGATCAGCGGCCAAGGCAGCATTGCCGAAACCCATCCGCTCGCCGTGGGCGTGGTCGGGTCGAACGGCGGGGTGCCCCAGACGCGGGCCATCGTCGACCGGGCCGACGTGGTCGTGTTCGTTGGCTGCCGGGCCGGGTCGGTCACCACCGAGCGTTGGCGACATCCGGCCCCCGGCAAGGCGAAGATCGTGCACATCGACGTGGATCCGACCGTCATCGGCGCCAACTACCGCACGGAGGCGTGGATCGTCGGCGACGCCAAGCTGTGTCTCGGGGCGCTCGCCCAGGCGGTCGCGGCGGCGAAGCCGGATCTCGGCCGCCGGACCCTCGGGGCCGCCGACGTTGCGGCCGCAAGGAAGGAGAAGCAGGCCGCCTTCAAGGCGCTCGCGACCTCCGACGAGACGCCGATCCGGCCCGAGCGGGTGGTCGCCGAGCTCCAGGCCGTGTTGCCGCGCGACGCGGTCGTGGTTGCAGACCCCGGTACGCCGTGTCCGTACATCTCCGCCTATTACGAGTTCGCCGAGACGGGACGCCACTTCATTTCGAACCGCGCCCACGGCGCGCTCGGTTATTCGATGTCTGCCGCCGTCGGCGCCCACTACGGCAGACCGCAGGCGAAGGTCGTCGCCGTGATGGGCGACGGGAGCTTCGGCTTCACCTCCGGCGAAATGGAGACGATCGTGCGCCTCAAGGTGCCGGTCACCATGGTCGTCATATCGAACAGCAGTTACGGCTGGATCAAGGCCGGGCAGAAGAGCGGCTTCGGACAGCGCTATTTCTCGGTCGACTTCGGCCGTATCGACCATGCCCGCGTCGCCGAGGCCTTCGGCGTGAAGGCGTGGAAGGTGACCGAGCCCGGCGATCTCCGAAAGGCGCTGAGCGCGGCGGTGGAGCATGGGGGCCCGACCCTCGTCGACGTCATCACGCAGCCGCTCCACGAGGCAAGGGCACCCGTGTCGGAATGGGTCGCGTAAGCAACGGTCGAGCAACGATTCCATCGCATGATTTCATGCCATGACTCGATTGGAGGACCACGAGAAACCAGACGACGCCATGATGCAACAGACGGCGACGCCCGATATCATCATCACGCGGCGTGACAAGGAGCGCCTTCGATTCCTGGTCGACTACTATGCAGCCCAGTCATACGACGCGATCGTCGAGTTCCTGGACCAGGAGATCAGTCGGGCGGTGGTCGTCGAACCCGAGGAAGTGCCGCGTGACGTCGCGACGATGAACTCGCGGGTCCGGTACCGCGACAACATGACGGGTGAGGTGATAACCGTCAGTCTCGTCTATCCCGGCCAGGAGGACAGCGTCCTGGGGCGCATCTCGGTGCTGACGCCCGTGGGCAGCGCTCTGCTCGGGTTGTCGGTAGGACAGTCGATCACCTGGACGACACGCGATGGTAGGCCGCGCAGCCTGACGCTGCTCGCGGTCCTGTTTCAGCCCGAGGCCGTCGGGCGGTTCGATCTATAGGCTTCAGCCGATCGCAGCGACGTCGGCGGTCAGCGGCCGCCAGCGCGAGTCGCTGATCCGGAAGCGCTTCGGCGGGGTTGGCCTGAACCGCGCGCCATCCCATACATGCGGCGTGCAATCGACCTGCTCGTCGGCGATGCAGATCAGGTTGAAGCTGTTGGCGCCCCCGCGCAGTCGCGTCGATATCGCCGTGCCGGCATGCACGATCAGGATGGAGCGCTTCGCCGCGACGTGTTCGATCGCGACCGCGGCGCTGTGGTGTCGGTGATAGTGGCCGGAGAGCAGCATCTGAACGCCTGCCGCGGCAATCGCCTCGATTCCATGGCGGGCGCCGCGTATCGCAGGCGTATGGTGCGACGTCCATGGCACCAGCAACGGGTGATGCGTGACCAGAATCCGCAGCGTGGACGGGCCGACATCGCTGAAGCCGGCCCGGATCTCGGCCACGTGCCGCGTCGAGAGGCGGCCGTTCGGGCCGATCCAGCCGCGTGCCGTGTTGATGCCGAGCACCGCAATCGTCTCGTCGATGACGACCAGCTGCCGGTCACGCGCGATGAGGCGGGTATACCGGGAAAGCGGCCGGAACAGCCGGTCGAACAGGTTGTAAAGTGGAATGTCGTGGTTGCCGGGTACGACGAGCGTGGGCATCGCCAGCCGATCCAGGAACCGCCGCGCTGCGGCGAATTCGTGCGAACGCGCGCGCTGTGTCAGGCCGCCGCTCACCGCGACGAGATCCGGCCGCTTCTCCTCGAGAACGGTCAGGAGACCGTCGGCGACAATCGGGTCGTGGCGGCCGAAATGCAGGTCGGAGATATGCGCGATCCACGTCATGACGTCGGATTTGCCGGTGGCGGGACGATTACGCGCAGGGCCCGCGGCCGGATGCGGTACCGCAGCGGCGGCCGCATCGTCTTCAGCTCGCCATCGATCGCGACGTGGAGCCGTTTGGCGTGCGAGCGGATCTCGACTTGCGCGACACGGAACAGCTCGAGGTCGCGCTTCTGCGAAAGGCGCCCGGCAATCGCCTTGACGGTCAGGACGAGGAAGTGGAGCCGGCGGCGGCTGGCCGCGACGTAGACGCCGAGCTCGCCCCGGTTCAGCGCGGACCGCGCCCCGAACGAGACGGCGTCGAGGTTGTACAGGTTGTTGGCGATCAGGACGCAAGGGGTTCTTCGCGGCTGCGTCTCGTTCAGCACGCGGATGTACAGCCGATGGACCGGGAACCGCAGCATCGCCCTGCCGAAGGCAAGGATCATGGCGGCCCATTTGCCGAGGGCGAATCGCCGCCGCTGGCGATCGCGGCTGCTGAGCATGTAGGGATAGAGCCCGATCGACGAGTTGTTGATGAAGATGATGCCGTTTACATCGGCAACGTCGACGTAACGCGTGTGGCCGGACGCGATGGTCCGAACGGCATCGTCCAACTCGAGCGGCAGACCCAGATCCCGTGCGAAATGATTGAGCGTGCCGAGGGGCAGCACGCCGAGCGCGATCTCGCTGTCGACCAGATGTCCGGCCGCCGTTCCGATGCTGCCGTCACCGCCGCCCACCACGACGGCATCCGGTGGCGCGCCCGATCCGGTCGCCGGCGAGAGGGCCTCATGAATGGTCCGGGCCAGCTCCGGACCCCGGACAAGCTTGACGACGGCATCGATACCGGCGGCCGCGAATGCCGCAGCAACGCGGTCGCGGATGTCCGCGGTACCGGTTTCGGCGATCTCCTTTCCGCCGGCATTCAGGACGACCAGTGCACGCATCCGTACCGCGCTTCCTGGAAGGGGGCCAGAGGTATAACGCGGAAATGCGGCGCTTGGCGCCGGCTGCCGGTATCAGGCTGTGGCCCGAACCTTGCGGCGGTTCTCCAAAGGGCAGGCGCCGATCAGGCCCGTTGCGATCGTGCCTGCGGCGCAGCGATGCGCGCCCGGCCGGGCGGGACGATCATGAACGTGATCGCCAGCAGCACCGCGGCCCCCGCGACGATCAGCCCGGTGATCGCCATGCTGCCGTGATAGCCATAGGGACCCACTAGGACCGCGGCAAGGAACGGCCCGGCGACGCTGCCCGCGCGTTCGATCATGCGGAACATGCCGAGCACGGCGGCGCCGCCCAGCTGCCGGCGTTCGTGGGGTGTGACCTGCGTCACGAGCGTGATTTGCGACGTCATGCTGAATGCCTGCGCGGTGCCGAGCAGCGTGATCGCCACGACGACCCCCCACGTATCGGGTCGCAACAACACGACGGTCATGCCGAAACCCGACAAGAGCCCGCCGCAGATGACGAACGGCAGCGGATTGCGCCAGCGATCCACGAGCTTCGCCCAGATCGGGCTCGAGAACGCCATCATGATTGCATAGATCGTCATGACGCGCGCTGTCTCCGGCTTGGAATTTCCCAGCGCGTCGAGAAAAAGCGGGGCGAGATAGAATAGGAACGCCGCATTGACGAGGCGTGCCGGTATGCCGGCCAGCATCGTGACGGCGACGAAATGCGGATTTGTCGCCAGCGCCACGATGCGTCCGCCCGGCGCATCCTTTCGGGCCGCGGGTTTTGCGGCTTCTGCCGGCGCAACCTCGATGCGGAGAATGAACAAAGGCGTGAGGGCGGCGACGAAAGCCGAGACGACGAGCGTCATCCCGTATCCGATTTGGTTGGCAATGACGCCACCGATCGCGGTTCCGCATAACGTTGCCGAGAAATACACGCTCGTGAACAACGCCGCACCCTGCGTCCGTGCTTCGGGGCCGGCCGAATCGAGGATGTAGCTCTGGCAGAGGATCAGCACCGTGCCATAGCCGAGCGCGGTGATCGATCGCCACAGCAGTAGCTCATAGACGTCGGCTGCGACGCCGGCGAAGGCTAGTCCGACGACGGTGAGGGCGATGCCGAGAAGAAACAGGCTGCGGCGACGCCGTCCGCGCGCCCACACGCCGACAGAAGGCTGCGTGATCGCGACCACGAGCCAGAATGCCGAAATCGGCAAGCCGATCACCGCCGCCTGGGACAGACCGGGAATCGGGCTGTGGATCTCCTTCACGAACATCGGAAAGAACGAGTAGGATAGCGATTCGGCGAAGATGAAGATGAAAAGCGCCGTGCGCGTCCGGCTGAGACTGCTGTTGAACCCCCGCTGCGCCTCGGGCGTCCGGGTACAGCGGTAATGCCGCGATACATGTTCGAACGCGGCAGCGAGGCGCTCGCCGATCTGCGGACGCTGTGCGACGATGGTCATCAGCCGGGACTCGACATCCGAATAGATCGCGCAGACTCTTGCGACCGTGGCATTGAGCGCTGTCACAAGGCGTCCGACTTCGTCCTTGGCTCTGTAATCGAGGACGACGGTGAAGTTGCCTTGACTGACCGTGCGGGCAAGCTTCGCAACCGCCATCAGTGGGCCCGTCACGCGCGTGTTCATCACGAGCAGCAGAAACTCGAAGGCCAGGAGCAGCGCCACCAGAAGGACGGTTGCGACGTTGAAGACACCCTCGGTGACCTTGTGCCGGACGACGTCGGCATCGACGCCGATATGAACGACGCCGATCGTCCTGTCGTCCCGTTCGATCGGAAAGGCGAAATCGAGATAAGTGTCGACGCGGGTGGGACCCGCGGCGTGCGCCTCGACCGCGCGCCGGTCGCCCATGAAGTGGTCGGCCAGAAGTACGGCCCCGGGGGTACCAGCAGTAAGCGGTTCGCCGCCCTGGTAGAGGATGCGGCCGGCTGGATCGGTGATGGCGACGTACTTTATCTCGCCGTGATGGCGCAGCACGTCGCCGAGATAGACGTCCATCCCGCGAAACGATTCCAGCGGGATCCGCAGACCGAGCGCACGATCGATGTCGATGCGCATCGTGGCATAGATCGCCGTCAATTTTTGTTCGAGCTCGGGGACCAGCTCGCGCTCGAAGATCCTGAGCACGGCGAAGGAAAGTCCGGCCGTGGCGGTGAGCAGCAGCGCCAAGGTGAACGCCATGACCCGAACGTCGATACGTTTCAGGCCAAGCTGCTGAAGGACGTTCGCGTCGCCGGGCTTCACGCGCGAGCCTCTGTCCGGGCCAGCTCGTTGCTGAGCACTTCGAGATCGCACAACGCCGCGCCGACCTTCTCTTCCAGGTGGCCGATGCCGCTCTCGAGTTCGTTGCCCTCGGTCCCGATCCGTACGATGTTGCCGGTATCCAGCCGGTGCAGCGATCTGGTCAGCATCGCCAGCCGGCGTTGCACCGGCCGGAAGATGAAGAAGCTGCCGATCACCGAGAGCACGGCAGATGCGCCGAGCAGTGCTGCGGTCCAGACGGCGAGCTGGCTTGCCGCGTCAGCCAGCTTGTCGTCGACATAGGCGCGCGAATAGAGCAGGGTGACGCCGCCGACGTTCTGTCCGAAGCTGTTGCGCAACGGCACGCCGACGATCACGGTATCGGGCTCCGTCAAGGTCCAGAAAGGACCCTCGGCATGCGCCTGGGCGGCGAGCCAGGCGGGAGGCACCGCCTCTTCGGCGGCACGGCCGTCGGTCGCGTAGATGATGCTCGCGTCGTCGCGGCGGAGTTCGAACACGACCATCGACTGAATGCTGGGGTCGGTGCTGCGCACGCGGCCGAGTATGTCGGGCAGGGTGCGCAGCATGACCAGCGACAGCCCGAGGTCGAGATTACTCTCGATCGCGCTCTGCGCCGAAAGCGCGGAAACGACGGCACGGTCCTGGACGAAATCGATCAGCGTCTTCCGGAACTTGAAGTAGCCGAGAACGGCGGTGATGCCGAGTGCAAAGGCAAGCGTCGTGAAAACGATGGTTGCGATCTTGATGAAAAGGCTGAACTGCATCCCCCTGTCCCCGATGCCGATGGCCGGCGGCCAGTGTAAACGGTCCGCAGGGAGATGCCACAACCATGAAGCGCTCGTCGGCGTCCCAAGCATCTTGGTGATATCTGCCCGACATGGCGTCCGGCATTCGACTAGGCACGCCTCGAAAGCGCGGTCGTGGAATCTACCGATGGTAGTGATATAGTGCCGCCAGCATCGGTGAGGAGCTCGGCGAATGACGTCGGCGTTGCGCGCAATGGACGACGATATCGTGCGCGATCCGTCGCGGATGGACTGGGCCGAGCTCGACATGCTTGCCGCCCGCATCGACGCGCGCTTCGCCGGCCGCTTTACCGTCCATAGCTTCGATTACGTCCACGCCAAGCGCCTGCAGCGCACCGGACCGATGCGGCTGCGCAAGGATTATGTCGTCAGAGCCTCGTATACCCGATGGGGGCGGCCGGATCGGCCGCTGATCCTTTGCATGGGCGGAATCGCCAACACGGCGCGCCGGTTCGATTATCTGGCCGAGGCGCTCTGTGCCGATTTCAGCATCGTCTGCAGTGACTGGGTCGGACGGGGGCTGAGCGGCTGGCTCGCTACGCAGGACGATTATCGCCTCGAGACGATGGTCAGCCAGATGGAGCAGCTGATCGGGCAACTGGGTGTGTCCAAAGTGACATTGGTCGGGTCGTCGCTGGGCGGCAGCGTCGTGATCGAGCTTGCGGCACGGTTCCCGCGGCTCGTCGAGCGCATCGTCCTCAACGACGTCGGCCCCTTCATTCCGGTCAGACGCCGCCGCCGTCGGGCCGAAAGCGTCGCCCGACACTACGTGTTCCGGTCGCCGGCCGATCTGTTCCGCCGCCTGGGCGCGGCCCAGAAGCACGACGGTTCGGTCGGCGACGAGGTCCTGCTACACAACAGCTATCATCAGACCCGGTGGTCGGACGAAGAGGGCGGGCGCATCTATCGTCACGATCCGCGCGCGATGCAGGCCTATCGCGAGGACGCGCGGACGAGTCTGGACCAGTGGCATCGCTGGCGGCAGGTCCGCTGTCCGGTTCTCGTCATGCACGGCATGGAATCGGACGTCCTGAGCCCGGCGATCCTCGACCGCATGACGAAAGGCCACGAGATCGCCATCGTCGACGTTCTGGATACGGGGCATACGCCAACCTTGAGCGAGCCGGACCAGATCGCGGCCATCGCCGCGTGGCTCGACGGACGGCTTCCGTCGGGAACGCGTCAGGTATGCGCCTCGTCCGGCCGGGTGGTCCGGCGTCTCTTCGTCTGATCGCACCGTCTAATCGAACAGCGACCTGACGGTCGGCGGCTCGTCCGGTTCGACGATGAACTCGAGCGGCTCGGCATTTCCGGCCCGCAGCTTTCCATCGCCGCCGAGCAGGATATGCAGGACGCGTCCGACGCCGCGGCTGGCAACCACCAACGGCGTGCGGGACGGGTCGCGGCGCAGCCGCTCGAGGCCGCGGGCGACACGCTCATGAAACTCGGCCTCGGGCTCGCCCCCCGGTGGCGTTTCGCCGGCGGCAAGCTGCTCCTCGGTCGTGGCGATCGGCTGTCCGGTCCATGCACCCAAACGGCGCTCGATGAACGCGGCGTCCTTGACGGACGGGACGCCGAGCGCCATCGCGAGGATCGCGGCGGTCTGGCGCGTGCGGAGCAGGGGCGACGTGACGACTATGTCGATGGTGGGCGCAAGGGCACGCAGAACCTCGGCGGCGTGTCGGACCTGGGCAATGCCGCTTTCGGTCATCGGCTCGTCCCACTCGCCGCCGCAGCGCAAACCCAGCATGTTCGACAGCGTTTCGCCATGACGGATGAAGTAGAAGCGCCACTCCCGCGTTTCCTCTCTCATTCGCCAATGACCTCCGCGTATTGCAGCACAGGTATCGGCGGAAAGAACTCCAGCTCGCGCGCCACGCCGATATTGATCACGTAGGAAAAACGTTTCAGCGTCTCGACCGGTATTTCAGCCGCCGTTTTCCGCTCGAGCAGGATCTGCATTGCCTTGTGGGCGGTGAAACGGCCCAGATTGTAGTAACCGGACACAAGTCCCATCAAAGCCCGCGATTCCCGGAGCGCCAATTCGGTCGATGCGAACACCGGGAGCCGCAGGCGAATGGCGGTCTCGTTGAACAAGTCCCGGTGCACGCCGATGAAGCTGTCCGGCCCGAGATAGACGTAATCGACGCCGATCTCGGCCAGTTGGGCGAGAACGTCGGGGATCGCTTCGGCGACTGGCTTGTTGTCGACCACCGGCAGGGCCCGGATGATGAGCTCGAACTTTTCCTTTTCCGCGAGCGCCTTCAACTGCTCGGCCGTCACCACCGAGTTCCGCTCCAGCGGGTTGTAGACGTGACCGATCCGCTTGAACGGTTTGTAAGCCGCCATTGCCTTGAACTGCACGTCAAGTGGCACGACGTGGCTGGTGCCGGTCACGTTACGGCCCGGATTGTCGAAGCTGGGAACGATGCGTGCGCCGACCGGATCCGCGACCATGGTGAACAGGACGGGGCGGTCCGTCACGTGACGCGTCGGATCGGCATCATCGTAGGTGCCGGCGAGTCCGAGCGTGACGCTCGTGCCCCACGAATAGACGAGATCCGGTTTCTCCTGCTGGATCTCGGCAACGACATCGCGCAGGCGCTCGGCCTGCTGATCGACGTTGCGCACGATGTACTCCGCATGGATGCCGTTCTCGGCGAGATGGTCGCGAAATCCCTTCTCGACCGGCGTTTCGCCGCGCCACAGCACGATGAAGATCTTGAACGGACGATCCCGGGCGAACGCTGTCGACGTCGAAAGACAGCCGATCAGGATCGCGAACGCCCAACGTTTGAGAACCATCGGCGACAACCGTCTCCCTCGTTGACGCGATACCTGCGGCTGCGCGCCCGCGCGCCAAAGATAAATGCGGACTTTACCACCTTCACCTGATCCAGGTCATCATGCAATCGACCGACGATTGCATGGCACGGGCGACATGGCCGGCGCACGCGTGAAGCATTTCGACCGTTTGTGGCAGGTCGGCGGAAGGGATGCCGGTCAGCGGATGGAACCGGTCGTCACGAACGCGTCGCGGAAACCGTCGTTGCGCAGCAGCATCGTCGTGCGATTGGCCTCGGCAAGGGAAGCGATGGGGCCGATCTGAACGACGTGCCATATCCGGGAAAGGCCGTCCCGCTGCACGGACTCGAGACGAACGACGCGTGCATCAGGCCGCGAGGCTGCGACCGCTTGTGCTTTGACCTCGGTCCGGAATGCGCCGATTTGCACCCAGTATGCCTGATCGTCGACATATGTCGGCCACGTGGTGTCGATCCCGCCGGCTGGTACGGTCTGGGCCGGAACGACGGGCGCATCGGGCGGCAACGTGACGGCCGGTGCAGCGTGCTCGGCTTCCGCGGCGGACATGGCCGGTATCGTCCCGTCGGGCTCATGCGCCGGTACAGGGCGCGTTGCCTCGCTCTTGAATGCGGTCTCGATTTCGAATGCGGTCGGCGCCGGCGTCGGCACGGGGTCGATAATCGGTAGTGGCGGTGGATCGGCGGCCGCCATGTTGTCGTCCGGTGCACCGACGGATTGTTGGGGCGCCGGCGTAACGGGAGGCAGCGCGACGATCGCGGCCGGACGCGCGCTGGTCGGGACGCGTTCGTTCCGTTGCCCGATGTGAAGACCGAGGGCGAGACCGACGAGTACGCCGCCGCAGAACGAGAACAGCAAGGCGCCGCTGACGATCATCAGAACGCCCGTGAGCAGGCGTGGACGCAGTTCGATCAGCCGTTGCACGGGCGCGGCACCTGTCTTCGCACTGGCATGATCCGTCAGAAAGTCGTGAAGCCTGGTCTCGGTCGGCGGATGCGTTGCGACGGGCGTTCTCGTATTTCCGACATATTGCTCGCGCTCAACCGGGCGTGACGCGATGCCGCTGTTGATGATCCGTAAATGGGGCGAGCGGCCATTCATGTCCGGTTATCCTTCGTTTGCCCGCTCATGGATCGTCCGCCCGGTCGTGGCCGCATGCGACCATGAATTCGGTTCAACGTTGGTCGCATCTCATAAATTAACGCATCGATTTTCGGGTTCTCAAGTCATGGTTGCATGAATTATGTTCGCAAGGTACGAGATAACTTGAAAGAAGATTCAACGTTTTGTAGAGTGTCCCCGACAGGGAAACTTCAAGATTCTCATTGTGATCGTTGCCCAAGCTAGTATTTGGCTTGCGGCACTGTTCGGCGGCGCGCAGCGCGGTGGACGCGACGCTGCGGGCCGCAACTCGCGATTGAACGGAAGCCTTGTTTCCGGCGCCGTGCTTCTGGTCGTCTTGGCGTGCGTCGCGCGCGTGAGCGCGGCGTCGGCGGCCGAGAACGACACGATCACGATCGGCGCGGTCGTGTCGATGAGCGGCCAGCGGGCCTCGCTCGTCGAACACATGGTTCGCGGCTACGACCTTGCCGTGAAGCGCGTCAACGAAGCGGGCGGCGTTCGGGTCGGAAACAGCGTTTACCGGTTGAAGCTGACGTATCGCGACGACGAAGGGCTCGCCAGCAGTGCTGCGCGCGCCGCGGAACAGATCGCGCGTGACGGGGTCGATTTCGTCGTCGGTCCGCAGAGCAGCGCGCTGGTCGAACCCGTCGCCGCCGTGATGGAGCGGCACCGGATACCCATGGTCAACGCCGGCGGCGGCTCGCTGTCACTCTACACGCAGGGCCGTCGTTATTTCTTCGGGATCACCACGACCGTCGACGATTATCTCGACGACGCCATCGTCATGCTGGCGGAGGAAAGCGTGCGCCGGCATCAGCCGACGGACTCCGTCCGCGTCGCACTGGCCTTCCTGGACGTGGAGGCGGGGCGCGAGATGCGCGACTCGGTGATGGAGCAGATCAGGCGCTTCCGGATGCAGGTGGTGGTTGACGACACGCTGCCCGATCCGGTGCGCGACATGGGGCCGACCCTCGATCGCGTGCGGGATCAAAAGGCGGACGCACTGCTGGTTTTCGGGTATGCGCAGGGGGCCGATCTGACCGTCCGTCAGATGGCCGAGAAGCAGGTCTACGTACCGATGGTGGCACTCACGTTCTGCGACGGCGCGCAGCTCGAGAAGCTGGGGCGAAACGCGGATTACGTGACGTGCATGTCGCAATGGGACCCGTATGCGGGATATACCGATCGCTGGTTCGGCAACGCGGTCGGCTTTGCGGTGGAATTTGAGCTCGAATACGGGTACGCGCCGCCATATCAGGCGGCCCAGGGGGCGGCTGCCATTCTCGTGTTGGCGGACGCCATTGAACGTGCCGGATCGACCGACCGTGAGGCCGTTCGACGGGCGCTCAGCCGGACGAATCTTCAGACGTTCTTTGGACCGGTTCGGTTTGACGACACCGGCCGCAACAGGGTCAAGCCGATGATCGTGCAGCAGCTTCACGGCGGGCGCTACAAGGCCGTGTGGCCGCGCGAGGCCGCCGCTGCCCGTTTCATCTTTCCGATGCCACGTTGGGAAGACCGATGAGTTCTGCGCGAAGCATACGTCGCTCTTTTTGCGCGCTGTTCGTCCTTGCAGCATCGACGATCGCCGGATTTGGTTGCGCATCAAAGCCGCCGACGATTTCGACCGAGACCGTCCGGATCGAGGTCTCACCTGACCTCAACGAGGACAACCCGCTGGCCGTCGATCTCGTCTACGTCTTCGATGAGAAACTCGTCACTAGGCTTGCCGAAACGAGTGCACGGCAATGGTTCCAGTCGCGGGACCAGTTTCAGCGCGATTTCCCGGAAGGCTTCACGGTTCGGCAGTGGGAGCTCGTCCCGGGGGCACTGCTGATCGTGGAGACGGTGCCGGCCGAGGCGCAGGAAGCGCTGGCGAGTTTCGTGTTTGCCGACTATCTTGCGCCGGGGGATCATCGGGCACGGCTGGATCGCTACCGTAACCCGCTGCTGCAGCTAGGCGCGCGCGGGTTCACCGTGCGTCAGGAGTAAAGGGCGGTTGGGGGGGGGACAGTAACATGAACGACGAGCGGCCGCCCGAAGCAATTCAGTGGCACGAGGGGATGCTGCTGGCGCCGCAGCATTTCCAACAGTTCGCGCTGCGCAGCGATATTCTGCTCAACTACCATCTCCGGTGCGTCAACCCGAACCATTACGGTGTCCGACAGCTTCGGCTCGATCCGGCGCAGCTCGTGGCGGGTGTAGTGCGCGTGCTCGAGCTCGAGGCGATCATGCCGGACGGGCTCGTTGTCTTCTATCCGAACGGCGGCGACGACCTCTCTCTGGCGTTGGAGCCTTATCAGGCGGAACTCGAGCGTGGGCCGCTGAAAATTCATCTCGCGCTGCCTTCGCGGCGTGTCGAGGGGGCTTCGGGCAGCGAGCTTGCGCGCTATGACAGCGTCGAGGGCGCGTCCGTCGTCGACCTCAATACGGGTGACGGCGAATTGCGCATTCCCCGGCTGCGCCCGCGTCTGCGGCTGATCGCAGGTGAAGTGCCGCCGCAGAAATTCGTGAGCTTTCCGCTGTGCGAGGTCCGCTATCGCGACGAAAGCTTCAGCCTGACTTCGTTCATCCCGCCGCTCCTGGCAGTCACGGCGGAGTCCGAACTCGGCTCGGCCTGCGCCGTCATCGCGCGGCGCCTGCGCGAGAAGGCGGTTCTGTTGGCGGAGCGCGCCCGTTCCCCGGCCGCGCATGCGGACGAGCCGATGACCCTCGGCACGCAGGCCACGATTCGCTCGCTCGTCGCCGCCCTGCCGGAGCTTGAGGCACTGATCGCGAGCGGGCAGGCCCACCCGTTTCAGCTCTACATCGCCCTGTGCCGCCTTGCAGGAGAGCTTTCGACCCTGGGGCCTGGCCAGGTGCCACCGGTCCTCGGCGCATATCGTCACAACGCCATCCGCGCGAGCTTCGATCCGCTGCTCGATTTCATCATGCGCCGGATCGACGACGTGCAGCTTGCCTATCGCGAAGTTGCGTTCGAAATCGACAACGGCGGATTCCGGCTGCAACTTCGCCCCAGCTGGTACAGACCCCGGCTGGTGATCGGCGCCCGTCGCCGGCCCGGGGCCACCGAATCGGACCTGCTGGCGTGGATGGAACGTTGCCTGATCGGCAGCGAGGATCGCATCTTGATGCTGACCGAGCGCCGGCTGCTGGGCGCGAAACGGCAGCGTATCGAGCGCGACGACGAGCTCGGCGTCATTCCGGGTGAGCGGATGATGCTGTTCGCGATCGATGCCAACCCGGATATCGTCCGGCCCGATGCGCCGCTGTTCATCATCAACCGCTTTGATCCGAAGCTGGAGTCGGGACCGCTCGAACTCGTTCTCTATGTCAGTTCGCGTCTCGCAACCGTTCACCCCTTGAGATAGCGAACGAAAGGGGGGGACATGGAGCGGGCAATCGGGCGTTTCGAAGAGAGCTTCCTGCGGGAGCGGTTTCACGGCTTTTACGCCGAACTCGTCAGGCTGAAGCATGTCGCCCTTCGCGACGGCCGCAGTCTGGCGGAGCCGCTTCCCCGCGGTGCGGCCGCCGGGACCGGTGACGGCTCGGACGTGGCCCGCGCGATCAATCGTCGGCTGCTCACGATACTCGAGCAGGACGCGATCGACGCGGTTCAGCAAGGGGGAGCGATGGGCGGGCGCCTGTTTCAGGAGGCACTCTATATCATGGCCGTCCTCGCCGACGAGATCTTCCTCCACGAGATCGAATGGAACGGCAAGACGGTCTGGAAGTCGATGCTGCTCGAAAGCCAGATCTTCCAGAGCTATCAGGGCGGTGACAAGTTCTTCGACAATCTCGATGCGCTGCTGCTGCGGCGTGATCCGCTGACGACGGAGATCGCCTGCATCTATCTGTTCGCGCTGCAGCTCGGGTTCCGCGGCCGTTATCGCGGCGGCTCGGAAGAGGTCATTTCCCGCTATAAGGTCGAGCTGTACCGTTTCATCGCCAACCGTGCACCCGATCTCGCCGACGCGTCGCGCCGGTTCTTCGCGGACGCCTACGAGCGTACCCTCGATGCCGGCATACCCCGCCGTCTGCCGCATCTGCGGCGCTGGGCATTGGCGCTCGCCGCTGTGATTGCCGTCTTCATCGTCGTGCAGCACCTGACGTGGATGCACCTCACGCAGCCGCTGTTCGCGGTGCTCGACCGCAATCTGTAGCCGGGGCAGGGGCAATGACAATCGAGAACCTGCTGCTCGAATGGCAAGCTTACCTGCCGTTCATCGGCCTGGCGGCGGTCCTGATTGCGGCACTGCTGCTCGTCGTGCTGGGCGTCTGGCTGGTGCGGTCGAGCCGCGTCGCTGCGCCGGCCGGGAAGGCGCCGGCCGCGGCCGACAAGCCGGCGCCGGCACCCGAGACCGGCGCGGCCGTGCCCCTGCGGCGGACATTCGACAGCGCCGCGCAAGCGTTGCGGCGGCTGGTGAGCGGGCGCGACTGGCGCTATCAGGTCCCGTGCTTCCTGCTGATCGGCGACAACGCTGCGGGCAAGAGCGAGGTCCTCGACGGGCTCGGGTTGAACCTGCCGCTTGGCCGTCCGTTCGAAACGGCGGGGCTCAGCGGCGGCGGACTCAACTGGTGGCTTTTCGAGCACGGCATCGTCCTGGATATCGCCGGCGACTATGTCGGCAGCGACGGCAAGGGAGATGAAGCCGGCTGGCGGCGCGTGCTGCGATTGATAGAGCGTCAGCGGCCACAACGTCCCCTGGACGGGATCGTGCTGGCGTTTTCGGCCGAGGACTTCATCGGACCCAAGGCGCTGTCGCAGGATGCGCTTGCGGCAAAGGGGGCCGCGCTCAATCAGCGTCTGTGGCAACTCCAGAAGCAGTTCGGGATGAACTTCCCGATCTACGTGCTCGTGACCCGGACCGAGCGCATGGCAGGATTCGACTCGTTCTGGCACCACGTGCCGGCCGAACGGCACCGGGAAATCTTCGGCTGGTCCAGCCCCTATGCCCCCTCGGTGGCGTTCGCGCTGGAATGGGTCGGCGAAGCCTTTGCCGCGCTCCGCGCCGGGCTTGCGCGGATGCAGCTCGAACTCGCCGCGAACCCCCGGGCGACGGGCGATCCGGACGGCATGTTCCTTTTCCCGGGGGAGTTCGCGAATCTGGAGAAGCCCCTGGGCGATCTTCTGCGGCATCTCTTCCGGCCGAGCGTGTATTACGACCCCTTCATCTTCCGCGGCATCTACTTTACGGGGTCGCTACGCGACGGGACGACGGGCCAGATTTCCAGCATTCTCGCGACCGATCTGTTCGAACGGAAGATCTTCCGGGAGCACGGATTGGCGGGACCTCTTTCGCGGGCGCTGTTGTCGCGCAATCGCACGGTGGCCGCACTGCGCGCGGCCACCATCGGCTTCGCCGTGCTCGTCGGGGGCGGGTTCGCCATCGATGCGCGACAGCTTTCGGAGGAGGTCGCGAATCTCACGCCGAGATTCGCGCAGATCGCCGACACCGTCTTGGATCTGCGCCGGCGCGAACAGCAGGCGCGCGCGGTCGCGTCGGATCAGGTTGTCGATACGGCCGTAATCTCGTTCCTGCAGCGCGACGAGGCGATTCAGCTTCTCGATCTCATGGCGCGGATCGATTCCGACATGGTCGTCGCGCCGTTCATGCCGACGAGCTGGTTCAGCGACCTTCACGATCGCAAGCGCAGATTCCTCACGATCGGCTTCGACAACGTGATCATGCGCGCGATGCTCAACGAGCTGAATCATCGCACCAGCCGCGCGATCCGCAACGCCAATGCCGAGCGCCGCGGGGTATCGCCGCAGCAGTCCGAGACGGATTTCGACCAGCTTCGCAACTACGTGGCCGAATTGCGCGAGATCGAGCGGCTTGCCTCGGCCTATAACGCACTGCCCTTGTCCCGGGATCTGAACGAGTTTTTGAATCTCGTCCGTACCCTGTTCAACGTCGAGCTGCCGCAGAGCTTTCTGCGGCTGGGGCATCTTTATCGTGACGCCCTGCACAACGTCCAGGAGCAGCCGTTCGACTTTGCCGTGTATCGGGGGCGCGCGTCGACGACCCTGCGGACGCTCGCATGGCGCATTTACGAGCAGACCTTTCAGGCCGGCCCCGTCGGGCGCGAATTGTTCGACCTGACCGCGCTTCTTCGCGAACTGTCGCAGCGTGGTCGCGGAGTCGAGGCGGACGTGGTCACGATGTCGCGTGTTCTCGAGGCGCTCGACCGGGTACAGGACCTGCTGGAACGCCCGGAAAATCGCTGGCTCGTCAGTTCCACCTTCGTCGCGACCGACGAACAACAGCGTGTTCTGGCCGAGATCACAGCGTCGCCGTTCTTTCAGCCCGGCCTCGCGGCCGATCTGGCGACGGCGTTTCAATCCGAGTTGGAACGTTTCCAGGCGCGGCTTGCCGCGTTCCGCTCGCCCTTCGGCGGCGCGGTGCTTTCTCACAGCACGGACGGCAAGCGGCTGATCCTCGCGCCTTCGCTTCTTGCCTTGCGCGACGCGCTGCACGCCATGTTCCAGCAGGAGTTTATGCAGCTTGCGCCGGTGCAGCCCATCGCGACCGTGGGGGCGTCGCACCGCCGGCTGACGTGGAAGGTTGTGCAGCTCGAGCGCGCGCTCGATCTCTATGCGCAGTTCGACCGTTTCGTGATCGGGGCGCTGGACCGCTTGCCGTTGGAGCTTCGCGAACGTGCCCAAGGCGTTGCGGTCGCCCGGCTCGGCGTGTCGATGACCACGGCGGTGGCCCGTGCTCAGCAGTTCGCCGATCCCGTCGAGCGGAGTAGGGTGGGGTTCACGGAAGACCGACTTGAGAATGAGGTCAGGAACTTTCAGGCGGCGGCACCTGCTCTCGGCCGGCTGATTACGATCTTCCGTCAGCTCGATCTGGTCGAGGCGGCGTCCGCGCTCCAACGCGCGGCAACGGATCAGGCCCAGGATCTCCTGTTCCGTGTCGACCAGCTGTTGGATGTCGAGGGCCTGTATCGTCCGGTCAATCCGATCGATCTCTGGAATGCCGATCGACCCGCGGCATTCATGGCGTTCGAGGCAGCCGATGCGGAGGAGTTGCAGTACTACGTCGAGATGCAGCGCGAACGTGTGTTCCGGCTGACGCGCAATTTTGCGGAGCCGCTGGTCGGTTTTCTCGCAAGCTATGACGCCGCCGCCGGCATCGAGGAACGTGGGATCGTGGTGCGCTGGCAGCGGATGATCGATGCGGTGGCACGCTACCAGAACCGTCGGCCCGACAGCACTCTCGCGCAGTTGGAGCGGTTCATCCGCTTCGAAATGAACGCGGTCACGCCGGCGAATTGCGCCGAACGGATCCGTCCGACCGGCGTGCCGCGGTCGGGCGACTTCTTCGTCGAGCGCCGCTGGGCTCTCGAGAGCGAACTGTTGGCACGTTGCCAGGACCTGCAGGCGGACAAGCTGATTGCGCGTTACAACGCGCTCGCAAACCGCTTCAACGCGACGCTCGCCGGCCGCTATCCATTTGCGGTCATGGGCATGGAGGATGGCCCCGAGGCCGATCCCGAGGCGATCCGCGCCTTCTTCCGCGAATTCGGCTCGGAGATCGAGAAGCTCAGTGAACAGCTTCGTTCCCTGCCGGATGACGAACCGGGGCGCGATGCCGCCGTGATCGTTCTCGACCAGCTGTTGGCGGCACGGAAGTTCCTGCTGACGAAGGAGGGGATCACGCCGGGGCGCGAGGACCCGTACTACGCCGTTTCGGCGGAGTTCCGCGTCAACCGCAAGGCCGAGGTCGGCGGCAGCAACATCATCGTATGGAACCTGCTGGTCGGCCGCGATGGACTGCGACAGACCGACAAGCCGCGTCCGTTGCTCTGGCGCCTCGGAGATCCCGTGACGATGACCCTGCGTTGGGCAAAGGACAGTCAGATTCAGCCCGTCGGTATGCCGACCGGGCATCCGCGGGTCGCGGCGGGAACCGTCGAGTTCGAGTATCGCGGACGCTGGGCGCTGATACGGTTTCTGCAGCGCCATGTCGTACGGGACGCGCCCACGCCGAACCTGCTCGAATTCGAGGTCGAGACGAAAGGGGAGATGCAGACTATCGCTTCGTCGCGCGGCGAGCACGACCGGCCGCGCGCCCGGGTGTTCGTCAATGTCGAGGTGACGTTCCCGCAGCGCGGGGACCAGAAGGGAGAGTTGCTATCCTTGCCCGAGTTCCCCGTGCGCGCCCCCGATCTGGGACGTTCGGGGCGCAGCGGATGATAGAGGCCGAGCCGACGTGATGTCCGCGAGTCCGATCGATCCAGCCTCGCTCGACTGGGCCGCGTTGGCGCGGCCGGTTCCCGGCCCGGAGCCGGCCGGTCCGTCGCTGCGCTATGAGCGCATCTACGACGATATCAGCGAGGCGCGCCGTTTCGACGATCCTGATCTTCCCCAGGGCGTGTGGGTCACGGAGCGTAAGCGTGCCGACTGGACGCGCGTGGCAACACTGTGTCTCGACGCCCTGCAGTCGCAGAGCAAGGACCTTCAGCTTGCAGCGTGGCTGACCGAGGCCCTTGTGCATATGCGCGGTTTGCAGGGCGCCCTCGACGGTCTCAAGGTCGTCAGTCTGCTCGTCACCTACTTCTGGGACGACGTGCATCCTCGGATCGAGGATGGCGATATCGAATTCCGGTTGGCACCGCTCGTCTGGCTCGAGGAGAAACTTCCTCTTGCCATCGCATTGGTGCCGATCACGCGCGAGAGCGTAAGAGAGGCGCAGACGTTCAGCCTGGCGGATTGGGTGGATGCCGGCCATTTCGAGAAGATGCTTGCCGCAAAACCCGCATTGCGCGAGCAGCTCAAGAAATCCGACAAGCCGACCAGAGAACGGATCCGCATGGCCGTGAACGATACTCCGGCGTCATGGCGCAAGGAATGCGCCCGCACGGCGGAACTTCTGGCCGGCGAGGCGGAACACCTGGTCGGTCTGCTCGACGAACGTTGCGGCAGGAATGCGCCCAGCTTTCGCGGGCTGATCGAAACGGCCCGCAACATTCAGCATCTCATTCAGCCGGCCGCCGAAGAGAAGGGAGAACCGCAGATGGCTCCGAGCCAGTCAGTTCGTGACAGCATGCAGGAAGGTCCGGTGCCGGCACCGGCCGCGATGGCGCCGCCGACCATATCCATGATCGATCCGAGTGCTGGAATTCGCGACCGGGCTCAGGCTTACGCCGTGTTGAGCGCGGTGGCCGACTATCTGATGCAGGTGGAACCCCACAGTCCGGTCCCGTATCTGATCCGCCGCGCCGTGAAGTGGGGCAACATGTCGTTTGCCGATCTGCTGGCCGAACTCATCCACAATCTCGGCGATATCGAGAAGGTCTACTACATCTTGGGCGTACAGCTGAAAGACAATTCATGATTTACCGCCATTGGTTGAGAGAATCCGCGTGCGTCGAACGCGACGGCGCGGACGCGGAGATGCTGCGCCGGTCATGGTTTTGCAAACGTTTAACCAACCATCTCTGCGTGCAATTGAGAATCAGTTTTTTTTATTGGGAGTTATCAGGTATAAGTCAGTGCTGACACATTCCTGATTGTGTCGGCGCGCATCCACGTCGGCCGATTAACTCGACAGGGGGGTAGATCATGGAGAGTATTCAACACAAGCTGGACCGCGTACGTCCGCCGCGGGTCCAGATCACCTATGACGTTGAAACGGGCGGGGCGATCCAGAAGAAGGAACTGCCTTTCGTCGTCGGCGTCATGGCGGATCTGTCGGGGAAACCGGCCGAACCACTGCCGCCGTTGAAGCAGCGCAAGTTCGTCGAGATCGATCGCGACAACTTCAACGACGTCATGTACGCGGCGAAGCCTCGCGTCGCGTTCCAGGTCGAGAACAAGCTTGCAAACGATGGAACCAAGCTCAACATCGAGCTGAACTTCCGCTCGATGGAGGATTTCGAGCCCGTCAACATCGTCAAGCAGGTCGAACCGTTGCGCAAGCTGCTGGAAGCGCGTTCGCGGCTTCGCGATCTGCTGGCGAAGCTTGACGGCAACGACAGCCTCGATGCCTTGCTGCGCGAGGTCGTGGATAACACCGCCCAGCAGGAAGAGCTCAAGAAGGCCCTCCAGGCCAGCGCCAGGGGCGACGGCAAGGATGGCGAAGGCAAGGATGGCGACGCCGCCTGAGGCGTTACCTGCCATTTCACGGAAATTTGTGGGGGGCTTACATGGCTACAGAAACCCAGGGTGAGGCGAACGCGGGCACGGCCGAGAATCTGTCGGTGCTAGATCAGATCATCATCAATGGCGGCATGGCGCGCGACGAGAGTCAGAAGGACTACGCGCGCGACATGATCAGCGAGTTCGTCAATCAGGTCCTCGCCGAGGGCACGACGGTCAGCGGCGATGTCGTCGCCTCGATCAACAATCGCATCGCGCAGATCGATGATCTCATCAGTGCCCAGCTCAACGAGATCCTGCATGCCGAGGAGCTGCAGCGGCTTGAGGCCTCATGGCGCGGGCTGCACTACCTGGTCATGAATACCGAGACCGGGCCGATGCTGAAGATCCGCGTGCTGAACGCCAGCCGTGCCGAGCTGCAGAAGGACCTTGAGAAGGCGGTCGAGTTCGATCAGAGCCAGCTGTTCAAGAAGATCTACGAGGAAGAGTACGGCACGTTCGGCGGTACGCCGTACGGTCTGCTCATCGGTGACTTCGCGTTCGGCCGCCATCCGCAGGACATCGCGTTCCTTGAGAAGATCTCGCAGGTTGCAGCCGCCGCGCACGCGCCGTTCATCGCGGCCGCCAGCCCGCGGATGTTCGACCTTGATAGCTTTACCGATCTGGGGGCTCCGCGCGATCTGGCCAAGATCTTCGAGAGCGCGGAGCTCATCAAGTGGCGTTCCTTCCGCGAGAGCGAGGACAGCCGTTACGTTGCGCTCACGCTGCCGCGAATCCTGATGCGGCTTCCCTATGGGCCCGACACCAAGCCCGTCGAGGAATTCAACTTCGTCGAGGATACGGATGGCCGCGATCACTCCAAGTATCTGTGGGGCAATCCGGCCTATGCGCTGGGGCAGCGCATCACCAACGCCTTTGCGCTGTACAAGTGGACGGCTGCGATCCGCGGTGTCGAGGGCGGTGGCCTCGTCACCGGTCTCCCGACCCATACCTTCCGTACCGACGAGGGCGATATTGCGCTGAAATGCCCGACCGAGATCGCCATCACCGACCGGCGTGAAAAGGAGCTGTCCGATCTCGGCTTCATCGCACTCGTCCATTGCAAGGGAACGGATTACGCCTGCTTCTTTGGCGGTCAGACGACCAACAAGCCGAAGCAGTACATCACGGATGCCGCGACGGCGAACGCCAACCTGTCGGCGCGTCTGCCGTACGTCCTCGCCGCGTGCCGTTTCGCGCACTACATCAAGGCCATGATGCGTGACATGGTCGGCAGCTTCATGTCGCGCGAGAACGTGTCCACGTACCTGAACACGTGGATCATGCAGTATGTGCTCGGCAAGGATGACGCCGGCCAGTCGATCAAGGCGCAGTTCCCGCTGCGCGAGGCCCGCGTCGACGTCTTCGAAGTGCCTGGCAAGCCCGGCAGCTATCGGGCAACCGTGTTCCTCCGGCCGCATTTCCAGCTGGAAGAGCTCACGGCATCGCTCCGGCTCGTTGCCGAACTCCCGCCGCCGGCGGCCGCCTGAGCGGCCGTCCGGTGACAACTCGAAAGATCATGACGAAACGCGCCAAAGGGGGATCTCATGGCAACTAACATGTTCATCAAGTTCGAGGGGCCGGAGCTGAAGGGCGAAAGCACCGACGAAACGCACAAGGACGAGATCGCGGTACTGAGCTGGAGCCACGGTTTCTCTCAGCCCACCTCTCCGATCCGTGTGTCGGCCGGCGGCGGCACGGTCGAGCAGGCGAACCACTCGAATTTCTTATTCACGAAGTACATCGACTCGTCGACCGACGACATCCTGAAGATGTGCTGGTCGGGCAAGCACATCGACAAGGCGACGTTCACGTGCTATCGCGCCAGCGGCGAAAAGCAGGGCGTGAAGTATCTCCAGATCATCATGGAGAAGGTGATCATTTCCAACTACTCCATCTCGGGCGGTATAGGCGACTTGCCGGTGGAGAACATCGCGCTCGACTACGGCAGCGTCCAGTACAATTACATTCCGCAGAAGGAAACGGACGGCACCGGCGAAGGCGCCCAGCCGATCAAGCACGATCTCATTCTGCAGAAGGTGGAATAACGGGGCATGGCGCGGACAGGTGGCGAGAATGTGGCGCGCGCGCTGCTTTTCGACCGCCTGTCCGATGCCGAACCCAGGGAGCCGCGCGAGGCGCGGCCTTTTCGTACCTACAGCCGCGCGGAGTTGCTCGAATCCGTGCGGCGCGAGGTAACCCAGCTCTTCAACACCCGCTGTCCGATTCCGGCACCGGAACTCGAACGGCGGGAGCGGTCGATCATCGATTATGGGATCCCGGATCTTTCCTATTATTCGCCGGGCAACGACGACAGCGAGCAGGCCCTGCGCCGCATGCTGCGCAATACGCTCGCCGTCTTCGAACCGCGCATCGCGGACCCGGAGGTGACGATCGAGCATTTTGTCGGCCGGCACCAGCGAATGCTGGTCCAGGTTCACGGCGCCCTGATCATGGGGTCGATTCGCGAACCAATTTCCTTTTCCGTCGCGATCGAGGCGCAGGGCGATCGCATCGGTACGGCATGAAGCGGTAGGCGATGGCCGACGAACGCGCCGAACTTCTTGGCTATTTTCAGCGGGAACTCGCCTATCTGCGCGCAATGGGGGCAGGTTTCGCGCGGGATTATCCGAAGATCGCCGCACGACTGGAGCTCGACGGCGAGGAATCGGCCGATCCGCATGTCGAGCGGCTAATCGAGGCGTTCGCATTTCTTACGGGGCGCATTCAGTACAACCTGGATCGCGATTTTTCCGAGATTCCCGCAGCACTGCTTCAGGCGCTCTATCCGCAGTTCGCAGCACCGGTGCCGGCCATGGCGATTGCCCGGTTCGAGGTGGACCCCGGGCAGGGCAAGCTGATCGGCGGCTATCCGATCGCGCGGCATACGCAGCTCCATGCCAATTCCAACCAGGGTGCGACCTGTACCTTTCGAACCGCTTATCCGGTGACGTTGTGGCCCTTGCACGTGGCCGATGCGGCATTGGAGCCGACCGATCTGCACGACTTTCTCGACTCCGAGCATACGGTCGCCGGCGTGCTGCGGCTTCGGATCGAGTTGATGGCGCCGGAGGGCGAGATCGCCGAGCTTGGAGTCGACCGCCTGCGCTTTCACCTCGATGGCGAGCGCAATACGGTTTATCAACTCTACGAGCTTCTGTTCCTGCATTGCCGCGGGGTCGCCGTCCGCAGCGATCGCCGGTCGGCGCCCGTGCGGCTCGGCCCCGAAGCGATCCGTCCCGTCGGCTTCGACGTCGACGAGGCGGTCCTTCCGTACCCGGCGGAATCGCACCAGGGCTATCGCCTGTTGCAGGAGTACTTCGCGTTTCCGGAGAAGTTCCTGTTCTTCGATGTCGAGGGGCTGCGCGGTCTCGATGCGGGGCGCTGGTTCGACATCATCGTCCTGCTCGAACGCAATCCGAGCGGTCGCGTCGTCGCCTCGGCCGAAAACTTTCGGTTGGGCTGCACGCCGGTCATCAATCTGTTTCCGCGGACTAGCGAACCGATCAGGATCGACGAGACCAGGACCGAATACCGCCTCATTCCCGACCAGCGCCAGGAGCGGTGGCACGAGGTGCATTCGGTCGTACGTGTGTCGATGACGTCGGACGTCAGGGACGAAACACGCACGATTGCGCCGTTCTTTTCATTTGCACATCACGGCGGCGAGGACAGCCGGGCCTTCTGGTTCTTGCGGCGCCGCTACTCGGAACGGCGCGATCTGCCCGGTACGGAAACCTTTATCTCCTTTACCGACCTGGATTTCACGCCGAGGATGCCGCCGACGCAGGTGGCATTTGCTCATCTCCTCTGCACGAACCGCGATTTGGCGCAATCGTTGCCGGCGGCGGCGTTGCTGTCGATCGAGGAGGACGTCCCGGCCTCGCGGATCCACATCCTCGGCAAGCCATCGGCGCCGATCACGCCGCCGTTGCAGGGCAAGACGCTGTGGCGGCTGATCTCGCACCTGTCGCTCAACCACCTGTCGATCGGCAGCGGTAGCGAATCGCTCGTCGCCCTCAAGGAGATTCTCAAGCTTTACGACTGGCTCGACGAACGTGCGGTCGAGCAGCAGATCGCCGGACTGCGCGACATGCAGACCCGGAAGGTCGTACGTCGGACCGGCGCAGATGCGTGGCGGGGCTTTATCCGCGGAACCGAAATCACGCTGACGATTGACGACCGCCACTTCGTCGGCTCGAGCGCATTTCTGTTCGCGGCCGTCCTGAATCGATTCTTTTCCCTGTACACCTCGATCAACAGCTTCACGCAACTGGCGGTCGCGCGCGTCGGCCGCGAAGGGGTTTGGTACCGGTGGCAACCTCTATCTGGCGAACAGCACGTTCTGTAATCGACTGGCTCTTTGCCGAGCCGTTTCGATTCGACCTGTTCCGTGCCGTTCGGCATCTCGAGCAGATGCGTCCGGAGGCACCACCGGTCGGTACGACCGCGCGGCCCGATGCCGAGGCCGTGCGCTTCCGTTCAGCCGTCGGTTACGGATTTCCGGCCAGCGAGGTCGCGGCCGTCGAGCCGCCGAAATCCACCGGCGAACCGTCGACGGTCGTCGTCAACTTCATGGGGCTCGCCGGCGCCTTGGGCCCGCTGCCGACGCCGTTCACGGAACGTCTCGTCGAGGAAACGCGGCGCGGCAATCGCGCGTTCGGCGCATTCCTCGACATATTCAACCACCGGCTGGTTTCGCTCATGGTCCGGGCGAAACGTCAGCACCTGCCGACGCTCGGGCTGGATCCGCCCTGGGCAACGTCGTTCGGGTCGTATCTCTTCGCGGCCATTGGCATGGGGACGCGGGGCCTGTGCAACCGTCTGGCGATCCACGATGGTGCGCTGCTGCGCTATGCCGGCCTGTTGAGCGACGGCCGGCGCAGTGCGCACGCGCTTCAGGTCATACTGGCCGATCACTTCGGCGTGCCCGTCAGGATCCGTCAGTTTGTCGGGTGCTGGCGGGTGCTTGCCGACGACCAGATCACGGTGCTGGGCCGCTTCGGCCGCAATCAACGCCTGGGGGGGACCGCGGTTCTCGGTCGCCGCGTCTGGGATCAGCATGGCCGCATCGAGATCGAACTCGGGCCGCTGACGCTGCGTCAGCTGCGCGATTTTCTTCCGATCGGCCGGGCGCATGACCGGTTGAGGGCACTGGTCGAGTTCTTCACGCGACGCGAACTCGACGTCGACGTGCGCCTCTGCGTCGCGGCCCGCGAGGTGCCGACCTTGCGCTTGAGCGGTACGGACGGCCCACGCCTCGGTTGGACGTCATGGCTCAGGGCCACGCCGGCCACCGCCGACGATCGTCAGGTGCGGCTCGCATGGCGCACCTGACATGCACGACATATCCTGAATGACCGGGGGGAGCCGGCATGAGCGACATCAAGACACTGATCGAAAAGCTCAATCCGGTCTGCAAGCGGGCCCTCGAGAAGGGCGCCGAGCTTTGCGTGGCGCAGACCAACTTCAACGTCGAGATCGAGCACCTCCTGCTCAAGCTGGTGGAAGCGCCCGATACCGACATTGCGATCATCCTGCGCTATTACGAGGTGCCGGCGGCCGACATCATTCGCCAGCTCACGGCAGCGATCGACAAGCTGAAGCGCGGCAACAGCCGTACGCCGACGCTGTCACCCCAGGTCCCGCAGATGCTGCAGGACGCGTGGGTGATCTCGAGCCTCGAGCTCAAGTTGCCCCACATCCGATCGGGCACGGTGCTGCGTGCGCTGCTCGACAACGACGCCCTGCGCGGACTCGTCTACGAGTCGGCACCGAGCCTGATGAAGCTTCCGCGCACACGCCTGCAGGAGGATCTCCCGGCGCTTCTCAAGGAGTCGCCGGAGGGGCGGGCCGGCGCCGCGCCGTCGGCGACGGCACCGGTCGGCGATCCTGCACGATCGTCGCCGGGCGATTCCAAGACGCCGGCGCTCGATGCCTACACGATCGATCTCACTGCCGATGCAAGAGCCGGCAAGATCGACCCGATCAAGGGGCGTGACGGCGAAATCCGGCAGATCGTCGACATTCTGATGCGCCGCCGTCAGAACAATCCGATCCTGGTCGGCGAGGCCGGCGTCGGCAAGACGGCCATCGTCGAAGGCTTCGCAAACCAGATCGCCGCCAATCGCGTTCCGCCGCCCCTGCAGGGCGTTTCCGTCCGCATACTCGACCTCGGTCTGCTTCAGGCCGGGGCCGGCATGCGGGGCGAGTTCGAGAACCGGCTCAAGTCGGTGATCGCCGAGGTCAAGGCCTCGGCGCGACCGATCATCCTGTTCATCGACGAGGCGCACACCCTGATCGGCGCCGGTGGGCAGGCGGGACAGAACGATGCGGCAAACCTGCTGAAGCCTGCGCTCGCGCGCGGCGAACTCCGGACCATCGCGGCGACGACGTGGGCGGAATACAAGAAGTATTTCGAGAAGGACCCGGCGCTCGCCCGGCGGTTCCAGGTCGTCAAGGTCGACGAACCGGACGAGGACACGGCGGTGGAGATGCTGCGCGGCCTCGTGCCGAAGCTGGAACGGCATCACGGCGTCCGTATCATGGACGAGGCGATCCGCGAGGCCGTTGCGCTGTCGCACCGCTACATTACCGGCCGGCAGCTTCCCGACAAGGCGATCGGCGTGCTCGATACCGCCAGCGCGCGCGTCGCCATCGCCCAGCATTCGATGCCGGCCGCGCTCGAGGACGCCATCCGGCGGGCCGAAAGCGTCCAGGAGGAAATCAACACGCTCAAGCGCGAGCAGCAGCTGGGCATCGACCACGGTCTGCGGATCGAGGAGCTGACCGACGAGTGGTGGAAGCTCGACGATCTCCGCCGCCAGCTCGAGGCACGCTGGCAGGTCGAGGTGAGCACCCTGCAGAAGATCCGTGACGTCGAACGGCGTCTCGAGGCGCTCGGCAAGGGACCCGCCGACGAGGTTGAGCGCGAACGCCTGCGCGTCGAACTCGACTCGCTGCGCCTTGCGCTGGACGAACTTCAGGGCGATCAGCCCATGGTGCCCTTGTCCGTCGACAAGCGCGTCGTTGCCGACGTCGTGTCGGGCTGGACCGGCATTCCGGTCGGCAAGATCATGAGCGACGAGATCGCGATGATCCTCAGGCTCAAGGACGAGCTCGAGCGGCGGGTGGTCGGCCAGCCGGCCGCGCTCGAGACGATCGCGCGACGCGTGCGGACGTTCCGAGCTCATCTCGACGAACCCGGCAAGCCGGCCGGCGTCTTCCTGCTGGTCGGACCCAGCGGCGTCGGCAAGACCGAAACGGCCATCAGCCTTGCCGACCTGCTGTACGGTGGCGAGCGCAACATGGTCACGATCAACATGTCGGAATACCAGGAGGCCCACTCCGTATCGGGCCTCAAAGGCGCCCCGCCCGGATATGTCGGTTACGGTCAGGGCGGCGTGCTGACCGAGGCGGTGCGGCGCAATCCCTATTCGGTCGTTCTGCTGGACGAGGTCGAGAAGGCGCATCCCGACGTGCTCGAGCTCTTCTATCAGGTGTTCGACAAAGGCGTGCTCGAGGACGGCGAGGGGCAGGAGGTCGATTTCAAGAACACGATGATTCTTCTGACCTCGAATGTCGGCTCGGACACCATCATGCGGCTGTGCGAACGCCGCCGCGACGTGCCGGCCGACGAGCTCGTGCAGGCGATCTGGCCTGAGCTGCTGCGTCACTTCCGGGCCGCGTTCCTCGGCCGTCTGGTCGTGGTGCCGTACCTGCCGCTCGGCGACGACCAGATCCGGTCCATCGTCCGCCTGAAACTGGAGAAGATCCAGAAGCGGTTCTGGGAGCAGCACCGGGCCGAACTCAGCTATGACGACGAGATCGTCGACCTCGTCGCCGACCGCTGCACCGAGGCGGATACCGGTGCGCGCAATATCGATCACATCCTGACGAACAGCCTTCTGCCGGAACTCTCTGCCGAGGTTCTCGACCGCATGGCCCGCGCCGAACGCTTCGACAAGGTCCATATCGGGCTCGACATCAACGGCAACTTCACCTACGCCTTCGGCCTCGACTCGGCCCGGGAACGCGACGCCGCCGAATGACCACGCAGGACGCAGCAGCAGGTCAGGCCAACATCTACCTCGGCCTGACGACGCCGTTCGGGCCGAACAAGCTCTTGCTGACGCGCATGATCGGCGAGGAGGCGATCTCGGACCTGTTCCGGTTCAGCCTCGACATGGTTTCGACCGACCGGGCGCTGGCCTTCGATACGATCGTTGGCAAGTCCGTCACGGTCCGGATCAACACCGCGGATGGCAACAAGCGCTACATCAACGGCATCGTGACGCGTTTCGTGCAGGCCGGCGAGGATGCGAATTTCTGCCGCTACTACGCCGAGGTTCGCCCCTGGCTGTGGTTGCTGACGCGGCGGGCCGACTGCAAGATCTTTCAGAACAAGACGACGCCGCAGATTCTCGAGGCCGTTTTCGGAGACGTGGAGGGAGCCGCGTTCCGCAACGACTGCACGAAGACCTATCAGCCGCGCGAATATTGCGTTCAGTACAACGAGACGGCGTTCGCCTTCGTGTCGCGGCTGATGGAGGAAGAAGGGATCTTCTACTTCTTCGAGCACGCCGACGGTAAGCATACGCTCGTCCTGGCTGATGACGCCTCGAAACACGCCGACTGCCCGTCGTCGGCGAAGCCCACCTACAAGCCGGGCACGGCGCGGGCCTGGGGCGAAGCGGATCTCGTCACCGACTGCCGCATCGAACAGCAGGTCGTGACCGGCAGCTACGACGTCGAGGATTACAATTTCGAGACGCCGGCGACCGATCTGAAGGCGACGGTCAGCGGCGCCGGTACGGGCGGCCGGATCTACGAGTACCCGGCCGGGCATACCACCGTCGACAAGGGGTCGGGAAAGGCGCGCGTCTGGCTCGAGGCGCTCGAGCTCGAGGCGAAGCTGATGCACGGCGCCAGCCTGTGTCGCGGCTTCGTTGCCGGCTACAAGTTCACGCTGTCCGGGCACTTTCGGCAGGACGTCAACGCCGCATGGGTGCTGCGGCGCGTCGTGCACGAGGCGACGTTGGACGGCTATTCCAATACGTTCGAGGCCTTTCCGGCGGACGTCCCCTTCCGGCCGGCGCGCCGGACGCCCAAGCCGCGGATCGCCGGCAGCCAGACCGCGGTCGTCGTCGGTCCGCAGGGCAAGGAGATCTGGACGGACAAGTACGGCCGCATCAAGGTCCAGTTCCATTGGGACCAAGTCGGTACCAAGAACGACCAGAGCTCCTGCTGGATTCGCTGCGCCCAGAACTGGGCGGGAAAAAGCTGGGGGTTCATGTTCATCCCCCGGATCGGCCAGGAGGTCGTGGTCAGCTTTCTCGATGGCGATCCCGACCGGCCGCTCGTGACCGGTGCCGTCTACAACGGCACGCAGACCGTGCCGTACACGCTGCCCGACGAGCAGACGAAGAGCACGATCAAGACCAATACGTCGCCGGGCGGTGGCGGCTACAACGAGATCCGGTTCGAGGACAAGAAAGGCAGCGAGGAGCTCTACGTCCAGGCCGAGAAGGACATGAAGCTTCTCGTCAAGAACGACCGCACCAAGACGGTGCAGCACGACGAGACGAATACCATCAAGAACAACCGGACCACCACCATTCAGGAGGGTAACGAGTCCCTGACGGTGAGCAATGGCAACCGGACCATCAAGGTCGAGAAGGGCAACGAGACCCATACCGTTGCCGGAACCCGCTCCGTGACCGTGACGAAGGCGGAAACCCACACGAATTCCGATTCCTTCAAGCAGGAGGTTACGAAGGACTATACCTTGAAGGTAAGCGGCAATCTCACGATCGACGTGACCGGATCGGTCACCATCAAGTCTGCTTCGTCGATCACGATCAAGGCGGGTACATCCCTGACCAACGAGGCGGGAACGTCGTTGACAAACAAGGCCGGCACCTCGCTGACGAACGAGGCGCAGATGTCGTTGACGAACAAGGCCAACATGAACATCGAGAACAATGCGGTCATGCAACTGACGAACAAGGGAGGCACCATGCAGACCGTCGACGGCGGCGGCATGCTCGTCATCAAGGGCGGCATGGTGAAGATCAACTGATGACCACCGAACAGGATACGGACGCGCCCACGCCGACCGACGCAGCGCAAGCCCATGGCCTTGTCGAGCTTCGCGCGCCTGACGGGCGGCTCCTCGAAGCCGCGCATTTCGAGAACGGACGCCTGCATGGCGAAGCGCGCAGTTTCGGGCCCCATGGCCAGGTGATCCAGACCGCACAGTTCCGCGACGGACGGCTGGACGGCGAATGCGTGATCTTCACCGAGAGCGGGGCGATCGCGCAACGGCAGTTCTGGAAGGACGGCCTGCTCGATGGACCGCTCTATGTCTATGAGAACGGCCGCGTTCAGATCGAGATGTTCTATCAGGGCGGACTGCAGGACGGCCCGATGATCACCTACGATGCGGTCGGCAACGTCGCCGCGCGGGTGGAATACCGCCAGGGACAGCGCAACGGCGAGGCGTTGTTCTACGATCCGAACGGCAATCTCGTTCGGCGTGCTTTCTATCGTGACGGCAAGCTCGACGGCGAAGTCGTCGAGTATTTCCCCTCGGGGGCCGTTCGCCAGCGCGCCCACTATGTGAACGACGTCCTCGACGGAGACCTTCTTGTCTATGACGAGGATGGCGCCATTCTGAGCCGGCAGCGCTACCGCGACGGCAAACTCGTCGACGTCGTGGACGTGCCGGATGCGGCCGGTCAGGGCAATCAGGAGCCGGAGCGGCCCGGCCTGATCCGACGACTCTTCGGCGGCTGAAGGAGAAAGACGATGGGAACGCTCGTGACGACCGGCGCTGTGCTGCAGTGCTCGTTCGGCCAGGCGCCGTCGACCCTGAACGTCCTGCCGACGAACCGGACGACGGCGACGATGCCGGCCGCGAACATCATGGACAACAAACCGATGGTAAACATCATGCCGTTCGGCATGTGCACCAGCATGGCCAATCCGACGGTTGCCGCCGCGACCGCGGCGGCGTCGGGCGCCCTGACGCCGATGCCGTGCGTACCGTTCACGCTGGCGCCATGGGCGCCCGGCAGTCCGACGATGACGGTCGGCGGCATGCCGGCGCTGTCGAATACGTCGAAATGCATGTGCAACTGGGGCGGCGTGATCCAGATCGTATCGCCGGGCCAATTCCAGACCATGGTCCCGTGACCGGTATCGCATGCGTGCGCGTCCGTCCCACTGGCTGATCGTCGCGTGCTTGGTTTCGGCCGCCGTCCTGCTCTTCACCGGCGGTCTCCTCACGGGGCTCTGGCTTCAGCTTCGCGTCGATCCGGCCGTCGTCGCGCAAGGCGCGAAGCCGGTGACACCTGCGGCACCGCTTCCGTCTCGCCCCACGGTGACGATCCCTGCGGTGCAAGCGCCTGCAGCCACAGTGCAAGTACCTGCCGTTCAAAGCGCGTTGCCCAAGGTCGATGGTGCAACCGCGGCAACTGATGCGGTCCGGGCGACGATGCCGTCGGCTGCGCCATTGGCGGTGTCCGCCACCGTCGCGGCGGCAAAGAATACGCCGGCATCGGACGAGAAGGTGGCGCAAGAGCAAGCCGCACCAGCACCCGACGGGAAGGTGGAAGGGGAGCAAGCGGCGACACGACCCGCCAAGGGTGACGGCGGGAAGGGCGAGTCAATTGCCGCGCCGGACGCAACGACGCCGCCGGCAACGGGCGTCCAGCACGCGATGTTGGCGCCGCCGCTGCGCGTGTCCGCGGCGCCGGCGAAGCCGATATCGTTGGCGCCACCGGCCCCGACGGGCGGCAATGCGGGCAGTGGGCCCGATGAGGGAACGAAAGGTGAGACGTTGACGGCGGCAAACGCGGCGGCCGCGCCCGGGTCCGATGCGGTTGCCGGCGCGGCGGTACCGGCCACCGTTTTTCCGGTAGAAGCCGAACCAAACGAAGCGGCGCAGGCCGCGGCGGTGCTGCAGACGTTCCGGGCAGGAAACAACGGTGCCGGCAACGCGGCAGCATTCACGACCGAAGTCGCGATCTTCAGCGAGCGGCAGAACGCGGCTGCTCTGCAGGAAAAGCTCGAACGGGCCGGGTTTCCTGCCTTCATCGTCGCACAGCAGGAGCCGTCGCGCGCGCCCTGGTATTCCGTCGTCGTGGGACGGCACGACACGCGCGAGGCGGCGGCGCGCACGGCTGAAGAACTGCGCCGGCGCATGTCGTTGGAGGGGCGTCTCATGCTTCTGCTGCCGGCGGATCGGCCGTCCGAGGACGCGCCGTCTGCCGCCGGTCGTTGACATCGCATCTCTAGCTCCGATGCATCGCTGGCGGAGAAGTGGGGCAGCCCGACTTGGCGGCGTCCTGTGACCGTCTTTATGTCGGGCCGGAGAACTCGATCACAGCCGACTGCCGTCCGGACGCGGTATGGATCTTGCCGATGCAACGGAGGTCCGTACATGCCGGCTTCGGCCGTCTTCAAGCACGCTGCCGATTTCAAGCACTCTGCCGACCGTTCGGAATCCGCTGAATGGAGCGAACGACCAGCGCCGCGACAGAATGTTCTCGTCCGCGATGAAGAGTTGCTCTACACGCGCGCGGATGTGCTCATGCCCGTGGCGCGTGCGGCGGCCCCCGATGTCGTGGCGACACCTCGAGCCGCCGGCCGGCGCCTGGTATGGCGGATTGCGGCGGCGGTGAGGACATGGCGCGACAGGGCGCACGGACGCCGGCTGCTGGCCGCAATGGATCCACGCCTGCGCCAGGACATCGGCCTGTCGGTGAGTGACGTCTGGCGCGAGGTGAACAAGCCCTTCTGGCAGCGCTGACGGCCAGCCACGACCGCCGAAGACGCGGATGGGCGATGGAAGCCGCATCCGATGAATACACCAATGGATCGCGATCCACCGTTCGTATAGGCGCGACATGCGCCGTCTTCGTCGCTGGAGCGCGGTTCGGAACCCATCCGGGGCGCGCCGGTTTCGTTCGTCGAGAAACGCGGCGATCGATGCCACCATACGACAGGAACGGGAGGCGCCGATGGCATTTTCGTTCGGCTCCGGGCGCGCTTCGCTGTTGTTGTCCGCCAGCGTTTTCGGTCTCGCACTCGCGGTGTCGCCACTGTCCGATGAGTTCCATTCAGGAATCACGGAGGTGCAGGTGGCGCTTGCCAAGAGCGGGGGTGGCGGTCACGGCGGCGGCGGCCGCGGGGGTGGTCCCGGCGGTGGTGCCGGCGGCAGTGGTGGCCATGGCGGCAGCGGCGGGAGCGGTGCCTCCGGCGGCGGCAGTGGCGGTGGAAGCGGCGGCGGTGGTGGCGGTTCGGGGGGCGGCGGTCACGGCGGCCCCGGCGGTGGCATCGGCGGTGCCATCGGTGGCGCGGTTGGCGGCGCTCTCGGCGGGACTGGCGGCGGTGGTGCCGGTAGCGCCGGCGCGGGCGGCGGCAGTTCAGGCGGCGGCGCTTCGGGCGGCGGTGGCAAAGGCGGTTCGGGATCGGGCGCCGGTAGCGGCAGTTCCGCCGGCGGACGAGGTGGCAGCGATGGTGGCGCCGGCGCGGGTACTGCGGGCGGTGGTCACGGCAGCGGTGCGGCCGGCGGCGGAAGCGGTGGTGCAGCCGGACTTGGCGGACTGGGCGGCATCGGTGGTGCCACCGGCAGTGGCAGTTCGAGTGCCAGCGGTTCGGGCCGCGGCGGTGGTGGTGGCAGCAGCGTCGGTTCAGGGGTGGCCGGCAACAGCGGCCCGGGTGCCGGTGCACCGTCCGTCGGCACTGGAACTGGCAGCGTCGGCGGTGGCGCGTCGAGTGCCGACAGCGGCGGCGCATCCGGCGGCGATGCGTCGAGGCCCAGCCGCGGTTTCGACGTCGGCGCGCAGAGCCGGCCGCTGGCAACGGCGCCCGACCGCAGCGGCGAGGATCCGGCGGATGATTTCGGCACGGGTGCCGCCGGCGGCGGATCGGGCGAATGGTCGCCGGCGATCGCGCTCGCGAGTGCCGGCGAAGGACCGAGCGGTGCGGCCGATGCGCCCGCATCCGATGCGGGTGTGATCGCCGATGCGGTGCGCGGCCGCGTGGTCGTGGCGGCGTTCACCAGTGCGCGTCATGGCGAAGGTGTCGCCGAGGTCGTCTACTATCGCCAGGACGGAACAGGCTATGTGTACCGGCTTGCCAGGCAGGAGCCGCGGCTCGAGACGTTCCGCTGGCAGATCCGCTCGCGTGGGACTGGCAGCTCAAGCTACGCCTTCGTCTCGCGCAATGGCGACGACGACGGCGCCGCGGTGACCCTGGCGCAGGAGAATCAGCGGCTGGCGTTTTCGGATACGCGCTATGGCCCGCTCTTCGCGTTCGGGGTGATCCAGGGCTGCTGGCCCGGCTTCATGCCGGTGCGGCCGCCGACCGTCGCGGTCTGCAATGCCGACGCGGACGGAACGACGCTGCGCCGGCTCGAGATGGAGCAGATGACCGTGGCGGCAACGCGTCGCGGCTATCAGCCGCGTCTCGATCCTGGCGCGTTCACCACCCGCCCGGGGACGATCTACACCAACAGCCTCGGCAACACGATCACGGTGACCGGGGTGGTCGGACGTACCGTGCGTTTCATCGACCAGAACGGAAAGGAGTTCTCGTCCCACGCGCTGCTCTACGCGCATAACCCGAAGGTCATCGGCAACGAGTCCGTGATGGCCGCGATCAACAGCCTGTGGCCGCTCGAGGTCGGCAAGCAGGCCGAGGCCTGGGTCTACAATCCCGATTGGTCGTGGAAGCTCACGTGGAAAGTACTGCGTCGCGAAACCATCGATGTGCCGGCCGGATCGTTCGATGCATGGCTCATCGAGCATACGGAGACGTCGATGGGGGACTTCTACGTCGGCAAGTCCCAGACCTGGTACGCGCCGGAAGTCGGCTGGAATGTGCGTTACCGCAGTTGGGTCGAGCTGGGAACGCGCGGCGACGAAACCGAATGGGGCCTGACCGGCGCGCACCTCGTGCCGCCCTGATGCGCGGCACGTCCCGGTCGTGCGCCGGACGGATCGCATGGCGATCCGTCCTGCCGGAACTCCGGACTAGGCGCGGGCCGGGAGCTGGAAGCCGATCGGCTGGCGACGCGGCACTTCCTGCTTCAGCGACTGCAGCATCCGCTCGTATTCCTGCTCCATCTCGCGTGTGACCGACGGCCGGGTTTCGGACAGCGCGCGCTCGAAATGCGCCCGCGTGACCTGTCGTGCCTCCATCGACTCGCGCAGCGCGAACAGGCCGGCGCGACGGACGACGTCCTCGAGATCGGCGCCGGAACAGCCTTCGGTGCGGCTTACGATGTCATGAAGGTCGACGTCGCCGGCCAGCGGCATGTCCTTGGTGTGAATCCGAAGGATGTGCAGGCGCCCCTCGGTGCCGGGCACCGGCACGTAGACGAGTTCGTCGAAACGTCCCGGACGCAGCAGGGCGGGGTCGAGCAGGTTCGGGCGGTTGGTCGCGCCGATCACGACCACGCCTTCGAGCTCTTCGAGGCCGTCCAACTCCGACAGCATCGTGTTGACGACACGCTCGGTAACCGCGGGCTCGGCCAGTCCGCCGCCGCGTACTGGCGCCAGGGAATCGATCTCGTCGATGAAGATCACGGTGGGCGCCACCTGACGCGCACGCGCGAACAGGCGCGCGACCTGCTGTTCCGACTCGCCGTACCATTTCGATAGGAGATCCGACGACTTCGCTGCGATGAAATTGGCGTTGGCCTCGCGGGCAACCGCCTTGGCGAGAAGCGTCTTGCCGGTGCCCGGCGGCCCGAACAGCAGGAATCCTTTGGCCGGCCGGATGCCGATGCGGCGGAACGCTTCGGGGTTCTTGAACGGCAGCTCGATCCCCTCCTGAAGCCGGCGCCGCACCTCTTCGAGCCCGCCGATGTCCCGCCACGTGACGTTGGGGATCTGGATCATGATCTCGCGCAGCGCGGACGGCTGGACCCGCTTTATCGCGCTCATGAAATCCTGGCGCTTGACGTGGAGCTTCTCGAGAACCTCCGCCGGGATTCCGTCATTGAGGTCGATCTCTGGCAGGATGCGGCGTAGTGCGTCCATTGCCGCTTCGCGGGCGAGCGCGGACAGGTCCGCACCGACGAAGCCGTAGGCCATGCGCGCCAGCTCGTCGAGGTCGACGTCCTCGGCGAGCGGCATGCCGCGGGTATGAATGGTGAGGACTTCGCGGCGGCCATCCTGGTCCGGTACGCCGATGACGATCTCGCGGTCGAATCGTCCCGGGCGCCGCAATGCCTCGTCGATCGCGTCGATGCGATTGGTGGCGGCGATCACGACCACGTTCTGGCGCGGCGCGAGCCCGTCCATGAGCGTGAGAAGTTGCGCCACGACACGGCGCTCGACCTCGCCGGTGATCTGCTCGCGCTTGGGCGCGATCGAATCGATCTCGTCGATGAACAGGATCGACGGCGCGTTCTGTTGTGCCTGCTGGAAGATTTCGCGCAGGCGCTGCTCCGACTCGCCGTAGAATCTGCCCATGATCTCCGGACCGGCAATGTGGAAGAACGCGGCCTCGGCTTCGTTGGCGACGGCGCGGGCGAGCAGAGTCTTGCCGGTGCCCGGTGGGCCATGAAGGATGACGCCCTTCGGCGGGTCGATGCCGAGGCGCTGGAACAGCTCTGGGTGCTTCAACGGCAGTTCTACCATCTCCCGCACTTGGTCGAGGACCTTGCCCAGGCCGCCGATGTCGTCATAGGTGACGTCCGTCGGCCGCGCCTCCTTCGGTTCGACATACTCGGGGAGGAGCTCGACCTCGGTATCGCGCGTCAGCTCGACGATGCCACGCGGCGATGTCGAGACCACCACGAGGCGGATTTCCTGAAGGCCATAGGCCGGCACCTCGAACAGTGCGCGGAACACGTCGTCGGGGAATCGGCCCTGGTCGGCCGGAGTCGCCCGGCGGTGATAGACCGACGTCGAAATGACGTCGCCTGCCACCAGCGGACGGCGATAAAAGGTTCGACGCAATGCGTCGCCGGATCCTTCCAGGCGCAGATGCTTCTGGGCCGGCGCCAACGTCACGCGTCGCGCCGGCCGCACATCGGCGGGGCGGATTTCGATGAAGTCGCCGCTGGAGACGCCGGCGTTGGCGCGTTGCAGTCCGTCGAGGCGGATGATCTCCAGTCCCTCGTCCTCGGGCGCCGGCGGTACCGCGATCGCCGCCGTGCTGCGCCGGCCGATGATCTCGATCGGCTCGCCTTCGTGGATGTCGAGCAGGGTAAAGGCGCTTCGGGCGATGCGGGCCACCCCCTTGCCGACGTCCTCGCTGCGGGCATTCGCGACCTGTATGCGCACGGTCTTCGCTTCGTTGTCCGGCATTGGTTTGGCGCCTCTCGGTTCTTGCAGTGCCGCATCGCCTGGCCGTCGGGCGAGGGGATGCGCATGACTGGTCGTGCGGGGTTGCCGTGCGGTTGATTCTCCAGTGTTGCAAACCGGATCGGGGCCGAGGAGTTCCAGGATCGAGAGGCTCAGCTCGATCGCCGGGCGCAACCGAAACGGATCTGGCGCGTTGTTTGAAGGGCGGCGATGCGTCGGCGTATGCGACGCACGCCCCGAATGATGTCGATTCGGTTGCGTTTTGCGGGATCAATGGCGTGAACGGCGTGCGATTGCTCGAGCCGGGAGAAACCTGCTGGCGTGTCGCGCGGGCGCATCGTGTCACCTATATCGTCGACACGGCAGCCTATTTCGCCGCGGCCAAAGCGGCGATGCGCCGGGCGCAACGGTCCATCGTCATCCTCGGCTGGGATTTCGATCCGCGACTGCGCTTCGAACCTCACAAGGAAAGCGACGGGACCGACGAGCTTGGCCGTCTTCTCGAGTCATTGCTGGACGAGAAGCCGGAACTCGAGGTCCATATCCTGATCTGGGCAATGGCTCTGCCGGTCGCGGTGCAGCGGCTGATGATTCCCTACCGGGCGCAGTGGTGGCTCTCGCACGAGCGCCTGCATTACCATCTCGACCACCGGCATCCGCCGGGCGCGTGCCATCATCAGAAGGTGCTGGTCGTCGATGATGCGGTCGCATTCTGCGGCGGCACCGATTTTGCCGGCAACCGGTGGGATACGTCGCGGCATGACGGCGCCGATCCGCGCCGGCGTACGCCCGATGGGCAAGCCTACGAACCGCGACACGACGTCGTGATGGCCGTGGACGGACCGGCCGCTGCGGCGCTCGGCGATCTTGCGCGTGCGCGCTGGCGGCGGGCGACGGGCGAGGTGCTTCGCGCCCCCGACGTCGCGAACGATCCGTGGCCCCCCTGGTTGGCGGCGGACTTGCGCGAGGTCGAGGTCGGAATCGCACGGACGGAACCGGCCTGGCGCGAGCAGGCCGAGGTGCGGGAGGTGGAGGCGCTGCATGTTCGTGCCATTGCTGCGGCGCGTCGCTGGATCTATGTCGAGTACCAGTATGTGGCATCGCCGCTGATCGGGGCTGCGCTTCGCGCCCGGCTCCGCGAGCCGGACGGGCCGGAGATCGTGATCGTCTGTCCCGAGCACAGCCCGAGCTATTTCGACCGCTTGGCGATGGACCCCGTGCGCGACTTGCTGATCGATCGCCTGCGCAAGTCAGACCACCACGACCGGTTCCGCGTGTTCGTCCCGGTCGCCATGGACGGAACGCCCATCATCGTGCACGCCAAGGTGATGATCGTGGACGACCGGTTGGTACGGATCGGTTCGGGTAATCTCAACAATCGCTCCTTCGGCTTCGATACCGAATGCGATCTTGCCGTCGATGCGAGGCACGCCGCGCGTCCCGCGGATGCGGTCGACGTGAACCGGCGTTTCCTCGTCCGTCTCTTGGCAGAGCACATGGCCGCCTTACCGGATCGCACCGCCCGTTTCCTGCAGGAGACGGGCAGCATCATTGCGACCATCCGGGCACTCAATCGCGATACGGGCCGCCGCCTTGCGGCGGTACGGACGGAACCGCCGGTCGGAATCGGTGCCGTCATCGGCTCGCATCATCTGCTGGATCCGCGCAGCACGGCGGACAACTTCCGGCCCTGGAAACGCCGTATCTCGGCGCGCGCACGCCGGCGGCGTTCGCGGGACGGTCCGGTGCAACCGGCGGGGTGATCGCAATCAACGGGTGGCGTTTCCGATCGGCCGGAACCATGCGCGTCGAAGTCCGCCGGATCAGTCAAGGTGCGGCTTTCCGTGCGAATTGAAGGCGCAAAAACGCGAATGCGGCATCACACACCATGTCGGTAGAATCATGCGGGCCGAGATCCGTAAGCTGCCGCCATCAGCTCTCGCTTGGTCGAACATGATGAGGTTGGCGGCGCTTGCCGCTCGTGCCGAAGCTCAGGATTCGGCCATCGACGCGGCGATCGTAGGCCACCGTCGAATTGCACGGCGTGCAATATGATGTCGCTGCCACGATGTCGGCAAGGCGCCGGCATATGCGCGTGATTGGCTGCATCGACGGCCACTATCGCGCTCGGTCGTCGCGTTCGCCGCGCGGAAAGAGCGGAAAGAGACGCGAGACGCTGAAGGTCGCGATACGCAAGCCTTGGCCCGATGGCAGCATGGCGGTTGCGCGCGCGAAGGTGAGTTGAAGATGGCACGGCGCGTGATACGTCATCGGTATGGAAAATCACGATTATGGAAGATGACAACTGCCGCGTCGCGATCGTGGCGTGGGCGGTGGCCATCGCGTCGATCGTCAGCGTCGTGATGACGGGTACCTTGATACAGTCGATCGAGTGCACCGATCCGACGCGGATCGATTACGGTCGGCCGCGCGCGATGTTCGTCGATTTCGGCGCCCCGACGTCCTTCGAGTTGACAGAAGCGGTGGATTGCCAGTCGCGGGGCACGACAGCGCCGTCGAACGCGGCGGACGATCCAGATCCGCAGATCGGCCCGCGCACCTGCCAGAGACCGTCGGCGGTCAGGGGCAGCGCGAACTGTCCGGCCGGTCGAAAAGGTGCTCACCGGCCCGTGAACGAATCGCCGTTGCGGTTCAGTCGTATGCGCCCATGACGTTCTGATCGAAGTCGATGAGCGATCCCGTCATCATCTCGCTGGCATCGCTCAGCAGGTACGCCGTCGTGATCGCGACGTCGCGTGGCTTGATCAGGCGGCCGAATGGCTGCACCGCCTCGGCGCGCGACAGCCAGTCCGCCGGCTTGCCGTCACGCTGCTGAATGACGTGTTCGCCCGGCGTGTCGGTCCAGCCGATGTTGAGGCCGTTGACTCTGATGCGGTGGCGCCGCAGCGCATGGGCGGTGTTCTTGGTCAGGACGGCGAGTGCGCCCTTGGAGCTCGAATAGGCGGTGAGGAACGGCTGTCCGCCGTGGCTGGACATGGTGATGATGTTGACGATGCTGCCGGGCCGTCCGGCCGCCTTCAGACGCCGGACGACCTCCTGGATCAGAATGAACGGCGCGCGTACGTTGACCGCGAACAGCCGGTCCCAGAGTTCGACGGTCGTATCGTCGATCGTGCCGCGATCGGTCAGGCCGGCGGCATTGACGAGGCCGTCGATGCGACCGAACCGCGCGTCGGCCTTGGCGACGATCGCGCGGCAGGCGTTCGGATCGCCGAGGTCAGCGGGGACGAACAGGGTGGGACAGCCGTCCCGTTCGATCGCCGCCGCGACGGCCTGTCCCCGTTCGACATTGCGTCCCGTGATGCACAGGCCGGCCGCACCGGCCTCTGCGGCGGCGCGCGCGATCGCCTCGCCGAGGCCTTGCGTGCCACCGGTGACGAGAATGATCTTGTCGTCGAGCCGGACTTCGATCATGCGCGGCTCCCTCTGATCGTGTTGACCTTCACCGGCCGTCCGGTGCGGTGCGACTTGACGGCCGCCTCGGCCAGGACGAGTGCCTGGCGGCCATCGGCCGGCCCTACCGGCATCGGCTTTTTCCGCGTCACTGCCTCGATGAAGGCGGCAAGCTCGGCGCGATACGCATCGGCATAGCGTTCAAGGAAAAAGTAGAGCGGCTTGTCGCTGCTGACCGCGGTCCGGTCGGCCTTTTCGACGGTGGTCGGCACGCGGTTGCCGGCCGAAAGCCGTCCCTTGGCGCCGTGCACCTCGATACGCTGGTCGTAGCCATACACGGCGCGCCGGCTGTTGTTGATGTGGCAGAGCTTGCCCGAGGCCGTGCGCATCACGATCATGACCGAGTCAGTGTCGCCGAACTTTGCGATCGCCGGATCGATGAGGCAGCTTCCGGTCGCATAGACTTCCACCGGCTCTTCGCCCAGCAGCCAGCGCGCCATGTCGAAGTCGTGGATGGTCATGTCGCGGAACTGGCCGCCGGACACCTTGAGGTATTCGAGCGGAGGCAGGCCGGGATCGCGGCTGGTGATGATGACCTGTTCGACCGCGCCGATCTCGCCCGCGCGCAGGCGGTCGTGGAGCGCCCGGAAGCTCGGGTCGAAGCGCCGGTTGAAGCCGACGAACATCGGCACGCCGGCCTTCGCCACGACGGCAAGGCAGGCATCGACACGTTTCAACGACAGGTCGATCGGCTTCTCGCAGAAGATCGCCTTGCCGGCGCGGGCTGCGGCCATGGCGAGCTCGGCATGGGTGTCGGTCGATGACGCGATCAGGACGGCATCGATGGTCGGATCCTTGAGTGCCGTGCCGACGTCGGTCACCGTAGCACCGTATTTCTTGGCAAGCGCGGTCGCGGCTTTTTCGTTGACGTCGACGACATAGCGGAGCCGCGCATCGTCCCGGGCGGCGATGTTCGCGGCGTGGATGGCGCCGATGCGTCCGGCGCCGAACTGGGCAAATGTGAGCATGGTCCCCCGATTTCCGCCGGCGCGTGAGGTGCAGCGCGGCGCTTGTGACGGATATCATAAGTCCGTAATGTTCAGCTTCGCATCAATTCGTTTCAAAGGCGCTGTCGTATGACATTCCGGTGCCTGTTTGACAGGGAGGGAACGGAGCATGGCGAGCGTTCGCTTGACCGCCGCCGACGCCATCGTGCGCTTTCTCGCCGCCCAGGAAACCGACATCAATGGCCGCCGCGTGCCGCTCTTCGGCGGCGTGTTCGCCATCTTCGGCCATGGCAACGTCGCCGGCTTGGGGCCGGCGCTTCATGGCGTGCGCGATCGCCTGCCGACATTTCGCGCGCATAACGAGCAGGCGATGGCCCATGCCGCCATCGCCTATGCAAAGACCTACGCCCGGCGGCGGATGATGGCGTGTACGACGTCGATCGGGCCGGGGGCCACCAACATGGTCACGGCGGCCGCAGTCGCCCATGTCAACCGGCTGCCGGTGTTGCTCCTGCCGGGCGACGTGTTTGCCGACCGCCGGCCCGATCCGGTCCTGCAGCAGATCGAGAACTTCGCCGATCCCACGGTTACCGCCAACGACTGCTTCCGGCCGGTATCGCGCTACTGGGACCGGATCACGCGGCCGGAACAGCTTCTCGTCTCGTTGCCGGCGGCTTTGCGCGTGCTGACCGACCCGGTCGATTGCGGGCCGGTGACATTGGCTCTGCCACAGGACGTTCAGACGCTCGGCTATGACTTTCCTGCCGAGTTCTTCGCGCCGCGTCTCCATCGCCTGCGCCGGCCCGGGCCCGATCCCGACCAGCTCGCCACCGTGATCGCGGCGCTCAAGCGGGCGCGGCGGCCGCTCATCATCGCCGGTGGCGGCGTCAAGTGTTCGCTGGCTGAACGCACGCTCGCGGCATTTGCCGAACGCCGCGGCATTCCGGTCGCGGAGACGCAGGCCGGCAAGGGAAGCCTCGCCTGGGATCATCCGGCCAATGTCGGCGCCATCGGCGTGACCGGTTCCGCCGCGGCGAACGAGCTGGCGGCCGCGGCGGACGTCGTGCTCGCGATCGGCACGCGGCTCGGCGACTTCACCACCGGGTCGCGTGCGCTGTTTCAGGGGCCGGGAACGACGCTGATCCAGCTCAATGTCGGCGCCTTCGATGCGGCGAAGCACGGGGCGCTGCCGCTGGTCGCCGATGCGCGTCGCGGCCTCGACGAGCTCGACGCGAAGCTGGGGCGGTGGCGTGCGCCCGACGCATGGACCGCACGGGCGGCCCGGCTGAAGCGGGCCTGGAACCGGACGGTCGACCGCGCGACCAAGGCGACCGACGGGCTGCCGACCGATGCACAGGTGCTGGGCGCGGTCAATCGTGCCGTGGGCGCGCGCAGCATCATGGTCTGTGCCTCTGGCGGCCTGCCGGGGGAGCTGCACAAGCTGTGGCGGGCGACCGATGGCATGTCTTATCACCTCGAGTACGGCTATTCGTGCATGGGATACGAGATCGCCGGCGGTCTCGGCGCGAAAATGGCGGCGCCGGAGCGCGAGGTGTATGTGCTCGTCGGCGACGGCGGCTACCTGATGATGAATTCGGAGATCGTCACGTCCGTCGCGATGGGCCGCAAGCTCATCATCGTCGTGCTCGACAATCGCGGATTCGGCTGCATCCATCGCCTGCAACAGGCCTGCGGCGGGGCGCCGTTCAACAATCTGCTCGGCAAGACCGCGCCGGTGATCGACTTTGCCGCCCATGCGCGGAGCCTCGGCGCGATCGCAGAGAAGGTGGACGGCATCGCCGGGCTGGAGGCGGCCCTGGCCCGTGCCAAGCGGGCCGACAGGACCTGCGTGATCGTCATCGATACCGATCCTGGAAAGGGGACGGCCGACGGCGGCGCGTGGTGGGACGTCGCCGTGACCGAGGTGCCGCGCACCGCCGCGGCGCGCGAAGCGCGGCGGCGCTACGAGAAGGCGCGGCGGCGCCAGAGACTCGGCGCGTGAGCCGGATGGGGACGAGCATGCCCATGAACGTACGGATCGGCATCAATCCGTTGACCTGGACCAACGACGACATGCCGGAGCTCGGCGGCGACACACCGCTCGAGGTTTGTCTCGCCGAAGCCCGCGAAGCCGGCTATGACGGCGTCGAGCTGGGCCACAAGTTTCCGCGCGACGCGCGCACGCTGCGACCGATCCTCGAGCGTCACGGCCTGGCGCTCGTCTCCGGCTGGTACAGCGCGCGTCTTCTCGAGCGCAGCGTCGCCGATGAGATCGCGGCGGTGGAATCGCATCTCGCGCTGCTCGCGGCGATGGGATGCACGACGATGGTCTTCGCCGAGGTCACGGGCTGCATTCACGGCGACCGGCGGGTACCGCTCTCGCGCCGCCCGCGGCTCACCGACGATCAGTGGAGCATTCTGGCCGAACGCATGACCGAGGTCGCGCGTCATCTTGCTCGGCGCGGCGTGCGGCTCGCCTATCATCATCACATGGGAACCGTGATCGAGACCGAGGCCGAGATCGACCGGCTCATGGCGCTGACCGGGCCCGAGGTCGGGTTGCTGCTCGACACGGGGCACCTGACCTATGCCAGTGGCGATCCCGTCGCGCTCGCGCGGCGCCATGCCGGGCGCATCGTCCATGTGCACTGCAAGGACGTGCGTCCCGACGTGCTGGCGCGGGCAAAGCGCGACGACTGGAGCTTCCTCGATGCGGTGCTCGCCGGCGTGTTCACCGTGCCCGGCGACGGCAGCGTCGATTATCCCGGCGTCCTGCGCGTATTGTCGGAAGCGGGTTATCGCGGCTGGCTCGTCGTCGAGGCCGAGCAGGACCCTGCCAAGGCCCATCCGCTCACCTACGCCCGCATGGGCCACGACTACCTGCGGCCGAGAGCAAAGGCAGCCTGAGCGTTGGCAGACGGCGTTCCGATCTCCGCCATTGAACGATCAGGCAGCACGCACGTATTTCGTGCATGCCAATGGCATCTCTGATCGTCCGTCTCCCGGGCCACCTACGCCCAAGGGGGAAGGTCGCGAGATCGTCACGTGCTGTCCGGCACCACCGTTATACGTTGGTCGCCGAGCGCGACATGAATGTCGGTGCCGGGCGTCAGCGGCCGGTCGACGGCGCGATCGATGACGAACAGCTCGCCGAGTTCGGTCGTGACCGTATACTCCATATGCGTGCCGAGATAGGCGGCCTTGCTGACGGACCCGCGGATCGATGGCCGGTTCGGCGCCTCGCGCATCAGGACCAGTGACTCCGGCCGGATCGCGACCTTGATGGGACCGAGCGGCGCGTTGCGATGCGGCAGCTGCGCCGTCAACCCGCCGAGCCGGACCGTGCCCAGCTCGCCGTCTTTGGCCGTGAGTTCGCCGTCGACGAGATTGGCGTCGCCGATGAAGTCGGCGACGAACAGGTTCGCCGGCGCCTCGTAGAGCTCGCGCGGCGTGCCCGACTGCGCGATCACCGCGTTCGACATCACGATGACCCGGTCCGAGACGGCGAGCGCCTCCTGCTGGTCGTGCGTGACGTAGACGACAGTGAGATTCAACTTGCGCTGAAGGTCCCGGATGTCCTCGCGTACGCGGCGGCGCAGTTTGGCATCGAGGTTCGAAAGTGGCTCGTCGAACAGCAGGACCTGCGGTTCCAGCACCAGGGCGCGGGCCACGGCGACGCGCTGCTGCTGGCCGCCCGACAGTTCCGAGGGCAGGCGCGACTCGAACCCCTTGAGGCCGACGAGCGCCAGTTTCTCGGCCGCAAGCTCGCGCGCCTTTGCCTTGCCCATGCCACTGACGGTGGGGCCGTAGGCGACGTTCTCGAGCACGGTCATATGCGGGAACAGGGCATAGGACTGGAACACCATGCTCACGTCGCGCTCGGCGGCCGACAGGCGCGTGACATCGCGGCCGCCGATCAGGATCTGGCCTTCCGAGGCCATTTCCAGGCCGGCGATCAGGCGCAGCGTCGTCGTCTTGCCGCAGCCCGAAGGCCCCAGCAGCGTCACCAGCGTCCCCGGCTCGATCGTGAACGAGACGGAGTTGACGGCGACGACGCGACCGTAGCGCTTGGTTACGTTGCGGAATTCGACGGAAGCAGGACCGGATTTCGTCATGCCCGCCGCGCCTCATCCTGGCAGCCGCGCATTGCGCGACGTGGCGTGCTGTTCATTTCGGAAGCCCTCCGATCTCTTTCTCCCAGCGCTCGATCAGACGCTTGCGCTCGGCCGAGCTGCCGTACTTCGCGAAGTCATAGTCGATCAGCTTGATGTCATCGAGCTTCGGCGCCTGGGGCGGGGGAGTCGCCTCCATGTTCGACGGCACCTGGTAGGATTTTGCCTTGGCGGCGAGGCTCTGCGCCGGTGCCGACAGCGCGAAGTCATACCATTTGCGCGCATTTTCCGGGTTCGGGCCGCCCTTGATGATGCTCATGGAGCCGATCTCGTAGCCGGTCCCCTCGCACGGTGCCACGACCTTGACGGGGAAGCCTTCGATCGCTTCGGCGACGGCGTCGTGGAGGAACATGATGCCGATCGCCGTCTCGCCCCGCGCCGCGTTACGGGCGGGAGCGGGGCCCGACCGCGTATACTGGTTGATGTTCTGATGCAGCTGTTTCAAGTAGCTGAAGGCCTGGTCTTCACCGAACACCTGCACGAGAGTGGCGATGACGGTATACGCCGTACCGGACGACGCCGGATTCGACATCTGGATTTCGTCGCGATACGCAGGCTTGATCAGATCGGCCCAGCATTTGGGCGGATCGAGCTTGCGCTGCGCGAGCTGCTCGGTGTTGTAGGCGAAGCCGAGCGCGCCGGCGTAGATGCCCACCGTCCGGTAGCCCGATTGCTCCGCCTGCTTGCGGGCCCATGCGTGGAGTTTCGGAAGGCTGGGCGAACGATACTCCTCGGTGAGGCCGAGCTCGGCCGCCTGGAGGTGCGGGTCGCCGGTGCCGCCCCACCAGATGTCGCCCCGCGGGTTCGCCGCTTCGGCGCGGATCTGCGCGAACGTTTCGCCGGACCCTTTCTGGGTGATGATGACCTTGATGCCGGTCGTGCGTTCGAATTCGGCCGCCATCAGGTTGCACCAGTCGATCAGTACGCTGCAGTAGACGACGACGGACCCTTGGGCACGGGCCGATCCTTGCGGCAAGGCGGCCAGGAAGCCGAGGGCGAGCGCAAAGACAGCGATGACACGTGACATTCAGCTACCTCCTTGAAAGGCAAGGTCTCCGGTCGCGGTGCGGCGGCCGAGACGTCGCTCGCCGACGACGAGCTGGATCAACAGGATGGCCACGATCATCACGAGGATCAGGACCGACGAATAGGCGATGGCAAGGCCGAATTCGCCTGCCTCGACGCGGCCGACGATGTAGGCCGTAGCCAGGTTGTATTGGGCGGACACCAGGAAGATCACGGCGCTGACGGCGGTCATCGCGCGCACGAAGCTGTAGACCATCGCCGCGACGATGGCCGGCCGCAACAGCGGCAGCACGACGCGCCGCACCGTCGTGAAGGTTCTTGCGCCCAGCGTGAGGGAGGCTTCGTCGAGGCTGCGGTCGATCTGGCTCAGCGTCGCGATGCCGGCACGCACGCCGACCGGCATGTTGCGGAACACGAAGCAGATGATGAGGATGAGGCCGGTGCCCGTGATTTCGATCGGCGGTACGTTGAAGGCAAGAATGTAGCTGACGCCGACGACCGTGCCCGGAATCGCGAAACTCAGCATCGTCCCGAATTCGAAGGCGCGCTGACCGGTGAAGCGCTGGCGCGCCAGGAGGTAGGCGGACAACAGTCCGATCGCCGCCGTGAGCGGCGCCGAAATCGCCGAGACCTGGATCGTCGTCCAGAACGAATCCCATGCCGAACCGATGAAGTGGAGGCCGTTGGGTGTGACGTCGATCGCGAAGCCGGTCAGGAAGTGCTCGAGTGTCGGCGTGTAGTCGCGCCCCATGGTGCGCACGAAGCCGCCGATCAGGATCGTCACGTAGATCACGAACGTCAGGAAGGCCCAGGGCAGGGCGACGCCATAGCACAGCCAGCTCATGCGCCGCGGCAGCGGTGCCGGCAGACCTGAGTCGCCCTTGCCCGTGACGGTCGTGTAGACGCGCCGGCCGAGCCAGCGATGTTGCACGTAGAACGCGCCCAGGGTGAAGGCGAGCAGGATGATCGCCAGCACGGCGGCCCGCCCTTGATCGTGCGAGGCGCCGACGACCGCGAAGAAGATCTTCGTGGACAGAACCTCGAAATTGCCGCCGAGAACCAGCGGGTTGCCGAAATCGGCCATGCTCTCGACGAAGCCCAGCAGGAACGCATTGGCGATGCCGGGCCGTATCAGCGGCCATGTGACCGTGGTGAACGTCGTCCACCGTTTGGCACGCAGGGTCTGCGCCGCTTCCTCCAGCGACGGGCTGATGCCCTGGACGACGCCGATCAGCACCAGAAAGGCGATCGGCGTGAAGGCGAGAAGCTGCGCCAGCAGCACGCCCGGCAGGCCGTAGATCCAACGCGAGCGCGGAATGTCGAACCACTCGAACAGCAGGGTCGATACGGCGCCGGAGCGGCCGAAAAGCAGAATGATGGCGAGGCCGATCACGAAGGGCGGCGTGATGATCGGCAGCACGGTCAGGACCCGCAGCAGCCACTTGAACCGGAAGCCGGTGCGCAACGCGATCAGCGCGAAGGCGAGACCCAGCGCGGTCGTGCCGACACCGACCAGGATCGCCAGGAACAGCGTGTTCCAGGCGACGCCGCAACGCAGGTCGCTGGTCAGGCAGTCGAGCCCCCAGATGGAATGATCGAAGAACTTCTCGGCGAACAGGGCGGGCGCGAACCGGCCGTCGTTGTCCTGTAGAGCGCTCAGCAGCACCTTGACGATCGGAAAGAAGACGAAGATGCCGATCAGTGCGACGATCAGCGCGATGGTGCCGACGGTGAACATGTCGCCGCGGCACCAGCCGTGGGCGGCGAGCCCCGCCGACAGGATGAAAAGGAAGGCCAGAGCCGTCACGCTGGCGCCGGCGCCCATGCCGGCCTGTGACGGCCCTGCCGTGCCCGTCAGTGCCGCAAGCCAGGCGGTCGACCAGCCCTGATGGTCGATCGCGAATCCCTGGGCCGTGACCCAGATCAGCCCAAGCACGCCTGCCCATACCAGCAGCCGTGGCGTGTGTGGGTCTTCAGGGGGGCGGCGCAGACCCAGGATGGGCAGGGCGAGCGGCACGATCAGAGGCGCCAGCCACCACCGTCCGTGGACGAGCGCCTGGATCAGTCCCGATGCCGTGTCCGCATCGGGATACTGCCAGAGCCAGTCGAACGAAAAGAAGCCGCCCGGGACCGCGTACCACGGCAGCAAGGCGAACCCGATCCAGCCGAGCACGAGCCATCCGACGGCGGTTCTGTTCATGGCGAGCCCCGCAAGGTGTTGGGCGTCCGATCCCTGTGCCCGTTCCGCCCCAGTTTCGGCAGGACGCGCCGGCCTCTCTTCCACTCTGCGGAGAAGGGAGGTGTCCGGCGCGCGCAACCGTGCATATCGGGCATTATGTTTGCGCCGACCGGTTCACTTCGGCAGCGACTTCACCTCTGCGTCCCACTTCGCCAGAAGGCGCCGGCGTTCGTCGGTCGAACCGTACTTGGCGAAGTCGTAGTTGATCAGCTTCACCTCGGACAGCTTCGGCGCCTGCTCGGGCACATATGCATTTTTGTTCGACGGAACCTGGAAGGACACCTTGCCTCTCGGGCCGATGCTCTGTGCCTCCGCCGACAGTGCCCAGTCGTACCATTTCTTCGCGTTTTCGAGATTCTTGGCTCCCTTGATGATGCTCATCGAGCCGATCTCGTAGCCGGTCCCTTCGCATGGCGACACGATCTTCACCGGACCGCCCTGAACCGCCATGACCACCGCATCGTGCTGGAAGGTGATGCCGATCAGGGTCTCGCCCAAGCTCACGGCCTTCGCCGGTGCGGCGCCGGACTTGGTGTACTGGTTGATGTTGCGGTGAAGCTTCTTGAGGTAGTCGAAGCCCTGATCCTCGCCCATCAATTGCACGATGGTCGCAAGCATCGTGTACGACGTGCCTGAGGAATTCGGGTCCGCAATCTGGATTTCGTCCTTGAACCGGGGATCGAGCAGGTCGGCCCAGCATCTCGGTTCGAGGCCGCCCTTGCGCTTCATCAGCTCGGTATTGAAGCTGTAGCCGAGCGCGCCGGCATAGACGCCGACCGTGCGGTAGCCCGACTGCTCGGCCTGACGCACCGCCCAGTCCTGGAGCTCGGCGAGCCTCGGCGACTTGTACTCGAGTGTCAGTCCTTCCTCGGCCGCCTGGAGATGCGGATCACCGGTGCCGCCCCACCAGATGTCGCCGCGCGGATTGGCCGCTTCGGCCTTGATCTGGGCATAGAACTCGCCCGAGCTCTTGCGTGTCATGGCGACCTTGATGCCGGTCTCCTTCTCGAAGGCGGTGACCATCAGGCGGCACCACTCTTCCTGCACCGTGCAGTAGAGCGTGAGCGAGCCCTGCGCCGACGCTGGCATGGCCTGCATGCCGAGCGCGGCGACGAGACCTGCGAACAGAACTGTGCGGATCCTGGATTCCATGCGTACCTCCCTATAGTGTTTCGAACGTCGGCCTCTTACCGGGCCGTGCCAGTGACCGGGGCGCCGCCTTCCTATTGTAGTCCGAGCCCGGGCGCCGCGGCGAGCAGGGCATCCTTGAGCCCGGGCGTCGTGGCCAGCAGCGGATTGCCCCGCACCAGTCCGTCATTGGCCAGGAAATCGCTGACCCAGCCGCCGGCCTCCTCGACGAGCAGGATGCCGGCGAGCGCATCCCATGAATTGATGTGGAGTTCGCAATAGCCGTCAGTGCGTCCGTCGGCGACATAGGCCAGCCCCAGGGCGCCCGATCCGGCCCGGTGATGACCGGCCCCGGCGGCGGTCACCTGGTCCACCAGTCGTACGTAGTCCTTCATCGGCCGGCGGGTCGACCAGCCGATTTCGATGGTGGCCTGACGCAGGTCGCTGATCGTGCTGACGCGCATCGGCTGCCCGTTGCAAAACGCGCCGGTGCCGCGGCGCGCGGCAAACATCTCGCCCTTCATCGGGTCGTAGATGACGCCGATTGCAGGCTGACCCTCGCGCACGAAGGCGATCGAGATGCAGAAATGCGCGATGCCGCGCGCGAAGTTGACGGTGCCGTCGATCGGATCGATCACCCAGGTCTCGGGGCTGAAGCTGCCGCCGCCTTCTTCGCCGAAGAAGGTATCGTTCGGGAACGCTTCGCCGAGGCGCCCAATCACGAGCCGTTCGATCTCGCCATCGGCCGCGGTCCAATAGTCCTGTGGCCCTTTCAGCTTGTAGCCGTTGCGCAGGTCGCGCGTCTCGAAGTGCCGCCGGGCCAGATCGCCCGCCTCACGCGCGACCGCACACGCTGCCAGAAAACGCTTCTCGAGACCCCGCTTGGACAAGGCAGTCGGACTCTCTTCGTTCGACGGGGCCAAAGTCGCAGCGCGACCGGCGACTCCCTCAATGCCATCTTGTTGCGCTCTTATGTCAGCCTTGTTGCAAGCGCGTCAACGGTTTTGGAGACTGCCACAAGGTCGAAGCGGCGGCCTTTTCCGATCAGGTCGCCCGCGGATGCCGATCCGACTGGATCGTAGCGGTCGGGACGTTCTCCTCGTCGAGGAGGCGCGTCTGCCGAAGCTCGCCGGCCGCCTCGAGGATGGGGTAGGCGGCGGAGGTCAGGTGGCCGTTGATGCGCTTGAGGTCGCGGATGATGTCGAGGTGAATGGCGCTGGTCTCGATCGACTCCGGCCGGCCCTGGCGCAGGCGCGCGAAGTGACTCTCGGCGGCGGCGAGTTCCTGTTCGCGGATCAGCGACTTTTCCGCCAGCAGACGCAGCGCGAGCGTCTTGTCGCGCGACGTGAAGACGTTGAAGGCGAGCTGGAGATTGTCGCTGACGCGAGCGTGGAAGCGCTTGAGCTCGGCAAGGCCCTCCGGCGAGAAGGCGTACCGGTTCCTGATCTTCTTGGCCGCGAGTTCCATCAGGTTCTTGTCGATGATGTCGCCGATGTGCTCGAGATTCGTCGTGAAGGTCAGGATCTCGACGCAGCGCCGGCTCTCCTCGATCGACATCTCCGACCGCGAGACCTTGATCAGGTAGAGCTTGATCGCCTCGTGCAACCGGTCGACCGCATCGTCGGCCTCCTCGATCTGCTTCATCAGCTTGGCATCGTCGCGCTCGAACACCTCCATGCTTGCCTTCAGCATGTACGCGATGTGATCGCCCAGGTTCAGGGTCTCGCGCGTGGCACAGGCGAGCGCTTCGGACGGCGTGTCGAGGCAGTCGGCATCCAGATATCGTGGCGTGCCGGGGATCTCGGTCTGCGGCGCCTCGGGCAGCAGCAGGGCGCAAAGCCGGGCCATCGGCTCGACGAGCGGCAGGAAGACGATCGCGACCGCCAGGTTGAAGGCGGTGTGGAAATTGATCACCACGCGCGCGCTGGCCGGCTCGAGGGCGGTGAGAAGATCGAGGGCGATGGGCAGGAACGGCAGTACCGCCAGCGCACCCGCACTCCGCATCAGCAGGTTCCCGAGCGGAACGCGCCGCGCCGGCGCGGCGGCGCCGGTCTGGGCGGCGAGCGGTGCAATGGCGCCGCCGACATTGGCGCCCAGTACGAAGGCGAGCGCGAGCGACATCGGTATGGCGCCGGAGCCGGCGAGGGACATGACCAGCAGTACGATCGACAGGCTTGAATGGGCAAGCCATGTCAGAAGGGCGGCGACGAGCATGGCGATGATCGGTTCGCCCCGCATGGCGCCCAGCAGCGTCGCGAACGTGGGCGACTCGCGCAGCGGTGCGGCCGCTTCCCCGAGCAGCTTGAGGGCGAGCACCATCAGGCCGAGGCCGATGGCGATCCGGCCGAGATTGCGCGGTCGATCGCCCTTGCTCGCCATGAAGGTGATCACGCCGGCCGCGATCAGGAGCGGGGCCAGCGCCTGGACGTTGAATGAAAAGACCTGGGCCACCAGGGTCGACCCGACGTCGGCGCCGAGCATGACGGCGAGCGCCATGCCGATGGTGATCAAGCCGCGGCCGGCGAACGACGCGAGGATCAGCGCGGTGGCCGTGCTGCTCTGCAGCACGCCGGTCACGAGCAGCCCGGTGCCGAACGCGCTCAGACGCGTGCGCGTGAAGGTGGACAACGCCCGGCGCAGTTGTGCCCCGAAGGCGCGCGTCATGCCCGTGCGCACCATCCGCACGCCCCACAGCAGCAGCGCGACGCTTCCCAGGAAGTTGACGAGCAGTTCGGTACCGTTCATGGCCGACTCTACTTCGGTCCAATCTAATCAAACTGCAACAGGAGGCCGAGGAAAAAGTGACCGACCTTCCACAAAAAAGGTGGAAGTCGCCTAGGTTCCGGGCGCCAACGGCCGGTCCTTAGGGCCGGCCGGGAAAGCGTTCAGGGGCGGTGACCGAGTCGGGCCGAGATGGTTGCCGCGGTCGCCGCGGCGAGCTGCCGACTCTGGTCGAGCGTCGTGGCGTTGTCGCGGATGCGGACGTAGGGAAGCGTCATCGCCGCGACCGCCAGGCCCGAGGCATCGAAGATCGGGTGACAGATGTCCGTGACGCCCGTAACCGTGTCGCTCGGTTCCATGACGAAGCCGTCACGACGGATCTTCTCGAGCCGCTGTACCAGGGTCCGGCGGGTGGTCGCGCTCATGCCATCGCATAGTTCGGCGAGGAGCTGACGCTGCCGTTCGGCGTCCTGGAACGCCGTCAGGACCCGTGCCGAGACGCGATCCGGACGGAAAGGGAAATGGGCGCCGAGCCGAACCGAGAATCCCATCGAGCGGAAGCCGTCGACCTGCGCGATGACCAGCAGGCGTCGATCATGGTGCACGCTGAGATGGACCGATTGTCCGGTTGTTTCGGCAAGCCGCCGCATTTCCGGCAGCGCGACATCGAGCAGCCGGCGGATCGGCGGATGACGGTGGCTGAGCTCGAACAGTTTGAGGGTGAGGCGATAGCGCCCGTCGCGCGGCGACCGGCGAAGATATTCGCGTGCCTCCAGCACCTCCAGCATGCGGAAGATCTCGCCGACGGTGCGGCCGAGACGCTGTGCGATTTCGTTCTGCGTGAGGCCGCCGTCGTCACCGGCGAGCAGTTCAATGATGTCGAGGCCCTTCTCGAGTGCGGGGGCCGAGTAGTTGTTGGTTTGTGGCATGCGACTATTGACTCGGGTCAATCGATGCTTTCAGATATGAAAGTGACTTTCAAATAAGAATGCAGGAGGGACGCGCGTGCCTAAAACACTGACGGCAGCCGAGGTCGAAGCGTATCATACCCGCGGCTACCATTTCCCCGTTCAGATCTTCTCGGAATCCGAGGCCGCGGAGATTTATCGCGGCCTGCGTGAAGTCGAGGCGCGGCACGGCATCCGCATCGAAGGACGGCTGAACCAGAAACCGCATCTTCTGTTCACGCTGATCGATCGGTTGGTGCGTCATCCCAAGATCCTCGACGCGGTCGAGGACGTCATCGGCCCGAACATCTTCTGTTGGAGTTCACAGTTCTTCATCAAGGAGCCGAACGACGGCACCTACGTCTCATGGCATCAGGATGGGACGTATTGGGGGTTGTCGTCCACCGACATCGTGACCGCTTGGGTTGCGCTGACCCCGAGTACGCCGGAATCGGGGTGCATGCGGGTCGTGCCCGGCACCCACCTCAAGCAGCTGGAACACACCGATACGTTCGAGCAGAAGAACCTTCTGTCGCGGGGACAGGAAATCGCGGTCAAGGTCGACGAGCGCGAGGCCGTCGACGTCGTCCTGCAGCCGGGCCAGATGTCGCTTCACCACGTGCTCATCGTGCATGGCTCCGAGCCGAATCGCGCGACGCTGCCGCGGGTCGGCTTCGCCATCCGCTACATGCCGACCTATGTCCGCCAGAAGATGGGCGAGACCGACAGCGCCTTGCTCGTCCGCGGCGTTGACACGTATGGTCATTTCGAGCATGAGCAGTCGCCCGAGGAAGATCTTCATCCGGCAGCGGTCGAGCGGCACAAGCGCATCATCGATCGGCAGTTGAGGATCCTCTACGCAGGCGCAAAGCAGCCCGGAAAGCTCGGTCCCGTCGCCTGAGGCTCGCGGCGACCGGGAAAAACGGGCAAAGGCCACGCGACAACAGAAGGGAGGAAATATCGTGATCAGAATCCTTGGCGCTGCGACCGGCTTGATCCTGCTGTCTACGGGGCTCGCCTGCGCTCAGGAAATCAAGATCAGGTTCGCACACTCTCTATCCTCAACGGAGCCGGCGCATATCGCGGCCGAGAACTTTGCCAAGAGGGTGGCGGAGCGCACCAACAACCGGGTGCAGATCCAGGTCTTCCCGAACGAGCAGCTCGGCTCCGGCAAGGAAGTCAACGAGATGATCCGGCAGGGCGCGAACGTGATGAACATCACGGATCCCGGCTACCTGTCGGACTTCGTGCCCGACATCGGCGTGCTCAACGGTCCTTATATCGTCAAGGACCCCAGGGAGTTCGACAAGCTGCTGGCTTCCGACTGGTACAAGTCGATCGATCAGAAGCTGCAGCAGGCCGGATTCCGCCTCATCATGATCGGCGGCTTCTTCGGCCAGCGGCACGTCATCGCCGACAAGCCGGTCCGCCGCCCCGAGGACATCCAGGGCATGACCGTCCGCGTGCCGCCGAACACGATGTGGATCGAGACGTTCAAGGCGATGGGCGCGCGACCGGTGACCGTGCAGTGGTCCGAAATCTACAACGCGCTGCAGCAGAACGTCGTCGCCGCGGCCGAGGCACCGCTCGGATCGCTGTGGGGGGCGAAGCTCCAGGAGACGCGCAAGGTGATCTCGCTGACCGGCCACTTCACCGCCATCGTCACCTGGCCCATGAATAACGGGTTCTTCAACCGGCTGCCGAAGGACGTGCAGACGGTGCTGCTGGAGGAAGGGGCGAAGGCCAAGGAAGAGATGACCCGGCTCACCCTCGATATGAACCAGGACTACATGAAGAAGTTCAGGGAAGCCGGTGTCACGATCGTCGAGGACGTGGATCTCGCCGCCTTCCAGAAGGCGACGGCGTCCGTCTACAACGCGTTTCCGAAATGGACGCCCGGTCTGCATCAGACTGTGACGCAGATCCTCGCGGCCAACTGAGGCTGTATCGGGACACGGGGCGGCGTGCTGCCGCCCCGCATTCCTGATTTCATCTTTATCCGTTGCATTCGGGATTCGCGAACCAGATGCGGGGCGCCATCGTCACCCTGATTCGCAACATCGAGGAAATCATCGCCGGCACCGCGCTGGTCGTGGTCGTTCTTTCCGTGTGCTGGGGTGTCTTGACCCGGTACATCACGGCCCAGCCGGCCGCGTGGGCGGGTGAGCTTGCGGCGATATCCTTCGCGTGGGTCGTCTTCGTGGGGGCGAGCGCCGCGCTCAAGCGCTCGATGCACATCAGCATCGACATGTTCGTTGCGGCACTGCCGCCGGTGCCACGTCGTGCCGTCAATGCGCTCGCCGACGCGGTGGTCCTCGTCTTTCTGGCCTACAGCCTTTTCCTCGCCGTCGAATTCACGGCCGAGGCCTGGACCAATCCGTCCTCGGTGCTGCGCATTCCCATGTCCGTGGTTTATGCCGCCGTGGTGGTCGGCTTCGCAAGCTTCATGGTGCGATACGTCCAGGCGGCGTGGGCGCGCTGGCGCCAGATCGACAACGGCGCGGGGTGAGCCGTGGAGTTCCTTCCCGTCGCCGTGATGTTCGGGCTGTTCGTGTTGGGCGTGCCGGTCGCGCTGGCGATCGCCGCCGCTGCGCTCACGTTCTTCATCTTCGCCGACGGCGTACCGATCGAAATCTTCATTCAAAGGTTGGTAAGCGCCACGGAATCGTTCCCGCTGCTCGCGGTGCCGTTCTTCATCTTCGCCGGCACGATCATGAACTATGCCGGCATCACGCGCCGGCTGCTCAACTTCGCCGACGCGCTCGTCGGCCACATGATTGGCGGTCTCGCGCAGGTCAACGTCCTGCTCGCGACGCTGATGGGCGGACTGTCGGCATCGGCGAACGCCGATGCCGCCATGCAGTCCCAGATGCTGGGCAAGGAGATGGTCAAGCGCGGCTATGCGCCGGGCTTCGCCGCGGCGGTGACCGCCTGCTCGGCCGTCATCACGCCGATCATCCCCCCGGGGATCGGCCTCATCGTGTACGGCTTCCTCGCCGATGCATCGGTCGGCCGGTTGTTCATCGGCGGCATCGTACCGGGCCTGATGCTGTGTGCGGGCCTCATGGCCGCGATCTACTTCGTTGCCAAACGCTGCGGCTACATGCCGCTGCGCGACCGGATGGTGAGCGGCCGTCAGCTCTGGACCGCCTTCGTCGAGGCGCTCGGTGCCCTGTCGATCGCCGCCTTCATCTTGATCGGCATCCGCTATGGCGTGTTCACGCCGACCGAGGCGGGCGCCATGACGGTCATCTATGCGGCTCTGGTCGGCTTCTTCGTCCATCGCGAGCTGAAGCTCGAGCACTTCCCGCGCATCATTCTGGAGACGGTGATCGCCACCAGCGCCGTGATGCTGATCATCTGCGCCGCCTCGGCCTTCGGCTTCTACATGACGTGGGAGCGTATCCCGGCACGGGCCGCACAGTTCCTGATCAGCCTCACCGACGATCCGCGGCTATTGCTCCTTCTGATAAACATCCTGCTTATCGGGATCGGCATGCTGATCGAGGGAACCGCTGCCCTCATCCTGCTCACGCCGATCTTCATCCCGGTCATCACGAAACTGGGCATCGATCCGATCCATTTCGGTTTAGTTCTTGTCGTGAACCTCACGATCGGAGGCGTGACGCCGCCCGTAGGCACGCTCATGTTCGTCAGCTGTTCGATCCTGCGGGTGCCGATTCAGCGGTTCACCAGAGAGGCGCTGCCGCTGCTCGCCAGCATGTTCGTCGTGCTTGGCCTCATCACCTTCTTCCCCGAACTCGTTCTCTGGCTTCCTAATCGATTGATGGACTGACGCATGAAGTTCCGTGCTGCCGTGCTGGAGGCGGTCAACACGCCGCTTGTGATTCGCGAACTGACGATCGACGCGTTGCAGCCCACCGACGTGTTGGTTCGGCTGGGGGCGAGCGGTCTGTGCCACACCGATCTCGAGGTGATCCAGGGCTCGCTGTCATACCCGCTGCCGATCGTGCTGGGGCACGAGGGGGCGGGCGTGGTCGAGGCCGTCGGACGCGACGTCACAAGCGTGCGCGTCGGCGACCATGTCGTGTGCTCGTGGAACCCCCATTGCGGCCATTGCTTCTACTGCGAACGCGATCAGCCGATTCTGTGCGAGGTCTTCACGTCGACGCAGCCGCGCGGCCAGTTGATGGACGGCGGGATACGTTACCGGCTCGACGGCAAGCCGGTTCATCATTTCTCGGTCGTGTCCTCGCACGCGGAATACTGCGTCGTGCCGGAATCGGGTGCCATTCCGGTACCCAAGGAAATCCCGTTCGACCGGGCCTGCCTGATCGGCTGCGGCGTGATGACCGGCGTCGGCGCCGCGACGCGCATTGCGCCGGTCGCCTATGGTGCCCATGTCGTCGTCATCGGCTGCGGGGCGGTCGGCCTGAACGTGATCCAGGGTGCGCGGCTGGTGGGTTGCGAGAGTATTTTCGCGGTCGATACCGATCCGCGCAAACTGGAACGCGCCAAGGTCTTCGGGGCGGTTGAGTTGATCGACGGCCGCGCGCCCGACGTGCTCGACCGCATTCGGGCGTTGACTGCGGGGCGTGGCGCCGATTACGTGTTCGAGGCCGCCGGCAGCGAGTCGGCATTCCAGCTCGCGGCGGAGGCGGTTCGTCCTGGCGGTCAGGTCGTGTTTCTCGGCAAGGTAGCGGTCGACCGTATGGTCTCGTTCCGCTGGGGCTCGCTGATGGGCGAGAAGCGCTTCACGCGCTCAAGCTATGGCGGGGCGCGCCCGCGGCGCGACTTCCCGTTGCTTGCCAAGGCATACCTGAACGGCCGTCTCAAGCTCGACGAGCTGATCACCGCGCGCCTGTCGCTCGACAGGATCAACGACGGGTTTGACGCCATGGCGCGCGGCGAGGGGGTAAGGTACGTCGTTACGTTCGCATGACACCACCGTTCCGGCATCCGCCGCTGCTGCCCTGGCAGATCGATGCGCCGCATAACTTCGTCGGGTTGGGGCGCTTTGCGCTCGAAAGTGGGGCGGCGATCGAGGATTTTCACGTCTGCTACGTCACGCACGGCAGGCTGTCGGCCGCACGGGACAACGTCATTCTCGTCTGTCCGGCGATCGGCCAGACTCATCACCGCCTTGATTTTCTGATCGGTCCGGGGCGTGCGCTCGACACCGACCGGTTTTTCATCGTCGCGATCGATGCGATCGGCAACGGCCTGACGACGTCACCCAGCACGAGCGTCCGCCAGCCGCACAGCGTATTCCCGAGATTCTCCATTCGCGACATGGTCGCAGCACAGCACGCCGTGCTTGTGGGCAAGCTTGGCATCGAGCGTCTCGTCGCCGTCGTTGGTGCGTCCATGGGCGGCATGCAGGCCCTGCAGTGGGCGGTGAGTCATCCCGCCATGATGGATGCGATCGTGGCGATGACGCCGATGGCACGGACGACGCCCTGGTCCGTCGCCGTGAATGAAACCTGCCGCGCCGCCCTGATGGCGGATCCGGCCTGGGACGGGTCGCGGTTCCGCACGACGCCGACGCGCGGTCTGCGCGCCTGGACCGGAGTCCTGCGTATCCTCGCGAACCGGACGCCGATGGCGCTTGCCGACGAATGTCCGGATGCGGCGAGCGTGCGCAGGTATTTCGACCGGCTTGTGGCGGACACGATCGAGATGCAGATCGATCCGCTCGACTGGATTTATCAGAGTTATGCCTATGATGCGCATGACGTCGCGGCGGAGCCGCGCTTCGGCGGTGACTTGGCCAAGGCGCTTGCGAGCGTCCGGGCGCGCACGATGATCATCGGCGCGCCGTTCGACTTGTACAATCCAATCGAGGCCGCGCGGACCGCGGCGTCGCTCATTCCGCGCGCCGAGTTTCTGGAAATCCCTTCGATACAAGGCCACCAGGCGGCCGGCGCAAGCGCGGCCGAGGCCGAATTCCTGAACAAGTCCATCGCGGCGTTTCTTCGCGCCATATAGGGCTTCCGCTGGATTTCCTTGGCGTGGGGTAGGCGTGGCCGGCCCGAGTCGGCTTGGCTGCACCGCCGCACGGCCGTGCCTGAACGTGGCTGTGCCGGATGACCTCCTGAGAGCGCGTCTCCGGAACCCGTCGTTGCCGCACCCGTTGCGGAAGACGACGAATGAATTGCGACGGAGGTCCTCCCATGGCCATGAAAGTACGTGATGTGATGAGTCGCGACGTCAACGTGGCGAGTCCCGACGAGACGATCCAGCAGGCCGCCACGACGATGGCGCGGATCGATGCCGGCATTCTGCCGGTGGGCGACAATGACCGGATGGTCGGGATGATCACCGATCGCGATATCGCGATCCGCGCCGTCGGGCAGGGCAAGGGGCCGGACACCAAGGTCCGCGATGTCATGACGGCCGAGGTCAAGTACTGCTATGACGACGAGGACGTGAGCCACGTCTGCGAGAACATGGCGGAGCTTCAGGTCCGGCGCCTGCCGGTGGTGAATCGCGAGAAGCGGCTCGTCGGCATCGTTTCGCTCGGCGACATCGCCCGTCGTCAGTCGGCGAAGAAGACCGGTGAAGCGCTCGAAGGCATTTCGCAGCCGGGCGGGCAGCACTCGCAGACGGTGGAGCCGGCAATCAGTCACTGAGCATCCGGCTTCTTCCACGACGAAGCCGCCTCGCAACAAGGCGGCTTTTTCGTTCGGGCGTTCGGCGGCGTTGCGCATGTTCCCGGTCTATTTGCGTGCTTGCCTTTGCCGGGATCAGGTGCGAAACGGGAATATCGGACACGGAATGGTGAATGCGCGAAAGGCTCGATCTGCGCCGGCTGGTGAAGCTGCTCGGCATGCTGGGAAGCCAGCATGACGGCGAGGCGCTGGCCGCCGCACGCAAGGCCCATGCGCTGGTGCGCGACTCGGGCCATACCTGGGCGGAACTCGTCAGTCTGATTTCCGACAGCGCGTCGGCGGCGGCCGAGGCCGCCATGGCGCGCGAGGAGGCATATGCCGCGAACCGGCGGGCGGCTGCGGCAGAGGCCCGGCTGGCCGAGGTGCTCGGCGAGGTGCCGCGGAAGGCATGGAAGTACCGTTCCGGCCACCGTTACGTCTTTGCACAGTACGGCGCCGGAACGGTCGTCAAGGCGTTCCGCCGCCGCACGTATCCGGTGACCTACCGGCTGATCGTCGATTTCGACGAGTATGGACGGCACGAGATTATCGCCCGCTGAGGTCGCGTCGACGTTTCGATGATGCCGCGCCGCCGATGACCTCGCCGCGTAAGCTGTTTCTTGACCTCGACGGCGTCCTTGCCGACTTCGATCGCGGCGTCGTCGCCGTGACCGGCAAGCGGCCGGACGAGCTGTCGCCGCGTCAAATGTGGGCGGCGCTTGCCCGACACCCGGACTTTTACGCGACCCTCGAAATGATGGCGGACGCGCGCGAACTTTGGGCGTTCTGCCGTCCCTTCGCGCCGACCATCCTGACCGGGCTGCCGCGGGGCGACTGGGCCGAGGACCAGAAGCGCCGCTGGGTACGGAACATGCTCGGCGCCGACGTACCCGTGATCACCACGATGTCGCGCGACAAGCACAAATACGCCGAACCCGGCGCCGTGCTCGTCGACGACCGGATCGGTCTCCGCGCGGCCTGGAAGGCCGCCGGTGGGATCTTCGTTCACCACGTGTCGGCGGCCGGGAGCATCGCCGCGCTCGAACGGCTGGGTTTTCGCCGCGACTAGACGGGGCGCCGCGTCCTTCGCACCGACGATCCATGACACGCGCCGGGGGGTGTTTGTGCGAGTGACTGGCACGTGAATCCGGCTTGCGGCACAATGCGGCCGCGCTTCAACCATTCGGCGGATCACGTCGATGTTTTTTCGCGTCGTGAAGTGCCGCAGGTGCCCGACTGCGGCCCGAGTTATGACCGCAGGCTGACCATGGCACCGCGGACGAACGGTGGTCTTTCCAAGAGCGAGCGCCATCGGCGCATCGTCGCCGCACTCGGCGCGCACGCGACCGTACGCATTTCCTCTCTCGCGGCGGAATTCGGCGTCTCGGCGGAAACGGTCCGTCGCGATATCGACGAGCTCACGCGGCGGGGGCTGGTCGCGCGCACCTATGGCGGCGCGGCCGTCACGCATGTCGGCGTGCAGCCCGGCGTCGAGGACCGCGATCGGATCGCGGTCACCGAGCGGGCCCGGATCGGTGCCGCCGCTGCGGCGCTGGTCAGCGCGGGCGACGTCATCATGGTCGATTCGGGATCGACGACCAGCCACTTCGCCCGGGCGCTGGCGGCGCGGGCCCCGCAGGTCACGGTGCTCACGAACAGCTATACCGTCGCGACCATCCTTTCGGCGGTCGAATCGGTGCGCGTCATCATGTGCCCCGGCGATTTCTATGCCACCGAGCGCGGCGTCTACGGGCCCGAGACGACGGCGTTTCTTTCGCGTTTCCACGCCGATCTCGCGTTCATCGGGGCGAGCGCGCTGAGCGTCGAGGGGCCGAGCGACGTCGAGACGCGGGCGAGCTGGGTCAAGCGCACGATGGTCGAGAGGGCAGAGCGGACCTTGCTGCTGATCGACTCGGGCAAATTCGGCAAGCACCACCTCGAGGTCGTCTGTCCGTTGCGGAGCCTCTCGGGAATCGTCACGGACCAGCCGCCGCCGGGAGAGCTCGGGCAGGCCATCAATCGCGCCAAGATCCAGCTGATTGTGGCACCCACCACATTAAAGTAGTGCCGCTTTTCGCCGGAAGAGGCGCGGCCGGTGCCCATTTGGGCATTGATGTTTGACCTGCAACATAAGTTGACATACCTTCCACATCAGCGGACGGCGCCGTCGCACGGCCCGGCGAACGCGTACTTGGAAGGAGCACCATGGAGCCGGTATCGCGGCCAGCTTCGCGGGTTTCAGGGCCGGTATCCGGCTCGACACCGCTGCCGTTGAGCGCCATTTCCCCGGCGTCGTTGCGGCAGCTGCAATGGATCCTCGCCGACATCGACGACACGATCACGACCGATGGGCGGTTGACCGCCGCCGCCTATCAGGCGCTCGAGGCGCTGGAGGCTGACGGCCTCAAACCCGTCCTCGTGACCGGACGGCCGGCGGGCTGGTGCGACATGATCGCGCGGTTCTTCCCCGTGGATGCGGTCGTCGGCGAGAACGGCGCCTTCTGGTTCCGCTACGAACGTGACAGCCGCCGCATGCGGCGCAGCTACTTCATCGACGCGGCGGAGCGTGCACGCGCGCGGGCGCGGCTCGACCAGCTCGCTGCGGCCATTCCTGCGGCGGTCCCCGGGGCCACCGTCGCCGCCGACCAGGCCTACCGCGTCGCCGATCTCGCCATCGATTTCGCCGAGGACACCGGACCGCTCGCGCCCGAGCAGATCGAGCAGATCGTCCGGATGTTCCGCGAGGCCGGCGCCGAGGCGAAGGTGAGTTCGATTCACGTCAACGGCTGGTTCGGCGACTACGACAAGCTGCGCATGACCGAGCGGCTGTTCGCCGAGGCCTATGGCGTCGATCTGGAGGCGGTGCTCGACCGCGTCGCCTTCATCGGTGACAGCGCCAACGACGAGCCGATGTTCGCGCGGTTTCCGTGGTCGTTCGGCGTCGCCAACGTCAAGGCTTTCCTGCCACGCATGAAGACCGGACCGGCCTATGTGACGGCGGGCGAGGCGGGGGCCGGCTTCGTGGAGTTCGCGACCGCCGTGCTCGAGGCGCGGCAGTCGCAGCCTGTGCGCTCGTGAGGATCACCAACATGCGCGACGACGTCGATCTGCTGATTATCGGCGGCGGCATCAACGGTGTCGGCATCGCGCGGGATGCCGCCGGTCGCGGGCTCAAGGTCCTTCTGTGCGAGCGCGCCGATCTCGCCGGGGCGACGTCCTCGGCGTCGTCGAAGCTGATCCACGGCGGCCTCCGGTATCTCGAGTATTACGAGTTTCGCCTGGTGCACGAGGCGCTGGCCGAGCGCGAGGTGCTGCTGAAGATCGCCCCGCACATCATCCGGCCCATGCGGTTCGTGCTGCCGCACCGCGCCGGTCTGCGGCCGCGCTGGATGGTGCGGCTGGGATTGTTCCTCTATGACCACCTCGGGGGTCGCCGCACGCTGCCCGGAACCGAGGGAATCGACTTCCGCCGTCATCCCTACGGCGCGCCGATCGATCCGTCGATCAAGGCGGGCTTCGCGTACTCCGACTGCTGGGTCGACGATGCGCGGCTCGTCGTCCTCAACGCGCGCGATGCCGAACGGCGCGGCGCGGATATCCGCGTCCGCACCGCGGTCGTCGCGGCGCGCCGCGACGGCGATCGCTGGATCTGCACGCTGCGCGCGGACGGGCAGACCAAGCAGGTCCGTGCGCGGGCGCTCGTCAATGCCGCCGGGCCATGGGTCATGGAGGCGCTTCGCGACGTCGCGCAGACGTCGGCGAAGGGGGCCATACGCCTTGTGAAGGGCAGCCACATCGTCGTGCCGCGGCTCTACGACGGTGATCACGCCTACATCCTGCAGAACGACGATCGCCGCGTGATCTTCGTGATTCCGTACGAGCAGCACTTCTCGCTGATCGGCACGACGGACATTCCGTACGACGGCGATCCGGCCGCCGTACGCATCGACTTCGACGAGATCGTCTATCTGTGCGCGGCGGTGTCGCGACAGTTCCGCCGGCCGGTTTCGCCGGGGGACGTCGTGTGGAGTTATGCGGGCGTGCGGCCGCTCTACGACGACAAGGCGGCAAACCCGTCGGCCGTGACCCGCGATTACGTCTTCGACATCGACGCACCGGCTGGTGCTGCGCCGATACTGTCGATCTTCGGCGGCAAGATCACGACCTATCGTCGGCTTGCCGAGCATGCGCTTGAGCAGCTGTCGCCGTTCCTGGGCATCACCAAGCCAGGCTGGACGGCCGGCGCCCCGCTGCCGGGCGGCGACTTCGGCGGCCGGAGCCTTGCCGAGATTCGCGCCGATTTCGTGACCCGCTACCCTTGGCTCGATCCGACCCGTCTCGACCGGTTCGTGCGCAGCTACGGGACGGAGCTTGCCGAAATGCTCGGCGACGCGCGCAGCTCCGCCGATCTCGGCGCGGACCTCGGCGGCGGGCTCAGTGAGCGCGAGGTCGACTGGCTCATCACGCGCGAATGGGCGCGGACGGCCGAGGATATCCTCTGGCGCCGTACGAAGCTGGGCCTGCACGTCCCGGCCGATACGGCCGACCGCATCACCGCCTATCTCGACCGTCGCGTCGCGGCCTGACGCGGACGGGCGCAAGGGAACGCCAACGCCCAGCGGTGGTTGTGTCGTCAGGTTGCCCACCCATGCGGCAGGCGACCGAGGAGGCCGTTGCGAGGGGCTCGAGCCATGACGACCAGGGCTGGTGTCACGGCATGCGTCGCCGTTGCCCTGTATGCCGTTGCGGCATCCGCCACAGCCCAGGGCCGGACGGCGCAGCAGATCATCGGACACGTGATGGAGCCGGACAGGTTGGCGCCGACCGACGAGCGGATCGCGCAGCTCGATCTACCGCCGAACTTCCGGATCACGAAATTCGCCGAAGGATTGATCAATCCGCGCATGATCGCGGTCGGCGCCGACGGCACCGTCTACGTGACGCGACGCAGCGTCGGCGACGTCGTCATGATGAAGGATACCGACGGCGACGGCCGCGCCGATGAATTCCGGACGATCGCATCGCGACCCGGCATGCACGGCATCGCGATCGACGGGCGGTATGCGTACCTGGCCACGGTGAAGGACGTCTATCGGGCGGAGATCCGGCGGGACGGCTCGTTCGGCGCGCTCGTACGGATCATCGACGATCTGCCCGACGGCGGACAGCATGCCAACCGTACGCTCGCGGTCGGACCTGACGGGATGCTGTATATGTCGGTGGGCAGCACGTGCAACGCCTGCGACGAGACCAATCCGGAAAGCGCCACGCTGCTGCGGGCGATGCCGGATGGCACCCGGCGGCAGATCTTCGCGTCGGGCCTGCGCAACACGATCGGATTCGACTGGCATCCGCAGACCGGCCAGCTCTTCGGCATGGACCACGGGATCGATTGGCTCGGCGACGAACAGCCGCCGGAAGAGCTCAATCTGCTGGAAGAGGGCAGGAAATACGGCTGGCCCTATGTCTATGCCGACGGCCGGCTCAATCCGCAGCACGAGCCGCCGATCGGCATCACGCCGCATCAATGGGCCGCCGCAAGCGAGCCGCCGGTCCTGATGTACACGGCCCATGCCGCGCCGATGCAGATGGTCTTCTATGACGGCACGCAGTTTCCGCCTGAGTATCGCGGCGATGCGTTCGTCGCCATGCGCGGGTCGTGGAACCGGCAGCCGCCCAGCGGCTACGAGGTGGCGCGCATCCGCTTCGAGAACGGACGGCCCGTCGCTTTCGCGCCGTTCGTCTCCGGCTTTCTCATCGACGAAGGGTACGGGCGGTATGGGCAGATCGGGCGTCCGACCGGCCTGGCGGTCGCGAAGGACGGCTCGCTCCTGATCGGCGACGACGACAACGGAATCATTTACCGTGTCAGTTACGAAGCACCGGTCGCGACGACGGACCGCCAGAAGGCCGGCAGCGGGACGACGGAACAGTCTTCGGGGGCTGCGACGGTACGCATCACGCCGGATTCGTCAAGGCGCCAGAAAACGCCGCAGCTCGCCGCGGCCGTCATTCAGCCGCGCGGCGGTGCCGACCTGCACCTGTCGTCGCCGGCATTTGCGGCCGGTCAGCCGATTCCGCCGGTCTTCTCGGCCGACGGCCAAGGAATCTCGCCGCCGCTCCAGTGGAGCGAAGGACCCGAGGGCACGCAATCTTTCGCGATCCTACTCGAGGATCCCGACGTTCCGGAGGATCCGCCCTTCGTCCATTGGGTCGTCTATGACATCCCGGCCGAGGTCCGGCACCTCCGGGAAGGATTGCCGACCACGCCGCGGCTGCCGCTGCCCCAGGGCCTGATGCAGGGACGCAACTCGTACGGATCCGTGGGCTATTACGGCATGAAGCCGCCGCCGGGCGATGTGCCACACCGCTATCACTTCCAGATCTTTGCGCTCGATACGACGCTGAACCTGCCGCCCGGCGCGGATCGGGAGCAGGTGCTGCAGGCGATGCGGGGCCACGTGCTCGCGATGGGAGAGTTCGTCGCGACCTTCGGGAAAGACCGATGAACGGGCCGTCGCCGCACGCCCCGTGACGGCCGCGAGGAGGTTGGGCCGGCAAAAACCGGCCGCGCGTCAGTCGAGTTCGACGTAGCTCTTGATCTTCCGTTCGTATTCGGTGGCGATGCGGAAATGCTCGCTCGCCAGATCCTCGAGGCCCTGGGCGAGGGCTTCCTGCGCGAAATGGAGGCGCATATCCGCGCGTCCCTTCCACCAGCCCGGCATGCGCTCGAGAACCGCCATGGGATTGCGTGTCCGGACGACAGCCAACCGCGTTGCCATTCCTGTCTCCCGTGTGATCGCTTCCGTCAGCGCCCCGCCGCCGACGGAAGGCGTAACCAGTACTGTCGGCGCCAACTCGTGTCGTTCCTTGATCTTTTCGCGGGATTTCCGCCGCCGCAGGAGAATTGTGCCGATAAGCGTCATTAACTTTATCGGTTAACTATACCTGGCCCCCGCGAAGACTTTCTTACTCGCATACCGCATATTGTGCCATTTGTGCGAGTGTTTCTGTCTTCTTGATCCCTTAGGAACGAGTACTTGCGCCGTCAATCGCCAAGCTTAGCGAGCGTTTACCACAACCGGGTGAACGGTCCCCGTAAGGGGCCGAAATTCACAGCCGGTCCAAGCGGTTGGATCAGTGTTGCGGAATCGTCACGCGCCCGCGCGGATTGACGACATCGGCCGGTCGAGGTCCGGCCGGCGCAGCGCGCGGCCCGGCCGCGCGCCGGTCGCGGCACCGTTCTGCCACACCGGCGTTCCGTTCACGATGACGAGGTCGATTCCCGCCGCTGGCTGTTTCGGCTGTTCGAAGGTCGCGCGGTCGATGATGCGGTCGGGATCGAACGCTACCAAGTCGGCATAGGCGCCGTCGCGCACGACGCCGCGGTCCTTCAGACCGAAGCGATCGGCGGTGAGGGACGTCATGCGGCGGACCGCTTCCTCCAGACTGAAGAGCCCCAACGCGCGCGCGTAGTGGCCGAGAACGCGCGGGAACGTTCCCCACAGGCGCGGGTGCGGGTGAACGTCATGCGGCAGGCTGTCGGAGCCGATCATCGCCTCCGGCCAGGACAGGACGCGGCGCAGATCATCCTCGTTCATCGAGAAATAGATCGCGCCGGCCGGCTGCAGCCGTTCGGCCGCCTCGACCAGCGATACGCCTATCTCGCGCGCGACGTCCGCAAGGTCGCGCCCGCCCACCTCGGGGCGCGCCTTCGACCAGGTGATGAGGATGCGCTGGGCCTTGTCGAACCAGTCGGGATGGAGAATGGTCGACGACGCGATGTAGGGATAGACGTCGATCGCGATCGGCTGCTGCCGCCGCGTCGCCTCGATCAGGGCGAGCGTCTCGCGGGTGCGCCCGAAATTGCGGACCCCGACCACCTTGTGATGCGAGATCACGACCGGCAGATTGGCGGCACGTCCGATGGCGAACGCCTCGGCAAGTCCGTCCATTACCTTGTCGGATTCGTCGCGCATGTGCGTCGTATAGAGGCCGTCGAAACGGCGCACCGTTCGCGCAAGCTCGATCACTTCCTCGGTCGGCGCGTGGCGGGCCGGCGGATAGAACAGCCCCGTCGACAATCCGATCGCGCCGGCCGTCATCGCCTCCTCGAGGCGAGCCTGCATCTGCCGTATTTCATCCCGCGTCGCCGGCCGGTCGAAGCGATCCATCACGCCCGCGCGCAGCGTCGTATGGCCGACGAGGCATGCAGCATTCACCGCCGGCGGCGCCGCATCGAGGGCGTCGAGATAGTCTCTGAAACGAGCGAAGCGGTATTCGCCGCGGTCGCCGAGCAGGTCCAGCGGGGGCGGCGGTGCGCGGTCGGGCAGGAGCGGCGCGAGACTGACGCCGCAGTTGCCGACTATCACGGTGGTGACGCCCTGGCTCGCCTTCATCGTCATGTCCGGCATGCGCAGCAGGGCATTGTCGTCGTGCGTGTGGGCATCGATGAAGCCCGGCGCGACGACGCGGCCCGACACGTCGATCCGCCGTGCCGCGGCAACCTCGGTGAGTGTGCCGACGCCGACGATGCGGTCGCCCCGTATCGCGACGTCCGCGGCGCGCGCCGGCGCGCCGGTGCCGTCGATCACGCGACCGCCGGTCAGCAGAATGTCGCACTGAATGGTCGCCATCGGGACACCTCGCTCGTCTGATCGGATAGCATGATCAGGCCGGCACCACGCGCGGGAACGGGAAGGGTCGCGCGGTCTCGAATGCGCGGGCCGCGCGCAAGACTAGCGCGTCCTCGTCGTGCCGGCCGACGATCTGCAGACCGATCGGCAGGCCGCTGCGGGTGCTGCCGCAGGGTACCGTCACCGCCGGTTGGCGCGTCATGTTGAACGGATAGCTGAACGGGGTCCAGTCGATCCAGTGCCGCTCACTGCCGGGATCGTTCAGGTCCTGCCCGACGGGCAGCGCAGGCACCGCCACCGTCGGGGTCAGCAGCAGGTCATAGGTCCGGTGGAACGCCGCCATGTGCTGGGTCAGCTGCATGCGGACGGCCTCGGCGGCGAGATAGTCGACCGCGCTATACCGTGCGCCGATTTCGGCCATGGCGACGAGGCCGGGATCCATTTGCGTGCGTTGCGCCGGCGAGAACGCCGAAACCAGCCTTGTGCCGCCCGTCGCCCACAGCGTGTAGAAGGCGTCGCGCGGTGATTCGAAGCCCGGATCCTTCTGCTCGACGACGGCGCCGAGCTGCTCGAAGACGCGCGCGGCCTCGGCCACGGTCGATGCGATCTCCGGATCGACCTTCGCATAGCCGAGCGTCGGACTGAAGGCGATCCGCAGGCCCTTGACGCCACGCTCGAGCCCCTCGCGATAGTCGATCCGTGCAGGTGGCAGCGCGTTGGCGTCGCGATCGTCGGCACGGGCAAGCACGGTCAGCATCAGTGCGGCATCCTCGACCGTGCGGGTCATCGGGCCGACATGAGAGACGATCGCGAACGGGCTGGGCGGATATGTCGGCACGCGGCCATAGGTCGGCTTGAGGCCGACGATGCCGCAGAACGCACCCGGGATCCGGATCGAACCGCCGGCATCGGTGCCGACATGAAGTGCACCCATGCCGGCTGCGGCGGCCACGGCGGCGCCGGCGCTGCTGCCGCCGGAAGTCCGTGAGCGGTCCCACGGATTGCGTGTGATGCCGGTCAGCGGTGAATCGCCGACGGCCTTCCAGCCGAATTCCGGCGTCGTCGTCTTGCCGAGGATCACTGCGCCGTGCTCCTTCAGCCGCGCAACCGCCGGTGCGTCCTCGTCCCACGGCTGATCCTTGGCCACGAGCTTCGATCCGCGCAGCGTCGGCCATCCTTTGGTGAGGAGCAGGTCCTTGATGGTGACGGGCACGCCGTCGAGAAGTCCCATCGGCTCGTTCTTCATCCACCGCGCCTCGGCTTCGCGCGCGGCTGCGATGGCGCCGTCAGGGTCGACCAATGTGAAGGCGTTGAGCGAAGGATCGACGGCGGTAATGCGGTCGAGTGCGAGCCGGGTCGCTTCGACGGGAGAGACACTGCGCCGCCGGTAAGCCTCGATCAGAACCGTTGCCGGCCAGAGGGCCGGATCATCCGCGATCATTCACGTCTCCCACACCCCATCCGCGCACAAGGAATCGCCACGGATTTCGAAATTGGACCGGTCCACCACGGACCGGCTATCCGCATGTGGCACAGGAATCGCATTCCCTTCAACCGTGGAGTTGTGCCTATGATACGAGGTTCGGGCGCAATAACGCATCAGGCAGGGAGGGTCTCGTGCTTTTCAGCATGTTAAAAGCGTCCGCCCGCGTCGCGTTGGTTGCCGGTTTCGCCGCTGGTGCCCTGGTGCCGTCGGACGGCGTCGCTCAATCCGCAAGCAATACGCTCAAATTCATTCCGCAGGCCGACCTGCGCGTGCTCGATCCGATCTGGACGACGGGTTACATCACGCGCAACCACGGCTACATGGTCTACGACACGCTGTTCGCGGTCGATGCCGATTTCAACATCAGGCCGCAGATGGTGGACACGTGGACGGTGAGCGATGACAAGCTCACCTACACGTTCACCCTGCGCGACGGTCTCAAGTTCCACGATGGACAGCTGGTCCGGTCCGTCGACTGCATCGCCTCGATCCAGCGCTGGGGCAAGCGTGACACGTTCGGACAGAGCGCGATGCAGGCGGTCGCCGCGATGGAGGCCGTCGACGACAAGACCTTCAAGATCGTGCTCAAGCAGCCGTTTCCGCTGCTGATCGAGGCGCTGGCGAAGCCGAGCAGCAACGTGCCCTTCATCATGCCGGAACGTCACGCCAAGACCGACGCCTTCGAGCAGATCAAGGAAGTCATCGGCTCGGGACCCTTCAAGTTCGTCGCCAGCGAGTGGGTGCCCGGCAACAAGGTCGTCTACGTCAAGAACACCGATTACGTGCCGCGCAACGAGCCGCCGAGCTGGGGCGCCGGCGGCAAGGTCGCCAAGGTCGACCGCATCGAGTGGATCTACATCCCGGACTCGGCGACGGCGGCGGCCGCACTGTCGGCCGGCGAGGTCGATTGGTGGGAGCAGCCGCCGGGCGATCTACTGCCCATTCTCGAGCGCGACCCCAACATCAAGGTCGAGAACATCGATCCGCTCGGCAGCATCGGCGTCATCCGCTTCAATCATCTGCAGCCGCCATTCAACAATCCCAAGATGCGCCAGGCGCTGCTCCATGTCGTCAACCAGCAGGATTACCTGCTGGCGATCGCGGGCAGCGAGAAGAACGGGAAGACCTGCTACTCGTTCTTCACCTGCGGGACGCCGATGGCGAGCGAAGCCGGGTCCGAGGTGATGAAAGGGCCCCGCAGCTTCGAGAAGGCGAAGGAGCTGATCAAGGAGGCGGGCTACAACGGCGAGAAGATCGTCGTTCTCTCGGCGACCGACCAGCCGATCGTGCATTCGCAGGCGCTGCTGACGACCGATCTGCTGCGTCAGCTCGGCCTCAACGTCGAGCTGGCGGCAAGCGACTGGGGCACGCTCCTGAATCGGCGCGCGGTCAAGGAGCCGGTCGACAAGGGCGGCTGGAGCATCTTCCACACGTGGTGGGTCGGTACCGACCTGGCGAACCCCGCCGTCAACGCGCCGCTGCGTGGCAACGGTGCGGCGGGCTGGTTCGGCTGGTCGACCGACGCGAAGCTCGAAGAGCTTCGCAATGCCTGGTATGCGGCACCGGATGCCGACGCCCAGAAGAAGATCGCGATCGAGATGCAGCAGCGCGGGTGGGAGGTCGTACCGTTCATCCCGACCGCGCAGTTCATCTTGCCGACCGCGTTCCGCACCAACATCACCGGCGTCATCGTGGCACCCGTGACCTTCATGTGGAACGTGGAAAAGAAATAGGTGCGAAATCGGACCTGACCGAAGACGGCGTCATGGGCGCCGGATCCGCCCTCGCTCCGATCCTCTTCCACGCGCGGGAGAGGGAGAACGCGCACGATCGGGCGCACCCTCTTCCGTTTGCGGGAGAAGGTGCGGACGAAGCGGGCGGGTGAAGGTGGCATCGCGCGTTCTCCAAACGTCGTAGTCTCATCGTGTTGGCCTATATCGTCCGTCGATTGCTGGCGACCATCCCCGTCATGGGGGTGGTCGCCGTGTTCGTGTTCTCGCTGCTCTATCTGACGCCGGGCGATCCCGCGGTCGTCATCGCCGGGGATTTCGCCACGGCGGAGGACATTGCCCGCATCCGCGAGCGACTGGGCCTGAACGAGCCGTTTCTGGTGCGATTCGGCACGTGGCTGTGGGCGGTGCTGCGCGGCGATCTCGGCGTCTCGATCTTTACCAACCTGCCGGTGACGACGCTGATCGGCCAGCGTGTCGAGCCGACGGTCGCGCTGACGATCTGCACCATGCTCGTGTCGGTGGCGCTCGCGGTACCGCTCGGCGTCATCGCAGCGTGGCGGGCGGGGACGCTGATCGACCGAGTGGTGATGGCGTTCGCCGTGCTCGGGTTCTCGGTTCCCGTCTTCGTGCTCGCCTATGTCCTGATCTTCGTGTTCTCGCTCGAGCTCGAACTGCTTCCCGTCCAGGGCTATACGAGCATCCGCGAAGGATTCTGGCCGTTCCTCGAGCGCATGATCCTGCCGAGCCTCGCGCTCGGCATCACGTTCATGGCGCTCATCGCACGCATCACGCGCGCGAGCATGCTCGAGGTGCTGAGCCAGGACTACATCCGCACCGCGCAGGCCAAGGGTCTCGATACGGGGCAGGTGCTGGTCGGCCATGCCCTCAAGAACGCGGCCGTGCCGATCATCACGATCATCGGCATCGGCGTCGCGCTGGTCATCGGCGGCGTGGTCGTGACCGAAACGGTTTTCGCAATCCCCGGCATGGGACGGCTGGTGGTCGACGCCATCCTGCGGCGCGACTATCCGGTCATTCAGGGCATCATCCTGATCTTCTCGGCCGTCTACGTGCTGATCAACCTGCTGGTCGACATCAGTTACACCTTTCTCGATCCGCGCATCCGGTACTGACCATATGGCGACGCCGGCAACCGAAATACTCCAGGTTCCCACCATCCGACGCGGTCGGGTGCGCGATGCGTTCCGCCGCCATCCGACCGCGATCATCGGCGGCGCGCTGCTGTTGGCCATGATCGCGATGGCGATTCTGGCGCCCTATCTCGGCACCATCGATCCGCAGGCGGTGTCGCCGATCCGGCGCCTGCGGCCGCCGTCCGAGCTCTACCTGTTCGGCACCGACATGCTCGGCCGGGACGTCTACAGCCGGGTCGTCTACGGCGCGCGCATCTCGCTGATCGTCGGCCTCAGCGTTGCCGTCCTGAGCATCCTGATCGGGCTCGCGCTCGGCCTCGTGACCGGATATGTGCGCGCGGTCGACACGGTGCTGATGCGGGTGATGGACGGGCTGATGTCGATCCCGCCGGTATTGCTCGCGATCGCGCTGATGGCGCTGACCAAGGCCAGCGTCGAGAACGTCATCGCCGCGATCACCATCGCCGAGGTGCCGCGCGTCACGCGCCTGGTGCGAAGCGTGGTGCTGTCGTTGCGCGAGCAGCCCTTCGTGGAAGCGGCGGTCGCCGCCGGGACCGGCTTTGTGCGCACGCTCGTGCGCCACATTCTTCCCAACACGATCGCGCCGCTGATGGTGCAGGGGACCTATATCTGCGCCTCGGCCATGATTACCGAGGCGATCCTGTCGTTCATCGGCGCGGGCACGCCGCCGAACATTCCGAGCTGGGGCAACATCATGGCCGAAGGCCGCAGCGTGTTCCAGGTCGCGTATCACATCATTCTTTTCCCTGGCATCTTCCTTTCGGTCACGGTGCTGGCGGTCAATCTGCTGGGCGACGGCCTGCGCGACGCGCTCGATCCGCGCCTGGCGCGGCGGATGTGAGCCATGACGACGACGGCAAACCCGGCGCAGCAGGGTCCCGATACGGCGCCGCCGTTGCTCGCGATCGAAGACCTGAAGACGTATTTCTTTACGCGCGACGGCGTCGTGCGTGCCGTCGACGGCGTATCGTACACGGTCGGCGCCGGCGAGACCCTTGCCGTCGTGGGCGAGTCCGGCTGCGGCAAGAGCGTGACGGCGCTGTCGATCCTGCGGCTGATCGCCTCGCCGCCGGGGCGCATCGTCGGCGGCGAGATCCGCTTTCAGGGCCGGAACCTGCTCGAACTCGACGACGCGGCGATGCGCGAGATCCGCGGCAACGAGATCTCCATGATCTTCCAGGAGCCGATGACCTCGCTGAATCCGGTGCTGACGATCGGACGTCAGATCGCAGAGACGCTGATGCTGCACCAGGGCCTCGACCGGACGGCGGCGCTGGCCAAGGCCACGGACATGCTGCGCCTCGTCAACATCCCCGAGGCCGAGCGGCGGATCGCCCAGTATCCGCACCAGCTGTCGGGCGGCATGCGCCAGCGCGTGATGATCGCGATGGCGCTCGCGTGCAATCCCAAGCTCCTGATCGCCGACGAGCCGACGACCGCCCTCGACGTCACCATACAGGCGCAGATCCTGGACCTGATGCGCGCGCTCAAGGCCAGGACAGGGGCGGCGATCATCCTGATCACCCACGACCTCGGCGTCGTCGCCGAGATGGCGCAGCGCGTCGTCGTCATGTATGCCGGGCGCAAGGTCGAGGAGGCACCTGTCGAGGCGCTGTTCAGCCGGCCGCGCCACCCGTACACGCGCGGCCTGCTGGCGTCGGTGCCGCGGCTCGGCGAGACGCTCAAGGCGCGGCCGCGCGAGCGGCTCATGGAGATCCCGGGCATCGTCCCGTCGCTCAAGGACCCGATCGTCGGCTGCGCGTTCGCGCCACGCTGTGCGCTGGCGACCGATCGCTGTCGCCGGGAAGCGCCGGCCTTCGAGGCGAAGGCGCCCGGCCACTTTGCCGCCTGTTTCGAATCCGACCGAGTGGAGCCGCCATGATCCACGCACCGTCGGCCACCGCACGAACCCAGCCGCTGCTTCAGGTCGTCGACCTGCGCAAATATTATCCGGTGCGGCGCGGCCTGTTCTCGCGCATCTCGGGTTACGTCTACGCCGTCGACGGGCTCACGTTCACCATCAACGAGGGCGAAACGCTCGGCCTTGTCGGCGAAAGCGGTTGCGGCAAATCGACCGCAGGCAAGACGATTCTCAAGCTGATCGAGCCCACCGCCGGCACGATCCGTCTCAGGGGCGAGCGTATCGACCACTTGAGCCCGCGCGAGATGCGGCCGTACCGGCGCGAGCTGCAGGTCGTTTTCCAGGACCCGTACTCCTCGCTCAATCCGCGGCTCTCGGCCGGTGCGATCGTCGCCGAACCTCTGATCAACTACGGCATCGCCTCGGGCCGGGAGCTCAAGGACCGTGTCACCGCGCTGTTCGCAAAGGTGGGCCTGCGCGAAGACCAAATGGCGCGCTACCCGCACGAGTTCTCGGGTGGGCAGCGGCAGCGCATCGGCATCGCCCGCGCGCTCGCGCTCAATCCGCGGCTGATCGTCTGCGACGAACCGGTCTCGGCCCTCGATGTCTCGGTCCAGGCGCAGGTCGTGAACCTGCTGATGAACCTGCAGCGCGAGTTCGGCCTCTCGTACCTGTTCATCGCGCACGACATCGCCGTGGTCGAGCACATCTGCCACCGCATCGCGGTCATGTATCTGGGCAAGATCGTCGAGCTCGCCGATCGCCGGTCGCTGTTCTCGAGCCCGCAGCACCCGTACACCGAGGCGCTGCTGTCCGCCGTGCCGGTGCCCGACCCGAAGGCGAAGCGCAAGCGCATCATCCTGCCGGGCGACGTGCCGAGCCCGATCAATCCCCCGCCGGGATGCCGCTTCCACACCCGCTGTCCGTATGCCGAGGCACGCTGCCGCGTCGAGGAACCGCCGCTGCGCGAGGTGCGTCCCGGCCACTTCGTCGCGTGTCATCTGCGCAGCGTCGACACGGCCGCTTTCGCGGCCGCCGATGCCGGCGGAGCCGTGCGGTGATCGCTGCCGCGTCAGCCTTGTCTTCGTGCCGGCGGCAACGGGCGGGCCGGATTTCCGGCGACCGTTGCCCCGGCGGGAACGTCGCGGGTGACCACGCTGCCCGCACCGATTATCGCATCATCGCCGATGACGATGCCCGGCAGGATGATGGCGCCGCCGCCGATCCAGACGTTGCTGCCGATCCGCACCGGCCTGCCTTTCTCGAGGCTCGCACGCCGCAAGTCGGGATCGCGGGGATGGTCGGCCGCATAGACATGGACGCCCGGTCCGATCTGACAGAGATCGCCGATCTCGATCGGTGTCACGTCCAGGAAAACGCAGCCGACGTTCAGGAACACGCCGCTCCCCAGGCGGATGTTGTAGCCGTAATCGCAATGAAAGGGCGGCAGCACCGTCGCGTTCTCGCCGACGGTACCGAACAGATCGCGCAGCAGGCGCGCGCGTCGCTCCGGCTCGTCGGCCGCGGTGGCGTTGTACATGTGGAGCAGCATCTGCGCCCGCCGCCGGTCGGCGGCAAGCTCCGGCCCGAAGGGGCGGTACAGCTCGCCGGCCAGCATCTTTTCCTTCTCGCTGCGCGTCACCATGCCGACCGCTCCCTTTTTTTGGTGGCGTCCGATCCGCCGAATACCATAGAGCAAAGGGACCCTGGCCGATGGAAAACCTTCAGATCAACGCCGACCGGCTTTGGAACAGCCTTATGGAAATGGCGCAGATCGGCGCGACGCCGAAGGGCGGCGTATGCCGGCTGACGCTCACCGACCTCGACCGGCAGGGGCGCGACCTGTTCATCCGCTGGGCCCGCGAGGCCGGTTGCGAGGTCACGGTCGACCAGGTCGGCAACATCTTTGCGCGCCGGCCCGGCCGCAATCCCGATCTGCCGGCGATCATGACCGGCAGCCATCTCGACACGCAGCCGACGGGCGGCAAGTTCGACGGCGTCTATGGCGTGCTGGCCGGACTCGAGGTCATCCGCACCCTCAACGACTACGGCCACGAAACCGATGCGCCGATCGAGGTCGTGGTGTGGACGAACGAGGAGGGCTCGCGCTTCTCGCCGGCCATGATGGGATCCGGTGTCTATGCCGGCGTGTTCACGCTCGACGAGGTCATGCAGAAGCAGGACGCCGACGGCAGGCGTTTCGGAGACGAACTCCGGCGCATCGGCTATGCCGGCGACGCGCCGGTCGGCGGGCGCAGCGTCGCCGCCTATTTCGAGGCGCATATCGAGCAGGGGCCGATCCTGGAGGCCGAAGGCAAGACGATCGGCGTCGTCACCGGCGCCCAGGGCCAGCGCTGGTACGAGATCACCGTCACGGGGCAGGAGGCCCATGCCGGCCCGACGCCGATGGCGCGCCGCAAGGACGCGCTGGTGGCGGCCGCATGCATGATCGACGCCGTCAACCGCATCGGCCACCGGCATCAGCCGGGCGCCTGTGCGACGGTCGGGCACGTGCAGGTCTCGCCCAACTCGCGCAATACCATTCCCGGCCGCGTCTTCTTCACGGTCGATTTCCGTCACCCCAGCGACGAGTCCCTGACGGCAATGAACGACGAACTCCACGCGATCTGCTGCGACATCGCCCGGGCCGCGCAGGTCGAGGTGGAGGTCAAGGACTTCTGGTATTTCCCGCCGACGCCGTTCGATCCGAAGCTGGTCGAGGCCGTCCGCGCCGGGGCAGCACGCTACGGCTATCCGCACATGGACATCATCAGCGGGGCGGGACACGACGCCGTGTACATGGCGCGCGTCGCGCCGTCGGCGATGATCTTCGTGCCCTGCGAGGACGGCATCAGCCACAACGAGGTCGAAAACGCCAAACCGGCCGACCTTGCGGCCGGATGCAACGTCCTGCTCCATGCCATCCTGAGCCATGCACACCAGGGCTGAGCCCATGTGACACGCCGCCTCAAGGGAGGGTCAGATCGCGGCCGCGCGGCGTGACCGGCGCGGCCGCACCGGTACATTGGGCTTGACACGCCGTTGGAGCCCGAGCAATCGCCATTCTGGCGACTTTTCAATGAGTTATCCGTCTCAACTGTCTCGCCGTCTCAACTGTCTCGCCGTCTCAACTGTCTCGCCGTCTCAACTGTCTCGCCGTCTCAACTGTCTCGCCGTCTCAACTGTCTCGCCGTCTCAACTGTCTCGCCGTCTCAACTGTCTCGCCGTCTCA
>Ga0207864_1000104_pt1 | contig 134797 bp, 116 predicted proteins | sample HigsolmetaAR202D_FD_184834 | JGI IMG/M metagenome (GOLD analysis project Ga0207864, IMG submission 184834) | Ionic liquid and high solid enriched microbial communities from the Joint BioEnergy Institute, USA - AR20-2-D (SPAdes) (version 2) ...
GCGCCGCCCGAAGAACAGCTCTTCGTAGTTGGCCAGGGTTGGGGTGAAGAAGAAGCTGCCGCTGAACATGTCGCGCAGCAGCTTGAGCGATGTCATCAGCGTGTAGAGCAGCGGCCCAAGCACGATGGATTGCGACGGGGGATTTTGAGGCCAACGAGCTGGATTTGCTGATCAAAATGCTGGCTTACAACCTCTATGAGCGGTTCAAGCGGGACTATTGCGAACCCGTTCATTGGGGCTATACGATCGCCAGGTTTCGGCTGGAGTTCTTCCATTGTGCGGCGACGATCGTTCGGCACAGCCGGAAGCTCATCCTGAAACTGGCTCACGACTTTCCATACCGCCATGCGTGGAAGCGAATCGAAGCGCGGCTGGCGACCATGTCAGGTTAGAGATTCCCACAATTTTACATGGAAAACCAAAAGCCCCTTGCGGTGGGGGAGGGGGAGGAATACCTTTCAACGCTGACGGGGAGTTGTCTGGCTGGGAACTTCCCTGTTATTTACAGGGTGTTATGCGCTAACATCTCGTGATTTTACCGAAACAATGGGCTTTCGAAATTTAGGGTTAATATTATTTGCATGTTTGAGCTTTCTACTATTTCCCAAAAGATGTTATATAGGTGCCTTCTTGCTTGAGGGTGCATAAATATTTCAGGCTCCTCAACTGAAATAATACCTTGAGCATCATTACGAAAATTTTTTGCATAACTCCTTAGAAGGGCTAAAAGAACAGTATTCCTGCTACCTTCACCAAGCTCATCTAATTCAATATCAAATTTATCTGACAAATTTGGGTCAGAAGCGAGTATATTAATAGTCTTGAAATAATTTGATGGAGTAAATGGCGTGAAATCAACCTTTAACTGATAAGAGGAGTTAACCTGCATTTCATCAAAATATCTTACAAAATCTATTTTAAAACTAACGAAATTTTCCACTCCATTGAAAATATCCATTATCTCGTTGAATTTTTCCTTTAACAAATCTTCTTTACTTTTATTAATCGCTTTGCTGAAGCTCTTCGATATTTTACCCATAAGCGTCCAATTTCTAAATTCCATTTCTCGTGATAAATTTCTGCTTGCATCCAAGTATGTACACGGAAAGTCTTCTTTAACATTACCCTTATTGCCATAAATGGTCCTTCCAAAATCATCGAGATACCTTGGCATTTTATTGTTCATATCAAAACATACTTGGTAGCCTGTATCAAACTCAACTCTTATTTCAATATCATTATTTCTGTTTCGACAGTAATGATCATATATTTCTAGTTTATCGGTAGTAAACCAACTATCCCCAAGCAATGCATCTATAGCTCTTAATATGTTTGATTTACCTGCATTATTTGATCCCACTAATACTAAAAGACCTTTCTCCGGAAAAGTAAGGCTCAATTCTTTAATAGAACGGAAGTTTTTAATGTATATCTTTTTAATCTTCATTTTTCCATCCCCAAATAATACATTTACTTATTAATTTATCTCAAGGTAATATTCTACAGACTGCATAACCAACGGCTCAATGAAGTAACTTGGTCTGCGTTCGTTAAGTTTGCAGCATTTGTTAATATCCTGTCTTCTAGTTGAGTCCATATTTCCTCGGCCATCCTCTTTTCTATGGCTGCACCGAAGAAAAAGGTAAAGGGTTCACGTCCTACAGCAGCAAACGCTTGTCGAATACGGGCCAAAGCAGAATTTGCAGTTTTCCAGTGCTCATCAGCTCCCGCAGGGTCAATACCACCTTTAAGCTCACCTAGTGCTATATAAAGTCCCGGATCGTCAAGTGTGACTTCCTGAGGTCCACACGCGAGTAATATAAGGTCAATGTTGCTCCGAACAAGGGGTACCCTGCGATTATACAAAAGGGTTCTCCTTTTTCCTCCACTCGACCAACTCAAACCATTTACGTAGAGCTCAATGTCCGCATCATCATCGGTTCCTAAACTCCACTCGTTATTACTAGAGTGTAGCCATTGATATCGTATCCCCGCCAAGGTTAATGTGGCTATGATTGCACGGGTAAGCTTGCGTTGCGCTAAAGCACCACCAGCGTTACGCATCGACCCGCCAAGAGTATCACCCCGTGTCAAAAGAAAACGAAACACTAATTCTTCCACAAAGTTAGACCCGGCAGGTTCAAGATAATTGCGCAACAATCCTTGAATCGCTTCAGCCTTGTCTTGAGGTTGGAGGTGACCTGCTGCCTTATCTGAAATACCGGCTGCTGTCAACAAGGCTGGTTCAATATCCGGAATTGTTAAGAGTTCGGCAGGAGTGGCAACCCGTGAAGCAGCTGCTTTAAGAGCTCTGGCTTGTTCAACAAAGGGGGTCGCCCTCCGATTTCGTTCTAGTGCAAGAGCTACGAAACCTGCTCTTACCTGCTCGTAACTTGTCACAAGGTCCGACCAGTCTGTGAGATGTAATTGATAAGGTTTCTGAATTTGTCCTAAATCTTGCGCCACACATACACGCCCTTTCGTAAAATGTCGCGCCCATGTTGACCCATTTGCTGGCTACTGTTACCTTTTCCGTTAGGTAATACAAGAATATTCTCAACCCGAAAACCCAACGCTTCAGCTATATGTGAAAGAATCAGGTCAACCGATACACTTGCGCCAGCGTAGCGTACATTATCGTTTACCATAATGAATGGAGCGTTGGGCTTAAGAACACGAGCACATTCATAAATAACACAAGCAATTTCGTAGAAGTAGCCCCGCACCATTCTGGGAATACCAGCGTTGTTAAGTTGTCCGTTTGTTCTTAACGTTTCAAGGTACGTTAAAATAGCTTGCAGCAGTTCCTGCTGGTCTGCAACCTGGATAGCCTTTGACCACTTTGGATTAAATGCTAACAAGTCCTTAGCCCTATTCTCGACGGTAGAACTTAGCATTTCCTGGCGTAGGTTAATAAGTTCCTTTTCTCCGACACCGAGTAGTGCCAACTCTAAGGCGTAAGTTCGAGTGTAATCGTACCGATTGCAGTACGGAGGTGAAGTTATAAGTCCGTCGTATAAGTTATCTGGTAACGTTGGCAATATATTGAAGACAGACCCCTTGTACAAGCGAACCGTACCCTGAGCTTGCAGCGTTTCAAACCTCATCTGTCCCTGTAAATCGTTATAAATCTCTTGAAGTTTTGCCACTATTGCCTCGTCGAAAGAAGGAATAGGTCCTTTATTAAAAGGTTTCTTTACTTTTAAACGGCGTCCCGATCGATCATCCCATCGGAGGTACTGACCATCCTTTCTAGTATAACTGACTTCCTCCAAGACGCAAAGGAGAGCAAACCTAAGAGCGGCCTGAACTCGCAGGTTTTCATTAATCATCGCACCCAAATAGCGCTCGATACTATCCGCAGTCTCCGGAGGATAAGCTCCCTTCGTAATTCGCAAAGTAGGAAGTTGAATCTTAACTTCGGAATGCTTCCATGGATACGACTTCGCCCAACTTTGGAGGACCTCAAAATCCTGTGCGGTGAACTCACGCTCCAAACAAAGTTTCGTAGATATGATTTCCTGCCCAATAGGTAACAATTCAATTCCATCAGCATCAAGTCCAAGAGAGCTGGCCGCAAACAGAGCGGTTCCACTACCTGCGAATGGGTCTAGTATTCGTCCTGAAAAGACGGCATATCGGCTAAGTAAATATTCTACAAGAGCTGCCGAGAATGCTTCCTTGTATTTGTACCAACGGTAAGTCGGTCTTGTCTTGTTGCCCTGAAAACTTACAAGTTGACGTGTTAACGTATGGTCTACATAGAGTTTTTCTTCAAAGGTCTGCAATAGTTGCTTATCGAGAGTAGAAATCTGCTTCAAAAGTTCTTCTTGCTCGGCAAATTTAGTCTTAGAATTTTTAACCTGCTCCTCTAACTTAAGCCTTGCTTTATTGTTTTTCTCTATCACTTGGGTTTCCTCGAATAAACCCCATTGAAAGCTTGCCGATTTATTAAGCACCGATACTAACTCCTCTCAATGTGTTGCTTGGTTAGTCTAGAAGACGAGTAGTACAGGCGACCATCTTAAACAGGAATAGACTCGCCTTGTGCAGAAATAATCATAGCTTTTTCTAGCATTACTTTGCCATCTGGCTCAACTTTTAGTAATACTCTGTCGCCTTCTTTTATCCCAAGGGTAATCCGTATCTCTTTTGGAAGAGTCATCAAACCTTTCGGCCCCACCTTTGGTGTATAAAACTTAACTTTATCAGTCAAGGTAGTCACCTGCCTAAGAATCTGAGATTCTTGGTAGTTTATTCGCCAACACCTATAGAAATTCCTGCCAAATAGGCAACAAAAAAGGGCGTGATTGTCCGCTCTTTTAAGGGATATTACTATTCAACTGTCAGCAGGAGGTCTACCCAAGTTCGATAACTATAATGAACGGTAGCGAATCTAAATTTAAGCGATTCCTAAATACTGAAAAGCAATTATTTAACGCGCCTGTCTGGCGATGACAGCGCTGTCATTATCCTAAACTGGCAACGCAATGTTCGTCAACAAATTCGTCTTGCGGGGCGAGAGCCGAGGCGCAAGCGGCAAATAAAAAGGCGTCCTACAGGACGCCTGATGAAGCCGTGAATAAGCTCGTTATGACAGGTGCATGTTCGGCGTTCTCATGCCGAATCTGTTGTAGAAGGCATGAAAATCGTTGTTGCTCGTCCACAGGAGGAAGTTATAGATGCTGTAGAGGCCGCCGACGCGGGTCAGCAGTTCGCGCAGGATGTTGCGGGCCGACAGTTCCGGCGCTTCGGGTGGATACCACATGCCGACGCGCAGCCAGTCCTGACCATCGCCAAAGGTGCTCATCCACTCATTGGCGTAATTGCCGCGCGCAAGCTGTCGCGTGGTCACGTGCATGTCGCTTAGCCCTTCGCCGCTCCAGAAGCCGATGCAGAAATCGCCGTCGAGGCGCTGCAGCAGCGTGCGGAACGTGTCGCGGTGGCGGGCGATCCCCAGCTTGGCAACCAGATTTTGCTGGTCCCACCACGCATCGGGGGAGACGATCAGTTCGACGACGAAATGTTCGGGGGTGAGGCGGAGTTCGATGACCGGATGGCGACAAATGTCGACATTGCTGTTAGCGGCATTGCGTTCGCGGCCCATCAGCCGTTCGACCAGCAGCGCCTGCTCACGTGAGCGGCCATAAATCAGGGACAGGTTTTCCGTCTGATTGGGATTGACCACCGAGAAACTGGAAATGGGTGTGGCCGTCCCCGCCCCGGCGTGCAGGTCATAGTTGAGGTCTCGTAGCCGGCTGTAGAGCGCCGTATGCAGCTCATAAAACTTGTCGTAGATAAGCTGCAACTCGCTGTCATGTTCGATGGAACCGGCATGACGCTTGGCTATGTGTTGATGATCGTGATAACTAAAGTAGCTCATTACCGCGCCCCAGCTTAATGCATTGATGGATGATTAAGACTGCTTCCAGATTACAACATTACGATAGCCTCGCATAGCAAAACTAATGAAATTTCACATAAATTTCACGACTTTCACAAAACCTTCCTTGTTGTGGGCGAAATGTTGTGGCATAGCGCGCCCCGCACGCGCGATTTAGAATGTTAACGGTTGCCTGTCGCGCCGTTTCACCTTGTCTGGGGCGTGGCGGGCGGCTGAGGAGCGCACCATGGCGATTACTAAAGAAGATGTTTTTGAGTACCACCGCCGGGAACGGCCCGGCAAGATCGAAGTCATCCCCACAAAACCGTTACAGACACAGCGCGACCTGTCACTGGCCTACTCCCCCGGTGTCGCCGAAGCCGTGCTTGAGATCGACCGCAACCCGGTAGCGGTCTACGAACTGACCGCCAAAGCCAATCTGGTGGCGGTCGTTTCCAACGGCACGGCGATTCTCGGATTGGGCGACCGCGGCCCGCTGGCGAGCAAGCCGGTCATGGAGGGCAAAGGCGTTCTATTCAAGCGCTTCGCCGACGTGGATGTTTTCGACATCGAGATCGACGCTCCAACCGTTGATGCGGTCGTGTCGGTCTGCAAGGCCATCGCGCCCTCGTTTGGCGGCATCAATCTGGAGGACATCAAAGCGCCGGAATGCTTTGAAATCGAACGGCGGCTGCAAGAGGAACTGGATATTCCCGTTTTTCACGACGATCAGCACGGCACGGCCATCATTTCGGGCGCGGCGTTGCTCAACGCGCTGACGCTGGTGGGCAAGCGGATCGAGGATATTCAGATTGTGATTTCCGGAGCCGGGGCTGCCGCGGTGGCGACGGCCAATTTCTATCTGACGCTGGGCGTGAAGCGTGAGAATATCGTCATGGCCGACGTGTACGGCGTGGTCTACGAAGGCCGGGAGATCGGAATGGATCCCTACAAGCAGGCGTTCGCGACCCAACGCGGTTGCCGCGTGCTGGCCGAGGCGATCGAGGGAGCGGATATGTTCCTCGGCCTGTCCGCGCCCAACGTGCTGACGCCCGACATGGTGAAAACGATGGCTCCCGATCCGATCATTTTCGCTCTGGCCAACCCCACGCCGGAGATCATGCCCGAACTGGTGCGGGAAGTTCGGCCCGACGCCATTATCGCCACCGGGCGCAGCGACTATCCCAATCAGGTCAATAACGTCCTGTGCTTCCCGTTTATCTTTCGCGGCGCGCTCGATGTGTACGCAAGCGCCATTAATGAAGAGATGAAGCTGGCGGCGACGCGGGCGCTGGCGGCGCTGGCCCATGAAGATGTGCCGGACAGCGTGCTCAACGCTTACGGGCTGACGGCGCTGCGTTTTGGGCGCGATTACCTGCTGCCCAAGCCGCTCGACCCACGCGTGCTGATCTGGATGGCTCCCGCAGTGGCACAGGCGGCGATGGCGACGGGAGTCGCACGCCGCCAGATTGACATCGCCGCCTACCGCGACATCCTGTACAGCCGTCAGGGGATCGGTCAGGAGCTTCGCAATCGCATCAGCAACAAGGCGAAGATGGGGCCAAAGAAACGGGTCGTCTATGCCGAGGGCGAGGAAAGTAAGATCATCCGGGCGGCGGCGCAGGTCGCGGATGAAGGCATTGCCACGCCGATCCTGCTGGGGCGCGCTGATAAAATCCACCACATCATCGACCAACTGGGGCTGCGCTTTAAGCCGCACATCGTCGATCCCTATGACGAAAGCCTGCGCGAGCGCTATCGCGAGCTGCTCTACCAGCTTCGCCAGCGCAATGGCGTCACACGCGCGCGGGCGCGCACGTTGATTCGTGACCGCAATTACTTCGGCCCGATGATGGTCCACGCGGGAGATGCCGACATTTTCCTGAGCGGGCTGACGGCGGAATATCCGGACGTGGTGCGGCCTGCGCTGCAGATTTTCCATACGCGCCCCGGCACGAAGCGGGCCAGCGGCGTCTACATCGTCATCGTCAAGAATCGCGTCTATCTGTTCACCGATGCCACGGTCAATATCGAGCCGGATGCTCAGACGCTGGCGGAAATCGCGATTCTGGCGTCGGACTTCATGCGAACGCTCGATATCGAGCCGCGAGTCGCCATGCTGTCGTTCTCAAATTTTGGCAGCACGCCACACCCGTTCAGCATTAAGGTGCGCGAGGCGGTCGATATCGTGCGCCAGAAACGGCCCGACATCAAAATCGATGGCGAAATGCAGGCCGACGTGGCCGTCGTGCCGGAAATCATCGAACAGCGCTATCCGTTCAGCCGCGTGAAGGACGCCAATGTTCTGGTGTTTCCCGATCTGGGTTCGGCCAACGTCGCTTACAAGCTGCTCAACCGGCTGGGCAACGCGCAAACCATCGGCCCGATCCTGCTGGGCATAGGCGCGCCGGTTCATGTGCTGCAGGCGGGCGACGATGTAGAGGATATTGTGGCGATCACGTCGGTCGCGGTTATGGACGCGCAATCGCGCGCCTAGCTGTTGCGGCGGCAGCGTTCAGCCACAAGCCGCGCCTGCTCCTGTCTCCGATCCCATTGAGGGAGCAGGGCGCTGTTTAAAGTTACTGGTGGCCGCGCAGTTGCGCCGCTCGCGCACCTGCCGCTCGATTCCATCGAGCGCGCCCTTGATCGCCATCACCGGCTGTGGCCCGCCGACCGTCGACGCCGGATTGCCGGGCTGCCCATATATCACGATTGCCACCTCCATCCCGCTGCCGTCCATCGGCTCAGCCACCCCTTTGCCACGCCCGCGATACGGTCTTTTTAATGTGCAAGGTAACTTTAAGCGTGAGCTAAACGAGGGGCCGGGCGCCAGCTAAAAAAAGACTTGGCAAGCGATCAGGTGGATGGATCGTCGCGTGATGAACCGGGATGCCGGACATTCATCTGGCGGCTATTTCCGTCGTTGGGCTTAGAGTCCAAACGCCCCAGGGGGGAGGGGCGCTTGGCATGGGGAACTTGCGCCATGGTTCACTGGGGGCAATGAACCATGACCACACGAGACTTTAACATGGACACAACCGGATTGCACAACGATTTCCCTACGTTTTAGCCGTTCTTAGGGTAGATTGGATGCCAGAGCCTCGCGCCAGCACAGGTTATACCGGAGGGGCGACCTTTGACCAGCTTGCTTTATGCTCTTGCTCGATCCGCGCCGCTGTTAGCTTCAGTCGTGGCCTTTCTGGCGTTTGCCGCTGCGCCCGCGCGCGGGCAGGGGCCGTTTTCCGGCCCTGCCATGACCGGCCCGATTCTGGCAACAGTGCCGGCTCAGGCGAACAGCGTGCTGCTTTACGACCTCGGCACTGACACGCGCCGCGAGTTGTCCTTCGGCGCGTTGACCCATACATTCTGGGGTTTTTCGCCCGATGGCTGCCGGTTACTGGTGACGCTCTCGGACGGCGCTGAACCGGCGCGTATGATCAGCGCCAGTCTGGACGGCGAGGACGTGCGCGAGCTGGTGGACTATACCGAGATTCCAGATAGCGGCTGGGGCGTATGGGAGCCGCAGTGGTCGCCCGATGGCACGAAAATCGCCTTCACGATGGTTCGCGCCACGCGCTACCTGAACGTGCCCGCCCGTCAGGCGGAGGACGAACCATATGAATACCGGATTGCGTGGATTCCGGCGCAGGGCGGCACGCCCACTTTTTACAGCGTCGCGGGCGACGAACATACGCCGCAGTGGTCGCCCGATGGCGCGTGGCTGGCCTATGTCGGCTATGAGAAGCGCATCGCCGGCGCGGACCCGACTTCAACTGCCGAGCCGACGCCGCAGCCTCCTCCGGGAGTGACGCCGCCCGCCATGCCCACCGTGCGCGAGGCGGATTTGTGGGTTGTCAGCGCCGACGCCGCCGAGAAATACCGGCTGACCTTCTTCACAACGGGCAGCGTCGGTATGCCGCGCTGGAGCCCGGATGGCAACCTGATCGCGTTCGTCTACTCGCCGGTTGGCAACAACGACCAGTTCTGGATGGTCGGCAACCAGCCCGGCGCGATTCCCACGCAGTTGAGTTTCCAGTGGAGCCTGATCCTCGATCTGACGTGGCTGCCTGATAGCTCGGCGATGCTGGCGGCAGTGCGCGATTTTGGCGGCCCGTCGCCGAACCGCCTCCTGACCATTCCGCTTGTCGGGCTGGCCGACTCTGGCGCGCGGCCCTATGTGGACGACCCGGCGCTGACCTATGCGGACTTTCCGCGTTTTAGCCCGGACGGGCGCTGGCTGGCCCTGCGCAGCGAGTACAGTCTGGCCCTGCTCGATACCGGGACAAACGACTGGTTTCTGCTCGATGTCGCGCCGGGGAATACGCCGCCCTACTGGTCGCCCGCAGGCTTCGAGGGGGAACACCGCTGTTCGTAGCCGGCGCATTCAACGGGTCTGGTAAACAGGAATTGCATGACACCTCGGCTGGCGCTTCGTGAACAACCGGCATACGGGCGAAAGGGCTAAGGATGATGCCCTGAAGATCGCTTTCCGAAGGCATGACAACGCTTTTTTACCCACGCTAATCGGCCAGCCGTTCGGGATGCGATACGTATACGGTAAGGCGCTGGCCGGTACGGCAACAGATTGCCAGCGCTTGCGCTTTAGTTGTAGACTGAGGATGTACTGCGTTCGACCGCGATCTCAGGGAGCGGCCACGTGGCTGATCGAGTACTCCTCAGCGCCGGACAGGGCAACATTCACGAGTGCATCGATGTCGCGGTTAAATGCGGTCTCGGTTTGGAACTGATGGTGTTTGCCAACCCCGACATTCTGGACGGCGCGTGGCGGGAAACGGTTGAAGCTTACCGGGTGTTTTTGGAACCCGTTCCCGGCCCGGTGATGCTGCATGGCCCGTTTATGGACATCGCTCCGGGCAGCCCCGATAGGCGTGCGAATCAGGTGGCCATCGAGCGTTTCCAGCACGCCATTCGCATTGCTCGATCACTCAACGCCGAAAAAGTCATCTTTCACGCCAATTTCATCGGGGCCATACGCGCCGATAGCTACCGGCGAGGCTGGCACGAGCGTAACGTCGTCTTTTGGAACGAGATAGCCGAATATGCGCGCCAGTACGATGTCGTCATCGCCGTCGAGAATATGTGGGAGTTCGACCCGGAGATCATTGGCGCGGTTTTAAGAGAGGTTGACCACCCGAATCTGCGCGCGTGTCTGGATGTCGGGCATGCCCGGTTATATTCGGACGTGCCGTTGAAGGACTGGCTGGCGGCGCTCGAACCCTATCTCGTACACGTCCATCTGAACAATAACGACGGCGTTTCGGACATGCATCGTTCGCTGGACAGCGGCGTCATCGACTATCACCGCGTTCTGCCGGAGCTGCGCTCGCTGAGTAACCCTCCGTCGATGACGCTCGAGATGAATTGTCTGGACGACATGCTGAGCAGCCTCGAATTTCTGGAACTTCGACCACCCGGCGTCAACCTGTCCGGCTGCCGGGCGGGCCGGTGATCCGCGCTCAACCTGTCCATGATGAAAGCAGCAACGAAATATTGATGCGACTCTTGTGTAAAACAGACGTTCTTCTTATGTTGTCCCTATAGACTGATGACAACGGAAGATCTCTGTTGTGGTCCCGGAGGTTTTTAGGTAGGGCCTCGTAATCAGGACGATAAGCCATACATGCGCGCAAAGCCGGTACAATGAGGATATCCTCGTCGGACCGGGGCGCCTGTGCGGTTCTAAAATGAGGTCAATTCCATGAAGGATAGTCCACATGATGCGTTTTGAACGATTTACAGAACGAGCGCAAGACGCCGCTGCCCGGGCGTATGAAATCCTGCAACGCTATGGCCACAATCAGGTGGATACCGAGCATATTCTGCTGGCGCTGCTCGAACAGACTGATGGCGTGATTCCGCAAATCCTCGAACGGCTCGGCGTCGAGGTTGAGCTCATGCGGGCGCGTCTGGATGAAGTCCTGCGGGCAAGCCCGAAGGCCGCCATTTACGGCCACGGCACGAATCAGGTATTCATCACGCCACGCGTGAAGCGGATTATCGACCTTGCCAATGAAGAGGCGAACCGCCTGCGCGACGAATACATTTCCACCGAACACATTTTTCTGGCCATTCTGAGCGAGCGCAATACCGCGGTTGCCAAACTGCTGTCGGATAACAACGTGACGCGCGACCGGGTCTACGACGCTATCAAGGATATTCGCGGTGGCCAGCGCGTGACCGATCCACAGGCCGAAAGCCGCTATCGCACGCTCGAAAAATACAGCCGCGACCTGACGCGTATGGCGATGGAAGGCAAGCTTGACCCGGTGATCGGGCGCGATGCCGAGATCATGCGCGTGATTCAGGTGCTTAGCCGTCGCACCAAGAACAACCCGGTGCTGATCGGCGAGGCGGGCGTCGGTAAGACCGCCATCGTCGAAGGGCTGGCGCAGAAAATCGCCGAGGGCGATGTGCCTGAGATTTTGCAGGGCAAGCGCGTGCTCAGCCTCGATCTGGGCGCGATGCTCGCCGGTAGCCGTTTCCGCGGCGAGTTTGAAGAGCGCCTGAAGGCGACGATTGAAGAAGTGCAGCGCGCGGAGGGTGAGATCATCCTCTTTATCGACGAGCTGCATCAGGTCGTCGGCGCGGGCGCGGCTCAGGGCGCGCTGGATGCCGGCAATATGATGAAGCCGGCGCTGGCTCGTGGCGAACTGCAGTGTATCGGTGCGACTACGCTTGACGAGTATCGCCAGTACATTGAAAAGGACAGCGCGCTTGACCGCCGGTTTGCGCCTGTCTATGTCGAAGAGCCGAGCGTTGAGGACACTATCGAAATGCTCTTCGGCCTGCGCGACCGTTATGAAGCGCACCACAAGGTCACCATCTCCGACGAGGCGCTCTATGCCGCGGCGCGGCTGGCCGACCGTTACCTGACAGGTCGCCGCCTGCCCGACAAGGCAATTGACCTGCTGGATGAGTCGGCGGCCAAGCTACGTGTTGCGCTCTACTCGCTGCCGCCGCACCTGAAGGAAATGAAGGAAGAAATCGCGCGTCTGGCTGCTGACGAAGAAGCAGCGGGGATGGCGCGCGAGTACGAACGCGCTGCCGAGTTCAAGATGCGCCGCCTGCAACTCGAAGAAGAATTCGAGCGCGAGCGTGAGCTATGGCAGCAGGAAAACACCATTGATGAAGTGGTCGACGCGGATGACATTGCCGACGTCGTCGCTCAGTGGACTGGCATCCCTGTCAATCAGGTGATGGAAAACGAGAGCGAAAAGCTGCTGCGAATGGAAGAAGCGCTGCACCGGCGCATTATCGGTCAGGAAGGCGCTGTGGCGGCCATCGCCCATGCGATCCGCCGCGCGCGCAGCGGCCTGAAAGACCCGCGTCGCCCGATCGGTTCGTTCATCTTCCTCGGTTCGAGCGGTGTTGGTAAGACCGAGCTGGCGCGCGCACTGGCCGAATTCCTGTTCGACGATGAAGACGCGCTGCTGCGTATCGACATGAGCGAGTACCGCGAGCAGCATACCGTCAGCCGTCTGTTCGGCGCGCCGCCGGGCTATGTCGGCTATGAAGAGGGCGGCCAGTTGACGGAAGCCGTGCGCCGTCGCCCGTATCGCGTCGTGCTGTTTGACGAGATCGAGAAGGCGCACCCGGACGTCTGGAACGCGCTGCTGCAAATTCTGGAAGACGGCCGCCTGACCGACGGACAGGGACGCACGGTCGACTTCTCGAATACCGTCATCATCATGACGAGCAATCTGGGGACCGAGTTCGCTCGCCGGGGCGGTGCGCTGGGCTTCATCCAGACCAACGACGAGCAGGCCATTGCCGACCACCAGAAGATCGAAAAGGCGATGCGCGAGACCTTCCGGCCCGAGTTCCTGAACCGTATCGACGAGATCATCATCTTCTCGCCGCTGTCGCTGGAAGAGGTCGAGCAGATTGTCGACCTGCAAATGCATGAAATCGCCAACCGTCTGAGCGAAGCCGGCGTCGCCGTCCACCTGACGGAAGCGGCCCGCCGCTGGCTGGCGAACAAGGGTTACGACCCGCAGTTCGGCGCTCGCCCGCTGCGCCGCGCGCTCCAGCGCTACGTTGAGAACGCGCTGAGCCAGCAGTTGCTGAGGGGCGATCTGCGTCAGGGCGATCTGGTCGTGATCGACGAAGTTAATGACGAGCTGGTGTTCGAGCGTCACGAGAATGCCAGCACCGATTATCTGCAACTGCGGCAGGACAGCCTGATCGAATAAAGGCGGCGTCACACGCGCTGGCGTACCCTGTTAGGGCTGCGCCACCGGGCTTGTTTCCTAACAGGTCTTGCCGGCCACCTTTCGTGGTCGCGCAAGACCTGTTTATTTCCTTTTTGGTGACGATTGGTCTTAGAAATGAAGGTGAAGATTGTGTAACATGACGTCATGTAGTTGGATTATTGCTTTCCGCTGTGTATAATTGCAAACCTACCATTGTTCGCGGGAGAACGCTTTATGAACTCCAAAATGCCAGGGCTGGACCACACGGACGAGCAGGAACAGCAGCCTGTTTCTTCCGATGCAGTGGAACAGCCGGAAGCCACCACCGAAACAGACACCGCAGCCACAAACGCGCAAGGGTCTGAATCGGAAACCGCGTTGACCGAAACACCGGCAGCCGAAGCGGAGCAATCCGCGGCGGAAGCGCAGGAGACGGCATCCGCCGCGCCAGCCGAAGCGCCGCAGCCCGAAGCTCAGGCAGCGGAGGAGCCGGCTGAGGAAGCGGGGCCACGCCTGAAGCGCGGGGACGTCATCGAGGGGACGATCACGTCTACCTCGCCGACGGCGGTCACGGTTGATGTTGGCGTCGAAGCAACTGGCATTATTCCCAGCAACGAACTGGAGAAGATGACCAAGGCCACGCTCGAATCGCTGAAGGTAGGCGAGCGGATCGCGGTCTATGTCGTCAATCCGCGCGATCATCAGGGCAACGTCGTGCTTTCAGTCAACCGTGCCCTCGAAGAGCTGGACTGGCGTCAGGCAGAGGAATATCGCCAGACGCAGCAGGTCTACGAGACCAAGGTCGCCGGTTATAACAAGGGCGGCCTGATCGTGCGCTTTGGCCGCGTGCGTGGTTTTGTGCCGCAAAGCCAGATGAGCGCCGACCGCCGTCGCCTTCTGAGTGGCGAAACGCCCGAAGAACGCTGGGGCCGCATGGTCAACGAGCCGATTGCGGTCAAGGTGATGGAAGTCGATCGCGCGCGCAATCGCCTGATTCTGTCCGAGCGTTCGGCGGCGCGCGAATCGCGCGAGAAGCGCAAGGAAGCGCTGATCAACCAGCTCACGAAGGGCGAAGTTCGCATCGGGCGCGTCGTCAGTCTGGAAGATTTTGGCGCGTTCGTGGATGTCGGTGGGGCTGAAGGTCTGGTTCACCTGACCGAACTGTCGTGGAAGCATGTTACGCATCCACGCGAACTGCTGGAAGTCGGCCAGGAAGTGAAGGTCGAAGTCATCAGCGTCGACCGCGAGCAGAAGCGTATTGGCCTGAGCATCAAGAGCCAGGAACCTGATCCCTGGGACACGGTGGCGATCAACTACAATGTTGGCCAGTTGGTTCAGGGCATCGTGACCAAGCTGACGAAATTCGGCGCGTTTGCCCGTTTGGTCGACGTGCCGGAGATCGAAGGCCTGATCCACATTTCGGAGCTATCCGAGAAGCGCGTCAACCATCCGCGCGAAGTTGTTCAGGAAGGCGATAAGCTGACGCTGCGCGTCGTCAAGATGGATATCGCCAACCGCCGTCTGGGTCTGAGCCTGAAGAAGGTCAACTCGCCTGAGTATCTGGATCAGGACTGGTTGATGTTCGGTGGTAGTGAATCGCCGGCACAAGCCGCGACGCCGCCCGAAACGGCTGCACCCACGGCCACGCCTGAACCGGAAGAGCCACCGCAGGCCACAACCGAACCGGAACGAGACACAGACGAAGACGGTGGCGCAAGCGAGTAACCTCGCCCGTCGTCGCTTCCTACGTTGCCTCGCGCCGCTGACATCTGGCGATCCGCGCTCGCGGACGCCGTTACATCCACGCGTATACCCGCAAGCAGCCCACCGTTTTCCCTACGCCGGTTGCTCGCGCCGGTTTGCTTTACATTCTAACCAAGTTTTTATAACTACCTGCACTTAACGTGATAACCTCTGGTATGCTATAATCGAGGTTGCAGTATCATAGACGCAACCAAAGCTCACAGTCGTTTCGAAGTGTGGCCCTGAATAAGGGTAGAGGCTGGTGTCTCAACACTGGAATTCGGCGCTGACTACATTGAAGGTTTGTAAGGTTAGTCAAACGCCAGCAATCGCAAATTTATCGGCGGCTGGCGACGGAGGTAAAAACCGTGCCGAATAAGATGGAGCGCTTCACGCAACGAGCGCGGCGCGTGCTTAGCCTGGCACAAGACGAGGCCGAGCGGCTTCAGCACAATTACATTGGAACCGAACACCTGTTGCTCGGGCTGATCCGCGAAGATGGCGGAGTCGCCGGGCGTGTCCTGCGCGAGCTTGGGCTCGACCAGCGTCGCGTCGAGGAGTTGGTGGAGCGGATGACCCGCGCTACCACCCGAGTCGCCGGCTCGCAGCCGGAACTGTCTCCGGGAACCAAGCGCGTACTCGAACTGGCGGTTGATGAGGCCCGCCGTATGGGGCATCACTACATTGGTACCGAGCATCTCTTGCTTGGGCTGATGCGCCAGTCGGAGGGCGTGGCAATCGACATTCTGAAGCGTCTGGGCGTTAGCCCGGAAGAGGTGCGTCGGCAAACGCGCCGAGTTTTACAGGAGAGTCCGGTGCAATCCAATCAGCCCAGCCAGGAAGAGCCCCGACCCAGGCGGCCACGCAATGAAGGCAAGACGCCACTGGTCGATCAACTTGCTACCGACCTGACCGCGCTTGCCCAGGAAGGCAAGCTCGACCCGGTTGTTGGCCGCGAAACCGAAATCGAACGCGTGATTCAGGTGTTGAGTCGACGCCGCAAGAACAACCCTGCCCTCATTGGTGAACCGGGCGTCGGCAAGACTGCCATCGTCGAAGGACTCGCGCAGCGCATCGTCAACGGCGAAACGCCCAAGCCACTGCTGAACAAGCGCGTGCTGCAACTGGATGTCGGTTCGCTGGTGGCCGGTACGATGTACCGTGGCCAGTTTGAGGAGCGGCTGAAGCGAGTCATTGAAGAGCTGAAGTCATCCGATAGCATTCTTTTCATTGACGAAGTTCACATGCTGGTGGGCGCTGGCTCTGCCGGCAGCAGTGTTGACGCTGCCAATATTCTCAAACCTGCGCTCTCGCGCGGCGAGTTGCAGTGCATCGGCGCGACCACGCTCGATGAGTACCGCAAGCACATCGAAAGCGACGCCGCGCTGGAACGCCGCTTCCAGCAGATTCTGGTGGCCGAGCCAAGCATCGAGGAAACCGTCGAGATTCTTCAGGGCATCAAGGTGCCCTATCAGGAGCATCACAACGTTGAAATCACCGACGAGGCGATTGAGGCGGCAGCGAATCTGTCGGCGCGTTACGTGCCCGATCGCTTCCTGCCCGACAAGGCAATCGACCTGATCGACGAGGCCGCCGCGCGCCTGCGGATGTACAAGAGTCCCGAAGCCGCGCAGGTTCGCCGCGCTGAAGCGGAACTGCGGCAGGTGGAGGAAGACCTGCGGATTCTCGAAGAGGATGGCGCGCCGGAAGAGGAACTGGCTTCGCTGCGCGCGCAGCGCGAAAGCCTGCAGGCGACGCTTCGCTCGCTCAAGGCTAACTGGAACGAAGACACCAACCAGCCGCGCCTGAGCGCCGATGACATCGCCGAAGTGGTGGCGATGTGGACGGGCATTCCGGTTATGCGGATTGCTGGCGAGGAAAGTGCCCGCCTGATCCACATGGAAGATGCGCTGCACCAGCGTATCGTGGGCCAGCACGAAGCCATCGAAACGATCAGCAAGGCGGTTCGCCGCGCCCGCGCCGGCCTGAAGGACCCGCGCCGTCCGATCGGTTCGTTCATGTTCCTGGGGCCGACCGGTGTTGGCAAGACCGAGCTGACCAAGGCGCTGGCCGAATTCCTGTTTGGCAGCGAAGACGCGCTCGTCCAGCTTGACATGAGCGAGTTCATGGAGCGGCACTCGGTCGCTCGTCTGGTCGGTGCGCCTCCCGGCTATGTCGGTTATGAGGACGCCGGTCAGTTGACCGAGGCCATTCGTCGCCGTCCGTACAGCATTGTCGTCTTCGACGAAATCGAAAAGGCCCACCCTGAAGCCTTTAACATGCTGCTTCAGATCATGGAAGAGGGCCAGCTGACGGATGCGCGCGGTCGCCGCGTGGACTTCCGCAACGCGATCATCGTCATGACGAGCAACATCGGCGCGGATACCATCAAACGCGGCAGCACGCTCGGCTTCAGCGTTCCAACAGCGCAGACGGAAGCCGACGAGAAGCGCAACTACGAGGAAATGCGGAAGAACGTCATGGAGCAACTGCGCCGTGCCTTCCGCCCCGAGTTTATCAACCGCGTCGATGCGACCGTCGTCTTCCGTTCGCTCAGCCGCGCGGAAATCAAGCAGATTGTCGATCTGGAGCTCGACAAGGTACGCGAGCGCCTGATCGAGCACGCGATCACGCTTGAGGTCAGCGAGGAAGCGCGCGAGTGGCTGGCCGAGAAGGGCTACGATCCCGACTACGGCGCTCGCCCGCTGCGCCGCCTGATCCAGAACGAGATCGAGGACGTGCTCTCCGATGGCATCCTGTCGGGCAAGTTCGAGCTTGCCAGCGTGGTCCACGTCGATGTGGCCGATGGCGAAATCGTGTTCACGCGGGCCGACGAGAAAGCGCAGCTTGAAGCGCCCGGCGTCTAAAGCGTAACGTAATCCGGCAACAGAGGCCGCCCTAACAATGGGCGGCCTTTTTGTTTCCGGCATACTGGAGAGGTCTTAGCGCCGGGCGTTATACTGGAATCATTGAGTTTAGGCGGCGCGGCTTGCGCCAGCAGGGTGGGGATTATGAAGGTAGGCGGAAAACACTATCGCACGATCTGGCTCAAGGCGGACGATCCAAGCGTCGTCCAGATCATCGACCAGCGAAAGCTGCCTCACGAGTTTGTGATTGTCGATCTGAAAACGGTCGACGACGTGGCCGTTGCCATTCGCGACATGCTGGTGCGCGGCGCAGGGTTGATTGGCGCGACGGCGGGCTACGGCATGTATATCGCCGCGTTGCACGCGCCCACGCACGACCGCGAGGCGGCGATGCGCTATCTGGTAGAAGCGGGTGAAAAGCTCAAGGCGACGCGGCCCACGGCGGTCAATCTGGAATGGGCTGTCAACCGGCAGCTTCTCGCGCTGCAGCGGGCCGAGTCGGTCGAAGAGATGATCGCCTTTGCAAAGGATACGGCACAGCAGATTGCGGATGAGGACGCGGAGTTTTGCCGCCGCATTGGCGAGCATGGCGTCTCGTTGATCGAGGCCATCGCGCAGCGCAAACCGGGCGAACCGGTCAATATTCTCACGCACTGCAACGCCGGCTGGCTGGCGTTCGTCGATTACGGCTCGGCGACCGCGCCGATTTACGCCGCGCACGACCGGGGCATTCCGGTGCATGTCTGGGTGGACGAAACGCGTCCCCGCAATCAGGGCGCTCGTCTCACGGCATGGGAGCTGGGGGAACATGGCGTGCCGCACACGGTCATCGCCGACAACGTCGGCGGCCATCTGATGCAGCACGGCATGGTTGACCTGTGCATTGTCGGCAGCGACCGAACCACGTACACGGGCGACGTTGCAAACAAGGTCGGTACATACCTCAAGGCGCTGGCGGCGCGTGATAACAACGTGCCGTTTTATGTCGCGTTGCCGTCATCGACGTTCGATTGGACGCTGCGCGATGGCGTGCGCGAGATCCCGATTGAGCAGCGCAACAACGAAGAAGTCAAATACATGGACGGACGTACGGCGGACGGCAGAATCGAAACGGTGCTGCTGACGCCGGAGAACAGCCCTGCTGCCAATTACGCTTTTGACGTTACGCCTGCCCGTCTGGTGACCGGTCTCATCACCGAGCGCGGCATCTGCGAGGCAAATGAAGAGAGTATTTTGCGTTTGTATCCTGAAAAGAGAAATAAGCCATGACCTACCGTGCCCTTGATGAAAACACCATTCTGGACTACGTGCGCGGTTCTGACAGGCTGCGCGAGCATTTCAGCGATTTGTCTGCGCTGGAGTGCGAAGAGGTCGGCGACGGCAACCTCAACCTCGTTTTCATCATCCGTAATCGCAACGACAGCAGCGAATCGCTGGTCGTTAAACAGGCGCTGCCCTACCTGCGCGTGGCGGGCGACTCGTGGCCGCTGACGCGCGAACGCATGCGCTTCGAGGCGCAGGCGTTGATGCTCTACAACGAACTGACGCCGGGTCTCGCGCCGCAGGTGTACCTGTATGACGACGAAATGTCGCTGGTGGCGATGGAGCACCTGTCCCAACACGAAGTGATGCGTAAGCCGCTGGTGGCGCGCAAACGCTTCCCGCGCTTCGCCGACCAGATTTCGACATTTCTGGCGAATGTGCTTTTTAAGACCTCGGATCTGTATCTGAGCGGTGTTGACAAGAAGGCGCTGCAGGCGACGTATATCAACCCGCATCTGTGCAAGATTCAGGAAGATTTCGTCTTTACGAATCCGTACATGGAGTCGCCTGAGAACAACTGGAACCCGGAGATAGATCCCGAGGTTCAGGCCGTGCGGAGCAACACGGCGCTCAAGCTGGCCATCGCGGAATTGAAAGAGAAGTACATGACGCAGGGACAGGCGCTGATTCACAGCGACCTGCACACCGGCAGCATCATGGTCAACGCGGAGGACACGCGCGTTATCGATCCGGAATTCTCGTTCTTTGGCCCGATGGGCTATGACGTCGGCGCGCTGTTGTCCAACCTCGTCCTCAACTTCGGCTCGCATTATGCCCACACCCCGGACGCCGCCGAGCGGGAAGCCTACCAGAGCTACCTGATCGACCTGATGCGCGACATCTGGCAGCAGTTCGAGGCCAAGTTTGAACGGCTGTGGGTTGAAAACAACTGCGGCGAACAGGTTCCCAATGCCTACTGGCGCTATCCCGGCGGCGAGGAAGCGTTTGCCGCGTATCGCAAGCGCTATCTGCGCCAGCTTCTGCAGGATACCGCCGGGCTGGGCGCGTGCGAGAGCCTGCGCCGTATGATGGGTATCGTGAGTGTCTGGGATATTTCCAGCATTCAGGATTTGAAACAGCGGGCGGTGGCCGAGCGCTTCGTCATCCGTGTCAGTTCCCGCTGGATTATGGAACGGGCCAGCTTTTCTTCAATTGAGGACATGCTGGCTATCCTGCGGGAAGAGGCGACTGCGGTTAGCGCCTAAAAGCGTCGACCTGTTGAATCGCGAAGGTATGGGGGGCGCTATTCGTGGCACAACAGCTTCCCCATACCCGGACGCTACTGTCGCGGTTTATGAAAATCTTATCTTCATAGCATGCAGCATAACTTTGCCGCATGTATTATTATATCTGTCTAAGGCGTGCTAAAGCTGCGCCTGCGCCGCAGTTCCGCGTTTATGGAACCAGCGGTTTTGTTCAAGATGATTGCTTTATGTCAAGGAGATCGTATGATGGCACGTCAAAGAGGTTTTTCGCGTCGTGATTTCCTGAAGGGCAGCCTGTTCGCGGGCGGCGCATTGTCGCTGTCCGGGCTGCTGTCGTTCGTGCAGTACCGTCAGGCGCACGCGCAGGCGAATGGCCCGCTGCGCGCCGCCATGTCGAGCGCCGGGCTGGCCGGGACATGGAACGCGCAGGGGCAGGAAGCCGCGCTGTGGTGGGCCGACCTGCTTGGCGTGGAGATCGTCTGGTTCGACGGCGAGTTTGACCCGGCGATTCAGCGCGGCAAGGTCGACCAGATGGCGACGGAAGACTGGGACTTTGTCGCCATTCAGCCGGGCAGCATCGGCACGCTGGTCGAGCCGCTGACGTCGATCATTCAGGCCGGCACGCCGTTTATCGACATGGACACGCTGGTTGCCCCGTTTGATCAGATGCGCGAGATGGGCGTGCTGACCTTCATCGCGCCGGACAACGTGTTTATGTCCGAATCGGTCGTGCGCCGTCTGGTCGAGAAGATGAACTACGAAGGCAAGATTGCCCATATCGGCGGCCAGCCGGGCCATACCGGCGCGCAGGCGCGGCAGCAGGGGTTCTATAACATCGTCAACCAGTATGACGCCATCGAGGTCGTCGACGATCAGCCCGCGGACTGGGACAACGCCCGCGCCGCCGCGCTGACCGAGAGCATCCTCAACCGTCACCCTGACCTCAAAGCGATCTTCGCCGACAACGACGACATGGCGCTTGCCGCTCGTCAGGCGGTGGAAAACGCCGGGCTGGGCGATCAGGTGCTTGTCGGCGGCGTCGACGCGATGTCGCCCGCGATTGAGGCGGTGGCTGATGGGCGTCTGGTCGCCACGGCACGCAACTCCGCCACGCGCATTCATGGCTGGGCCGTGCTGATCGGCGCGTATGCCGCTTCGGTCGGGCTGGAGCAGGCGCGTCAGGAGATTCCGTTCTTCATTCTGGCCGATGGCCCGGCAATTTACGCTGACATCGACTCGAATCCCGATCTGGCAGACGAGCCGTGGAAGCTGAGCAATTACGGCTTCAGCAGCGCCGCAGGCCAGGTCTGGCTGCAGGAACACTTCCTGTTCTAAGCGGTCTCCGTCGTCACAGGCAATGGGAGGCGTCCCTCCGGGGATGCCTCTCATGCCGCTGTGTCAGGATAACCAGCTCATGACGGATCGACCTGTAATCGAGCTATCCCATATTACCAAGCGCTTCGGCAACCTTGTGGCGCTGGATAATGTGGACTTTGATCTGCGCGAGGGCGAAATTCACGCGCTGGTCGGCGAAAACGGCGCGGGCAAGTCCACATTGATGCGTATTCTGGCGGGCATTTACGCCAAGGACGAAGGCCAGTATTTGCTGCACGGCGAGCCGGTTGAGCTGCGCTCTCCGCGTGATGCGCTCAATCGCGGCATTGGCATGATCCATCAGGAATTGAGCGTCATGCCAGAGCTGTCGGTCGCCGAAAACGTGTTTCTGGGCCGGCAGTTGATGACGCCGCTGGGTATTGTCGATTGGCGTCGCATGAACCAGATCGCGCGCGACGAACTCGCCCGGCTTGGCTTCCCGGATATTGACGTTAAGCAGCCGCTTGGGCGATTCGCGCTCGGTATGCAGCAGGTGGTCGAAGTGGTGAGGACGATCATCTCCGGCGCGCGCGTACTGATTATGGATGAGCCGACATCGGCGCTGTCTCCGGCGGAGATTGAACGGTTGATAGCGCTGATCGATACCCTGCGCGAGAGCAAACGCAGCATCATCTATATCTCGCATTTCCTCGATGAAGTGATGCGCGTCGCCGACCGGATTACGGTGCTGCGCGATGGGCGTAAGGTCGCCACGCTGCACAAGAGCGAAACATCGGTGGATCAGCTCGTGTCGCTCATTCTTGGGCGTGAGGTCAACGCCACACTGCCGCCGACGCTGGATCACGCGGAAGAAGAAGAACATACGCTGCTCGAAGTGCGGAACCTGACGGCGGACGTGTTCGAGGATATCAGCTTTACCGTTCGAGCAGGTGAAGTGGTCGGCATTTACGGCGCGGTTGGCGCGGGCCATTTTGACCTTGCGCGCGCGCTGTTCGGCATGTACCGCTTCGACAGCGGCACGGTCCGGGTGAACGGTAAAACGTTTCCGCGCAACTTCTCGGCGCGTTATGCCATCAAGCACGGCCTTGCCTATGCTACGGAGTCGCGGCGGCAGGGCCTGTTGCTCCAGGACAGCATTTACCGCAACGTGACGCTGCCGCATCTGTTCCGCATTGGCCGCGTGGTTCCCCGGCAAAAACAGGAGTTGGAACTTTCGCGCCCGGCCATTCACCGCGTCGGCGTGAATCCGAAAGACCCCCTTTACACGGTAGGCCAGCTAAGCGGCGGCAACCAGCAGAAAGTCGCCATCGCGCGCTGGCTAACCTTCCCGCCAAAAGTCTTTATTATGAGCGAGCCGACACGCGGCATGGATGTGGGGGCAAAGAGCGAAGTGCTGAGTGTGTTGCGCGAGTTCCGCAACGATAACTATGGCGTCGTGGTTGTTTCGACCGAGCCGGAAACCGTACTGGCAGTCGCGGATACTATTCTTGTGATGTCGCGGGGAAAAATCGTCGCGCGGCTAAAAAATGAGAATCTGAACAAAGATGTCCTTCTGAGGTTGCTATGAGTTCCCAAACCGAACGCCCGACGATGAGTAGCTTGCCCGTTTCCGTGCCAGCTTCGCGTATCTGGCTGCATCGGTTAACGGTGCTGGCCCCGCTGTGGACGCTGATCGCGCTCGGCGTCTTTTTCAGCATCACGTCCGAGACTTTCCTTCGACCCGTCAACCTGAATAACATCCTTTCGCAGATTGCCACGCTGGCGATCTTTGGCACAGGCATGACGTTCGTGCTGCTGACGGGCGAGATTGACCTGAGTATCGCGGCTGTGGCGGCGCTGTCTGGCATGATCGCGGCACACCTGCATGCCAACCTCAATATGCCCGACCCGATTCCGTTGCTTGCCGGGCTTGGTGTCGCAACCGTGCTGGGCCTCATCAGCGGCGTCGCCAGCACGCGGTTCCGCATTCCCACGTTCATGACGACGCTCGCCATGTCGCTCATTGCGGGCGGCCTGAATACCTACGTCAGTAAGGGGCGTGTCATCAGCCGGCTGCCCGAATCGGCGCGTTTCCTCGGCAGCGGTCGTGTCGAGTTGCCGTTGATCGGCGAAGTTCGCGTGCTGATCATCGTTGCCGCGATCACGCTCCTGATCGGGTATCTGATTCTGCGTTACACCCGTTTTGGGCGCTACGTCTATATGACCGGAGCCAGCAAGCCCGCCGCCCGGCTCGCAGGTGTGAATACCAATCTCATTCTGGTGGCCGTGCTGACAATCATGGGGTTCACGGCGGGGCTGGCCGGTATCGTCAGTATGGGGCGTCTGGGCAGCGCGCAGCCGGATGAGATTCCCAGCTTCCTGATCGACACGATTGGCGCGGTGGTTCTGGGGGGCACGGCGCTTACGGGCGGTCGCGGCGGCATCCCGCAGACGCTCATCGGCCTGCTGATTTACGGTACGCTGCGTAACGGGTTGGACAACATTTCGAGCATCGACGTGTATCTGAAAGACTTCATCACGGGTGTGGTGCTCATGGCAGCGCTGGTGGTGAACGTCATCCTTGCAGGCCGCGCGCCGCGTGACCGGACGGTGTAGAAGGCCCGGCTTCGCGGTTTCGCGCTCACCCTTTGCCCGTTTGACGATGGCATTTAGACGAAATTCCCCTTCTTCCGAGAACCGGAAGAAGGGGATGAGGATTCTAGGTGGCGAAGTCCTTCTTGCCCAACAGACGCACGATCCACACCAGCGCTACCGCGCCGATCACGCCGACGATGATATTGCCGACCAGCCAGATATCGCCGATCCAGCCGAGGTTGAGTAGCCCCAGCAGAAAACTGCCGACCGCCCCGCCTGCCAGACCGAGCAGCACGTCGCCGACCGGGCCGTAACCGCTGCCGCGCAGAATGCGCCCGGCGAACATACCCGCCAGCATCCACATGACAAGCGCGATCAGCAGCCCGCCGACCTGAAACACCAACTGGAGCGCAATCGCGGCGACGATGATAATGGCGATTATCGCTACAATGGTTCCCACGTTCGACTTCCTTTCACCCTTGCTCTTGCCGCCTACGCCATTGTATACGCATGGCTGTGGGGAAAGGTTGCGCGCCTTCAGCGGGTGGTGAGGCTGGCGATGAGCAGATCGACGGCGAGTATTGGGTCAATGCGCCCGGTTTTCATGCGAACGTCATAGTCGTGCAGCGTGCGGTAGATACGCTCCAGTTGCTCGACCGTGAAGTTGCGCGACTGTCTGGCGAGTTTTTCAGCCACGTAACGATGCACGCCAATCGCCTCCGCAATGCCGGCGGGATAGCCGCCGGTCGCCAGGTGTTCCTTGGCCAGCAGCAGCAGGCGAAACTGGCGCACGATCATGCCGAAAAGGCTGAACACGTCTTCCTGTTGTTCGAGCAGACGATGAATGAGACGCGACGCGGCTTGCCCGCGCCCTTCCGCCAGCGCGTCGACCATGTCGAACATGCTGGCTTCGGCGACGTAAGGTGTGAGTAGCGCGACGTCATCCTCGGTGATCGGGCGCGCGCCATCGACATAACTGACCAGCTTCAGCAGTTCGTTATCGGCCCGTCGCAGGTCTGGCCCGACGACGCTGCCGAGGGCTGCCGCCGCGCGCGGCTCGATGGTGGCTCCATATCTGTCCTGCGCCCGTTTGATGATCCAGCCTGTGCTGTCCCTGGGCGATAGACATGAAATGACTTTCCCGTTTTCGTGTTTTTCCGCCAGTTGCAGCACTTTGTTCGTATCGGGCAGTTTCTGGCGTTCGACAAAGACGAGACGGGTCCACTCTGGCAGCGTTGGCAGGGCTTCGAGCAGCATTTCGACCGCGCGTTTCCCCGTATTGCCGCTGCCCCTGCGCGTGATCCACGTCAGCAGATCTTTCACGATCACTAGCCGCTTGTCCGACATGAAGGGGAACGATGTCGCCGCGCTCAGGACGACGCCGGCTTCGGTCGACGTGCCGTCGAACTCCGAGATGTTCAGGTCGGCGTTGGGTTGTTCGGACATGCGGTCACGCATCTGCGCGACCGTTTCCTCAATCTGCAGGTCATCATCGCCGTGAATAACGTAGAAGGTTGGAGCGGCTTTGGCGGGCATGATGGTCGTTCTTCAGGGCAATTAGAAAGCGGCAGGCTGGTTAGTTGGACCGGGTGACGACGCGGTGAATGGTGACCGGCCCGCTGGCGAATGGCATCCGCATCTGGCTGCGCGTGATGCTGACGATTTCGAGGTCTGCCGGGTCGCCGTCGGTCGTGAAGTATTTCTGCATCGCCGTGCCAAGTGGCTGCGAAAACAGTACCGTGAGCATCATTAAAACCATGACGGCGGGCAGGCGGTTCAGTGAGTCGCGGCGCGACGCCCCGCTGATGCCGAGAAAACCGACCAGACTGGTCAGAAAGCCGGTCGTCACCAGATTGGTGCCGCAGTTCGGATGAATCGCCAGATTGTGCTCGCCGTTTCGCATCCGGCGCAGCGCTTCATACACGGCGGCTTCAACCGCCTCGGTCGGCGCTTCGCCGATCAACACGAAGCCGCTCTCGGTGCTGCGCCCGGCCATTTGCAGGCCCTTGATGCGCTGGGAAAGCAGGTGAATGGTCGCGTGTTCCAGACCATGATTACGCCGGGTTCGCCGCACGACCGGCAGGTCAAGAACAGGCTTGGCGGTCTGTGCCAGTTGTTTCAACATCGCGTGGTCCTGTCTTTTTCGTCCTCTGGTTGGATGCCGGCTGCATGGACGTCGGTGGGTTGGAACGCTTACGCTGAGTATGATATTAGCTGTTTGACGTCGTAAAGACAAAACTTATCAGCGTTGGGAACAGGGGAATGCTAGCTTCCAAACGACGCATACGGCAACGACTCTGGCGGTTGTGGGCGGCTCTGGCTATCGCGTTGCTTGCCGCGCCCGCGCCTGCACAGGAAGCCACCGAAGAGGCGACCGTCGCGCCGGGCGAGCCGCTGGCCTACGGGGAAGTGGTTCAGGGCCAGTTGACGGAAGAAAATCCGGCGGTGCTCTATCATTTCGCGGGCGAGGCTGGTGACATCGTCGCCATTACCATGCGTTCCGATCAGGTCGATCCGTATCTGCGCCTGATGGATACGGCAGGCAATGTGCTGGTCTTTGACGACGACGGCGCGGGCGACCTCGACGCGCGCATTGGGCCGGTCGTTTTGCCGGAGGACGGTCTCTATGTCATTGTCGCCTCAAGTTTCGAGGCCATCGTCTCCGAACAGGCCGAGATCGAAACCGGGCGGTTTGAGCTTGACGTCACGCTTTATGAGGCTTTGCCCATCGGTTATCCGGGCGAGTTTGAGGGCGTGCTGGGGCGCGATGAGGCGCTGAAAGTCTACTGGCTGGAAGGCGAAACGGGCGACATTCTGCGGCTCAGTCTTGAGTCGGACGACTTCGACCCGCTGCTGGTCATCAGCGAGGCCGATCATCTGGCGCAGCCGGTAGCCCGGGATGATGATAGCGGCGGCGATCTGAACGCGCTGATCGTGCCGTTTGTCGTCCCGGCATCGCGCCCCTACCTGCTGACCGTCACCGGCTACCGGCGCTACAACACCGGCGCTTACCGGCTGCGCATCGAGGTGCTTGAAGCTCAGGCGCTGGCGTTCGGCGAGACTGTCGAAACGACGCTTTCCAGCGAGCAGCAGGCGGTGATCTATACGTTCGAGGGGCGCGCGAACGAGCGCGTCGATATCGTCGTCGAAGCGGCGGATCGTCTGGACACGACGCTGACGCTGTTTGGCCCGGATGGCGAACAGCTTGCCTTTAGCGACGACGCCAACGGCCTGAACCCGGAAGTGCGCGGGCAGCCGCTGCCGGAAGACGGCACGTACCGGATTCTGGTGCAGCCTTTCCGGCGGGGAAGCACGGGCGCGCTTACGGTAACGCTTTCCCTGTCACGCGAATCGTCATAAAATGAAGAAGCGATGAGCCTGTTTTGACTCTGGCGGCGATGCCATGCGCGTAGCGCCAGCTCACTGAGGAGAAGATACATGACGAAGATGCTGCACCGCTTGCTCATGCTGGGGCTGATCGCCCTGCTGGCTGTCCCGCTCTACGCGCAGGAAGCCGAGACGATTGCCTTGGGGCAGTCCATCGAGGCCGAACTGGCCGATGGTCAGGATAACGCGCTGTATAACTTCGAGGGCACAGCCGGCCAACTGGTTTCGATTACACTGGTTTCCGACGACTTTGACCCGCTGCTGGTTTTGATCGGCCCTGATGGACAGGAACTGACGATCAATGACGACGGCGGGCCGGGCAGCCTCAACTCGCGCATCGGGCCTTACTCCCTGCCGGAAGATGGCGAATACACGATTGTTGTCGATACCTATAGCCACTATTACGGAACCTCCACACGGTCAGACGGCGGCGAGTACGTGCTGACGCTGGCTGAAGTCGATTTTCAGCCGCTTGAGTACTCGCAGACGGTCGAAGGCGAGCTTGGCGTTAACGAACAGGCGTATTTCCGCTTCCGGGGCGAGGCCGGCGATGTCGTCAATGTGGTGGTGACGTCCGATAACATGAGCAGCCGCGTGTCGCTCTCCCTCGACGGCAACCTGCTGATGACCGATGACGCATCCATCAGCCGGGATCGCACCGCGTTGATCGGCGGCTACACGCTGCCGGCCAGCGGTGACTACGTCGTGGTCGTGGAAAGCACGTCCGGCGAAGGCGGTACGTTCCAGCTTAGTCTGGAGCAGGTCGAAGTGCAGGAATTGCGGCTGGGCGACACGGTGACGATCGAGTTTGGCGACGACCATCTGGTTAGCTACTTCCGCTTTGATGCCGCTGCGGGCGACGTCGTCAGCCTGATCGTCGAAGGCGACGGCAGTTTTGACACGACGCTGGCGCTCAACGCGCCCGATGGCTTCCAGGTTGCCTACAGCGACGACTCGGCGGATCTTGATCCCGAACTTACCAACCAGATCCTGACGACAGCCGGAACCTATACCGTTGTGGTTCAGCCCTACCAGCCGGGCGACGAAGGCACGGTCACGCTCACCCTGCAGCGCGGGCGGCTCAGTTCGCTCGACCGGGGGCCTGTGGTGGTCAGCCTGAGCAGCGTCCGAACCCGTGAAACGCTCGTTTTCACGGGGGTTGCCGGGGAAGACGTGCGCCTGATCGTCGAGGTACTGGACGAAACACAGGCCGCGCCGAACATCGGCATTTTGCAAGGCGACCGCTCGCTGGCATATGCCAGCGGCACGATGGTCAACCGCCTGTCGTTTGATTTCACCGTGCCGGCGAACGGCGATGTGTTCGTGCAGATCGACGAATACAGCTATACCGATATCTCGCTGCGAATCACGCTCGAACGCCTCAGCCCGCCGGCCGCGCCGGTTGTGACTGCCGCGCCAACCGAGGAGGCCACGCCCGAAGCGACGGAAGCACCGGAGGCGACGGTCGAGCCAACCGGACAGCCGGAAGTGACCGAAACGCCCGAAGCGACCGAGCCTGCCGGCGGCGGTGAGCCGCCTGAGGAAACCGAAACGCCGGGCAATGGCGGGCAGCCGGGCGCGACCGAAGAACCCGAAGCCACGGAAGCCGCCTGACGAGCGGCGACATGCCGGATGACGACAGGGCGACCATCGGTTGGTCGCCCTGTTTTATGCCTCGAAACGCCCTCCAGCGGCATTTTCGTGTCGAGCTCCAGCGCCGCACGCTGCCTCAGCAGCGGTTCCACCGTGTCGATATTGCCGAGGACGCCGGCCGGTTCTTCGACCGGTGGCTTAACGCTCGCGGAAGAGGGCGGTGCTGCCGCCAAACGTGATCGTATCGCCGTCGCGTAACGCGCAGCCCTGCACGTCCACGACTGTGCCGTTGACCAGCGTGCCGTTTACGCTGCCCAGATCGTACAGCCGCCAATGGTGATCGGGGCCGAGTTCGATGCGCGCGTGCGACCGCGAAACGGCGGGGTCGAGCAGACAGAGGTCGGGCTGCATGTCGGCGGTCGCGCGCCCCACGATCAGGCAGCGTTGGTTCAGGGGGAAAGTTTGGCCTTCCTGCGCTCCTCCGGTGATGATGAGACGGGGCTGGCTGTCCGGTTCGGGCAGCGCTGCGTCAGAGCCGAACGCTGTCGTCGTTGCGAGGTGGTTGTCGTCGCTGCCGGGAAGGGCGCAGAAAATCAACGTGGGCACGAACAGCCGGATGCGGTCGCCGGAGGCCAGTGGAAACAGGCCGGTGAGCTGGCGGTCGTTGACGAACGTGCCGTTCGCGCTGCCGAGGTCGTTGATCGTGAAGATGCCCGCGCGGTAGCTGATGACGGCGTGCCGTCGTGAAACGTGCCGCTCCCGAATGCAGATGTCGTTATCGGCCATGCGCCCCAGCGTGACCGTCGCGCCTTCGGTTAGATCGTAGCTGCGCGGCTCACCCGTTTGCGGGTCTTTCCAGACCAGCCGGGCAAGCCTGACCGGCGTGTCAGTATCGGTCTCGGCCATGGTTGCGCGGTTCGAAAACGGGCTTCTTTTAAAGGCAGTATAGCACCGCCTGGCTTACAGAAGCCTTAAGAGCTGGCGGGCCTGTGCCTTGTGGGGTATCGAGGGAAACAGCTTGTTACACCGTGAGCGTACGGGCGCGCCGGTTGTTCAGTGATCCGTCTTATCGTCGTCGCCCGGCTTCGCCTTCGCCTGCCGCCGCTGTCTGGCAGCTTTTTGACGGTCGCGCTCGGTCTGGCCGATACCGGGATGCCATTCATCGTAGAGCGCGCCGGACGGCTGCGTCAGCACCAGCCCGCCGAGGTCGCGGGCGATGATTTCGATCAGCTTTGGCTGTACCCATGTGGCCGAGTCGACCTGAACGGCGCGAGCGCCTGCTTCAATGTAGTCGCGGGCGTCCTCAGGCGAATGAATGCCGCCCGCGCCGATGATGGGTGTATCAAGGCGGCGTGTAAGCTGCCCGACCAATCGCAGGATGATGGGTTTGACCAGCGGGCCATAGACGCGCCCGGAAATCAGGCGGCCCGTCGCATCGCGCGCCGTGCCGCGCGGCGGCGCGCAGACCACCAGCGCCGCCGCGCCCGCGCCGTCTGCGGCGTGTGCCAGTTCTCCGGTGTCGGTAAACGGCAGCCGGACGATCACCGGCTTGTCAGAGCTTTCGCACGCCGCGCGCACCAGCCGTTCGGCGTCGTTGTAGCGGATGTCGTCGTTCAGGCCCAGTTCGACCGCCGCGACACCGTCTTCCCGGTCGAGTTCCACCATGCAGCGGCGCACGTCTTCGGTCGTCGTGCCGACGATATGCACGATGACCGGCAGAGGCAGGCTGCGCCACAGGCCGCGATACTTCGACACGATCCTGTCCAGGCCCGGATTGGGCAGGCCGGTGTGCATCAGAATGCCGGCGTCGAGCGGCACAACGCGCGTGCCTGTCGCCGGGCTCCAGGGCTGATACGTCACCGGGTTCGTCACCAGCGCGCCCAGTTTCTCGATGTCAACGAGATCGCGGTACAGGTCGCCAAAGCCGAAGGTTCCGGCGGCGGGCATGACAGGCGTGTCAATCGTCAGGCTGTGCTTGCCGGGGCGCGTCAGTTCGATCATCGCGTTAGTCCGGGTTCCCATGCGCCCGCCATTCGCAGCAGGTCGGCGAAGGCGTCGCGCGGCGGCTCGTCGTCCACGGGGGGCCAGAAGCGGCGTACCGATTCAATATGCCGCAGCGTTTCGCTCACCGACTGGACGTTCCGGTGGCGCTTGAACACCGCGTGCTGCGACGCGTGGCACTCGATGGCCGCCAGTTTCGCCTCTCTCCACGGGCGAATATCCAGCGCCAGATGCGCCGGTTCGCTCCTGTTCCATAACAGGTCTTCCAGATCGGGCACGCTGGCCGCGACGGTATAGATCAGGGTTTTCGGCAGGGCGGTGGGAAAGACCGTTGTCACGGCCTGATACAGCAGTTGGTGCGCCGGATGCCCGTATTCGCCGTCCGAGCCATGGGTCAGCACCAGATCAGCGTTGCGTTGTCTGGCGATGGTGACGAGTTCCCCTGCCAGCGTGTCGAAGTCGCATTCAAACGGCAACAGGACGTCATCCGGCCCCACCACCGGATCAACGTAGTCGAGAAATTCCAGCGATGCGCCCAGAGCCGCCGCCGAGCAGCGCATTTCGGCGGCGCGCACTTCTCCGAGCTTGCGCCGGTCGCTGACTACGGGTGGGTCGCCCATTTCGCCGCCTTCTCCCCGCGTCGCGCACACGAAATGCACGCGAATGCCCTGACGCGTCATCAGCGCGGTGATGCCCGCCGCCAGCGTTTCGTCGTCGGGATGGGCGAAGAAGAAGACAACCGAACGTAACGTCATGATAGCGGAACCTCCTTCAGGTCCAGCGCCGGGCCGTCGGCGCAGACGAGAGCGACGCCGCTCTTTTGTCGCACCATACAGGCCGAACAGGCGCCTACGCCGCAGGGAAGCGCCGGCCTGAAAACGCCAAACAGATAACCATCGGGAATCTCTGCTCGCAGTTCTCTGAAGGTCTGCCAGATTTTGTTAAAGCAGTTCATCTCGTCGCTTGGGTTGACGACCGCCAGCACCTGATCGGCCCAGCCAATCGTGATGACGCGGTTGGGCCAGTTCAGGTCGCTGTCGCCGTGGATGACCTCGACTTCCGGCGGCAGGTGCGCCGTGCCATACGACGCCGCGCTGCCGAGCAGCAGCAGCGTCACGCTGACCTTGTTTTGCAGCAGCGACGCGATGGGCATCATCAGCGGCGTCGGTTCTGTGTCCAGCGCCAGCAGCAGCACGTTCCGCAGCACGCGCCGGAAGCGAAAGGGCTGGCCGACAATGCCGAGCAGGTCGACGATTTGCCCCGGCTCGTAGACATGGCTCACCGGGCGCTCGACGATCAGCTTCTGATTCGCCAGCGCTACGGGCCACCACTGTTCGCGCAGGTAAGGGTCCCAGCGTTCGTGAAGCCGCGCCAGCACGCTCTGGCCCGGCAACAGAGCGCTGAGGGATGGATCGACGGCGAGATGAACATGCTGGTGCGTGTCGTTGACGCGCCGCACACGTTCGATGATTGCCTTGGTGTCTTTCATAATCGGCGCAGTTTTCGTCGGTTTCTGCGTGGAAAGCTCCTGCCCGCCTACAGGCGGGACGCCTAACATTGTACATCAAAGCACAACTTCTCGACGGTTTGCTCCGCTTGCTGTAAAATTACATTATAAATTTAGGTCGTGTGACGATCCGGAACATTGCGGGAGTGTGTCGCAGAATTGGGAGAAGGAACGTATGACGGAACCGGAGTTGTTAACTCAGGAACGGATTGACGAATTCGTTCTGGCCGCGCACCACGATCTCGCAAAAGTCCAGCGCATGTTTGCTCAGGAACCGCGCTTGCTGAACGAGAGCGCAAGCTGGGTTGAAACGCCTCTCGGCGCGGCGGCTCACACCGGAAACCGGGCGATTGCCGAATTTCTGGTCGACCGGGGCGCGCCGATGGACATCTGCGCCGCTGCCATGCTGGGCCGCACGGACGACGTACTGGCGCTGCTGAATGAAGACCCTGCGCTGATAAACGCCACCGGGGCGCACGATATTCCGCTGCTGTTTCACGCGGCGATTGGCGGCCATCTCGAGCTGGTCAAAATGCTGGTGGAGCGCGGCGCGGACGTGAACGCCGGGCGCGAGAAGAACACGGCGCTGCATGGCGCTGCCGGTTTTGGGCATTTGGAAATCGTGCGTTATTTGCTCGATCAGGGCGCGGATTTTATGGCGCTCGACCACGACGGCCGCACGCCGCTCGATGTGGCCGAAGAAACGGGACACGAAGCGGTCGTCGAACTCCTCCGCTCGTATATGGAACAGTGACTCCGCAACCGGACGAACGCGCATGGCACCGCCAGACCGGATGCGCCGGCAATTTCCCCAGCGTCCGGCTGGCGGTGAGGACGCTTTTGCGACAACATGAGATGTGGTTCGCGTAATCGCAGGCTTTGCGCTACAGTCCAGAAAGGCAGTCGATGAATCACAGGCGACAGAATGCGGAGTAGGCGCGCATGCCCGACACCGAGCGCGTAGTGCAACAACTTTATGAAGATGTGGCCGTGCGCGCCGATTTGCGCGACACGGAAGCGGAAGCGCTGCTGCGCTGGGCCGAAAAACAGGTCGAACGGCTGGCGGCAACGGCCCCTGACGACGCCACGTTTGACGAGCAGGCCGGTCGCCTGCGCTCGTTGCTAAAGCGCGTTAACCGGGTGGTGGGCGCGCGCTCCTTGCTCGATGAGACGGAGATTCAGGCGGCGATGGCGAAGCTGGCCGAAGATGCCGTCGCGTTGGGCGCGCCGCCCGCGACGTCCTTTTCCAGCCAGACCGCCCCCGATCTGAAATCGCTGGACGACGCGACCGCGCTCCAGACCGTTCTCGCTTCCCTGCATCTCGACGCGGAGCAGGAAGCCGAATCCTCGCCTACGCCTGCGCCTCCGCCGGAGGCCACCCCGCCTGCCGCGCCGGAACCTCCGGCGGATCCATCCGCTGCCGCTTCTGACTCTGACGACGCCGGCCCCGTGTATCCCGGCCGGACGCCGCTTATTCTATGGCCCAGATCGCCTTCCGGAGAATCCGACCCGAATGACGAAACGCCAGACATCGAAGAACAGTAAAAATCAGGGCACTTCCATTGGCGCGCTGATCGTCGTCGCCATTGCTCTGGTCATGGTCATCATTTCCGAAATCACCGGCGTTGACCTGCTCGCCCCGGTGACGGAGACGCCGCCGCCCACAGTGCTTGAACTCACGCCCGGCCAGCCGACCGGCACGGAAATCGCGGGCGTGTCCGGCACGGTCAGCGCCGTCAGCCTGCCGTTTGGCGTCGGCGCGATCAAGGACTTCTGGCAGGTCTATTTCACCCTGCCATCGGGCAGCAGCGACCTCACCACCTACAGCGGCGGCATCGACGTCGCGCTGGCGTCGGCGCTGGCGGGCGTGAAAAACACGCTCGATATCGCCGCCTACGAGTTCAACAACCCGCTTATCACTCAGGCCGTGCTCGATGCGAAGGCGCGGGGCGTGCGCGTGCGCGTCGTGACGGACAACGAAGATGGTCTGGAAGATGTGAGTACGACGCTCGACCAGCTTGTCGAGGCCGGTATCCCGGTGGTCACGGACGAGCGCGCCGCGCTGATGCACAACAAGTTCATGATCCTCGACGGCGAAACCGTCTGGACAGGCTCGTGGAATTACACCATCAACGGCACGTATCGCAACAACAACAACGCGCTGGTTTTGCGCTCGCAGCGGGCCGTGCAAAACTACCAGACCGAGTTCGATGAGATGTTTGCCGAAGGTTTGTTCGGGCCGTCATCCCGCGCCAACACGCCCTATGCCAGCTTCGTGCAGAACGGCGTGCCCATTCAGATTTACTTCGGTCCGGAGGACGACGTTTTAACGGCGATCCACGACACGCTGCTGCAGGCGCAATCGTCCATTCACTTCATGGCGTTTTCCTTTACGCTGGACGAGCTGGCCAGCGCCATCCTTCAGCGGGCCGTGGATGGCGTCAGCGTGCGCGGGATTTTCGAACGCGTGGGCAGCGAGACGCAGTTCAGCGAGCTGCGGCCGCTGTTCTGCGCGGGGCTTGACGTGCGTCAGGATGGCAACCCGTACATCCTGCATCACAAGGTCTTCATCGTCGACGAAGAAACGGTGGTGACCGGGTCGTTCAACTTTTCGGCCAACGCTACCAACAGCAACGACGAGAATCTGGTCATCATTCAGGACGCCGATCTGGCGGCCCAGTATCTGGCCGAATTCGAGCGCCGCTGGCTCGAAGCCGTTGAACCGGCGAATGTGACCTGCTCGTAGCGCGAAAACCGCCGGAGATGCCGGGAAAGTGTCTCGGCGTCTCCGGCGGCGCGCCGGTTTACGGGAATAGGCCGGCCTTGAGCAGCAGCGCGCCGAAGGCCACCATAATGGCGACGCTGACGCTCATGAGAAAGCGGATAATGCGCTGGTCGAGGCGGCGCGCCTGATGAGAAATGGCGATCCACACGCCAAGCCCGGTGACAAAGACGGCGTAGAAACCAAACAGGAAGGCAAGCGCCGCGGCGGGCGATTCGCGCCACGCATTGACGACGATCGGCCCGGTGACGGTGCTCCAGAAAATCCACGCGCCCGGGCTGAGAAAGCTGGCAAGCACGCCGCGTAGCAGCATACCCCGCGCCGGCGTGGGATCGGCCGTTTCTTCTATCAACGCCTTGCCTGAACGCACCGCGCGCAGCATGCCCCACGCCAGCCACAACACGAACAGCCCGCCAACGGCCTGAATGACCCGCAGCGCCTCCGCCGGAAGCTGGTTGAGGACGAAGATGGTGGTCAGGCTGATGGGGATGTCGGACAGGAGCGGCGAGAACATGAGCGAGAAGGTCTGCCGCCACCCGCGCGCCAGCGTTTGTGAAATGACATAGGTGAGAAACGGCCCCGGCGACACGCTGGCAGCGAAACCCAGACTCGCGCCCTGAGCCAGCAGGCTGAAAACGGTCATGCAGTTGTGATCCTCATCGGCTGAGATGCGCTGCCATTGTAGGCCGGAAACGGCGGCGTGGGGAGGTCGCAACGGCTGTAATGAAGTGAATATCTAGGGAGGGCTGAACTATTTAGGGGAGTCAAATCAGTGTAAACTAAAAACAGGCTTTGCCTGAATTGTGCAGATTGCCTCTCGATAAATAGAACATGTGTTTCATATTTGGGGTTTTTGTGTGATAATTTTGTAAAGGCTTTCACATGAAAGTGAGGAGTTGAAGCTGTCGTGAAAATCACACTTCAACCAAAATGCCTAATATGGGCGCGTGAACGCGCAGGCTTAACTACATCTGAGCTTGCAAAGAAACTCCGCGTCAAACACGAAAAGGTAATTGAGTGGGAAAAAACCGGCGAAATAACGTTAGCTCTTGCTGAAAAGCTGGCGAATGTTACGCATATTCCATTTGGTTACTTGTTCCTCCCAGAGCCTTTGGTAGAGGAATTGCCAATTAATGATTTTAGAACTGTTCGAACTCAAGAAATTGCACGTCCAAGCGTCGACCTCTTGGATGTTGTGAACGATGCATTACGACGTCAGGATTGGTATCGAGATTATGTAGTTGCAAATGGCGGAGAAGCGCTCGAATTTGTAGGTAGCCTTGACCTGTCTACGGATACTGTTGAGGCGGCAAATCGTATTCGAAGAGTTGTTGCTTGGGATTCTCCGATTATCACACAAGCATCTAATTGGGAGGAAGCACTTTCGCGACGCATTGACACTGTTGAGGATGCGGGAATTCTTGTAATGCGGAGTGGGATTGTCGGAAACAATACACATCGTCCATTGTCGGTAAGCGAATTTCGCGGTTTTGCGCTAGCGGATAGCTATGCGCCTCTGATTTTCATTAATGGCAGAGACGCAAAAGCGGGTCAGGTATTTACCTTGGCGCATGAATTGGTACATATATGGCTCGGCGTATCTGGAGTGACCAATCTTAATCAAACCTACTCGCCTAATATAGAAATAGAACGTTATTGCAATGCAGTGGCTGCGGAATTGCTTGTACCATCTAAGGAAATTAGGGAATTATGGGCTAAATTGGATCAAAGTGCTGTGGACAAGATTGCTTTTGCTGTACGGCATTTTAAGGTAAGTTCTCTTGTAATCCTGAGACGTTTGCATGATAACAATCTCATTCCAACCGAGGAATTTCGTCGCCGCTATACCGATGAGCTAACGGGCTTTGTCCAGAAGGAAGCCAAAGGTGACAGTGGAGGAGATTTTTACCTGACGCTCCGCGCAAGGGTCGGCAAGCGTTTTGCTTCTGCATTGGTTGAAAGTACCTTGGAAGGTGAGACGTCGTATCGAGAAGCATTTCAGCTTTTAGGGACTAACAATCCGAATACATTTCGTGAATTCGCATCGACGATAGGCATTGCAGTCTGATGGCATATCTGATCGACGCTAATTGCTTTATCGAACCTAAAAATACTTACTACACATTTGATATTTGTCCGGGGTTTTGGGATTGGTTGGATGAACAAAATCGAGTAAGTAATGTCTACAGCATAGATAAAGTGCGAGAGGAGTTAATGTCGGGCAATGATGAGTTAGCTAGATGGGCTAAAGCAAGGCCCCATTTCTTTTTGCCAATTGACGCTGATACCTTAACGTATGTAAGAGAAATAGGGGCGTGGTTAACCAGCAGCAAAATATATAAAACTCATGTGATCGAGCGATTTATGTCTGGAGCTGATCCCTTTTTGATTGCCTATGGACTCGCCCATGGGCATACATTGGTTACACATGAAACCTTTAATGAGAACGAGCGACGAAATATTAAAATACCTGCTGTGTGCGAACGGTTCCAGATAAGGTATTTAAAGATCTTTGACTTATTACGGATAACTGGAGCAAGGTTAGTGTTAAGTCGCTGAGCGCAAAAAACTTCTTAGCAAGTTTTTGTTCATTTGACATAAAAGCCATAAAAATCCATTTAGCTGCGCTGTAGGGTATCTCAATCCCTTTAGCCCATTTGTGCTATACTCGCGAAAATCAGCCCTCATCCCCTGCCCCTTTTCCCTCATGGAGAAGGGGAACCGTGCGTGCATGAATTTTTAAAGTCCCTCGCCATGAGGGAGAGGGATTTAGGGTGAGGGCCGTCCGTATCGCGATTGGAGTGCAGGCCGATGCCATTTATCGAAGCGCCGACCACCTTCTATCTGGGCCGCCGCTATGACCCCGCAACACACCGCCTGACCGACGAGGTCGTTTACTACGACTCGCGCGACCTGACGACCCACGCCGTCGTGCTCGGCATGACCGGCAGCGGCAAAACGGGCCTGTGCATCAGTCTGCTCGAAGAGGCCATTCTCGATAACGTCCCGGCGATTGTCGTCGACCCCAAGGGCGATATCACCAATCTGCTGCTCACCTTTCCCGACCTGCGCCCGTCCGATTTTGCGCCGTGGGTGAACCTCGACGACGCGCGCCGGGCGGGCATGGAAGCGCCGGAATACGCCGCCGACATCGCCCGGCGCTGGCGCGACGGCCTGACGAGCTGGGGCATCGTGCCGGATCGCGTGCGCTGGCTGAAACGCGCCGCCGAATATCGCATCTACACCCCTGGCTCGGACGCGGGCCTGCCGATCAGCATTCTGGCGTCGCTGCGCGCCCCGCGCGATGGCTGGGCCGGCAACGAGGAAGCCAACCGCGAGCGCATCAACGGCATCGTCACGGCGCTGCTGGCGCTCATCGGCAAGGACGCGCAGCCGGTTCAGGACAAAGAGCATGTGCTCGTCTCCAACATCTTCGAGCATGCATGGGTGCGCGGGCAGGACCTGACGCTGGAGGATATCATCCTTCAGGTGCAGCGCCCGCCGTTCCCGAAGCTGGGCGTCTTTTCGGTTGACGAGTACATCTCGGAGAAGGATCGCTACAAGCTGGCGATGGAGCTGAACAACATCATCGCCGCGCCGTCGTTCCAGTCGTGGATGAACGGCGAGCCGATGGATATTCAGAACCTGCTTTACCAGCCCGACGGCCGCCCGCGCGTTTCGATCTTCTACATCGCGCATCTCAGCGAGCCGGAGCGCATGTTCATGATGACGCTGCTGCTCGAAAACATGCTCGGCTGGATGCGAACCCTGAGCGGCACGACCAGCCTGCGCGCGCTGCTCTATATCGACGAGATGTTCGGCTATTTCCCGCCGCACCCGCGCAACCCGCCGACCAAGGAGCCGCTGCTGCGGCTGCTGAAACAGGCACGCGCGTTCGGCGTCGGTCTGGTGCTGGCGACACAAAATCCCGGCGACCTCGATTACAAGGGCCTGAGCAACGCCGGAACGTGGTTCATCGGCCGCTTGCAGTCGGAGAACGACCGCCAGCGCGTGATGACCGGGCTGCAATCGCTGGCGACGACCGAGAACGAGATGGACCTCCGCGACGTCGCTCGCATGATCGCTGACATCGAGCCGCGCGTGTTCCTGATGCACAACGTGCATAATCTGGGCGGGCCGATCATGTTGCACACGCGCTGGGCCATGAGTTATCTGCGCGGCCCGCTGACGCGCCAGCAGGTGCGGATGCTGATGGCCGCCCAGCGCGAACGCCTGCTGACTGCGCCTGCTACCGCAGCCGCCGCGTCCGGCGCGTCCGGCGCGGGCAACTGGCAGATGTCGCCGCCGGGGGGTAGCGCCGTCGCGGTTCAGAACCCGCCCGCCAACATGCCGCCGCCAACCCTGCCCGAGCTTGACCCCGCGCCCGACAGCGCGGCGGTTTCCGGCGCAACCGTCCCGGTCGCCTCCGGCAATACGGCCTCCATGAGCCACAACACACGCTCACCGGCTACCGGCGTGACCTCGCAGACCCGGCGTGTGCCGGGCTTCCTCGACGCGCCGCCGCCGGTTTCGTCCTCGATCGCGCAGTATTTCCTGCCCCATACCGTCGATAGCCAGACCGCCATCGCTCAGTGGGAACAGCGTACGAATTTCGCGGCGCAGCGCTTTGGCGGGGCGATTCTGGCCTATCGCCCGGTTCTGCTGGCGCAGGCGACCGTGCGCTACAGCGACCGCAAAAGCGGGACCTATACGGCCCGGACCTATGCCTATCACGTGCCGGAAGTCGACCGCGCCGGTATCATCCACTGGGATCAGTACCTCGCGCCCGCGGTCGATACGCGGGCCGTGTCGGGCGAGCCGCTGGCGGACGCGATCTATGGCGAGCCATCCCCCGGCCTGACCGATCGCACGCGCATGACCCAGCTCCGGCGCGAACTGATCGACATGCTCTACACCACCGCCCGGCTGCGCCTGCCGTACAACCGCGAACTCGATATTTACGGCGAGGCCGATGGCGTTTTCAGCGAGTTTCGCGCCCGTGTGACGCAGGCGGCGCGCGAGCGGCGCGATGCCGAGATCGACGCCTGGACCAACAAGTACGAAGGCATCATGGACAAGCTGGAGGCTGAAATGCGCCGCACGGCCCAGAAGCTCGAAAATGAGCAGCGCGAGCTGGCGGCGGAAAGACGCAACGAACTCTTCACCACCGGCGAAGCCATCCTCAGCCTGCTGCGCGGGCGCACGACCTACACCCTCTCGCGCATGGCGCGGGCGCAGGTCTATCGCAATCGCAGCAAGGGCGACATCCGGCTCTACGAGCAGGGACTGGCCGAGATCAACGAACGCATCGCCAGAGCCGAGCAGGATTTTGAGAACGGCCTGCGCGCGATCAACGAAAAATGGGCCGCCATCGCCCAGCAGGTGGATGAGTACGTCATCACGCCCTACAAGAAGGACATCCGGCCAGAGCTTTTCGGCGTCGGCTGGGTTCCGTACTGGTATGCCAGCATCAACGGGCAGGCGTTGCTGCTGCCCGCCTATGGCTAACCTCACGTTCCGTCCCTTTCGCTCGCAGCAGGATACGCCGCCTTTCTGCCCCTCTCCCGGCCACTGCACCGGGGAGAGGGGCGGGGGTGATGTTGGTACTGATTGCTCTATCTTCTGAAACTCCATACGATAGGTGGTAACGGTACGTGCCGGTTTTCCGGGCGAGGACCCCGCATGCAACCCAAAATCACCACCATCGAGCGGCATATTCTGGAACAGCAGAAGCGTTATCCCAACGCGACCGGCGAATTCACCAGCCTGCTCTACGACCTCGCTCTGGCGGCCAAGCTGATCGCACGGGAGACGACACGCGCCGGGCTGGCGGAAATCATCGGCACGGCCGATACGGCCAACGTTTACGGCGAGCAGCAGCAAAAGCTCGACCTGTTCGCCGACGAGATCATCTATAAGATGAACGACCACACCGAGCGGCTGTGCGCCATGGCCTCGGAGGAGCACGACGAACTGATCCCGATTCCGCCGCGCTTCGGCACGGGCAAGTACGTGCTGCTCTACGACCCGCTCGACGGTTCCTCCAATATCGATGTCAATGTCTCGGTCGGGACCATTTTCGCCATTCACCGCAAAATTTCGACCGGGCCACGCGGCACGCTGGACGACGTGTTACAGCCGGGGCGCAGGCTGGTCGCCGCCGGTTACATCGTCTACGGCTCCAGCACGATGATGGTCTATTCCACCGGGCAGGGTGTGCATGGCTTTACGCTCGATCCCGGCGTCGGTGAATTTCTGCTCAGCCACGACGACATCCGCATCCCCAGCCCGCCGAAGTATTACAGCACCAATCAGGGCAACGAAAAATACTGGACGCACGGTGTGCGTCGCTTTACGCGCTGGCTGCAGGGCATCGACGGAGAGGGGCATCGCCCGCTTTCACATCGCTACATCGGTTCGATGGTGTCCGATTTTCACCGTAACCTGCTGCGCGGCGGCGTCTTCTACTATCCGGGCGACATGCAGGACCCCGAAAAGCCCTATGGCAAAATGCGCCTCTTGTTCGAGGCGCAGGCGCTGGCTTTTCTGGTCGAACAGGCGGGCGGCTACGCTTCGGACGGCGTTGGCCCGGTGCTGGATATCGAACCGCACACGCTGCACCAGCGTGTGCCGCTGTTTTTGGGCAACCGCGAGCTGGTCGAGCAGGCCGAAACGTTCATTCGCCAGCACGATCAGGAATGGATCGACGCCTATCTGCCGTATCGCAATCGCCAGAAAACCGCCGTGTGATAACGCCCGTTTGCCTTTCCGCGCTGCCAGATGAAGCGCTGAAACCGGCCTGCCGCATGGGGTGGGCGCTCGTTGGGCTGGCGGCGCGAGGCAAGACGACGGAAATTCGATCTCCTGTGACCTCGCAAAATCCATAGAGGCCTCCCGCCGAGCGATGCGCGTGCCTGTCGCCGTTGACACCCTTTCGGCGCGTGTTATAATGTCGCGCGCGTTGGCGGACGCCGGTCTTGCGTGCTGCGTCTGCTTCAGATGAGCGCAGCCGCGTCTTCCGGGACGGCCAGCGTCACAGATAATGTAACGGAGCTAGCCAATTGAATATGCAGCGAACAGGCCTCTTGGTTCTGCTGATGGTTTGCGTTTTTGTCGCCGCTGTGCCTGTTGGCGCGCAGGACGGCGCGAACCTTTTGCGAGACGGTGATTTCGAAGGGCAATACACAGGCCGCGGCCGACCCGACTTTAACATCGCTGCCGACTGGAACGTCTGGTACGCCGAATCTCCCCGCACCGAAGACTGGATGAACCTGCCGCCGGTTGCGTTTCCCCACAATGGTCCGGGGCCCGATCCAAAATCCGGCGCGCGCGCGCAGAATTTGCATAAAGGCTGGGCCACCTTTACGGCGGCGATTTACCAGCAGGTGAGCGTCGCCCCAGGCACAAACCTTCGCGGCAGCGCGTTCGCTCAACTGCATACCTGTAATCCCGCTCCGAACGCTGATAACTGCGCTTCCGCCGTCGAGTCGGGGGCTTACGTCAAGGTGGGTATCGACCCGAATGGCGGTACGAATCCTTACGACAGCGACATCGTGTGGTCGGCGGAAATCCGCCCGCATGGTAGCTGGCAGGAAGCCGTGGTTGAGGCCACCGCTACCGCTGACACGGTGACCTTTTTCATCTTCACCACGCAAACCAGCCCCAGCGAGATTAATCGCGTCTTTTTCGATGACGCGCGTCTGGTCGCGACCGGCAGCGGCGGCTCCAATCCGCCCGCGGCGGGTGGTTCTGGCGACGCGGCGCAGCCGGCCGCGCCTCCCCCACCGCAGTACGCCTCTCGCGTTTCACCGCAGGGCGAGCGCCCGGATGGCTCCATTGTCCATGTCGTCCAGCCGGGCGACACCATCGACGCCATTGCGGTGGCCTATGGTTTAACCCGCGCCGATATTCTGGAACTCAACCAGATCAGCGATCCGCGCATTATCCAGATCGGGCAGGAACTGCTCATCAAGGAAGGCGACGGCTCCCGTTCTCGCACGCGTTCCAGCGATGATGACGCCGATGACGAAGCTGACTCCAGCGCTGCCGAGGACGATGAAGCTGCGGCTGAGAACGACGAGGGCGACGATGGTGACGACGCCCGCCCGCAGCGGCGTGAATACGTCGATCCCAAAGACGCCGCGCCCGCCCCGGTGGTTTCGGTTGCGTCGGGCGATGTCCTGCCCGCGCGCGATCCTGCCGCGTTGTCGGCCACGCTATGCCTGCTGATGTTCGATGACGCGAACCAGAACCGCATTCAGGAAGACGGCGAGCCTGCGCTGGCCGGCGGTGTCATCTCGGTACGCGCTCAGGGTAACGAGGTTTCGGAATACACGACCGATGGCGCGTCGGAGCCGCACTGTATCGAAGACCTGACGCCGGGCAGCTATGTCGCCGTCGCAACCGCGCCCGATGGCTATGGCCTGACGACGCCGAATCAGTTCCGCATTACCGCCAATCCCGGCGCGACCATTAACGTCGCCTTTGGCGCTGCCGAAGGCGTGACGCCGGTGATGGTTCCGCCGCCGGATAACGTCGTGCTGGTCGAAGAAACGCCGGAAAGCCCGGAAGCGGAGCCTGAACCCGATCCCATTCGCGATAATCTTGGGCTGGCGGTCTTCGGGCTGGCCGGTGTGGTTCTGGTCGCCGGTACGGGCGCAAGCCTGTTCATGCGCCGCCGGTAAGCGGAAATATCCGATGACGCGATACATAGCCCTGCTGCTTCTCGTTAGCCTGCTGGCGACCGGCGCGGCTTCGGCCCAGACCGGCGGCCAGCTCTGGGTACGTTCCTTTCTGGATCGTAACGGCAACGGCGTTCGTGATACGGGCGAGCCGTTTCTCACGAGCGGCGTCAGCGTCAATCTGATCGACTCCGACGGCGTCATCATCGCCAGCGCGCTGTTGGATGACTCGCCCAACGCGACCAATGGTCTGGTTGGCTTTCAATTGCTGCCGCCGGGCGAATACACGGTGCAGGTGACAAGCGCCGAATACACGCCGACCGCCGGGGAGACGTTCACGCTGACCGTCAGCGATACCGGCGTGCCGCCGGTGATCGAATTCGGCGCGCAGCCTGTGGAAGCTGTGGAAGCGCCCGCCAGCACGGCTGCCGAGCCGGGCGGAGCCATCGATGAGCAGCAGCTTTTGCTGGCGTCGGTTGGCGCGCTGGCCGTCATGTGTGGCATGGCGGCGCTTGGCGTCGTGGTCTATGTGCTGGTATTGCGGCAGCGCGTGGCCGGTGCGCGCGGGATGGCCGGTATGGCTCCGGCTGCATCGGGGGCGCAGTATACCGTTCCCGATACCGATCGTTTCCGGCCGCCTTTCCGGGCTGAGGAGCCGGGGCTGACTGAGGAAACTGACGAAAGCGCGGAAAAGCAGCAAGATTCATAGCGCGCAGGGCAGCGCGTGTGCTGGCTGACGTGCAAAACGGCGAAACCCCGGACGATAGGTGTGGTGTGTTTCGCCGTTTTTGGTTGATCGCGTAAACTAATCCGAACTAGAGTTTTCGAGGCGGCCTGAATGAAAACACTGATTACAGGTGGCGCTGGCTTCGTTGGAAGCCGCCTTGCGGCGAGGCTTCTCGACGCAGGCGATACCGTCATCATTCTCGACAACTTCAACGACTATTACGACCCGGCGTTGAAGCGCGCCAACATCGAAGCGCTGTGGCAGCACGCGTCTGACGCCCGGTTGCATGTCGTCGAGGGCGATATTCGGGACGAACAACTGGTGCGCGACCTGTTTGCCAGCCATGGCATCACGCGCGTGGCTCATCTCGCCGCCATGGCGGGCGTGCGCTCCTCCGCCGAGCAGGGCCGGCTCTATGCCGATGTCAATACCAGCGGCACGGTCACGCTGCTGGATGAGGCGCGCAAACACGACGTAAGCGTGTTCGTTCTCGGCTCGACGTCCTCAGTCTATGGCGCGACCAAACGCATTCCGTTTGTGGAAGACGATACCGCCGACCGCCCGCTTGCGCCCTACCCGGCGAGCAAACGCGCCGCCGAAGTGTTCGGCTATAGCTATCACCAGCTTTATGGCTTGCCGGTCACCGTGCTGCGCTTTTTTAACGTCTATGGCCCGCACGGGCGGCCAGACATGATGCCGATCCGCGCGATTGAAGCGATTTTGGGCGATCAGGAAATCACGATGTTCGAGGGCGGCACGCTTCAACGCGACTGGACGTATATCGACGACATCGTCGCCGGTGTCGTGGCGGCGCTTGAACGGCCAATGGGCTACCAGATCATCAATCTGGGCTTCGGTTCGCCGGTTCCGCTGACCGAGTTCATCCGGATTTATGAAGAGCTGATCGGCAAACGGGCGCGCGTTCGCACCGTGCCGCGCCCGCTTACCGAACCGCCGATCACCTATTGCGATAACACCCGCGCCCGTCAACTGCTCGATTTCGCGCCGCAGGTGAATATCACCGAAGGGCTGGCGCGCACGTGGGCCTGGTACCGCGATTTTCACGGGCTGTAAAAGTCTTCAGGCAGGGACTATACTTGCGCCAGTGCTTATATGTCACAGGCGGTTCGTTTGCCGCCGGGCAGGAACATCATGGTACAACATCTCTGGCACAATTTGTCTCCGGGGCCAAACCCGCCGGAAGTCATGTACGCGGTGGTGGAGGTTCCGAAGGGTAGTCGCAACAAGTATGAATACAGCAAGACGGCGGGTGTCATCAAGCTCGACCGCGTGCTTTATAGCCCGCTGCACTATCCGGGCGATTATGGGTTCTTTCCGCAGTCCTATTATGAAGACGGCGACCCGCTCGATGTGCTGGTCATGATGAGCGAGCCGACTTTTCCCGGCTGCGTGATCGAAGTGCGGCCTATCGGCATGCTGCGGATGCTGGATCGCGGCGAAAACGACGATAAAGTGCTGGCAGTCCCGGCGACCGACCCGCAGTTTGATGACTTTCACGACCTGAGCGATGTGTCACGCCATTTCCCGCAAGAGGTCGAGCATTTTTTCAAAGTCTACAAGCAGCTTGAAGGCAAGCCGGTCGAGAGCAAGGGCTGGGTTGGGGCCGACGAGGCCAAGCGGGCCATCATGAAATCGCTCGATCTGTATCGCGACAAGTTTCCTCCCCAACGCGTCTAGCACACTGGTACGTCTGTATCTGTCGACAACCGCGAGCGCCCTGCTCGCGTTTTTTTTCGCCGCGCCCGCGCGTCTCCGGCATGTAAAATGACTGTAAACTCTGATGCTTTCTTTCATAAAACCCCGCGCTTTTCAGCCTGCACTCATGCTTGGGTCTTAACATAAGAATTGGTTGTTCACGGCTTTGTTACCGGTTCACAGGTCTGAGGTGGGAGAGTTACGTATGACGTCTTATGCAGCCAGACGCTTTATTTTGGCGACTTTGGCGCTTCTTCTGATCGCGGTTGGCTTTGTTCTTGGCACGATGGTGGCCCCCACCAAAGCGGTGGAGCCGCTGGACGCGCCCGCGCAGCAAGCGCCGGCGGAAAATGTGCCGTTGCTGGATATGGAACGCATTTACGCCGATGTCTATAACCGCATCAGCCCGTCGGTGGTTTCGATCAATGTCGTCGCGCGGCTGCCAAACACGCGCTACTACATCCCCGGCGGTTACACCCAAGGCACGGGCAGCGGTTTCGTGCTCGATACCGATGGCCACATCATGACTAACAATCATGTGGTCAACGGCGCGACGCGGATCGAAGTCAATTTCTTCGATGGCACGATTACGCGGGCCGAGATTGTCGGGCTTGACCCGGACTCGGACCTCGCGGTGCTCAAAGTGGATCTGCCTGCGGACCAGCTTCATCCGGTGCAGTTCGCGGACTCCGACGCGCTCTATGTCGGTCAGGGCGTGATCGCCATCGGCAGCCCGTTTGGCCAGCGCTGGACGATGACGACCGGCATCATCAGCGCGACCGACCGCACGATTGACAGTCTGGGCCAGTATCAGATTGGCGCGGTCATCCAGACCGACGCGGCGATTAATCCGGGCAACAGCGGCGGGCCGCTGCTTGACCTGCAGGGGCGTGTCGTCGGCGTCAATTCGCAGATCATCAGCGGGAGTCGCAGCAATTCTGGCGTCGGCTTTGCCGTGCCGAGCAATCTGGCGCAGCGCGTTGCCCGCCAGCTTATCGAACAGGGGCACGTTGCTTACAGCTATCTCGGCATCAGCAGCCGGCCCAATGACGTCGACCTCGCGCTCATCGAAGCGCTGAATTTGCCGAACAACACGCAGGGCGTCGTCGTGCTCGACGTTGACGAGCGAGGCCCGGCGGGCCGGGCGGGCCTGCGCGATGCGGCCGACCCGATTACCATCGATGGCATTACCGTGCCGCGGCGGGTGGACATCATCACCCGGATCGACGATCATAAGGTGACCGGGTTTAACTCGCTCATTGCGTATCTGGCGAACCATACCGAACCCGGCCAGACGGTCAATCTGACCGTGCTGCGCGACGGTCAGGAAATCGTCTTCCCAGTCACGCTGGGCGAGCGTCCGCGGCTGGATCGTTAGACGATACCGGCTGCCTCACAGACCCGGCCCGCCACGAGCCGGGTCTTTTTTTCCCGGGTGATGGGGCGCGATGCGGTATACTGAAACGGAGCGATTTCTCCAGATCATAACATCGGAAAAGCTATGAGCGACTCTTCGGAATGGGTGAGCTTGAGACAAGCGGCGGACATTCTTGGCGTTCACCCGGCGACCGTACGCAACTGGGCCGACAAGGGTGAACTCCCGTCCCGGCGAACGGCCGGCGGCCACCGTCGCTTTCGCAAGGCCGATCTGTTGCAATATGCGGAGACGCAGGGCGAGTTACAGCCTGCGGAGGTGCAGATCATCATTCAGAACGCGCTCGGGCAGACGCGCATGGAAGTCGGCGGCGGAACCCTGAGCGGTGTGCCGTGGTATGCGGCGATGAGCGAGAAAACGCGGGAAGAACTGCGCCAGCAGGGCCGCCGCGTGTTGGAACAACTGCGCGCTTATCTGGCCGCTGGCGCGCCGGACGCGCAACTGGCCGATGCCATCCGGCTCGGCAAGGATTATGCCGCCTTGCTCCAGAACGATGGTCTCACGCTGCCGCAGGCCGTGCGCGGTTTCTTCTATTTCAGCGACTTCGTCATCAACGCCATCCTCACGTGGTCGGAAATCGCCACGCCGCGCACGACGACCGAATGGAGCGCGCTGCTGCGTCACGTCAACACGTTCATCAACTCCATGCTGTTGTCGATCATCGAATATTACGAGGAAGAGTGAGCGCCTGTGCCTGATCCGGTCTGGGTGGCGCTGAGTCTGGCCGAACATGTCGGCGGCAGGCGGTTGCGCGCCCTATTAGAGCATTTCGACGGCGATGTGCAGGCGATTCTGGCGGCGGAGACGAGCGCTCTGGCCCGCGTGCCAGGTATCGGCCGGAAAACGGCCGCGAACATTCAGAAGCTGCGCCCGGAACAACTGGAAGCATCGCTGCGTCGCTGGCAGGCGCTGGGCGTGCGCGCGCTTTCGTGGGATGACCCGGCCTATCCGGAAATGCTGCGCCGTCTCGAAGACGCGCCGCCGACGCTCTTCGTCATGGGCAATCACACGCCCGATGCGTCCCCGGCGCTGGCGATTGTCGGCACGCGCCGCCCATCGCCGGCTGCCGAAGCGGCCGCCCGGCAGCTTGCGGCTCTGCTGGCCGGTCGTGGCTATACCATCGTCAGCGGTCTGGCGCTCGGCATCGACCGCGCCGCGCACATTGGCGCGCTGTCGGAACCTGCCGGCAGGACAATTGCCGTGCTGGGCTCCGGTGTGCTGAACGTTTATCCGCCGCAGCACCTCGCGCTGGCGCGGGCCGTCGCCGGCCGGGGCGCGCTGGTCTGCGAAGTCCACCCGGAGGCCACGCCCAATCGCGCCAGTCTGGTGGCGCGCAACCGTCTCATCAGCGGCCTGAGCGATGGCGTGATCGTGATCGAAACCGAGGTTGGCGGCGGCGCCATGTATGCCGCGCGCTTTGCCAGAGAGCAGGGCCGGGCGGTCTACGCGCTCGATAACGATGCCAGCGGCAACCGCGCGCTGCTCGATGCAGGCGCAACGCCGATTTCGCCCGATCTTGCCTCGCTGCCGCTTGGCTAGGCATTTGCTGTCATTTGATTGGGATTGCCGGCCGGGGATAGGCCCGGAAATATGAGGAATGACACCCCGGCGCTATGCCGGGCGCGTATGACCCGGCTTGCAGGCGTAGGCTATACTAGGCCGGTATGTTCGCCAGATTGACAAGGATAGACACGCGTGGAGCGGAATCAATTGCAGTTTCCACAAGATTTCATCTGGGGCACGGCGACCGCCTCATATCAGATCGAGGGCGCAGTCAGCGAAGACGGGCGCGGCCCTAGCATCTGGGATACGTTTTCGCAGACGCCGGGCAAGGTGAAGAACGGCGATACCGGCGCGGTCGCGGCGGATCATTACCACCGCTGGCGCGACGACATCCAGTTGATGAAGCGGCTGAATGCTTCCGCCTACCGGTTCTCCATCGCCTGGCCGCGTATTTTCCCCACGGGCCGGGGCCAGGTGAACCAGCCCGGCCTCGACTTTTACAGCCGGTTGGTGGACGGTCTGCTGGAAGCAGGGATCACGCCGTTTGTCACGCTGTATCACTGGGATTTGCCGCAGGCGCTGGAGGATGAAGGCGGCTGGCTGCGGCGCGGTATCGTCGATGACTATGTCGCCTATGTCGATACGGTCAGCCGCGCGCTTGGCGACCGGGTGAAATACTGGATTACTTTCAACGAGCCGTGGGTGTTTACGTGGCTTGGTTATGTCTTTGGCATCCACGCGCCGGGGCATGCCACCGGCCTGCCGACGCGGGCGCTGCAGGCGACGCATCACTGCTATGTCGCGCATGGGCGGGCCGTCCCGGTCATTCGCGCCAACGCGCCGGGGGCCGAGGTTGGCATCACGCTCAACCTGAGTCACATCGACCCGGCCAGCAACCGGCCCGAAGACATCGCGGCGGCGCGTCGCTACGACGGCCATCTCAACCGCTGGTATCTCGATCCGCTGTTCCGCGGCGCGTATCCCGAGGATATGGTCGAGCACTACCGGGAATTTTTGCCTGAAATCGAGCCGGGCGATATGGAAACCATCGCCGCAGCGATTGACTTTCTGGGCGTGAACTACTACTCGCGCACGGTCGTCGCCGACGAGCCAGACCAGTTCGGCCTGAAGCTCAAAACCGTGCCGCAGGAAGGCGAGCACACGGCGATGGGCTGGGAAGTCTATCCTGAGGGTTTGTACCGGCTGCTGGTGCGTCTGGGACGCGAGTATCCGGTCAGGGCGCTTTACGTGACCGAAAACGGCGCGGCCTATGATGACGTAGTAACGCCAGAGGGGCACGTCCACGATGAGCAGCGCGTCAGCTACCTGCATCGCCATTTCGCAGCGGCGTCGCGGGCGATTGCGGACGGCGCGCCGCTGAAGGGCTACTTTGTCTGGAGCCTGATGGATAACTTCGAGTGGGCCGAAGGCTATGACAAGCGGTTCGGCATCATCTACATCGACTACCAGACGCAGGAACGCATCATCAAGGACAGCGGCTACTACTTCGCGCAGATCGCCGCTGGCGTTCCGTCTCCGGGCGATTAAGCCGCATTCGGGTCGCCGGGGGCATCGCTTGGCGCTTCCGGCGGCTCGGTGTGAATGGTAGCCCGTTTGACTTCGTCAATTTCCGTACGCAGCAGCAGTTCCGCGGCTTCAGCCCGGTCATGGGCCGCTTCGAGGCTGGTGTCGGCGGGCAGTGTCAGATGCATCGACACCGCGAAGCCATCCTCGTAGGGCGTCACCAGCATATCGTGCCAGTCGTCGTCAGGATACACGCGCCGCAGCAGCGCCTCGGCGCGCGCCCGGACGCGCTCGCTTTCCGTCTCCTGTGCCGCCGGCTCGACTACGCTTTCCGTCTGTTCCGGCTCGATGTGCGTCACCACCGCTCCAATACCCGGTATGCTGGTGCGTATCTCATGCTCAAGCCTGCTGACCTGTTCGTGCGCGTCGCCTAACGTCTGGTTGGGCGGCACTTCGACATGCATCTCTAGCGTTTTTCCGTCAGGCGTGTCGATCACGCGAACCTCGTGTGTCGACAGGCCGAGGGCGTCGGCACGGGCGCGGGCCGCCAGCGCATAGTCCGTCTCTCCCGGCGCTACGGGGACAAAACGCACAACCACATCATCGACGCCGCCGTAGTGTTCTCTCACGCGCTTTCGGATGCTGTCGGCAATGGCCGCGCTGCGTTCGGCGGTCGATTCGCGCGCTACGCGCACGTCGATGTCCACGTGCGCGGCGTCTGGTGTGCCCCGGCTGCGGACGCGGTTGACCTCGATCACGCCCGGCACTTCGCGGACCAGCGCGGCCAGCTCTCCGGCTTTGAACGGCGCTGTATCGACCAGCACGCTGCCCGTGCGCCGGATAACCTGCCAGCCCGCGCGGGCAATCAACCCGACGATGACCAGCGCGGCCAGCGGGTCAATCCACGCCCAGCCGAACAGCGCGATCAGCAGGGTTGTGCCCAGCACCGACAGCGTCACAAAGACGTCTGCGCCGGTATTGGCCGCGTCGGCCAGCAGCAGTTCCGATTGCAGCCGCCGGCCCTCGCGGCGCTCGTAGCGGCTGACGAACAGGTTGACCAGCAGCGTGACGACCAGCACGCCGAGCGTCCAGGGCGAAATATCGGGTGTGCTGCCTTCCCGCAGCCGCTCGACCGCCCCGGTCACAATTTCCCATGCCGTGAGCAGGAGCAATGCGCCGATGAACAGCGCGGCTATGGTTTCAAATCGCCGGTGGCCATAGGGATGTTCTTCATCCGGCGGCTTGTCGGCGATGTGAACCGCCACCAGCCCGACGACGTTCGACGCGCTGTCGATCAGCGAATGAACGCCATCGGCGCTGATGGCCAGCACGCCACTGATGGAGCCTACGATGATTTTGCCGATGGCGACCGTCAGGTTGAGAACCAGAGTGATGATCAGAACGCGGCGAACTTCTTTTCGCGCCGGCGCAGAGGTCATGTGTCTGACTACCTTCAATACCTGTCTCTTGAATCGTAAGGCGCGGCGAGCGGTTTTGGCAATCCTGTGAGGAAAAGTTTGGCCTGTGAAGCAGCGGCTTTAGGTCGGCCAAAGCCGGGATTTGCAGGTGGCTTATTCGCCGGGCGGGGACAGCGTTGTCGTGCGCCGGGTCTTTTGCTTTAATCCGTCTGGTTGTGAGCAGCGTGCCGGGAAAGAGACATGGATGATCGTCAGGTTGTGTTGATTACGGGGGCGTCGTCGGGCATTGGCCGGGCGATTGCCGATCTGTTGTCCCGTCAGGGCTATCGCGTTTTTGGCACGAGCCGCCGCCCCGCGCCGGATGCCCGGTTCGATTTTGAAATGCTGGAGCTCGACGTGACGAGCGACGAGTCGGCCTCGCGCTGCGTGAACGCCGTGCTGGAGCGCGCGGGTCGCCTCGATGTTCTCATCAACAATGCCGGCATGTCCGTCAGCGGCGCGATTGAAGAAATCGAGCTGGATACCGCGCGCGAGTTGTTTGAAACCAACTTCTTTGGCGCAGTCCGCATGGTCAAAGCGGCGCTGCCACATATGCGCGCTCAGGGGCGCGGCCATATCATCAATATTAGTTCGGCCCTTGGCCAAATGGGCATGCCGTTTGAAGCGTATTACAGCGCCAGCAAACACGCGCTGGAGGCTTTCAGCGAGGCGCTGTGGCATGAAGTTCGCCCGTTCAACATTCGGGTTTCGGTCGTCGGGCCGGGATTTATGCGGTCGAATTTGCGGCAGGCGGCCCGTCGCGCCGCAATCCGGCTACCAGCCTATGACGCAGCGCGACGACAGATCGAAGCCGAGTTTGACCGGCGCGTCGAAAACGGGGCTGACCCGGCAATCGTGGCGCGCGCTGTCCTGCGCCTGCTGCGTTCGGACGCGCCGCCGTTCCGCACGCCGGTAGGTCTGGAGGCGGTCGTGGTCGCCGTAACCAGACCGGTAACGCCGCCGGGCCTGTTTGCCAAGGGCGTTCGCTGGGTGATGGGGCTGGATGACTGGCGGCGCGACGCGCTGCGGATCGCGCCGGCTGCGGGCGCGGGCCTGGCGCTGCTGGCGTTGTTCGCCCGCTGGCGTTCCCGTCAGGGCTGAAACTGACTGCGACTACGTCAGGTCGTCGCTATCCATGCGCCGCCGGGCGATGCGTTCGATTTGCATGATTACCCGTTCGTCGGGATCCGGGCAGGCGACCAGCGAATCGCGTTCCAGCCAGTCCCCCTCCGCAAGCTGGCGTTGCTTGGCGGCCAGCAGCGGCAGCACGGCGCTGAGCGCGTAGATGCAGAAGTGCTTGCCGGCGGGGATTTTCAGTTTGGCGCTTTCCGTCAGTTCAAAATAATCACCGACCGACAGGCCGCAGACAGAACGGCCTTCGATGGCGACAACGGTCACGCGCAGATCGTACAACTCAAAGTCGGGCATGGCGGTGTATCCGGCGAATAGATGGCTGTCAGGCGGCAGAGCATACTTCGCCGGCAGCGTTCGGGCAAAGGCGGGCGGGTTGCGCCGCCCTCCGCCAGATGCTTGACTCCCCAATAGCGCCACCCTAGACTCTCCGGCTATTAATCGCGACGACCCATACGAATAAGGATGCGCCGCCTTGAGAACCGTTATCCCCTTTAACGATCACTGGTTATACGCGCCCGCGCAGCTCGACGATCAGCAGCCTGACAGCGCTTTTGAACCCATTACCCTGCCGCACACCAATATTCTTCTTCCCCATCACAATTTTGATAACGCGGAATACCAGTTCATTTCGACCTATCGCAAGCGCTTCACGCTGCCAGAGCCGCGCCGGGGCCGGCGCGTTTTTCTCGACTTCGACGCCGCGATGATTGCGACAACGGTGTTTGTCAACGGCCAGCTTGCCGGTACACACGGCGGTGGTTACACGCCTTTCAGCTTTGACATCACCGATCTGCTGACCGATGGCGAAAATCTGATCACCGTGCGGCTCGATTCGACCGAGCGCCCGGATATTCCGCCCTATGGCTACGTCGTCGATTATCTGACCTTTGGCGGTATCTACCGCGATGTCTGGCTGCGGCTGGTCGAGCCGGTTTACATTCGCCACGTATTCGCGCGACCGCAGAACGTGCTGGAACCCGTGCAGGGGCTTGAAGTCGATGTGACGCTTGCCAACGCGAGCGAACAGGCGCAGCAGGCGCGGGTGCAGGTCGAACTCGAACAGAATGCTGGCCTGCAAACGGAAACGGTTAGCGTTCCGGCGGGCGGCGAAGCGAAGGTGACGCTGCGCTTTCCCGAACTGCCCCGTATGGCGCTGTGGACGCTGGAGGAACCGGCGCTGCACACGCTCTCGGTCCGGATCGTAAGCGATGGCTCCGACGCGCCTGTGGATGAAGTTTCCGTCCGCTATGGTTTCCGTGAAGCGCGATTCGATAAAGACGGCAATTTCTATCTGAACGGCAAACCCTTAAAGCTGTTCGGCCTCAACCGCCACCAGACATATCCCTACATCGGCGCGGCGGCTCCCGCGCGGCTTCAGCGCCGCGACGCCGACATCCTGAAATGGGAACTAGGCTGTAACATCGTGCGAACTTCGCATTACCCGCAATCGCCGTATTTTCTCGACCGCTGCGACGAGATCGGCCTGCTGGTTTTTGAGGAAATCCCCGGCTGGCAGCACATCGGCGATGAGGACTGGAAGGCGCTGAGCCTGCGCGATGTCGAGGCCATGATCTTGCGCGACCGCAACCACCCGTCGATCATCCTGTGGGGCGTGCGCATCAACGAATCCGGCGATGATACGGCCTTCTATACGGCGACGAACCGGCTGGCGCGGGAACTGGACCCGACGCGCCAGACCGGGGGCGTGCGCTACTTCCGCGGCAGCGAGTGGCTGGAAGATGTCTATACCTACAACGATTTTTCCAACACGATTATCGAGCCGGATCAGACGCCGCATCTGGTGACCGAATTCAGCGGGCATATGTATCCGACGAAGACGTGGGATCAGGAAGAACGCGCCTTCGAACACGCGCTGCGGCACGCGCGCATTCAGAACGCGGCGCAGGGCAACCCGCGTGTCAGCGGCGCGATTGGCTGGTGCGCGTTCGATTACAACACCCACCGCGAGTTTGGCTCCGGCGACCGTATCTGCTATCACGGCGTGATGGATATTTTCCGCCTGCCAAAATTCGCGGCCTATTTCTATGAAAGCCAGCTTTCGCCGGATATCCGGCCTGTCCTGCGCGCGGCGACTTACTGGACGATGGGCGACCGCAGCGGCGGCGGCAACGATCCACTGTGGGTCTTTGGCAACTGCGACGAGATCGAAGTCTACATCGGCTCGCAGCTACATGGCCGTTTCCAGCCCGATCGGGAAACCTTCCCGCATCTGCCGCACCCGCCGTTTCAGGTGACCGGCCTGCAAATGCACATGACATGGGGCAAGGAATTCAGCGATCTGCGTATTGTCGGTTATCGGAATGGGCAGGCGGTCAGCGAAGTGCTGCATGACTCGAGCGGGCTGCCGAGCGCGCTGGTGCTGACGCCGGCCGACACCGAACTGCGCGCCGATGGCGCGGACATGACCTGGCTGTGGTTCAAAATCGTGGATCGTTATGGCAACCGCCTGCCCTACGCGACTCAGGTGGTGAGTTTTGAACTGGAAGGGCCGGGCGAGTTGATCGGCGAGAATCCGTTTGCGCTCGTCGGCGGGCAGGCGGGGCTTCTGGTGAAGGCCGGACGCGAACCCGGCACGATCACGATCCGCGCGCGCACCCAGCGGCTCGAACCCGCCAGCGCGACGATTGAGGTGCGCTAGCAGATGCCGGAGGGCGGCGCGGGCGGTTATCGCCTCTGCCGCCCGGCTCAGGCCGGCTCACCGGATCGATCAATCACGGAAACCAACAGGGCATAGCGTCGCTATGCCCTGTCCCTGAATGAGCATGGGGGCCGGGGAGGGTTATCCCAGTATCTCTCGCACGATCTCGGCGATTTTTCTTCCCAGCTTGAGATGTTCGCTGGCGTCGAGATGGAAGCCGTCTACCGCGCTGGAGACGATGACCTCACCGGCGTCGAGGAAGTCGCAGCCCAGTTCCGCGGCGATCTGGCGATAATGGCCCGCCAACCGGCGGGATTTTTCTTCCGCGCCGGCGAACGATTCTGCCTGTGGCTTGCCTTCAAGCGACGCGAATGGCGGCGGGCACACCAGCAGCACGCGCGGCGCGCCGCCGTCGATGCCCGCCATGCTGTGCTGTACGATTTGCACCAGCGCGCCCGCGCCGCGAGCGATGTCTAAGGCCGAAGCGGAGAAGCGCGCCTTCAGGTCATTCGTGCCGAGCATGATAATGACCAGATCGAGCGGCTTGTGCGTTTCCAGACAGGGATAGAGATACGTGCGGCCGTTGCGATACGGCAAAAGATCGTCCTCAAAGACGGTCGTACGCCCGCCCAGCCCTTCTTCGATCACGTAATAATCGGGGCCAAGCGTCTGTTGCAGCACGCCCGGCCAGCGCTCGTAGCGCGATAAGCGTCTCTGGAGCGTGGGTTCGTGGCCCCAGGTGTTCGAATCGCCATAACAGAGAATGGATTTCACGTTCGGCTCGCTTTGTGGAAGGGGAACATTCGCCAGAGTAAAGCAGGGTTATTTAAGGTTGCAGCGCAGCGCGTTTGGCGACCACCTCCTGCAGCATCTTTTTCAGCTCCGGCAGGGAAGGCAGCGGCTTGTGCAGCAGCAGGTCGGCCCCCGCCTGCGCGATAGCTTCCTTTTCCTGTTCTTCGTTCAGGTAGTAGGCCGTCATCAGAACGACGCCGATCTGGCCAAGCGCCGGGCTTTTACGCAGGCGCGCGCCGACCATGGGGCCGCTGATTTTGTTCGGCAGGCGAATGTCGATCAGCGCCAGTTCGGGCTTTTCGCGGTCGAAGTTGCCCGCGTCTACCTCGTCAATCCAGGCGATGGCTTCTTCACCGTCGACGAACGCGATTCCGTCGCTACCCAGCAATTCGGAAACGGCCATCAACATTTCGTATACATCCGGCTCGTCTTCGACGATCAACCAGCTTGTCATGTTACGTTCTCCATGGCCGGAAAGCCTCTGGGCCGGTCGATACGACCGCCGGCCCAAAGAAGTTCCATGACCGCCGGCAGTCAGGCTTTATTATAGGGCGCGTCGTTGATACCGCCAGCGAGCGGGGCAGCGCGCTCGCCGGTCATTCATCGGTTTTCGTCGTTTCGACGGTCGTTTCCTGTTCTTCCACCACTTGCTTCTCGCGCTCGCGGCCATAGAGCTTCGTCAGCGCAGCCAGACGTTCTACCGGCGCGTTTTGAAGCTGGGCCGCGGTCAGCCGCCACGTCCAGTTTCCCGTTGGCCGGCCGGGTGTATTCATGCGCGCTTCCTCACCCAGCCCCAGCACGTCCTGCATCGGGATCACGCAGGTGTGCGCTACCGACTGCATGGCGAGACGAATCAGCGTCCAGTGCGGCTCGACAACATAATAATTGACGTAGTTGCCGACATGCTGCTGGATGTGCTCGTCGACTTCTGCCGGGTTATTCCACCAGCCGAGCGTGGTGTTGTTATCGTGCGTGCCGGTGTAAACAACGCAGTTCGGCACGTGGTTGTGCGGCAGGAAGCTGTTTTCTCCGCCCCGCCCGCCCCAGGCGAATTGCAGCACCTTCATGCCCGGCAGGCCGAAGTGGTCGCGCAGCGCGCGCACCGATTTGGTGATGACGCCCAGATCCTCGGCGATGATCGGCAGGTCGCCACCGAGCGTTTCCTGCAACACCGTGAAGAAGTTGAAACCGGGGGCCGGAACCCAGCGGCCAATCACGGCAGTCGGTTCGCTGGCCGGGATTTCCCAGTAGGCTTCGAAGCCGCGAAAATGGTCGATCCGCACGATATCGACCGTCTTCAGCGTTTCGGCCACCCGGCGAACCCACCAGTTATAGTTCTGGCCGGCCATTACGTCCCAGCGATAGAGCGGGTTGCCCCAGCGCTGGCCGGTCTCGCTGAAGTAGTCCGGCGGGACGCCCGCCACGACGGTTGGCTGCCCGGTTTCGTCCAGATAGAACTGGTCGCGATTGGCCCAGACGTCGCTGCTGTCGTGGGCGACAAAGATCGGCAGGTCGCCGATGAGACGCACCCCGTTGTCGTTGGCGTACTTCTTCAGCGCGAACCACTGGCTGAAGAACACCCACTGTTTGAATTTCTCTTCTTCAATCGCATCGCCGTATTTCTGCATCGCCTCGGAAAGCGCTTCGGCCTCGTGCAGCGCTTCACCCGATGGCCACTCGACCCACGCTTTGCCGCCATGCGCGTTTTTCAGGGCTACGAAGAGCGCGAAATCATCCAGCCAGACGGCATTTTCCTTGCAAAACGTATCGAAAGCGGCGGCCTGGGCATCGGTCTTGCGCTCGCGAAAGCGCCGGAACGCCAGCGAGAGCATCCGGTTGTGATATTCGATCACCGGGCCATAGTCGACGCGATCTTCGGGGAAGTCCGGCGCGCCGGCCAGATCGCCGTTTTCCAACCAGCCCTCATCGACCAGCCGGTCGAGACTGATGAGGTTCGGATTGCCGGCGAACGTCGATAGCGCCTGATAGGGGGAGTCGCCATAGCTGGTTGGCCCAAGCGGCAGTATCTGCCAAATGCCCTGCTCGCTTTCGACCAGAAAGTCGACAAATTGATACGCCCAGTCTCCCAGATCGCCAATGCCATATCGTCCGGGCAAAGACGTGGGATGCAGCAGGATACCACTGGCGCGAGGATACTCCATGATGCCTGTTCTCTCTCAATTAGCCGGAAAGTGACCTGTCGATAAGATACCACGACACGATCCGTTATTTTAGACGAGTTTGCTCCGGCTCCGCTCGCCCTTTTTGACGCATGTGACATTTTGTCTTAATATTAGGGTCACTTATAAAGAGCGCAGTGTAGGGGTAGTGGAATGTCGACTGACCGCTCGGCTCGCACACTGGTCGCTGCGATTCTCATCATCGTGGCGTTGTTTCTGGCCATGAACTATCTCATTGATAGCCGGCCTGTCGCGGATTGGTGGCTGCCGCTGGTTCTGCTGATCGCGGGCCTGCTGGTAACCCAGTATGGGCGCATTCGTCGCGAAGAGGAAGTCGTGACCTCCGAAGGTGGGCCGGTAGTCTATTCGGTCCGTGAATATACCTTGCCCGGTCAGGCGACGCCGCCCGCGGTCACCGGGCCGGAGCAGGCGGGGGAGGTGAATGTCGACGAACCGCGTGACGAGGTGGAATCGGAGCCGGTCGTCGAAGCGCCGGAAACCATGACTCCGCCTGCCGAGCCGGTTGAGACGGAAACGCCGGAACCGGAGCCTGTCGTCCCCGCGCCGGAGACGCAAACGCCGCCCGCGGAAACGCCTGAAGAGGATGCAGAACGCCGCGCCGTTGAAGACTTTGAGACAGCCGGTGAGTTCGCGCCACCATCGTCAATAGAAGGCGCGCTCAATCCCCCGACGGAGAGCGATTCGGTCCCCGGCGCGGTCGTCCAGCACGAGACACCCGTTCAGGAGCGAGATCCGGCGGCGCACGAAACGCCGCTGACGCGCATCACCGAGCCGCAGACCCCGCCCAGAACGCAGGCGGAACGTCTGGAAAAAGATCAGGAAATCCTCCAGCCCGCCGATACTGCCGAAAACGAATTCCAATCGGGCGAGCACGTCGCCGCCAACCAGCCGACGCGCTCGACGCCGCCGGAAACGCAGACCACCGGCGAGGGTATGGGGCCGGGGGTGGAGCCGGTTTCGCCACAGGAAAAAGCGGTGCTCGATACCACGGCGGCCCCCGCTCAGCCGCAAGACAAGCAGGGCGTCGATCCCACGCAGCCTGAGGTTGCCGATGCCGTGCTGAGCGGCGAAGAAAGCGAGGCAACGGCTGAAGGACTGGCTTCATCCGAAACGGTGCGGACGACACCGGCTTCGGATGCTGTCGTGGGCGCATCCGCGCGTGATGATCTGACCGTGATCGTCGGCATCGGCTCTAAAATGCAGGAGGCGCTGAACGCCGCCGGCATCACGACCTTTGCACAACTGGCGGCGTCCACCGACGATGATCTGCGTGCCGCTATCGAAGCGGCAGGCATGCGCCTCGCGCCGACACTGCCGACATGGCGGCAGCAGGCGAACTTTCTGGCACGTGGCGATCGCGCCGGTTTTGAGGCGTTGGTGAATGCGCTCCGATCCGGCGAGGGCGAAAACGAAGACGAGAACGCAGAGTAGCGCCGGTTGCAGCCACTGAAGCGCCGGGGCAGTTGTCCGCCGCTGGACACACCCGTGCTATCTCGTAAACGCGTTCCCGGCAACGCGTTTCCTTAACTTTTGCCTTTCCGGGGAATCGTTGCCGGCCCCTAAATCCATGCGGTACACTATCGGCACTTTGGAAAAGTCAGACCCGGCGTGGATGCTGACCGGCTTTCGCGCGCCCCAGGGGTAACTGAGGAGACCTGATGGCAACACAAAAAGTGAAAGTAGACAAAGCACGTCTGCTGGACTGGTACCGGCAGATTGTGCTGATTCGGGAGTTTGAGGACCGCTGCGACGAGCTTTACCGTGAGAAGAAGATCACGGGCGTCTATTTACACCTGTACAGCGGTCATGAAGCCACCGGCGTGGGCGCTGTGGCGGCGCTGCAGGAACACGACCACGTCATCACGGCGTATCGCGATCATGGTATCGCGCTGGCGCGCGGCGTCGATCCCAATCCGTTGATGGCGGAAATGATGGGCAAGCGAACCGGCGTCAGCGGCGGCAAGGGCGGTTCGATGCATCTGGCGTCGCGCGAGCACAACTTCTGGGGCGGATACGCCATCGTCGGCGGGCATCTGCCGCTGGCGGCGGGCATCGCGCTCGAGTCGCGTTACAACAATAAGGATGCCGTCGTTCTCTGCTTCCTCGGCGATGGAGCGACCAACAACGGTTATTTCCATGAGGCCGTCAATCTGAGCGCGGTCTGGGATTTGCCGGTTGTCTGGCTGATCGAAAACAATCTGTATGGTATGGGCACGCCGGTCGAGGTCGCCAGCGGCCAGCCGGAACTGCACAAGCGCGCGATTGCCTACGGAATCAAGGACGCCGGGCGCGTCGACGGCCAGAACGTCGTCGAAGTCTATGAGGCGGCCAGCGAAGCGGTGGAATACGCGCGCAAGAATGGCCCGGTTTTGCTCGAAGCGATCACCTTCCGCTACAAGGGCCACGGCGTTTCCGACCGCGCCTACAGCGAGCGCGTTGAAGAACTGGCGCAATGGCAAGCGCGCGACCCGATCATCGTCACGCGCGAGATACTGACGGGCCGGTTCAAGAATGTTGAGGCCGAACTGGACAAGATTGACGCCGAAGTCAAGACGATCATCGACAGAGCGGTCGAGTATGCCGAGAACAGCCCGGCGCCCACGTACGAAGACCTGATCAGGAACGTGTATGTAGAGGATGCGAATGGCTGAAAAGAACTTACCAATGCGCGAAGCCCTGCGCGCCGCGCTGCACGAGGAAATGGTGCGTGACGAGAGAGTATTCGTCATGGGCGAGGAAGTTGGCGCATGGCAGGGCACGCACCGCGTAACACGAGGCTTTCTGGAGGAATTTGGCCCCAAACGTGTGCGCGACACACCTATCAGCGAGATGGCGATTGCCGGTGCGGCGGTCGGCGCGGCGATGGCCGGCCTGCGCCCTGTGGCCGAAATCATGACGATCAACTTCGCGTTCCTGGCGTTCGACGCGCTGATCAATCACGCCGCCAAAATCCACTATATGTTCAACGGCCAGTTTAGAGTGCCGATGGTTTTGCGCGCGGCCACGGGCTGGGGCAATCAGGCGACTGCCACCCATTCGCATACGCCAGAGCCGGTCTTCGCGCATTTCCCTGGCCTGTACGTGGCGATGCCGTCCACCCCGGCAGATGCCAAGGGGATGCTGAAGGCCGCCATCCGCGATGATAATCCGGTCCTGTTCAGTGAAGTCATCGCGCTGTATCCCAAACCGGGGCCGGTTCCCGATGACCCTGATTTTCTCATTCCGATTGGCAAGAGCGACATCAAGCGCGAAGGCGACGATGTAACGATCGTGACCATCGGGCGCGGCGTTGAGTGGTCGCTACAGGCCGCCGAAAGCCTTGCCAAAGAGGGTATTGAATGCGAGGTCATCGACCTGCGCTGGCTGCGTCCCCTCGACATGGAACCGGTTATTGAAAGTTTCAAGAAAACCAACCGCTGCGTTGTGGTGGAAGAATGTCTGCCTCACTTTAGTCTGGGCAGCGAAATCGCGGCGCAGATCCAGGAAAAGGCGTTCGACTACATGGACGCGCCCGTCAAGCGCGTCAGCGCCATGGACGTACCGCTGCCGTATGCGCGCGACATCGAACTGATGGCGTTGCCGGATACGCAGAAGGTCATTAATGCGGTCAAAGAGGTGCTGTGATGGCTCAACCGATTAAGATGCCGCAACTGGGATCGGATATGACGGAGGGCACGCTGCTGAACTGGCTGAAGAACGTTGGCGATCAGATCAGCAGCGGCGACATCATCGCCGAAATCGAAACCGACAAGGCGACGGTGGAAGTGCCGTCGGAAGTGTCGGGTACGATTCTCGAACTCATCGGCAAGCCCGGCGACACGCTGACGGTTGGTTCGGTGATCGGCTATGCCGGTGAGCCAGGCGAGCAGCCTCCGAGCGGCGGCGCGGACCAAGCGGCGCAGGACAATGGCGCGGCCCCGGCGCAACAGGAAGCCCAGCCGGCAGTCGAGACCGCGCAGGCCGAACCCGCACCTCAGGCCGCACAGCCGGCTGCCGCAGCCGCGCCGGAAACCGCTGACGGCAATTTGCCCGACGGCGTCAAGGCGTCGCCGATTGCGCGCCGGATTGCCCGCGAACGCGGCATTGATCTGCGACAGGTGAAGGGCACGGGGCCAAACGGGCGCATTACACGGGCTGACGTCGAGAATTTCACGCCGGAAGCGGCTCCTGCCGCCGCGGCGGGCGTTGCCATTCCCGCGGCGACGTATGGCGAAATACCGAGCGGGCCGGATGTCGAAATCATCGACACCAGTCGCCTGCGGTCGCGCATTGCCCAGCGCATGGTACAGAGCAAGCAGCAGGTGCCGCATTTCTACGTCACGACCGAAGTCGATGTGGAGGCCATGCTCAACCTGCGCAAGCAGCTCAACGCTTCCGTGACCGACGACGCGCAGAAAGTCACGGTCAACGACTTGATCGTCAAGGCGACCGCGCTGGCGCTGCGGCAGTATCCCAATCTGAACTCGCACTTCTATGGCGACAAGATCGTGCGCCACAAGCGCATCAACATCGGTATTGCCGTTGCGCTTGAAGGCGGCGGGCTGATCAATGTGGTCGCCAAAGATGCGGACAAGACCGCGCTCGGCACGCTGGCGGCGCAAAACAAGGAAATGATCGCCCGCGCCCGTGAAGGCAAGGTCAAACCCGACGACGTTCAGGGGAGCACGTTCACCGTCTCCAATCTGGGTGGTTTCGACGTCGATGTATTCCAGGCCATCGTCAACCCGCCGGAAGCGGGTATTCTGGCCGTCGGCACGGCGAAGAAAGTGCCGGTCGTCAACGAAGACGGCACGATTGGCGTTGGCCATCGCATGAAGCTGACGGTCAGCGTCGATCACCGCGTCAGCGATGGCGCAGAGGGCGCGGAATTCCTGCAGGCGCTCAAGGCCCTCATCGAAAACCCGATGCGGCTGGTGCTGTAAACCTGTATGGGATAGCAAGCGGGGCCTTCGTCGTATCGCGGCGAAGGCCCTTTTCGTTTCTAGGGAAGGCTTCCGGCGTCAAAAGCATACAGGGTGTAGGAACCCAGGCCATCGCTCCAGATGGGTACAAGCCCTTCCGGGCCGGATACGTCGAAGGCGGCGTTCGCGTCCTGAGCCTGTGCTTCGGCCAGCAAAAACTCAAGGCCTGTCTCCCAGACTAGGAGATAGTCGGCCCCCTGCTCGCGCAGCGCTGACACCGCCCGCGTGCTGGAGCCGGTGCTTGAATATGCGCGTGCCCATGTATCGAGCAGTAGATCGCCGCGGCAGACCACAGTTTCGGGGCAACCATAGGCGCGCGGTTCCCACAGAAACACGACTTCACTATCAGGCGGAAGGTCGGCTAGCGCCCGCATTGCCAGAGCGCGAGTTCCCAGATTGTTATCTTCAAAACTCGACCGGTCGATGATGTTGAGGGCATACGCAAAAGCGCCTTCGCGCCAAGTCAGCCGCGTCATGTCGAGCGCTGCCAGCAGAAGCGTTCCCGCGAACACGGCGCGCACCACGAAGCCCAGATAGACAGGTTTGCGCGGCAGAAACTCCAGCCCGTGCAGGCCAAGTGCGCCTGCAGCTACCGCGACCGGCAGGGCCATCGCCATGAGCCGCGTTTGCGCGCCAATCGCAGTCAGCGCTGCCATGACCATCCACACTATTAGGAGCGGAAGCCCGATCAGGGCGCAGTTGATTGCCAGGTGGCGGCTCCGGGCCGGCAGCCACGGCCATGCGGGGATCAAGAGCAAGGGCGCGAGGAGCAGCCACGGGCCGGAGGTGAAAGAGAAGTAAACGCCTTTTTCAACGCCGAAGATGGTCGCTGCAATTGGAAGAAAGATCAGCGCCAGATAATCACCTGTCGCCAGAAAGCTCTGCCCGGTTGCGCTGAACGCAGCCGCCCGCTCGGCGTTCCAGCCGGGGCCGCCGAACAGAAAGGGATAAACCGGATTGCCGTAGAGCAGCGCGCCTCTCACCATCCACGGCGCGAAGGTGACCAGCGCCACGCCGCCCGCGAGCAGCAGCGGGCGCAGCGCGCGCGATCGCGCTTCTACAACGATCATGGCCGCCAGCCCGATCGCCAGCAGGCCGGCGGTGTACTTTGTACCCGCGCCAAAACCCAGCGCAACGCCGGCGACAACCAGCCAGCCCGTCTCGCGATGTTCGCGCCAATTCACCGCCGCGACCAATACCGCCGCGCCATAGGCGAACACCGCCAGATCGACATAGGGCCATCCGAACAGCAGCCAGAACGATGTCGCGCTCAGCGGCAGAGCTACCGCCAGCCACCCGGCCCGCACATCCGTGTGCCGGCGAACGAGACCGGCGACGAGGATTAGCCCAAGAACGCCGAAGCCAAAATGCAGCGGCGCGGCCACGGTGTCACGTCCGAACGCGCTCATCGCCACGCCAAAGAGAAGTTCCAGAAGCTGTGGAAAGCCGAGATAGAAGTTATCCGGCGCTGGAACGATACGCCCCTCGCTCAGGTAGCGGGCCGGGCCGACCAGATGATAGTTGAGAGCATCCCAGGCGAACGGAGGCGCAAGCGCGCGCGCCAGAGCCATTGCCAGCAGCGCACAGGCGACGATACCCCACAGTCTGGCCCACCTATCGATCGGGCGCAGCGCGCGTGTGAATGCTCGTGCGTCTACCAGCCAGCTACCGCCGCCCCTGCGCATCGCGATGAGAAACGCGACGGCCACGATCAACCACAGGAACACGCCCCGAAACAGGCCGGCCATGCCCGCCAGCAAGGCTCCTGTGCTGATGACGCCCAGACCGGCAAGCGCTTCAAAGGCGATCCGCTCGCCCCGGCTGACTACGGCCCAGTTCAGCGAAGCCAGCAGCGCCCGCCCAAGCGCGCCACCTGCCACGAACAGCGCTATGTTTACAGCCAGATCGAGCAAAAGGCCACCGAGCCGCAGAACCAGCGACAGGTCGAGCGGCTTGTGTACCCAGTAATAGGCCACGAGCAGCAGCATGATGCCCAGTACCGTCCCGATCACACGCCACCAACCCGCATTGGGCGACACACGCCGCGCTTCAGCAGTACCGGCGATCGGCGGCTCCACGGCATTGGTAGGATGGGGATGGGTGGTTCTCATCGGCGGATTTCCTTCTGCTGTCAGGCAAGGCCTGGCGTGACGGGACTGGCTTATGCAGACATTGTATCGGTTAGTCTGCGACAGGCAGGCGTAAGGATCATCTCAGGGGCATGCCGCTTGTCGGGTTGCGCGCCGTGCGGGGCAATTGTCATTTTCCCGGAATGCGGCAATGAACATGCGGACAAGGACAGAAGCGCCTTGCCCGCTTTGTGATCACGGAATTACGAGGAGAAGGCTAATCCCGGTTCAGCCGTGGGTCGAGGACATCGCGCAGCCCGTCGCCAAGCAGGCTGAAGCCGAAAACGACCAGCATCGTTGCGAGGCCGGGATATAACACGATATGCGGCGCGGAGAAGATGTATGTCCGCCCCTTCTGTAGCATGTTGCCCCACTCAGGCACATCCGGCGGGGCTCCCAATCCCAGAAACCCAAGTGCCGCTGCCGCCTGAATGGCGACTGCCATTTGCAGCGTGGACTGCACGATGACGGGGGCCAGCACGTTTGGCAGAATGTGCCGCCACAGAATGGTCAGGTGACTGGCTCCCAGCGCTCGTGCTGCTTCGATGAACAATTCTTCTTTTGTCGTCAGCGTCGAGCTGCGAACCAGCCGCGTGTAAACCGGAATGGAAAGGATGCCAATCGCCAGCATCGCATTCTGCAGGCTTGGCCCCAGAAACGCAACCAGCATGATCGCCAGCAGGATGCTGGGGAAGGCCAGCATAATATCAACAGCGCTCATGATCAGCAGATTGAGCGTGCCGCCGAAATAACCGGAAAGGATTCCCAATGGCACGCCGATCAGCAGGCCAATGGCAACCGACGTAAGGCCGAGCGTGAGCGAGATACGAGCGCCGTGAAACAGCCGCGAAAGCATATCGCGGCCCAGTTCGTCGTTACCCAGAGGATAGACGGCGCTTGGCCCACGCCGGGCGTTGGTGAAATCGGCCAGATCATAGTTGTGCGGCGAGATCCATGGCGCTGTCAGGGCGATCACCAAAAACGCCAGCACGATCAGCAATCCGACGATGGCAGTCGGTTTGCGCAGGAGCCGCTTCAGCCAGGTATAGGTTCGCGAACGCTGGACCGGGCGATCATAAAGTTTTTTCGTCGTTCTTGTTAGCGTCGCCATCTGTCGATCCTTATGCGTACCGAATGCGCGGATCAAGGTAAGCATAGAGGATGTCGACGAACAGGTTTGTCAGCACGAACCCTGTGGCGATCACCAGTACTGCTCCTTGCACAATTGGATAATCGCGAAACGCGATGGCGTCCACCAACAGCCGGCCAATCCCCGGCCACGCAAAGACGGTTTCCGTCAGCACTGCTCCGCCGAGCAGCGTGCCAAACTGCAGGCCGAGCACCGTCACGATTGGCAGCAGCGCGTTACGGAGGCCGTGCCGGTAGATCACCAGCCGCTCCTGCTGGCCTTTGGCCCGCGCGGTGCGAATGTAGTCCTGCTGTAGCACTTCGAGCATGCAGGCGCGTGTCATCCGCGCCTGAAGCGCCATTGAGTTCGCGGCCAGCGCGATGACCGGCATGACCAGATGCTGCCAGGTTCCACTGCCGGTTGGGGGAAGTACCGGGCCGGGCAGGCCGAACCACTGCGGCAGCAATACGGAAAAGAAAATCATCAGCATCAGGCCCAGCCAGAAGATCGGCATAGATACGCCCAGCAGCGCGAAAATCATGCTGCCGCCATCGAACCACGAATTGGGTTTCGTCGCCGATGTCACGCCGATGGCAATGCCGAAAACGGACGACACAATCAGGCTGATGGAAGCGAGCAGCAGCGTTCTCGGCAGCCGGATCTGGATCTCCTCCAGTACAGGGATGCCGCTTCTGACCGACCGCCCCATATCCCCCTGAAGGACGTTGCCGATGTAATTGGCGTACTGGATCAGAATAGGCTGGTCGAGGCCGAGTTTTTCGCGTACCTGAGCGATGTACTCTGGCGTCGCCAGTTCGCCGGCCAGCGCCAAGGCCGGGTCGCCGGGAACCAGCCGGATACTCCAAAAGACCAGAAAAGAAGCGCCGATAAGCGTGGGAAGCGCTAACAGCAAACGGCGGATAATAAATTGAGTCATCGAATGTTTTTACCTGAAATTAGACCGACGGAGACGGGTTGTGGTGAACACCGCCTCCGTCGAGTCGTATGTGATCGTTGGCGCCGGTGCTAGTTCTTTTCCGCGAACGTTGCGATCAGACTCTCATCCGGGTGAACGATGAAGCCGGACACGTTGTTGCGGATGGCGGTCACCTGAATTTCGCTGTACAGGAACAGCCACGGTGCTTCTTCCCAGATGATGGAAATCGCTTCGCTATAGGCGGCCTTGCGCGCCTCGGGATCGAGCGTCGAGCGCGCTTCTTCCAGCAGCCGGTCGACTTCCGGATTGCTGTAGAAGGAGCCGTTGAAGCCGGGCGGCACTTCCGACGAGTGGAACAGCGCGAACAGCGCGTAGTCGGCGTCCATCGTCGGCGTGCTCCAGCCCAGCATCGCGAACTGGACGTCGTTGCCTTCTTCCATCGGGCGACGGACATGCGGGACGTACTGCGTCCACTCCAGTGTGCGTAGCTCAACGTTCAGCCCGACTTCCGCCAGTTGCGCGCGAATGGCGTCAGCCACGAGCGCGTCCTGAACGTAGCGGCCCGTCGGGTGATAGAGCACGACCGTTGTGCCTTCTTCCACACCGGCTTCCGCCAGCAGTTGGCGGGCGCGTTCCACGTCGCGTTCATACGGTTGCTGCTCGGCATAGCCAAAGATCGGCGGCGCGAAGGGCGCGGTGCTCACCAGCGCTGCGCCTTCAAACAGATTGTCGACGATCGCCTGCGTATCAACCGCGTAATTTACGGCCTGGCGCACGCGCACATCGTCGAACGGTTCGTTGTTGACATTGAAGAAGACGTAAATCGTACGCAGGCCGGGCGTCACGACAACATCAATGTTCGGATTGGCTTCCAGGCGCGGAATTTCCGCCGGCGGCACGCGAACGGCGACGTCTACCGTACCGGCTTCGATCTCGACAATGCGAGCGCCGTCTTCCTGCACGACCTTGAAGACGAGCGTTTCAATCGCGGGCGCTTCGCCCCAGTAATCGGGATTGCGCTTCAACACGACTTCTTCAGCGCGCGACCACGACTCCAGCACATACGGGCCGGTTCCCACGGCGTTCGACGCCATGGCATCCGCACCCTGCTCCAGAAGTGCCGGGCTGATGATCCCCAGCGCGCCATGGGACAGGTGCGCGGGCAGCGGCGCGAACGGAGCGGCGGTGGTGATTTCGAGGGTGTATTCGTCTACGACCGCAACCTCAGCCGGTTCGCCATTGACCACGAGCAGGAAACGGAAGGGCGCGCCATTTGCCTCGTCCAGCACCCAATCGAGGTTCGCCTTCACCGCTTCCGCGTTGAGCGGCGTGCCATCGGTAAAGCTGATGCCTTCCTTCAGCGTGATGCGATAGGTCGTGTCGCTCGTCGCTTCGATGCTTTCGGCCAGCAGCGGCTCCAGCTCGCCTTCCGGACTCATCGAGAACAGCGGTTCGTAGATGTGCTCCAGCACGGAGAACGAGGGTGACGAAGTCACGATGTGGATATTGAGGTTCTCAATATCCGTGCCGGATGCAATCGTCAGCGTATCCGACTGCGCTGCCGCTGGCCCCATGACCAGGAACGATGCCAAAAGCACGGTTACGATCAGGAGAGCGAAAGTTCTTTGTTTCACCGAATGCTCCTCTCATTAATTTGAAATACAAAATCTCGGTTTATCACAACACGTTGAGATGTATCGTTGATTGTGCTGCTGTAACCCTCCTGTGCTCTTCAATCCTGAAAGCACTTTAACCTGAAACAACGCTTTATACAAGAAAATTAAAAAGTATATAAACTTCTCGTTGTCAGGGCGTTCGCGCGCCTATCCAGGCAGCGGCTTTGGCCTCAACGATCAATGCCCGGTCGACTATACTGAAGCCTCACGTGCCGGTAACCTGCTTTGCGCCATCGAAAGGCTGTTTAACGATCCATGCAGTGATTGTGAGTGTCATGGCGTACAATCATTTGTTCTGGTTTAGAACGCGTATCAGGCAGGCGCGGACTGTGTGATGGCGTCCGGGCTCGTGCGCCTGTAACGATGTACGAGGCGGCAGGTCGCGGGGCCGGATGAAGTGTGAAGCGAATTGTAGGTGGTAATTGATGTCCAGCCTTCTCCCTAAAGCGCGGCAGACAAGAGGCGAGCGCATCGTCGCAGGGTTGCTGCGCCAGCTTTCGGAGGATTATTACGCGGTTTCCGAGCCGATGATCCACAGCCCATCCGGAAGCAAACGGCCGGATTTCATCGTCGTCGCCAGGAATCTGGGCGTTGCGGTCATCGAAGTCAAGGACTGGCGCGAGATTATCGAAGCGACGCAGCGTGAATTCACCATCCGCCGGGCCGACGGCCAGATACTGGTGCTGCCCAATCCTGCGGTGACGGCTCGCGAGTATGCTCTCGATCTGGCGCAGGTTTTTGAGCGGCACAAGGCGCTGCTCAGCCACAAGTTTGGCCGCGCCCGGCTCAGTTTTCCCTGGCAGGAAGTCGTGGTGCTGACGAACATCAGCCGCTATGTCATCCGCCAACTGGAAGAGCACAACATCTTCGCCGAAGGCATTGCGCTGGGCGCGGAGGACCTGACCGATGTCAGCGTTTTTGAAGAAGCGCTTACGAGGCTGCCATGGCGTTTTTACCTGTCAGCGCCGCTCAACCACGACACGCTGACGATCATCCGCAGCGTGATCGACCCGCGCATCATTATCCAGTCCGGCGAGGCGGTTGCGGAAGGTGTGGAAACACCGCTGCAAAGCGCCCTGATCCGGGAAGTGCCCAAAATCGAGGAGCGGCCAGCAACGCCGGTCGATGAAACGCTGCCCGCCGGGCTAAAGCCGCTGGTCAAGGATCTGTCTGTGCGGCTGGTGCGCGGCGTGGCCGGCGCGGGCAAGACGCTGGTGCTGACGCGCCGCGTGCAGTTTCTACGCGAGCATTTTCCTCATTACCGCGTGCTTGTGCTCAGCTTCAACGTCGATCTGGCCGAAGACCTGAAGCGCAGGATCAACATGCCCGATGTCACCGTCATTGGTTTCCATAAGCTGTGCCGTCATATCCTCGGCGATGCATGGCGCTCGCCGGTCGAATGTTCAGGCTGGCTGAACCGTCACCTGAAGGCTTATATCGAGGAGCAGGGGCTTTCGGTCGAGTTCGTTGCCGAGGAAATCAAGTGGCGCAAGGACGTCGGGCTGTACGACGACGATGCCTATCTCACTGCCCAGCGTTCGGGGCGCGGGCAGGCGCTGAACCGTTCGCGTCGTGAGATCATCAACGCCATCTTCCGCTATTACCGGGAAGCGCAGGCGGCATCCGGGTTCTACGACTGGGAAGACGTGCCGCACTTGGCCTACGAAGCGCTGCTGCACACGCCGGATCACCCGTGGCGCGAGGCGTTTCACTTTGTGCTGGTAGACGAAGCGCAGGATTTTGCGCCGTCGTGGTTCAACGTCGTCAAGGCGGTGATGAAGCCCGAAGGCACGATGCTGGTGTGCGACGACCCGACGCAAAGCATGTTCAAGTATTTTTCGTGGAAGGAAAAGGGCCTGCACGTTCAGGGGCGCACGTCCGTGCTTCGCGTCCCCTTCCGCTCCACCCGCGAGATCACCCGCGCCGCTTACAGCCTCGTCGAAGCCGATCCGATTCTCAGCGCTGAAGAAGACATCCTGCCGCCAAAGCTGATCGGCGAACTGCGTTCCGGCGAACCGCCGGTGCTCCGGCAGTGCGCTTCCTGGGCCGGGGAAGTTGCTTTCATCGAACAGGGCGTCATCCGGTTGCTGGAGGAGGGTATACCGGCCCGCGAAATCGCGATACTGTGCCACGACAACCGGGATGTGGCCAGTTTCGGCCACCTGACCAAACGCGGCATCTACGTGCGCGCATACGGCAAAATGAAAGGCCTCGAATTCTGGGCCGTGTTTCTGCCGCGCCTGAACACGCTCTTTGCCGGGCCTGAGGCGGGCAAAGACGAAGCGTTTATCAGCCAGCGGCGGCGACGTCTCTACGTGGGCATGACTCGCGCGCGGCAATGGCTGGCGCTGTCCTATCACGACGTTCTGCCCCCCGAGCTTGAGCCGCTGCTGCCGTATGTGAGTTTTGCGGGCTAAGAGAGGCGGGCTGGTAAGCTGGGTGACGCTTTTGCCAATGCCGGATGGATGAAGATGGAAGGACGCGCCTTGCTCCGTATTCCAGAACGCTTTCGCCCGATCACTGGCGCGGAGCTGGCCTTTCAGACGCGCGCGGGGCGCGCACGGCGCAAATGGCTGGTGTGGCTGGGCAAGCTCGTCTATCTGGCGGCGCTCGGCGTCTGCCTGATAGCGTATCTGGGCGAATTCATTGGCTCGTTAACCTGGCGCGATACGACCCGCATCCATGAAACGGTCGAGTCTGTCATGCCGTTTGCGCTCATCGTTACGGCGGTGATGTATCTCTTGCTGGTGCTGGAAGCGCTGGCGCGGGGCGCAAACACGATTGTGCGGGAAAAGGAAACGAACAACTGGGAGATGCTTGTGCTAACCGGCGTGGACGCCAGGCGCATTGTGCGCGGCAAGTGGTGGGCCGCGTTGCGAGTATCGTGGCCTGCGTGGCTGCGCCTGCTGCCGCTGCGCGCCGGCCTGTCGGTTTTTATCGGCGCGGAGCTAAGCCGCGTGACGTCGGCCTACATGGCGACCTTCGCGCCCGGCCAGACGGTCATTCCACCTCATCCGGTCAGCATTCTGCTCGTTCCAGTCCTGCTATTGGTTTTCAGCTTCGCGGCGCTGGCTCTGGCATCGGCGCTTGGCGTGCTGGCGTCGTCGGCTGCAAAACGCCCGGTAGTTGCGCTGTCTGCCGCGCTGGCACTTCACATCGGCCTGATCGTCGCGGTCGTCCTTTCGACACAGTTCCTTCAATACCTGTTGTACGCCGGTAACGCGTTCATCACACCCGCGCGAATTGTCGCCAGCGGCGTGTTGTCCACCCTTCAGGTCAGTTGGGTCGACAACGCAACGCTGTTCGCGGCGACGCTGACGACCTATCACCTTGTACCGCATGAGATGGTGGCAGAGTTATCCCGCGACATTTTCGTCGCGCTTAACGAACCGCGTCGCCTGCAACTGCTTTCCTATGCCATTTCATTGCCTCTCCTTCTGGGTATGTACGCCGGGCTGACGTGGATTGCGCTGCGGCTGGCGGAACGCTTCGCCATTCGCGCCGGGGCGCTGGCGCGGCAGGTGCGTTGACAGCAATAGAATATTTGTGCTACTTTGTTGGGCGTCCGTCTTCGCCAGCAGTATTCATGGTTGCCGCCTCGCCGCGTCACCGTGCTCATCCGCTGCCGGCAACTGGAACCGATGCTCAACAACAGGAGTCTCAAGCATGGATTTCGTTGTCGCTGACCGCCGGTCTTCCGATTCATCGCTGGTCGAGATGATCTGGCGCACGCGAAGCGACCGTGAAGGCGCGTTCATGTCCACCGCGAATATTCACTGGGAGATCGTTCTGGCGAAATATCGGGACAGGGTATCCATCACGGTGCGCGGCCCGGAAACAAGAGCGTCGCTGGCGCATTATCCGGCGGACGCCGAATGGCTGGGTATTACCTTCAGGCTGGGCACATTCATGCCTGCTTTTCCGCTCAACCGCCTGACAGACCGGCGCGACGTGGAGCTGCGGGTGGCATCCGGCAATACCTTTTGGCTGAACGGCGCGGTCTGGGAATTTCCGACCTATGAAAACGCCGATACGTTCGTGAAGCGGCTGGTGCGCGAAGAGCTGCTGGTCTACGATCCGGTGGTGGATGCCGTGCTACAAGGCCGCTCGCTCGACCTGTCGCCCCGCGCCATTCAGTATCGCTTTCAGCGCGCCACCGGTCTGACGTACAGCAAGGTGCAGCAGATCGAACGCGCCAGGCGTGCCGCGGCGCTGCTGGAAAGTGGCCATTCGATCCTCGATACCGTCTCCGAGGCGGACTATTTCGATCAGTCGCATCTGACCAACAGCCTGAAGCGCTTCATCGGCCAGACACCAGGCAGGATGGTGCGCGCGCTCGCCTCCGGTTAGATTGCGTTTTTTTCCAAGACCCGGCGCGCAGGCTGTCGTACCCTACAGTCATGGTTAGCGCACGGCCAAAGGATAACGAACCATGAGAAAGCTGATCGTCACCGAGTTTCTGTCGCTGGATGGCGTGATGGAAAACCCGGTCTGGTCTTTCCCATACTGGAATGATGAAATCGCCGATTTCAAGCGCGAGGAGTCGATTGCCGGTGATGCCCTGCTGCTGGGGCGCGTGACCTACGAAGGTTTTGCAGCCGCCTGGCCGCAGAGCAAGGACGAAGGCGCGGAATACTTCAACAGCGTCCGCAAGTATGTAGTTTCCACGACACTCGCCTCGGCGGACTGGAATAACTCTGTGCTGATCCGCGACAACGTCGTCGAGGAAATCAATAACCTCAAGCGGCAGGATGGCGGAAGCATCGTCGTCCACGGCAGCGGCAGGCTGATCCAGACGCTGATGCAGCACGATCTGGTCGACGAATACCGCCTGCTGGTTTATCCGCTCGTGCTGGGCAAAGGCCAGCGCCTGTTCGAGAGCGAGAACAAGGTCAGGCTGAAACTTGTCTCGGCCCGGCCTTTCAGTTCGGGTGCCGTGGGGTTGGTCTACGAGCCGGAGCGCAAATAACCGCCGGCGGCAATCGCCATCGTCGCGGCGTTAGTGAGAGCGACAGACAATGCGTCTGTCGCTCGGCATTTCCCGACGATTACGCGAACCGGCGCGGGCGCAGGCCGTTGAGCGTCACCAGCATCAACATGCCGACATCGGCCAGCACTGCCAGCCACAGCGACGTCGCGCCGAACAGCGCCAGCACGACGAACAGCAGCTTGACCCCCATACTGATGACGACATTCTGGCCGATGACCCGCCGTGTGAAGCGCGCCAGCCGCAGCGCGAATGGAAGCTGCGTCAGGTCGTCGGCCATGAGCGCGAGGTCGGCGGTTTCCAGAGCCTGCGCGCTACCCGCGCCGCCCATGGCAATTCCGACCGTCGCCGCCGCCAGCGCAGGCGTGTCGTTGATGCCATCCCCGACCATGGCGACCGGGCCAATCTGCCGGCGCAGTGCCTGAATTGCTGCTACCTTATCGTCCGGCAACAGGCCGGCGCGCACGCTATCGACGCCGGCTTCCTTCCCAATCGCCTCGGCAACGACCGCGTTATCGCCTGTTAGCATGACCGTTGTTTGCCCCAGTTCTCGCAGCTCGCGCACCACGGCGCGGCTGCTGGGACGGATTTCGTCCGCTACGGCGATGAAGCCGCGCACCTGATCGCCATCGCACAGCAGCATGGCCGTTTGCCCCTGCGCTTCAACCTGATCGACCATGCGGCAGAGTTCCGCCGTGTGCGGGTGCTCCGCTTCAAACAGGCTGTGGCTGCCGACCGTGACCAGTTTGCCGTTAATGCGCCCCTGCAGGCCGCGCCCGGCCAGTGTTTCGACGTCTTCGGCGGCGGGATAGACATCGGCGATGCCCCGCTGCGTTGCCGCGCTGACGACCGCGCCTGCCAGCGGGTGGGCGCTGCGTCGCTCGACCGCCGCTGCCAGCGCCAGCACGTCGTCGCACAGCGCGCAGACATCGCCTGTCGTGCAGTTAATCGAGCGTGCCATCGTAACGACCGGCCTGCCTTCGGTCAGCGTGCCGGTTTTGTCGAAGGCAAACGCCCGGACGCTAGCCAGCGCTTCCAGATGCGCGCCGCCTTTGATGAGCACGCCGCGCCGCGCCGCCCGTGTAATCGCGCTGATGACCGTGACCGGCGTGCTGATGACGAGCGAGCAGGGACAACTAATGACCAGCAGCGCCAGCGCGCGATACAGCCAGCCATGGCCTTCGGGCGTGTCCCAGAACGGCTGGTCGAAAAACAGCGGCGGTACGGTTGCCACCAGCGCCGCGACGCCAACGACAGCCGGCGTGTAGATGCGGGCGAACTGGTCAACCAGACGCTGGCTTGGCGCGCGTGTGTTCTGCGCTTCCTCGACCATGCGGATGATGCGGTTGACGGTGTTGTCTTCGGAAGTGTGAGTCACCTCAATTTCCAGCGCGTTCGCGCCGTTCAGCGTTCCGGCGTAGACCCTGTCACCCGGTTGCTTGTAAACCGGCACGCTCTCGCCCGTCACCGCCGCCTGATCGACGCTGCCTGCCCCGGCGACGACCTGACCATCCATCGGCAGTCGCTCACCCGGTTTGACGAGAATCAGGTCGCCTACGGCCAGCGTCTCGACCGGCACGACTTCCTCATATTCGGCGGTTTCCGTGCGACGCAGGCGAATGGCCGTCGCCGGGGCCAGCGCCATCAATCCACGCAGGCTGTCGCGCGCCCGGTCAGCCGTGTAACCTTCCATGGCCTCGCCCACTGCGAACAGGAAGATCACCGTCGCTGCCTCGGCGGTTTCGCCGATGATCAGCGCTCCAACCGCAGCGATGGTCATCAACAGATTGATATTGAAATCCCGGTTGATCCAGAGGTTGCGAAGGCCGCTTCTGGCGACAGGAAACAGCGCCACAACCGTAGCCAGCACGTAGAGCGTTCCGGCAACCGGCAGGCCCACCAGCGCCGCCAAAAGCCCCAGTGCCAGCAGCGCGCCGCCCGCCAGCGCGAACCGGGTCGCCTGTTCCCGCAGCAGATAGCGCAGAAAACCGGCGACCCCGCCCTGACTCAGTTCGGGGTTTTCGGTTGGACGCCTGCTTTCATCCAGTTGGTAGCCCAGCGCTTCCACGCGCTCGCGCAGAACATCCTCGGCCACACCACCGGTGATATGCATATCACCGGTGGTGAAATTGACCTGCACCGCCTCGACGCCATCCAGCCGGCTGACGCCCTTTTCAATCGTCTGCGCGCAGTGGGCACAATCCATGCCCTTTACGCGATATGTGCGCTGGCTCACGCAAGCCTCCCGTCGCAAAGAGACGGTGTCTCAATATATGTTTCGGTATGCATATATTATACGGCATTTTACCCGGCCAAAGCAGGCCAATTGGCGCATGTTTTGTCTCTGGCATTTTGGCCACTGTAACGTAAACTCGACAGCCAGAAACCAAGTTGTCGTCGCAAACGGACGCATACCGCCGTGAAGCTCGTCTACATCGCCAACATTCGCCTGCCAACGGAAAAGGCTCATGGCCTGCAAATCATGCAGAACTGCGAGGCATTCGCCGATGCCGGCGCAAAGGTCTCGCTGTGGGTTCCATGGCGTTTCAACACCCGCGCCATGCGTAAAGCGGGCGATCCATGGACGTTCTACGGCGTACGGCGCAATTTCACGCTGCGTCGCCTGCCGTGCATCGACCTGATTCCCCTGTTTCCCAACCGCACCGATCTTCCGGCAAAGTTGGCGTTCTATTTGCAACTGTGGACGTTCACGCTGTTCGTGTTCCTCCGCGCGCTCGGCACAAAAGCCAACATCTTTTACAGCCGCGATGCTCTGCCGCTGGTGTTGCTCAGTCTGGTCAAGCCGCGGCGCTGTCTGGCCTATGAGGTCCACCGGCTGGCGCAGCCGGGCGCGGGGCGCTGGTTACAGCGCAAGGCGTTGAGCCGGTGCGGGGCGATTTTCCCGATGACCAACGCGCTTGCAGAAGACTTGGCCCGAATTGGCGCAGACCCGGCGCGCATGACCGTGGCGCATGACGGCATCCGCGCTTCGCGTTTCGCCAACGCGCCAACTCAGGCGGAGGCGCGGGCGCGGCTTGGCTGGCCGGAAGACGCCTTTATCGTCGGCTATGTTGGGCGTTTGCAGACGCTGGCCATGGACAAGGGCGTCGGCAATCTGGTACGGGCGCTGGCGCAGGTCGAAGGCGCGTCGCTGGCGATTGTGGGCGGGCCACGCGAGATTGTTGAGACGCTGCGCGGCCGCTGGGAGCGTTTGGGCATGCCGCCTGAGAACTTCTTTTACGCGGGGCAGGTCGCGCCGGATGCCGTGCCGGTTTTCCTGAGCGCCTTCGATGTCTGCGCGATGCCATTTCCACAGCAGGAACATTTCGCGCGCCACGCCTCGCCTCTCAAGCTATTCGAATACATGGCGTCGCGGCGGCCCATCGTTGCCTCGGACCTGCCGGCATTCGCCGAAGTCGTGCGCGACGGCGTCAACGCCCTGCTCGTGCCACCTGACGACATCGACGCGCTGGCCGAAGCCATCTGTCGCTTGCGCGACAATCCAGGCCTGCGCCAGTTTCTGGGAGACGCCGCGCACAAGCGTGTGCTGGCTCGTTATACATGGGATCGGCGCGCGCAGCTCATTCTGGACAGGCTGCGGCAGAACGTGACGGCGCGATGACCGGGGTTTCCGAAACGGCCCGCCCGCTGCACGTGGGCCTTCTCACCGCCGACCTGACGCTGCGCCACGGTTGGGCGTCGTACAGTCTGCGACTGGCAGAAGCGCTGTGCGCGCAGGGCGTGCAGCTCACCATAGTCGCGGCGCGCAATTCGCCGCCGCTGGATGGCACGACGGTTTTGCCGCTGCTGCCAACGCTGTTGCCGCGAGAACGCGCCCCGGTTCCAAAACAGTTCCTGCGCCTGCCACAGGTGCGGGCCGCGCTCTCGTCCTGCGACGTCATCCACGCAACCGCCGAGCCTTACGCCCCGCTTGCCGCCGCCGTCGCCGGTTCAAGGCCGTTTTTCGTCACCGGGCATGGCAGCTATGTGCGCTATCGCCGGGTTACTCGCCCGCCGTTCGACCGGCTGTACGGCTGGGCCTATCGCCGCTCGACAATGATCTGCGTCAGCCATTACACGGCGCGGGTCGCCGGAGCCGAGTTGCCGGGGCTGCGAACGGTCGTGGTGAACAACGGCGTCGATGCGGCACGATTTGCTCATCTGCCGCCACTGGATGAACCGCTCACCGGCCCGACCGTGTTGAGCGTCGGCGCGGTCAAGGCGCGCAAAGGCACGTTGGAACTGGTGCGCGCCATGGCCGCCGTGCGCGAGCAGCGGCCCGACGCGCAGTGCGTCATCATCGGCAGTCTGGAGCATGAGCCGGGTTATGTGGCGCGTGTGCGCGCCGAGATCGAACGGCTGGGATTGCGCGATGCCGTGCGTTTGCTTGGCCATCTACCGGAACGGACGATGCTCGCCTGGTATGGCGCGGCCCGGGTTTTTGTGCTGCCTTCAATCAACGCTGGCTGGAAGTTTGAAGGTTTTGGGCTGACGCTCATGGAAGCCAGCGCTGCCGGCCTGCCGGTCATCGGCACGCGCGATTGCGGCGCGGAGGATGCCGTGGTCGATGGCGTGACCGGGCTGCTGGTATCGCAGCGCGATCTTGAGACGACGCTACCGGGCGCGATTCTGCGGCTGCTCGACCATCCCGATGAGGCGGCGCGCATGGGCGCTGCGGGGCAGGCGCGCGCCCGGTCTCAGACCTGGGATCGCGTGGCCGAGCAGGTGATCCGGCTCTACCGGCAGGCGTAGTCGTGTGATGTCCGTACCGCCAGAATTTCCCCATTTAGCTCCCGACTCTCGGACAGCGCGTGGTACGGACGGCCTCGCAGTTTCTTGGCGCGGAATTGTTGGAAGAGACAGGCGCTGATGACCACCATCCATGAAGCGTTACAGCGGGCGCGAAAGCGCTTCGCTTCCGTCTCTGACTCGCCCGGCCTCGATGCTCATGTGCTCCTGTGCGAGGCGCTGGGGGTGGAGCGAAGTTATTTGCTGGCGCATCCCGAAGCGGAACTGACCGCCGAGCAGGAGGCGCGTTTCGAGCGAATGGTCGAGCGCCATGCCGCCGGCGAGCCGGTTGCGTATATCCTCGGAAGACGCGCTTTCTATGACCGCGAATTCATCGTGACGCCCGATGTGCTCATCCCGCGCCCGGAGACGGAATTGCTGCTCGAACGGGCGCTGGCGTTTGCGCGCGCGCATCCCGTGCAGGCTGTGGTGGATGTCGGTACGGGAAGCGGCGCGCTGGCGGTGACGTTCGCTGCTCATGTGCCAGATGCCCAGGTCTATGCGATTGACATTAGCCCGGCAGCGTTGGATGTAGCCAGGCGTAATGCTATTGAGCACGGCGTCGCCGAGCGGATAACCTTTTTACAGGGCGATCTCGTCACGCCGCTCATCGAACGGGGTATTCAGGTCGATCTCGTCATGGCGAACCTGCCGTATATCGCCGCCGGAGAACTGCCGGAACTGGCCGTCAGCCGCTACGAGCCGCTGCTGGCGCTGGACGGTGGCGCGGACGGGCTTGACCTGATCCGCAGGCTGGTGGCGCAACTACCGCTGGTTTGCCGCCCGCGCGCGCTGGCGCTGCTGGAAATCGGCGCGGATCAGGGTGAAGCGGTGTTGAAGCTGGTCGGGGAGAGCGGCGTTTTGCATCAGGACTACGCCGGACTGGATCGCTTCGTGGAGTACACGCCGGTTTGATGGCTCCCGGCGATGGCTATTCCGGTTTAAATCTCGCCGCGCTCTTCGAGGATGGCGCGGTAGGCTTCGTTGAGCGCCTGCATACGGGCGTGCGCGTCAGGGGCGGCGTTAACGTCGGGATGTAGCTGGCGCGCCAGCCTGCGATAAGCGCGTTTGACCGCCGCAAGCGGCGCGTCCCGCGTGACGCCGAGCAGTTCGTAATAACGGGCTGGGCCATATTGCTCTGCCTGCCCGTCGAATCCGGCCACGCGCCAGAAGCCGGGCAGCGCCCCGGCGTTCAGGTGGATCGTCTGCGCTGTTAGCCGCGATGGATCAATCGTGCGGCCAAAGCGGATGGTCGGTTGCGGGTAGGTCGCGTCCAGATAAACCGGGAAAATGAAAATATCGGGGCCGTTGAAGTCATAGGCATAGATGCAGCCATAGAGGTCGAATAGGGCTGATGCCCAGTCCGGGGGCAGATAAGGATAGCCATGCGGCGGCAGCAACAGGTCGCGCCACAACAGGAAGATGCTGTGGATGCCAGCCCTGGTGTTCGCCTGCAGCACCGACCGGATTTCATAGAGTTCGATGGCGCTCTCGATCAGATGAATGCTGACGGTTTCGCCGCTGTGAAGCTCGAGTTGGATGATGTCGCCGCCATCGACGGTGATGGCGCGAACCGGCGCGGCCACCTTCAGCATTTCAACGAGATAGACGCTGACGCGGTGGGTCTCGAAGCGCACGGGTACACCTTCCGAACGCCTGCGCTGGATGCAAGCGCAGGTCCGCGCCATGAACGAGTTTGTGCAAAAATGCACCATGTGAACCGGCGCGGGCTTTGAGTATACTACAGGCTCGGCTTAGTTTTGCGGAGCGCAGCTCATGTCGACCGTCATCGTCCTGATTTTTCCGTCGCGTGGCTCGCTGATGACCGCGGTTGATCGCGTCAATGCGCTGGGATACATCAATATTAAGAATACGGCGCTGATCTCGAAAGCGGACGATGGCGAAATAACCGTCTCGGAAGATGATGTCTCGCCGGTCGAAGGGAGTGTGACCGGGGGGACGCTCGGTTCGCTGATGGGCGCTCTCGGCGTCGCCCAACTGGGCGCGTTCCTGCTGCCGGGTGTGGGGCCGATTATCGCGGTCGGCGCGGGCGCGTTGATCGGCGCGCTGGTCGGTGGAGCAACCGGCGGACTGACGGCCTCGCTGATTGATTTTGGATTCGACAATGCCCAGCTTGAAGCGCTGGCCGACCGGCTCCAGCATGGTCGGACGGCACTGGTGGTCGAGCTGGAGGAACGGCCGAACATTCTTGAACGGCTTCGGGAAGACCTCAAAGATTACGAAGTTGAAATTATGCTGCCAGAATCTTAAGGTAGCCTTCACGCATTTGCCCTGAAAGCAGGTACAATGATTAAGATCCTTCCCAGAAAGCGCATCCTGGCTGGATACGCAGGAGGCTTCTCGATGCCCGGTGACATGATCGTTGCGGTGTTTCCGTCCCGTCGCGTTCTGGTCAAAGCGCTCGACCACATTCAGCAGATTCGGGATTTCGACTTTATTCACGCTGCCATTGTCGCCCGCGCCAAAGACGGCGAGATTGTAGTTCTGGGCGACAACCTTTCGCCAGACGAAGGCGGTGTCGCCGGCGGCACGCTGGGCGCAGCCATGGCGGCTTTTGGATTGGCGCAGCTTGGCGCACTGGCGCTGCCCGGCGTCGGGCCGATCATCGCTCTGGGGGCCGGCGCGCTGGTTGGCGGGCTGGTCGGCGGTGTGACCGGGCGTTTTGCCGTAAACCTGATCGAGTCCGGCTTCTACCCCGAACAGGTTGAGGGTCTGGCGCACAAGCTGCAAGCCGGGCATCCGGCGCTGGTACTGGAAGTGGATAACGCGCGCGAGATTTACGAGCGTCTGAAACAGGAACTGGCTCCTTTCCGCGCCGAACTCATCGAGCGCGTGCCGGCGCGGGCATCCTGACTTCGCCTTCTGTTCCTCTCTGCAAAACGGAAAGCGCGTTTTAAGCGCCGGGGATTTGATTCCTCAAGGCGCATATGGCTCAGGCTGTTTTTCCTCACGCGTTTTTGTGGGTGAGGTTTCTTCGCCGTGTGCCGCCACAGACATCCACCATGTTATAATCGATCTACCTGCGAACGGGATCGCCGGATGTCCCCGGCGTGAAGGCGGCACGAGCATGAATCATCCCATCGAACGAAACCCCGGCACAACGCTGCATCTGGACTGGATTGAAGATTTACGTGTGAACCGGAGCGCGGTGGAACGGCGCACGTCCACCATTCCGGCGCGGCGCTCGGTCAAGAAGGACTGGCAGGCGGCGTGGTTGCTGCGCGCCATTACCTGCATTGACCTGACCACGCTCTCTGGCGACGACACGCCGGGAAATGTGCGGCGGTTATGCGCCAAGGCGCGCCAGCCCGTGCGCCAGGACATTCTCGATGCGCTGGGCGTCGGCGACAAAAAGATCACCGTGGCGGCGGTATGCGTCTATCACATGCGCGTCCCCGACGCGGTGGCGGCGCTTCAGGGGACCAACATCCCGGTCGCGGCGGTGTCCACCGGGTTTCCCGCCGGGTTGAACCCGTTTAAGCAACGGGTCGAAGAAATTCGCCAGTCGGTTGCCGCCGGGGCGCGCGAGATCGACATCGTGATCACCCGCGAACATGTGCTGCTGGAACGCTGGGACCGGCTGTACGACGAGGTGCGCCAGTTCCGCGAAGCCTGCGGCGAGGCGCATATGAAGACCATTCTGGCGACGGGCGAACTGGGCACGCTGACGAACGTCGCCAAGGCGAGCATGGTTTGCATGATGGCCGGGGCTGACTTTATCAAGACGTCCACCGGCAAGGAATCCGTGAACGCCACGCTCGAAGTTGGTCTGGTGATGGCGCGCATGATCCGCGAATACCGGGATCGCACCGGCTACAAGGTCGGCTTCAAGCCGGCGGGCGGCATTCGCACGGCCAAGCAGGCGATGGCGTGGCAAATCCTGATGAAGGAAGAACTCGGCGATGAGTGGCTGTTCCCCCATCTGTTCCGCTTTGGCGCGAGCACGCTGCTGACCGACCTTGAGCGGCAGCTGTCGCACCATGTCACCGGGCGCTACGCGGCGGCGCACCATATGCCGATGGGATGAGGGGCAGTCGCCAGACCGCTGTGTCGCCGGACGACCGACCTGCCTGTTTCATATGCGTGTTCAGCTTCTTCAGTGACAGATTGAGTGCCGGGATTTAGCCAAATGGCCGATCAGGTTGTAGAAGCCAAATACGTGACTGAAGAAGAACTGCTGGCGCTTGGATCTGACGCGCGGGTTGAGGTCGTCAACGGAGAAATCGTCGAAATGTCCCCGTCAGGTGAAGAAGAGCATCATGATATTGCCGGCAATATCCATGATCTGCTGAAGCAGTTTGTTAAGCAGCATCGTCTTGGCCGAGTTTATATGGACGGCCTCATCTACATCCTCAGCGAGAGCGAGCAAGGGTTGAAAGGCGCCAGGGTTCCTGATGTTTCCTTTATTCGCAAGGGAACCCTTGCAAAAGATCGGGATCGACGCAAGCCGATTCATGCCGCGCCTACACTTGCTGTAGAAGTTATGTCGCCCGACGATGACCCGGATGACATGCTGATTAAAGTGCGCGAGTACCTCGCTGCAGGTACGGAACAGGTCTGGGTGGTGTACCCGCGTCCAAAAGAGGTGCATCAGTATAAGCGCAACGAAGCCACTGTCACGACCTACCGGCTAGACGACACGCTTACCGCCGACGACCTGTTTCCGGGCCTCAAAATTGCCTTGAGCGATGTATTCGCTGTTGATGAAGAAACCGAGTAGTCGCCATGCTTGGATTGCAACCGTCTGAGCAGGAAGCATTGGGAAGGCAGAACGGTGCCGGCAGAGTTCATTTCAGGGTAAAAGCGGCGCGGACATAAAGTTGAAGTGCCGATGAAAGGGTTGCCGTTTAAACCGCAATCGCGCGGGGTAGCCCGCCTAGCAGGATCGTGAAGAACGGGAAAGGAAGCAACCAGTGTCCCGTGTTGCCGAGGTGTTTGAGAGCATGACCTACGGGCCAGCGCCAGAAGCGCCGGACGCGGCGTACGCCTGGCTGGACGAACATGAACGCAAGTTCGGCCTGTTCATCAACGGGCGCTGGGTAGAGCCGAAATCGAAGAAGTTCTACGACACGTCCAACCCTGCCACGGGCGAACCGCTGGCGCAGATTGCCGACGCCGGTCGTTCCGACGTGGACGCGGCAGTCAAGGCAGCGCGGGCGGCTTTCCCGGCGTGGAGCGCCCTCTCCGGCCACGCGCGGGCGCGCTATCTCTACGCCATCGCGCGCCACATTCAAAAGCATCACCGCCTGCTGGCGGTGCTCGAAACACTCGACAACGGCAAGCCGATTCGCGAGTCGCGCGATATCGACGTGCCGCTGGTCGCCCGCCACTTTTATTACCATGCCGGCTGGGCACAGCTTCAGGAAACTGAATTGGCGGGCTACGCGCCGGTCGGCGTCGTCGGGCAGGTCATTCCGTGGAACTTCCCGCTGTTGATGCTGGCGTGGAAGATCGCCCCGGCGATTGCGATGGGCAACACGGTCGTGCTCAAGCCCGCGCCTTACACGCCGCTGACCGCGCTGCTGTTCGCGGAAATCTGTCACGAGGTCGGCCTGCCGCCGGGCGTGGTCAACATCGTGACGGGCGGCGACAAAACCGGCGCGGCCATCACCGAGCATCCCGATCTGGATAAGATCGCCTTCACCGGCTCGACCGGCGTCGGGCGCATCATCCGGCGCGTAACAGCCGGAACCGGCAAGCGTCTGTCGCTGGAACTGGGTGGCAAGTCGCCGTTCATCGTGTTTGCCGATGCCGATCAGGACGCCGCGATTGAAGGCATTGTTGACGCCATCTGGTTCAATCAGGGGCAGGTTTGCTGCGCCGGGTCGCGACTGCTGGTGCAGGAGAGCATCGCCGAGCGCTTTCTGGAAAAGCTGCGCCGGCGCATGGCGACTCTGCGCGTCGGTGACCCGCTGGATAAAGGCGTTGATATCGGCGCGATTGTCGACCCGATTCAATGCCAGACGATCGACCGCTGGGTGCAAACCGGCATTGCCGAAGGCGCGCACATCTACCAGCCCGACACGCCGCTACCCGAACGCGGCTGCTGGTATCCGCCGACGCTGCTGACCAACGTCGATCCGGCGTCGACGGTGGCGCAGGAGGAGATTTTCGGGCCGGTGCTGGTGGCGATGACCTTCCGCACGCCGAAAGAGGCGGTCGCGCTGGCCAACAACACGCGCTATGGTCTGGCCGCCAGCATCTGGAGCGAGAACATCAACCTCGCGCTGGATATCGCGCAGCAGGTCAAGGCGGGCAGCGTTTGGGTGAACAGCACCAACCTGTTCGACGCGGCCTCCGGCTTTGGCGGCTATCGCGAGAGCGGCTTTGGGCGCGAAGGCGGCAAGGAAGGGTTGTTTGAATATCTGCGACCGGCGTGGGAAGAGCGCCCGCGCCCGCAGTGGGAGCCATCCAGCGGCGGCAAATGGGGCGTTGCCATACCGGGGCGTCCATTGCCGGTGAACGGACACGGGCCGCTGGCCAATGGCCCGTTGGGGACGATTGACCGCACGCCCAAGCTATTTATCGGCGGCAAGCAGAAACGGCCCGATGGCGCGTATACCCGTCCGGTTCTGGGGCCGGGAGGCGAGCTGGTCGGGCAGGTGGCGGATGGCAACCGTAAAGACATTCGCGACGCGGTCGAAGCGGCGCGCAAGGCCGAAGGCTGGGCCGGCAAAACCGGCCATGCGCGGGCGCAAATTCTGTATTACATCGCCGAAAATCTATCGGCGCGCGGTGAGGAATTCGCGGAACGCATCGTCGCCATGACGGGGCGCTCGGACGAATCGGCGCTTGCGGAAGTCGGGAAGTCGATCTCGCGGTTGTTTACCTATGCTGCCTGGGCGGATAAATATGGTGGGCAGGTACAGGAAACGACGCTGCGTGGCATCGTGCTTGGGCTGAACGAACCCATCGGCGTGGTGGGCATCGCCTGCCCGGATGAGTATCCGCTGCTGGCCTTCGTCTCGCTGGTTGCGCCCGCCATCGCCCGCGGCAATACCGTCGTCGCGATACCGAGCGAGCGCTATCCCCTGAGCGCCACCGATTTCTATCAAATTCTGGAAACGTCTGATGTGCCGGGGGGCGTGGTCAATATCGTGACCGGCGTGCGCGACGTGCTCACGAAAACGCTGGTTGAGCATGACGATGTCGATGCCATGTGGTACTTTGGCAGCGCCGAAGGCAGTTGTTATGTCGAGCAGTTGTCGGCGGGCAACATGAAGCGCACGTGGGTGAACTATGGCCTGCCGCGCGACTGGATGGATGAGGCGCAAGGCGCGGGCCACGAATTCCTGCGCGAGGCGACTCAACTCAAGAATATTTGGGTGCCAACAGGAGAATAGACCTGACCACGCGCCTGTAGCGACCGGCGGGCGCGTGGCCGGGATGGTCATTTGGTGTAGCTGAGGGGATCGCCCTCCGTGCCACGTTTGCCGTCAGGCCAGACGGTCTTTTCGTCCCACTTGACGCCCGTGACCGTCGCGCCTTTCAGGTTCGCGCCCTGCAGGTTGGCGGCGTCGAGCGTGGCGTTGGTCAGATTGGCTCCGGTCAGGCGAGCGCCCTGCAGGTTGGCCCCGGTCAGATTCGCAACCGTCAGGATCGCCGCGTTCAGATCGGCATAGGGCAGTTGCGCCACTGTCAGGTCGATGCCGGTCATATTGGCCGAGCGCAGAATGGCTTCTTTCAGTATCGCGCCCTGCGCCTTCGCGCCGCGCAGATTGGCTTTTTCGAGGTCAAGGCGCGTCATGTCCAGAGCGCTCAGATCGACGCCGGCCAGCCGCGGCGAGTCGCCCGACGCAAGCAGCGCCAGAATCAGCTCTTTGCGATTGATCTCAGCCATTCAGCATTTCCTCCCGGTAGTAAGCGATAATCTGATCAATGGTTTCGTCCAGCGATGTGGTTGGAACCCAGCCGATCGTGTTTTTGATTTTCTCCAAATTCGGCACGCGGCGCCGGAAGTCCTCGAAGCCGGTTTCATAGGCTTCTTCATAAGGGACCAGCCGGATTTCCGACTGGCTTCCGGCGCGGGCGCGCACCCGCTCGGCCAGTTCCATGATCGTGACTTCTTCACTGGCTCCGATGTTAAACACCTCTCCGACGGCCTGCGGCGCTTCCGCGAGCGCGTGAATCGCCTCGACAACGTTGCTGACGTTACAGAAGCAGCGCTGCTGTTGTCCATCACCATAGACCAGAATCGGTTCGTTCGCCAGCGCCCAGCGGACGAAGCGCGGCAGCACCATGCCATACTGCCCGGTCTGCCGGGGACCGACGGTGTTGAACAGGCGGAAGATGACGACCGGCAGCCCGACCTGCTTGTGATAGGCCAGCGCCAGAAACTCGTCAATCGCCTTTGAGGCGGCGTAGCTCCAGCGGTTGCGCGTCGTCGGCCCCATCAGGCGGTCGTCGTCCTCGGAAAACGGAATGCGGACGCCCTTACCGTAAACTTCGGACGTCGACGCGATCAGCACCTTTTTACGGTAGCGGCGCGCCGTTTTCAGCACGACCTCGGTTCCGCCGACGTTGATCTCAATCGTGTCGATTGGCTCGCTGATGATCTTATGCACGCCGACGGCAGCGGCCAGATGGTAGATGACGTCGCACTCGCTCACCAGCCGGTCCATGACGGTGACGTTGCGAATATCCTCAATCGCGTAGCGAAAATTCGGGTTTCCTTCCAGCGGGGCGATATTGGCAAAGCGCCCGGTCGAGAGGTTGTCGATGACGGTGACGCGTTGGCCACAATCGAGCAGCCGGGCTGCAAGATGACTGCCGATAAATCCGGCTCCGCCGGTAATCAATGCGTGGGTCATAAGTCTCTTCCGTCGCCGGATAGTCTGTACGCGAGGATGTTACCGTAACGCCCGAAACTTGGCGACCCCGATGATCCTGCAGCGCGTTGGTCAGCAACCTTGCCGTTTTCCAACCGGCAGGTTTGAACCTTTGAACCTGAGCATGTAAGCAATTGTGTGTGCAGTCTCGGCTATGTTAAGTGGAGGGATTGCGTTGTAACAAACAGCATGATAGAGTCGGTTTGAAATCTGAAACACAGGAGTTAGAAAAAGTTTGAAACTCCTGTAGTAAGAAAGCGTCGACGCATGGCGGAAAAAATCTTGGTCATCGATGACGAAGAGACGACGGTGCAGCTTCTCGCCTTGCTTTTGGAGCGGCGGGGATTTGAAGTCATCAAGGCATACAGCGCCGAGGATGGGCTGCGCAAGGCTTACCGCCATCAGCCTGATCTGGTGTTGCTGGACATCATGATGCCCGACATGGATGGCTGGGAAGTCTGCAAGCGTCTGCGTGAAATGTCGGATGTGCCGATCGTCTTTCTGACGGCGCGTAGCGAAGTGAAGGACGTCGTGCGCGGGCTGGAAATGGGCGCGGATGATTACATCATCAAACCCTACGACAACGACGAACTGGTGGCGCGCGTTCGGGCGCACCTGCGCCGCTCGCCCAAGCCCAACATGAGCGAGGAACTGGTCTTCAACGGGGGCGAGTTTCGCATCAATTTCATGAACCGCGAGGTGCGCGTGCGTAACGATGTAAAGCACCTGACGCCGAAAGAATTTAACCTGCTCGGCGTGCTGGTTCGCAATGCCGGTCGTGTCGTGCCGCGCAACGAACTGGTGACCGAAGCATGGGGCGAGGAATACGCCGACGCCATCGACAGCCTGAAGCTCTACATTCACTACCTGCGGCAAAAGCTGGAGGCCGATCCGGAGCGACCGGAGTATATTCTGACTTCGCGCGGCGTCGGCTATCGTTTCGCCAACCGCTGATCGCGCAAATAGGTGACCGGAGCAAAAAAAGAGGAAGCTGGAGAGGCTTCCTCTTTTTGATTTCGGACGCGGAAACCAGCTATTCCTTGATCGGCCCCAGAACGTAGGTGTGCAGAACGCCCGCGAACAGCCCGCCGCCGAACATGCCGATAAAGTACGGCAGGACGTAGCTCAGGTCGCCCGCCACAATCGCCGGGCCGAGCGTGCGCGCCGGGTTCAGCGACGCGCCGGTATACGTGCCGCCCGCCAGAATGGCCGCTGCCAGCGTGACGCCGATGGCGAACGCTGCCATATTGCCGCCCTTGCCGTAGATGGCGGTCTGGTAAATTGTGCTGACGAGGAAGAAAACGAGGATGAATTCGAACGCCGCCGCTGCCCAGACGTTACTTTCCGTCAGGCTGCCGACGGTTGGGCCGACGTTGTTCGTGCCGAGGATGATCTGCAGAACCAGTGCCGCGACGATACCGCCGGCAAACTGCGCCACCCAGTAGGCAATCGCGCGGGCGAAGGTGATTTTGCCGCCAATGAGCAGGCCCGCCGTCACCGCCGGGTTGATGTGCGTCTCGCTGATGTGGCCATAAGCGTAGATCAGCGCCGCCAGAATCAGGCCGTGCGCCAGCGCCGGTACGACGACAGGCTGGCCCGATGCGACCGCCGCGCCGCCGATGAAAACCAGCGCGAACGTACCGATGAATTCTGCCAGTGCAGGTTTGGCGATGTTATCCATACTGCGTTTCAATGCCCCCTGTTACTCATATTGTATTCAGCACTTGCAACACCCGTTGCGCGATATCGTCACGCATGGAATGAAACTCAAACAGGGCTAACGGATGCCCCAGAATACGATCATGCCGACGAGTACCGCCACGGTCGAGATGACGGTCATCCAGAAGCCGGGTTTCAGAAAGTCGTTGAATGTATAACCGCCGGGACCCATCATCAGGATATTGACCGGATGCCCGAGCGGTGTCAGAAACGCGGCGGAACAGGCAATTGCCACCGCAACCCCGACTGCGTGAGGATTAAGTCCCGTTTGCAGCGCGGTCGTCACGGCGATCGGCGCGACGATGAGCGCGGTGACCTGTCCGCCAAGAAGTTGCGTGATGAGCACGGTCATCAGGAACAACCCGCCTACGACGGCCAGATTGCCGGACGACTGTAAGGCCGTTACCAAAACGGTGGCGATCTGGGACGCAAGCCCTGTTTTTGTCATGGCAATGCTGACAGGCAGCATTCCCGCGATGAGGACGATCACCCGCCACTCGACGGCATTATAGGCGTCGTCCATACTCAGGCAGCCGGTGAGCACCATCGCTACCGCGCCGGCCAGCATGCCCACGGCCACCGGAATGATATTCAGAATCGTTGCCACGAGCACAACCGCGGTGATGGCGGTGGCCCACGTCGCCTTGTGCGGCCTCGGCGGGCGATAGGCATGGCCGCTTTGCAGCACCAGAAAATCGCGCTCTTCCGACAACGCGCGAATGGCCTGAGCCGGCCCAACCATGAGCACTGCGTCGCCCACTTGCAACGGTCTGAGGCCGACATCCGTGCGTACGCTGCGGCCTTCACGCCACAGCGCCACCGCCGTCAGGCCATACTTGTTGCGGAAGCGTAGCTCCTTAAGCGTCTTGCCGATGGCGTTCGAGCGCGGCGGGATGACGACCTCGGTCAGATCGACCGAATAATCGTGTTGCGTGTTCTTGATGCCGTTGTTGCGCCCGACGGAGACGCCCCATTCCGCCAGTTTCCGCACGCGATCTTCGGTCCCAAGCGTCAGCAGATAGTCGCCCGCGCGCAGGCGTTCATTCGGCGCAGGCGCGAGGATGGCATGGTGGTCGCGCCAGATGGCGACGACGGTCACGCCTGCTTCTTCGCCGATGCCGCTGCGATCGAGCGACATGTTCACCAGCCGGCTTCCGGGCGGAACGCGCACTTCCCACAGCCGGTCGTCCAGCCGGTACGTTTCGCGCAGCGAGCGCGAGAGCGCCGCCGCGCTGACGCTGCCCGAAGGCGACTCGCGGTCTGGCAGCATGCGGCGGCCCCAGATGGTCATGAAGACCAGCGCTGCGATGGCCACCAGTCCGCCGGTCGCCAGAAAGTCGACCATGGTGAGGCCGCCGAGGCCGTTTTCCTGCAACACATCGCTGACGATGATGTTGGCCGTGGTGAAATAGGTCGCCATGCCGCCGACCAGCGTGCCAAAGGCAAGCGGAATCAGCAGCTTGGAGGCGCGCACGTTGGCGTCGCGCGCGACCTGAACCACCGCCGGCATCAGCATTGCGCCCGCGGCGATGCTGATCATCACCAGCGAGAGCAGCGCGCCCGCGCCCATCACGATGATGACCAGACGCACTTCCGAACTGCCGCTGAGCAGCCGTATGCGGTCGGCGATGTTTTGGACCACGCCTGTGGCGTTGAGCCCTTCCGTAATCACAAACAGGCTGACGATCGTGATGATGGCCGAGCGGCCAAAGCCAGAAAATGCTTCTTCGGGCGTGACCAGACCGGTAACGCCAAGCGCGAGCAAAACCAGCAGAGCAACAACGTCAGGGCGGAGGCGGCTGGAGGCGATCAGTCCCAGAGCCGCCGTAACCACCCCGATCAGAATCCATTCTTCAGAAGTCATATACCGGAAAATATCGTGAGCAGTCGTATTCTCGAAGTATACGCCGTGCTCCTTCGGGTAACAACGGGCGGCTGTTTCTAACGCGCGATTTCCTGCAGCCGCACTGCTTTAGCGGCTGCAGAGTGTCACAAGCGCGTGAATAAACCGGGCGAGTTCGCCCGTCCACTCCGGGATAAGACGGCTTTGCCTTGCAGTTGCCGGTTGGCCATCGCCGCGCCGGCCAGAGGTTGCCGTTCTTTCCCGGTATCTTCGTTCAGACCGGGTTCCTTTCGCTCAGACGACTTCTTTTAGCGTCGCGCCCAGCCGCTTGATCCCTTCCACAATGCGCTCCGGGCGGGCGTTGCTGAAGTTCAGGCGGAATGTGTTTTTACCTGTGTCGCCGATGAAGAAGTCGTCGCATGGCACGAAGGCGACATCCTTCGCCAGCGCCAGCTTGAGCACGTCGCGGGCGTTCAGGTGCTCCGGCATCGTCACCATCAGGAACAGGCCGCCCTCCGGGCGTGTCCACGTAACTTCCTCCGGGAAGTGCTCTTCCATCGTGGCGAGCATCAGGTCGCGCCGCTGGCGGTAAACGTCGCGCAGGTTGGCGATGTGCGCTTCCAGAAAAGCCTCGTCGCGCGCGACTTCGTAAGTGACGTATTGGTTAAAGGTGCTGGTATGCAGGTCGGTCGCCTGTTTTACCTGCACGAGTTTATCGATGACGGGCAGGGCCGCCGCTACCCAGCCGATACGCAGGCCGGGCGTTAGCACTTTGGAGAACGTGCCGCAGTAAATGACGCTGCCGTCCAGACCGGTCGCGCCGCGATGCTCGGCTTCCATCGCCAGTACGCTCGGCGCGGGATCGCCGCTGTAGCGCAGTTCGCCATACGGATCGTCCTCGATGAACGGCAGGTTATACCGGGCAATCAGCGCCGCCAGTTGCGCGCGCCGCTGGCGTGTAAGCGTTGTGCCCTGCGGGTTTTGAAACGTCGGTATGGCGTACATCAGCTTGGGATGATCGGCCAGCAGCGGCTCCAGCTCATCGACGATCATGCCATCGCCGTCGGTCGGTACGGCGGTAAACCGGAGTTGAAACGGTCGCCACGAGGTCATCATGCCGACGTAGGTCGGGTTCTCGACGATCACGCCGTCGCCTTCGTTGAGGAAGATGCGCGCCAGCATATCGACGGCCTGCTGCGACCCGCTGGTGATGAGGATGTTGTCAGGATGAACCTGAAATTTGCCGTGCGACAACCGCCGGGCAATCAATTCACGCAGTTCGGGCATGCCCTCGGTCGTGCTGTACTGCAGGACTTCCGGCCCGCGTTCGGCCAGTACCGTGTCCGCCGCCTGACGGATGCGTTCTACCGGAAACAATTCCGGCGCGGGCAGGCCGCCCGCAAACGAGATGACTTCCGGTCTGGCGGTGAGCTTGAGAATCTCGCGCACGGTGGAGCGCTTCATGTATTGTGTGCGGTCCGCAAACAGCGAGTCCCAGTTCATGATTCCTGTGCCTTCTCGTGGTGTGATGGGGGGAGCGTGTGCCTCAGCGTCATGCGCTCCCCTGTTCGATATAAACGTGTTGCGCTCATGAGGGGCGGCGGCGAACCCCCCGCATAACCGTCATTCGCCGCGCATCACCCGGTAGCGAAGGACATAGTGTGCACCCTCCGCCGTAAAAGCAAGCTGGATTTCCCCGTGCGCGCTATCAGCGCTGAAGATTTCGACATCTCCGATACGGTCATCGCCCAGCAGCAGGTCGCGTTCCCGCAGTTCGAGCCGCGCCCGTTCCCCGCTGAATTCGATGCGAAAGTCCTCCGCGTTGAAGGTCTGCATCGGTATCCATCCCTGACGCGTGTGCAGCCTGCCATGGACGAAGTCGACTTCATCGACCTGCTGGTCGTTTTCAAGTCGCTCCCGCATTCGCAGCCCGCCGACCGACCAGACCGTGCGGCCATCGACGTTGATGTAGATTTCATCGCCTTCGTTTTCCTGCGCCGTTATGCAGCGCAGCGAGATCAGTTGCAGGGCTAGCGGCGCGGTCGTCATCGTGGCCAACCTCCCGGCTGAAACGAGCGTTAACGGCTACGTTACCATACCAGACCGCGCGCGGCTACAGACCAAGTGACCTCTACCGTTTCGCCCCGCACGCCGTAGAGCTGGTTGTGCAGGTTGGTGACGACGCAGGTATGGACCGGAATGACATGCACAATCTCGCCGATGGCAGGCCGGCGCTCGCAGGCGCTGACGTCGACATAGGCATGTTCCTCGTTAAGCTGGTAGATGCGCGCCTCCGGATATTCGACGATGTGACCGTAACCGCCGTCGATGGTATCGCTGGTGAGCGTCTTGCTGCCGCTGTCGAGGATAGCGCGCGTTTCGGATGGGCGGCTGACGACCGTCGCGCGCACGCGCATGGCGCAGTCGTCCAGCGTCGTCCAACCCTTGACGACCGATGTCCAGTCGTAAAAGACGTAGGTTCCAACGCGCAACTCGGTCAGTTCCGGGACTTCATGCGCCTGCAGCGCCGCGCCCGTGCCGCCGCCGCTGACGCTTTCCACGCCGATGCCCGCCTGTTCGAGCCGGGCCAGCACTTCCTGCAGCGCCGGGCGGATCGTCGCGTTGCTGGGATACACCAGCAGCCCCGCGAAATGCAGGTGCGGGTCGGCGTCGATCTGCTTCGCCAGCTCGACCGCCCGCTCGACCGGCGCGCCCGTGCGCTGGATATCCGTTTCCAGATCGACCATGACGCGGATCGTCATATCTCTGGCCGCCGCCGCTGCCGACAATCCTGCGATCACGGTGGGGTGATCCGCCGAAACGGTGACGCGGTTATGGAGCGCCAGCGCGGCCAACCGCGCGGTTTTCCGCTCACCCAGAATGTTGTATGGAATTTGAATGTCGTGAAAGCCTTCACCGGCAAAGATTTCGGCCTCGCTAACCTTCTGGCAGGCGATGCCAACCGCGCCCGCTTCCAACTGGCGGCGCGCGATGTCGGGAATCTTGTGTGTTTTGATATGCGGGCGAAAGGCCAGACCAAGCGCGTCGCAACGAGCCTGCATATTGCGGATGTTGCGCTCCATCCGGTCGAGGTCGATCAGCACGCTCGGCGTTTCCAGATCATGAATTGAGAGTGTTGTCATGGCGTTTCGTTTGCCTGTGATTTCTTCCCCTCTCCAAAACGACTTTTGCGCTTCGGAGAGGGGCCGGGGGTAAGGTTGGGTGAGGTTAGCGCACGTAGTCGAGCACGAGCACGCGCGTCGCCTGCGGCATGGTCTCTGGTGTTAGCTCTACCTCATAGGCACAGGCGAAATCGACATCTGCTTCATCAAAATAACTGAGAAATTTTTCGATCCAGAACGTGTTGCGCGGCTTGTAAGTGAGCGTGCGGAAGTGCATCGGCACGACGAGCTTTGGCCGCGTGCGGTCGATGACGGTCTTGAGATCATCCAGTTCGATGGTCGGGTGGCCGCCCGCCAGCGCCAGCAGCACGTCCAGCCCTTCAAAGAAGCGCAACTGTTCTTCGGTGAAGGCGTTGCCGACGTCGCCCATATGCCCCACGTGCAGCCCATCGACCTCGAAGCGATAGAGCGCGTTCTGGTCGGGGTCGTGAAAGGCGTGGTTGAGCGCTTCCATCGCCTGAATGGCGCGGATGGTGATGCCTTTTTCCACACGCTGCCCGCCGGTCTGCGCCACGTCCAGCGCGTTGACGACGATTGGCGTGCCGGGGATCAGGTCGGCGCGGCAGTGGAAGCTGTCATTGTCCGACGAAATCACGACGATATCGGCGGTTTCCTCAATGGGCGGGTAGCCCGCCGTTTCCGGCGTGTACGGGTCGGTGATGATCGATACGCCGTTGGCGGCGGTGATGCGAAAGCTGGCGTGGCCGTACCATTTGAGCTTCATCGTAATCCCCTGGTGGTCAACAAGGTCATCACAAGGCGGAAATCTGCGCCTGGTTGGCGCGCGCCGATGCGCGCAGGCCGTCCATCAGGCGCATTGCCAGCACGGCGTCTTCGGCGGGGAATCGCGGGGGCCGGTTATTCAGCAGCGCGTCGGCGAAGTCCTCCACCATCAACTGGTACTGGTCAACGGGCGGGATTTCGATCTCGGTATACTTGTCGCCCTGCCAGTGCCGGATTTTAGTTGGCCGGTCTTTGGGCGGCGTAAAGCCGTTTTCGACGACGATCCGGCCCGTGCTGCCGCGAATCTCGTAACCATCTTGCCTGAACGTTCGCAGGCCGCAGTCGAAATGCCCCAGCACGCCCGATGGAAAGACGAGCGCGCCAGCCGCGAATTCGTCGGCATCGCGGTCGTTGAAATGCGCGAAACAGCTCCAGGCGACGGGTTCTTCGCCGGTCAGGAAGCGCATGACGCCAACGGCGTAACAGCCTACGTCCATGATGCCGCCGCCCGCCATCGAACCGAACAGACGGATATTGGCCTCGTCGCTCACGGCGAAGGTGAACGCGCTGGAGATGAAATGCACGTCGCCGACCGCGCCGCTCTGCACCATTTCGAGCACGCGCTGGGTTCGCGGGTGGAAGCGGTACATGAAGGCTTCGGCCAGCAGGCGGTTGTGCTGTTTGAATGCATCGACCATCTCCTGTGCCTCGACGGCGTCGCTGGCGAGGGGCTTTTCGCACAGCACGTGCTTGCCGGCTGCGGCGGCCTTGATCGACCATTCGGCGTGCTGGTCGTTGGGAAGCGGGTTGTAAATGGCGTCGATGTCAGGATCTTCCAGCAGCGCTTCATAGCTGCCATAGGCGCGGGGGATGCCGAGTTTGCCGGCAAAGGCGCGCGCTCGTTGCAGGTCGCGACTGCCGACGGCGACGACTTCACCGTTGGCGGAATTCTGAATGGCGGGAATGACGGCGCGCTCGCCGATTCTGGCCGTGCTGATAATGCCCCAGCGGATTTTGTCTGCCATAGCTTCTTCCTGTTTTGTATCAATACGCTCGTGCAGGCATCTTTATCACCGGTTGTCCGGCAGTTCGGGTTTTCGTTCGGTGAAGAGGCGCAGCGACAGTTTCTCGCCAAGCTCGATAACCGCGTTCAGCTCATCTTCCGCCGGTTCGACGGTTGGCCAGCGCACGGTGGCATCTTCGATCAGGCCCGCGCGCCGGAACAACGCTTTGCGGGCGTGCAGCGAGAACTCGTGCCCGCGCCCGGAGACAGCCGTGACCAGCGGCTGGATGTGTGTCAGGATGCGGTCGACTTCAGCGGTGTCGCCGCGCTGCCACGCCGCCCATATCCGAACGAAATATTCGTTGAAGCCGCAGCCCGGCAGCAGTCCCGCCGCGCCGGCCTGTAACTCTTCGCGCAGGCCAAGCCCGCCGATGCCGCCCAGCAGCGTGACGCGTTCACCCAGACGCTCGTGCAGCGCCGCGATGCGTTCCGCCGAACCCGGCCCTTCGATCTTGAAATAGAGCACGTTGGCGGTGTGCTCGGCAATGCGAACCAGCGCGTCTGTTGACAGATTGCAGCCGGCATAGGCCATGATCTGCGGCGACATCTGCACCATGATCGGGACTTCGATGGCGTCCGCCAGCCGGATATAGTGCTCTACCAGCGCTTGCTCATCGAGCTTCATGGTGTTTGGCGGCAGGACCATCAGCGCGGCGGGGCGAAGCTGCCCCAGCCGGCGCGCCTGCTGGATGGCAGCGGCGGTGCTGCCCGCCGCCATGCCGATGATGAGCGGTTTAGCGCCGCCGGCTTCGTCGGCCACAATTTCCGCGATCTGCAGGCGCTCGTCCTCGGTCAGCTTATAGGCTTCGCTGGCAAACCCGCCTACGCCGATGCCGTCCACGTCATCGCCAAGCTCGAAACGCACGACGCGGCGCAGGCTGCGTTCGTCGATGTTGCCGTCCCTGTCGAACGGCGTGAAGACGATGGGGAATATGCCGCGTAGCACCTGCTGCCTCCTGCTGTACGATTGCGTCCCAAAGCGGTTGCCGCCAGCCCGCCGGCTTTTGTTGCGCCGTAGACATCTATCTTATATCTTCTCGCAGGTGAGACAAAAATACGCTTTCGACCGCACGCTGTGGCTGCGGCATATAAGGATATTTGATTGGAGACGATGATGAAGGCCCTTACATTAACTGCTGACTGGGCGCCGCGCCCCGAATATGCGCTGACGGACATTGAGCGACAGACGCGCAAAATCCGCAACGGCTGTATGGTGTGGAAGAATCCGCGTATCAGCGTCGGCGACTGTCCCGACCCGACGCCGAAAGACGACGAGGTCGTCATTCAGGTGGCCGCAGTCGGCATCTGCGGTTCGGACATGCATATGTACGAAGCGGGCGAGGATGGCTATATGCTCTATCCGGGCCTGACGCGCTTTCCCAACATTCTGGGCCACGAATTCGCCGGGCGAGTGATGGAAACCGGCAAGGCCGTGCGCGATCTCAAGGTGGGCGATCTGGTTGCGGTTGAAGAGATTCAATGGTGTGGCGAATGCGCCTCCTGCCGCCGAGGGTTCGTCAACCACTGCGACAATCTGGAAGAGCTGGGCTTTACCACACCCGGCGCGATGGCTCAGTATGTCTCGGTGCGCGCGCGTTACTGCTGGAAACTCGATGAACTGGCCGACCGTCTGGGCGACGAGCGCGAGGCGCTGGTGATGGGCGCAATGGTCGAGCCGACGGGCGTGTCGTACCACGCCATGTTCAACCGCCTGCATACCTGGCAGCCCGGCGCGTATGTGGTCGTTTTCGGCGCGGGGCCAATCGGGCTGGCCGCTGAAGCGCTGGCGGTCGCGGCGGGCGCTTCTCAAGTCATCGTCTTCGATACGTCGGCAAGCCGCCGCGAGATTGCCTCAAGGCTCGGCGCGACGCAGGTGCTTGACCCGACCGGGCTGAATCTGAATGAGGTTTTGCTCGATCTGACCTACGGGCGCGGCGTCGACTTCGTGGTCGAGGCGGCGGGCGCGCCGGAACACACGCTGACGCCGCTGACACAGTCGCTGGCCGTCAATGGCACGATCACGGTCATCGGGCTGGCGGGGCGTCCCGTGCCGGTGTCGCTGGTGCATTACCAGCAGCGCGGCGTGCAGCTTGCCGGTTCGCTCGGCCATGCCGGTCACGGCACGTTCATGAACGTCATCCGCATGATGGCGTCGGGCAAGCTGGACCTGCGTCCGATGGTCAGCGCGCGTATGCCGCTGGACGACGCGCCGAGCGCTTTCAAGCGTCTGGAAAGCCGCGAGGACGCGAAGATCATCCTGCTGCCGAATTAGCTGAATTAAAGGAAAGCCGGAAGCGGCGAAGCGCCGGTATCGCGGGGGCAAGGCGTCGTCTTGCCCCCGCGTCATTTCAGCATCCGAACGGTTGCGTGATATTGAACGGTTCGCCGATATCGTAGACATCGTAGCGCACAATGACACGGCCATCGACCGGCAGGGCGCGGCCAAAAATGCGCGCTCTGGTCAGGTCGAGCGTGGCATAGAAGCGTACTACTGCATTATGCTCCGGCGCGACCCACAGCTCGCCGGTCGCCTGAAGCGTGCCGCCTTCCTCAAGCGTGATCGAGGGCAGGTGCAGATCATCCGCACTGAACGTGTAGAGATAGGCTTCCTCGCCATTCAGCACGGCCTTGCGCCCGGCGGGCTGCGCCTGCTCGACGCCGCCGACCAGCTCGCCCGCCGTCAGCCCGGCGGCGATTTCGGCGTCGCGGCCTGCATTGGCGAGGCAGGCTCCCTCGCGCACCAGAAAGGCGTCCGGCCCGAGGCGGACCGCTTCATAGGAGGTATCCGTGTCGCTGCCGAGCAGCTCGCCCGATGTGCTGACGACCACGCGCCGGGCGCTGCCAAGCTGGTTGTACCAGACTTCGGCGGTCGCGCTGGCGCTGGTATCGCGCGGAACGTCGCTGAAAGTGCCGTCGAATTGCAGCGTCACGACATAGCGCCAGCCGGGCAATGATGACAACCCTTGATCGACTCGTGGGAAACTGACCGGCCCGCGAAAGCCTTCCGGGGGCGCGTTTTCGGTCAGAACGACCGCCGTGGCCAGCATGTCGATATTGGCCACGGTCGGGATGTCCTCAAGTTGGATGCCACGCCGCCCGCCGGTACATGCGGTGAGCAGCAGGAGAAGCAGCAGGGCAACACGGGAAACCGCACTCCCTTTCCAAACCCCGCTTTCGGATTTGGAGAAGGAAGCGCGTACTGCCTGCGCTTCGGCGGTTTTGCCCCTTTGCCCCAAAATCGCCGGCTTATGGCGCAGTGGCCGGGGCGTGAGGTTCCATTCCTGCATCGTTTCAACCATAGCGTTTGCGCTTTTCACAAGTGCCGCATTGTAACCCGCATACAGGAACCGGCAAGTACGGCGGATGCGCCATTGACGACCCGGCCCGGCCCGGCTAGAATATTCGTCGCTGCCTCCGTGAGTTCGCAACTCAGCCTTGAAGCGCTCGCGTGGCGAATGGTATACTTGCCATAGGTTTCGCCACCATAGCTCAACGGTAGAGCAACCGCCTTGTAAGCGGTAGGTTATGAGTTCGAATCTCATTGGTGGCTCAGGCGCAAGCCTCGCATGGGTCGATGTCCCGAGCGGCAAAGGGGGCGGACTGTAAATCCGCTGGCGGAAGCCTTCGCAGGTTCGAGTCCTGCTCGGCCCACTGGCAATCTTCCATGGCCGGTATGCCTCAGTAGCTCAGTGGTAGAGCGTACCCTTGGTAAGGGTAAGGTCATGGGTTCAATCCCCATCTGAGGCTCTTCAAAACCCAACTCACGCGCTTCGGCGCGCTTGTTTTAGTATCGGGAGTTTGTGGTTATGGCGAAAAAGGGCAACCGCGTTCTCGTCAAGCTACGCAGCACTGAGAGCGGGCATATCTATTACACGCAGAAAAACCGCCGGAACGACACGCAGCGGCTGGAGCTGCGCCGCTACGATCCGCTGGTTCGGCGTCATGTCATTTACCGGGAAACCAAGTAACGTTTCCTGTTAACCCGCCCCCTGGCGGCGGATTGACTCACGCCCGGCCATCGTGTAAGATAGTAGGTACGCGACAGGGCGAATCCGCAGGCGGAGCCAGGTGTCCCTCAGACAACGCAGTGCAGCCTGCTTACGCTGAGCGAACCTACCTAGGGGCATGGTGTAACGGTAACACAACGCTCTCCAAAAGCGTTATTCTGGGTTCGAATCCTAGTGCCCCTGTAAATGAAGAAGACACCGTCCCTTGCGGCGGTGTCTTTTAACGTCCGCCCAAGCACATGCAGCGAGAGGATACAGATCTAATGTCCGCCGAGAAACTTCGTGAAGATAAAGAGGGCCGTCGCCGCCGGATTCCACTGGTACGGAACAGGGCAGACGGGTCCCCGCGGGCGACGACCGAGCGCGGACTGTCGACCAAGGGCCGGACTACCCCGAGCCGTCGTCGTGACGAGGACGAGCACGAGGGTAATCTTCTCACCCGAACTGGCGGCGGCATACGCGAATATCTGGAAGGCGTACGTTCCGAACTGGGCAAAGTCGCCTGGCCAACACGTGAAGAGACCACTCGCCTGACGATCATCGTGCTGGCAACGCTTCTCATCAGCGCGATCATTCTGGGCATCATCAGCGCCGTCTTTACCGAGCTCTTCCGCATTGGGCTGAACCAGCCGGTAATCCTGTTTGCGTTCATCGCCGTGGCAGTCGTGGCCGGTCTGATCGTCTTTCGCGTCCAGAGCCGGCGCTCGTCTTACTAAACCGATCTGGTGCGGAGAACACGTTTCTCTGTACAGAGTGAGGAGTTATTGTGTCGATGGCAGACGACTCGGATTTCCTGAAGAGCACGGATTACGATCCGGAGCCGGTCTATCTCGATGACGCGGAAAATGCCGATGCCGATGATGTCGGATCGGTGATTGATCCCGGCGAACCCGCTACCCCGACGAGCGAGAGGGCCTGGTACGTCGTGCATTGCTATTCAGGGTACGAGAACAAAGTGCGCCATGCCATCGAGCAGCGCATTGAAACCATGGGCATGCGCGACAAAATTTTTGACGTCATTGTGCCCACTGAAGAAGAGATTGAAGTCAAGGATGGCAAACGCCGTACCGTCGAGCGTCGCGTCTTCCCCGGCTATATTCTGGTCGAGATGAAGATGGACGAAGACTCGTGGTACGTGGTTCGCAATACGCCGGGCGTCACCGGCTTCGTTGGCATGGGCAACGAGCCAACGCCGCTGCGCCCTGAAGAAGTCAAGCAGATCATGGACCGCATGTCGGAGGAAGCGCCGAAGGTGAAGGTCACCTTCAAGGTGGGCCAGAAGGTACGGATCGTCGATGGCCCCTTCAACGACTTCATCGGCACGGTCGCGGGAATCGATCCCGACAAGTCGAAGGTCCGCGTCATGGTCAACTTCTTTGGGCGTGATACGCCGGTTGAACTGGACTTCCTGGAAGTTGAAAAGGTCTAGCGGTTCGCCATTCGCCCGCTGCCTGCCACCGAACGCCGGTACAGGCGCGACCCGCGAGCCGCAAAAAGCGAGATAACGAGGAACAACGCAATGGCAAAGAAAGTCAAAGCAGTCGTTACCCTGCAGATCCCTGCGGGTAAAGCAAACCCGGCCCCGCCGATTGGCCCCGCGCTGGCCCAGCACGGTATTAACCTGATGGGCTTCTGCAAGGAATACAACGCGCGCACCAGCAATCGCATGGGCGAAATTGTCCCGGCGGAAATCACCATCTACATGGATGGTTCGTTCAAGTTCACCCTGAAAAGCCCGCCGACGACTTTCCTGATTTTGAAGGCGGCAGGTGTCGAAAAAGGCTCGCCCGCGCCGCACTTGCAGAAGGTTGGCAAGATCACGCGCAAGCAGGTGCGTGAGATCGCCGAAGTCAAGCTGAACGACATGAACACGCGCAATATCGACGCGATCATGCGCCAGATCGAGGGTACGGCGCGTCAGATGGGCATCGAAGTCGTCGATTAAAGCCCGGCTCGAAGCGCACCGGCGGTAGCGATCAGCGCCGCCTCTAACGCATACGTGGGAGGATGCCGCTCAGGCTATCCGAAGACCACAGGAGAAGGAACCCCATGGCTAAAGTAAGCCGCCGCTTCCGTGAAGTGGCAAAACTCGTCAACCGCGACAATTACTACTCGCTCGCGGAAGCCATCGCGCTTGCCAAACAAACGGCGACCGCGAAGTTCGACGAAACCATTGAAATGCATTTTCGCCTTGGCATCGACCCGCGCCACAGCGACCAGCAGGTACGTAGCACCGTGATGCTGCCGCATGGTCTGGGGCGCACCGTGCGCGTGCTGGTCTTCGCCGAAGGTGAAGACGCCCGCGTCGCGCAGGCCGCCGGCGCGGACTATATTGCCGACGACGAAGTGATCGCCCGCATCCAGAAGGAAAACTGGCTGGATTTCGAAGCGACGCTCGCCGTCCCCAGCATGATGCCCAAGGTTGGCCGTCTCGGCCGTATTCTGGGTACGCGCGGCCTGATGCCGAACCCGAAGGCCGGCACGGTCGTGCAGCCGGAAGACCTGCCCCGCGCGATTGAAGAGATCAAGGCCGGGCGCGTGGAATTCCGCAATGACAAGACCGGAAATCTGCATATTCCCATCGGCAAGGCGAGCTTTGACGAGCAGAAGCTGCTTGAAAACGCTCAGGCTGTCCTCGAGGCCGTCAATCGAGTCAAGCCTTCCGGTGTTAAGGGCCAGTACATCCGCCGTATCGTGGTGGCAGCGTCGATGGGGCCCGGCATTCGCGTCGCTCCGGCTACAGCGCTGTCTGCCACTGCCTGATAACTCGCGATTTGCGGTTCGCGCCGGTCACGGCGTTCAGAGGGTATCCTGAAGGCGAATGCAGGATACCCTTTTTGTTTGCCAGCTTTAAGAACCTGCCACCTGCACCGTGGCTTGCTCGACAATGCGCGTTGCAGTCAGGGCAAGCGGGTCAATTGCCCCTTGGTTAGCCTGAACCGTCGTCAAAGAACTGCCGTGATCCAGTACCGGGATAGCTGTTGCCGTTGCGTCCTTAACAATTGCGGTCGCCGTCAGCAGCAAGGGATCGTCGACGGCCAGCGGCGGCAGAACTGCGTGGTTTTGAGACATGGTTTGCGGGGAGCGCGTAAACAGCAGCGTCAGGATGACGCCAAGGGCAAAGCCAGCTACCAGCAAGCTCCACCACGGGAAGCGGCGGCGCATGCGGTTCTTGCGTTTCTCCTTCATCGGCCAGCCTCCTGCCCGAACATCGTTTGGGTAGTGGCTTATACGGATGTTGAGCCGGATGGGTTGCAAGCAAAAAGAGCGGCCACAAGAAGCGTTCACTTAGGGATTGAAGAAAAACTTAAATGAACAGCTTCAAGCGGGGCAAAAAAGACCAGTCACTTCAAGCATTCATGCCTGATTGTGACTGGTCTTTTTATAAAGATATTATTTTTTGAATTAGCGATTGATATTAATCTATATCAACCCTAAATACTTCTCAAAGAATAACATTAGTTTTTCGATAATTCCTTGTTTTTTCGCGGCTCTGCCTCCGCCAAAGCGAGATACAGGTGGCATGATTTTATCAATGGCTGTACCGGTTGTTTTAAGCATTCCATCTCGGAAAGCATTATCGATGAATCGGCGGGTTTCTTCAGGCTTTAATTTTTCTTCTTCTATAATTGCTGAAATATCCGCTTCCTTACGCTCATGGAGGAATTTGCGCCAATCCTCATCCACTTTGGTCGATACATTGACTTGCTCTATAAAACGCTCGATAAGCTCTTTCTTACTTCGAAGTTCAATACTTGAATTGATAGCCTTATCAATAGTTGTAAGAATGGTTTTATCCTTACAGTTGGATTGTTGATATTTAGCTACAAGCATAAGGATGTAATCAATGTTTACCTCTATCTGCTTGACCAGTTCAATCTCGAAAACTATGTCATCATTGATAGTTTCTTTGTCACCATCAGCACCTTTTCTATATTCCTGATACAGGTCAATATAAATGCTCTGATAGTCCTGAAAATCCCTTTCAGATAAAATCTCGTTTCCTTCAAAGTCATCGAAGGAAGTAAGAATATTTCTGAGCCTGAGTATTGCTCCATATAACCGAATAAAGTCTTTTTCAGCTTCTTCTCCGATAATAGGTTGGCCAAGGGGATACTGTGTTGTAAGAGTTGCAATCAGTTCAGCATAGCCCGGCTTATACTCACCTTTATCATCATAGCCGTTATAGTATTCTTCGTATGTTTTTAACAGTACAATACCGCCAGCATCCTTATTGCCGAATAGTGCAATAGCTTTGTCTGTTTCTTCTTTCAAATCTCGGAAACAAACGATATTACCATAGGTCTTAACGCTGTTTAGGATGCGGTTAGTTCTTGAAAAAGCCTGAATCAGTCCATGCTGTCTCAGGTTTTTATCTACCCATAGCGTATTCAAGGTTGTTGCATCAAAACCTGTCAGGAACATATTGACAACAATCAATATATCAATCTCCCGATTCTTTACGCGAAGAGAGAGGTCTTTATAATAATTCTGGAACTTATCCGAGGAAGTATCGTAATTTGTACTAAATGTGGAATTGTAATCTCGGATAGCCGCCTCAAGAAAATCTCTAGAGCTCTGGTCAAGGTTTTCCATATTAAAATCCTCTTCAGGCAACAGTCCATCTGGCTCCTCCTCATTTGCACTAAAACTGAAAATAGTTGCAATGGTAAGGTTACGGTTCTTTTCCGCTATCTGCTTCTTAAACTCATTATAGTATCTGATTGCCATTGGGATGGATGCAGCAGCAAATATGGAGTTGAAACCGGCAACTCGCCTTGTTTCACGCTTTTCTATCATCTTTTTAGGGTTGTGCTTATCTGCTTCTTCCCATTTCGCAGAGAATGTGTAATAACTATTGCGCTTCGTCTTTTGATCAAAGTGTTCAAGAACGTAAGAAACAATTTCACTGATTCGCTGTGGATCTGCTAAGGCTTTTTCTCTATCTATGCTATAGACTTTTTTATCATTAACGTAATCAGGCATCTTAATGGTATTGATAAAATCTATTCTAAAAGGCAGAACATTCCCATCATTGATGGCATCTACAATGGTATAAGTATGTAGCTTTTCTCCAAAGGCCTGCTCGGTTGTACGGAGCAATGGGTTACCTCCTGAACTAGCATTGGCAGCAAAAATTGGGGTTCCCGTAAAGCCGAAGATATGATAGTTCTTAAAGCTCTTCGTGATAGCTTGATGCATTTCACCAAATTGGGAACGGTGGCACTCATCAAAAATCAGCACCACGTGTTTCTTATAAATATCATGCTGTTTATTTTTACGGATGAATATATCCAACTTCTGAATAGTGGTTACAATGATTTTGTATTCATGAGGATTTCCTTTTTCATCCCTGTCCTCCAATTGTCTTTGAAGAACTCTTGTGGACGTATTACCGTTAGCTGCCCCTTTTTCAAAACGATCATATTCCTTCATGGTCTGATAGTCTAGGTCTTTACGGTCAACAACAAACAATACCTTGTCTATGTAAGGCAAGGCAGAAGCTAATTGGGCTGTCTTAAAACTGGTCAATGTCTTACCAGAGCCTGTTGTATGCCAGATATATCCTCCAGCTGCAGTTGTGCCCATCTTCTTGTAGTTTGTTGATACTACAATACGTGATAATATACGTTCTGCAGCAGCAATTTGATAAGGACGCATTACAAGGAGCAGATCCTCAGATGTGAAAATACAATATTTTGTTAGTATATTTAAGAGGGTATGCTTGGCAAAAAATGTTTTAGTAAAGTCCACAAGGTCAGGAATAATTTTGTTATTTGCATCTGCCCAAAAGCTGGTAAACTCAAAGCTATTGCTCGTTTTTTTACTTCTTCGTCGCTCACTGCTACTTTGCTCCTTGATATGAGCGTTTCTTGTGGTGTTACTATAATACTTTGTATGGGTACCATTGGAGATGACAAAAATCTGCACATACTCAAATAAACCAGAAGCCGCCCAAAAGCTGTCACGTTGGTATCTTTTTATCTGGTTGAAAGCTTCACGGATAGCAACACCACGACGCTTTAACTCTACATGAACTAGTGGAAGTCCATTTACAAGGATTGTTACATCATATCGGGTTTCATGCTTGCCACTCGCTTCTTCGTATTGATTAATAACCTGCAAACGATTGTTATGGATATTCTTCTTATCCAAAAGGTATATGTTCTTTGTTGTTCCATCTTCACGTTTTAGAATCTGGATATGGTCATCCTGAATTTTTCTGGTCTTTTCAACAATTCCTTCATTTGTATTGGCAATACATTCTGTGAAAAATTTATCCCATTCACTATCAGTAAATGTAAAATCATTAAGCAGTTCAAGTTGCTTTCGGAGATTTTCTATCAATGAAGCTTCATTGTGTACTGAAATATATTCATATCCTTGTGAAGTTAGTTGCCTGATAAACTCCCGCTCAAGTTCTGCCTCGCTCTGATACTTTTCAGGACGGACATTATATTCAGCTGCATATTCAGCAACAACCGTTGCTTCATCAGTACTGGCAACGATATTGTATATACTCATGCCGTCACCTCCTTGAAAGATAACAGTTTATCTCTGTAATATTCATATTGCTTTTGCCGTGCTTCGATTTCGGCCGGAATGCCGCTGGTTAAGTCGTTGCAGAGAGCGTCAAAGCGATCGAGGATAGCTACGATGCGCTCTTGTTCTTCTAAGGGTGGAACAGGGATTGGATATTTCATAATTGCAGTTTTATCTCCACGAGGCATTTTTGCACCTTTCGCATTTTGCATATTATATACAAAAAAGTTATCTGATGAAAGAACGAAATATAAATACTTTGGTAAAACAGCTTTTCTATCATTTATGCGTATAACAAGAACATCTCCATTTGTTCCACCTGCGTCCGTTGCTAACCATATTTTTTTTAGATATGGGCGAATATTACCTATGAGTATGTCTCCAATATCATATTTTATTAAACGGCCTTCTAATGGCACGTAGTTTGATGTTGTCTTTCCCATCTTATCAGGTAGAAGGTTGTCCACACCAACATATGTCTCCGCATTTACTTCCCTAGCTTCTATACGACTTATTGCATATCTAGCGATTTCACCTAAAGTCTTCCACTCTACCTCATCTCCAAATGTCAATAGCAAATCCCTATAATACTCATACTGTTTTCTTCTTGCTGTAAGCTCTGCTGTAAGCTCTGCTGTAAGCTCTGTGAAATTGTCCAGAATACGGACAATTTCCTGCTGCACAGGCATAGGGGGAATGGGGATAACAAAATTTTCAATACTTGATATATAAACATGTGGTATCCCCCCACCTGTTTTAGTGGCAAATATTTTATCCTGCATATTAGACAAACAATAGTAAATATACTTAGTGAGATTATCTTCTTTTCCTTTTATTGAAAAAGCATCACAAACAAATATGGGCTCATTCCAATATTGAACATAACCGGCACCAGCTCCACTCCCTGCAACAGTAATTGTTTCATTTTCTCTGTTGTAGATATCACAATAAAATGCAGGTTCCGTTCCTCCAGATACTACTGGATAAATTCCCTCTGTTGCATTTTTCTTTGTAAGTGATGTGCCTCGTTGCATTTCTGTTACATCTTTTAATTTTCGATATTCCACCCCATCAGGGCAAAGTTCAGCAATCAATTCATCTAACTTACTCATTTGCCCACCTCAATTTCCGCAATAATCTTATCTATTTCTTCCCTTAAAATCTGCTCTCTCGCCACAATCTTTTCTATCTCAGCATTAAGAGCAACAATATCAATCTTTTCCCTTGTATCCTCCTGTTCCACATAAGTTGAAACAGACAGGTTGTAATCCTCTTCAGCAATTTCGCTGTTTGGCACAAGCCTAGCAAAATGCTCAATATCTTTTCTATCTTTGAATGCGTTAAGAATGGTCTCAATATTTTCCTGTGTTAGTTTGTTGTTATTCGTAACCTTGACAAATTCCTTTGATGCATCGATAAATAAGGTGCTATTTTCCGATTTAGATTTCTTCAGCACCATAATGCAGGTAGCAATGCTGGTACCATAAAACAAGTTATCCGGTAGCTGAATAATACAGTCGATATAGTTATTATCAATCAGGTACTGCCTGATTTTCTTTTCAGCACCTCCACGGTACATTACACCGGGGAAACAAACGATAGCCGCTGTTCCGTTTGTTGCAAGCCAAGAAAGGCTATGCATAATAAAAGCAAGATCTGCCTTGGATTTAGGAGCCAATACTCCCGCTGGAGAAAAACGGGGATCGTTAATCAAAATAGGATCATTGTCGCCCTTCCATTTAATAGAGTATGGAGGATTTGATACAATGGCTTCAAAAGGCTCATCATCCCAATGTTGCGGATCTGTTAGCGTGTCACCAAGGGCAATATCAAATTTGTCATAATCAATATCGTGCAGGAACATATTAATTCTGCACAGGTTGTAGGTTGTAATGTTGATTTCTTGACCGAAGAAGCCTTGACGTACATTTTCTTTTCCTAAGATTTTTGCAAACTTTAGCAGTAGAGAGCCAGAACCGCAGGCGGGGTCATATACCTTGTTGACTTCAGTTTTTCCTACTAAAGTTAGATGGGTAAGGAGTTCAGAAACCTCCTGTGGCGTATAGTATTCACCACCACTTTTTCCTGCATTGGATGCATACATACCCATTAAGAATTCATAGGCATCACCGAATGCATCTATGGTATTGTCTTTGTAATCTCCCAGCTTCATTTCCCCGACAGAATTCAATAGCTTAACCAGTTTTTCATTACGCTTTCCTACAGTGTTACCTAGCTTATTGCTGTTAACATCAATATCGTCAAACAGGCCTTTGAAATTATCTTCACTCTCTGTTCCTTGGGCAGATGCTTCTATATTACTGAAAATCTGTTCCAGTGTTTCATTTAAGTTTTCATCGTCCTTTGCACGAGCTCGGACATTTTCAAAAAGCTCGCTAGGTAAGATAAAGAATCCTTTTGTCTTAACTAAATCCTCTCGTGCCTGTTCTGCTTCTTCGTCGGATAACTTAGCATAATCAAATTCCGTATTGCCAGCTTCCCATTCTCCGGCGTTAATATAGGCAGTAATATTTTCAGATATGTAGCGGTAAAACAGCATTCCTAGAACATATTGCTTAAAGTCCCATCCATCTACATTGCCTCTTAAATCATTTGCCAAATTCCATATCGTGCGGTGTAATTCCGCCCGTTCCTGTTCTTTTCTGTTATTTTCCATAACTCTACTCCCTTTCTTCAACCATATTTGGCACTAATTCCATGATATCTTTAAAATCAACGCCAAGCGCCGTACAAACCTTTACAAGAACGTCCATACTGACATATTCGTTTTTAGAAAGCTTTGAAATTGACGATGGACTTATTCCCGCAGCAGCTTGTAAATCTTTCTTCTTCATATCGCGGTCTATTAACAATTTCCAAAGCTTTTTATAGCTAACGGTCATCTTGGTCACCTCTTTATATCTTTTTTCCATTATAGCACATTTTCTTCAAAAATAACATGATAATTCTGTGTTTGTGAAGTAATTTTACAATGTTAATAAAGATAATGATAGTTGTGTATGCCTTTATTTTGATTATTATTTAAATAAATACTTTTAGACAAAAAAGTCTGTAAGTCTATTTGTAAAACCAAAGTCAAAGTTATAACATTCAGCCTTCTTAAATTTAATACCACTTTCGCTCAAATTTGAGCAAAAACACAATCATTACAGCCGTCTGTACCTTAGAAAATAGACAGGCTGTTTTTTTATTTTAAGGGGTTCGAATCAATAGAATTCTTCGCTTATGGATGAGGATGGAAAATATTTTTCTAAAATCCTCAACTAATGTGTTCTACCAAGGCTATAAAGTGAGAGGAAAAATAATCCCCCAATGGGCCGCTCTTGCATGATTCGCACGATGTGAGCTTGCAACGGCGGGAACCTCACGCCCCGGCTCTGCTCCAACCCTCGTTTGGAGGGTAGAAAGGGGACGGGGGGATGGTGGCTACTGTACTGCCTGCGTCGCCGCTGCCCGGTTGCACAGGTTCGAGCCGCCGGCGTTGAGCCAGCTTTGCAGCGTCGGGCTTTCCGAGCGATTGTTGGTGGCATCGGCGTAAATGCCGCTGCCCCATGTGTAGTAGCGCTGCGTTTCGGCTGGCCAGTTGTGGAACGGGCGCTGCAACACGGACGGGCCGCCGTTATAGCAGGCCAGCGCCAGATTCGGGTCGCCATTCGACCAGGCGAGGCATTCATTCAGGAAGTTGGCGCTGCGTTTGGCGTTCGTCTCCGGGTCGGTGTAGACCTCGCCCGGAGCGAAGTGGAACGGCATCACCTGAAACAGCCCTTGCGCGCCCGCGTGGCTGGCGACCGTCGAATCACCGCACGATTCGATCTGCATTACCGTCGCCAGCAGGTTCGGGTCGAGGCCGTATTGCGCCGCCCAGCGGCTAATATCGTCGCCCCAGCGCTGCACCTCGGCAGTGAACAACGGCGCAATGCGCGAGGAAGTCGTGGCCCCGGTATTGCCCGTTACAATCGCCTCGACCAGCGCGCTGCTTTCCGTCACGGCAACGGCGGCTGCGCCGAATGTTGCAGATAGCAGGTTGGGCAGCATGATGCTCATCACCAACGCCAGAATAATCCACGCTGGCAGGAACCGCATCAGCCCATAGTTCCAGCCATCCGCCTGCTGTCGGGCTTTCGTGTTTGCCTGTGCAGCCATGTCATTCGCTCGTTTTGTCGAGCGGGATACTCCAATCGAGTTGGTCTGAAGCGCCATCGCAATTGATTCTCAAGGGTTATACGCAATTCTACACCGAGGAGTCGCATAGAAAAGCGTGACGAACGATTCTGTAACTTCAAGCACAGTTGTATATTAGAACATTCGTTCTAAATCGTCAACAAAGCAAAAGCGAAAGTTAGAAGAAAAGAACGGGGCGATCACGATGCAATAACAAGCCTATTTTACCGTAATGTTCGCAACATTTCCTGCCCTGACAGAATTTCATACCCGGTTCTAATGGTCCGGGTCATCCTTTCAGGCGATACCAGTAACGGTACGTTTCCTTGAAGCCGAAGCGCTGATAGAGGGACAATGCGGGTACGTTCGATGCCATAACCTGAAGATAGGCGTATTGTGCGCCCTGTAGTTGTCCAAATGACAGGCAGGTTTCCACAAGCGCCGTTCCAAGCCCTTGCCGCCGCACCCGTTCATCAACTGCCAGCCCAAACAGGCCAACGTACTCGCGTTCCACTACGGCGATACCAACCGCTTCTACGCGGCCATTTCGAGCGAGCGCTACAAACGCTGCCTGAACGGCGATCAACTCCAGGGTGCGGGCAAGAATGCCAGCGAAAGCAGCTCGCTCGTGGTTCAGGCGGCAGAATTCGTCTATCCACGCTGACTCCGGCTGTTCCAAAACAGTCGCCAGTTCGCTGGGCTCAAAGGAACGGCCTTTAAGACTGAGAGTTTGTACGCTGATTTCGCCTTCGCGCCGGTAACCGCGTTGCGCCAGCCGTTCATCCAGTCCGGCAGGCGCGGCTTCCGTGAGCTTGAAGGCAGTTGGCAGACCTGCCCGCTCATAGTGCGTTTCGCAGAAGTCAATTTTCTCATCCAGCGGGCGCGATGACGGGTATAGAACCTGCACCGAATTGGCCCGCCGCGACATGCCGCCGGCAAACCGCAGCAACCAGCCATCATAAACGACGGTCTGCAAGGCAGGCCAGGCGTTGAGCGACAGTTCTTCAAGCAGTTGAATGTGTCGATGATCGTGTTGTGGCATCGTTGAATACGTGGTTTCGCCGGAATGTGGGCGCGGAGAACGTCCGGGACGCGTCGGGCGAGGTATTTGAGCATACCACACCGTTTGGCCACCGGCTTTATGGCCGGTAAAGGCCAGCGACAAGCGGCAATCATCGAGAAATGACCAACATGCGCTAAAATGTCGGTTGTAATTCACATGAACAGTGGAAAAGGAGACGTCGTGAAACGTAGTGTGATAGTGCTGGCTGCGCTGGCGGTGTTTCTCGCCGTGCTGCCGGGACTGGCTCAGGAAGCGGCGACGATTACGCCTGAACTGGAAGCGCAGATGGTCGCGCTGGAAGATATTACTCGCCAGCTTCGGGAACTGGACGGAGAGCCGGTGGAGCGCGCTTTTCCGACGCGCGAAGAGACGATTGCATACCTGCGCGAGACGATCGACCAGCAATTACCGCTTGACGAAGCCGATCGCTATCGCGATTTCTATGTCGCGCTCGGCCTGCTGGAGCCGGCAATTGATCTGCGTGACGTTTATCTATCTCTGCTCAGCGCGCAGGTGGCAGGCTTCTATGACACGGATACACAGGTCATGAACGTTCTTCCGGCGCAGGGAGAGCTGGCAAGTGAATTAAGCCTGCTCGAACAGATCATTTACGTTCACGAGTATACGCACGCGCTTCAGGATCAATTCTTCGGTCTGGAACAATATCTGGACGATGAGGAAGTCGTCAAGCATCCGGATCGGGCGCTGGCGGCCGTCGCGCTGGTTGAAGGCGATGCTTCAGCGGTCATGAACGTGTTTGCGCAGGAGGTTATTACTCGAAATCCGCTGGCGGTTTTTCAAATTCTGGGTCAGGGCCTGCAGGCGGGCAATCTTTTCCTGCCGCCGGGCACGCCCGCCGTTCTGTCGCGCGAATTGATCTTTCCCTATGAGGCCGGTATGCAGTTTGTCCTGAAACTCTATCAGGATGGCGGGTGGGAGGCCGTCAATGCCGCATATGAAAACCCGCCGGTGGCGTCGGAGCATATTCTGCATCCCGAAACGTATCTGGCGGGCCAAACGCCGGCGGCGGTCAGCTTGGCGGACGCGACCGCCGCGCTGGGCGAAGGCTGGACGGTGCGCTGGGATACGACGCTGGGCGAGTGGTATCTGCGCGAGCATCTCCGCACCCAACTGTCGCTGAGCGACGCCGCGGATGCCGCGCAGGGCTGGGGCGGCGACCGGCTTCACGTTTATGGCAACGAGGCGAGCGGTGCGCTGGCTCTGGCGCTGAGGCTGGTATGGGATACTTCCGCCGATGAAGCAGAGTTTGAGGAAGCCTATCGCGAGTTTGCCGTGGCGCGCTTCGGCGGCGAGGGCGATGGCGTTTGCTGGAGTAACGCCGAAACCGCTTTGTGCATGCCCGATATCGACGGCGAGACGCTGATCGTCTATGCGCCGACGGTCGAGCAGGCACAGGCGATTATCGCAGCGCAGTGAGCGCCGTTAATATTGTGCCGCCTCTGGTGTAACGGTCAGGGGCGGCGTTATCAATGCGTTTCGCGCATGAGATTGAGGAGCAAACGATTGTGGACAGGGTGACGATTGTCGGGCTGGCCGTGTCGCTGGGGGCGCTGCTGCTGGTGCTTGAACTGGTGCGGCGGCGCAAACTGCGCGAGGATTATTCGCTGTTGTGGCTGGCAACTGCCCTCACGCTGATCCTGCTGAGCGCGTCGCGGCCCATGCTCGACCAACTGGCGAACCTGCTCGGCGTCGTCACCTATCCGCCGGCAGCGCTGTTTCTGGTCGCGATCATTTTTCTGCTCGCTATCCTGCTGCATTTCTCGACCGTCATCTCGCGGCTGACGCGAGAGAGCAAAGAAGTGGCCCAGCAGCTTGCCATTCTGCGCTGGGAGCTGGCGGAAACGCGCCGGGCCTTAGACAGCGCCCGCGCTGGCGGTCGCGATAATCAGGATGACGACCAGCGCCGCGCAGTACGCCAGGACGACGGGAATCCGCCGCTCTAGCGGATTGGTGTCTTCGGCATAGGCCGCATAAGGCGGCTCCAGCCGCCGTTTGACGACCAAAATCGGCGTCAGGAACCATGCCAGCACCAACCCGCCGATCAGCCCGCCCAGATGGCCCCAGTTGTCGATGCGGAAGCGCGTCCCGGCGATGCTCGTCAGCGCGCCATATAGGAAGTTGATCAGGCCCCATGTGATGAGCGAACGCATCTGCGCGTCTGCCGCCGGCCCGAGCAGCCCGCGATGGCGATAGAGGTAGACGAACTCGGCCCCCAGTATGGCGAACACCGCGCCCGACGCGCCGACCGACGCAATATCGCCGCCCAGAACTGTGCTGAAGACCGAGCCCAGCAGCCCGCCGAGCAGGTAGATAATGGCGAAGCGGGCATGGCCGAACAATGGTTCCAGCACCGAGCCGACGGACAGCAGGATGTACATATTGAGGATGATGTGCAGGCTGTTGCCCAGTACCAGCGTGTTGTTCAGCCCGTAAATGCCGGCGTGCAGGAACATCGCCGATAACAGACGGTGATATTCGCCGCCTCTAAGCACCGCCACCGGGATATTCGCGCCCCAGATAAAGATTTCCTGATCCAGCTCTGGGGACAACGCGCGCAGGATGAAAATGCCGGTATTGATCGCCAGCAAAGCGTAAGTGACGATCGGGCTTACCCGCGGCAACTGCACCGGCACGCGGCGTGGCTGGTCTTCGCCTTCTTCCGATGGTGGTCGTGCAGGCGGGGCGACAGGCGGGCGTTCGAGCGGATGCTGCCGCCGCTCACCTGAGGGAGTATCTTGAGTCATGCAGGGTTCTTTCGCGGCGTGGCGCCAGTTATAATCGACATGAGAACAACGTTACAAGGGATGAATTATGCCGGTATACGACTATCGCTGCAACCAGTGCGGGCGTCGTGTGGCGCTGTTCTACAAGACCTACAAGGACTATGACGAGGCGACGCATACCTGCCCGAACTGCGGCAGTACGGATCTGACCCGTCTGATCAGCCGCGTGGCGATTGCGCGCCCAAGCCGCAATTACGAGAATATGTCTTCGGACGAAATGCTGAGCGTGCTGGAAGGCGGCAACCCGCGCGAAGTCGGCGAGATGATGCGCCAGCTTGGGCAGGACGAAGAAGGGCTGGGCGATACCTATAAGGAGGTGACCGAGCGCCTGCTGAAGGGTGAAAGCCCTGAAAAGATCGAGCAGGAGCTTGGGCCGGCGCTTGAAGCCGATGCGGGCGGCGATATGGGCGGCATCGGCGACGATCTGTAGCAACCAAAGCGACAGGAGCAATGCGTGGAGGCGTACATTGGTCTGACCGGCGACGGCTATTGGGCGCTGTTTCAGGAGGACGCCAGTGGCGAGCCGGTACTGCTCGCGGTTGGCGATCCCTTCGAGCCGGGAGACGCCATTCGCCCGGCGGTCGCCGCGCTGACTGAGTGGGCTGCCGCTTATGGCTACCGGATCGTGACGCCGCGCTATGGCCTCAGTGAAGTGAGTCTCGAAGACCTGATCGAGCCGGAAGTTTTCGACGAGATTTTGGGCCCCGCCGCTGACATGGACGATGGCGGCTGAACGAAACGAGCCGTCATGCACGCACCTGCCATCTCTGGTAATCGCTCCGGCGTGCAATCCGGCTTCTCACGCACGCACGAACGCCTGATCACGCGCCGGGAGTGGCGTCGCGTGATCGCCGTCGCGGCGCTGATGGCGCTTGTCACGACGCTGCCGTATCTGGCGGCGTGGAGCGCGCAGGGCGCCGGTTGGCGCTTTAGCGGCTTCCTGTTTGGCGTCGAAGATGGTAACTCCTACCTCGGCAAGATGCGGCTGGGCGCGCGTGGCCTATGGGATTTCCATCTGTTTTACACGGCGGAGCCACACGACGGCGCGCCGCTTTTGTTCCTGCCGTATCTGCTACCGGGACAACTGACCGGCCTTGTTGTCGAACGCACCGATCCCGCGCTGACGCCGCTGCTGGTGCTGGTCTATCACGGCATGCGCGTCGTCTTCGGCATCCTGCTGATCGCGGTGCTCTACCGCTTCATCGCCCTGTTTGCGCGGCGGCCCATAGTTCGCGCGCTGGCGCTGTGGCTGGCGATTCTTGGCGGCGGGCTGGGCTGGGTGCTGGCGTTCGCCGGGTTTGGGCTGGCCCCGGAATTTTACATCCCCGAAGGCTTTACCTTCCTGATCCTGTTCGGGCTGCCTCATCTGGCGCTGGCGCGCGCGGCTTTACTGACCGGACTGATGCTGCTGGTCGAAATCGTTGATGGCCACCGCCCGCTGGCGCAGGCAGCGCTGGCGGCGATTTGCTGGATCGTCGTCGGGTTGGCTGTCCCGTTCTATCTGGCGATCATTTATCTGCTTCTGGGCGTGTGAGGGCTGGCGCTCTGGCTGCGGCGGGGGGATTTCCCAACACGGCTGGCCTTTGCAGGCGGCGTTAGCGCCGCGATTTCGCTGCCTCTGTTCGCCTATTACGCAGTCGTGCTCGGACAGCATCCAGCATTTTCGCAATGGTCGGCTCAAAACCAGCTTCCGTCGCCGCCGCCGCTGCATTATCTGCTGGCTTATATCGTCCTGCTCATTCCGGCGTGGGCGGGCTGGCGCTTTGCCTGGCGTCGCGCCCGTTTGTACGGGCGTTATGCCTTGCTGGCGGCATGGCCTTTGATGGCCCTGCCGGTTGTATACGTGCCGATCAATGTTCAGCGGCGGCTTGGGGAAGGCGTCCTTGTGCCGCTGGCGCTTCTCGCTGCAACCGGGCTATACGCGACGGCGCGCGCATGGGGCATGAAGCACGGTCGCCACGCCGGCAGACGATTTCTCCGGCTGGCATTGCCGGTGGCAGCCGTCGCCTCGATCAGCAGCCTGATCGTTTATCTGGGGAGTTGGGGAGCGGCGACAACACGACGTGAGCCGGTCTTTCGCCCGGCAACCGAAATTGAGGCGCTGGCGTGGCTGAATCGGCACGCGGCTCCCGGTTCGGTCGTGCTGAGCGCGCCGTCGACCGGCAATGTGCTGCCCGCCTACGCCGATGTGCGTGCGTATGTCGGGCACGGGCCTGAGACCATCGGTTATGCCGGCAAGTCGGATCAGGTGCGCCGTTTCTTCAGCGGCGCGATGAGCGAAGCTGAACGGCTTGCGCTGCTCGAAGGCTTTGATGTTGCCTACGTCTTCTACGGCCCGGCGGAACGGGCGCTGTCGGGTTCGAGCGTCACTGCCGCTGCGCCCCGGTGGACGGATACCATGCAGCGCGTCTACAGCCGGCACGGCTATAACATTTATGCGGTCGCGGGCCGCTGATGCCGCCGCCGGATAGCCGGCTAGGAGCGCATGTTTTCGGGCTGGGCGAAGATAATGCGCCCGGTGTCCTTATTGATTAGCTTGGTGACCGTCACATAGGTTGTGCGGTCCATGTACGCCTTCCCGTTCTCGACAATCACCATCGTGCCATCTTCCAGATAGCCAACGCCCTGATTCGGCTCCCGGCCTTCCTGAATGATGTGAATCGGGAATGTCTCGCCCGGAATGTAGGCTGAGCGCACGGCGTTCGCCAGTTGGTTGATGTTCAGCACCATGACGCCCTGCGCGCTTGCGACCCGGTTGAGCGGATAATCGATGGTCAAAATCGGTGCGTTCATCTTTTGCGCCAGCGCGATCAGCTTGTCGTCGACTTCATCCTGCTCATCGATCTCCTCCTCGATGATTTTGAATGGAATCGACGGCGTGCTCTGCAATTCCTTCAGCTTCTCCAGACCGCGACGTCCGCGGTTGCGCCGCTGCGGGTCGGAAGAATCGGCCACGCGGTGCAACTCCGAAATCACGAAGCGCGGTACGATGATGGTGCCGCCCAGGAAGCCTGTCTTGGCAATATCGACAATCCGGCCATCGATCAGCACGCTGGTATCGAGCAGCAACTGGCGATCGGCTCCACTGCCGATGAATGCCGGATTACGCCCGATGCCCAGCCATTCGTTGAGAAAACGCCAGGCTTCGCGCGAGCGCAGGCTGAGCATGGTCATGCCGAGATAGCCAAACAGGACGGCTACCAGCGGCGGCAGCAGGTTGCCGAGCGGCGGGCCCAGCAACGACAGCGGATACGCCAGCAGCAGCGACAACACCAGCCCGATCAACAGCCCAAGAACGCCGGTGAACAGCACCTCCATCGGCAGCTCGTTGATCGTGCGGCTGAGCAGGCGCACGGGCCGAACGGTGATCCACGGTGTCAGGACGAGGCCGAACAGGAGGCCGACCAGCGCGAAGATGGTTGACGTCGCCAGCTCGGGCAAGGCGACGGAACTGGCCATATCGACGCCCAACCGCGCGCCCAGAAAAGCGAAAATGACCATCCCAATGATGCGGGAGGCAAAATCAGCGGACATGGGAATGCTCCCGGATGGGCGCACGCCACGGCCCGCAGGGATAAGAACGGATGATTCAAACTGGAAGCCGGTTGCGGCGCGCCACCCTTAATAATAACGGTGACATTGAATTTACCATGCGAGCGAAAGGAACGTCAACGCATCAAAAGCCGAGCAGGTAACGGCCAACGAGGCTACCGTAAACAATCCACATGACGCCACTGATCAGCAGCGCCATACGCGGCCAGCGCGCGGATGCCAGCGCTAGATGCAACAGAAGACTGTAGAACTTCAGATAAGGGACAAAAAATAGCCAGGCGAAAATGCCCAGCAACGGATCACGACGTCTGTATGCCTGTGCTGCCAGAACGAGACCAATGGCAATACTGACCGGTGCGGGAAGCAGGATAAGCGGCGCAAGATTTGTGGATTGCCCGACAAGATTCGTCTGAATTGCATGCAACATGCGTTCGGGCCACCATCCCCACAGGAGCAGCGATAGCAGAAACCAGATAATTGAGATTGCAGCCGCTTTGCCCCAGATTTGCCACCGAAAGCCGGCATAATATCCCAGCGCGTTCTGCGGCTTGCTAAACAGCAATGGCCCGCTCCACGCTACGGGTACAAGCAGGCCAAGATATGATAACCAGTCGATATTGACCTCCAGCGCGTTGTCGAAGGCCATATATGACACCAGCGCGATGACAACCGAGCGCAACGAACCGCCAAAGCGAAGCGTCGTAAGCGCCACTGTAGCAAAGAGAAGGAACAACTGTGTGAGCACAGCCAGAGGTAGCGGAAGCGCCGCAAACGGTAGCAGGGCAACCGCTGCCCACGGTGGATTAATAAATCCGGCTACCTGAAACGGATCAGCGAGATTCCGGGCGCTCGGCAGAAAAACATGCTCCTGGTCGTACCATACGTGAGCCTTGCCGGTACTGCGTATCCACAGCGCCACCAGCCACCAGAGCACTGCCATCAACAGCGCCAGTAGCAGGGCCTGCTGCTGGACTCGGGTTAGGTGAAGGCGCGGGCGGTGAATGGCGGCCAGCGCAGTGGAGACAGCTTCCGTCAATGTCATGAAGTGTACTCTCCGGCGAAAGACAACCCTCTTAATCATAGGCAAAGGCGGATGATACAGGGATAAGGGTTTCAATGACCTCGTAACACCGCTGCTTGTTGACGCAAGCATACATGCATGATAGTATGTTTGTGCTCGCGCAAACTGCTGTACTGCGCGGTCTTTTCAATCTCAACCTCGACACTTGCAGCCTGTCATGCAGAGAGGAAACGCATCCATACCTTTGATCAGAACTGAGGAGATCCGGCGGACTGTATATCCGCCAACCGGCGATCCGTTCAAAACCGGGCTGGCGCTACATTCAGGGAGCCAGACTTGAATTCACGCGAGCCGAAAGCGCCTAGCCGCTTTTTTTCAGCCTTTTACATACGTCTGTGCATGTAATTGCGAGCAGCCCGTTATAATCAGGAGCAGTCTGCCATGATCAAGCCACAGGTTTTCAGCCATTTTCTCAAAACCGGACTCGGTAGCGAACTTGACGCCATCGTAAAAGCCTACGCGGACCTCAATCGCTTTAGCGGTGCGGTCCTTGTACGTCGCGGAGACGACATTTTGCTCCGCAAAGGCTACGGCATGGCCAACCACGAGCACGGCGTAGCCAATACGCCTGCGACGGTCTTTCGTATCGGTTCGATGACGAAGCCGTTTACCGCGCTGGCAATCATGCAGTGGGTGGAACGAGGTGTGCTGGCGGTCGAAGATACGGTCAGCCGCTTCGTGCCAGACTACCCGAATGGTGAGCGCATTACCCTGCACCATCTGTTGAGCAACACAAGCGGCATTCCCGATTACATCCTCATGCCGTCGTTCCCGACCGTGGCCAAACGGCGGTTGAAAACCGATGAGTTGATCGCGCTGTTCCGCGATGCACCGCTCCTGTTCGAGCCGGGAGAACGGTTTGCCTATAGCAACTCGAACTGGGTGCTTCTGGGGAAAGTGCTGGAGCAAATGACCGGAAAGCCATATGGCGAGGCGATTCGCGAACAAATCTTTGAGCCTGCGGGTATGGCTACTGCCGGATACACGTGGGAAACGCCGCTGATTCCACATCGCGCGCAGGGATATGTCGACAGTGGCAATGGCATCATCAACGCCGAATTCATCGACGAGACAGCGCTACATGGGGCAGGCGGTCTTTACGCCACCGTTGATGATTTGCTGCGCTTCGACCGGGCGCTTGCGGCAGGAAAAATCGTCAGGAGCGACACGCTGGAACGCATGGCCGCGAATGGAACTGCGCCATACGGTTATGGATGGGAACTCGAATCCATTCACGGACGCCGGGTTGTTGGGCATTCCGGCGGCATGCCGGGTTATATGAGCAATTTCGCCCGGTTCGTTGACGATGACGTGACGGTCATCGTGCTTTCGAACCTTGGCAGCGCTGAGGTGAAGGCGCTAACAGAGGCGCTGGGAGCGATTGTCTTTGGCCTTCCCTATGAGAAGCCGAGCGCGCGCAGGTTTATCGAGATCGATCCGGCGCAACTGAAGCAATACGAGGGCGACTATTCGCTTACTTACTTTGGCCGCACCAGCGTACTAAGTTTCCGGGTCGAGAACGGCCAGTTGATGATGCATGTTCCCGGCTTGCCAAGCTCGATTGTGCGGGCGATGAGCGAAACGACCTTCTTCGCTCGCTCGAAGGGCGAGGTCGAAATGACGTTCTTGCGCGACCAGAACGGCGACATCAAAGGCATTGATGTGAACTGGAGCGGGCACAGGCAATTCGCGCCGCGCATATAAGTCAAGGGGAGCCGGCTGAGGACGCCCCTGACCATCCACCATCGCGGATGGTCAGGGGCATACAGTATCTATTCCGTCGCTACCTGAACGCGTTCCGCCAGCCAGTCGATGATGGTGGGCAGCAGTTCATCGGTGAAGTCCGGTTCGAGCATGCCGTACTCCTGCACACCACCCGTGATGGCCTCCTGAAATAAGTGATTGGCGTTTGGAATCGTCACAATCGTGACATCCGGATTTTCGGCTACCGCCAGCGCGGCTTCCAGCGGAGGCACGTTCTGTTCCGCGTCGACCTGCACGTCAAGGCCGCCGAAGATGGCCAGCACCGGAATCGTGACCGATTGCCAGTCCTCAACCGGATCATACGCTAGGAACGAGGCGAACCAATCGCTCCGGAACGTTTCCATCTGGGTTTCAAGCACCTGTTCGACATATGCATCGACATCGCCCAGAACCGCGCGCTGGCTCTCCGGTAGGTCTTCAATCTGATCGCGGACGGTGTCTTCCAACAGCGTTTCGAGCGCGCCCCAATCCTGTACATTGACCAGCTCAAAGGCTTGGCGCAGGAATTCGAGCTGGCCTTCGATCTGCTCTTCACTTGCGCCTGCCGTCTCCATCAGCCGCCGGTTCTGCACTTCGAGCAGTTCGTGGCCGCCAACAGCCGGCCCGGCCAGAGCAATGAGAAACGCCAGATCGGTATCCCCCGCCGCCAGCATGGCGGCCACCAGCCCGCCCTCGCTGTGTCCAAGGATGCCGACCTGTTCTGGGTCGATGTCGTCCCGGCTCATCAGGTAGTCAATCGCGGCCTGGGCATCAGACGCGAAATCGTGCAGCGTCGCCGTGTTATAGTCGCCGGTCGATTCGGCAGTGCCGCGGTCGTCATAGCGCAGTACCGCAATGCCGTTGCGCGTCAGCGCATCGGCGATTAAACGAAACGGCCTGATGGACGAAACCGGCGCAAGCGACTCGTCGCGATCCTGCGGGCCGCTGCCGCTAACCAGCACGACAGCGGGGTGCGGCCCGTCGCCCGGCGGCAGGGTGAGTGTGCCGGCCAGTGTCACGTCGCCGTTTTCAATCTGCACTTCTTCCTGCGCGTAGGGCAGGTCGGTGGCTTCCGGGCCTGCCCACGGTCTCAGGGCATCGACGGCCGGAAGGAAAACCGCTTCGTACAGGGCGTCACGCTCATCCGGCACGGCGTTGAGCGCCACGAGGAAGGTGCGTCCCCCGAACGATGCCAGCGCAAGATCCATGCTCGCATGAACCGGTATGGAGACTTCCGTTTCGTACAGCGTCCATGTTAGCCCGTTGGCTTCTCGTTCGCCTGCCGGTTCGGGCGCTTCGGTCAGGCCCATCTGCGGCAGCAGCGCGTTCAGGGCCGTATTGGCCGGCACAGGGGCCGCCTGCTGGGCGATCCATGTCGGGTCGTTCTCGAACGCTGAACGCACATACAATCCGGGCGAGACTTCGGTCCACGTTTCAGGAACGACGCTTTCCAGACCGAAGATTTCATCGGTGTAGGCTTCGAGTGTAATCTCGGCCTGTGCAGAGACGGCCAACGCCCCTGTCAGGATAAAAATCAGCAATAGCCACCGGCTTATATTTGTCACGGGTTACCTCCAATACGGGCTAGATGGAAAGATGCGGGGCGCAGTCAGAAGGTTGTGCGTCAACTGCCAGGCCAGCAAGTGGGACTATTAAGCGCGAATGGCGAACGTGCCTATCCGGTGAGATCCAGCGCTTCATGAACCGCCTCGACAAGCTGCCGGTGGGAAAACGGCTTTGGCAGCGAGTGATAGGCACTAGCGGCGACCGGGGTCGCCCATTCCGCCAGAGTATACGCGCTTGTCACGATAACAGGAATGTCCGGATATTGCTGGTTCAGGATTTCGAGGAGGGCCATACCGTTCATGTGGGGCATGCGTAGGTCTGTGATGACAAGTCGAAATGGGCCGCTGTCCTGAAGACATCGCACGGCCTCAGCGCCGTTGACGGCTTCAACCACCTCAAAACCCTGCTGGCGAAGAATACTGGTCAATAAGATGCGGATATTTCGCTCATCCTCGACAATGAGAACACGCATGCCTAAGAGCCTGACGCGACTGGATTTGCTCAACAGTAATTATAATACTACATGTAATGAAGTTGCGGATAGCCGATAAGATTAACGTTTAATTGGCGCTGCGCGATCAAACGGCTGCGCCTTTCTGTTCAGGCTTGCGTTGTTCGGTCGGGAAGCGTGAGTGGGGAATAATTAGCCTGCTCCGGCGATGCCAGCCTTTTGCCCGACACGGTCGCAGGGACGCCGGTATGCCTCAACGGCGTCCCTGTGGCGTGAACAGCGCCTATGGATACTTGCGATTCAGCATCCGGGCATACGGGATGGTTTCGCGGACATGCGGCAAGCCGCAGATCCAGGCGACCGTTCGCTCAAGGCCCAGCCCAAACCCGGCGTGTGGTACGCTGCCATACCGGCGTAGATCGAGATACCAGGCATAGGCTTCACGCGGCAGGCCGATCTTGCTGACGCGTTCTTCCAGTAGCTCCGGATCGTAAATTCGCTCGCTTCCACCCGTAATCTCGCCATAGCCCTCCGGCGCGAGCAGGTCGACGCTGCGGCATACTTCTGGCCGGCCTTCGACGGGCTGCATATAAAAGGCTTTGATCGCCGTGGGATAATGATAGACGAACACCGGCTTGTCGAACATCTCGGCGAGGGCCGTTTCGTGCGGGCTGCCGAAGTCCTCTCCCCATTCGATGTGCAGCAACTCGCGCTGTTGCGGGTCTTCCGTTTCCGCAGCCAGTTTTTGCAGGCGTTCGACGGCTTCATCATACGAAATTCGGGCGAAAGGCGCGGTCACGTTTTCCAGCCGGCTGACATCGCGCTCGATAATCGCCAGTTCGGTGCGATGCTTGTCGAGCACCTGCTGCACGGTGTAGCTGATCAGCTGCTCTTCCATCGCCATCAGGTCTTCGAGCGTATAGAAAGCTGCTTCCGGCTCCAGCATCCAGAATTCCATCAAATGGCGGCGCGTCTTGCTTTTTTCGGCGCGGAATGTCGGGCCGAAACAGTAGACGCGGCCAAACGCTGCCATGTTGGCTTCGTTGTAAAGCTGCCCGGTCTGCGCCAGATATGCGGGTTCGCCGAAGTAGTCGATGCTGAACAGCGTAGTCGTCTCTTCGCCCGCCGCGGGCGTGATGATCGGCGTATCGACCAGCAGAAAACCTTCGTTGTCCAGCCATTCACGCAGCGCCCGCACGATGGTGGCGCGGATACGCAGAATCGCCCACTGGCGGCTGGAACGCACCCACAGATGGCGGTGATCCATCAGGAACTCCGTCCCGTGTTCCTTGGGCGTGATCGGGTAATCCTCGGCCATTTGCAAGACCGACAGGCCGCTCAACCCGACTTCGTAGCCGCCGGGGATGCCGGGCGCGCGACCTTCCTGCCGCACGGTTCCGGTCACCACGATGGACGACTCCTGCGTCAGCTTTGCCGCCTGCTGGAACTGCGCTTCATCCATGTCTTTCTTAAAGGCGACACACTGGACGATACCCGTGCCATCGCGAAGCTGAATGAACTGCAGCCGGCCTTTATCGGTCCGGTTGTAAACCCATCCGCGCAGCGTCACTTCTTCGCCGACGTGGTTGGCGATATCACTGATCTGGATGACTGGCGGTGTCGACACTGCCACAACTCCTTCTGCCGTCTATACGGACTGTTGGCACAATCAATGGGCGGAATCGTACCCGATGGCGCGTGGTTCAACCAGACGCCGGAAAGGCCGGAGGAGACGCACGCCAGACGCGCTATACTGAGGCCGTATTGCCCCGATGGAGACAACCGATGAGCTTTCCGCAAAAAGTCAACGACCGCCAGTGGGTGCAGGACGTTAGCGCCCGCCTGAAGACAAGCCGCAAACAGGCCGGCTTTCTACGCTACACCGCGCCACTGCCTGATGATCAGCGGCAGTGGCCATTCTGGTCCGCGCTGTATGCCATGGTCTATCGCTGGTTCGATAGCGAAATGGCCGCCGATGAACTCCGCAGCGCGACGTCGAAACAACCTGATAGTGGACCGGACGTGGGACTGATCCGCCGTTCGATTGGGTGGAACGAGCAGCCGCCGGATAGCGACCTTGCCGCGCCGCCGCTGCTGGCGGTGGCGACCGTGGCCGTCTATCACCTGACGGGTGACTGGAACCTGATCGAACGGGTGTACCCGAGGCTGGCGGCGGCGCATACGTGGTTCGATCGCCAGCGCGATCAGGATGGCGACGGGCTGGTCGAACCGGCGGCGCTGGAGGAAACGCTGCGCGGCAATCTGAGTTTGCCGGGCGACGGTCAAGTGACCGAGCGGGACTGGCTGGAGCTGAACTATCTGCGGCTGGCGGATCTGGACGCGCTGGCCCACATCGCCTATGACCTGAGGCTGAAAGACGAGCAACAGGTTTGGGAGGCGCGGGCCGAAACCGTGCGCCAGGCGCTGATGCCGCTTTCGCGCGAGAGCGACACACCGCTGTCGTTGTTCGCCCGCTGCGCGATGCCTGAACAGGCGGAAGCTGTGGCCGCTTCCGTTCAGTCTGCCGGCCCGTGGGGGCCGCCATGTGTGTCGCCGTCCGGGCAGCCGTGCGTGTCGCTGATTCATAACTGGCTGGTGTACGTCGGCCTGCGTAATTACGATCTGCGCCCTGCGGCAAACGCGCTGGCCGAGCGCTCCCTACTGCTGGTTGAGCGAAGCGGGTATCATGCGCTGTACCATGCGGAAACCGGCGAGGGGATGGGCGCAGCGCCCGCGACCGTCGCGGCGCTGGCAGTCGACATGCTGTTTCGCGAGCGGCAAACCATCGCGCCCGGCGCGCACTGTATCTAGCCGCGCCCGGCGGACTCCATTTCAGACCGGTTCTCAGTTACAATGGTGCGTACATTCACCGGTTGCGTATGACACCCGGTTTGCCAGCGCGCGGGTTCAAAGAGCGCGTTGCCAGCAACCGGGAAGAACCCGCGTTTATATCAAATAGAGGAATATCAGGGCATGGCGTTACAGATTTTCAACGTCCTTGGGCGTGAGAAACAGGTGTTTACGCCTTTAGAGCCGGGCCGCGTCAACATGTATGTCTGCGGACCGACCGTCTATGATCACGCGCACATCGGCCACGCCAAGACGTACATTGCCTTTGACGTCATCGTACGGTATTTGCGGCACAGCGGCTATAACGTGCTCTACGTGCAGAACCTGACCGATGTCGGTCACCTGCTGGATACCGGCGAGGATCGGGTGCTGCGCCGCGCCGAGCAGTTACAGGCGCTGCCGATGCAGATTGTCGAAACCTACACGCGTAGTTATTTCGAGGATATGGACGCGCTCGGCGTGCTGCGGCCGGATATTTCGCCCCGCGCCAGCGGTCACATTCCTGAACAGATCAAGATGATTCAGGAATTGATTGACAAGGGCTACGCCTACGAGGTGAACGGCAGCGTTTATTTCGACGTCACCAAAGCCCCGGACTACGGCAAGCTGTCTAACCGGCGCATTGAGACGCAGGAGGCCGGCACGCGCGAGGCTGTGCGTGGCGAGAAGCGCAACCCGCTCGACTTCGCACTGTGGAAGCGCGCCGAGCCGGAGCACATTCTGCGCTGGGACAGCCCGTGGGGCGAAGGTTTCCCCGGCTGGCACATCGAGTGTTCGGCCATGGCGCGAAAGTATCTGGGCAAGACGTTCGACATTCACGGCGGCGGCATCGACAACATCTTCCCACATAACGAGTGCGAAATCGCGCAGAGCGAGTGCGCGAATGACGCGCCCTTCGCCCGCTACTGGGTGCTGGTCGGCAGTCTGACGGTCGACGGCGTGAAGATGTCCAAGAGCCTCGGCAATTTCATCACCATCAAGGATGCGCTGAAAAAATACCGGCCCGAGGTCATCCGCACGTTCATGCTGTCGGTGCATTACAGCAGCCCGGTGGATTACAGCGAAGATGCCATGCAGGCAGCCGCGCGTGGCTGGGAGCGTCTGTACAATGCCTACCGGCTGGTGAGCCAGCGGCTGGATAGCGCTCCCGAAGGCACAGCCGGCGAGGCGTTTGTCGAGCAGGTCAACCGCGCGCGCACGGCCTTCACCGAAGCGATGGACGATGACTTCCGCACGCCCGCTGCGCTGGCCGTCTTGCAGGAATTCACGCGGGAAGTCAATTCCTTCCTGAACAGCACGGTCGATATCGGCGCTGATGTGCTGCGGCAGATCGAAGCCGTTTACCGTGAATTGGGCGGCGGCATTCTGGGCATTATCCCGAAGGATGCGGTCGCCGCCGATAGCAGCGCAGAGCGCGAAGCCGCGTTGATCGAGTTGCTGATCGACCTGCGCCGCCAGGCCCGTGCTAACAAGAACTACGCCGAAAGCGATCGTATTCGGGATGAACTGGCCAAGGTGGGCGTTATTCTGGAGGACCGGCCTGAAGGCACGGTCTGGAGAACGATCTGAGAACTTCACCCGCCCCTCCCGCCCCCTGCTCCTAAATCGGCAGATTTTTGAGGAGGGGAGACAGGTTTCCTCGTTCTAAAGCAGGTTGTTCTGTTTTGGAGCGGGGATTTAGGAGAGTGAGGTTCTGCTCAGCGAAGGCCGCACAAGACGCAATCATGCAAGGAACCTGATGGCAGAGTTTATCTACGGACACTGGCCGATTATGGAAGCGCTGCGTTCCGGGCGGCGCTCGTTCGAGCAGCTTCTGATCACCGAGACGGTTGATGAAAAAGGGCTGGTCGCCGAGATCATCAATGCGGCTCAGGAACGCAATGTGCCGCTGCGCCGTGTGCCGCGCCGCATCATCGACGATCTGGCCGGCGGCGCGAACCACCAGAACATGGCGCTGCGGGTGGGCGGCTATCCCTATGTCGACCCTGAAGATATCCTTGAAACGGCCAGAAAACGCGGCGAAAAACCGTTCATTCTGCTGCTGGACCTGCTGAAGGACCCGCAGAATGTGGGGACATTGATGCGTGTGGCCGACGCGGTTGGCGTTCACGGCGTCATCATTCAGGAACGACGTGGAGTGGCCATCACACCCGCAGTTTCCAGCGCCTCGTCCGGCGCGGTCGAGCATTTGCAGGTCGCTCAGGTGACCAATCTGGTCCATACCATGCGCGAGCTGAAAGAACAGGACGTGTGGATGGTCGGTTTGGATATCGGCCCGAACACGCCGCCCATCGACAAACAGGATCTCAACATGTCGCTGGGACTGGTGCTCGGCAGCGAGGGCGAAGGGATGCGGCGGCTGGTGCGCGATACCTGCGACCTGCTATTCTGCCTGCCGATGCGAGGGCATGTCGCCAGCCTGAACGTCGCCACTGTGGGTTCGGTGGCGCTGTATGCGGCGTGGCGCGCGCGCGGCTGGGAGGGTTGGGCGCACGCGCAAACCGGACGCTGAGCGCCGGTGGCACGCACAGGCCTGTTAAGCACTGATTACTACAAGCATGGTATCATTGAACATTGGGATGTTGTAAAGTCCGTCCAGACGTTGATCTGAGCAAGACACCCATTCTCAAACTAAGGAGGATAGCGCCAGCGCGTGTATATATAACGCGACCGATAGTGTGCGCTAGGATTTGCCATGATCGATGATATACTCAATGAAACAAAATCGAAGATGAAGGCCGCATTGTCGGTGTATGAGCAGGACCTGCTTGGCATTCGCAGTGGGCGCGCAAGCACGGCGTTGGTTGATCGCCTGATCGTCGATTATTACGGTCAGGAGACTGAACTGCGCCAGTTGGCGACCATCTCGACGCCGGAACCGATGCAAATCCTGATCCGTCCTTATGATAAGACAGCGATCAAGGCGATCGAAAAGGCGATCCAGGCGTCGGACATCGGCATCAATCCGAATGTCGATGGCGAGGTCATCCGCCTCAATATGCCGCCGCTGACGCGTGAGCGTCGCCAGGAACTGGTGAAATTCCTGCATAAGCGCATGGAAGAGGCGCGCGTTGCCATTCGCAACATCCGGCGCAATGCCAACGACGACCTTCGCGATTTTGAGAAAGAGAAGATGATCTCGGAAGATGAGATGAACCGCGGGCAGCAGGAAGTGCAGAAGCTGACCGATAAGTTCATCGAAGAAATCGACGAGATCGGCAAACGCAAAGAAAAAGAAATCCTCGAAGTTTAGGAAGCAGGTGTAATGGTCGCTGTTATCCGGGATAACGAAGAGACGCCCGCGCCGGCGCTAGACCCCGACCGCATACCCCGCCATGTCGCCATCATCATGGACGGCAATGGGCGTTGGGCCAAGCAGCGGGGCTTGCCGCGCACGGAAGGACACCGCCAGGGCAAGGAAAACCTGCGCCGTATTGTCGAGGCGTGTGTTGAGTTTGGCGTCGAAATCCTGACCATTTACGCCTTTTCCACCGAAAACTGGGAGCGTCCTCCCTCTGAAGTGAATGCCCTGATGAGCATTCTCGAACTGGTGCTCAATCAGGAAGTCAAGCGACTGCACAAAAACGGGGTGCGCGTCTGTCACATCGGCAAGATGGATGGCGTCGCGCCCCACTTGCAGGAGAAAATCCGCAAGGCGGTCGAATTAACACGCAACAACGACCGCCTGATTCTCAACGTTGCCTTCAACTACGGCGGGCGCGACGAGATTGTCCACGCGGTTCAGGAGATCGTGCGTAGTGGCATGCCCGCCGAAGAAATCACCGACGAGGTGATCAGCCAACATCTGTACACTCGCGGCATCCCCGATCCAGACCTGATTATTCGCACCAGCGGCGAGCTGCGCGTTAGCAATTTCCTCATCTGGCAGGGCGCGTACAGCGAATACTACGTTACGCCGGTCTACTGGCCCGATTTCGACAAGGAAGAACTCCGCAAAGCATTGATCGAATACGGTCGCCGCCGCCGCCGCTTTGGCAAGATCGACGAACAGGTCGAGCAGGAATCCTAAACATCCCCCGCGGCGAACGCACCGCGTTTTCCCCGTTAAATGGCTATCAAATAGCAGTCTCGTCCAAAAAGACAGGCTGTCGCTGCGCCGTCCGTCTTGCCGGCGATAGGTCGGTTACGGAAGCAGCAAAACGTGTATTGCTCTCTGAATTAATTATCCCCACACTTTTTGGTAGGTTCCAATCTGCATTACGAGGAGTATACTGGAAGGCAGTGGATTGAAGTGGAGGCGTTATGTTGAATGACATTGCCCAGGTGAGCCAGGCACTACGGGAACAGCAGTACATCTCGACCGACGAAATCTCAACCGTGATGTTTCTGGCCGAAAAGCTGGGCAAACCACTGCTGGCCGAAGGGCCTGCCGGCGTGGGAAAAACCGAGCTGGCCAAGGCATGGTCGAAGGTCACGGGTCGCCCGCTGATTCGGCTGCAGTGCTATGAGGGCCTTGACGAAAGCAAGGCGCTGTACGAATGGGAATACGCCAAACAGATGCTCTATACCCAGTTGCTGCGCGACAAGCTGAGTGAGTTGCTGTCGCAGGCCAGCAGCCTGCGCGAGGCCGCTGACCGGCTGGGGGATGAAGAGGATGTATTCTTTTCCGAGCGTTTTCTGCTGGCGCGCCCGCTGCTTCAGGCCATCACCTCGCCGGAGCCGGTCGTGCTGCTGATCGACGAAATCGACCGGGCCGATGCCGAATTTGAAGCCTTCCTGCTTGAAATCCTCAGCGACTTTCAGGTATCCGTGCCCGAACTTGGCACTATTCGCGCCAAACACCAGCCGGTTGTGCTGCTGACGAGCAACAACACGCGCGAGCTTTCCGAAGCGCTCAAGCGTCGCTGCCTCTACCTGTTTATCGACTATCCATCGCGCGAGGCAGAGTTGAACATCGTGCGTATGCGTGTGCCGGAACTAAACCAAAAGCTGGCGCAACAGGCCGTAGAAGTCGTGCAGAGCCTGCGGCAACTGGACCTGAAGAAGAATCCGAGTGTCTCGGAAACGATTGACTGGGCGCGAGCGCTGGTCATGCTGAACGCCGACCATCTCGACCGGCAGACGCTGGAGAATACGCTGACTGTTCTGCTGAAGCACGAAAGCGACGTGCAGAAAGCCCGGCGCGCGCTAATGGGTGGCCGTTCGCATCCCAACGAGCGTGACCCGCGTGAAGCACGGCTGCGCGGGCGGGGCCGTTGGGCTGGCAACGACTGGAATAACTGACGCCTGCAACGGGAGGAATCGAAAAGGCGCTGGATTTGGTATCCAGCGCCTTTTTAATTACGCGGCATTTCTCAGGCGGAAGCCCGCGATCTGGTGAGCGCCGAACGATAGACGAAATAGACGACAACCAGCGCTACGGCGACGATGACGGTCGTCAGCAACGCCTGACCGAGGAAGGTTCCGAGGTTGATGTCGACAGTCTCGGCGTCGATGGCTTCCGCGACCTTATTCAGTTCCGCAGCATAGGCTGAGGTGATGACATAAGGCGCAAGCAGGCTGATAAGAAAGGTCACGACGACGATGACGATGAGTCCGTAACGGAAGAGACGGAGCCGGCCTTCGATATCGGTGGTCTGCAGCATCGATGCCCCCTCATTGAGAATAGTGAATACGTTGATATCATTATATACGCTCATCTATTCTCAATGAACTTAAGATGGTCACGAGGACTGGGGCGACTGGATATCCCGCGTCTGAATGGCTGCCGCCATGCGTTCCATCGCCTCCAGCAATCGGGCGCGCTGCGTACCCATGTTGATGCGAACGAAGCCCTCGCCGCCGGGGCCGAAGGCCGCGCCATCGTTGAAGGCGACGCGCGCCTCGTTGAGGCAGAACTGGTACGGGTTTTCGTATTCGCCCAGATCAAGCCCGTGGCAGTTGAGCCACGCCAGATAGGTTCCTTCGGGGCAGGTCAGCTTCACTTCGGGCATACGCTCGGTCACGAACTGGATCAAAGCGTCGCGATTGCCGCGCAGATAGGGAAGCAATTCGTCCAGCCAGGGCTGGCCATAGCGATAGGCTGCGACCGCCGCCGTCACTGCCATGATATTGGGATACGGAACGATGCCTTCAGCGGTCGCCTTGAACTGTGCCAGCAATTCCGGATTTTCCGACACCGCGAGGCTGCACCCCAGACCGGGCAGGTTGAACGTCTTGCTGGGCGCGAGCAGCGTGATGCAGCGGCGGGAAATTTCCGGGTCGAGCGCGGCAATCGAAAGATGGGGCTGGTCGCCCAGAATGAGATCGCAGTGAATTTCATCGCTGCAAATAATCAGGTCATGGCGCAGACAGAATTCCGCCACCTGTTCCAGCTCGGCGCGTGTGTAGACGCGCCCGACCGGGTTATGCGGGTTGCAAAGCATGAACAGGCGCGTGCGCGGCGTCACTGCTGCTTCAAGGGCGTCGAAGTCCAGTTCATAGTGGAGGATGTTGCCGTCGATGGTGTAGACCATACGGGCGTCATGCAACTCGCGCCCGGCTTTCGTGACGGCTTGCAGGAACGGCGGGTAAATCGGCGTCGCCATCGAAACGCCATCGCCGGGCTGCCCGACCATACGCACGACGACATTCAGGCCCGATACCAGGCCGGGAAGAAAATGAAACGCCTCGGCAGCCGGACGCCAGCCCTGGCGCTCTTCAAGCCGCGCCTGCACGACTTCGACCAGTTCCGAAAAATCCATCTCATAGCCGAAAATGCCGACGCGCGCCCGCTCGACCAGCGCTTCGATCACCGGCTCTGGCGAGCGGAAATCCATGTCTGCCACCCACAGGGGCAGCACGTCGTCGTCATACATATTCCATTTGATGCTGGCCGTTCCACGCCGGTCGACCGGCGCGTCAAAATCGTAGGTCATGCTAAACCTCGGTGTGGTAACGTTGATATCTCGTTTGCCTCGCCCCGGCCTGCCTCTTACCACAAAATACAGCGCGAAAGCCCCCAGCTTTAGCTGTGGGGATGAAGCGCTGCCCCCTCTGAAAACCGAACGCTTGTTGCATTAGATAACCTCCCGTTGTATAATGGAGTTGTGGCTAAGCAACGCGAATTTATGCGAACCTACCGCTATCGGCTGTACCCTTCGCGTTCGCAGGAACAAAACCTGTGGCGTGTGCTGGACGCCTGTCGTGGGCTGTACAACCTGGCGCTGGCAGAGCGCAAGTACGCCTACCAGCTTGAGGGGCGAAGCGTGAGCAAAACCGAATTGT